>Ga0315339_1000019_pt1 | contig 472763 bp, 426 predicted proteins | sample ASW17metaG_FD_204514 | JGI IMG/M metagenome (GOLD analysis project Ga0315339, IMG submission 204514) | Ammonia-oxidizing marine archaeal communities from Pacific Ocean, United States - ASW #17 | ecosystem: Environmental > Aquatic > Marine > Oceanic | place: USA: California | collected 2016-12-05
TGCCACGGCTTCTTCTTTAAACTCTTTCGGGTACTGCTTGTAACTGCGTTTTTGCGTCATAACTAACACCTTTATGATTAACTATATTGTCTCTCATAAAAGTGTCCTGTTCCATTAGACCAGAACATACCTCCATCAATATCACAATCATTGAGGTTATGCCCAAATTTTTCTGCTAAACAATTATTAAAATCTAAAGAACGTAGAAATTCAATTAACTTCTTCATAATTTGGGTTTGAGGACTATGAAGCCTTAAAGCTAATCCAAAGCCTTCACAGGCTGAGTGGTGTTTTACTTTTTTCACCTTTATGCCATTTAATATATTTTTCTTTATCTTTAATACATCCCGGATGATGGATAATATTATACCCAGCATCCTTAAGCACAAGAAACAAAGCTTCATCATTTTCTGAAGCCAATATGGCAATTTCTTTAGAGTTAATTACCTCTATGAAGTGACTATCAGAAAAAAATTTTCTAAATAAATATGTTGGAAGGGAGCTTCTACAAATTTAGCCTCATTAATTTGATCAATAAGATAGTTAAAATCGTATTTCATATATTAAATTGTTTTTGCAATATTTTAAAATTCCTATTGATAGAATAACTTAAATTATATTTACTTTAAGTGCTGTTGGATATTTTTTTTAGCATTTAATGCGGGAATAACTACACTGATATTGAAATTTTTCACTTTAACTGAAGCTAACATATAACTTTATCTAAATAAATAAACTGCTGACGGAAAGAAGTACGTAGGTGAGTGGGAAGACGATAAGCAACATGCCGAAAGCCCCGCCGGTGCCCCCTGCAAGGATCGAACCTGCGACAAAAAGATTAAGAGTCTTAAGGTCGGCCACCTTATTTCATATTAAGATAAAATTGCAATATATAAAATATCCTTTTCATAACTGGTAATTTTATATTCATTTAAAGTTCATATTAAAGGCTGATAAATAGGCCTTATAAAAAGGACAGAAAAGCACAACAATCCAGAAAACGGGGGTATTATTTGGATCCCAAATAAAACTTTCAATAAAAAATACTATTAATAAACTAAGAAAATATTTATCTTTCTTTATTTCTAATGAAGCAAAGCTCAGCATATTTACAAAAACTTTAATTAAAACTAGGACTGCAAAAAGGTAGCCTCCTGTTAGAGCTGAATAAAAGAATAAAGAATGCGGATCTATTCCCCCACTAGTTCCTTTAAATCCGGCTAAACTTATAGAAGCGATATTATTTTGATAGATATAATCAATAGCTTGGACTTTTAGCCAAGCAAATAAACTTAGATAAAAATCCATTCCTAAATAATTTCCAATTAACAGTCTGTAATACTTGTAATCAGTAATAAGCGCTTCAGAATTAATAAGCGTTATGTGCGTTAAAAATAAATAAGCTATAGCAAGAGAAGAAATAGATAATATTTTAAAAATGCTTCCTTCACCTTTTATTAAATGAAGCGTTATTACAATCGAAATGAATAGATATGCTACCTTAGCAAATGTAAGAACCAAACCAATAAAAAGAAGATATTTTAAAACCCTTTTAATAGGTTGTTGAATATTTAATAAATTTAATACTCCGATACAGCTTATTAAAATATAAGCAGAATAATTGATACTAATTTGAAAACCTGAATTACTGCTTAAAACTATGCCAAAAGCTTCTTTAAAAAATGCTAATACCGGGTTTGGATAGTTCTCACCCTGATATAGGTGAAAAAGCGTTGAATCAAAAAATAAAGATTCAAAAAAACCCAGGTAAACTCCTAATAATGAAACCAGAGAGGAGTATAAAATACCCTTAAAAATCAAGTTAAAAATATAAGGGCGTCTATCAGCTACAAAGGCATGAGAGCTTATCAAGAGGAATAAACCAATGAAACTTAAAGCTTCAAAACTTATACTCTTCTGTATTAAAAAGAAAATTAACAATGAAAAAAAAATTAAAAAATCAACTTGCCTAAATTTTTCTTTATAAGCGTGCGTTAAATAAGAAAAGATATTTTGATAGCTCATTATAAAAAACAAAAAGAAAAAGAGGTAGATCCAGACTTTTATATTGACCAAATTTGATTCTATCCAGCCCTTTGAACCAAATAGAAAAAGTAAAGTTGAAATAAAAAAAACAAGAATGTTATCTTTTCTTTCCGATATATTATTCATCGATTTTTGTATCTTTTATTCCTGAAATTAATTCTGAAGCTCTTAGAGCTAACATGTAAACTTTTTTTGTATCATCTATATGCAAAGGAAGCATGCTCAAAAATAATGAAACCTGAACTAAAGCTACTATCTCGGGTTTATAATCACCTGATTCAAGGAAACTATTAAATAAATCTTTTACTGATTTATCTTTATTCATATCAAAATCTAAAAAAGCCGTCATATCAGAGTTGAAGCAAATTGATGCCTTATTATTAATGATATGATCATATCCCCCCAGCAGAGAATGTGATATTTTTGCTAAGTCATAGTAGGGCGTTCTAAAGCTACCTCCTCCTCTTGGATCTATAAATATAATTGAGTCTTCTCCCTCGGAGAGGATCATATTAGAAAAACAAAGATCGCCATGTGAGAAAAGAGACCCCTTTGATGAAAAAGATTTCTCATTAGATAAAAGTAAATCATTTACCAAGCTAAACATTGAATCAACACTAGAAAAAATTGTGTGGTTGCTTATAAATTCATTTAAACGGCCATACTCTGCCCAAGATTGTAATTCTATAAGCCGTGCTTCATTCTTATTCAAAATGAAATCCAATTCTTTCCTTGATCCAATAACCTTTATACCCTGTAAAGATTCAAAATATTTCTCGAGAATCTCAAAAATATTTTTTAATAACTCATAAGAAATTGAGTCGGTAATATATCTAACGGAAAGGTCCATACCAGGCTGCCTTTCCATTCTATATGAGGCCTTGCCTGTGTTTGTTTTAAAATCACTTACTTTTACATAATAACCTTGTATGGAGGCAGGAACATTGTCTAAGAAAGAGAATTCTTCTTCTAACTTTTTTATATCTGAAGATTCTTTTATAAACTCTTGACCTTTTTTAATAAGAGTATTGAAATATCTAGAGTGTGAGTTTTCAGATATGATATTGCGGAAATCAAAAATACTATTTATTGATTTAAGATTAGGTTCATCTCTAAGAAAGATAAGATCACCGTGGTCTTGATTAAAAAGAAAATTTCTTAAACCAAGAGCCGTTCCTTTGTAGACATAACCTTCGTGATCACCAAAAAATAAATTAAAAGGTGAGCTAAGAAGCTTACGTAAAAACTTTTTTTGTGTTGCTAATTCAATAAAAATTACATTAGAGCACCAGAAAATGGAAACTTCTTCATCTGATTGTATTTCACTTTCCTTAGTAAAAGTAATATCTAACTTACCTTTTACACTATTATTGATGATCTCTTTAAAACTAGAACGCTGAAATACAATTTCAGAATAAGTATCCAGCTTTAAAAAATCTTTTAACTTCTGATTTTTTATTTCCTTATCAATATAAAAGAATTTCATTTTTTAAAAATAGCAAATATTAAATATTGGATGAATATAGTCATTCGCTTCAAAAAAGATCCTTTCCAGTGTGAATGTCCCTTAATCCGTTCTCTTTCAATAATTGGTAAAGATAAATAATTTCCATCCATAAGAAAATACAAACTAAGATCAAGACAGAAATTATTGGGCAGTTCATTTAAGTCTTTGCTTTTATCTAATTGAAAGAGTTTTGGCTGACCATTGAAATCAATGATTTTTCTAAAAGTTAGAATAGAAAGCAGAGATCTTAGAATGAAAGAGCTGGTTCTGTCTAGCTTTCCTCTATTAAATCTAACAGGTAATATATTGGTAGCCTCTTGCAAGCTCTCTAATTTATATAGATTATTTAGAAAAAAGCTATAGGAATCAAACTGCTGATCGGCATGATTCAGCAATATAAAATCTGAATTATTTAGCTTTAAACCTTCTTTTATGCCTCCTCCATATCCTAGATTTAGATCTAGATCTAAAACCTTAATTTTTTTATCTTCTTTAGAAAGTTCATGAAGGTAGAGACTAGTTTTATCAGACGACCCGTTATTTATATAAATAAATTCACTAATATTTAAGAGCCTCTCTATTTTCTTTTGTTCTTTATGGCAATTAATTATGTTTTCTTGTTCGTCGTAGAACGGTATGACTACTGAAACAGATTTATTCCAATAAGGTCCAGAAAATTTAAATACAAATTCTTCTAAAGATAAGTTTTTATCATCAATATACCAGCCCTCAACACCACACCATGGCTTTCCTAAGATTAGTTCATGATAATTCACCTCATTTGATTGCAGCCAATCTTCCGCAATTGGTCTCGTGTGAGCTTCAATTTTTTCTAAATCATCTTTATAAGTTCGCATATTCCTTGAAGAAAAAATCTTACATTGAAATCCAAGATGGTGCGCGTTATCTATAGCTCTAATAATATTTGGATTACTTAATTTATTAGGATAATCATCATCAACACTATCTATTGTTATAGTATTATCTAAGTCTATTATTATTGAATTCATACTCTATTTATCTGTATTAAAGAAGTCATATATAAAAAGGATACCTGAGATTACTAGCCCCGAGCCCCATATATAAAAACTATAAATAATTGATAAATTTACAAACTCTGGATTTCCTATAGTTGAGCCCATGCTATAAAAAGCCAATTGAACTCCACCCAGCCCTAAAGGTCCGTTTGGCAGCAATGAGGAAAGAGCAACTGCCATTGCTAATAAGACTATTAATTCCAGACGATATTCTAGAGCTTCAAAAAATATAAAGAAAACAGCAATCTCTAATAACCATATGACAAGAGAGATGGTTATGCATGCTAGGTATTTACGATTAAGCATCTCTTTTATTCTAGATATAGCCTTTAGTGTATTGCCTGTTAATTCTAAAATAAGATTATTTAGACTAGATGTTGTTTTAACCAAGAAAACTTTGTGAATTATAGCCAGCAACTCATCAAGAATAAAAAATAAGAAAAGAATAAGCCCTAGTAAAGTTAAAGAACCATAAAAAACATAATCTAAATTTTGAACTTCAACAGAAGAGTTATATAAAACAAAAGAAAGGATAAAGAAAATGATCAACAAATCTAAAAGCCGTTCACATAACAATACAGCAAAAGAATTAAAGTAAGAGCCAAAGAAATTTTTAAAATATATTAGCCTATAAGATTCTCCCAGTTTCAAAGGTAACAATAAATTTACTCCGTTAGCCTTATATTGTTCTTTCCATAGTGATCTTATGCTGTATTTAGAAACTGGGTTAAGAAAAATTAAGCGTAAAACCCTTGCGGAGTGAGAAAGTAAATACAAACCTATCCCCATAAAAATTAAAGAGTAGTTTAACTCTTCGAACAAGGTCGAGAATTCTTCTTCTTCAAAATTTAATAAATTTGCTGTATAGAAGATACACAAAGACCCAAAAAGAAGGTAAATAAATCTTTTAAAATTATAATTGTAAAAGAAATCATTCATGTTTAATCCATGCTTTGTAATCTTTTGGAGTTCCTAAAATAAGAGTATCACCATCTTCATTATTATGTAGATTTGAAATCTTATAGCCTAATCTTAATATTGTCTTATAAACAGAGCTGATATAGCGTTCTTCATCTGAGAAATCAGTATCCTTATAAATCTTGTTATAGAAAGCGGAGCTCAAAAACCCATAAAAACCAGACGTAGCCATATTAGAAATAACTTCTTTTTCTTTAATGTCTTTCACATAACCCCTATCATCTTTTAATAAGTAACTAAAATCTCTAAGTGAAGAATTAAAAGTATCTATTAGACCGTAACAACCAGATTCTATCTCATTAGGAATTATCCTAAAGTCTCTATTCTTCAGGATAGTGTCTCCGTTATGAAATGCTATTGGCAAATTTACTAGATCCATATGGTGGTCATTTATAAGATTAGTTGCTAAGTATGCAGTTTCAGCCTGTCCAGCAGTATCTTCTGTAAAATAAATTTTAAAATCTATATTCAAGTTTTTCTCTACCTTAATAAATTCATCCTTCCAGTTTTTATGCCTTTTATTGACTATTAAAAGAAAATCGTTACACCCACCTAATTGCAAATTTTTAATTATTAATTCTAAAATTGAAGTTTTATTTTTTGGATGCTTCAGGAAATATTTAGGCATCTTAATGCCTTCATCAAGGAATCTTTGTCCGGTTCCCGCTAAACACAAGACCACTAAGATCTTACTTTTTTTAGTACACTTATCAGACATTATCGTTATTTATGTAAATAATATAATCTAAACTAAAAGTAAGTCCAACATTATTAACCAGTCTTCTAATTAATTTCTTACCCATTGAGGGTGCGGGTGTGTAAATTCCACCTTCAAACTCATCACAATCTTTAACTAAGCAAACCGCGCTCTCAGCTATCATTTTAGAAGTTGAGCCATACTATTATTATATTTTTCATAAGTTTTCTCCTAATTTAAAGAAAATAGCTTTAAACACTATAAGCCTAAAAGACTTTAAAAACTTGGTGCCCCCTGTAGGATTCGAACCTACGACCAAAAGATCGTGTGATATTCATGATTTAATTTCTTCTGCCGAAGTCTTCGGCATCAAACTCCATCCCCGCCATGCATCACTTCCAAAGATATGCTTCCGCACTGCAAGCAAGTAAAGAGTCAGCAGCATGATCTCACTCAACAGGGTCGACACTGCCGCGCCTTGAGCCCCGTAGACAGGAATTGTCAGTATATTGAGCAGCACATTAATAACAGCCGCCATGCCCATATAGAGTACCTTGAGACGCATATGTTCTTGTGTAACAAGGGTCGCACCGATACTGATCGCCAGAAAACGTACTGGCGCACATAAGGCAAGTATCGCCAACAGGCTGACAGCCTCCTGATATGCCTTGCCAAATAATAGAGGGATAACCCATGGTGTCAAAAGTAGTATCGCACCCGAAGCAAAGACCCCAAGCAGCAGCATTCCACCATTACCGGCCCGATACACCTCCAAAAATCGGGATCGATCATAGTTTGCCCAACGATGAAATTTGGGCAATAGGTACTGCTGGTAGATTGCGCTGGGTAGCAAATAGACCACGGCCATGATGGTAATGGAGACATTGTAAATGCCCGCTGCCTGATCACTTGCGAGATATTTGAGAAGGATAACGGGGCTTTGAAAATTCACCAGATAGAACAAACCAGTTAGGGCAAAAGGCCAAGTCCGTCGGGCAACATCGGATACTCGGACAATAGAGGTGACCTTGGTCTGCAATATATTTTCAGCATCACTAGGCTTCAAGTGCCCCTTGAGAGCCAAGTGTCCCTGCGCCATGGCACGCAATTGCACGAATCCGGCGTTCATCATGAAAAAGGCCACCGCTGCATATACTACTGCGATGGTGTCGAGATTCACCTGCCCTGTCGCACCGGATACAACCAGCAACACCAAAAGCAAGCGCGCCAACTGCGGCATCAGTCGCCACAAGGCTAGCGCGTTATAACGTTCTTCCAGTTGCAACTTGGCGCTAACTAGTTCAATAAACGAATACCCCACAATTACTGGCAGGAGCCAGTAGAGCAACCTTCGAAAGGACTCATCGTGCGGCCCGAAGGCTGCCCATGCTGCAAGCAATAACAGCGTTACCGTTGTGCTCAGAATGACAACGCGAAAGGACCGGCTCAACCAACGCACAGCGCCCCATCCCTCCGCGCCGAATGCTTTGAGCCAGAAACCCCCCACGCCAAATCCAGCTAATGGTACCAAAACAGTAATGGTCGCCAGTGCAGCGGCAAAGACACCATAGCCCGACGGGGTGAGTTCACGAGCCAATACCACATGAGTTATAAACACCAATCCAGCGCCTGCAAGCGAGCCAAGCCACAAAAATGATATGGCGGCTAGGGTCTTCCGAACAGAAGAACTTATTTTCGAAATTTGGCACTCCCAATTGTGGCTAATAGGTTAAAAGAGCGGTCCAATGAGTCATAGCTCACCGTTCGGTTGTTATCTTTCATAGCGTTCACGCTGTTTGTGTGGTGAAGACGGTATTATGACTACTCAAATTAAGCTGTCTGGTAACGGAGGAATACCGTCAAATGCCTTGTCCACTATATTGCTCGATGGAAAGACAACCACCCAAGCGGTAACGAAAATAATTTTAATGTATAACCAAAGTGTGTTGTTTTCGACAAACCAAAGCTCTAGGTCGCTTTTATGAGGCGTAATATTTTCATTATAAAAGCTAATAGGGTCCTCACGACCATCGAGCAACCTCTCCTCATCTCGAAAAATGATCGACCCGATACCTGTCAACCCTGGCCTGACAGTATTTAAAACTTTCTGGGCCTCTATTGGGTATCTGGCATAAGTATTTGGCACCATTGGTCTTGGCCCTACAATACTCATGTCACCAATAAAAATATTCCATAGCTGTGGTAACTCATTAATTTTGGACTTACGTAAAAATTTACCTAACGGCAACACACGCGGATCATTTTTAATAGTAATTTCACCAGTCCCTATACTAGGGCTGTCTTTCAGCATTGTTGCGAATTTAATTAGTCCAAAAGAACTTCCCCTTTTCCCAACTCGAGCTTGCTTATAAAACACCTCTCCTTCACCAGTAATTTTTAATACGCAAGCAATTGGCGCTAATATAGGACTAAGAAGTATAATTGCAATTCCTGATAAAAAAACGTCTAGTAACCTCTGCATCGGAAAACCTTGTTTATATCTATTAATTGAATTTTTCTTGTTCTTTGAATCCGTCTTGCCTAGCTGACTTGTTTTTTGAAAAATAAGCTTTATACCATTCAACAGTAGATACTAAACCAACCTTCCAATCTATTTGGGGATTATAGCCAAACACTCTTTTTGCTTTTGATATATCAGGACACCTGCGGCTCACAGAGCCAGGGTATGTTGGAGCCTCCACATATTCACCCGAGTAGCCCATAATCTCACCCTCCCCACTACACCTCAATATGATAACGATGGGTACTAAAAGAGGGAAAAGCACAAGTAGAGCAAAGCCCGAAAATAGAACATCAAAAACACGTTCCATATTTACATCCTCTGGTCTAGATATTTACCAGTCTCTTTATGAGCAAATTCTGGCAGCAGACCAAAATATAACTCAACAATATCATCCTTGATCCAGGTTCCTTCTGCCCTTAATGATTCTATGCCGTCCATAAAATCATCTAAATCACCCTCATCAAAATCGGCTTGATTACGAATAACACCCACCGTATCGAAACGCTGCATATCTAAATCTTCGTTATCAGTAAAAAATTCTTCGAAGTCTTTTTCACCAGTTGTATCACTCTTGAAAAAATAACAGGGCCACTGATTATCCGCTATCAACTCCTCAGCCCTATCACGAGCTTCATCCTCAGATCCGCACTCATAAGGCTCATAACCACGTTCTTCTAGGTATCGAACCGCAATTTCAGAGAAAGTTATAAGATGTAATTTCTCACTTAATTTTGGGAAGAAAATATCCCTATTCTTGCCAAGCAAACCGGACAACAAACAAAGTTCCCCTGACTCCTGCGGTGTAATAAAATAGCGCTTTACATCATTTGGGGCAGAGAACGGCTGGCGCTTTGCAAAACGCTGATTAAACCCGTGGAGAAGGGATCCATCAGAAAATGCCACGTTCGCAAATCGCGCCATTGAGATATTCTGTGTCAAGCTTTCACGCATTAAAAACATTTCCATAATACGTTTACTCGCACCCATCATATTGACAGGATTAGCTGCTTTATCCGTAGATACGCAAAAGTACTTTTTCGCACCACTTTCTTTAGCTAGCCTCAATGTTTTTACTGTATTGAACACATTGACCATGATCATACGCATCAATGTCAATGGGTCTTTTTCGCTTCTCACATGCTTCAACGCTGATAGATTAAACACATAGTCATATGGCCCTTCACTTGCCATCAGAGCTTCAAATTCAACTTCGCCACAATCAATCGCATATGTACGAAAATCGCCAGTACCATAACCTTCTGAACTGCGAATATCTCTAACGAGTTCAACCATGTTATTTTCCGATATATCAACTACATGCAATACTTTAGGGTCCCGTTTAAATATTTCTTTAGTTATAGCTTGGCCGATAGTGCCTGCGCCTCCAATAACAAGATGACGTCCCTCTGCGACTAATTGATTTAACCTTAGCCCTTGCTCTTCTAAATCAGATTCAAAAATAGGGGACTCACGGCCAATTAACGACAACATACTCATAATAGATCCCCAGATGTAAGTTTATTGATAATGTCGATCTGGCGTCCAATTACCTTTTCTTCATCATACAGTTCTAAAGCTCTCTGTCTTCCTCTAGAGCCCATACTTGTTCTAAGCCGAGGATTATTTATCAATAGTTCAAACGCCTCCGATAACTTAGCAATATTTCTAACTGGGATCAAAAACCCTGTTTCACCATCAACTACCTCTTCACGTGATCCCCGAATATTGGTCGCTACGACAGGTAGCCTCATCATCATTGCTTCGATAATAGATCTTGGCATACCTTCTCGCCAAGAAGGCAAGCAAAAAATATCCATCCTAGCCATTAACGCAGGTATATCGTCACGTTCACCTGTAAGTATCAATCTTTCTCCCAAAATATGCTTGCAACCTGTGATCTCGTTGTTAGCACCCGAAGCATAATCAGAAGACAAGCGAGATCCTATAAGTAAAAAATACACATCGGGATACTTTGCTGAAATTTTTACCGCAGCCTGAAGAAACTCAACAACGCCCTTCTCTCTCACAAGACGAGCAACCATTCCGATAACTAATTTATTTTCCGGTATATTAAATTCTAACTCATCAAATTTTTTATCAGGATCAAATTTCCTAATATCTACGCCATTCCCGATAATGAAAGTGCGATCTTTATTCATAATACCAAGTAAAATAGCATTTTCAGCATCTTCAGAACTCTGAGTAAAAAGAAGGTCAGTTAGTGGCCGCATAATTTTTTCCGCAAATATAAACAAATTTCTTTTAAATGGCCCCATGTCATCATGAAAATAAAAGCCGTGCGCTGTGTAAACCACAAATGGAACACCTGCCAAAAAAGCCGCAATTCTACTTAAAAATGCTGCAATAGGAGTATGTACATGAACCAGATCAAAAGACTCCTTGCGAAAATAGGAAAATAACTTCCATATCGTTACAATAGCCTTAATGGGCGCTAAATTTCGAGCGATAGCTATAGTCTTTACTTTGTAACTCCGATCACTTAATTCCTTTGCATAAGGACCAGAAGAACATACTGATATTACGTCATTGCCTTTTTTTAATTGAGCATCCACTAAAGGAAGAATTAATCTCTTTAGCGTAAAATCAACTGCACAAACGTGGCAAATTTTCAATTTTATTTCCTGTAAAACTTACAAATTATAAGCAAACTACATATCGGCACTATCGACATGTTACAGAAATAGCCTATCCATAATTTGAGTACATGGGAATAGTAATTGATGCTATGTTTAATGGTTCACTTATTATTCTCAAGCCAAGCTTGAAACATCAAAACTGCCCACAATTGCGATTGCCAGTTACGAGCCCCAGACAAATGTTCTGACCACATTTGTCTAACTACCTCAGGATAAAAAAATCCTTGAGATCTTAATCGAGATTCACCTAGCAATTCTTCGGCCCATTCTTTGAGAGGCCCTTTGAGCCAATCGCTCATAGGTATTCCAAATCCCATTTTAGGCCTTTCAATCAACTCCTTTGGCACATATCTATAAAGTATGTCTCGTAAGATTAACTTTCCAACCCCATTTTTTAATTTCATTGCTAGAGGGATTTTCGATGCAAACTCAAAAATATGATGATCTAAAAATGGGACTCTAGTTTCTAGGGATACGCCCATAGCGGCCCTGTCCACCTTAACTAAAATATCATCAGGCAAGTAAGAAATCGTATCAATAGCCATCATTTTTTGGATATCACCCACATCCGAAAGTAATTGGACATCTGTGGAAAATATCCGATCATGCTCTCGTTCTCCAATTACAACGGCAGACGGATCCTGCCAATTAGACACAAGTTGCTGGTATAAGCTAATTAGATTTTTAGAAGCCATAACGCCGGCGCCTTTCTGTAGTTTGTCCCCCCAACTTATCCCGTTAAATTTACGTGGCGTGATTCTATTCAATAATTTAAATGCTTGATTCCAGCCCGCTGCTGGGATATTTTTAACACTCTTCCCAACTAACTCTCTAACACTAGCCGGTGTCATACTTAAGCCCTTCCATAATTTATCTGCGAACAGGTATCTATTGTATCCACAAAACAATTCGTCTCCTCCATCACCTGAAAGGCTAACCGTCACATGATGTCTCGCAAGAGAAGAAACCAAAAATGTTGGTATTTGAGACGCATCAGCGAAAGGTTCACAATAAAGATTTGGTAATTTTGGAATGACATTTAACGCGTCTTGAGACGAAACATATAGCTCCGTATGTTCCGTTCCCAAGTGACCGGCAACTAATTTAGCAAATTCCGCCTCATTATAACCGGTTTCACTAAATCCTATGGTGAAGGTCTTTATAGGCCGTGACGACTGCGCCTGCATCAGGGCAACCACTGCTGACGAATCAATCCCACCCGAAAGAAAGGCCCCTAAAGGCACATCGGCCATCATTTGTTGAGAGATGGTCTTCCTTAATGCAATGTCTAGGTTATTTGTCACCTCGGCGACCGTGCCCTCAAAAGGTGATTCTGCACCAGTCCTGACCACATCCAAAGCATTCCAATACTTTTCCGTCGTGTGCTCACTTTCCTGGAGCGTCACCGTTACAATCGTCCCTGGCTCAACCTTCATAATGCCTTTATAAATTGAGTGTGGTGCCGGAACATAGCAATATCTCATATACAAGGCCAGTGAACCACGGTCAATCTCACTTATAAACTGCGGATGTTTTTTTAATGCCTTTAATTCGGAGCCAAATAAAAATACTTTATTGGACCCAGACCCTTGCCAACCATAATATAAAGGCTTTTCTCCAATTCTGTCCCTTATCAAAGTAAGTTGTTCTAACTCCTTATCCCATACTGCTATGGCAAACATCCCCGTAACACGGGAGACAGTCTCTCTAACACCCCAAGCATCAAAACCAGCCAGAAGTATTTCGGTATCAGAATGCCCTCGCCAATTTACTGTTACTCGACTCTTAATTAATTCATTTCTAATCTCGTCACTATTATATATTTCTCCGTTATAGGTCATGACGTATCTGTTCGAGCCAGACGTCATTGGCTGATATCCGGCTGGCGATAAATCTACAATAGCGAGCCGTCTATGACCAAGTGCAATTTTAGTCGACGAATCTAGCCAAATACCCGCACTATCAGGCCCACGCTTTACAATCTGATCTGACATCTCTTCTAGTATAGCGTTACTCAATTGATCATTAGTAAAATTACCACCAAGGAAACCAATGATCCCGCACATTTATACTTTCTCCCTATAACCGACTGCAACCCAATATGGACTTTCTTCAGAAAAACTTATCTCCGCAAGACCCGCATCTTGCATCATTGTTCTGATCTGCTTTTTAGTAAATCTCTGTTCAAGTCGAGTCCCAAAGCGATCTAAAGCATCGGTTCGCATTGTATAAAAACTAAGCGCTCGGTAAGTGCTTAGTGGAAATGTATCAACAAAGGACTTACTAGCACCCCAGGATTCAAAAAGATATGCCAGCCGAGCCAGAGGCCAATATGCACAAACAGCTATTACTTGACTAACGCCGTATCTCAATTTGTGCGGTAATTTACTGATTATTCGCCTGAAAAAATTGCTTGCCGCCCAAATAGAGCGAAACCAAAAGGGTCTATTCTCGAGAGCGTAGTATAAATATAGTAAAAAAGGAGCACCGGGTTTTAGCATATTGACACACGCTTTAATTCCCGCCGCCGTATCAGGGACATGATGTAACACACCTAATGAAACCCCAAAATCTTGACTACCATGAGGAACAATTTCCTCAGCAACCCCCTTAGCATGAAAGTTACAATTAGGTTCATCCGCTAAATTACGACGAGCCACATCCAATGCAGAACTAGGATCAATACAATGTAATGTACCCACTCGAGGAGCCAAAAGCTTTGCCCAACGCCCACTTCCACAGCCCATATCAAACCCAGTCGGATTTTCAGGCAATTTCCCCCAGGGAAAAACTGAGAAGTATCGATTAAATAAGTCTTGATGCTCATCTTCACTGAGCTGACTTTGATCAAAGCGCTCCCACTCATCGCCAAACCCATCAACTGTCTTTTGATCTTTATTATTGCCCATTATTTAATGTTCCTTTAAAAGGTTTTAGCACATATAAAAGCTTTTCCTAAGCTATTCGTAATAAGAACATATAGTCTAATGTTCCCACATGAGACCTCAATAAATATACTTTGTCATTTACAGCAATCCTCCAACAAGAAAAGATAATTGTTAATCGAAAAAAATGGGTAAAGAATTGCTAATCAATATCAGGATTTAAGAGAGTGATTATATTTCGGAGATGTCACATTTCGATATGCAAAACTCGCGACTAGAAGTAACCCAAGGCTTGGCAAGTGGTGCCTTGAAGCTGTGCCCCAATTACTCGTTCCCAAAGACCAAATTGTTTCCATTATTAAGTATGATAGGAAAACAAAAAGAATACATCTTTCATGCCCAAAATAATTATGTGCAACAAACATAGGTTTATTACGATAGCTACCTACTAAATATTTCAACGCATTCCAGATTAACCAAAATCGCAACATATTCTCTAGTAAAGCAACTACATCAACTATAGATGACATTTTCCAAGGCATTGGCTCAAACAGGTACTGAAACAAAAAGGAAGGTATAGAAAGAATAAGCCCACCGAGCCCATCATTTATTGCAACCTCAGTTCTATAATTTGCCCGTGCATTGTATGCGGATGACAAGATTCCCTCTTGATAGGCTTGGACAGCTATGCTCAAACCATCATCCAACCGGCCGCCATAAGAAGTAAAACTTGTGAACAATGAAAACCCGTAAAACAAGCACAAAATCACGATAGGAGTAACCAAAACAACCTTAGTAAATGACACGCCTTTTCTATTTCTTGATGTTATTAGAAACAATGTCCCAACAATCATAAAAATACCGGACACGAGAAGGGCACCATGCAAAACGCCCATGCCCACAGCGGCGAGAAGCAACACAAGCCAATGGGCAATCGATCTATAAAAATAAATTTTTAGGGCCGCATAAAGAGCCAGATTGATAAAAAGCAGTTGAAATGGCTCACGTAAGGTAATGCCGGTATACATTATTGAAGTAGGTATCAAAGCATAAATAAGCATAACCCTCCATTGGATCGACATCTTAAATGATAAGATCCTCATAATCCGTACGAGAATAAATGCGGATGCAAGCCACCCTAAAACAGATAAAGCGCTTCCCAAAAACAGGGAATCCGTTATAATGGAATAGAAAATACCCAAAATATACGAATATACATGGCTTAATGTAAACACCTCTACACCAAGACCATTTGAAAACCGAACAGCATTCAAATGAAACCCAAAGGAATCATCAGAGGCGCCGTAAGTCGGCCCAATAAAACCATTTACGAAGGCAATAGCAAGGCGTAAAAAAAAGCCTACCCAAACTAGCAACAATGTTAGTTTAACCATAAGTCACCAAAACGTTGTCAAGATACTAAAGATCATCTGTATCTAAATGATCCTGATAACAAATCGGCAAAATATTTTTCACTCAAATTTTCCAGTAGCACATAACATTTGAACTTTCTATATTTAGCTCCTTCACCTAGCCGGCTACGTAAACTGCAGTGTTTAATGCGTGTCTCCAAAAATAAAACTCCTCATTTACATTACAACTCAAAACCGTAATTACAAATCTACACATCTTTATTGAACGAAAAGCCAATTGAAGAGAACATGGCATCCCAGCGAGCGAGCAGAACTTCCTCACTGTAAAAAGAGTCAGCATATTCCTTGCCAGCCTGCCCCACATCATGGCGCAGTGTCTCGTCATCCATCATTCGCTCAATTGCGGTCAGCCATTCTTTCTCGCCCTCGCATGCAAAGTCCTCTGAACCCACAGCCTCCATTGCCCGTAAATAAACAGGTGTGGCCGAGGCAACAACGGGCATACCCATTCGCCAAAATAACAGCAATTTATTTTCGGGTTTACCGCATGCAAATGGATCAGAAAGATCAATAGGAATAACGGCTAGATCACAGTTGCGAATAATATCAGACCAGGTCGATTCATCCCAAATATGAAGCTTCACCGAATCAAATACCTTGCGCGCTAAATCAACACTGTATATCCGACCAAATATCCAACCAAAACGACCTAATAGTCGAGATCGCTCAGGGTCAGTTACTATATTAAGTATCAACGGACGATGCTTATCAAGATTCTTCAACACATCTTTAATTTGATTTAATTGCGTAATATTACTTGGTAAGCCTTCCCATACCAGATTAAAAGGTAGACCACTGCAATAATCTTCTTTCACTCTATTAACGACACTTTTCTGTAAATCAAGCACCAGATGAACATTTTGACAGAATGGTTTAATATCGCCCGCCTGCTCTTTAGTCGAACAAATTACGGCATCAGCCCGACGGCATATATTGTGCAAAGATCCCCGGTAGTCAAAACGTAAGCGGCGATGACGTCCAACCGCATACTTAACTAAACCTCGCAGCCATTGTCTAATGTTAGTGCGAGGGATCGCCAGGTACGAATCAATAAAATCATAAACAACTTTACCATGAGGGTAATCGCACCAAACACTTATATCAGCCATTTGGCTCAACACTACAAGATCATAGCGCTCTTCCGGTATTGCTAACGTAAATTTTAAATTACGCGCCTGAGCATAGGCAACAAACCTGCGACGGTCCCCTGGGCTTTCAAGCGTATTACTAATCGGCACATAACCAATACGCAAATTTTCCTTATCCATCAGTGATCATCTACCTGAAGTAGCAGCCATTGTGAAAACTCATGAATATCAGCTACCTCGGGAAGTGGCTTTAGAGCAACAAGAAGTGATTCTGCCTGACTCTTTTTCCCAAACTGGAACATACGTCCAAGTCGTCTCCAACTTTCAGCATCATACGCACTGGTAAAAAGACGGCCCCAGTTTTTAACTGACAAACTGGTAAAACGTGAAATGAGTTCACTCCTATCAATTCCACCATAGCGATATTGTAATAACCATGAATACACCTGTCGACGAACATAACCTGACCAATCCATTTTTATACATTTCAACTCTGCTGGGTATTCAGCTTTTAAATCATGCAACCATGCTCCCATGCCATTAAGTAAAGCACTACCCGGCAAGGCTCCCTTGAAGTCCGTAGTAATACCTAAATAATCAAGTCCTGCTTCAGCCTTCTGACTGTAAAAAAACTGCCCAAACGACTTAGGTGAGATGCCAACCACCACTAAATTATCGGGCAGATAGACCCATTTTTCAGCTGAGATTAACAGCGCATTGAGTAGGTAATGATCAGGGAACGGCGCACGAAAAACACTATCGCACTCTCTTTCCATGGCGCCACGAGAAAACAATGTAGTCTGCATATTTAAAGGGATGCGTACTTTAAAACGGAACATATCAAACACAATATCCATGCGCTGTTTATGATCTATCACGCCTTCTCTACCAAAATCGGGGCCAAAAAGAAAGAAAGGTGAGGCATAAAAACTACCGGGATTATCAGATACAGATTTAGGTGCAACATACGAATGACCATTATAAAGAATACAATCGGGTTCGTCGTACTGCACCAGGGCATCATCCAATCGACGCAATGTACCCGGCAATAAGTAATCATCGTCCCCCATCATCAAAATATAGTCGCCGCAAGATGCCTGCAGCGCTGCAGTCCAGTTTTCAGACACAGAAATAGGCGAATCCTGACGCACCACCACCACCCGCGAGTCATCTTTAAATTGACGGATAATTTCCGGCGTTGCATCTGTATTTGCATTATCAGAAATGACCAGTTCAAAATCATCATGATCTTGCTCAAGTATAGAACGAACGCAATTTTCAAGAAAATCGCCACCGTTGCGCGTTGGAAGTAGAATTGAAAATCTCAAAATTTAGACCTTATATAGTTCCATTACATAACCCTGTCGTAACCAGTAAGGATCGCGAGTTAATTTCTTATATCCACCAACTTTATTAATAAGTTGTTGAACAATAATTTGATTAAAATAACGAGCAGAGGGAAAACATTACTCATTATTGCTACTTGAGAAAAAATACAAGAGAATAAGTTCTCAGGCTCACTTTCACCTATTCAAAAGACTACAGTAAAGAGTAAATCGCGCCTTTTACAACTTAAATTCTTATTTACTCACCGGCGTTTGATTAATTTTACGAAAAACGAGGGTATAAGCACTGCCTTTAGGGTCGCTGGACTCAAAAGGAGCCATAAAAACACTAAGAATCGCACCCAGCACAAAAGCCAACCTCGAAATCCATTTCCCCCGAACACGATTCATCAGCAAGCGAGACCACCCAAATCGGTTCCACTGCTTTGCATCGCTATCAGTAGTTGAAAAATGAATTTGCTCCAAACCTAAAGTCTTTGCATATTCTGTTAGCGCCTCAGCAGGCAACAAATAAAGATGACGCGGCGCATCCAGGTGGGGCCACACTTTACCCATAATATGAAACTGCCACGCCTGTGGGTTGGGTGCTGCCATAACAAGAACTCCATCGGGTTTCAAGTTTTCTGCAGCTGCACAGATCAACGCCCAAGGGTTCGGTAGATGCTCGATAACATGCCAGAGCGCAATCACATCATGAGAGCGAAGGGTGGACATTGCGTCATGGGGTGAGTCGCTACAGGTCACATTTACCCCCACAACCTGGCTTAAATAGTTACAGCATCGCTCATCCATCTCGATCACATCCACTTCGAACCCAGCTTGCTTGGCCTGGAAAGAAAACACTCCATAAGCAGGGCCAATTTCCAGTAATGACCCCTGTGTTTTATAGCGTTGAATCGTATCTATTTTGAAAGGATTGGCTTTTGCAATGATTGCAAGCTGCTCAATCGTAGGTACGGCATAATAATCTGAAGGATAATAATCGCCCATATTGTCTGGAACGTTTTCAAGTCTGATCAGTCCGCAGTGTGCACAATGCAAATACCGAAATTCTTTTGCATCAATACGGAGATTTAAATCAGTTGCCTGCATCCAGTCAATCTCGCTTCCTTGGCAACCAGGAGTATGCTTAGTTTGTATCATAATATAGCTTCTTCTCTTTGCATAATACGTTGAATTATGCGGGTAATATCTGAACGAACCGCCGCACCTAAAGTAAAATACCCCAACCCCATGGGGTTTTACCCCGATACCACGGACGGTTGAGTTAAGTTCGATTTCTTTTGTTTAATGATCTCTAGTTTCCGTCTTCGTCGAGGATTGTAGAAGCACTCGATGTAGTCAAAGATATCAGCTCTTGCTTCGGCGTGCGCTTGGTATCGACGCCGATTGACACGCTCCCATTTCAACATACCGAAGAAGCCTTCGCAGGCTGCATTATCGGCACAGCTACCAACGCCACTCATTGAGCACGTCAGGTTGTGTCCTTTGAGGAAGCGCTGATAGTCGCCGCTGGTGAACTGACAACCACGATCACTATGCAAGATCACAGGTTGCCTCGATTCGCGCTGCCACAGCGCCATTAGTACGGCCTGCAATACCAGTTGCCGATTCTGGCAGCGGCTCATCGACCAACCCACCACGATCCCAGAGTAGAGATCGACGACAACGCATAGATACAGGAACACACCACCGGCAATGTGGATGTAAGTAATGTCGGTCACCCACTTGGTGTTCGGTGCATCAGCACTAAAGTCTCGAGCCAGATGATTCTCGACATCCGATGGTCGAGTACCGCTGGGCTTGCTGCGGAGTTTTTTCTTGCACGGGATACCTAGCAAGCCGTCGACGCGCATCAACCGTGCAACACGGTTCAAGCCGCAACGTTCGCCTTCGTCGTGGAGATCGTCCTGGATCCGACCCGCACCCAGAACACCATCACTCTCCGCATGCAGTACACGGATACGATCCAACAAGCGTTGATTCTCTTTTGCCCGAGGACTCAATGGACGTCCACGCCAACCGTAATAACCGCTGGGTGAGACACGCAAGCATCGACACATCATCCGAACAGGAAAAGCTTCGCGGCAACGCTCGATCATCTGATACTTCGCTTCTGATCGCTCGCAAAGAACGTTGCCGCTTCTCGTAAAAAATCCCGTTCCTTTCTTAGTTGCCTATTCTCGCGCTTCAAGGACGCCAGCTCTTCATCGCGAGCCACACCCTGACCAAGAAAGGCCTTTGATCCGTTAGCTGATAGCTCTCGCCGCCAGCGCGTGATCATGTTCGGATTGATATCCAGTTCACGACCGATCTGGGCCTTCGTTACGCCTGGCTGATTCGCCAGGGCAACTGCTTCACGTTTGAACTCCGCCGAGTATTTTCTTCTTTTTGGCATGACACTCCTCCACGGCCATTATCGGCCTTTTCAGATGTGTCCGCGATATCAGGGGTTAACCCCATGTACGCAACAGCTGCACCTTCTATACCCCACTTAACTATCAGCCCAAATGCCTCTACTCCAAGCAAGTTTATCTGTATAGGTGTAATTGCAAGAGTAAGTACCGCGACCCAGGCTCCGCCCGCCAAATTGGAAAATATGTTACGTTTTAGCGTGGACACATGAAAAGCCCTTGATTCCTAATTATTAGGACCATTTGAGCTCCTCCTTCCACCAGGCAATTGTTTCATCCAGTCCGCGATCAATATCAAAACTGGGCTGCCAACCTAACTCGTCTTTTAAACGACTGATGTCAGCCAGCAATAATGGAGGATCCTGGAGATTGGTGGAACGAGCCCCCAACTTTAATAATTCCGGGCGACCCAACTTAGTAGCAATTCTTTCTACCACATCCTTAAGAGTGATAGCTTCGCCTGACGCGATATTAACCGGACCCTGTATGTCTGAATTAAGTAAAGCTACAAAGGCCGAGGCCACATCAGCAACATACATAAAATCTCTCACTTGCTCACCACTGGAACACCGAGCAGTCTCACCTCGCAAGATTGATTGAATAACAGACGATACTAACCTTGACGGATGTTCCTTCGGACCATAAAGAAAAAATATCCTTCCCCATGCACTGCTTAATCCAAATTGATTAGAGTATATCGACAATATTTCCTGTAAAGCATTTTTACACGTTCCATAAACCGTACTCGGCGTCCGCGGAGTACCGCTCTCTAAACACAAACCTTGACCCCAATCATATTCAGCACAGGTGCCAGCCATCACTATGCGCTCACCTCCTTGCTCACTAAACGCCTGTAGCAGCGCAAGGCTCGCACTCACGCATTGAAGATTTTCAGCTGCTGTCCAGAAATGACCAGGTTCTGCATACCATGCAAAGTGCAATAGGTGCGTTGGCCGCACTTCATTTACAATAGTTTCTTGAGAACCGCTATTGAATAAATCAGCCAAATGCCAATGAATACCATCGCCATCGACTCCTGTTTTATGCCTTGATCGAGACATGGCATGAACCTCAAATCCGTCATTCACTAGATAATGCAAACAATGCTGACCAATAAATCCTGTAGCACCAGTCACTAAAACGCGCTTAGCGGATGAACTACCCGAAACCACCTCCCGGTCAATACTAGTCATAGCACCTCTAATTCAGGCACTGCGACAACAAATTTAGCTCCCCATTCACGAATATAGGATAATTGCTCAACAATCTCTGAACGCAAGTTCCAGGGAAAAATCACCACATAGTCTGGCTGGGTTTTTCTAATATACTTTTCTCCAACGATGGGTATTCGACTACCAGGCAAGAACTTATCCTGCTTGGCTGGATTAAGGTCCACTACATAACTCAGCAAATCCTGACGAACCCCTGCATAATTCATCAACGTGTTGCCTTTGGCTGCAGCGCCATAACCCGCAACAGTTTTACCGGTGCGTTTTGCCTCAATCAAAAAGGAGATAAAATCATTTTTAACCCGATCGGCCTTACCCTGGAACCCGGCATAAAAATCCACACTGCTCATTCCAGCACTTTTTTCCTGGTCTAGAATTTTTATTACATTATCGCTTGTTTGATGACCCCCGGTATCAGTGCGTTGCGCATACACACGCAAACTGCCGCCATGCGTGGGTAATATTTCTACATCGAATACACTTAAACCATTGCTCTCAAAAATTTTCTTCACAGCAGTCAACGACAAATAAGAATAGTGTTCGTGATATATGGTATCGAACTGATTTTCAGACACCAGTCGCAATAAGTGAGGAAACTCAAAGGTTGAAACACCTGCCGGTTTCAGTAAAGCAGCAAAGCCACCGACAAAGTCATTAATATCGGGGACATGTGCCAGAACATTGTTAGCAGCTGTTAAATCAGCTTGCTTACCTTGCTCAACCATTTTATTCGCAAGCTCAACGCCGAAAAAAGCTTCGATAATCTCGATACCTTTTTTACGAGCGGCATCCGCAGTACTGGTGGTGGGCTCAATACCCAGACATGGTATCCCCCGTGCTTTGGCATATTGCAGGAGATAGCCATCGTTCGCTGCCACTTCTACGATATATGATTGCCCATCCAGATCGAAGCGATCGACCATATTGGCCACATATTGCTCAGAATGCTTTAACCATGATGATGAGAATGAGCTAAAGTAAGCATAATCAGATGAAAAAAGCTCATCAGCCCCCGCATAATCTTCTGTCTGCACCAACCAGCAATCGGTACACACTAGTACGCGTAATGGAAAATATTTCTCAGTCGCCTGGAGTTCTTGTTGAGTCAGATAGGCATTCGACGGTGGGGATGTGACCAGATCAATTAATGCCACAGTCAACTCGGATTGGCAATGGCGGCACTTCATAAAGTAATTCCTTTAAAATCAATATTGGTTACAAAAGGATGATTCTGATCTCGCTTAGACAGATCTATTACTGGCAAGGGCCAGTCTATAGACAACGCAGGGTCGGTAACATTGAGCGCACCTTCCGCATCAGGATGGTAGGCCGAGGTGTGCAAATAGATCAGTTCACAGTCTTCAGTCAGCGCCTGAAATCCATGCGCATATCCTTCTGGAATGAGCAAACTTTTACGGTTCGCGGCAGAAAGAATTTCGCCATGCCATTGAAGAAAGGTTGGTGAGGTGCGCCGAATATCTACTGCCACATCTAAAACCTCACCTTTTAAGCAGCTCACAAACTTTATCTCGGCATGCGGAGGGTGTTGAAAATGCAAGCCCCGAACTGCGCCTTTTTTGCGCGTGAGTGTTTGGTTGATTTGGACTATTGGTTTTTCCATCCCTGCTTCAGCGAACGCTTCTATGCAGTAGAAGCGCGATAAAAACCCACGATAGTCCTCTGCCGCCTTACGTTGTACTAACATCAGGTCAGGCAATGATGTTTGAATAAAATCAAAGCGTGACATAATTAATCGCCCCGCAATGTAGACTGGTAGTCATTGATTTGCGCCAAAGAGACTGCCCGCATGTCTTCGGAATTCCTCCACGCTTCATGCCATTCTAATGTTTTTTGTAATGCCGTTTGCAGTCGCCAGAGCGGCTGCCAGTTCAATTGATGACGTGCCTTACTACTATCTAGTTTAAGTAAATTGGCCTCATGAAGCTGCGGCGCCTCATCGCATTGCCAATTTATATCTTTACGTATTTCAGCCATCCGTTCAATTATCCAGCTTACCGTTCGCGAATCATCATCTGATGGCCCGAAATTCCAGCCTTCACCGAAACTAGCACCGTTACTATATAGTTGCTCCGCCAACATCAAATAGCCAGACAGTGGCTCCAATACGTGCTGCCAAGGTCGCACAGCCTGAGGCGAACGTATGTTCAATGTTTCACCAGCATCCATGGCACGCAAAAAATCTGGAATCAAACGATCTGCTGCCCAGTCCCCGCCGCCTATGACGTTTCCAGCTCTAGCACTCGCTAGCGCGATGCCCGCTGGTTCGAAGAAAGATTGACGATAAGCCGATGTAACCAACTCTGCACAACCCTTACTGCTAGAATATGGATCACTCCCCCCCATCGCTTCGTTTTCACGGTATCCCCAAATCCATTCTCGATTTTCATAGCATTTATCTGTGGTAACATTCACTACTGCTTTAACACTAGGCGTGGCCCGCACGCCCTCAAGCAGATATACCGTTCCCATAACATTTACTTCATAAGTTTCCGCTGGTTGTGCGTAGGAATATCGTACCAGTGGCTGTGCGGCCATATGTATTACCACATCGGGCTTGGATTCCGAAATCGCCTTTGATAACTTCGCGTGATCTCGGATGTCCCCGATAATGGATTGCATACCTTCGCCAACATCGGCAGCATCAAATAGAGATGGCATAGTTGCTGGTTCCAGAGAATAACCAATGACCTCAACTCCAAGGTGTTTCAGCCACAAGCAGATCCAACCGCCTTTAAAGCCTGTATGGCCTGTGACAAAAACCCGCTTGCCCTTCCAGAACGATGGATTAATCACCAAACCCGCCACGGAGCTTTACCTACATCCCACAATTCCTCAAGTTGATTTTTATCACGTAGCGTATCCATCGGCTGCCAAAACCCTTTATGCTTAAATACTGTCAGCTCTCCATCTGCCGCTAAGCCCTTCAATGGCGCCGACTCCCAGGATGTTGCATCCTCTTCGATACGTTCGATCACCTTAGGTGAGAGCACAAAATAGCCCCCGTTGATCCAACCGCCATCACCAAGTGGCTTCTCATTAAATTCAACTATTTTATCTCCCTGCACATCAACTAACCCAAAACGACCCGGCGGCTGAACCGCAGTCACAGTTGCCAGACTGCCCTGTTCTTTATGAAAACGGACTAGTTCTGAGATATCCACATCACTGAGACCGTCACCATAAGTAAAACAGAAATCCTCATCGCCCAAATACTTGCCAACGCGCTTGAGGCGCCCACCCGTCATTGAATCGTCTCCGGTATCCACCAATGTTACCTTCCAGGGCTCAGCGGTATTCTGATGTATCTCCATTGCGTTATCGCTCATATCAAATGTAACGTCCGACGTGTGAAGAAAGTAGTTGGCAAAATACTCTTTGATCATATACCCCCTATAGCCAAGACAAATCACAAACTCATTAATTCCATGAGCACTATAAGTTTTCATAATGTGCCACAAAATCGGTTTGCCACCAATCTCAATCATAGGCTTAGGTTTTAGATGGGACTCTTCAGAAATACGCGTACCCAGTCCGCCCGCTAGAATAACTGCTTTCATACATCCTCCTCATTAATTAGATTCTCAAGATACCAAGCCATCGCCTCATTCAGGTTAGAACCAATAAATCCTGCGACACCGGTTATTAGTCAGGTTTTGGGATTATTTTGTAGTTCCCTTTTTACTTCCTCATATCTAGTCATGTCTTTCAGAGTCGCCATTTGTCAGTTTTCAGTCGGAAATTAGAACCCTTAAGTTTAAGATATGTGACTTTAGAGTTTTTACAACCTGCCATCTACATTTTCTGCGGGCAAGATATATTTTATGTCGTAAAGTACATGGTTCTTTTTGCCTAGTGCGCGTATGGCTGTGATACCCATCGATTTGAACTGGTGGTGCGCCACGGCGATAATAACGGCATCGTACTTTCCCGGTTCGAGTTGCTCGATGAGGGTAATTCCGTACTCCCTTATTGATTCTTCTTTATCTATCCAAGGCTCGTAGACGTCTACATTACAGTGGAAGCCACTCAACTCTTGAATGACATCCACCACACGGGTATTCCTAATATCGGGACAGTCTTCTTTGAATGTGAGGCCCATGACTAAGATATTTGAGTCAACTACCTGAATGCGCTTTTTGGTCATCAGGGTGATAATTTCATTGGCGACATATTTGCCTATACTGTCGTTCAGCCTGCGTCCTGCCAGGATAATTTCCGGATAGTAGCCTACCTCCATCGCTTTATGCGTAAGATAGTAAGGATCGACTCCGATACAGTGCCCACCGACCAAGCCTGGCCGAAAAGTCAGAAAATTCCATTTACTCCCTGCGGCCTTTAAAACTTCTTCGGTATCGATACCCAGTCGTCTGAAAATCAACGCTAGCTCATTTATGAGGGCAATATTGATATCTCTCTGAGTATTTTCGATAACCTTAGCGGCTTCAGCCACTTTGATGGAGCTTGCCTTATGCGTGCCTGCGGTAATAATGGAACGATAGAGGGCATCGACTTTGTCGGCTATTTCTAGTGTAGATCCCGAAGTCACTTTTTTGATAGTGGTGATCCGATGCTCTTTGTCGCCAGGGTTAATACGCTCTGGACTGTAGCCACAATAAAAATCCTGATTGAATTTCAAGCCTGAAAATTGCTCCAGAACAGGAACGCAATCTTCTTCAGTTGCTCCTGGATAAACAGTAGACTCATAGATAACGATATCGCCTATTTTCAACACCTTACCGATTGATTCAGAAGCTTTAATCAAAGGAGTTAAATTTGGACGTTTATTTTTATCAATCGGCGTAGGTACGGTCACTATGAAGATGTTGCAATCTTTGATTTCTTGAAGATTAGATGTCGATTTAAAACCGAATTTTTTATTGACCTTAGCTAGGTATGCATCCTCTACCTCTAACGTGCGATCATAACCGGAATTTAACTCTTCAATTCGGGGCTGCGAAATATCAAATCCAATAGTTGGATGTTTTTGTGCAAATTCCACTGCCAAAGGTAGACCCACATAACCCAGACCAATTACTGCAATTTTATATTCGGGCATTCTTACTTCCTATCACAAATTAAACTTTAAAAAACTCTCTATACCAAGCTACAAAATTATCAATTCCTTTTTGCACAGATGTACTTGGTTTGTAGTCTAAATCCCTCACCAAATCATCAACATTAGCGTAGGTTGCAGGCACATCACCAGCCTGCAACGGCATCATATTTTTTTGTATTTTTTTACCTAGAGCATTTTCAATCGCTTCAATAAAGTCCATTAGCTTAACAGGGTCATTATTGCCAATATTATATATTTTATAAGGTGATGACGAAGTTGACGGGTCTGGCTGCTTACCTGACCATTCTGGATTTGGTTGTGCTGGGTTATCGATAATACGTGTCACGCCTTCAACTATATCGTCCACATAAGTAAAGTCTCTCAACATTTCACCATAATTAAATACATCAATAGACCTGCCTTCTAATGCGGCCTTAGTAAATAGAAATAATGCCATATCTGGCCGACCCCAAGGTCCATATACGGTAAAAAAGCGTAATCCGATCGTCGAAATACCGTATAAATGTGAATATGTATGCGCCATCAATTCATTTGACTTTTTTGTGGCTGCGTAAAGACTCATGGGATGATCAACATTATCAGAAGTTGAAAATGGATAGGACTCATTTAGCCCATACACAGAGGAACTTGACGCATAGGAGAGATTTTTAACCCCATTATTACGGCAAGACTCAAGTATATTTATAAACCCTATAATATTAGCATCTATATACGCCATTGGATTTTCAATTGAATAACGCACCCCTGCTTGAGCAGCTAAATTACACACTGAATCAAACTGCTCTAACTCAAAAAGATTATCTAAATTATCTTTATCTTCAAGCTGTAATTTTATAAAGCGGTAATTCGCTTTTTTTGAAGATTGTGTCAGCTTATTATATTTAATATCTTTTTGATCAATACCAGCATAATCCAAGCGACCATATTTCACATTTGGATCATAATAATCGTTAATACAATCTAGACCGACAACCTCATCTCCACGTGCAATTAGCTTATTCGCAAGATGAAAACCTATAAACCCTGCTGTACCCGTTATTAATACTTTCATCTCACTCCATCGCGACTGATTTCACTAAAATTATTGACTAATCTACATCTGTGTCGCTAACCAATACATATGCGACATCTACCTTTTATTCTCTTCAGTGTATGAGTATATACCGACTATTTCTTTTTATTTCTAATAGCCGATAAGGGCCATTATCACGCACAAGCATCGCAGCCTAGGCCAACTGTGTTACTTTTGATGCAAAGTACAGCGGCAGAACCAAGGCCTTTGGATCATCTACAAATCCCGTAGACCCCACTAACTTAATGGTTTTTTGTGGCGAATAGCGGTCGACATAAACACTCAGTGATTTTGCTCGGGTACGCTTTCCACTTTTTACCTCAACCGGTATTAATGCATCCGTTGAGGATTTAAATAGGAACTCTATTTCGCTGCGGGCGTATTCCCATGAATAGGTCGGTCATACACGGGTAATAATTCTTTTGGGATCGCCTTAGTCGCATTCAGCATCTTCACGAGTGCGGCCTGCCAGATCTCGTGCAGTGGGGCTCAAAATAAATTGCACAGAAAAGTTTATCGCACTTTTATGTTTTTTTTGACGGGTGCAGATTAAATACCTGCCCCTTTATATAGAGCCGCCTTAAGCTTTTGACGCGGCTTCGTTATAACCACAGGCTACTATCGATTCAGCCGAACTAGGCGTCCTCTACAGTCCTGAAGGCATAATGCCTAATCAATACCCCTAGAACGCTTAACATTCCACCCAGAAGAGTCCCTAATACACAGATAAATGCACGTTTGGGTCGAGACTTTAGCTCCGGAATAACGGCAGGATCAAGTGTTCTTAACAGATATTCCGGCGACACTTTGGCCAGCATCACTATCTTCGTTTGCTCTTCGATGAGTTTGAAAAATACATTCTGCATATCAGCCAAGGATGTACTTTCGATCTGTTCTTTAAGATAAACAATAGCCTGCTCCGCCTCCGCAACATCTTGTTGCATGATGCTGGAATTAATATCGTCCACCAGCCAATCAACCCACTGCTTAGCGACGATCGGTGAGTAATGCTCAACGGCTATGCTTACAAAACCAGATTTCTTGTCCTGGCTCACCGATAAAATCCCCATGAATACTCTGTGCGCTTGCTGCAACGAAGGCGCCGCTTTTTTTGGTAGTCTTACATCGCTCACCCACTTATGTGTCGCTAAATCGTAAACCCTTGGGTCAATCTTAAGCTCCCCCGATTCTGCATCCCACTCCTCAGCTGCCATCAGTGGCGCCAGTATGTCGTGGCGTTCAATGAATTCGGAAACGAATTTCCGAGACTTCAAAATCTCAAGCCCGAGTGCCGTTTTATCGGCAGAGCTACTACCGACATCAATCCCAGCCAGACTCGCCAGGCCACCGTATTGGGCCGCCAATGCAGACAAGCCGTCGCTTTGCTGTTCGTTGGGCGCCAATAGAGCCTCGGCTCGGTAAATATTGGGCAAGCTCAATGCGACGGCGACGGCTATCATTGCCGCTGCGAAGCTAATACCACCAATTAGCCACTTCCCCGCCCACAACACGCGAAACAACTCTCGAAGATCAATCTCGTCGTCGTACGGTGCTGTAGAGTTTTCTTGCTTTGATTCGCTCATGACTATCTATTAAACGTATTAAGGGCCGCAAGCCCAATCGAACTCTGATACAAAATCTGAGTAACACTCGTCCACAGGTTCAACGGACTTATCGGATTCGTTTCCAGCGGCACAACGATTGTGTCACCGGGTCGAATTTCCATGCCCCTAGCTCGCCCAAACCACCTCCGCTTGCGGATGATGAGCGCACCGTTAGCGCGAACTATGTAAATCAACTTCTTGTCCGCTATGCGCGTCAACCCACCGCTAAGATCAATGTACTCATCGCGTGACAAACCAGATTGATACAGGTGCGAGGAATTTTGTTGGGTTTCGCCGAGAACGGTAACAACCTGTGATGCCGTCGGTATTAACAAACGATCACCGTCGCGTACTTCGATGCTCCCTACCGAACGAGCAACATCATTTTGAAGGGTAATAACGAGCCGCCCGACTGCCTCCGTGTTTTTTAGATTCTCCAGGAGTACCTGAGCCGTTTGAAGCGAATCGCCGTCATCCGAATCTGCCTGCAATGACATCGAGGCAATTTCCGTTTCCATGCGGCGCGTCAGTGTGTCGATTTTTTCCTCTTCCTTTTCCTTAAGATACTCCCTCAAGAATACTGCGCCCTCGGGAAATGCATCCGGTGTAAGCCCACCAGCACGCTGAATGACATCAGCCAAAGTCTCACCACGCCACGCTCGGTAGGAACCTGGAAACACGATCTCGCCCTCAAGCGTAACGGTCCAGATAGAGTCCCATTCAGGAATGCGTTTGATAGCCAGATAATCATGTTCTTTGAGAACAACGTCCGCATTCTCATCACCGCGACGAATCGCATCCAGATCAATATTGACAAATACGGTTTCGCGCCCGGCTCCGGGCGCCACCGAGTATCGCGTAAGCTCGGCCTTAAACCCGTAGGCTTCCTCAGAAAGGCCGCCACCGGCCCGAATAAGATCACTGACTCGCATTTCGGTTTCAAGCGGATACACGCCAGCAGCTCGAACGGGACCGACGATCTGCACCACGGCAAACGGTGCGTCATGCGTAACGTGCAGCCGCAACTCGTCAAGAATAGGAGTAATGACGTCCTCGCGGCTGCCTGGCATGGAAAAAGCTGGCAGAACATTATCGGGATCATCGGGATCATCGGGATCATCGGGATCATCGGGATCATATGTGTAATCGGGATCATATGTGTAAGCGCCATCCGCACGGCTGAAAACATTAACCGTATCTCGCGACTCCAAAACAATATCAGCCGCGCTGCCAGGTGACACGAGCGCATTGGCGAGATCGACGGAAAAAACCTCGATCGACTCGTTCGGCGCCTGCTCGCGCCGGATGAGCACATAATGAGTATCAGCGTTGGGTTGCAGCTCTTCCACAGTGGTGATCAGGTCCGTCAACCACATCCCCTGTCGCCACTGGTAGTTGCCGGGTCGGTGTACATGGCCCGACAGCATCACCGTTTCTTCGAGTCGTGGCAGAACTTGCGGTATGACGAGCGAATCGCCTGCCCGCACCGGTTCCTGACTAGCGGCACTATTCGTCAAATCGACGGAAAGTATCTTGCGTACTCGATCGGTGTCGATGCGTTGCAGTTCTGCACCCTGCCCGAACGCATCGTCCGCCAGGCCGCCGGCTATTGCCACCACGTCCGCAATCGTGGCGCCCGCACGCGTCTCGTATATCGCTGGTCGCTTGACCGCACCGCCAATCGACACGGTGTTACCAAGGGTCGGCACAAAAATGACATCTCCAGGCTGCAACCGTCTGTCATCCGATGTGTCGCCGTACAACAACAAGTCGTAAAGATCGAGGGTCGCAACCGTTTGACCGTTTCGTTTCAGCTGTACGTCACGCAACGAGCCCATCCTGCTGATGCCGCCGCTGCGATACAAAGCGCTGCTGATCGTCGCGAGTCCGCTAACGACGAAGGAGCCTGGCCGGTTGACATCGCCGAGCACGAATATACGAATCGCTCTCAACTGCCCCATCGTGACACTGACCTGCGTGCCGATCAGCATCTCTTTTACACGCCGGCTGATGTCAGCACGAAATTCCGAGAACGGGATTCCAGCCACGTTGACCGGACCAAGCTCGGCCACGTTCAGAATGCCGTCTCGCGTGACGTCGTATTCGTAGATGTTGTTGACATTGCCGAATAACTGCACCCGCACTGTATCGCTCGGGCCCAAAACATAGTCGGGCGGGACCGGGCCAGTCATCGGTGGATCGAAGCCCGCTTCATTCGACTCGAATAGATCATAGCCAAACGGCTTGGGCGTACTGGCGCTCGGTTCTTCGCTCTCTTCCTCATCAGCCAGGCTCTCTTCCTCATAAGCCAGGCTCTCTTCCTCATCAGCCAGGCTCCCTTGCTCATCCGACTCCTCGCGCAAGGGTTGCAAGGGTTGCTGTGCAGCTGCGCTCTGCTGGCTTTGAGCCTGTATGGCATCCATTGCCTGCTGCCGCTGCGCGGGTGGCAGTTGGTTGAGCATTTGTTGTTGGGTTGGGGAGAGCTGGAAAGTTTGGGCTGAAACAGAGGCGCTTGCAAGGGCGAGCAACAGCGTAGCGAGAATGAGCCGCAATTGTCGCGCGCAGGACGCGCTCCTACGAAGAGAGATCAATGTGAGCTCCATTGGATGAATCCGGTGACATCTGAAACCGAGGTGCTTGTTACTTCATCCTGGAGACGACTGTAACCGAGCCCTGCGTAGAATCGTCCGAAGCGCGTGTGTTGCTCATGCGAGATTTGCAAATCTGTTAGCTCTTGTGGTGTCGGTGACAGCGTATGCCCCGGGTTTGGTGCACCTAGTCGATTGATTAGCATATGGCGTAATGAACCGTTCCAACTATGACCCGAGGATTGTACCAGCGTTTAACCCATCGAGTAGGACTAAGGTGTCGCCATCACCGGAAAAGCCGAGCGCGCGACCATTGTAACGATACCCAGTTTTGAAGATCGAGTGGCCGTAGGCAACGTTCGCAACCGCCGAACCTTCTCCCAACGAACCTTTGTGACTGCTTGAATTCGTGACTTCGAAATGCGTCCGGTGCGATACCTCTCCGATCATGCCCCAGTATTCCACGCCGACCTGCTGCATCCACAGGTGAAGCTGGGCCCCGGTCTTTCGCGTATCCTCAGCAATCCACTGCATATAGAGAGCCACCGGCACTTGTCGGAGCAACGTCCAACGAATGTCGATGCCACCGAGCTGGTTACCGGGTTCATCTTCCGGATCGACATTGGCACCTGCATTGTCATTGCCATTCAACAGTCTGAGGAAGGTCTGCATATCACAGGGCCTGCCGTCACCACACCACTGCGCCGCTCGCGATAGCCCAATCTCCAGTCCGCGGGTGGGCCGAAAGCTGCCGCGCATACCAAAGAGCCATCCGTCTTCAATAACACACTCGTCATCCATCAAATTCATAAACGTCGTGAATGTCCAGGGACCCATCCAGCTTAGCCACTTGCTCTTGTAGGGCAGACTGCTGATTCGTTGCAGACCGACTCCGGGCATTGGTCTCGCGTTTGTCGACAAGATCAGGCTGCCGTCCCTGCCAAGGGCCCCACCATCGCTCCTGCCAACCGGCAGTGACGATCCAGTTGCCCAAGGCGGCCCCGACGTAGCTCCCGTCAGGCCGGACTTTTTCATCGTCAAAGGGATTCGCCGCATAGGTCGCCGCGAGGTTCACCGTGAATCGTTCGCCCAGCCAGCTCAGCGCCGCTCGTGCTTCACCTTCTTCCCGCGGCGTATTCTCAAACGAACGGATCGTTCTGGGATTGAATGAGCCTGATGCACTGGCTTGCACATGCATGGTGCTCGTATTCAATTCGAAGCGCAGGCGCTGTTTTACCCGATCGTAAGCCGCCCGAACCGGAACGCCGGGTGACTGAACATCAGTCTCACTCAGGGCCAAACTCACATCGCCAAACGCGATCGGCCATGCGCTGATCGGGATGTTGATGACGCCGCTATCGCTCAACAGCAGCAAATCACTTCTAAGTTGGGTCTCGCCGGGGGCAGCAATGGGCGCTGCTACTGCCCAGGCTGGCAACAAGCTGCAGAGCAGAACAATACGTATTTGGGCGGAAAACAACATCCGCGAAGTGTGGCAAAACGATACTGTGGTAGCAAGACCATTATGAGCGCGATCGGCTGTACAAATAACGCAAAACGATCCTGTTCCAACGCACGCTTGATCTTGATGGTCCATCCCATCTGGCTGGAATACTAAATTATCTAAGCATCCTCTGGAGACCAGAGACACACACCATCACGGCCGGTTTTCTTGATGTGATAGAGCGCTTGATCTGCCCGGGCAATAATTTGTTTTGCCGTTTCACCCCCGGACGGATCATTCACCGCCATGCCAATTCTCAAGGTAACCTTGACGGGGCCTTTACGCGTACGAATGTCCGTACCTTGCAGATTGCGGCGGATACGCTCACCGATGCCTATTTACAGCTGGGTTTGCGGCGCCGCGAAACTGCTCGACGACTCCAGGGCGGAAAGCATAACTATAAGAATTTTAAGGAGTATTTGCATGTTAAATGGAGTCGTATTGGGTGCAAGCGATGATAGCAGTATATGAGGACATAAGCCCAATATGCGCGGTTCACCCAGAAACACCGCTCACGCTTGCGCACCGCACTCCGTAACCTGTGGAGGAAGTGCGGTATCGAGCGAGAGGTTCAATCGTACGACTCGCTTACGCCAGCCTGACTTACCGCTCGACTTTTTCGTTTGCGAGTTTCTTGCCGAGCTCGACGCCCCACTGATCGAACGAATCTATGCCCCAGATGACGCCCTCCACAAACACCTTGTGCTCATAAAGAGCAATGAGTTGGCCAAGGATTTCCGGGGTCAGCTCATTGAAGTGAATCGTATTGCTGGGCCGGTTGCCTTCGTGGACCCGATAGGACTCAAGGTCGTCGTCGGTGCCGGCCATTAATGCCTCGGCCTGTGCACGGCAGTTGGCCGTTGCCAGATCCGACGTAGCCGGAAGAATGAAGTCCACCGGCACCAAACGTCTGCCCTGATGGAGCAACTGCATGAACGAATGCTGTACGTTGTTGCCCGCCTCGCCCCAGATGATCATGCCCGTGTCGCAGCGTACCGGTTTGCCGTCCATACGCACGCTCTTGCCGCTCGACTCCATTTGCAGTTGTTGCAGGTAAGCCGGGAAGCGATCCAGTCGGTTGTCATAGGGCAAGATTGCCTGAGCCTGAGCGCCGTAGAAGTTGTTGTACCAGATGCCAATCATCGCCAACAGCACCGGCATGTTTTCATCGAGTGGCGACTGACGGAAATGCAGATCCATCCGTCGACCGCCCGCAAGCAACTGACGAAATACATCCATGCCAACCACCAGCGCGAGCGACAATCCGACCGCCGACCACAGCGAATATCGCCCGCCAACCCAGTCCCAGAAACCGAATCTGAAATCCGTGCGAATGCCGAAGTCGTCCATCGCCTCATGATTGGTCGACGCGGCAACGAAATGGTATTGCACGGCGACCTGATCCAGCTTGTCGACGACCCAGGTGCGCGCCGCTTTTGCATTGGTCATCGTTTCGAGCGTCGTGAAAGTTTTGGAACAAACGACAAACAGCGTCGTCTCCGGGTTCAGCTCTTTGGTTAAGTATTCAAGCTGTATGCCATCCACGTTCGACACGCTGTGAAAGCGCATTCCCTCTTTCCAATACCCGCGCAGCGCCTTGCTTGCCATTACCGGGCCAAGGTCCGATCCGCCGATACCGATGTTCACGATATCCGTCAGTTTCTTGCCGGTACTGCCCTTGATCACACCGCTGTGAACGTCGTCCACGAACAACTCCATCTTCGTCAGTACTTTCCAGACTTCTGTGATGCCCGGTGTATTGTGAGCGACGAAATCTGCGATCTTGGCTCGCAGCGCAACGTGCAAAACCGAGCGATCCTCAGTCTCGTTAATCTTTTCGCCTGCAAACATGGCTTCAATGGCCGTTGGCACGTCAGCTTGCTTGGCCAATTGCGCGAGCAAATGCCTTGTTGAGCTATCGACATGGTTCCTGGAGTAGTCGAGCGTGAGATCGCCCGCTTCCAGCGAGAATTTCTCTTCGCGATTCTTGGATTTCGAAAACAAGTCGCGTAGATGGCGCTCACGCATATCATCCCGATAATGCTCGGCCAGCTTTTTCCAGGCCAGCAGGTCAGTTGGGTATCGTGCGGAGAGTTTTCTTGCGGTGTAGGTGTTAGCCACTGTTATGCACTTTCTTTGAGTTCGTCCTTGTAAAACTCAAGATACCACTCGACGAAGTTCTTCACACCGACTTCAACCGGCGTGCTCGGCTGATAGCCAACGTCCTTCGCGAGGCCTTCGGTATCTGCCCAGGTATCTGGCACGTCGCCAGGTTGCAATGGCAATAAGTTCTTCTCTGCTTTCCGGCCAACGCATTCTTCGATGACTTCGATATAACGCATCAACTCGACTGGCTGTTGGTTGCCAATATTATAAATTCTATAGGGGGCGCGACTGGTACCCGGATCGGGATCCGCGGCATTCCATTCAGAATTGGGTTCCGCCATGTGATCCATTGTGCGGACCACACCCTCAACGAGGTCGGCAACGTAAGTAAAATCGCGACGGTGGTTACCGTAGTTAAATACATCAATCGGCTTTCCTTCAATGATGTTTTTGGTAAACATAAATAAAGCCATATCCGGTCGACCGAACGGACCATAAACCGTAAAAAAGCGCAGCCCCGTCGTCGGCAGATCGTAAAGATTTGAATACGTATGCGCCATCAGCTTGTTGGCTTTTTTGGTTGCGCCGTATAACGCAAGCGGATGATCAACATTTTGTTGAATGGAAAATGGCATCGCGGTGTTCGCGCCATACACGGAACTAGACGAGGCATAGACAAGGTGCTTAATATTATTGTGCCCGCACCCTTCCAGAATATTCATTGTTCCAACGATATTACTTTGGATGTACGAATGCGGGCTTTCAATCGAATAGCGAACACCTGCCTGCGCTGAAAGATGGACGACCTTGTCGAAGCCCTCTTCGGCAAACAACTTTTCCATTGCACAACGATCAGAGATGTCCGCACGGACCATAGAAAAATTATCAAACGGCGTCAGCATTGCTTCTCTTGCTTCCTTTAGGCTTACGTCGTAGTAGTCGTTGAAATTGTCGATACCGACAACGATATCGCCCCGCTCCAGTAATTGCTTTGACGTAAACGACCCTATAAACCCAGCGGCGCCTGTAACCAATACCTTCATTTCTCTAATTTCCTCTGGTCACAATCTGTCGTCGGTGTTGGACCAGAGGTCACCTTCAATATTGTCGGCAATCGATGTTCATGATCGCCCTGATTAATTCGTTCCGGTCTGTAACCGACGAAAACATTTTCGTTAAATTTCAAACCCAACCCCTTCTCCAAAACCGGAATGCAAAACTCTTCAGCCGCGCCGGAATACTCCGTCGATTCGTACACGACGATGCCACCCTTTTTAAGTATTCCGGACAGTGTCATGCTGGCGTTGCGCAAGGGCGTAAGCAATGGCCGATTGGTGTTAGCACAATCACAACATAAAAATTGCAAGCCGCGAGATCATCGACAGACGACGAAAACTCTAGTTGCGTTTCTGGGGACAACTCATCCTATGAAATTACCAGAGTCAAATCGGTACCACCCACGAGCTCTTCTTTACGCGATGACTTTATATCGAAGTCCACAATCGAATACTTTCGACCGAATTCAACCGCAAATGGGATACCAACATAGCCTAGCCCAACCACACCAATTTCTATATCCTTTAGATCGAAATTCATGCGCACTGCCTGCCTCGATTTGCCAATAACATGCTGATTTTATTGTTGGAACTCATTAAAACACAGCAAGACGACGATTTGGGTGACACGTATCCCATCAAAACTTGTCGCGTAGTGCGATGGGAATTTTTTTCGGTTATAAAAACGGATAATTTATCGAAGGCGCATCGAAATATCGTTGGGCCATTGTGAGGAACGACTAAATCGCCGGAAACAATTTGAAACGAACAAAGCAATCCAGTTTTCTCCCAGCATCGGTTGGATCACGTCGCGGTGACGGGGTGCACGGTGACGATAGCGGTGTAGCAAAGAGTAAGCGTAGTCCACAAAAAAGGGCCCGCAAGCGGGCCCTTTTGCACTAGCCGGGGTCAGAGTACGACTCTGACTCCGATTGAAATGCTACTGCTGTGCGAATGCCGAATTTGGCAACGGAGTCTCGTAGAAGTCGAAAAACACCCAGAAAATAGCCGTCGATATCAGCAAGGTCAAGATCATTACCGGTGTTCCCTTCCTGAACCAGAGGCCCGGTGTAATCCGATATCGATCTTCACCCGTTTCCTTAGCCAGGCGTTCAGATATCGTCACGATGAATACATTCGCCGTAGACCCGAGATGCGTGCCGTTACCGCCCATTCCCACACCGACAGCCAATGCCCACCACAAAGGTGTCACGTTGATGCCCTGAGTTTCCAACCCGAGAATGATAGGAATCATTGCGGCCGTAAAGGGAATATTGTCAATCGCTGCTGAGAAAACGGCCGATGCCCACATCAGAATCAGACATGCCGTCATCAGGTCTTCCTGGACGTACGGCAGGATTCCCTGACCAATGTATTCAAGGAACTGGCTGTGTTCGACGCCACCAACAATGATAAATAGTGAGATGAAGAACATCAGCAGACTAAGCTCTACTTCTGCGAACGATTCTTCAAGCTCAATTTTCGGCGCGAAGAAGATCAGTGCCGTTAAGCCAATTGCGGCAACGAACCAAGCTTCCCAATGTAGTTTGCCGTGCAATATGAACAACACAACCATGCCGCCCAAAACCCACAATGATGCCTTCCACGTTTTCAGGTCAACAATCGTGTCGCGATTGCTGAAATCCTCATCCGCAGGAATTTCCGCAAGCTCTTTCCTGAACAGAACCTTCAGGAAACCCAGAACGACAATCTAGGCCGCGAATACCAATCCGCCCATATGGTAGACGAAGGTATTGAAATCGATATCGGCTGCCGATCCAATCATCAAATTCGGCGGATCGCCAACTAGCGTTGCCACGCCACCCGTGTCCGATAACAGCGCCGCTGCTAACAGATAAGGGATCGGAGTTATTTTAAGCGACTGACAAATTAGAATAATCAGAGGACCAAAAATAACCACTGTCGTTACGTTGTCGAGCAGCAGCGATAGCGCGGTCACCAGCGTGCCCATCATAAAGAACAGCCGGCCTTTGCAGATGTCGGCAATTCGGTAGGCGAGGTACTGGAAGCCCCCGGTTGGTATCATGATGGCAACGATGGTCATCATTCCGCCAAGCAGGAACACAACATTCCAGTCGACCGCTTCTTTGGCAAGCTCTGAATCGTAAAAACCGACAACCTGACCCATCATGATCATTACGCCAGCGCCAAGCATCGCTATTTTCGTGCGATGAATGCCATGAATACCTTCTGTGAAAATACCAATGAATGTGATTGTCAGGAGAATTCCTGACTACATCATCGAATCAGTCCAAACCAATTGTTCCATCGCTAGAATCTCTTATTATTAATTAAAATCCATGATTTTGGAGCAAAAATTAAGGGCGGTAGACTCGCAGTCATCGCCCATTCCCCATCCTCCCAATCCGTAGTATATCATCGTCGGTGGCCCTTAGCTTCTGAAGCCCACGCGAAAAACTGGAACCTAATCGAGGTTTTGCGCGATTTGCCCGGGTCCGATTTCACAAAGATTAACGACGTCAGTTCAATCTTGGGCGGTCATTCACCTCTGAAAAGGCAAGCGCCACCGTCTTGAATCTTGTCAAGAATCGCCTCATGCGCTGCCGCTTCTTCCTTACTCGCCTTAATCACAACCAGATTAAGGTCGTTACGGCACGGGCGCACCAGAATTTCCTCGCCAACGCCAACATCAATCGCTTCGTCCTCATCTAACGACAAAGCCGCCTGACCGCCCGTCATTGCTAAGTACACGCGGGCCAGAAGCTCGACATCGATCAACGCTCCGTGAACATCGCGCTTTGAGGCATCCACCTCATACCGCTTGCACAGTGCATCCAAGCTGTTGCGCTGTCCCGGGTGCATCTCGCGAGCGAGCGCCAAGGTATCAAGGACCATCGCGTGAGCCGTGATCTCTGGTTGCGAGTGCTGCATCAGTTTCAATTCGTTTTCCAGAAACCCGACGTCGAAATCAGCGTTATGAATGACGAGCTCGCTATCTTTTATGAACTCGAGAAACTCATCGACGATCTCAGGAAACCGTGGCTCGTTTTCAAGCGCAGCACGACTGATTCCGTGCACACGCTCGGCGCCTTCATCGATGTCTCGATCAGGATTCAAGAAGCGGTGGAATTCGCGACCCGTAAGGCGGCGATTGACCATCTCTACGCAACCAATCTCGATTACACGGTGGCCCTGAGCAGCCGAAAGCCCTGTGGTCTCTGTATCTAAAACTATTTGTCGCATGATCTACAGCTCATCAATTCCACGATTCGCAAGCTCGTCAGCTTCTTCATTACCCGGTACGCCGGAATGACCTTTCACCCAATGCCACTCGATCTCATGGGGGACGATCGCTTCGTCAAGCTGCATCCACAAATCCTGGTTTTTGACAGGCTTTTTCGCAGCCGTTTTCCAACCGCGTTTTTTCCAATTCGGCATCCATTTATTAATGCCGTCCATGACGTATTTTGAATCGGTGTACAAGAGCACCTTGCGCGGGCCTTTCAATGCGTTTAAAGCTTCGATCGCCGCCATCAATTCCATACGATTATTGGTCGTATCGGATTCTCCACCAAACAGTGTTTTACGGCTCTTTTCCGAAATTAACAGCGCGCCCCAGCCGCCCGGACCAGGATTGCCACGGCAGGCGCCGTCAGTGTATATCTCAACGATTGCGGTCAAAACGAATGCGGGAAACCCGAGTGGTTGGTTCAGCTATGCCGCCGACGACTTTTGCTCGCGAACGCCACGGCGTCTTGATAGGCGTCATGGTGACCACCCGTTTCTGGGCTGTGAGCATATAGCATGCCGCAAGTTCTGGCCAGAACCGCTGACCACGCTGCTCCCACTGACTCGCACTTTGACCTTTGTTGCCTGGCAACGGCCAACGGAAGAAATATCGGGTCACGCCTAGAATTCGCAGATCGAGTAACTCCAGCCAATCAGACAGCCGTCTATCGGAGATCGGTCGTGGATTGCCCGGAGGAAGGCCAGCGCCTGGAATCAAGCGCCTAAGACCCCACAAACCGCCGACCTTAAAACCGAGAATGACCAAATGACCATGCGGCGTCAGCACTCGATCCGCCTCACGCAGTATTGCGTGAGATCGATCATCCGAATAATCCAGCGTGTGTGGAAGCAGCGCCACGTCAACGGAGTCCGTGACAATCGGCAGTCGATGCAGTTGACCCTTAGCACCGAGATCAGTCGAATTGATCGTCTGACGATCTGCGATACAAGTGGCGCGTTGCGTACGCGCGAATCGCGTAAAAGCGCCGGGATCGCCCCACAACCCAAGCTGTAAGCACTGCTCTCCAAAAAGGCCGTCCATGGCCTCCTCAACCATTCGCGTTTCCTGCAGGAAAAGCGCCTTGCCGAGCGGCGTCTCGAGCCATTCATCCCCCATATTCAGTGGAGAATGGGTCTCTAATTGGGTTTCAGGCATATTCTGGACCTATTCATCGCAGATTCTCCGCCCAGAATTGCGAGCTGAGAAAGCGATACTTGCATGCTGCACGTCTGTCCGTAGGATAGCCGGATGCCATTCAAAAAACCGCGAATATTGTCGAAATTCGATACTCTAATCAGGCCTTTCTTGGCCATCTCACTAATTTTCGCGGGGATCTCTGTCGGAGCGGAAGAACCAAACGATCCACCATCCCCCGACGAATCTACTCTCAATGGTGCGGTGGTCATTGATGCATTAACCGTAAGCAAAAATCAGGTTTGGTTGGAATTGGACCCGCTTGCGCAGAACGTTTCAGCCCCAGCTGAGCCGTCAACAGACCTTCTGGCGAAACTTCGGCGCAATTTCGCGCTGCCCATTGTGATGAATAAACGCATTCAGTCAGAGCTCAACTGGTTTGCGAAAAACCCCAGCTACCTGAACCGCGTGTTTGCCCGTGCACAGCGTTACCTGCCTTTTATCACCGCTGAACTGGAAGCAAGAGGGCTGCCCTTTGAGCTCGCACTGCTTCCCATTGTCGAAAGTGCATTCGACCCGTTCGCCTATTCCCATGGCCGGGCAGCAGGCCTTTGGCAAATCATTCCTGGCACCGGACGACGCTTCGGTATCCGACAGAATTGGTGGTACGACGGCCGCCGCGATGCGGTTGATTCCACCCGTGGCGCGCTTGAGTATCTCACCCACCTGCATAAGCTGATGGACGGCGATTGGCCGCACGCCATCGCCTCCTACAATTCAGGCGAGGGAAATGTTCTAAAAGCGATTAAAAGAAATCGCGCCCGTTCTAAGCCAACAGACTATTGGAATCTTTCGCTCTCCAAAGAGACCAGCGCGTACGTGCCACGCTTACTGGCATTGGTTGAACTCGTAAAAAATCCCGAAAAATACAACATCAATTTACCGCTACTTATTGATGAGCCACAGTTCGTCGTTGTCGACATTGACGGCCAACTGGATTTAGCACTCGCCGCAGAAATAGCGGGGATTGAACTCGATACACTGTATGCATTTAATGCCGGTAACAATCGGTGGGCAACAGATCCGGACGGTCCCCATCGATTGGCATTACCCATCGATGTCGCGGAACAATTTTCTACGGCGCTTGCTGCCGTTCCACTAAAAGAGCGCATTCGCTGGCAACGGCATAAGATCAAATCTGGTGAAGCGATTTCACAAATCGCAGAGCAATACGAAACGACCGTCACCACCATTCGCACAGCGAACAATTTTAAAGGCAATACCATTAGAGCGGGTGCCTACCTCATGATTCCGGTTTCAACCAAACCACTGGACACTTACAATATGAGCGCCGACGGTCGGCGGGAAAGCAAACAAAATGCTGTTAGAAAAGGCAATCGTATCGAACACGTCGTTTCTTCTGGCGAGAGTTTTTGGACGATCAGTCGCAAGTACAATGTCAATATGAATAAATTGGCATCGTGGAATGGAACGGCACCACGTGACACCTTATCGATTGGCCAGAAGTTAGTGGTGTGGACAAATGAAGCGGTACCTGCCACTAAAGCCAGTGGCAACAACCTGACCCGAAAACTCAATTACACCGTTCGCAATGGCGACTCTCTTTATCTAATCGCGAGCCGCTTTCGCATTACGGTCGGCGACCTTGTGCGATGGAACAACATCGATAAGAATGAGATTCTTCGACCTGGGCAAAAACTGACGATGTTCATCGACGTAACGAAGCAGTCCAGCTAGCAAACCAAATCGAGGTCAGATGTTAGTCTGACCCTAATGATCAATACTAGGGGATAAGTCTATGGGCTTTATGGCCGGAAAACGCGCGCTCATCGTCGGCGTTGCAAGCGATCGATCTATCGCAACAGGAATTGCAGAAGCCTTTGCGCGTGAAGGCGCAGAAATTGCTTTTACGTATCAAAACGATAAATTAAAAAGCCGGGTCGAAAAGTTAGCGTCGCGTCTTGGCCAAAACACCGACCTGCTCTTTCCTTGCGATGTTTCGAGTGACGACGAGATCGATGCTGTTTTCTCCGGCTTGTCCAAATCCTGGGACAAGCTTGATGTACTCGTTCATTCCGTCGGCTTTGCTCCACGCGAGCAACTCGAAGGCGGTTTCACTAAAGCGGTTACTCGAGAAGGCTTTCGCATTTCGCATGACATCTCGAGCTACAGCCTCGCAGCACTCGCAAAAGCGGCACAGCCGATGATGCAGGACACGAACGGGTCTATTCTTGCAATGACGTATAACGCGGCCACGCAGGTCGTGCCGAATTACAACGTCATGGGTTTGGCAAAGGCGAGTCTTGAGTCTTGCGTGCGGTTTCTCGCCGCCGACCTTGGACCTCAAGGTATTCGGGTTAATGCAATTTCTGCTGGCGCGGTGAAGACACTTGCAGCGGCGGGCATCGGAGGCTTTCGTAAGATGCTGGCCTATGCAGAGAAATCGGCACCGCTGCGCCGCACCGTGACAATCGAAGAAATTGGCAATACGGCCGCCTTTCTTTGCTCGGATCTCGCGAGTGGAATTACCGGCGGCACAACCTTCGTCGATGCCGGCTCAAATATTATGGGCATGGTCTTCGACGAAGATTGAACGTCACAGGGGTCTGAGTCACCGCAATCTAACGATGAACGCGGCACAGCCGCATGTACGCCTAGAGTCAATATATGGGCTCTGACCCAGTTATTGGGCTCGGCTTTATCAACATCGGTCGCATCGTGTCGCTGTACCCACGAAGACAGCCTTTCCTCGTCTTTGCGAGGAGCGAAGCGACGAAGCAATCCAGCTTTTTCAATACGGATTGGATCGCGTCACTGTGCTCGCGAAGACGACACCTGTTTTTGACGCCGTATCGCGGCGGCTGATTCTTATTCCAATGCGCGTTTAGGCACTATCGTCCAACGCTATATTCGTCTTCTCACCATCCAGGCGGGCAACGATCACCGCGCAACACGAATCACCAAATATATTGACGGCAGTTCGTGCCATATCGAGCAATCGATCAAATACCATCAAGACGCCAATCGCCTCAACAGGCAATCCAACGGCGCCGAGAATGACGGCAATTGCGACCAGCGATGCTGATGGAACACCCGCAACGCCCACTGACGTGAGCAGTGCAATAAATACGATGGAGAATTGCACACCGAGGGTTAGGTCAAGGCCGTAAGCCTGCGCAAGAAACATCGCTGCAGCGCATTCATAAAGCGCAGTTCCGTTCATATTCACGGTTGCACCTAACGGCAGTACGAAACTCGAGATTTTATTCGATACGCCTGCGTTCTCTTCGACTCGCTTCATGGTAATCGGAAGGGTGGCGGACGACGATGCCGTAGAAAATGCTGTCAACATCGCTGGGGCCATCGCCGCGAACAATGCATACGGTTTTACTTTGCCAACAAACCTTAAGAATAGCGGCATCACAACAAGAATATGAATCAGCAATGCTGCGATAACGACACCCGCGAATATGGCTAGATATTTCACGCCGCCAAAACCCGCTTCTGCAACAACTTTGGCTACCAAACCAAAAACGCCAATCGGTGCGAACAACATGATCCATTCCGTCATGCGCATCATCACGTGAAAAACGCCGTCCCAGAATTTGAACATCGGTTCGGCAAGATCATGGTTGAGATGGGTCATGAAATAGCCGAACAACAATGCGAAAAAGATGATGCCTAACATCTGTCCGTCTGCGGCTGCTTGAATAACGTTCGGTGGAACCATGCTGTGGAAGACGTTCGCGACGTCGCCCGGACCGCGCCCTTCAGCAAGCGCCACAAGTTCATCTGCTGATGTGTCTAGTGCGAGCAAGTCCCCGACTGGAACGCCATCTTCATAACCAGGCCCAACTAAATTGATCAGCAGCAGTCCGATACAGGTCGCCGCTAGCGTTGTAGCTAAATAGAACAGCAGCGTACGGCCGCCAAGCGCGCCAAGATTGCCACCAGAGCCTATTCCTGCGACACCAATTACGATCGACGAAAAGATCAATGGCACGATGATCATTTTGAGCGCATTTAGAAACAGCGAGCCAATGTAATCGAATACACCAATTATGCTGATGCCTAAAATCGATGGATCTTCGACGCCCGATCCTATTGCACGATTGACCATCCAACCAGCGACGGCCGCAAGACCAATCGAGATCAGGATCTGCCAGTGAAGTTCGAGTTTTTTCATCGGCCACTCCCCGCTTTCGCGGTGTTATTGTTATTCAATGTCGCCTTGCTTCATTGCCAGATTGCGATCTGGCGAGAACTGCCCCGCCCAATCATACGTTTACTATTGAAGAAAATCCGGTTCAGCGAGTGCACCCTCGTTCCGCTCAATACTTGCTGTTCGGACCAACTCATTGACGAAGGCATTGTAATCAGCCGCTCCAGCGGTGTTCTGTAGGTCTTCTTTACGCTGATCGCGCTCCGCAAGAGGAATGGTTTCCGGCCGACCAGGCACGACGGCATCAACCATATAGACCACATAATCGCCGTTCGCCGTAATCGCGCTACCCAGTCTCGAGTGCCCAGGGGAAGGTTTTTTCGAACGGAAGATATCATTTAGTACAATTGAGTCGACGTCCGTACTTTGTCTTCCGAGCAGTAGATCTGGGGTGAAATCAGCCTCAAGCTCAAACGCCATTTCGGCGAAATCGCGACCTTCTTCGAGCGCTTCACGCAAACGGCGAGAGCGATCTTCGATGATATTAATGGCCCGCTCTGATTGCAGCCCGAAAATAATTTCGTCGCGCACATCATCAACACTTCGTCGAGCGGCCTCGTGATGTTCGACAACACGTAACATGACGGAACGATTAGCATCGACCTCGACGACATCGCTAATCTGTCCCTCACTCAGGGTAAGCGAGTCAAAAACGGTATCGATAACGGCTTGATTGGCACCGAACGGTTCACCGCCGGTTCGGGTGAATTCAGTAACTGCCATAACCTCGAGGCCCGCATCTGCAGCGACTGCCTCTAACTCGGTCGCGTCGAACAATGCATCCGACAACTGGCGTTCTAACGCTCGAGCCTGCCCTTCAACGCCGTCAGCCTGCAGCTCTTGCATTAGTTCGCCGCGAACCTGAGCGAGCGGTAACGCCCCGCCTGAGATAATTTGATCCAAACGCAGAACATGGAAACCGAAATCTGTTCGTACGGGACCAAGAACATCACCATTGTCCATTGAAAATATTGCATCCCCCAATGCACCCGGCATTTGAGATTGCATGACAGTGCCCAGATCACCGCCCTGCGGCGCTGTTCCGCCATCATTCGAATATTGTCGGGCCAAATCTTCAAATGGTTCACCCGCGTTAACACGCGCTGTTAAGGCGATCGCTTGTTGCTCAGCCGCTTCCTCACCAGCATCTATTGTCAACAAAATATGGTGAGCCTGTCGTTGTTCGTCCTGCAAGAACCGATGACTGTTGTCATCGTAGTACTGCTGCAAAACGTCTTCCGCAATTTCAATCTCAGCCGCGAGCGCCTCACGATTAATTTCAATATATTCAAAATCAACTGATTCGGACGAGCGAAAATCATCGGGCTGCGCAGCGTAATAAGTTTGCACATCTTCATCTTTGACGACGATCGTGTCGGCCAGCGCCGCAATGTCGAAAATCGCGACCGAGGCCTGACGTTGTTCGGCGAACAAATTCAGGTAACGCCGATATTCCGTCGGTGTCACAAAGGCGGTCGCACCGATACCGCGTTGCAATTGACTGATCCGATACTCGCGACGTTGGTTCGCCTCGAACATGCGGGGGTCCTGCACAGTTTGATCAAGCCACGCGTAGTAGAGCTCGCGATTAAAAACGCCGTTCTCCTGAAACTGCGTTGCAGACTGCAGGAGTGTGGCTATTTGCTCATCGCCGATTCGATAGCCCTCATTCATTACGTGAACTTCCACCAGTCGTTCACGAATCATCCTTTCCAGCGTATTCGACTTTAACGTCTGTCTGATTTCCGGCGGAAGGTTGCCATAGTCTGAATAGGTCAGGAGCTGATTTTGGTATGTGCCCTCGAGTTGGGCGAGTGAAATCTCGGAGCCTTCAACTTTAGCGGCGAAATCGCCACTCAAGAAGGTAAAGTTTCCTATCCCAAAAAATATGAAAGACACGGCGAGCATGCCGAGCAGTACGATGGCAAAAACGCCTGTAAATCGTTCGCGAATATGTTGCAGCATAGAGAGTCAACTAAATGGTAAAAATTTGATCCCAGGTAGTGTTTTAAGACTAACGGGTCAGTGTATGGTTCGACCAGAGTGGACCGTAGGTTACGGTAATTCCAACAAATTTCAATATCGAAATGACCGGAAATGGGCCATACAGGGGTCAGCGTGGGCCCAATTCGCCCTTTATGGAAAAGCGCACGTAAATGTTGGGCAGGGGTTGGTTTTTAATGGCGTGATGAAAAAGAAAGTGCACGGGAATAACTCGCCGTGGATACCAAACGTCTGCGACAGGGAGGACTACGCGCGCTGAGCTAGACATCGTATGGATTGCTTCGTCACTTCGTTCCTCGCAATGACGGGGCTTGGTGTGTTCGCTAGGAGCAAGGCGATAAACCATGCCTATCCGCGGGCCTCTGTCCCTGCTGTCTTCGCAAGCATAAGGATGCCATCCAATCTAGATACAAAAATACCGGATCCCTTACGGGACCCGGCGATTTCTTGTGGCGGAGCGGACGGGACTCGAACCCGCGACCCCCGGCGTGACAGGCCGGTATTCTAACCAACTGAACTACCACTCCTATACCTGGTGGGTGCTGACGGGATCGAACCGCCGACCCTCGCCTTGTAAGGGCGATGCTCTACCAGCTGAGCTAAGCACCCAGTCGCCCGCAGAAACAAGGGACAGTTGAAACAACAACTGCCCCTAGATCTGTGAGCTTGCGACACAAGGCCGCATATTCGAATCAAGTATCAGAAAATCTAACTAAATAAACTAGATCTTCCCCCCAGACTCGCGGGGCGCGCTAGTTTACGGCATCCTTCAGGGCTTTGCCAGCCTTGAATCCGGGCACATTGCTCGCCTTAATTTGGATCGCTTCACCCGTACGAGGATTACGTCCCATACGTGCTGCACGCGCCTTCACTGAGAATGTTCCGAAGCCGACCAGCGATACTCTACCGCCGCCAGCAAGCGTACTCTTAACGCTATCAAGTACCGTATCGACCGCTTTCGTCGCATCAGCTCTCGACAGGCCAGCAGAACCCACAACCGCCTCTATTAATTCACCCTTATTCATGCATTCACCCTTGCTAAATGTATTCAAAATTAAACGATGCGGAACGCTCTATTAAATCTTCCCGCATCTCCGTGCACACTCCGAAACTTGCAAACGTGTGTACCCATTTTTGTTGGTGCTCCCGGAGGAAATCACCAACGCCCTGTCACGCTTGGCTTTCAGCGTGTCAAAACTTGCGTAAGCTTATACCAAGCGACTAAAACACCGTCAACAGCCCAGTGTTTTAGCGGGTTTCAGCGATTAGTGAGGGCGGACAATGTCGGTCGATTTATCGTCTTTTTTCGGGCCGTCGACCTCGGCTTTTTCAGCCTCCGATTTGGCCTCTGGCACGGGTACATGTTGTAAAGCTACCTCAAGAACCTGGTCTATCCATTTAACAGGAACTATGTCCAGTTTGTCTTTGATGTTCTTCGGAATTTCCACCAGGTCCTTCTCGTTCTCGTGCGGAATCAGCACCGTCGTAATGCCGCCTCTGTGGGCTGCAAGCAACTTCTCTTTTAAACCACCAATTGGCAGCACTTCGCCACGCAAAGTGATCTCTCCGGTCATCGCGATACCGCCCTTTACAGGGATGTCGGTTAACGCCGACACCAGTGCAGTACACATGCCAACTCCCGCACTCGGTCCGTCCTTTGGCGTCGCCCCTTCGGGCACGTGGATGTGCACATCGAACTTCTGATGGAAGTCCGGATCAATGCCCAAAACAGCAGCTCGGCTTCTCACTACCGTCATCGCAGCTTGAATGGACTCTGTCATGACGTCGCCCAATTGACCCGTATGAATGAGCTTTCCTTTGCCGGGAACGACTGCGCCTTCGATAGTCAACAATTCGCCACCCATTTCGGTCCAGGCGAGTCCGGTAACTTGTCCAACCTCATCGTTATCATCAGCCATGCCGTGCCGAAAGCGACGCACACCCAAATATTTTTCAATACTCTTCGGTGTCACTCGTATTTCGCTGTCCTTAGGCTTAAGGAGCTGCGACTTAACGACTTTACGGCAAATCTTGGAGATCTCACGCTCGAGATTTCTAACCCCTGATTCGCGAGTGTAGTGCTGAATTACATCCAAAACAGCGGATCGACTAATCGACAGCTCTTCATCCCGTAAACCGTTTTCTTTCATCTGCTTCGGAATCAAATAGCGCGTCGCAATATTCAGTTTTTCGTCTTCCGTGTAACCAGGAATACGAATGACTTCCATCCTGTCCAGAAGTGGCGCAGGAATATTGAGACTGTTGGCTGTACAGACGAACATGACATCGGATAGATCGAAATCAACCTCGAGATAATGATCCGCAAAACTCGAGTTCTGCTCGGGATCCAGGACCTCCAAGAGTGCCGATGACGGATCACCGCGAAAATCCATGGCCATTTTGTCTACTTCATCGAGCAGGAACAGTGGATTTCTAACGGCTGTCTTTGCCAGATTCTGAATGATCTTGCCAGGCATCGAACCGATATAGGTTCTGCGGTGACCGCGAATTTCCGCTTCGTCGCGCACGCCACCAAGCGACATCCGCACGAATTTTCGATTGGTCGCTCGAGCAATACTCTGCCCCAATGAAGTCTTACCAACACCGGGAGGTCCAACGAGGCACAAGATAGGCCCCTTGAGCCGCTTTACGCGCAGCTGTACCGCAAGATATTCAAGGATGCGCTCCTTGACCTTGTCCAGTCCGTAATGATCTTCCTCGAGCACCTCTTCCGCCCGGCTGAGATCTTTCAGCACTTTGCTACGTTTTTTCCACGGCGCTTTCAATAGCCAATCAACGTAATTTCGTACCACGGTCGCTTCTGCAGACATCGGCGACATTAACTTGAGCTTGTTCAACTCGGACGTGGCCTTTTCCTTGGCCTCTTTGGTCATGCCCGCTTTTTCAATTTTGTTTTCGAGATCAGCCAGTTCGTTGGGCGCGTCTTCCATTTCCCCTAATTCTTTTTGAATGGCTTTCATCTGCTCATTCAAATAGTACTCGCGTTGGCTTTTTTCCATTTGTTGCTTAACGCGGCCGCGAATCCGCTTCTCAATCTGCAGCACATCGATCTCGCCCTCGATGATGCCCAAGATTTGTTCAAGTCGGACTTTGACGTCCTGAATTTCCAGGACCCGTTGTTTCTCGGCCAGTTTTAGTGCCATATGTGCCGCGACGGTATCCGCCAATCGGCCCGCCTCATCGATTCCTGACAATGACGTCAGGATCTCGGGCGGCACCTTTTTATTCAGTTTTACGTATTGCTCGAACTGAGCAATGATCGAACGGACCAACACATCCACTTCGCGTTCTTCGTGCCGATCTTCTTCTTCGAGCACCGTAATTTCGGCAGAAAAGTGATCAGTAACGAAAAGTTCATCGACGCTTGCTCGATCGCCGCCCTCGACTAATACCTTTACGGTTCCGTCGGGAAGTTTAAGCAGTTGTAGAATCGTCGCGAGGGTGCCCACGTCGTATAGATTCTCAGGACCGGGATCATCCATATCCGCCGCCTGCTGTGCGACCAGCAGGATCTTCTTGCCGCTATTCATGGCACGATCGAGCGCAACAATGGATTTTTCGCGCCCAACAAACAATGGAATGACCATCTGCGGGTAAACCACTACGTCCCGCAATGGCAGGACCGGTATGCCCTTCACTTCATCCAGCTGTTCATCCAGTTCGCTTTCAATTGATAGTTCTTCTTCAGACACTAATCGATTCCTTGCTTGCCCTAGGGCGTACGACGGTTATGTGTCGCACGTTTTAATGAGTAGTTCGCTTGTAAGTAGCATGACATGCGTCCGATGCCGCTTTTATCAAGCAAGAAAGATCACAAAAATGAACCAGCCCAAAATAGCGGGCCGATAGCCTAACGTCGCTGGTCAAAAGACCTAAACCAACGAATCGCCGGCCAATGGCATCACGTCATGAGTCAGCTAACGTTAGCCTGATCGTTTTTCGCGCATCTCTTTACCCAAGTTAAAAGAGACGAACTTAAAATTAAAGATCGAAGCTCAACTCTGACGCCCGAACTAATGGTCGGAGCCAACCTGGCGTTCCTGCTGTTCGATATTGACCGTCGGTGGCTCTTCCGATTCATGAATGACATATGGCTTCGTCTCGCCAGTGACGACAGCCTCATCTAAGACCACCTTCTTAGCCGTTGTTGATGACGGTAAGTCATACATAGTATCGAGCAGTACGCTTTCCAAAATGGTTCTCAGGCCACGAGCACCGGTTTTCCGCTTCATTGCCCGTTGGGCAATCGCGCGCAGCGCGTCGTCACGAAATTCGAGCTCAACACCTTCCATATCAAAGAGCTTTCGGTATTGTTTTGTCAGGGCGTTTTTCGGCTCCTGCAGAATGCTGACAAGCGCATCATCATCCAATTCCTCGAGCGTTGCGACGACCGGCAAGCGACCGACAAACTCAGGGATCAGACCAAATTTAATTAGATCTTCAGGCTCAACGTCGAGCAAGAGCTCACCGACGTTTTGCTCGTCGCGTTCTGTCTTGACCTCCGCGACGAAACCAATTCCGCTCTTAGACGAGCGATCTTGAATGATCTTTTCAAGTCCTGCGAATGCGCCACCGACAATAAAGAGGATGTTGCCGGTATCGACCTGCAAGAATTCCTGTTGCGGATGCTTGCGACCGCCCTGTGGTGGAACCGATGCGATCGTGCCTTCAATTAGTTTCAGCAAAGCCTGCTGAACGCCCTCACCTGACACGTCTCGAGTAATTGACGGGTTGTCAGACTTACGCGAAATTTTGTCAATTTCATCAATGTAAACAATGCCCGTTTGCGCTTTGTCGACATCGTAATCGCATTTCTGCAAAAGCTTCTGAATAATATTTTCGACGTCTTCACCAACATATCCGGCTTCGGTGAGAGTCGTTGCATCGGCAATGGTAAAAGGTACATTCAATAGGCGCGCAAGCGTCTCAGCCAACAAGGTCTTACCGCAGCCTGTTGGCCCGATCAGCAAGATATTGCTCTTGGAAAGTTCGATATCGTCTTTGCGATCACCGGCACGATCTTCCAGGCGTTTGTAGTGATTGTAGACGGCAACAGAAAGCACTTTCTTTGCACGCTTTTGGCCAATCACATACTCATCGAGAATAGCGTTAATTTCTTGGGGCTTCGGTAACTTGTCATGGCCCGCATCACCAGCATCTTCAAGTTCTTCGCGAATAATGTCATTACAAAGCTCAACGCATTCATCGCAGATGAATACGGATGGGCCCGCAATTAACTTGCGAACCTCATGCTGGCTTTTGCCGCAAAAAGAACAATAGAGGAGTTTTCCGTCCTCGCTTTTGCCTCGAGCGTCATCGCTCATATGTGCCTGCCTCTGCTTTCAAAATCAATCTGTTACGACAACTTGTGTAGTTAGCACATTATATAACACGCACGATTACAGCGTGCAAAGCGCCAAGTCTCAATTGCAAATAAAAGTGACTATAAGCCACTGATTTTACTTGGAATCATTCTTCTTGGAAGCCGCCATTTCGGTCCGATTTCCTAGAACGGTGTCAATAAGCCCATAATCGACGGCCTCGGGCCCGCTCATGAAATTGTCCCGCTCAAGGTCCTTTTCGATCTTCTCTACTGGTTGACCCGTACTTTTCGCCATAATTTCATTGAGTTTTCTTTTCAACTCAAGGACCTCTTTGGCGTGAATGTCGATGTCCGTCGCCTGACCCTGATATCCGGCACTCGGTTGGTGCACCATGATGCGCGAATGTGGCAGCGCATAACGCTTGCCGTTGGCGCCGCCACCCAATAGCAGCGCGCCCATACTGGCCGCCTGCCCGATACAAATGGTCGAAACATCACAATTAACGAATTGCATCGTGTCGTAGATGGACAGTCCCGCTGTCACCGAACCGCCAGGTGAATTTATATAAAGCTGAATATCTTTATCGGCGTTGTCTGACTCCAAAAACAGCAACTGCGCCACGATCAAGTTCGCCATTTGATCTTCTACCGGCCCGACAATGAAAATCAGCCTATCCTTCAACAACCGCGAATAAATATCGTAGGATCGTTCACCGCGAGCCGTCTGCTCGACGACCATCGGGACCAGATTTAGTGCTTTTGCGCTCATGGAGTTTCCTGTTTTATCTCTGTTGTCGTCATTCTACGTCGACCGCCTCTGCTTTTCCTTGAAGCCAATCGTCTTTTTGCGAGTTGCGCCGTCTTTTTCGACGGTCATTCAATTTATCAACTGATGTTCTGACCACTGGGCTTCATAAACTCTTTGAAGCTGATTTTCTCGTGTTTTTCCTTACCGTTTTCAATCAGCCATGCAACCGCTTGCTCTTCCAAAACCATCGGTTCGATCTGCTGCATAATCTGTGGATTACTTAGGTAAGTATTGACGATTTCTGCCGGATTCTCATAGCCCGCGCACATTTGCTCGATGCGTTCGCGCAATTTATTCTGGTCAACTTCGATGTTGTTATCATCGATAATGTGTCGCATGAGCAGGCTCAATTGGACACGCTTTGCCGCGCTTTCCTTGAAGTTTTCAATGGGTGGCGCCTGACTATGATCTTCAATGCCGTACTGCCGCATTGCCTCGTGCTGCATTGAATGAGCTTCCTGCTGGATCATCGCTTCCGGAACATCCAGAGGATTGGCCTCAAGCAGCGCAGTCATCGCCTGCTCGCGCACGTCACTGCGCACTTTTTGTGCAGCTTCCCGCGCCATGTTTTCTTTGACGTCTGCCCGTAACTTGTCCAGACCGCCTTCTTCCACGCCGTAGGCGACCGCTAAGCTGTCGTCGAGCGGTGGCAATTCCTGTTCTTCAACTCGATGCACTTTGATCGAAAAATCGACCTTCTTACCCCGTAATTCTTCGGCCTGATATTCCTTAGGAAACTTTACTTTGAAGCTCTTCTCATCATCGGCGGATAGTTCAAATAGTGCCTTCTCAAAGTCCGGCAGCATTTGTCCCTCGCCAAGCACCACAGGAACCTCGGTGCCCTGGCCACCTTCGAAGAGTTCGCCTTTAAGTTTGCCTTCGAAATCTACGATGACGCGATCACCTTCAGTCGACGCGCGCTCAACGGTCTTCCACTCAGCTTTCTGGCGACGCAAGTTATCAAGCATTTCGTCACTGTCAGATGCATTGATTTCGACATCGGGCACCGTCACTTCAATTTCGTCCAGTGCTTTCAATTGGACTTCAGGCAGCACCTCAAAAGTCGCCGTATAGGCGAATGCGTCACTTCCACCCGTAACGTCCGGTTCTATTTTTGGTTGCGCAACCGGACTGAGATTTTCCTGCTCAACCGCGTCCCGGTAGCTTTGACCCATGAGGTCGGATAGCACCTCTTGCCGAACCTGGGGACCATAGTGCTGACGGATGACCTTCGGCGGCACTTTTCCTGGCCGAAAACCTTTAATTTTGGCCGTTTTACCAACCCGCTTGAGTCGATTTTCGACTTCTTTTTCAATCCGTTCAGCCGGTAGCTCAACTCGCATGCGGCGTTCTAGTGCGCCTGTGGATTCGACTGTGACTTGCATTTGTTCAAAACCCTTTTTCGTATCGACACGTCCGACGCATTCCGCTTCGGACAAAAAGTCAATTTAGCCTTATAAATCAATGAAATGAACTGAGACACCAAAGAATCCTGGTGCGAAAGGAGAGACTCGAACTCTCACGGGTTGCCCCACTGGATCCTAAATCCAGCGCGTCTACCAATTCCGCCACATTCGCAGCATGCCCACCGCGCTCAGTTCAGCCGTTCATTATAGCGCGAAAAACTCATTTGCTAAGCCTTTCGTGAGAGAGAAATTGATCTACGTCGATCAGCGTGAAAAATCCAACAGAATTGACTGCATACAGACGCAAAGAAATGTATCCAACCAAATTTCAAATGTGAGCATTCTGAATATTGGCGCCAGGTGACACGCAGGTACTCAAAAAACTCATCCCAAGTCGACCTGCCAGTGCAGCCACATCGCTCGATTCCTCGTCTGACCAAGATTCCGCACCGAAGCTAATTGCATGAGTCTTGCCACCCAACAAATCCGTTGTTGGGTGTGTGAGCAACACCGAATCAACGCGGCGAGAAAACGACGATTAATTCTGGTTACAAAATGGGAAGTAAGTGCCTAACCAACAAACAATCCTCCCATGTCGTAGGATGCCAACCAACCTAACTGTTGATCGCTGAATCCAAGAGGCACGGCTATTGAACCGATAAGCAGCGGCAATCCCATCGCTACTCCGGTTCCAGCAAACCCGAGTGCAACTGCTGCAAAAATTACCGAGGGCTTATCGAAGGTATTAATGCGCGATATTCTGTTATCCATTCGAAGATTCCAATAACGGGTGTCCATCGTCAAACGAATGGAGCAATTACTCTGCTTAGCTAAGCGAGAGCATTGCTCATCATTTTCATATTGCGCGGCATATCGTTGGTAGTGCAAACGACATTTCGCGATGGTCATTTCTTAGCCCTTTGTCTCTTGGCTGTCTTGCTTGCCCACGTCCGAAGTGAACATCTGACGGCGTCAGGTTATTCAAGTTTTCATGGTGCCGCTTGCGATTGTAGTAATCGACGAGCACCTCGATCTGCTTTTCCAGATCACCGGGTAAAAAGTAATTCTCCAGCAATATGCGGTTTTTCAGGGTTTGGTACCAACGTTCAATCTTGCCCTGCGTTTACGGATGATACGGCGCACCACGAATGTGGCTCATGACGTTAGCGCTGAGCCAGCCAGCAAGATCGGCCGCTCACGGGAAGCATCGAAAATATAGTCACACCATTTTCAGCCTAATTAACCTTAATGGTTTGACCTTAGTATGTTGTTGGCCAGCCTTGCATTAGCCTCTTACCCACCCCGCGCTTCTTAGTGCAATGGAGCTCTAGTGCGTCAACTAGGAATGACCGTGTCTGTTCTGGAGAAATAACATGCTGGACACCAAATACATCTGCCAACTCAAATGCATTTGATTCCTTGTCGATCATTGCGGCCATTTCCTCCAGTTCCTCTTTATTTGGGTCCTTGCCACCCAATATAATGTTTGCCCCTACTCTGGAGTCCATAAAGCTAATTTCAGCATTAAACCAGGCCGCAGATTCATCCGCATTTCTCCCTCCGCCAAAATTTAGATACGCCTGACCATAAGCTTTACGAATTATTACCAAAACTTTTGGCACTGTACACATTTGCAAGGCATGCATAAAATTCATGATTTTTCCAGATGCTTTCTTGCGTTCTCCGTGAACACCTATCAAGAAGCCAGGCGTATCTTCTAACATTACAAGCGGTATATTGAATGAATCGCAAAGCACCAAGAAGCCGATTGCTTTATCACAAGCATCTGGGTCCATGGCCCCCCCTTTATATTTCGGGTTTGACGCAATAATTCCCACGCTGCGACCATCGATACGTGCCAGTGATGTTACGACAGACTTGGCGAATAGATCTTTCAGAGGGAAGTAGCTGCCCTCGTCGACGAGCGCAGCAATCACTTTCCGCATATCATAGACTTGTCTTTGGTCTTCTGGAACCAGCTCACATACAGACTCGTGAAATGTATTCTTAAGGTTACTCGGATCTATTCTTGGTGGTGCTTCCATGGAATGCGACGGCAAGTAACTAAGAAATTTTCGACTAACATCCAAAGCCTCCTCATCCGTATCGACAACCATATCCACCATGCCAGTAACCTCTGAATGCAACTTCCAGCCACCTAATTCTTCTGCGTCGACCACTTGATTGATCGCTACCGAAGTAACCCGGTCACTCGAGACGGCGAAACAACTTCCTTTGCGCATCACGACAAAATCAGAAAGGCTTGAGTACCAACTTGAGGATCCGAAACAATTGCCCATCACAGCGGAAACCCATGGTGTTTCCCTCATTCTCCTGTACTGCTTGGGGTCACTTCCTACTAGGCCCATTTGCCCAGCTCCCATGGTGTCTTGTATCCGGGATCCAGATGACTCGCTCATAAACACAAGGGGGAAACCACTGCGAATTGCAGTACGTTTGACATAGGCAATCTTCTTCGCATTGACTGCACTGCTTGAGGCACCCAAGACGGTCATATCATTGGCCACGGCAGCGACCTGACGACCATCGACTTTTCCAAAGGCGGCCAGCTTGCCATCAGCGGGTGTTTTCTCTCGCTGCTCACGATGAATTGAACGTGCCAACTTGCCTATTTCCTTAAAACTATTGCCATCAAAAAAGTACTTCAACCGTTCTCTGGCATTTAATATTCCAGCATCTTTTCGTGTCTGAAGTTTCTCAGCGCCGCCCATCAACTCAGCATGAGCAATGCGCTCATGAAGTTGCCGACGTTTTGATTCAAAATTATTTTCAGACATGGGATGCTTTACTCTCAGTTGTCTCAAGTAATAACCACGTTAAACCTATTTTTGGCAAGGAAACTCTCCCTAATCTTTAATTTATTGAACTTCCCTGCATGATTTTTGGGCAGCTCCTCTACAAAATAGAGAATTCTAGGCTTTTTAAACGATGCTATTTTATTCTTACAAAAATCCACAAGATCTTTTTCTGTAACCTGAATGCCCTCTTTTCGAATGACGGCAGCCGTGACTGTTTCCCCCCACTCAGGATCAGGTGTGCCAAAAACACAGGCCTCAAACACTGCCGGGTGTGAATACAAAACGTTTTCGATTTCACGGGTATAGATATTAAATCCTCCAGAAATGATCATGTCTTTAGTCCGGCCGACAATGTAAAAATAGCCCTCCTGATCAATTCGCCCAAGATCACCGGAATAGAACCAGCCGTCTCTTTGCATTAAGGCAGTCATTTCTGAATCACGCCAATAACTTGTTGCTGCTTGCCTTTGTAATTTAAGCGTTATCTCACCAACTTCTCCCTCGAGTACGGGCTGACCATTTTCATCGCGAATAACCACAGATGTGTTGAAAGCAAGCTTGCCACATGAAGCGAGGCGTCTCAGTCCTTGCTTTGTCTCTATGTCATGATCAGTAGATCGAAAAATAGCAATGGGCTGCGGACATTCAGTCATGCCGTAGAATTGGCGAAAGATCTTACCAAGGCAACGAATTCCCCTCACGAGCGTCTCGGCAGGAACCGGCGCCGTACCGTAGTTAATCACCTTTAAGCTGGATAGATTATAATTGCCTCTCTCAGCAGCTGCCACAAAACGCGTCATCATAGTCGGCACCAACATCATCTGCGTTACCTGATACTGCTCGATCGATGATATCAACACGTCGAGATCGAAATGAGGTAAAACTATACTTTTTACGCCGCGCATATAGCAAGGAATAACCCAGATACCAGCGGCATGTGTTAGCGGTGCTACATGCAGCATAGTGTCATTGACGCTAAACTCTGGCTCGTAGGTCGCAAAGAAGCTGAACAAGCGTTCGCGTAGAACTTCGTTGCTCATCACAACGCCCTTAGGTAAGCCGGTAGAACCGGATGTGTAATGAAGGCGGCCAATATCACTATTTTTTACTTCTATATAGGGACGCTCCGATGAGGTAGAAGCCGCGAGTGTGCCATAGCTGATTACATTGCGATCACTCCACCCAATACCGACAAATTTAATCTCGGGGAACTCTTCAGCCAGAGGATTAATTACATCCCTAAACGCCTCACTCGAAAAAACAACCTTTGGACAACCATCGGCGAAAATTTGGCGATGTTCGGAAATAGAATTACGCGCATTCATTGCGATAAATGCCGCGCCGGATTTAATGACGCCAAATAAGCACTCTAGGCTTTCAACACTGTTATGTAGCAATAGACCAACACGTTCTCCCGTGGAGCAGCCCATGGCCAAGAGAACATTGCCATAACAATTACTTCGAGAATCAATATCATCGTAAGTATATGTGACATCATCAAAGACCAAACAATCTGCACCTCTAAAATAATCAGCGGCCCAATAGAGCTCTTCACCTGCGACGAATTTCATTGCTAAGCGCATTTTTAATTAGCAGCCAATGTATTGGGTAGCCAGGTCGAAATGCTTGGCCAGAACAAAACGACAATAGCCGTAATAACACCAATTAGAAAAAATTTCGGGATATATTTAAGTGTGCGTTGCGGTGATTCGTCAATTACCGAGGCGGCTGAATACACTCCGATACAAAGTGGCGGTGTAATGAGGCCAAGTCCGACCAATAACGAAAAATAAGCGTAAAAATGTAACAAATCTATTCCCATAACCTTACAAAGCGGTACAAATATAGGAAGTGAAATGTAGAAAATCGGTATTGCTTCAAGAAATGTTCCTAGCAGCAAGACCGATAACCCGGCAAGCAGCAAAAATGAAATCGTATTCACTTGATGCGTAGTAAAAAAATAAACCAAAGCCTGTGGTACTTGATCGTATGTGAGCACAAACGAAAATAATGACGCCATCGATATAATGACGAATATCGAGCAACTAATCGTTGCAGTTGTCTGTAGTGCTTCGCGAAATTTTTGAAAATTCAGCTCTTGGTAAACAAAGGCGCCAATCAACAGCGCCCAAAGAGACGCTAGTGCTGCGGATTCTGAAGGTGTTGTTAAACCTGAGTAGATACTCCCGAGGATGAGGATCGGAGTTAGCAGTGCTGGTAGAGCCCGAATGAAACTGTTCTTGAGCTCGCTGCGACTAACTTTCTCGGGCAATGGCATTTTACGGCCATGCCAAACCAGAAATGCTGCTAACAAGATCATAAGTAATAAGGCCGGGCCAATACCGGCCGCAAACGTATATGTAGTGGGCGTGTGGGTCAGAGCACTATAGATAATTGCAGCATTGCTGGGTGGAATCATACTCTGCAGTAAGGCAGCTGTTGCTGCCAATACAGCGACGAACCCTTTTGAGTATCCCTGTTCGACCATGCGGGGCATTAATACCAAGCCTACTGCTGCGATTGCAGCAAGTATTGATCCGCTAAATGCCGCGAAGAAGGCCATCGTTAAGATCATTGCAAGGCCGATTCCCCCGGGTAGGTGGCCTACCAATGAAACACTCAGATCCACAAGGCGCTTTGCCGCACCTCCTTTTACCATCAGCAATCCTGACAAAATGAACAATGGGATCGCAAGCAGCATATGTTTAGTGATGGCCTGGATGCTTACCTGCATCAATGTAGGGGCCGGCAATTGAAGTTCGTGCAGACCATAAGCGATGGATCCAACACCGAAGACAAGAAAAATCGGCGTAGATATAGCCAACAAGATAATGGCGAAGACTATCGCGATGATAGGAACCACTTAGGACTCCTCACCTGTTGAGGATTGGCGCGAAAGTGAAAGTAGGTGCCCTATTATCCCTTCTATCGAGAAGTTCGCCGCCAGAAAGAAGCCCACCGGGAATGCGCCTTGTACGTACCAAAGTGGTATGGCGATCTCAGTATAGGTGCTTTGTCCGATGCTCGAAAAAAACAGCACGCCGCTTATCCCAAGCAGACACAGGCCAACGCAGATGACCACTGAGAACATCAGGGATATAAGCTCAACCCATACTTCGCCACGTTCGCCTAGAAGAGGCTGAATGGCATCAACTTTAATGTGTTGGTTGTTTCTCAATAACTTGGCCATTAACAGGAAAACAAGCCAAGGCATTAATAAAGGGGGAAAATCCAGTAGTGTAGCAGCGCTAAATCCCTTTATGTTTCTCAAGAGGACTGCGGCAAGTATGATCAACGAGGAAACTCCAACAATAATTTCGCCGATAATTGTGATCATTGCACTTAAAACATCATTGAACTGTTTGTATGAGCGATACCAAGAAGGCAGAGTGCTGTATTCATTTAGCATGCGCAGATTATTCTTTAGGTGTGATGCTAAGATTCTGGCGAATACGCAGTTCCACGGCCTGAAGTAGTTCTGGCGACACCTGATTGCGAAGTCGGGGTATGATGTTTTCAGTGGATATTTGCCGGAGCTTTGTTACCTCGCTAGGCTGCAGATAATGCAACGTCATTCCTGCTTCCTCAAATTCGTCAAGCAAATCCTCAGTTTGTGTCATTATCTCAGCGGTTGCAGCTGCAGTAATTTCACTACCCACTTCGAGTATAAGTGTTTGCAGGTGACTTGGAAGCGACTCAAACCATTGTTTATTGGCCAGAATATGTCCGTCACTGAATAAATAAGGTGGGAGCTGAGCGTGTCTTAGGTAGGCATCCCAGTTGTAAGCTTTAACTGCTGTGGGAACGGTGCTTACGGCGTTGAGCATGCCGCTTTGAAGGGCCATGAAAATTTCTTCAGTAGGCAAAGAAATAGACTCCGCGCCCAAAACCTCCCCACGTATTCGATCCGTTTGCGATACACCCCGCATTTTGAGCCCTTGGTAGCTATCAACACTGTCCAGTGGGACATTAGTGCTAAAGGTAACAATAGGCCCAGTGGCAATATCGGCTATTAGTATCAGATCAAGTTTATCTAGAATACTCTGCCATACGCTTTTCTCTGCAGGGGTATTGCGAAGAAATCCTCGCATATCTTCATAGCTCTTATAGCTATAGGGTAGAGATTCAACGAAATAGTTGCTATCGATGGAGCCGAAACTATAGCTGGAAACTACGCCTCCAAACTGCACCGAACCGGTGGAGATACCCGCTGAAGTATCCTTGATGCTAAATAGTTGACCAGATGGATACACTATTATTTGAAGCTCCCCATGACTCCTCTTCTCTAGCCTTGATACAAAATCATTAACGAAAGTCGTGTTGGTGTGTAGCGGCGCCCAATGATGAGATAGGCGAACGGCTTCCAATTGGGCCGATACATTAGCAGTTGCTCCCCACATCAATAAGGCCAATAGAAGATAGCCGCGTATACACCTAGGCTCCAAAAAAGAAAAAATCAATTTGGTTATTAGTCTTATATTCATTGATAAACGATTATTCTGTGATGAAAGTGGTGGGCCCTCGGGGACTCGAACCCCGGACCAAGAGATTAAGAGTCTCCTGCTCTACCAGCTGAGCTAAAGGCCCAATTTGCCTACTATCTAATCAGCTACAAACTGATCGGTGCTAATTGAGTAAAACCGTCCCTGATTTTACCCGCCAATTCTTGGCGGCAAGTCCAAATTCGTTTCAGACGAATTCGTGACCATAAATACAGAACTAATAACTACCGATTTTACATTTCGAGGCTCTACCAATCAGTGACTTCGGAAAGTAGTGGAGCCTGCCAACATCAATTCGCGCCAATCTCTGCACTCCGAATCAGCGTTGCAGGCGAATTGGGGTGGACGATGGGACTCGAACCCACGACGACCGGAATCACAATCCGGGGCTCTACCAACTGAGCTACGCCCACCATAATTATTCAATACTACGGAAATTTTCAGCGCAATTCGACTGGCATCCGAAACCGATCAGGCCAACTGCCTTCATTCAATATCGTGGCTGATCACTACGGTGCTTCAATTAACGCACTAATGGTAGGTTTTCACCTACCAACATTTCTGTGCTCGACATCTCCAGGAAAACCTGGCGCGCCCGGCAGGACTCGAACCTGCAACATTCGGCTTAGAAGGCCGATGCTCTATCCGGTTGAGCTACGGGCGCAACTTGATCGGTTTTAGACAGCGTAAGCCGTTCCGTATCGGCCTCCCCCGCCACCGGCCGGAATTACTCATCGAACTAAAAATGGTCGGGGCAGAGAGATTCGAACTCCCGACCCTCTGCTCCCAAAGCAGATGCGCTACCAGGCTGCGCCATGCCCCGACTGATTTACCGCTCCCCGCGCAGGCATGCCCGGCGGGGGCACGATCATACGGCCGGTCTTCTGGCCAGTCAATTTGAAAATCGCCCTATCGAACCAAGAATGTTCGAATCCCATGCTTTAGCATCGCCACCGGCTTTGGTATCGTTCGATTGACCTTATGTTTTACGGATTCCCAATGATCAGATTACTACTCTGCCTACTCGCCCTAAGCTGGACCCTTGTTGGTTCAGCGCAGGACAAAGTCCCTGCCCACCCTTACATCAAGTTCGAAACGACTGAGGGCGACATCATCCTGGAGCTGGATGGACGACGCGCACCGATTACGGTGGCCAATTTCTTAGCCCTCGTCGAGGACGGCTACTATGACGGCACGATTTTCCATCGCGTCATCCCGGATTTCATGATTCAAGGTGGCGGCTACACACCTGGTCCCAAACTGAAGGAACCTTCCGCTCACATTTTCAATGAGTCCGGCAATGGCCTAAGAAACTTGCGCGGCACAATTGCGATGGCGCGATCGAATGAGCCACATACTGCGAAAGCTCAATTCTTCATCAATGTGCGAAATAACAACTCCTTAAACCCTGAGAAAGACCACTGGGGATTTACCGTCTTCGGCGTTGTGATTGAAGGATTGGAAATCGTTGATTTGATCGCGAACGTGCGCACGGGATCCCGCGGCGAGTTATCTGAGGATGTTCCTAACGTTCCAATTTTGATCAATAAAGCTTCCCGCTACGAATTCGAGTAACACTAATGACCGTATTATTGATTTCGGATCTGCACCTCGACGCAGATCGACCCGATATTACCGATCAGTTTTTGCGTTTTCTCGAAACTGACGCCCTTAATGCCGAGGCGCTCTACATACTTGGCGATCTGTTTGAATCGTGGGTTGGCGACGATGACCCCAACGAACACTACCAATGGATCAAACAGGGTCTAAAGAAATTATCCCATAAAAAAGTGCCCATATTTTTCATGCATGGAAATCGCGACTTCATGATCGGTACAGACTTTGCCGATGAGACCGGCGTCCAAATTCTATCGGACCCGTTTGTCGCAGAGTTCTATGGTCAGAAAGTCATGCTCAGCCACGGCGATGCGTATTGTACGGATGACGTTGAGTATCAGGCGGTCCGCACAATGACGCGTGACCCACAGTGGCAAGCCATGATGCTGTCGAAGTCATTGCAAGAAAGGTTAGCGTTCGCTGAGCAAGCACGCGCTGCCAGCCTCGCTCATGGCAGCACGATTGATGCCGAAATTTCGGATGTAAACCACACCGCAATTGCAAATGCGCTTCGCGACTCAGGCGTTAACACTATGCTACACGGCCACACCCATCGACCCGCGGTGCACGAATTACTGGTTGACGATCAACCTGCAACCCGCATTGTGCTCGGCGACTGGTATGAACACGGCAGTGTTGTGCGTTGGGATGAAAGTGGTCCACAACTGGAGTCGATGCCGCGCTAATTACAGTGCGGGTCAGAGTATTACTCTGACCCGCAATCTGCCTGCAATCTTATTTCCTGAGCTAAGGGACGGTGCAGATTGATCTTTAGTGCAATAAATTTCAACACGCCTCGAACAGCGCAAACGTTCAATCTTTACTGGACGAACTCGGGACTCCAGAATGAAACCTGAACTGTGAATCTGGCGCCGTTATCATGCGAGCCTCTAGCGCTTTAAGCTCCACTAAGCGCCGTTCGAAGGCGTCGTCATCAATGGCCACTTCCGCGCGTGCAAAATTCAAGTAGTGCTCAAAATGTCGAGCCTCGGATGCGAGCAACCCGGCATAAAATCCAGCAATGTCAGCAGGCAATCGCGGTACAAGTGCCGCAAATCGCTCACAGGAACGCGCTTCGATTAAGGCACCCACGATTAATATATCTAACAATCGTTCCGGTTCTTTCTCACGGCAGGCACGCCGAAGATCACCCGCATAACGCGATGCAGATACGTGCGCGAAATCGATATTCCGGTCCGCCAGCATTTTTCGAACTTGTTCGAAATGACGCAGCTCTTCTCGCGCCAAACGCGACATCCTGTACGCAAGCTCCGCTCGATCAGGATAGCGATAGATGAATCCAAGCGCGGTTCCAGCGGCCTTCAATTCGCAATTGGCGTGATCGTGCAATAATTCCGGAAGCCGTTCGATCGCTTCGTCAACCCATGCTTCAGGCGTCGCAACATCCAGGAATTCAATGATCGCCGGCGGTACGGTTGCTACAGCCAAGCCAATACCTCTTCAGCATTCTGCAAGCGATCCTCACGGCGCTTAGCCAACAGCATATTGATCAATGCCTGGTACTGACTGAATCGATACGGCAGCACCGGTACCGGGGCCTTGGCGTGCTTGAGAATGATGCTCATAGCGTCTGTTCCGAGATAAGGTTTCTGACCTGTGAACATTTCGTAAAGGATGACGCCAAGGCCGTAAATATGGCTGCGTTCATCTACGTCCTCCGCATGACCTTGTTCCGGGCTCATGTAATACGGGGTGCCAAAAATTTCACCATGACCGGTGATCTCTTGCTCCAAACGCATGCGTTTTGCCAAACCGAAGTCAATCAGCGCCAATGTGCCGTCAGCACACAACATGATGTTGCCGGGCTTTAAATCTCGATGCAGAATTCCAAGCGAATGTAGTTGACCAAGCACACCTGCGATTTGGCGCGTAAATTCAATGGCCTCATGTTCCTGCACACCTTGTTCGATTCGCAGTTTTAAGTCGCCGCCGGGTACGTACTCCATTGCAATATGCGCATGGTCGTCGCTTACGCCCAAGTCGTAGATCCGAACAATGTTCGGATGATCAAGCTCAGCAATCATTTCATATTCCTGCAGGGACCGTTCAAATGCATCGAGACCATCTGAAACATCGGGTACCTGCCGCAGCACTTTCAGCACCATCTTGACGTCAGCCGATTCTTTGTGCGCCAAATAAACAGCTGAGCGCTCGCTGGCGGCGAGTCTTTTGATAAAGCGATAACCCTTTATCAACGGGTGAATACCCGTTCCCGCGTCTCCGACAAAAAGCGAATCCGTTGACGCGACTCTTTGACGATTCCGCAATAAGTCGCTCATGCGCACGATAAAGGCGTTGTGTTTAACGTTGTCACTTTGGAAATAGGCGCTCGCACCCGCCTTCAATGCTTGTTCCTTACAGTTCGTGCCAAAAAAAATGATCGTCGGAATGCCTTGCACAGCCGTGAATTGACGCAAGGTCAATAACGGATCACGCTCGCCCTGGTTTTCACCAAGCAAGATGATGTCGTTTCCGGCACCGGAAAATTCTACGGGCAGATGGCCTGCAGATGTGGGGTCGTAGGCGGAAATTATGGCGTCAGGCCAATGCGTTGTTACGTGGTGCATCAACAACGTACGAAAGTCTGCATGACCGTCAATAATCATCACTTTGACGCTCATGTCAGAATGGACCCCTTTGCCCTAGGTGATTGAGCCGCCGCTCGTGCGAGCGAATCAGGCGTTAACAGCCTGGTCGGCGTCCACATCCTCGTCGTCGATCGCGAGTTCTGGGCTGGTCCACTTGGCATTTCGCCGCGCCTTTGCATCGTCTGACCGAGCAGCCTCCAACGCACTCAAATAATCAGGCGTAACATCATCAGTGACGTATTCGCCAGAGAAACAAGACGTATCAAATTGCGTGACTTTCGAATCATCGTGGCGCACGGAACGAATAAGCCCATGTAAGTCCTGATATATGAGTCGATCCGCACCGATAAGCTCTTCGATTTGTGGCACGGTGCGCCCGCTCGCAATAAGTTCGGATGCTGATGGCATATCGATGCCGTACACGTTCGGATAACGCACCGGTGGCGCCGCAGAAGCGAAGTAAACTCTTTTGGCCCCGGCCTCCCGGGCCATTTTGATTATTTGGCGGGACGTTGTGCCGCGGACAATCGAATCATCCACCAGCAATACGTTCTTGCCACGAAATTCGAGATCTATGGCGTTGAGTTTTCGGCGCACCGACTCCGTGCGCTCAGCCTGACCGGGCATGATAAACGTACGCCCTATGTAGCGATTTTTTATGAATCCTTCGCGGTATTTCACGCCAAGGTGGTAGGCGACCTGCACCGCTGCCGTCCGACTGGTGTCGGGGATCGGTATGACTACATCAACATCATGATCCGGCCATTCGCGGACAATCTGACCGGCCAATTGTTCGCCCATACGCAAGCGCGCCTTATATACAGACAATGAGTCGATGATCGAATCAGGCCGCGCGAAATACACGAATTCAAATATGCAGGGCGAGTGACTGGTCTTTCCTGAATATTGGCGGCTGTGCAACACACCTTCGTTAGATATGAAGAGCGCCTCACCCGGTTGCAAATCGCGGATGTTTTTAAACCCCAAGGTCGCCAATGCCACACTTTCTGAGGCCACCATATACTCAATGCCATCAGTGGTTTGCCGCTCGCCGACCAGAATCGGTCGAATTCCGTTTGGATCACGAAAAGCGACAATGCCGTGACCGATAATCATTGCCACAACGGCATAGCCGCCTTTACATCGGTCGTGCACCGCCTCAATTGAGTCGAATATCTGCTCAGCGGTCGGCTGTCCGTTGGCCCGCCTCTGAAGCTCATGCGCAAATACGTTGAGCAATACCTCCGAATCGGAACTCGTACTCAGGTGGCGCCGATCCTCACGCGTCAACAATTCTGCCAACTCGTCGTAGTTTGTGAGATTGCCGTTGTGTGCCAGACAAATGCCATATGGAGAATTGACGTAGAACGGCTGCGCCTCAGATGACTTTGCGGTGCCCGCCGTCGGGTAGCGGACGTGTCCCATACCAACGTTGCCCGTCAGGCTCAGCATGTGGCGATGTCGAAAAACGTCTCGAACCAGCCCGTTACTTTTCCGAACCTTGAGCCCGTCCTCACCCCAGGTAACGATACCAGCGGCATCCTGGCCACGATGTTGCAACACGGTAAGGCCGTCATAGATCGACTGATTGACCGCTTGTTTCCCAACGATTCCTACAATGCCGCACATATTGGTTCAGTACCTTTTATTGATGAGCTAGTTCAACAATGGAGACTGCGAATGAAAATCTTCTGGAAATAGATCCGGATTGAGCATTTCGATGCCGCGCGGCGCCATCACAATAATCCAATCCGCAACCATTTCGCCGTATGGAATGATGCCTGACTCCAACCACCAAAGATTAGAATCAAAACCGGCGTATCTCCCTCCCAGGACAAGCACGCCGACCAGCAAAACGGATCTGACCAAACCAAACAATCCGCCAAAACCGCGATCCATAACGCTTAAACCCGACAGGTGGACGATTTTAGACACCACCCAACTCGTCAGTGCTCCCGCGGTCAAGATAAGCACAAATACGAGGAAACGGCCCGCCCACAATTGTAAATCGGTTGAATCGATTGTGCCGCTGAGCAATCCGGCTGCATACGGCCCGAGACGCATCACGGCCCAGATGGCCACTACCAGCGTTACAATGGATATCGCCTCTTTGACGATGCCGCGAAACCAGCCAAAGACGACTGACGCGAGTGTGGCAACAATAATAATGATGTCGACGATCGTCATCAAAAATATGCGCGTAAAAACATGGTCTTTGCGTTGCCGTTATGTGTTGCGAATTACGATTCTAGCCCGAACTATTCACGAATGCACTCGCGCCCTTGCATGATTCTTGTTTGCCCACCTAATTTTTCTCCCTTGGGAATACAGCCAGCATTCCGGCTCGGTCAAAAAATCCCGTGGGCAAACAATGCTCTGAGCATTCATCGCAGTGATCCATGAATAGCCCGGGTTAGCAGAACCAACCCAACGCGCACTCATGGATGTGGGACGACTTGGCCCGTGTGACCGCTCTTCAGCAATTGGGCGGCAATTGCTTCCGCACTATCGCGGTCCTTTTGCGGGCCAATGCGAACTCGATGCAGTGGGCTTCCATTTCTATTCAATTGACTGAGAAATGCGGCATACCCTTGATCGCGGAGACCCGTCGCTAACTTGTCGGCGTTCTCCTCATTGGAGAAACTCCCGAGTTGCACGGCCCACATGCCTGTACTGGATGTCTCGGCTGGGGTATCTGGCGCAGATTGGCTCGGAGTGGTGACAGCAACAGCTGCTTCCTTTTCCTGTGGTGGCGGATCAACTGGCTTGTCTGCGACAGGCTCAGATTGCGTGACTTCAGGAGCGCTATTGGCCGGCCTTTGAGCCGGCGGCGCCGTGACTGTGGCCGTCGTTGGCACCGGCTCGCTCCGATCACGATTCAATACGATTGTATGTTGTTGGGTGTCCTGATTATTCTGACCCGGCAACGTAACTGATATCCGTACGATCTCCTCATCATCAGCAGAACCGTCGAGGAATATAGGGACAACAAGAACTGCAGCAAGGACCAAAACCACTGCACCGATTATACGTTCTTTCAATGCTTTATCCGACAGAGTTTGCATCGCAGGAGTATAACTCAGGGAATCCTTGATTAAATAATTCATGGTCAGACCGACTGCGGCGGTGACCATAAATTAGGGAACGCTTAATGGCTCTGCAACCAGTCCAACGCTGGACCAACGATATAGAAAGAACCGGCAACGATTACTACATCGTCTGGCGATACTTCTTCGAATACTGCGTTCAAGGCCGCGTCAATATCATCGACAATCAAACACGGTTCGTGTGTCTGTTCAGAAATTTTCCGACCGAATTCTATCGCCGTTAGTGCACGTGCACCGTCTACCGTTACGGAGACCCAGCGATCAACAAATTCGGTGAGCGGAGCGAGAAATCCTGCAACATCCTTGTCCTGCAACATGCCGACAACGGCAGTGACCGAACCAGTGTAGTCCACGGATTCAAATCGATTCGCAAACGCAACGGCGGCGGCAGGATTGTGCGCTACATCCAGAATCCATAGGCATTTATGGGTGACTTTTTGAAAACGACCGTCCAACTGTACGTTTGAGAAAGCTTGATTAACCGTCTGCCTATCCAACAGCGAATCCATTGCCAGCGCCTCTACCGTGGCGAGAACCGCCGCCGCATTTCGAACCTGGACTTCCCCTGGTAAAACGGGTGTCGCTAGATTTTCCAGGACGGCATCTGCACCATTCCATGACCACAGGTTCTTATCAATTAGATCAAGTTCGAACGAATAGTCCTCCCCCGAAACCCTTAACTCAGCACCGATGTCGGCCGCCGCCTGCCGAATCGCCGTGGGTACCGATTCGCTACCAAAGATGACGGGGCGTGATGCCCGCATGATGCCTGCCTTTTCTCCGGCGATAGACTCGATGTCATCACCTAACCACGCACAGTGATCAAGCGACACATTGGTGATGAGACTGACATCAGGATCGATTGCATTGACCGCATCCAAACGGCCGCCAAGCCCGACTTCGAGAATCCAGGCATCAACCCCTGCGGCATCAAACGCAACTAACGCGGCCAGGGTCCCAAATTCGAAGAAGGTGAGTGGCACGTCTCCGCGGATCGCTTCGACCAACTGCAGCGAATCAATTATCGCTGCATCAGTTGCCGGCACACCGTCAATTCGAATACGTTCATTGTAGCGATGCACATGAGGCGACGTGTAGGCGCCCGTGTGATGGCCAGCCGTCTGAACGAGTGCATCCAACATAGATACACAAGACCCTTTACCGTTCGTTCCGCCCACGTGGATGACAATTCCAGGGCGATTCAGCTCGAGACGCTCGAGCACCGTGTGGACACGATCCAAGCCCAGCACGATTTCGCGTGGCGACAATGTTTCGAGCCACGGCAGCCAGTCGGCTAAGGTCGAGAACGAACCGGTTGGACTACTATTCAACCGGAGTCGGGCGATGATCGAATTTCGCGAGCAAATCTGAAATTTCGTCGCGCAATTTGCGGCGGTCAACAATCATGTCGAGCGCGCCATGATCCAGCAAGAACTCGCTACGCTGGAAACCTTCCGGCAACGTTTGTCCCACTGTTTGTTCGATTACTCTCGGGCCGGCGAAACCAATAAGCGCTTTCGGTTCTGCGATATTGACGTCACCAAGCATCGCGAGACTTGCCGACACGCCACCGGTGGTCGGATCCGTCAGGACGGAGACGAACGGCACCTTTTTCTCAGAAAGCTCCGCAAGCGCGGCCGAAGTCTTGGCCATCTGAAACAGGGAAAACAGCGCCTCCTGCATTCGAGCACCACCGCTGGCGGAAAACGAAATCAGCGGCGCATTGAGTTCTGCACTCCTGGCTGCGGCGCGACAAAATCGCTCGCCAACAACCGACCCCATTGATCCGCCCATGAAAGCGAATTCAAATGCGCATGCGACGACCGGGCTTCCTTTGAGCGTGCCCAGTGCTGCGATCAAAGCATCTTTTTCACCGGTTTTTTTCTGCGCCTGGACAATGCGATCACGGTAGCGCTTGCTATCGCGAAATTTCAAAGGGTCTTGCGGCTCAAGATTTGCCCCGATCTCTTCTTTCGAATCCGGATCAAGAAAACTTTCCAGTCTCTGCCGCGCGCCCATACGCATATGATGATCGCACTTCGGGCACACGCCCAAATTTCGCTCAACTTCCTTGCGATACAACTGCTCGTCGCAAGAGGGACATTTCATCCAAACGCCTTGCGGAACCGATCTTGTACGTTTCTCAGTGCTGATGCGCGAGGGCATCAGTTTCTCAAACCAGCTCATAATTCAGTCCAAATCACTAGTGATCCACCAAGGTAGGTTTGCATCATAAACGAAATTCGTTCGCAGCAGAATTCGCGGGAATGCCAAAGTGATCGGGATAAGTCACTTCGACGAGCGTTAGCCCCTGTGGCGGTGCTGCAATTCCACCCTTGGTTCTGTCTTTCGTCTCTAGAATCGCTGCAGCCCAGTCAATCGATTGTTCGCCTCTACCAATCGCGACTAGCACACCGGTGATATTGCGCACCATATGTTGCAGAAACGCGTTTGCCTGCACGTGAATGCTAATCCATTGCGCTTGCCGTGTGACCCTTAATGTTGAAATATCTCTGACCGGTGTGTTGGCCTGGCAGCCAGCAGCTCGAAATGCTGAAAAGTCATGGCGCCCGAGCAAACTGTCTGCTGCCGACTGCATCGCAATCGCATCCAAATCTGCGTGCACCCACCAAGCCTTCCGATGCAATAGTGCAGACCGTACAGGCTGGTTCAATATTCGATACGTGTAGGCTCGACGGATCGCTGAGAAGCGCGCGTGAAACTCGTCACTCACCTCGACCGCCCAACTCGCGCTGATATCACTCGGCAGATTCGAGTTAATACCCAGAACCCAGCCACGTACGCTGCGAACTGCGTCTGTATCGAAATGAACCACCTGACCTGCCGCGTGTACGCCGGTATCCGTACGACCAGCGCAAATTGTTTTGATGGATTCGTCAGCGACGACACTGATGGCTTTCTCGACAGCAGATTGGACGCCGAGACCAGACTTCTGACTCTGCCAGCCGACGTAGTTCGTGCCGTCGTATTCGAATCCTAAAGCTACGCGCATAAGGTAGATTCACGCAGGCAATGCCTGCATTGATCCAGATTGATCAGGAGGGAAGTGAATCCAGCAACTGTTGAGCCTGTTGTTTTTGCCCCTCGTCACCCTCGTCGAGAACCTCCTCGAGAATGCTGCGTGCACCACTTGGGTCACCCATATCGACGTACGCTCGGGCGAGATCCAACTTCGTCCCAACTTCCGTCATGGTCCGTGCTTCATGCAAATCGCCGGACAGGTCTTCGGGCGTCAGGGATTGCGTCACGCTGTTAGCTGCGTTGGGCTCGATTCTTGGTTGTTCAACCGTCGCTTCATCGCGCATCTGATCGATCGTATCTCCAACCTCACCCTCCTTTAGCGCGGCCGTTAGGTCGTCAAGATCAAGGTCCAAATCAGTACCGCCTGCAAGCCCAGGCGTCCTACCCGTCTCATCGGTCGACATATCCGAACTAAATACGTCTTTGGCTAATGCTTCAGTCTTGGCGAAATCAAACTCACCGTCATCATTACCATTGTCGTGTCGCGCTACCACGGTCTCGACATCACCAGGCATTACGCTTGGTTCGTCATCATCGTCGTCAAGCGATGCCAGCATGGTCACATCGTCGTCGGACAGCGCGGCATTGGTCGCCGTTTCTACTGCCATGTCTTCCGTGAGAACCTGCGTTCTTCCGATCGCTTCCTCGCCGTCGCGATTTCCAGCGCGGCGCATGAACCAAACCAGAATTCCCAGAACGATTACTAACAATCCGCCGATCAATAAGAAGACGTTGCTGAAGTATCCGAGAATGGTATCGACAATGCCTTTTTCCTGCGGCCGTGACATCACCACTGCTGGAGGTATGTCTGCGGCATTGTCAGTTGCGTCGTCAACCGCTGTCTCGTCGGCACTGGCATCTGTCAGGATGTCATCCGCAGTGTCATCGACCGGTAACTCTTCACCGCGCAAGTTAGCTAATTCCGCCCGGAGTGCGGCGAGTTCATTGTCGGGAATTTCGATGAGCGAATCCTGGTCCTCCAGGAGGGCCTGAATTTCATTGATACGGGCATCGGCCGGATCGATCACCACATCGTCCAGCAGTTCTTCAGGGCTGGTGTCCAGTTGATCATCGGTCAAGCTGATGTCGTCATCGGGTGGTACTAAGGTCAAACTTGGCTGCGCATCCGGCTCAGAAATGCTCAGACTAACATCCGGCGCAATACCCGGATCACCGCCCCAGGCAGCGTGCTGGCGTTGTACTTCGGACAAAGCCTGCCCATGACTGATCCGGTAAACATCGTCTGCGCTCGGTATACGCAGAGTCGCACCGGCACGCATAACATTAATGTTTCCGGCAAATGCCTGGGGATTGGCCTCATAGATCGCCAACATTGTCTGATTGATCGTGAGTCTGGAATCCGGCCGCACACGGCTGGTAATCCGCCACAAAGTGTCACCACATTGTATGACTACGCCACCACCAGGTGTCGCATCAAAGTTTGGTTGTCCTGAATTCTGACCACTATTCTGCGGCGCGGCTGCAACAGGCTGCATCGAAGGGCGAGATGTTTGCTGGCTGGACTGCGGTACCGGTGCCGGTGCTGGTGCTGGCGCGGCACGACGAATTTGCCCTGCATCCGACGGTGTCGCACGACTGTGTGCGGTGACGGTTTGGGTTGCCTGCGATACCGGGGGTGGCGCAAACGTCGGCGGATCTAATAACAATGTGTATTCGCGCAGCAATCGGCCGCGAGACCACGAAGCTTCGACCAGAAAAGTGATGAAGGGATCAGAAACCGGGTCGCTGGACGTAACCCGGATCACATTACCGTCTACCCGGTCGGATTCGACCACTTCAAAATTCAAGCGGGTCAGAAACAAGGGTCGATCAAGATCGTAACGGTCGAAGGTCTCTGCAGAGGCCATTTGGATCGTTAAATTGTTGAGCTCATCCGGTGTTGCAGAAAGCAATTCAATTTCGGCATACATCGGTTGATTCAGAGCTGAACTCAGTCGTATTTCTCCGAGGCCGAGTGCCCACGCCTGACTTCCAAGCAAGAGCAATGGCAAAAGCCATATACGATTAAGCCTTGACGACATATTCTGTTTCTCCAGCTCCCCAATTCCCGTTAGAACGGACCGCTCGGAGCTTGCATGATCGATGTTAGATGCTCGCAGGCAATGCAAGTGAACTATAGCTTATAAATAGTTTTTCGCCAATATTTCAGCTATTTGGACGCTATTTAGAGCCGCGCCCTTACGAATATTATCACTAACAATCCAAAGGTTAATCCCATGCGGATGACTGATGTCTTCGCGAACCCGACCGACGAATACCGGGTCATTTCCGGACGCCTCGCTGACAGCTGTCGGATAGGCACCCATTTCAACGCCATCAACGAGTTCTACACCTGGCGCTTGACGCAGCAACGCACGCACGTCCTCAGCCGAGATCTGGTCACGAGTTTCTAAATGAACGGCTTCAGAATGTCCAAAAAACACCGGAATTCGGACCGCCGTCGGATTAACGGCAATATCCTCGTCATCCATTATTTTTTGTGTTTCCCACACAATCTTCATCTCTTCTTTGGTGTAGCCATTGTCCTCAAAGACATCAATATGAGGTACGGCGTTAAACGCGAGTTGTTTTGCCGCACCGACCGTTTCCACCGGTTGGCCGCTGAGCAACTTAGCAGTTTGCCGAGCAAGATCCTCGACCGCGCTGCGACCAGCGCCTGACGCGGCTTGATACGTGCAGACATTAATCCGCGCAATTCCCGCAACATCATAAATCGGCTTCAAAGCGACCAACATCTGAATGGTTGAACAATTCGGGTTCGCGATGATTCCCGTCGTTGTGTACTCCGCAATCTTGTCCGGATTTACCTCAGGCACAACTAGGGGCACATCGTCGTCGTAGCGAAAGCGCGAAGTATTGTCGATGACGACGCATCCCGCCTCGGCAGCCAAAGGCGCGTATTGATTAGAAACCAACGCACCTGCCGAAAAAAATCCGATCTGCACAGTAGAAAAATCAAATTTGGCGAGATTCAAAACGTCGAGCGGCCGATTACCAATTCTGACCCGTTTACCAACGGAACGCTCGCTCGCCAAAGCGTAAACCTTGCCAACTGGAAACTTCCGGTCGTGCATTATTTCGAGCAATGCCTCGCCAACAACACCGGTTGCACCGACAACTGCAATATCGAATTTTTTTGTCATGAAATTTTAGTCTATGTAGATAAAAGTGGAATGTTGGTCTATTTAGTGACCACTGGGGTCACTGAAAGTACGTCGGCATTCTGCGCGCGATGGCGCAAGAAGTGATCCATCAGAACCAGCGCAACCATAGCTTCCGCAATCGGCGTTGCACGCAATCCTACGCAAGGGTCATGTCTGCCACTAGTGATGATTTCAGCAGCCTTCCCTTCCATATTTATAGTAGCGCCTGGTTTTGAAATGCTCGAAGTCGGTTTTAGCGCAATACTGGCGAGGATGTCCTGGCCGGATGATATTCCACCGAGTGTTCCCCCAGCATCGTTTTTAGCGAAGCCGTCGGGGCCGATTTCATCGCGATGTTCGCTGCCTTTTTGCGTAACAGCCGCAAAACCAGCGCCCAGTTCAACACCCTTGACGGCATTGATACTCATCAGCCCGTGGGCTAAGTCAGCCTCAAGTTTGTCGAAAACCGGCTCGCCTAGTCCGGGTGGCACATTGCTCACCAGAATACTGATACGCGCCCCAATAGAGTCACCCTCCGCCCGCAGCTCGTCCATATACGCCTCAAGCTCGGGCAACCGCTCCGGGTCTGCACAAAAAAACGGATTCGAATTGACAGCCGATAGGTCATTTGCTGCAAGTTTTAGCGGTCCTAGCTGCGATACATAACCGCGAATAGAAACGCCGAGTCTTTCGAATAAATATTTTCTGGCAACAGCGCCAGCGGCAACGCGCATAGTGGTCTCGCGTGCGGATGATCGTCCGCCGCCGCGATAATCGCGGATGCCGTATTTTTGTTGATAGCTATAGTCGGCATGGCCGGGACGAAACTTGTCCTTAATGTCTCCATAATCTTTTGAGCGTTGATCGACATTTTCAATCAGCAGGCCGATGGGTGTCCCCGTCGTTTGGCCCTCAAATGTCCCGGACAAAATCCGCACTTGATCCGGCTCTTTCCGCTGTGTGGTGTGCCGCGATTTTCCCGGTCGGCGACGTTCCAGATCTGCCTGAATATCTGCTTCAGACAGCGCCATACCAGGTGGACACCCGTCAATAACGCAGCCCATAGCTGGCCCGTGACTCTCGCCAAAGGTTGTGAGGGTAAACACCTGGCCAAAACTGTTTCCTGACATCTTTTTTACTCTCTCACGCGGTTACTCAAATGGGCCCAAACTGACCGCCGTGCTTCTCAAGCGTCTCCCGCTGCAACAGGAAAACACCTTGGCCGCCGATTTCGAATTCCAGCCAAATTAAATCGACGTTGGGAAAACGCTGCTCCAGCGCACGCTGACTGTTTCCTACTTCGACAACAAGAATACCGTTATCTGTAAGAAAGCGGGATGCATGATGCAGGATCATTAGCGTTGAATCCAGACCATCCGATCCGGATGCCAAACCCAAAGCGGGTTCGTGGTCAAACTCAGGCGCAAGTTCCGCCATGTCAGTCGCATCAACATAGGGTGGATTACTAATAATGACGTCGTAGCCACCGTAATTTTCCGCCGACTCCAATGCGGCAAAAAAATCTGATTCAATCAATCTCACGCGCTCCTCGAGCCCGTAGCGATCGACGTTGATTGCTGCAACTGCAAGAGCATCTGGTGAGACATCGACGGCATCGACGCGCACCTCCGGCAGGGCAAGGGCTGACGCTATTGCGATACAGCCGCTCCCCGTACCCAAATCGAGGACCCGACGGACAGTGGATAGATCGATCCATGGCGCGAACCGGTGATTGATCAATTCAGCCAACGGCGAGCGTGGTACCAACACTCGCTCATCTACGTAAAACTCATGCCCGGCAAACCACGCTTGCGACAACAGGTAGGCCAAAGGCGTTCTTTTCTCGATACGCTGATTCGCCAGGTTTCGAATTTCCGCCACTCGAGGGGCAGCAACGATTTGTTCGTGGTGACGATTCGCCTGCGCATGATCAAATTTCATGACCGCAAAAACCAACCAAGCGGCCTCATCAGTCGCGTTGTCAGTCCCATGACCAAACACCAGATCCGCGGCAGCAAAATCCGTCGCCACGAGCTCGATGAGCGCGGCAACGGAAGTAGTTGATGAGTCAGATGACATGTAAGTGAATCGAATCCTGAGAAAATTGCTAAATTGGTGGTTACCGAGTTGATTATTTCACGGTCAATCCACTCACGTCTGCAGATTTGGATGAAATAGTTAGAAGTTTCCTAATTTAGGCGGCAATGCGAATCGCGACCGTTCCCGTACGGGCTGAGTTAGAATGCCGCCACCATGGAAATCAGCAACAGACTATTAGTCGCAATATTTATCGCTCTGGCCATTCTCGGCGGTACATTTTTTTTCAGTAAAGCGCTACAAAGTGGCAACTCAAGCCCCGAGTTTGCGACGGTGTGGCCGCGTTCTGTTTCGATACCCGAATTTGAACTAATCGATCATGACGGCCAGCCGTTCAGACGAGAAAATTTGACTGGCAGCTGGCAACTGATGTTTTTCGGCTTCACTCATTGCCCTGATATTTGTCCGGCTACGCTGCAGCAGCTCTCTCTTGTGCAGGCGTCTCTTGAAAAAATAGGCCAAGTAGCACCAGAAATATTATTGGTCAGCGTCGATCCAGAGCGCGATACACCTGACGTTCTGGGCGCCTATGTTTCTTACTTTGATGCCAACATTAAAGGCGTTACCGGTGACCTGGATGAAATACGCAAACTAACGTCGACGTCTAGCATATTTTCCGAAAAGTCCTATCAGGGCAATGACGAATATACGGTAGACCATTCCACCGTTATTCTCGTCGTTAACGAGTCAGGCGCAATTCACGCATCCTTTAGCGCACCACATATAATCGGTAACCTCGTTAAGGACCTGCCACGAATAACAGGCTCAAAGTGAAACGATCCGTCGTACTGTTTTTTCTTCTTTGCGGCTCACTCATTGCCTGCAGTCACGAAGATGGGCCGTCTTTGGACGTCAAAAATGTTCGAATCCTCGCACCACTGCCAGGAAGTGACGTCGGTGTCGCGTATTTTGACCTAGTGAATAACACCGACGCAGTTTCGCACTTGATCAATATGAGCAGTCCGCAATACGGCCAAGTCGCAATGCATGAAACAACCGAGACCAAAGGAATCGCACGCATGCGTCCGGTCAGTACCGTTCCCGTACCCGCGAACAGCGAAATCAAGTTTTCGTCTGGTGGTCTACATGTAATGTTAATAGACCCGCTCGCGGAGCTAGGCCCAGGGTCACAGATAACCATACAGTTACATTTTGAAGATAATTTGCTCATTGTGTCTACAATGTTGCAACCGCGACGAATTAGGCGGGGTCAATAAACGCATATGTCTAAAATCGTCGCAACAATATTCGTCTTTCTGCAACGGATACTGCCAAAGAGTCTAATTACGGCCGCCGTATATCGCATCGCGAGAATTCAAAGCCGTGTGATCAAAGATTTTCTGATTCGAAAATTTGTTCGACTTTACAAAGTAGATTTGGACGAAGTCAAATTGAGCGTCCCCGATGACTTCGCTAGCTTCAACGCCTTCTTTATTCGCGAACTTGCAGAAGGATCTCGACAAGTCGCAAGCGCGCACGATGCCATCGTCTCTCCAGTCGATGGAACCGTTAGTGCGGCAGGCCGGATAGAAAACGACAGCCTTGTTCAGGCAAAAGGAATCAACTACTCACTTGCTGATTTCTTGGCGATTGAGACACATATCGCAAAAGACTTTTCCGGCGGTGAATTTGCGACTATTTATCTTGCCCCCTACAACTACCATCGAGTGCACGCGCCGCTCGCGGGTCGACTTCAATCTATGCACTACGTTCCCGGCAAGCTCTTTAGCGTCAACGCCGCGACCGTCGCACGACTGCCAAGCTTGTTCGTGCAAAACGAAAGACTGGTGTGTCACATAGATACTAGCTCCGGACCGGCAATTTTGGTTTTCGTTGGCGCCATGAACGTGGGCAGCATTAGCACTCCGTGGACTGACGAAATACGCCCAAAAAAGAGCGGCATTGTGGAGTCAATCGACCTTGCAGCATCACCTCTTAGTCGTTCATTCAAAAAGGGTGACCAATTGGGCTGGTTCAACATGGGGTCGACTGTTGTCCTTCTGACTCCGCCAGGAAAATCAGAAGGCCTGAAAGACCTAGCGCATGGTCAGCTCGTTAGCGTCGGCCAGCAAATCGGCACGGTTATTTCGGCGCAGTGAGCTGGCGACCGAAGGGTACCGTCGAGAGCGCTCGCGCTCGTGCGAGCGCCCTGGCATGCGCACGCGAATTTTTCAGCGATCGCCAAATCCTGGAAGTCGAAACGCCGATCCTCACAAGGCACGCCACCATGGATGCCAATATTGAGAGTGTGGTCGCTAACCTATCCGCACGCGATGTGTTTTTGCACACGTCTCCCGAATACCACATGAAACGCCTTCTCGCTGCAGGTTACCCAGACATTTTCCAAATTTGCCGCGTATTCCGAGGTGGTGAGGTCGGCCGGTATCACTTACCGGAATTCAGCATGGTCGAGTGGTACCGGCTCGGATTCGACCTGCAAGCAATTATTCGCGACTCAGTAGAATTTATTAACGCGATTCTGGGAGATCGACTGGTCACTACGGAATCGATAGCGTTGAGCTACCAGCAGGCATTTGAAAAAGCGGTCGACCTCAATCCATTTGACGCAAAACTCGCCGAAATAGTTAAGACGGTCGGTGCAGACGATAATCTTGTCGGCTCTCTAGGCGAGGATAGAGACGCCTGGCTAGACCTTGCGATGGCGAGTCTTGTGGCACCGACTTTCGAAGCACATCAACTCACCGTTGTTTACCACTATCCTATGACCCAGGCATCTCTCGCTCGTGCTTGTCCCGACAACAGCCAGCTGGCCGATCGCTTCGAAATTTATCTGGGTGAGTTGGAACTGGCAAACGGATTTGTCGAACTTACGGATGCCACTGTCCAGCTACAACGATTCGAGCGTGATCAACATTTACGAAGAGAAAATGATCGGACCATCCACGAAATCGATTCGACGCTGATTGACGCATTACGAGAGGGGCTCCCACAATGCGCTGGCGTTGCGATAGGTCTCGATCGGCTACTGATGCTCAAGTTGAATGCCAATCACATCAACGCCGTTACAACATTTGTGCCCGGAAACTAAAAATGACCGTGAACTACGAATTACTCGGCAAACAGCTTGACTCACTGATAGCTTCAGAACCCGACATACTGGCTAACAGTGCAAATTTCGTGGGTCTACTATTCGCTGAAATCCCGAACATCAACTGGTTGGGACTCTATATCGTTAGAGAGAGTGACCTTGTTCTTGGTCCGTATAATGGAAGACCGGCGTGTGTGCGCATTCCGATGGGTCAAGGTGTTTGCGGCAGATCAGCAAGTGATGCGCGCACGCTTCGTGTTGCCGATGTGGATCAGTTTTCGGGACATATCAGCTGCGATCCTGCATCAAAATCCGAGATTGTCGTGCCCTTGATCATCGACGAAGTAGTGATAGCGGTACTAGACGTCGATAGCCCTGTTTACGACCGATTTTCCAGACAGGACCAGGACGGGATCGAAAAACTCTGCCGTGTATTTGTCGCTCGACTACGCGCTCTAGGCGCGCGGCACAAAAACTTTATTTGACCCGCGCAACGTATTCGGCGGACCGGGTATCGACTCGAATCGTCTCGCCCTGCTCCACGAATAGAGGCACACGAACGACTGCACCGGTTGACAGCGTTGCTGGTTTCACGCCACCGCTTGCGGTGTCACCACGAAGGCCCGGATCGGTTTCAGTGATTTCCAATTCGACGAAATTTGGCGCTAACACAATCAACGGTTCATTGTTCCACAGCGTAATCTGACATACATCTTGCTCTATCAACCATTTCTTCGCTTCACCGACTGCCTTGTGGTCAGCAGCATATTGCTCAAACGTATCGGCAACCATGAAGTGCCAGAATTCCCCGTCTGAATACAAGTACTGCATATCCGTATCCATCACGTCAGCGGCTTCAACATTTTCGCCCGACTTAAATGTCTTGTCGACAACTTTACCGGTTTTGAGATTTTTGATGCGCACTCGATTGAATGCCTGCCCCTTGCCGGGTTTGACGAATTCGTTCTCAACGATAATGCACGGATCAGCGTCGAGAATGATGCGTAGGCCTGATCGAAATTCGCTCGTATTGTAGTTTGCCATTTGTATATCCGGCGCCAATTTAATTGACGCATTAAGTTATTTGTCAGGGCCAGACGCAGCGTTTTGTCTGGCGCGCGCCATGATACCGCGATTGGCACTCGGGATAAGCATCGGCAACAAATTGTCCGTTTATCGACAGACTGCACTCAACGATCGCAATCGGGCCCAATTATCACGTCCAAATGCCGTTATATATTGATGCCTGTCACGGTTTTGGCATGCCATCGAGGATTCCGGATAGCCTTCTGTATAGACTGAATCCCAGCTCACATATTATTCTTGGCGCCACCATGCAAAAGGAATTCAGGCTCGCGATTTGACCAAAATACACGCCATCTCTATTGCCGTATTGTCGACTGATCGAGACAATGTCGAGCAGGTCAATTCCAGTCTGCGTGATGCTGGCCATGCGGCCCATTGTCACTGGATCGAAACGCCTGCCCAATTCGATCAAATAGTTGGTGCCGAACCTCTCGAAATCATCATTCTAAACGTCGATACATTTCCGGATGCGATTAAACAGGTCGTCAAACTAAAAGATGGCTACATTCCCGAGATTCCAGTCATTGCCGTAGGGAATTCGGCAAAGTCGACACTAAAAAGAAAAAATAACTTGTACGGAATTTTGTCGGAGTCAGAGTAATACTCTGACTCCGTTTTCTTTGCTGCAGGATAAATACCCTCGACTGATTTATTCAGGCAGGTCCGTCGCTAGCAAACGTTCAACTTTGCGCCACCCTTTCGGCAGCATTCGGCCACGCAACGCTCGCTCTCCGTAGTAATCGTCGAGGTCGTTCCACTTCAACGTCATCATGCGCGTACCGGTATGCACCTGTAGGCTTGCATCTTCCGACACGACCACTGCGGCAACCAGCTGCTCGTCACCGTCTTTGTACTTCTTGCCAGGAATATTCACTAGCTTATTGCCCTTGCCCTTGGCAAGTTCCGGCAATTCTTCCATTTCAAAACACAGCAGTCGGCCGACCGATGACACTGCCGCAATAAGGCACTCACTATCTGGAGGCACGAATGAAGGAACGACCACTTTACCACCGGCAGGGACTCTTAGAATCGATTTGCCCGCCTTGTTTCGCGATACGAGATCTCCCAATGTCGCGACAAAACCGTAGCCAGCATCACTGGCCAGCAAATATCGATCGTCAGCTTCCCCAATCATCGCGCCACAAAACTCTGCGCCGTCTGGCGGTTTGAAAAGGCCTGACAATGGGTCTCCCTGGCCACGTGCCGAAGGCAGAGTTTGCGCCAACACGCTATAAACTCTGCCGGTGCTATCGATAAACATTGCCAGTTGATTGCTTTTGCCTTGGGCCGCCGCCAAAAACCCATCCCCAGACTTATAACTTAATGCTAACGAATCGATGTCATGACCCTTAGCGGCACGCGCCCACCCCCGACGTGACAGGACGACAGTGACTGGCTCACTCGCGACCAATTGAGATTCATCCAACGCCTGTGCGGCTTCGCGCTCGACAATCGTCGTTCGACGAGCATTGCTGTAACTTTCCGTGTCTTCGATAATTTCCGACTTGATGAGGCTTTTCAGCTTGGTCGAACTCTTCAGGATACTTTCGAGGTCCTGGCGCTCGACGTTCAGATCGCCTTGTTCGCCGGTAATCTTGATCTCTTCAAGTCTGGCAAGATGACGCAAGCGAAGATTCAAAATAGATTCTGCCTGAACATCGGACAGCTTTAATTTCTTCATCAGGACGGGCTTCGGCTTGTCTTCGGTGCGGATAATCTTGATCACCGCGTCAATATTCAGATAAGCAATTAGTAATCCGTCGAGAATATGTAGCCGGTCTTTGACGATCTGCAAGCGGTGATTCAGGCGTCGCTTAACGGTGTCTTTTCTAAATTTCAGCCATTCACTCAACAAGCCAACAAGATTGAAGGTCCGCGGTCGCCCATCGAGCGCCACAATATTCATGTTGACCCGAACCGTACGTTCGAGAGAGGTCGTGGAAAACAAATGCGACATCAATTCGTCAACGTCCACTCGTCGCGACTTCGGAGAGATGACCAGGCGAATAGGCGCTTCGTGGTCAGATTCATCTCTTAAGTCATCGACCAAGGGCAGTTTTTTGTTACGCATTTGCGTAGCGATTTGTTCGAGAATCTTGCTGCCGGAAATTTGATAAGGCAGCGAGTCGATGACAATATCGCCATCTTCAATTCGATATGAAGCACGCAAGCGGAGTGTGCCGCCACCCGTCGTATAGATTTGCTTTATGTCGGCACGGGGCGAAACCAATTCCCCACCCGTCGGAAAATCTGGTCCTTTGATGTGTTTCATCAGATGCGAGACAGTCGCATCGGGATTGTCTATTAAATGCACCAACGCGCTAGCGACTTCTTTCAGATTGTGGGGCGGTACGTCGGTCGACATACCGACCGCGATGCCAGTTGTACCGTTTAGTATGAGATTCGGCAGGCGCGCGGGCAACACGACCGGTTCATCCATCGTGCCGTCAAAGTTAGGTGTCCAATCGACCGTTCCTTGACCCAACTCCGCTAACAAGGATTTTGCGTAGGGTCGCAGGCGAGATTCTGTGTAGCGCATTGCAGCAAACGATTTCGGGTCGTCAGTCGAGCCCCAGTTACCCTGGCCATCCACGATCGGATGGCGATAGGAGAAATCCTGCGCCATCAACACCATAGCCTCATAACACGCAGAATCGCCATGTGGGTGAAACTTGCCGATGACATCACCGACTGTCCGTGCCGATTTCTTGTGTTTCTGACCCGACGACAAACCCAATTCACTCATCGCATAGATGATGCGACGCTGCACAGGTTTTAAACCGTCGCCGATTTGTGGCAAAGCCCGATCAAGAATGACGTACATCGAGTAATCGAGATAAGCCTTCTCGGTATATTCCATCAGCGCTTGTTGTTCAACGCCCTCAAGATTGAGTTGGTTTTGCATATTGATTTCGTTTCTCGTCAGACTTCCGCGAGGTTGCCTTTGTCCTCAAGCCATTTACGCCGATCGCCCGAACGCTTCTTCGCCAACAACATATCCATAAGATGATCAGTTTCGTCGCCCGCCGTTACCGTTAACTGCACCAAACGCCGCGTATCTCGGTTCATTGTGGTGTCACGCAGGTGCGATGGATTCATTTCACCAAGACCTTTAAAGCGTGTAACCGAAATCTTACCGCGAATTTTTTCCGTCTCGATTCTAGCCAACACGCCCTGTCGCTCACTTTCGTCCAGTGCGTAAAATTTTTCCTTACCGACATCAATGCGATACAACGGCGGCATTGCCACATAAACGTGGCCAGCCATAACCAACTCGCGGAAGTGTTGCAAAAAGAGAGCGCACAACAGTGTCGCGATATGCAGGCCGTCAGAATCTGCATCGGCAAGAATACAAACCTTGTGATAACGCAAGTCGTCCAAATTCGGACTTTCTGGATCAACACCCAGAGCCACACTGATGTCATGTACCTCCTGCGACGCCAGAATCTCCCCTACATCGACTTCCCAGGTATTCAGAATTTTGCCGCGCAGCGGCATGATTGCCTGAGTGTTTCTGTCTCTTGCTTGTTTCGCGGAACCGCCAGCGGAGTCTCCCTCTACCAGAAATATTTCGCACAACGCTGGCTCCTGCGAGGTACAGTCTGCGAGCTTCCCAGGCAATGCTGGGCCGGAAACCACCTTTTTTCGGACAACCTTTTTGGCTGCCTTGAGACGTTTCTGGGCATTCGCGATCGCCAAATGAGCAATCGTATCACCCGTTTCCGGATGTTGGTTCAACCACAGTGCAAAACTATCCTTGATCACGCCGGTAACGAAACCGGCCGATTCGCGGGAGGATAACCGCTCCTTTGTTTGCCCGGAAAACTGCGGATCTTCAAGCTTCACGCTAAGCACGAAGTTAAGGCCATCCCAAACATCTTCAGGCGCGATCGAAACGCCACGCGGCAGCAAGCTACGAAAATCACAAAACTCTCGTATAGCGTTTGTTAGGCCCGTGCGTAAGCCATTAACGTGTGTGCCGCCCTGCGCGGTGGGAACCAAATTGACGTAGCTCTCAGTAACCGTCTGGCCGCCATCTGCATGCCACGCGAGCGCCCAGTCGACGGCCTCGTTAGTACCGTTAAGCGCACCAGCAAACGATTCAGCCGGCAAATGCTCGCCCGTACCCATTGCTTCCAGTAAGTATTCCTCGAGGCCGCCCTGATAACACCACTCCAATTGTTCTTTGGGCTTGGCAACCTTTAATTTCACGATCAAACCCGGGCACAACACAGCCTTCGCTTTGAGCGCATGCTTGATTTTGGATACTGAAATTGTGGCCAAATCGAAATATTTGGGATCCGGCCAAAAGCGGATCGTCGTACCCGTGTTTGCCTTACCGACCGTACCGACCACTTCCATCTTGCCGCTCTTCTTACCGCCGGCAAAACTTAGGTTGTATTCCTTTCCGCCGCGCCGAATCCACACTTCCAGATTTTTCGACAGCGCGTTGACAACCGACACGCCAACCCCATGTAAACCGCCAGAATACTGATAGTTATCTTTATTGAATTTCCCGCCCGCATGCAAGCGAGTGAGAATTAGCTCAACGCCTGGGATTTTTTCTTTGGGATGTTTGTCGACCGGCATGCCACGACCATCGTCGCTCACTTCCACGGAACCGTCCGCGTGCAACGTGACTTCGATTTTTTTACAATGGCCAGCAAGAGCTTCATCGACACTATTGTCGACAACCTCATGTGCCAAATGATTGGGCCGAGTCGTATCTGTGTACATACCCGGCCTGCGCCGAACTGGTTCGAGACCACTTAAGACCTCGATGTCGGCCGCATCGTAACGTTTGCTCATCTACTCGTTTGCCCCAAGCGAAAGCAGGTATTTTGCCCGCTGCGATTCTAGCGCTATTCAGTGCTCGTGGTCCATCAAATCTACCTTGTTGGACCACTAACGGCTAGCGTTCAAATTGCGGCACGAGCCACTGTCTTACTTAGTCGAGATCACCGAGCAGTGATTGGAAAATATTAGCTGCGACCGGTCGAATCTCGACTTGATAGGCATCGTGATCAATGCCTGCAGCCAGCACCGCGCCATTCTTCAGCGCAGCAACCTGTTCGTCCGTGAGTTCGAAGCGCATAAAATGAACCGCAGACGTCTTGTGATCATCGGAGCGCGCCAAATCTTCATCAGCAATGGGTCGTATCGGCGGTAACTCGCCGACTTGCAACCAAACACTGTTCTCAACGCCAATGAGCTGGCCCAGCATTGCGTGACGCTCGTCCACGTCAGGAAACTCAATCATGAACGTCGCTTTCCAGTTGCTGCCGTTTGGAATCAAAGGGTTGTATGCGTCCAGCTCTTCCTGAATCGCCACTCCCTCGAAGATCTTTTCAATTCGCAGCATTTCCTGGACTTGATATTGCATCGTCATGCGGTCCTCGAAATAGAGCATTGCATTCGTGCCCAGCGCCAGACGCCGATTGCGTTTGTGCGCCATTACATCAGCTCGAAACTGATCGCGCATTTCGGCATAAGTCTCGAGCGTATACAGCGATTCTCTGTTCAGTAATTCCATGTCTTTATATTCCGTAAGCTTGGCGAAGGAGTGCGAGCGGATTGCCCGGTTCGACCTGGTCATTGTCTAGAGCGATTTGTTCGGCCGCCATTGGACAATCACTGACAAAATAGTCGCTTTCGCTTTTCTCTAATTTTTTGACCACCGGCTTGGCAATCTTTCTCGAGATTGCATGCGTTTCTTTCTTAACCGCGTAGGTTCCATCATGGCCCGAGCACCGCTCGATCACCTGCACCTCTGTGCCTGGGACAAGCTCTAGGATGTCTCGTGTTTTGAGTCCGATATTCTGTACACGTTGGTGACACGGAACCTGATATGCCACTTTGCCCAGCGAACCTTTAAATTCAGTGTTCAACTTGCCAGCCTTATGCCGCAGCATGAGGTACTCAAAAGGATCGAACATCGCGTCACGGACTTTGATGACGTCCGGGTCATCCGGAAACATCAGTGGCAATTCCTGCTTAAACATTAACGTGCACGACGGCATGGGCGAAACGATATCCCAACCTTTATTAACAAGATCGACGAGAGCAGGAATGTTTTTTGTTTTCGCTTTTTCTACTGCTTCGAGATCGCCTAATTCGAGTTTTGGCATGCCGCAACAAACTTCGCTACTAGCCAATGTCACCGGAATGTTGTTGTGCTGATAAATCGCAACGAGATCCTCGTTGAGCGAAGGCAAATTGTGGTTGCCGTAGCAGGTTGTAAACAGCATCACCTGACCAAGAGTAGTATCGGTCTGCTCTGCGGGCACATTTGCATCTCCGCCCAGCCCCTTTAGGCGTTTGCGCGCGGTATTCGAGTGATAACTCGGTACCGGTGCGTCCCGATGAACGCCAAGAACGTTCTCCAGTACCGCCCGCCCGGCTTTACTTTGGTTAAATGCGTTCACTGTTTGAGTGACCAACGGGATGCCCGCAAAACGCCCGACTTTATCCGTTGATGTCAGGATATTGTCGCGAAGTGACGCGCCCTCATTGCGATATCGAGTCGCCTTAGCGCGCAGCATCAGGTGAGGAAAATCGACGTTCCATTCATGCGGTGGCACATAAGGACACTTTGACATGTAACACATGTCGCACAGGTAGCAATGATCGACAACTTCCCAAAAGACCTTTTTAGGAACTGTGTCGACCTCCATGCTTTCTGAGTTGTCAACGGCGTCGAACAAAGTTGGAAACGCATGACACAGATTGAAGCAGCGCCGGCAGCCGTGGCAAATATCAAAGACTCGTTCGAGTTCCACATACAGCGAGGACTCGTCGTAATATTCCTCAGTCCGCCACTCAATAGGGTGACGGGTGGGCGCCTCAAGACTGCCCTCGCGATTGTTAGTTGGTGGGGTCATGCAATAAAAGCTCGCCCGAACTATTCATGATTCACCGCGATGATTGGGTCGAACGATCGTAGATCGCTCGACCCCTTGGCCGCCTAGTCGTCAAGCGTGTCCAGCGCCTTCTGGAAGCGGTTTGCATGTGAGCGCTCTGCTTTAGCAAGCGTCTCGAACCAATCGGCGATCTCGTCGAAATCTTCGTCGCGAGCAGTCTTTGCCATACCGGGATACATATCGGTGTACTCGTGCGTCTCACCTGCAATGGCTGCAGCCAAATTAGCAGACGTGGGACCGATCGGCAGGCCAGTTGCCGGATCACCGGTTTCTTCCAAATATTCGAGATGGCCATGCGCGTGACCCGTTTCACCTTCGGCGGTGGAGCGAAATACGGCCGCAACATCGTTATAGCCTTCAACATCGGCTTTCGCTGCGAAATACAAATAACGCCGATTTGCTTGAGATTCCCCAGCAAATGCATCTTTCAGGTTGTTTTCCGTTTGGCTGCCTTTCAGTGACATGATCGTTCCTCTCGATACGATTAATTATTGTTTAGACTCAGTCTAAAACTGAGCCGAACTCTAAGTCGACAGACGCCGCATGTCAACGCAGGCTAGTGGTCCACCATGGTGGCTCTGAACCTATCAAACCTACCGTGGTGGACAACTTGCGTTGACGCTTCTTCCACGTCGTTGTAGCGTAGCGGTCACGATTAGATATCCAATGGGTTACAGGCGCATGGCCAGCGAAAAAAAAATAGACCTCGAGAAGTCGCTTGCCGACCTGGAAACGCTTGTGGGGGAACTCGAAAGCGGCGATCTGCCACTGGATAAAGCGATGAAAAAATTCGAAGAGGGCATCAAGCTGACTCGCGGCTGTCAAAAAGCGCTCAAAGAGGCCGAACAAAAAGTGGAAATCTTGCTCAAAAGTGCGGGCGGGCAGGAGTCTCTGGGGAAATTCGAAGACGAAGGCTAAGAATTAAAGTCAGTCAGCCGCAGCGCGACAAGTTACAAAGTCTGGCCCCACTGGTAAGCAAGCAACGCACCAAAATAACCTAATCCAGTCATGTAGACCCAAGCAAAAATCGGCCATCTCCAACTGTTCGTTTCTCGTTTGATCACAACAATCGTTGCGGCGCATTGCAGACAACACGCATAAAAAATTAGCAGCCCGATCACCATCGGCAAAGTAAACACCGGCGAGCCATCGGCGTGCCTAGCCAATTTCAATCGCTCACTCAAGGTCGCCTCATCCGCCTCGTCCCCCACGGCGTAAACAGTACCGAGAACTGCAACGACAACCTCACGCGCTGGAAAACTGGCGATGACCGCAGACGAAATTTTCCAGTCCCAGCCCAACGGGCGAAATACCGGTTCGATCACCTTCCCTGCTCTGCCAAGGAAACTCTGTTCCAGTTGTAAGGCTGCTGCATCGTTTTCAAATTGTGCAAACGCAATTTCTAACTCATCACCCGAGAGACGATTTGCCGCCATTGACTGCTGTTGCGAAAGATTGGCTTGAATCTCTGCGGACCGCGGAAAGTAGGCAAGTGCCCACACGACGACCGCCACCGCAAAAATTACTGTCCCCGCTCGCCTGAGAAAAATCTTCGCGCGACCTAACAGCTGCACCATAACGGTTTGAAAATTCGGCCGACGAAACTCGGGCAGCATGAGCGCAAAGGTAGGTTTCAGACCCTGCAGCGCAGTTTTTCGCAGCAAAAGCGCCGTCATTAGTCCCGCGACGATTCCCAGCATGTAAAGGCCGAACAACACGACACCCTGCAAATTCAGGATGCCCACTTTCTCATTTGGAACAAACGCCGCAATCAATAGCGCATAAACCGGCAGGCGTGCGGAGCAAGTCATGAAGGGCGCAGCAAGAATCGTCGCGATACGATCACGTCGATTCGGAATGACCCGAGTCGCCATGATTCCTGGCACGGCACAGGCGAAACTCGAAATCATGGGAATGATTGACTGGCCCGATAGACCGACAGAACGCATCGTTCGATCCATCAAATAAGCCGCCCGCGCGAGATACCCAGAATCCTCGAGCACGATGATGAACAAAAAGAGAATTAATATTTGCGGCAGGAAGACGATGACACTGCCTACGCCAGCGATTACGCCGTCGGTTATAAAACTCGACAATGCACCGGCGGGCAAATTGTTAGCGATGAACCCGCTCATCAGCGTGGTGCTGTTATCTATGACATCCATCAACGGGGTCGCCCAGGCGAAGACCGCCTGAAATACGACTGCCATAACAACGAACAAACCGATCGTTCCAGGTACCGGCTGATTTAGGAAATGCGCAAATCGCGAACCGACACTCGATACCGTCGGCACAGCCGTCTGCACATCGTCCATGACTTCCCGCACCCACGAGTATCGATGGCGAGCTTCTCTTGCGAGCGGCGGCTCGCTAACAAATAATTGTGCACGAATCTCTGTTAAGCGCGTGTGTCCATTTGGACCAAGCAACGCCGCTATATCACCTGCAAGGTCACTACCAACGTCGATGAGCGCACGTTCAACTTCAAATCGCGGCACTGTTGCCGGCAATTCGCCGGCCAACGATTCTGAGGCGGCGCTCAACTCGTCCCAAAAGTTTGGTAGTGACGGGCGTGGTGATTCAGCTAGCGCCTGTAACGCGGTTCGCAAGGCATCGAGACCTTGGCCGGTGGTTGCGACAATCGGACACACCGCAATTCCACCAAGCCGTCGCTGTAATGCATCGGCATCTATGCGGATGCCTTTGGCCATAGCCGCATCAGTCATCGATAGCGCGACCATTACCGGCAGGTCGAGCTCCAACAGTTGTTGCACTAAATAGAGACCCTGGTACAGGTGCGTGGCATCGATGACTGCAAGAATGCCTACCGGACGTTCTGCATCGGAAAGGCGACCTAAAATCACATCGGCGGCGATCCGCTCCTCTAACGAGTGCGTGCTCAACGCATACATGCCAGGCAAATCAATAAGGCCGATTTCTGTATTGCCAATACGAGCGACACCGACATTTTTTTCGACGGTTACGCCAGGATAATTGCCCGTTTTCTGACGCATGCCAGTCAGACGGTTAAAGAGTGTACTTTTACCGGAGTTGGGATTGCCGACGACCGCAATTCGCGCCGATGAACGCCGGCGTACGGGAATCTGGCCAGCCGCTATCCGGGTGACCGATTCTTTACTCACCCTGCTCGGCAGGAGAAACAGCGAAGTGTTGAGCTTGTTCTCGGCGCAAAGAAATGGCATTACCGAACATGCGGAATTCCAGCGGATCTCCACCAATAGCGGCGCTCGCCAATTCGACCTCAGCGCCTTCTACTAAACCGAGCACCATGAGCCGCTGAACATCTGGATCTGCCGCATTCACGTCGTCTATGACGTATTTACGGCCGCGCTGAAGTGATGCGAGTGTCATGTTGAAATCGGTCCCTAGCGTCTTATTCCAGACGCCAGTGTACAGAAATGAGAATGATTCGCAATAATATTACGGCAATTCTGTCGGTTACATCACTATGAAATTTCACGAAAAGTGAATCGGCGGGCTGATCAATCTGGGCCGGGGTTCTTATGCTCAATGGTTCGGGGTCAGAGTCTATGACTCTGACCCTTTAACTTAGGATTGAGCGTTTTCAACACCTTGAAGTCTGGTAATCAGACTACGCAAAAACACCTTGTTGAATCGTAGCTGACAAGCTTGAGATACCTGCTCCATTAACGTGAAACTCACCCGCTGAATCTGAATCGACCCATTCGCGGTGATCGACGCCGTTCGTTTTGCACCGCGCACGTAACTCGTTTCACCGAAGCACGCACCGTTAGAGAGTACACCTAGTTTTTTGCCATTGGCTTCAACATCTGCTTGACCCGACACAATGATGTAGAAGCGATCATCCATTTCGCCTTCACGAACAATGTCCTCTCCATCCTAATACTCATGCCAATCTGATGCGCGCAATACTTCCCAAATTTTTGCATGCGAAAACTCATGGAAGAACGTCAAAGTTCGCAACAAATCAAAGTGTTCCTGATTATCAAGACTATCGTATTTAGTACGTAGATCCTGATAGACACGCGTAAGATCGGCAGCCATTGAATTGCCGCTCGGACAACGTTTTGTTGGTTATTTTTGCATTGTCATCGCAACGACGTGCTCCAGCTCTTCTGGAAGGTCATCACGATAAGTATGTATAGGAGGTGGAGTTGCGTACACGATTTGATGCAGCAGCTTCGATAAATTATCAGCCTGAAATGGTCGGAAACCGGTCAGCAATTCATTCAGAACTGCACCGAGTGAATAGATGTCTGACGCCGAAGTCAGGTCTTCCGACTGCACCTGTTCAGGCGACATGTAACTCGGCGAACCTGCGATACCTTCGATTCGAGAAACCTCAGCGTCGGCACATATTGCAATTCCGAAATCGATAATTCGAACATCGTTATCGATCGTCAACATGACGTTACTAGGTTTGATGTCGCGATGAATAACACCGCGGCTATGCGAGTAATGCAGCGCCTTGGCGCATTTGTAAATAATTTCTACAACGTCATCGACGCGAAGCAGATTGTCCGGCCGACAATACGCTGCAAGCGTCCGAGCGCCTTGCACATGTTCCGTAACAACGTAGTACTTGCCATCTTCCTCACCAGCATCGTAAATAGGCATGATGTTCGGGTGCTGCAGCATGCCGACCATATGGGCTTCGTTGAAAAACATCTTTCGTGCCACTTTCGCGCGGTCAGCATCGGAATCTTCCTCGATGTTGTAGACCTTAATGGCGACGTCACGTCGATAGTAGGGATCGTGCGAGAGATAGACATTGCCGGTGCTACCGCGACCAATTTTATTGATAATGACGTACTTACCAATTTTGTCTGGTACATCGTTAGGACGCTGTAATTCGGTGACGTTCCGTGCCATATTTCCATTTCTCTAGCTGATCAACCACCCTCCGAATGCCAGCATAATTGCGGCGTACAGGGCAGCTACGAGGTCATCCAGCATAATTCCCGACCCTCCGGCCAGTCTGTGATCCAGATCCCGAATCGGCCACGGTTTCCAAATGTCGAACAGCCTGAATAACCCGAATGCCAAGGCCCAGAAGGCCATTTGGGGAGGCGCAACCAGCAACGTCAGATACATACCGGTGATTTCATCCCACACGATGCCGGGGTGATCATGTGAATCCAAGCGCCGGGCGCTCTCACCGCAGATCCAGATACCACTTACAATTAGGGCGAAAACGACGGCCAGACGCCATTCGAGGCTCCAGGATAGGGTCAACCAGGCAAGTATGACCCCAGGTAGCGAACCAACAGTGCCGGGAGCCTTTGGCGCAAGGCCGGTGCCAAACCCGAACGCCAAAATGTGTACCGGATCTCCCAGCACAGTTTTCCAGAGTGGTTTTGGGTTTATATCGCTACTCACTGAAGTGCCGGTATCCTTTGTCGTGATAGTTGATTGGATTTCCGTCCTGCGTACAGAACAGTCCGGGCGTTGCATTCACCTCCCCGATACGCGCGATGGGAATGCCAGCGAGTGAGACAGACACATCAATAGCAGCAGGCGGAGCAGTAAAACACAGTTCATAGTCATCTCCACCGCCGAGCGCCAACGCTATTGAGTCTTCCAATGAATTTTCGTCGCGGAGAGCGCCAGACAAAGGGATATCAAGAAGTTCGATACTTCCGCCAGCGGCACTCATTTGCAGCAACTTCTCCAGGTCAGCGTAGAGGCCGTCTGAGACGTCAATCGCGGCACTCGCTATTCCAGATAATTTCAATCCCAGCTCGACGCGTGCGTTTGGATTCGTGAAACGGCGAATGAGATAATTGTCAGAATCAGAATCGCCATCCTCGCGTAATTTGTCCTGCAACAATGACAGGCCGCATGCGGCATCGCCGGGAGTGCCACTAACGAAAATCGAATCACCGGGTTGCGCACCGCTGCGTGTCAACGCCATTCCTTTCGCAACGTCGCCGGTTATCTGCACAGTCACCACGCATTCGCTACCGCGTGTCGTATCGCCGCCTACCAGCTCGACTTGGTATTCTTTTGCAGCCAGGCGCAAACCCTCAGAAAATCCAGCGAGCCATTCTTCGGATGAATTCGTGAGTGTTATCGCACAGGTCATCCAACGCGGCCTGGCACCCATTGCTGCAATGTCTGAAACATTCACCGCGACGGCGCGATAGGCGATGTCCTGCGGCCGCATTTTCTGAGGAAAATGCACTCCTGCTACCAACGTATCAATGACTGTGACTAAATCACAACTCGCATCCGGACGAAGAACCGCACCGTCATCGCCGATGCCAATGACAACATCCTCGCTCGATGAGTCCGGCACAAAGTAGCGACGAATAATTTCGAACTCGTCCATCGGATAAACTAGCCCGGACTATTCATGAATCACCGCGATGATTGGGCAGAGCATTGTTTGTACACGGGAATTTCTGGCCGAGCGGAATACCGACTGTATTCCCGAGAGAAGAAAATCCCGTGTGTAAACAATGATCAAGCAAGGGCGCGAGTACATTCGTGAACAGTCCGGGCTAGGGTGCGGGTCGGAGTTTTTTCACGGCACGGTCAAGCAACGCATTGATATATTTGTAGCCATCAAGCGCACCAAGCCGCTTAGTTAGATTTACCGACTCGTTAATGACCACTTTGTAGGGCACATCGGGCTTGGATTTTAACTCATAGAAGCCGAGCAGCAGAATGCTGCGCTCCACAGGGTCAAGTTGTTCGACGGGTCGATCTGCGTGCTCACCAATATCTTTTTCTAAAGCGACTACGTCGGCACAAATCGCTTTCATCGCTTCATCGTAGTAATTTTTGTCGACGCGCGCATAGTCCGGTCGTTCGTGAAACTGGCGTAATAGTTCCGTTACGTCATGCCCGGTAATTTGCTGTTGATACAGCGACTGCACGATAAGTTCGCGTGCGCGACTGCGTGCGCTTTGGAGATCGGATTTACTCATTGGATTAACTCGCGAAAATTTTCTAGTCGAGCTTTCGAATTAAACTAATCATTTCGATAACGGCAAGGGTAGCTTCCTCACCCTTGTTGCCTGCTTTGGTCCCGGCACGTTCGATCGCCTGCTCGATGGAGTCCGTCGTTAGTACGCCCATACCAATCGGAATTCCGTGCTCCCGACCAACGGCGGCGACGCCGCGCATACATTCGCCGGAAACGTAGTCAAAATGTGGTGTCGCACCTCGAATGACCGCACCCAACGCGACGATGCCATCTGCACGGCGCGTTGCGGCAACCTTCTCCACTGCCAATGGCATTTCGTGCGCTCCAGGCACACGAATAATTTCAATTGCAGAGTCTGTTGCGCCATGGCGTCGCAGACAGGAAATAGACCCTTTCAGAAGTGACTCGACGATGAATTCGTTAAATCTCGCGGCAACAATAACAATGCGCATATCCCGCGCATTCAGGTCGCCTTCCGTTATTTTAATTTTGTCCATACCGCTTATCACTCAACATACTCGGTCACTTCAAGATCGAAACCAGAAATGCCATACATCTGTTTGGGTGCCGACAGTACCCGCATCTTCTGAATATTCAAGTCACGTAATATTTGCGCGCCGATTCCATAGGTTCGCAAGACCGAATCGCCGTCACGCCGCGTCTGTAGGTCATCGCGATTGTTCGCGAGCCCTTTGACCGTATCCATTAGGTCGCGCGGAGATTCCTGCTCGCGCAAAATAACGATAACGCCCGCCTCTTCCTCAGCAATGCGAGCAATTGCGCTATCGAGCGGCCAGCCCAGTCTGGGGTTTCGAATGCCGAGCGCGTCGCCCAAGGTGTCTTGTATATGGACCCGCACAAGTGGGTCGCTGGCCACACTGATGTCACCCTTGGTCAGCGCGATATGTACTGTCTGATGGACGTGATCATCATAGCAATACATCGTGAGATCGCCATGATCGGTTGTGACGGTTTGCTCGGCAATGCGTTCAACATTGCATTCCTTTTCAAGCCGATAGGCGATGAGGTCAGCGATCGTGCCAATATTGATGTCGTGTTCACGGGAGAACCGTTCCAGATCCGGACGACGCGCCATGCTGCCATCTTCGTTAAGAATCTCCACAATCGCTGCGGCCGGTTCTAGTCCCGCCAAACGTGCGAGATCGCAGCCCGCCTCGGTATGCCCGGCCCGCGTCAGAACACCGCCCGGCTGGGCCATGACTGGAAAGATATGTCCCGGCTGGCTTAGGTCTTCGGCTTTCGCGCCCGCAGCAACCGCGACTTGTACCGTTCGCGCCCTATCGTGCGCCGAAATACCGGTTGTAATGCCCTCCGCCGCTTCTATCGAAATCGTAAAATTGGTCGCCTGACGATGATCAGTTTCAGCGACCATCAATGGTAAGCGTAATTGCGAACAACGTTCTCGTGACATCGTCAAACATATAAGACCACGTCCATAACGGGCCATATAGTTAATGTCCTCAGGCCGCACACGTTCTGCGGCCATCAGTAAATCGCCTTCGTTCTCACGATTTTCATCGTCGACCATAATGACCATTTTGCCCGCGGCAATATCCGCGATGATGACTTCGATATCGCTGAACGCGGTATCTTCGGCGCTCAGGTGCATTGTTGTGTTGTCAGACATAACCATTAGCTCTCAAAAAATCTCGCGTAATTCCATTGCCGTCGTCGGCGGTCAGCAGGCGTTCCAAATACCGCGCCAGCAAATCCACTTCAATATTCACCAAACCTCCAACTTCATACGTCTTCACAGTCGTCACTTCCGCAGTATGTGGAATGATATTAACGGAGAACGTATTCGCCGCTACCGTATTAACGGTAAGGCTGACGCCATCTATGCAGACTGAACCCTTCTTAGCGATGTAGCGGCCATATTCCGCGGGGACTTCCACGTCGATTCTAACCGAGCGGGCATCAACCTCGCGAGCTTTAATGGTCCCAATACAATCCACATGTCCACTGACCAGATGTCCACCAAGGCGCTCGCCCAAAGCAAGGGCCGGCTCAAGATTGACGCGGCTGCCAGCCGACACCTGCTGCAGCGTAGTCACCGCCAGCGTTTCCGCGGAAACATCAGTCAGAAATCCGCCGGACACGAACGCCACCGCAGTTAAGCAAACGCCGTTGACCGAAATGCTTTCTCCAACGTCGAACTCTGCCCACGGCAGGTCCGGCGACTGAATGGTCAGCCGTAGATCGCCGCCCTGGCGCGCAATCTGCCCAACTTCACCGACTGCTTTGATAATTCCCGTAAACACGTCTGGATTAATGCCTTACCGACTACGTTGATGATCCCAGCGAGCGAATATCGCCCTCTAGCCCATTGGCCTCGCGATTATGCGAATGTCGACGCCTATTTTTCTTATGTCGAGAATTTCAAGCTCGAGCCGTTGCTGCAACGATCGCCACGCGGGTGTTGTTACCATGCCGCGCGTCTCACTGCCCATGATATGGGGCGCCTGATAAATAACAAGCTCATCAACGAGCTTCGCCTCGAGCAAACTGCCAGACAAAGTCGGACCGGCCTCCACCAGCACATCGTTAATCTCTCGACTCGCCAGATCTGCCAGCAACAAGGACGCATCCACTCGGCCGGCAGCACCCGTCACCACACAGACCTCAGCACCTGCCTGTGTAATTGTTTGCTCGCCGTCGCCGGCTACACAATAAATTAACGTGTTGCCTGGCAGTTTTAGCATTCTTGCGCTCGGAAACATTCGCAGGCGACTGTCAACGACGACTCGCAATGGCTGTGCGCCATCGTTTGGAATTTCGGTATCGCGAACCGTCAGTGATGGATCGTCCGCAAGCACCGTATCAATGCCGGTCAAAATCGCACCTGCTGACGCACGCAATCGTTGTACGTCGTGACGCGCGGGTTCACTGGTAATCCATTGGCTCTCGCCACTTGCCATTGCGGTGCATCCGTCAAGGCTTGCAGCAATTTTAAGACGCATGAATGGTCGACCTCGAGTCATGCGCGAAATGAACCCTCGATTGATGGAGTGGGCTTCCGACTGCATCAAGCCAACCCTTACCTCAATCCCTGCATCTTCCAATACGGTCACGCCAGTGCCCGAAACCTTAGGGTTTGGATCCAACATCGCAATCACAACTGCAACGACCTTTGCGTCAAGCAACGCGTCAACACATGGAGGTGTCTTACCGGTGTGTGAACACGGCTCCAAGGTCACGTAGGCCGTACTGCCAGCTGCCGATTTACCCGCCTGCTTCAGGGCATTGATTTCGGCATGCGCATCACCCGTTTTTTGATGCCACCCTTCTCCGACTATTCGACCGTCATTAACCAGCACGCAACCCACGCACGGATTTGGGCGCGCCGTATAACGGCCACGCTCGGCCAGGCGCAATGCCTGCACCATAAATTCATGCTCTGCCGCGTCGAATTCTGACATGCGATTATTTCTTACCGAGAAGCTCAGGCAACAACGACATCTGTTCCCGCGCAGCGCTCGCATCCGATATCTCCTGGAGGCGTGTGATCTCGTCCTGGAATTCCGTTACATCTTGAAAACTGCGATACACCGACGCGAAGCGCACGTAGGCGACCTCATCGAGATCACGCAGCTCTTCCATGACCATTTCGCCGATGAGTCGCGAAGGCACTTCTCGTTCGCCCATCGTCCGTAGCTTGTGAATTAGGCGACCTATTGCCTGTTCAAAATCGTCGGCAGAGACCGGTCGTTTCTCAAGCGATCTGACCATACTGTTGCGCAACTTCGACTCATCGAACGGCTGTCGACTATTGTCGCTCTTAATCAAACGCGGCATGACCAACTCTGCGCTCTCGAAGGTCGTAAATCGTTCTTTACAGTCCAAGCATTGGCGACGTCGACGAATCTGTCGGCCATCACCCGCGAGACGCGAGTCGATCACTTTGGTTTCTTCGTGACTACAGAAAGGACAATGCATTGAGAGGGACCCTGATCACCGTTCTAGCCCGGACTATTCATGAATGCACAAGGCATTCATGAATAGTCCGGGCGAGAGACGCTTTATCTAACCGCTAAACTGCTCGCGACTAAGAATACACTGGAAAACGCTGGCACAACTCCAAAACCTGACCCCGGACTCGCTGAACGGTGTCTTCGTTGTCAATGTCGCTGAGAATGTCACACATCCAGCCCACTACCGTGCGCACTTCATCAGGACCGAATCCGCGCGTCGTAATCGCGGGTGTTCCGAGTCGTAACCCGCTCGTTATGAAAGGTGAGCGAGGATCATTCGGCACGGCATTCTTGTTAGCAGTAATGTTGGCTCGCCCAAGCGCCGCATCCGCGTCTTTCCCGGTAAACTCCTTACCCACGAAGCTCAACAACATCAGGTGATTTTCCGTACCGCCGGATACGATATCGTAGCCACGGTCTACAAAAGCAGCCGCCATGACCCGCGCATTCTCAACTACGTTTCCCTGATATTCGCGAAAAGAGGGTTCCATCGCCTCAAGAAAAGCAACGGCTTTGGCAGCAATGATATGCATTAGCGGGCCACCTTGTGTACCTGGAAAAACCAAAGAATTAAATTTCTTTGCGAGTACTTCGTTTTCTTTGGCAAGGATGATGCCACCGCGTGGACCGCGCAGCGATTTATGCGTCGTCGATGTCACCACGTCCGCAATCTGAATCGGACTCGGGTAGTGCCCTGTCGCAACCAAACCTGCAACGTGCGCCATATCAACCATTAAGTAGGCGTCCACCGAATCGGCAATGTCGCGAAAACGCTGCCAATCGATGATACGGGAATGCGCTGAAAAACCGGCAATAATCATTCGTGGTTTTTGTTCGTTTGCGAGTTGCTCAACCTGAGCGTAATCAACATAGCCGGATATCTTATCGACACCATATTGCACTGCATCGAAAAGCTTGCCGGAGAAATTGACTTTCGAACCATGGGTGAGATGCCCGCCATCAGCAAGGCTCATCCCAAGAATTCGATCACCCGGTTCCAGTAGCGCGTGACAAACCGCCGCGTTTGCCTGCGAGCCGGAGTGTGGTTGAACGTTTGCGTAGTCCGCGCCAAACAATTTTTTTGCACGCTCGATCGCTAACCGTTCCGCAATGTCGACGTACTCACAGCCGCCGTAATAACGTTTGCCGGGATAGCCTTCAGCGTATTTATTGGTCAGCTTGGACCCTTGCGCGGCCATCACTCTGGGACTTGCGTAATTCTCTGATGCGATCAGCTCTATATGCTCTTCCTGACGCCGCGATTCATCGCTAATCGCCTGGAAAAGTTCGTTGTCGAATTGTTCTATTGACGATGTCTCAGCAAACATATTAGGGGTTATCTCCGGGTCATATTATTTTGTAACGGTATGGACCACAATAGTTACCCAGCTCACTTACACATTTGCATTCTATGATCAAGTGCGTGCGCACTAACATTTATCGCATGGTCGCTATTTCAGACGCCTTACTAAAGATCAATCCGCGCCATACAAATTCGCGCCCTCTTACATTGACGGGCGGATTGGCTGCGGAATTATACATGAGGCACCTAGCCGCGTCTGACAGATTGCGCATGATTTTTACGCGCGAACGATCTCTTACACTGCGGTGGTGAAAGCCTCCACGACTCGCGTCCAGGCGCGGGCGAGATTCTCGCGATTATAGCCGCCACCGCCCACTCCGATTAAACGGCCACCACAGATTTTTTTCGCGAGTCGGTGCAAGGCTAGCGCTGCCTTCGCGTGGGCATTTTCTGAAAATTCCAGATGCGTAATCGGATCGCCGGCAAGACTGTCGGCGCCACACTGAAGGATAATGAACTCCGGCTTCGTGGCCTCGATATAGCGTTCAACCTGCGGCCAAACCGCATCAAATTCATCATCACCAGCACCAGGTGCCAATGGGATATTCAATTTCGTGCCGACGGCACGTCCCTTTCCGGTTTCGCTGGCAGCCCCTGTGCCGGGGTACAAATATCGGCCGTCCTCATGAATATCCGCAAAGAGCAAATCCGGGTCATCTTCAAAGCCGTAAAAAACTCCATCCCCGTGATGAGCATCTATGTCCACATAAGCAATCCGTTGCAGACCATGTTTGTGTCTCAAGTATTCGACCGCAACGCCGCAGTCATTGAAAACACAGAAGCCCGCCGCGTGTTCTCGGCTGGCATGATGCAGTCCGGCGATGGGAACGAAGGCCTGGCTGGCCTCTCCCGACATCACCGCATCAACTGCAGCCAATGTCGTACCAACGACATCGGACGCGACTTCGAAAACGCCGGAAAACGCCGGAGTGTCACCGCCGTCCAAAAAACCAGACCCCTCAACAGATTTTTTCGATACTAGATTGATGTATTCCGGTGAGTGAAATAGCGCCAGCTCATCGACACTCGCACGGCGCGGACCGGCGTACTGAATGGAATCGCCTAAATCAGCGGCCTCAAGTTCATCGTGAAACACACCGTGCCGATCGTGCCCGAATGGGTGACCCTCGCCGAACCCGTAGCGTGCCAGTTCGTCGCCCTTATATACGTAGACCGGCGCTTTTTGGGGATTGGTCGTCAATGTAGGTTGGCGATCCGATTTCGCGAGAAGCGCAGCATACCTGATATTTCCCTCTATAATACGCCACTGATTTTCTGATTTTGAGTTCTTATGGCGCAATACATCTACACCATGAATCGCGTGGCCAAAATGGTCCCGCCCAAACGATTCATCATCAAAGACATCTCCTTGAGTTTTTACCCTGGCGCCAAGATTGGCGTACTGGGCCTGAACGGTTCGGGCAAATCAACTTTGTTACGCATCATGGCGGGACTGGATACCGAATTTGAGGGCGAGGCGCGCCCACAAGCCGGCATCAATATTGGTTATTTGCCGCAGGAACCCGAATTGAATGCCAGCAAAGATGTGCGCGGCAATGTCGAGGAAGGGGTCGCCGAGACCAAAGCGCTACTTGATCGATTCAACGAAATCAGCATGGCATTTGCTGAACCAATGGATGATGAGAAAATGAACTCACTCCTAGAGGAGCAAGGGAAATTACAGGACGCGATCGATTCGGTCGGCGCCTGGGAATTGAATCGAAAACTGGATGTTGCGGCAGATGCGTTGCGTTTGCCACCATGGGATGCGGACGTCACGAAATTGTCAGGGGGTGAAAAACGCCGGGTTGCCCTGTGCCGGCTGCTGCTGTCAGAGCCCGATATGCTGTTGCTCGACGAACCGACGAACCATCTCGACGCAGAATCCGTTGCCTGGCTGGAACGCTTTCTCGAAGAATATCCGGGGACAGTTATTGCAGTCACACATGATCGATACTTTCTGGACAACGTTGCGGGTTGGATTCTTGAGCTCGACCGAGGTCATGGGATCCCCTGGGAGGGGAATTATTCGTCGTGGCTTGAGCAGAAAGAAGACCGACTCAAACAGGAAGATTCGTCTGAGAAAGCGCGGCAAAAGGCCATGCAATCCGAGTTGGAATGGGTGCGAACCAATCCTAAAGGTCGGCACGCTAAGTCGAAGGCACGCTTACGTCAATTTGTCGAAATATCTTCAGCGAGTTATCAGCAACGCAACGAAACCAATGAAATTTATATTCCGCCCGGCCCTCGCCTGGGTGACGTTGTCATAGAGGCGACCGACATAAGAAAGGCCTTCGGCGACAAACTGCTAATGGATTCACTGGAATTCACGCTGCCGCCAGGCGGCATTGCCGGCATCATCGGGCCGAACGGCGCGGGTAAAACGACACTGTTCAGAATGATTATAGGCGACGAAAAACCGGATGCCGGCACAGTGCGACTCGGCGATACAGTGCAAATCGCAAGCGTCGATCAATCGCGCGAAAGCTTGGATGACAGCAAGACTATCTGGGAAGAGATTTCAGAAGGTCAGGATCTGATCACCGTTGGCAAGTATGAAACACCGTCACGAGCTTACGTTGGACGATTCAATTTTCGCGGCACAGAACAACAAAAAAAAATCGGCTTGCTGTCCGGGGGCGAACGAAATCGCGTCCACCTGGCCAAGATGCTTAAGTCTGGCGGAAATTTACTCCTCCTTGATGAGCCCACCAATGATCTGGATGTCGAGACTTTGCGCGTGCTTGAGGAAGCACTGCTGGAGTTTCCCGGATCGGCCATCGTGATCTCGCATGATCGTTGGTTCCTGGATCGAATCGCCACACATATCCTGGCATTCGAAGGCGATAGTCAAGTCACATGGTTTGCGGGCAACTATTCGGATTACGAAGCAGACCGACGACGGCGCCTCGGCAGCGACGCCGATCAGCCGCAGAGGATCAAGTACAAGCGGCTCGACGCCTAACTCGGACTATTCACGAATGACCCTACTGATCGCAATCAGCATAGCCTTTGCCGTCCTGGCATTCTTTTTCCTGTTTCGTATGCTGCACTGCATGCGCCGCCGTCGAGTGTTACGCGCCTGTGGTTCTTCGTTGAGCTGCCTGATGTGCGCCGCGATTGCGGGAGCCGGTTCAATCTTGATACTCAGCTACCTAACTTATTCGCGTCTCATCGATGAGCAACTGATCTCGCGTATCGAGTTCGAGAAAACTGCGAACGACGAGTATCAAGCTCGCTTGATGATCACCGGCGAATCTGATCAGTTTTTTACGTTGCGCGGCGACGAATGGCAGATGGATGCGAGGATTGTGACCTGGAAACCTCCGCTGACCGTGCTCGGCCTCGATCCCATTTATCAGTTGGATCGACTCAGCGGACGATTTGCAGAAATCGATCGGGAGCAAACAGAAATGCGAACGGTGTATTCGCTAACACTAGAAGCGCCGGCAGACTTGTGGCGATTCACACGCCGCTTTCCACAACTCATGCCAGGCGTTGACGCCCATTACGGAACCGCGACTTTCGTGCCAATGTCGGACGGCGCGCGCTACGAAGTTAGCTTAAGTCGTGACGCGCTTATCGCACGGCCCGCAAATGACGCGGCTCGTACGGCGATTGGGACGTGGCGAACCCACTAATCCGCGCACCCGCATAGCAGATTATGTTTAACAAAGTCGGCTGAAGACGAGTCTGCAGATATACTGGTAACTCATTGTCTGAGCCCTAATAGAAACATTCCTCAGACAAGGTTGGACTGAAAAAAATGGCGATAATGATCGACCGACACACTGGCATTCAACGCCAGACCGAAGAGCAATTCGGCCTGGAGTGCCCGTATTGCAGTGTGTACGCACGCATGTCGCCACAATCTATCCCCGACTTTGACGATCTGGTAATTTCGCGACCGAAACACGTTGGACTGGTTTACCAGTGCGATGCCTGTTCAGCGCCGGTATTCCTACGTTTTGCGATCAAACAGTTTAACCCGGATAGCGTGGAGCTCTACCGCAACTTCATCGAGTTGGAACGCCCGAAGGAGCGGTTTCAATTTTCCTATTTACCGAAGGATACGGAAGTGCTGTTTCGCGAAACGTTGGCTTGTTACTCAAACAACAATTTCAGTGCATTTGCGTCGATGTGTCGGCGCGCCGCAGCAAGCTCTTTTGGGCATCTCGGCGACAGAGGCAAGTTGCGTGCTTTCGATGAAATTATCGCGACGCAACACATTGCAGAAATCGGTGACGACAGTTTTGAGCCGATTAAGCGTGTCCTATTCGACGCAGGCGAAGAAGAAAAACTGCCGATTCTCGATAGAGCGCAAGCAGGCATCCTTCTCGAAGTGCTAAAGGATATGTTTTACGAGTGCTTTGTCAGGCACGGAAAACTAACCCGCGCGATAAAAGTGCGACGCTTTTTCGTTACGGAGCGTAACGGCGACGTTAAGAGCTCCGTTTAAGTTTCGTTGCTCGCGGATTCAACTTCCTGCGCAGGTGCCAACGCAGCGGTATCATCTGGCATGTCTGCCTCGGGCTCTGCCTCACCTTCATTGGGCATGGTCGCTGTCACACCACAATCCCATCCCATCTCAGTGAGCTGCGCAACAAACGCTGCTGCTTTCGCTTCACAATAGCCCTCTTCGTTCAAAGCACGCCACAGAACCTGCTGTTCGCCAGACGCTTCAGAATCCTTGAAGTACTGGACCTCACAGGGCACCGACACACCGGTTTCATGCATGATTGCGACGCGCCGTGTTAGCGCACCCATGGTGCATTGATATTCGTTGCTATCCTGTGCGAATGACGCCGCTCCGATGCCTGCGGCGAGAATAATTATCGAGATAAATCGGATCATGACTTACTCCTAAGTTCGACAACCGGCGTCAAATGAGTTGAATGCTCGATTCTGTCGGCCGTGCTGTGGCCAACTTAAATTCTCTCTTCTAATAGCGCCAACTAGTCAGATCCGCACCCTCTGGCGCGGTTGTCAGCAGCCGGTCAAGGATGCGTGGAATATACATCGAGTTGTAACGAAGTCGCGAAATGTAGTTCGGATTCTCCTGATCGCCATTCCAGCAATGCTCCTGTCGATCGCCATAATCGATGAAACCATCGTAGTACGGTTCTGTCGTGCTCTCGAGAAAATCCTCCAGCAAATACACCGCATTGTTTAAGTGATAGTTATCCATATCACCAACAAAAACATGTAACTTGCCCTCAAGTTTTGGACCTAAGGTTTCCCAGTCGCGCTGCAGAATATGGCGCATGTCGTAGTTGTCTTTCCAATGTGCCGCAACCACGTGATCAATCTCGCCCGTCACTTTGTCCCAGATCCGTAACGGGTAGCCATCGTCACCCATCGGCGAATACACGGCTTCCCACACATCCCATTGCCCACCAGAACGGCTCTTATCCCCAATCACTAGCTCCATGTGATTCTCGTCTTCCATCGTCACAGAAATATTACCGAGATAATCGCGATAAGCCGGGCGCTCTACCGTGTTGAAATCGCCCTGCATCCGGTAGGCATTCTGATCGGTGTAAATATTTGTCGCGGAGTAATGTCGAAAATCGAGCGAGTCAGGGCAGGACGCAAACGTGCCATTAAATTCGTCGGGATAAAGAACCTGTACACCGAATGCCTCCCAACCACCGGTCGAACCACCGTATAGAAATCGTGCCCAGCCCTCACCAATGCCACGAAATTGTTCCTCAATGTAAGGGATTAACTCGTAAGTAATGGCATCCCCGTACGGCCCTAGGTTTTCGGAATTCACCGCATAGCTATCGTCGTAATACGGATTCGCATGCTGAATCTGGATAATCAACATCCGCGGCAGATCCGGCCCAACCCACTTCTGATAAAAATCGTAGGCCTCTTCTTGCCGAATTCGATTGTAGCAAACGACGTCATCATTGTTGCTACTTTCACACTCTAAATTTTCATCCGGTGGTTCGGTCTGAAAGCCGGCAAAATCTGCTGGAAAATGGCCATGGAAGACGGCCAGCGGATAACGCGCATCGGGATGCTCATTAAATCCTGCAGGTAACAACACGTGTGCGCCCAGATACATGTCGCGACCCCAGAATTCGCTCAACATTTCACTTCTGATTTGCACATGCTTAATGAATTCGGTATCGGCCGGCGGTTCAATCGCCTCAATCACTTGATCGAGCTCGATTGCAATCGGATCTGAAGAATAACCGACTTTAATGAGACGCGGCTCACTCAACAAATTACCGGGTGACTCCGCCCATTGTTGACCCTCACCCTGGTCCATTGGCAGTTTGACGGTCTTGCCGTTGCCTAAATTAAATATATCGTATTTGTGCAGTACGGCTTGCACGAAGTACTCAGCGGCCGGAACCTCGGACAAACTATTGTGAGGGTAGCCGAATACCGATTCATCGAGCACCATTGCTTCCCCAGGATCAATGTCGTCGACATTCATGCCGAAAATTTGCACCGCATCAACGCCAGGACGAACCTGCAAGCGCGGTTCGCGCCCATCGTCCTTGGATAGAATCAGAAGCAGACGACCATCGAGCGCAGTTTCCGATACGCTCGTGCCAAAACTAACCGCAAAAGATGGCGCTGTCGGCGCCGAGGTTTCGCTGGATTGACAGGCAACTGCAGTCAGACAGACCAGTGCAAGTAGTGCTTTTTTCATTATCTTCGCCTCAACTTAGCTGATGTTGTACCGCGTCAAATCATAAAACTGTATCAGGATATCAAAACCCTCGCATTACGGAACATGCGTAACCATGGACCGTCGTCACCCCATTCAGGGGGATGCCAGGAGTTCTGCATCGTGCGCACGACTCGCTCGGGGTGCGGCATCATAATCGTGACACGACCATCGTCGCTGGCGAGACCACATACACCTGCAGCGGATCCGTTCGGGTTCGCAGGATAACGTTCGGCGACAGCACCATAGTTATCGACGTAGCGTAATGCCACCTGTACTGCCGATCGATCTACGTCATTGTCAAATACCGCTCTGCCCTCACCGTGCGATGTCGCAATTGCCAATCTCGAACCAATCATTCCGTCCAGGAAAATCGACCCGCTAGAGGTCACTTCCACCAGATTCAGTCGTGCCTCGAATTGTTCTGATTTGTTACGTAAAAATGTCGGCCAATTACTTGCGCCTGGTATCAAAGTCCGCAAGTGCGACATCATTTGGCAGCCGTTGCATACACCTAAAGAGAATGTGTCGCTGCGATTAAAGAACGCCACGAATTCATCCGTTAACACCGGCTGATATAAAATTGATTTAGCCCAACCACCACCCGCTCCAAGTACGTCGCCAAACGAAAACCCGCCGCAGGCAACGATACCGTGATAGTTCGCCAATGAGTCTCGTCGCGTGATCAGGTCATTCATGTGCACATCGACAGCAGTGAATCCCGCGCGCATAAAAGCCGCCGCCATTTCATACTGGCTGTTAACGCCCTGCTCTCTCAGTATTGCAATGCGCGGCTTCACACCGCCAATGAACGGCGCGGCAATATCTTCTGCCGGATCGAAGGTCACCCGAACATTCAAACCTGGGTCATCCGCATCCAGAATGCGGTCATATTCTTCGCGCGCCGTTTCGGGATTGTCGCGCAATGCTTGCATACGCCAGGTGGTTTCGGACCATGCGCGCTGCAGGTCCAATCGATCAATGCGCACGACTAACGCATCATCGTTATAAATTGACAGCTGATTGTCAGCTTCAACCTTGCCTATCTCCACCCAATCGACACCACAGCTTTCGAGCAATTCATCAACTGCAGAACGGTTTGCGTCTGCGACCTGCACCACAGCACCCAACTCTTCATTGAAAAGCTGTGCAAGCAGATCCATCTCGGACCCGGCAAGCCGGAGACTTGCGCCGAGGTGGCCGGCAAACATCATTTCGGCGATCGTCGTCAGCAGGCCACCATCCGAGCGATCGTGATAAGCCAGCAGCAATCCCTGATTGCTTAATAATTGGATGGCACTAAAAAAGTTAACGAGCTTCGCTGGCTCATCAAGGTCAGGCGTTGTTCCGCCCTGGCGTTGATAAACTTGCGCGAGACACGATGCACCCAAACGGGACGCCCCACCTGATGGATCGATCAATAAAAGACTGCTGGACTCACCGATCGCTTGTAGTTGTGGCGTCAAATGTCGGCGAACATCAGTCACCGGCGCGAACGCGGTTACGATTAGAGAAACAGGAGCGACAACCTGATGCTCTCCCTGCTCATCTTCCCATCGCGCACGCATGGATAATGAGTCCTTACCCACCGGAATTGCGATCCCAAGCGCTGTGCACAAGTCCAGTCCGACCGCCTTTACGGTGTCAAATAAATTCGCATCCTCTCCAGGATGCCCGGCAGCCGCCATCCAGTTTGCCGACAGTCGTATCTGACCGATATCTTTGATAGCCGCCGCAGCAATGTTAGTCACCGCCTCCCCAACGGCCATTCTTCCAGATGCGGGTGCATTTATAGTGGCAAGCGGTGTGCGCTCACCCATCGACATCGCCTCACCGGTTGCACTTTCGAATCCGCTGGCCGTGATGGCAACATCGCTTACCGGGACCTGCCAGGGCCCGACAAATTGATCGCGTACCGATAAACCACCCACCGTGCGATCACCGATATGAATCAAAAATGTCTTATCCGCAACGGCTGGGAACCGCAGCACTCGATAAATTGCTTCTTCGAGTTCGATGTCATTCAGATTGAGCGCTAGGTCGCTGCGCTTCAATCGCGCGACATCCCGGGTCATCTTAGGCACTTTGCCTAGCAACATTTCCATCGGCATGTCGACAACGGAATTGTCGAATTCAGCGTCATTCACCACCAACTGTTCGTTCTCAGTCAGCGTGCCGATCACCGCATGCGGACAATTTTCCCGCATGCACATATCAGAGAATTCATCGCATCTGTCCTCAGCTATCAGGAGCACGTAGCGTTCCTGCGCTTCGTTGCACCAAATACCCATAGGAGACATGCCACGCTCTGCATTCGGCACGTCACGCAACTCTACGATCGCGCCGTGCTTGCTATGATCGACCGCTTCGGGCACCGCGTTCGACAGTCCACCAGCACCGACATCGTGTATTAGTAATATCGGATTATCGTCTCCCATTGCCCAGCAACGATCGATCACTTCTTGCGCGCGGCGTTCCATCTCCGGATTGCCCCGTTGAACTGAGGCGAAATCAAGATCTTCTGAACTGGTACCGCTTGCGAGACTTGAGGCCGCCCCGCCGCCGAGCCCAATCAACATGGCAGGCCCGCCCAACACAATAATTTTTGCGCCAACAGGGACGTCAATTTTAAGGGCGTGTTCGGCTCGTACGTTGCCAACGCCGCCCGCGATCATGATTGGTTTGTGATAACCGCGAATTTCGTTCTCTGGTAATCCCGCGACACTCGACTCATAGCTGCGAAAATAACCAAGCAAATTTGGACGCCCAAATTCGTTGTTGAATGCAGCGCCGCCGATCGGTCCTTCCAGCATAATTTGCAGGGGCGTGGCCATGCGTTCCGGATGCGGAAAATCGATCTCCCACGGTTGCTTGAGATCAGGTATCCGCAAGTGTGAAACAGTAAAACCTGTCAGTCCCGCCTTGGGCCTGGCACCCAGTCCAGTCGCACCCTCATCGCGAATCTCGCCGCCAGAACCCGTTGCCGCCCCTGGAAAAGGAGAGATTGCCGTTGGATGATTGTGAGTCTCAACTTTCATCAAAATCTGAATCGGTTCATTCACATAGGTAAATGAACGATCTTCGGTGGCGGGCATCAATCGCTGGCCTTGCCAACCCTCCATCACAGCGGAATTGTCCGAATATGCAGAGACAACACCCGTCGGGTTCGCAGCGGTTGTGCTGCGAATCATTCCGAACAGCTGTTCTGATTGCGGCTCGCCATCGATAATCCAATCCGCATTAAAAATTTTGTGCCGACAGTGCTCAGAATTCGCCTGAGCAAACATCATGAGTTCTGCGTCAGTCGGATCGCGACCGATATCAGCGTAGTTTCGCTCGAGATATTCAATTTCATCAACCGACAGCGCGAGACCGAGTTCGACGTTAGCTCGCTCCAACGCAACTACTCCCTCAGCCATCAACGGCACAACCGTCAATGAGGCCGGTTCATGAGTCTGAAACAATGACTCAGCGTCTTTCGAGCTCGAGAATCGAATCTCGGTCATCCGATCGAAAAGCACGTCGCCGAGCAAGCTACTTTCTGCAGCACTCAAAGCGCCGGAAATTGTCAGTGCATAACAAACACCGCGCTCGACTCTCTCAACACTGCGAAGATTACAAGCGTGGACAATGTCTGTTGCTTTGCTGGACCAAGGGGAAATCGTCCCAGGCCGTGGTGCTATTTGAATCAGTGTGGCATCAGGTTCAAATGATAGCGACGCCCTTCCAGATAGCAGCAATGCATCTAGACGAACACGGTCGTCAGAATTCGACGAATTACTGAGACTGACGAAGTACGTGAACCTGGCGTCTACATTCTCGACAAGCGCATTGACTTCTTGTAGATCGCGCAACAGTTTTTGCAGGCGGAATTTCGACAGCGCGGACTGCCCCGGCAACTCAAGAATAGTCTTGGCTTCTGCTAGTGGCACGTCGGATACACGTATGGACACGCTGCTTCCTGATCAGGAATATTAGATAAGGATACTTCAGGTGACCGCGATAATACCGAAGCCGATTGGCCCTCACCAGAAAAAAGTTCGGTCCCAAGAAAACCTGTTGAATAGCGCATGCAAAGATAGTCCGGCACAGCGCTCATTAAAGCTGATTTAGCGTTTGTTGCCCCCACCTGGCGTATAAACCGGCATTGGGAACTGCGCTACATTGCCACCTTCCGCTTTCGAGATTTTGCTCGTACCCTGTTTATCAACTTCGTCGATACGGACAATCGAATGCATGGGTAAATAGGTCTTTTTAACCCCTTTGAATTCGGTCTTAATTTTTTCCTCGGACGGATCCAAAACGACGCTACTGCGCTCACCGAAGACCAATTCCTCTATTTCCACGAAACCGAACATGGCGCCATGCCCAACCTCACGGGCATAAATCTCATAGATCTGGCCGTGATTCATGAAAATTACTTTGAAAATGGTTTTGTCCGCCATGGTGCTCCGTAAACCTTGTAGCCGTCTGTGCTGAAGGACGGCTAGTGTAACCAATAATAGCCGCTGATTCTGACCGACTTTCCTGTTATCGGTATTAACTGTATATGGTCGAAAAAATTAAATCACGCTCATATTAGACTCTCGTGCGTAAGGTGATTTATGTGAACTAATTGGCAGCCGAAGAGGGCCTAAAGACGGCAAACTTTATTGTTACAACTGGGTTCTGCAATGCCGACCCGACCGCGCTAAATATGGAGACACTGAATGCCCTTACAACTGGAAATCATCAGTGAACACCGAGAGATATTGGACGACGACCATTTGCGCATATTTCGCGAAGATGGAGGCACGATCAGACGCTCATTGCAGAACGACTGGATTCTTCCCGACCCGGATCGTTTCATCTCCTCCCAACATGCCACTATTGATTTTCAGGGTGGTGCGTACTCTCTCGCCGACATCAGCTCGAATGGCGTCTATGTAAACGATGAGATAGAGCCCTTAGGCAGGGGCAACCCGCGTCGGCTGTTTCATAACGACAAACTACGCATGGGTGACTTCGAGTTTCATATCACCCTGGATGAGGGTGAAGGTCTCGACATGCCCCACCAGAACCGATGACAGTCGTACCCGATCACATCGAACAGCTGGTTGATGAAGACTCGTTGAAAAGCGGCATTCAACTCATCGACGATGAAGCCCTTACGGGCGATGCCGATTTTCAAGCAGCATTGTTTGGTGGCCCGTCAAAGGACAACGCCGCGGAAGAAAAAAAGAAGCGCGCAGATATTCAACTAAATCCATTTGCGGCCGTGCCAACAAAAGCACAGCAGACAAACACCAATGCAGCCGAATTGCTGGATTCATTTATGCAGGGTCTAGGTATTGAACGTGCAGACATGCATCCGTCGACCGATCCCCACGAGATACTGGAGAATGCGGGTCGAGTTCTATCGGAGTTCGTCGATGGAATTAGTGAGTTGCTAGCAAGCAGAAGCACCATGAAAAGTATGTTTCGGTTGGATCAGACAACAGTCCTGCCTCGACACAAAACCCTTTTTTATATTCAAGTTTCATAAATTAAATTAAATAGGAAGAAGACTGATCTGAGCCACTGAATTTAATTATCAGTTGTCACCGACCCCGTTAATTCTTGCTATTGCTCAATCTAGTCTGACCCTTTTGGCAGCCTCAATAGATAAGCTTTGCTATAAGCAAGGCTATCACCGTTATCAAGCAGGGTACCGTTTGCTAACTCCTTAGTCCGTGCACTGATTTCCAACATGGCCTGGCCCAACTCTTTTGAGCTGGTGACCAATTTTCCGGGACGCAGTAAAGCTTCAGTAATATGATGACCAACATTCGTCGTTTCACTGATCGGGCGTATATAGGCCGAGCGATAACTAAATGAGCGCAGACCAGTGCCCTCAGCCATCGCCGCTACATCCCGTTCGGTTTTGCGTTTATCGTGTGCCCAGGGCGCGTCGCTGGAGTCGGTGCCCATACCGGCAATAAAATGATAGGCCATGGGGGAACCAATGTTACCGGCAGCTTGTCGCGCGGATAACCAGGCCTTTACAAAGGCTGCAGGGAAATCCACATGAATCAGCGTGTAAGTGGCTTCGTCGACTTGCAGAGAGGAGGTACCCAGCGCCCATAGTACCGTGCTAACGTCGCCGAGCTCATTCTCGAGCCCGGTATAATCAGTAAAGTCCTTATGCATAATCACCGAGACTTTATCTCTGTCTTCAGCGGCAGCGGCGATATAATCAGTGCTGCTCCGGGTAACGACATAGACTTTTTCTACTTCATTATCCTCAACAGCCGCTTTTAATAAGCCGCCACCAGCGGAACCTGATGCGCCAAAAACCATAACAACCCTATTGGCACTGGTATCACGCTCGGCGTTGAGTGCAGGCTCTAAAGACCCCTGCGTTGCAACACCCCAAACATTAAAGCCAACCACCAAAGCAAGAAGCACTGTGAGCATAATAGCCGCCAATTTTATTATCATCGGAAATCCGTATAGTTTATTTGTATAAGGAAAATATAGGGGAGATCTTAATCTACTATCAGCCTCTTTATCATCCTGAGAAGAAAAGTCTTCCTTAGAGATGTACGCTACGACATCTTGTAGCATTTCTTCATTAAACATTTGAGCCATTTCCATCATTTGTCTACCAAATAAATCTTCAGGATGACTGCCTCGAATTTCATTTTTAAAATTAAGTAATTGTCGCAACAAATACCAATCATTGAGACCGCTTAATTTTGGAGCACCAATATCCATATCTCCTTCTGCAAATTCTCCATGACAAGAGATGCAGTGTTGAAATACAAATTCACCTTTTTCAAGATCGCCATCAATAAAGGTCGCCGAGAACTCGCGCGACACTCGATGCTGCAATCGCTGATTGGTAAGGAAGAAGAGCATCTGAGCCCAGCTGACGCTGTTCGCGAGGTATGCCGAGACCTAAAATTCATCACGGGGCAATGGTTGAGGCCTATCAGCATTTCGCATATCGATTCGATCCAAGTGAATTGCAGCAGAACTTTGATCGGACGCCGGATACAACAAAAATGTGGCCGAATTCAATCGACTAGAGAGCAAGACCTAAGCACCAAAGGCCAGTGAAATAGTAGAGGCACGGAATGAGTCATGCGACGTCGACGCGCTCGTAGACCAAACCGAGGACGCGACTTACGCCGATCAATACTAGTGAAGTGTCTGCATTGTATGGCGATCAAGATGTCCACAAGCGCTTCAAGTCAAGGCACAGCCTGCCATCAATGGCGCATCCTTGATAAAGGCTGCAACGCTGGATTGAAGCGTTTATGGGCTGCCTTTCGGGCAAGATGAGCAGGCATCATCTGCGGCGTCGCCCCTCTTGTAAAGGACAGGGCATTCATGGCGAGACGCGCCTTGCAGCTAATGCCTTCTCGCCTTGCTTAATCGCCATACAATGCAGGACACTGCACTAGGCGTTTCGAACTTTTTAACCCCTATCGATTGAGCCTGTTGTTTACCAGGTCGTCGACAACACCTGGATCAGCCAAGGTTGACGTGTCACCTAAATTCCCGAAATCGTTCTCCGCCACTTTACGCAGAATTCGACGCATGATCTTTCCACTGCGAGTTTTCGGCAAACCCGGCGCCCATTGCACAAAATCGGGCGCTGCGATTGGACCGATTTCTTTCCGGACCCACTGACGCAATTCATTCTGTAGCTCATCACTGGGCAGAATACCGTCCATCAACGTTACGTACGCATAAATGCCTTGACCCTTAATTTCGTGTGGGCACCCAACAACAGCCGCCTCGGCAACACCTTTATGCGATACCAGAGCGCTTTCCACTTCGGCTGTTCCCATCCGGTGCCCGGAGACATTGAGCACGTCATCGACACGGCCCGTTATCCAATAATCCCCGTCTTCATCGCGACGCACGCCGTCACCCGTAAAGTACCAACCATCAAAGGCAGAGAAATAGGTATCGATGAAACGTTGATGATCGCCATAAACCGTACGCATTTGACCCGGCCAGCTGTCCGTCAAAACGAGTATGCCTTCGCGCGCACCCTCTAAAATATTGCCGTCGTTGTCGACAACCTCCGCCTGCACACCAAACAAGGGTTTGGTCGCTGAGCCGGGCTTCAGTGGCGTTGCACCAGGAAGCGGACTGATAAGCGCTCCACCCGTTTCAGTTTGCCACCAGGTGTCGACAATCGGGCATCGGCCCTCACCGACGACATGGTAATACCATTCCCATGCTTCCGGATTAATCGGCTCGCCAACCGAGCCCAGCAACCGCAGGCTTTTTCGAGACGTTCCTTTCACCGGCCCGTCGCCCTCCCGCATTAAGGCGCGAATCGCCGTCGGTGCGGTATAGCAAACATTCACTTGGTGCTTGTCGCACACTTCCCAGAAACGCGCCGCCGTCGGGTAATTCGGCACACCTTCGAACATGACTGTGATCGCGCCGTTCGCAAGAGGACCGTAAACAATGTAACTGTGTCCTGTCACCCAACCCACGTCCGCCGTGCACCAATAGACGTCACCCGGATGATAGTCAAACACCAATTCGTGCGTAAATGATGCGTAGACCATATAACCACCAGTGGTATGCAACACACCCTTGGGCTTACCTGTAGAGCCTGACGTGTACAAAATAAAAAGCGGATCTTCCGCAGACATTTCTTCGCAGGGACAATCTGCATCGACTGTATTCTCGATTTCGTGCAGCCACACGTCGCGGTCGTCCACCCAATCTATATCGGCACCGGTGTGCTTCACGACGAGCACTTTCTCGAGGGTCGTAACGTTTGGCCGAGCACAAGCCTGGTCGACATTGTCTTTGAGCGGAATCGCCTTGGCTCCGCGCACCCCCTGGTCGGCGGTGATCACGATGTTCGAGCTGCAATCCTCGATCCTGCCGGCAAGCGCTTCCGGCGAAAATCCGCCAAACACAACCGAGTGAATCGCACCAATGCGTGCACATGCCAACATCGCAACCGCCACTTCCGGAATCATTGGCATGTAAATGGTGATTCGATCACCTTTCTTAGCGCCAATAGCCTTCAAACCATTGGCGAATTTGCACACACGTTCGTGTAACTCGGCATAGGTAATTGTCAGATCAACAGACGGGTCATCCCCTTCCCAAATGATCGCGACATCATCGCCTTTTGTCTCCAAGTGTCGATCAACGCAGTTGTAGCAGGCGTTAAGCGTGCCATCGTCGTACCAACGAATATGCAAATCGTCCTTCGCGAACGAAACATCTTTGACGTTGGTGAAGGGCTTGATCCAATCGATACGCTCGCCCTGCTCCGCCCAAAAACCTTCGTTGTCATCGACAGAACGTTGATACATCTCTGTGTATTGGTCGGCAGTAACGAGTGCGCGCTCCGCAGCGTCTTTAGGTACTTCATAAATTTTAGTCATCGATCGGTCTCACTATTTTTTTCTGCTAATTCGATTGTTCGTTCTGCTTGCAATAAGTGTGGTCGATCAATCATCCCGCCATCCAACTCTAATGCGCCAGCTTCTGGATTGGCCGCGAAAAGCGCCACAATTTTGTTTGCCCGCTCGATCTCGACGTCAGTCGGAGAAAATGCCGCATTAATCACCGCAACCTGATCGGGGTGTATGGCCAACATCCCTGAGAAACCGTCGCGACGCGCATTGCTGGCGTACGCAGCTAAACCATCAAGATCGCGAAAATCCGTAAACACCGTATCGATCGGCGCCACGCCGGCATTGGCAGCCGCAAACAACGTCAACGAACGTGCTAATTCGTACGGTGGAAGCCACGAACCATCTGTATCTCGGTTGGTCGCAGCACCCACCGCAGCGCTCAAGTCTTCTGCACCCCAGGTAATCCCTCCTAATCGCGGTGTGGCGCCTGCGTATTCATGCAATTGAAAAAGTGCGCCGGGCCGCTCCGTCGCGATCGGCAAAATCGCGATCCGACCAGGTTCCAGATCACTTTCGGTCTCCAGCACGTCAATCAACATCGAAAGCTGATTTACATCCCGGACGCCATCTGGTTTTGGCAAAACAATACCAAAAGGCTTTGCCTTAACAAGTCTCCGCAAATCTTCCAATGCATCAGTTGAGTTCAGAGGGTTTATCCGCACCCAAATATCGATACTTTTCTTTTCCGCAAGAAATTCAGCCGCGAGCTGGCGCGCCATGGGCCGCCGGTCTGCCTGCACTGAATCTTCGAGATCCAGTATCAGCGCGTCAGCCTCAATGTTTCCGGCCTTGGCGAGTTTTCTTTCGCTGTCGGCTGGAACGAATAAAAAACTGCGTGTCATGTCGGCAATCTATGCATGAGCGCTGAGCGTTTACATTCGCCCACCAAGACATCATTTTGATTAAAAGCTCGATGTGCAAAGATGACAATACCGTTGTCGGGTCGGGACTTACTATCGCGCAGTTCCAACACTTCAGTCTCGACATGAATTGTGTCGCCGTGAAAAAGTGGGTGTGGAAAGCGCACCTCGTCCCAACCTAGATTGGCAACCGTCCGACGCACAGTGGTATCACCAATCGATATTCCGACCATAAAACCTAAGGTGAGGCAGCTATTGACAATAGGTTTGCCAAACTCGCTGTCTTTCATGTATTCGGCATCGATATGTAAAGGTGCCGGATTGTGCGTTAAGGCACTAAACCAGACGTTGTCAGCCTCCGTAATGGTTCTGGTGATTTCATGCTGAAAGGTCTGTCCGACCGTGAATTCTTCGAAATAATATCCCGCCATACTGTTCGCCTGCGACCATCCAGTGCTACATCATAAAAAAACGCTCGCCCTGTCACCAGAGCAAGCGCTTGAATTTGTCGTAATTTCTATCTAATTAGGCCGAGGGCAGGCCTGCAACGAAGGTTTCCATCCGTTTTCGGGTGGCAGCGGTCGGCAATTCACCGAAAGCTGCGCCGATATTGTCCAACATGTTTTTCGGCTTGCTGGTGGCACCCGTCACGCAGGTGACTGCGGGATTGGCCGCAACATACTTGATGAAAAACTGGCCCCAGGACTCGGCGCCAAATTCTGCCGCCCAATCGGGTACTTCAATTCCCCGCACTCTTGACCACAACCGTGTACGACCGAACGGAACATAGGCGAGCACAGCAATACCGAGTTCTTCTGCTAACGGCAATATTTCTTCAGCCGATTCTCGATTGTCGACCGCGTAATCGACGCCGATAAAATCCACCGGGTAGTCTCGCATCGCCTGCAAAAGCCCTGCGTATCGGCGCGCCCCCGTCGCAGTAACGCCGATATAACGCACGCGGCCTTCTTCTTTGTACTCGCGCAAAATACCCATCTGCAGCGGCATGTCGCCCAGATTGTGTACCTGAATCAAATCGATAGGATCTTTGCCAATGAACTCGAAGGATTGCTCAACTTGCGCGCGCGCTTTAGCTGGATCAGCAGCCCCGCCACCCCGCGGTGCTACATTTAATTTAGTCGCCCAAAACACATCTTTTCCGGCACTCATGTCTTGTACGATCTGGCCTGCAACCTGTTCCGATGCGCCATATGAAGGTGCCGTATCGAATACGCTGCCTCCGTTATCGATCAACGTTTGAAAAACGCTTGTGAGCGCTGTCACATCGTCGCTGCGTGCGACGCTGCTAAAAGTCGCCGAACTGCCCAGTCCAACGATCGGTAATTCTTCGCCTGATTTCGGAATTGCACGCTTGATGATGTCGCCCACCTGCAGCGCATGCGCCAGTCCGATCGGCAATGATGCCGCTGCCCCGGCTAGAGCCGAATACTTCAGGTAGTCTCGTCGCGTCAGCATGGTGGTCTCCTCGTCATTTAAATCCGTCTACGAAAACTAGCAATCGATTTTCATCGACCCCTATCATCAAGGCAAATTTCAAGACGCGCAACCACGTCAGATTGTTCCTGAGATCGCCTCTCAGACGGCGCAGTGGGTTCACCGCCGCTTGCGCAAATTTCGGCCAAGAATTAGTCGAAAATTCGCATTGAGAACTTTGCATCAGGTTGAAATATCTCCAATTTGCGACGCTATTACTCTTCCGGACGGTAATCGTACCCTGCTCATTCGCCGTTCGCGCCACGTGATCAACATCGGCCGATCAATCAGTTACCAGCGGAAGCTAAAAGTCGCCTGATATTGTTAAATAGCCGCCCTGCAGGACCGTCATCGCTGGCCTGATTCCGGCCCCAAGCTGCTTGTGAGCGAAGCGCTGAAATTGCGCTTGGGATGCTGTACCGTTACGGTATCCGCTGGTGAGAAATCCCGTAACTTATTGATATTGCAGGCTATCCTGCGGATACCCCGCGAGTGCGTGATAGCAAATGACTGGAATTTATGGGTCGGACGCCGGTCAAACACCTGCACGGGTTCGGTTTCGAACCGAGATAGCAGTGACGGAGATTCGGATGTTGCGTTTGTTGCTTATCGCACTCCTGGCGACGTTAGTTGGCACTTGCTCGAATGCGCCAACAACACTCGACCAGATCATCGACCTTGGCGAATTACGAGTCGTCACGCGCGATACCCCGACTTCGTATTTTGTAGGACCAGAGGGTCCAGCCGGGCCCGAATTCGATTTGGTGCGCGGTTTCGCCGAAGACCTTGGTGTCTCCCTCGTTATTGAAACGGTCGACAGTGTTTCCGAAATCTTGCCGCACCTTGCAGATGGCAAAGCACACATGGCTGCTGCTGGCTTATCAATGACCGATTCGCGGCGTGAATCTCTCGACTTCGGCCATCCTTACAATTCGGTCGACATGCACCTCATCTACAAACTCGGAACGGGCAAACCACGCTCGATTGAGGCGGTTGCGGGCAGATCTGTAGAAGTCGTGGCTGCGAGCAGCCACTCCGATATGATGCGTTCGCTCGGACAAACATATCCGGGTCTCGAATGGGCCGAAAACACGACCGATGAAGTTGACGACCTACTTAAGAAAGTCGCATTGGGCGAAGTAGAGTTCACCATTGCCGATAGCACAGAATTCAATATTCAACGTCATTTCTATCCGGACTTGCGTGTCGCGCTGGACCTAAAAATAGACGACCCGATCGCATGGGCGTTTAGAAAAGATGCTGACCAAAGTCTGCTAGCACGCGCCGATGACTACATTATCTCCACGGACCGCTCCGGATTTCTCGCACAGGTTACCGATCGATATTTCGGCCACACGGAAAAGTTCGACTATGTTGGCACGCGCGCTTTCATACGCCATTTCGAATCACGACTTCCTCGTTATCGGTCAATGTTTGAAGAAGCGGGCGAAGCATGGGGCGTAGATTGGCGCCTGTTAGCCGCACTGGGTTATCAGGAATCGCATTGGCGGTCGCATGCTGTTTCGCCGACGGGTGTACGCGGCATCATGATGCTAACCCAAGCAACAGCAGACTATCTCGATATCGATGATCGCATGGACCCGGCGGCAAGCATCGCTGGCGGCGGGCGATTCTTCGCACGTCAAACTGAACGCCTTCCCGATAGCGTAGATGAACCTGATCGCACGTGGATGGCGATGGCAGCGTACAACGTCGGTTTTAACCACATAAAGGACGCCCGCCAAATCGTTGAATGGCAGGGCGGCGATCCGGACAAGTGGGTTGATCTACGCGAGGCTTTACCGTTGCTGGCACAGTCGAAATGGTATTCACGCGTACCTCACGGTTATGCGCGAGGATGGGAACCGGTGTTGTACGTCAACAACATCCGCGTCTATTACAACATCATCAACTGGCTCACAGAATATGAAGAACCGGCTGACGAGACAGACGACGCAGAAGGCGACCCCGCGCTTGTCGCACAAATTGAGAAGTGAAAAACTGGGTCAAAAATAAACTGGGTCAGAGCCCGTTTTCCAGATCAGGAGTTTAATCCTAGATTTACGAAAAACGGGCTCTGACCCAGTTTATTTGGAGCGGCGAGACTTAAAAAAGTTTTGCAGCAGCGCGCCGCATTGATCCGCTAATATTCCGCCATTCACTTCAAGCTGATGATTGAGTTTGCGGTTATTGCTGAGGTCCAAAACACTACCTGCCGCCCCGGATTTCTCGTCATAGGCGCCGAACACCACCCGTGCGACTCTCGCATGCAACATTGCCCCCATACACATCGCACAGGGCTCAAGCGTTACATAGATGGTTGTCCCGGGAAGTCTGTAGTTGTTTACGGCGGTTGCCGCCGCACGCAGCGCCATAATTTCAGCGTGTGCTGTCGGATCGGAGTCCTGAATAGGTCGATTCAGCCCGCGGCCAAGAATTTCGCCGTTACTAACCACGACTGCGCCAACGGGTACTTCGCCGACGCTTGCTGCGACCTCCGCCTCGGCGAAGGCTTGCCGCATCCACGCCTCGTCTTCAGACGTCCAGCTCATTCCCACTCAGTAGTGACGTCAAAATGACTCTTTAATAAAGTCAGTAAAATCAATACTTTATGGATCTTTTTCCCTTTCGTTAATTTAGTGTGTAACATTTGTGTAAGTATATACTCTCTTTTTTAATCTTCTTCTCTTAAAAACTCTCTTTAATATCAATAAACTTCCATTCTGTTGTTACACAGTGTGTTGCTATGAATCACTCTGTTCTGTTTCCAATAATTTGACTGGGGGCATTAAGTAATACAATGTAAATAGCATTATTATTTGTAATATAAGGACTAGTAACTTTGGATTAATCTCTTGAAAATTAACAAAGAGAGCAGCGTGCATAACCATGTAAACACCAAGAGTTTTGAATCCCCATTGAGCGCGAGCAATAACTCCTCCAGCCCCAGCCGATAGCAAAACTCCCATAGCCAATATATAACCATGATACCCATTTAAACTAAACGGCAGTATTTGATAGTTCGCTCGCGCGTCGATGAATATTTTAACCTCTGCGTTTGCTTCAGCTAAATCAGGAAAATTGACTATATCTAAAGTTTGAGCCAACGAAAGGGCGCCTACGCCCATCCTCACGACACCATATCCCAGCAGAAGTATTGCAATAAAAATACCTATAAAACGTTTAACGATGTCCCTACTCCCACTCAATAGTTGCACGATTTGAAACCCTTATAAACAAGGGGATACAGAGGTGAAAAAAGTAGTTTGTCATAAGTTTGTCACGACTGTTCTGTGCTTCCTGTGTCAGTTTTTTAGAACATCAGAAAATGGTTTTGAGATAGATTTACTCTCTGCTAAATATGTGATTAGAACGAAACCCTCCCCCTTCACACACACTGTTTTATCTAGTTCCGAGTGTAGTCATTTCGTAGTCTTTAATAATATTATTTAATGAAGACCTAACGGCATCTGACTTGGAATAAATCCCTTTTTTAATGCAGTAAGATTCATTACTCATCACTTCAGTCTGACGGTTTTTTTGTGATAATTGTTTAGTTTCACAGTAGGTATCCGCAACTCATTGATCTATTGAGTCATCAAGGTAATCAAGCGCGCCATTCAGAAATGGCTTATATTTTTTCCATTGCTGCGAACTACCTTGGTAAACTTTTTTTCGAACCTGCTAGACATAGAGCGATTAAAACTGAATTTTTCTTGTCACTCATTATTTTCAACTTACTTTCATTTACCTATCAATTGCCTTCTATAGTTTTTGATCTTAACACTCCTAATTCACCATAATCCTCTAATGATAAAAATATAATATTTAATTTTTCACTATAAATTAAATCTCTTATTCTGTTCCCTATATAAATTTTTTCACTAAAAATAACCCTACTGTAATTCCGATCAAATTTAACTCTATAAATATTCCTCCCTCCAAGGGAAGAAACAAAGAAATTTGTATTCCATTTAGGGTGAAATTGATCTGGTATTCTTATAATCTCTGAAATCCCTATGGAGGGAACAAAAGAATATAAGGGCTCTTCATAACCATGTCCTGAATGACTTTTCTTGTAATAGTCCTTTACAACATATTTAGAATCTATCTGATCAAACTCAGCATCATAAGGCTCCCCATAAGATGAAACTGGCCATCCATAATTTTTATTATAAATGATTCTATTTATTTCATCCCCCCCCCTTGGACCATGGTCTGTGTTTATGATGAAATCATTTTCAACCAAGAGACCTTGGGGGTTTCTAAATCCTTTTGCAAAGATTTCATAACTTTTATTTTTAAGATTTATAAATAAAATTTTTCCATATATGGAATCATTATCTTGAGGTTTCATATTAAGAAAAGATTCCATAGAAGTTGTTAGTAACAAACCATTTATTCCATCTTTTATATATGGTTTAAGCCTGCCACCACTTATGGAACTGTCAGAGCACTCATTAAATTGAATAAAATTCTGAAAATCAAAATATTCTGAGTTATTTCTTGCAATAGCAATATTGATTCTTTGACAACTATTATCTTGACTATAATAGGAAACGTATAGATCATTATTATGAGACAACACATCAAGTATTGCTCCTTTTTGAACCATTTCATTTAAGTTAGAAGCAAACTTTCTAGGAATAATTTTCTTTTTATTAAAGTTTGAATAATCCAAACCTATTGATCTAATTAATCCATCAGCTTGCATTATCATTAAATTGTTATTAATGATCTCTAAAAAATATTTACTATACCCATAATCATCTGTTAAGTTAATTTTAACTAAATCTAGATTTGCCATTTGCGTTTCTGGAAGAAACCTTACATTGTAATCGTTATAAAACTGTGAACACGAATAAGTTTGTGGTAATTTAGAGCACAAATATTCTTTTGTAAATTTTCTCAACTCTCTATCAGATGAAATTGTAAAAATTACAATTGATATTAGTAATCCTAATAATATTAGGAAGATATTTATTTTTTTCATTGAATAAAACATTTCATATCAGTAACGTTGTTTTGACTCTTTCTTGATGTGCATCAAATGCATCACTATCCTTAAACTTCTCAAAAACATTGAAGACACATTCATCAATACCATCTTGTTCAACTGTAAACTCCAAGCACCCATGTTCTTTTAATGTATTTCTAATATGTTCACCTAAATGACTTTTTATAGCTTCGAGTTCTTCAAGTGGAACCTTGATATAACCTTCTAAAATAACTGTCATGTTATTCCCACTTATTAAATTAAGTTAACAGTCATCCAAATTAAAAAGAATACAGAGACAGCCCATATTAAGGATCTTATTTTTTGAGGCTCATGGTTCGTTCCGTCTTGTAAACTCTCCTGTCTTCCAATGCCAGTTATGTAAATAACTAGAAATAGAAGCCTAGTTATCAGCCAATAAAGGGCTATAGATGTATTTTCATCCACCCCCAGAACAACTGATAAGACAGCCAGCGTAAAGAATACGGGGAGTGACTCCCCTAAATTTTTGACGGCTTTGTCTGCCCTTTTTGCTTGCTCACTTCCTGTCTTGAGGCGCATAGGAATCAAAAGTTGCACTAAATACAATAAAGCAGTGCCTGCAATTATCTCAATCATTATTTATCTTCTTAAATTATTGATTTTATTACCTTTATTCCCACTCTATGGTTGCGGGCGGCTTACCTGAAATATCGTAGGTAACACGAGAAATACCATCAATTTCGTTGATGATTCGCAGCGAGACGTGCTCGAGAAAATCGTATGGCAACCGCGCCCACCGTGCCGTCATGAAATCAATTGTCTCGACCGCCCGCAGCGCCACCACGTAATCGTAGCGGCGGCCATCGCCCATAACGCCAACCGAACGCACCGGCAAGAATACGGCAAACGCTTGACTGGTTTTATCGTAGAGATCGTGTTTGCGCAGCTCCTCGATAAAAATATCGTCAGCCAATTGCAGCAAATTCGCGAATTCAGGTTTTACCTCGCCGAGTATGCGCACACCCAGCCCTGGGCCTGGGAACGGATGGCGATAAACCATCGCATGAGGCAAGCCAAGCTCGATGCCGATTTTTCGGACTTCGTCTTTGAACAACTCGCGCAAAGGCTCGACCAGCTTCATTCGCATCTTTTCAGGGAGACCGCCCACGTTGTGATGCGACTTGATCACGTGTGCTTTACCCGTCTTAGCACCGGCCGATTCAATGACGTCAGGATAAATAGTGCCCTGCGCCAACCATTCGATATTCGCTAATTTTTTTGCCTCTTCATCGAATACATCGATGAAGAGTCCACCAATAATCTTGCGCTTTTCTTCCGGATCTTCAATGCCGGCGAGCGCCGCAAAAAAACGCTCCGCTGCGTTCACTCGAATCACCTTTATATTCATGTGCTCGGCGAAAGTGGCCATTACCTGATCGCCTTCGTTGTGCCGTAGCAAGCCATGATCAACAAACACGCAGGTCAGTTGTTCGCCAATTGCCTCATGCAACAACGCAGCGACTACAGATGAGTCGACACCCCCGGAAAGTCCGAGTAAGACCTGCCCGTCGCCAACGTCTTTACGGACGGTCGCAATCGCGTCCGCGACAATATTGTCGGCCGTCCAATCACCCGGGCAACCACAAATATCTTTGACGAAACGTTCGATGATGGCCTCACCTTGCGGCGTGTGCGTGACCTCGGGGTGAAACTGAACACCGTAGTAGTTGCGCTTGCGATCTTCTATTGCCGCCAAAGGCAGGTTCTCGCTCTTAGCCGATACGATAAATCCGTCCGGTATCTGGGCGACACTGTCACCATGACTCATCCAGACTTTAAGCATGCGTTCGCCAGAAGGCGCATCACTTAAACCATCGAGCAGCACCGAATCAAGCGGTGAAATCTCGGCATAGCCGAACTCCCGATGGATCGAGGATTCGACCGAACCTCCAAGCTGGGCAGCCATCGCCTGCATGCCATAACAAATACCTAGAACAGGGACGCCCAACTCAAAAACCGCCTGCGCTACTCGCGGTGGGTCTTCAACGTTAACCGACTCCGGCCCGCCAGAAAGAATGATGCCCGTTGGCTCGAAGGCGATAATGTCTTTTTGGTCTGAATCCCACGGCCAAATCTCAGAATACACACCACATTCACGTACGCGTCGTGCGATGAGCTGCACGTATTGTCCGCCGAAATCGAGAATCAGAATTCGGTGGGCATGGATATCCGTTTGTTTGTTGTGAGTGCCTTCAAGTGCGTTGGTCATGACGTTGGTATCAATTTGTGGGATATCGTCGAGTGGCTGGGCAATGGAATGCCTGATTAATTGTTGGTTCGATAATTGGGTGCTTCTTTCGTAATGGTCACATCATGTACATGGCTTTCGCGCATACCCGCGGTCGTGATTTTTACGAATTTTGGTCGCGTTCGCATTTCGTCAATCGTCTGACTTCCCGTGTAGCCCATTGCAGCACGAACGCCACCCATGAGCTGATGCACAATGGCAACCATTGAGCCTTTGTAGGCAACCCGCCCCTCGATTCCTTCCGGAACTAACTTTTCGAGTTCTTCGGTGGTGTCCTGAAAATAACGATCAGATGATCCGTGTTTCTGACCCATTGCCCCGATAGAACCCATACCGCGATACGCCTTGTAAGAGCGGCCCTGGTACAACTCGACCTCGCCCGGAGACTCTTCTGTGCCGGCAAAAAGACCGCCAATCATTACAGAATAAGCGCCGGCAACGAGTGCCTTCGCAATATCGCCCGAATAACGAATGCCGCCGTCTGCAATGAGAGGAACACCCTTCTTAGCCAGCGCCGCCGCCACTTCTGCGACCGCTGAGATTTGCGGTACGCCAACGCCAGCGACAACACGAGTGGTACAAATAGAACCCGGCCCAATGCCAACTTTCACGCCATCGGCACCTGCATCGACCAAGGCCTCTGCGGCATCAGCGGTCACAATATTGCCGCCAATCAACTGCAGATCCGGATAGTCCTTTTTGATTTGCGCGATTCGATCGATCACACCTTTAGAGAACCCGTGCGATGTATCAACAACGACAACGTCGACGCCAGCTTCTACCAAGACCGCAACGCGCTCGTCAGTGTCGTATCCAGTGCCAACGGCCGCCCCGACCCGCAACGCGCCTCGATCATCTTTACATGCGCGCGGAAATTCACTCGCCTTCTGAAAGTCTTTTGCGGTGATCATGCCGCGTAGCTCAAAGCCGTCTGACACCACCAACACTTTTTCGATGCGGTGTTTGTGCAGCAATGAAAGAACCTCATCGTCATCCGCGCCTTCTCGGACGGTGACGAGTCGGTCTTGCGGGGTCATGACAGTTGAAACAGGAGCATCCAGGTGCGTCTCGAAACGCAAATCCCGATGCGTCACAATACCGATGGTCTCCTTGCCCGCAACCACTGGCACACCTGAGATGCCCATCGCCTTGGTCAGATCGATGACAGCACGGATCGTCATGTCCGGCGATACTGTGATGGGGTCGCGAACGATGCCGCTCTCGAATTTCTTAACCTTGAGCACTTCGCGCGCCTGCATCTCCGGCTGCATATTCTTGTGGATAATGCCAAGACCACCTTCTTGCGCTAGCGCAATCGCCAGGCCAGCCTCAGTTACCGTATCCATTGCCGCCGAAAGCAGCGGCAGATTCAGGGTTATGCCGGTGGTCACCTTTGTGCTGAGGTCAACTTCCCGCGGCAAGACTTCCGAGTAAGCTGGTTGCAGCAATACGTCATCAAAGGTTAATGCATCCTTGGCAATGCGCATGTCTGATTTCCTATCCAGGAGGGGGGTAAAACGATCAATTGTACGCAACCCGCATTTGCCGGTAAACGCTGGTCTGGCAAATTAACGCCGTATCGGCAAATTAAATTCCACCATGACCATTCTAGCCCGGACTATTCATGAATCGCCGCGATGATTGGGCAGAGACTTGTTTACACACGGGATTTTCCGACCGAGCGGAATATCCGGGTGTATTCCCGAGGGAGCAACATCCTGTGTGGAAACAAATATCAAGCAAGGGCGCGAGCGTATTCGTGAATAGTTCGGGCTAGGACCCACGTATACTGCCCCCTATGATGGATCTCTCCTCGCAGGCGCCAACAATCCGGGCGATTTCGGTCGCCGAACTCAATCGTCGCGCCAAGACCCTGCTTGAAGATGGTATCGCCCGCGTTTGGGTCGATGGCGAGATATCGAATCTATCGCGGCCGGCTTCAGGCCACGTTTACTTCAGCTTGAAAGACAGCTCCGCACAGGTCAGCGCGGCATGGTTTCGGCAACGCCAACGCGGACCCAGCCATAATCTGAAGAACGGCGATCAAGTGCTGGTCTTTGGCAAAGTCAGCATCTACGAAGCCCGCGGCAACTATCAGATGATCGTTGAACAGTTGGAACCCGCCGGTGAAGGCGAGTTGCGCGCTAAATTTGAAGCATTGAAAACAGCGCTAGCCGCGGAAGGGCTATTTGACGAGACAACCAAGCAAGCGTTGCCGGCCGTGCCGAGGAAAATCGGCATCATAACGTCCCCGTCTGGTGCTGCCGTAAGAGATATCGTCACCGTACTCAGACGCCGCTTCCCGGCAATTCCAATTGTGGTGTATCCGGCAGCAGTCCAAGGTGTCGCTGCCAAGGCGCAACTCGTCGACGCTATCGGTCATGCAGTACGACGAAACGAATGCGATGTATTGATTATTGGTCGCGGCGGTGGCTCCCTCGAGGACCTATGGCCCTTCAATGAAGAAAGTGTCGCTCGTGCCATTTTTGCCTGCCCGATTCCAATCGTCAGCGCAGTCGGTCACGAAATCGACTTTACAATCGCTGACTTCGTGGCGGACGTCCGTGCTCCAACACCTTCAGGCGCGGCAGAAATCGTGGTGCCCGATCAAAACGAATGGCAAAGCCGGCTTGAATATTTAGCCGCAAATATCGAAAAGCTCGCGCAACGCTACCTGGAAGATCGATTTCAAAGCGTTGACTGGCTTAACAAGCGACTCGCTCAATGCAGCCCTGCAACGACGGTCGCCCGCCAACGAGACTGGCTACGGAATTTGCAACAAATCATGTTGGGCGTCATTCGCACCGACATGTCGTCGCGCGCAAGACAGTTGGAGTCCACCCAATTGAGACTATTGCAGCAATCGCCGGCTGTCGACGTCCAACAACGGCTGAATCTTGCCTCGAGCCTACAACAACGACTCAAAACGGCAGCGCACAACATGATCCGAAACCCGCGGGAAAAACTCCATGTGGCAGCCCGCACGCTGAACTCTGTTAGTCCGCTGGCAACACTCGAGCGTGGCTACGCAATCGTCAGTGATACCGAGACCGGAAATATTCTGACGAGTGCAGAGACAGTCGCAACCGGTACACAAATCGAAACTCGTCTAGCGACGGGCTCCCTGCTCGCGACAGTCACGGGAAATGTAGGCGACGGAATTGACGATAAAACTTAGTTTCGTCGTGACTTTGAGCCTTTGTTGTGCGGAGGCCTGGTCCGCCCTCGAACATGCGCCATGGCCCGGCGGAATTGCGGTGATCCCTGTGCTGGGAGCAACCCGCCCGTCAGTTAGTATTGATGGAAAACCTGCGCTGGTCGTGCGCCAAAACGATGCATGGGTAGCCGTCATCGGCATTCCGCTTGACCACGACGAATCAATGCCACTTGTGGCAACAGTTGAACGCGCTGGCGCTACCGACCAATCATTTGAAGTGCAGGTCGAAAGCGCGAACTATCGGGTCCAACGTCTCAATGTTGACCGTAAATATGTCGAGCCCGACGCCGCTTCTCTGGAGCGAATTTTTGCCGAAAGAAAAGTGATTGATGGCGCACTGACTCACTGGCGCGAACTGCCGATTGCAAATGTACAGCTACAGCCGCCGGTTCCCGGCGCGCGTAGCACTAGTTTTGGTTCGAGACGGATATTCAATGATCAGCCCCGCTCTCCGCATAAAGGCATGGATATTACGGCGACGACCGGAACGCCTATTCTGGCGCCACTTGCCGGCGAGGTAGCGGCTGTCGGTGATTACTATTTCAATGGCAATACGGTGATTCTCGATCACGGCCAGGGATTCATTAGTCTTTATTGCCACTTAAGTGCCATCGATGTGACGTCAGGTCAAACACTTACTGCGGGCGCCTTACTCGGGAAGGTCGGCGCCACGGGTAGAGTCACCGGTGCGCATTTACATTTCGCGACGTACTTGAATGGGACTGCCGTTGATCCAAAACTACTTCTTTTGCCTTAGAGGCCTACTGATTATAATTCTGTTGCACGCTATTCAAAGAAGCGATTTAAAACAGGTCGGAACGCATCCATTTCGACAAGAAATGAATCGTGCCCTTTCAGGCAATCCAGCTCAACGAGCTCCACATCTGATACCGAACGTTGCAGTCCTGCGGCCAATTCCCGTTGCTGGCGAATAGGAAACAAGAGATCTGTCTCGACACCAATAACCATGGCTTGCGTTAACGCGAGCTTGTCAAAACCCGCTTCAATTGAGCCACCATGCTCAGCCAAATCAAATAGATCGGACGCACGTGACAAGTACAGATAACAATTCGCATCGAATTGTCCGGTGAAACGGTTGGCATGACTTTTCAGATAACTCTCGACTGCGAAATCACCGAAAAAATTTTCTTCCGAATTCATCTCGGAAGTGCTGCGCTCACGTCCGAAGCGCTGATCCCATTCCTGCGGTGACCGATACGTCATCATGCCAAGTTTTCGTGCCAGTCGTTGCCCGACGACCGGCGGATTTTCGACCGTATAATCTCCGCCATTCCAAAGCGGATCGCGAACAATCATCTCACGTTGCAATGATCTGACGGCGATCGAAAATGGCAAGGCGCGCGCAGCCGACGATAGAGAAAGCAGACGACCCCCCAATTCAGGATGGCGGGCGCAAAAGGCGAGCGCGCTCATGCCGCCCATCGAACAGCCAATCGTCGTATGAATGTTATCCAGCCCCAACTGACGAATGACCTCATAACCCCCTTCAGCGACATCCTCCAAACTTAATGTTGGAAAAGTGAGGCGATAGGGTTCCCCAGTTGCCGGGTCGATCGATGCCGGTCCAGTAGATCCGAAACAACTACCCAGCGAATTGATGCAGATTACGAAGTATCGATCTGTATCTAAGGGCAAACCAGAACCAATCATTTCTTCCCACCAGCCAGCGGCAGGATTCCCCAGCGTTGAAGATGCGTGCGCCGAGGGTGACAGTCCCGTAAAAATAATAATGGCGTTTTCACCGGCGCCTTTTAACGTGCCCCAAGTCTCATACGCAATCGTCGGTGATTGGAGTGCACCGCCACGGTGCATGATCAGATCACCGTCAAACTGAACAGTCTTGCTGGGTGTATGCATCTCGGGTGTCCAATTAGCCTAAGGGAGACAATCTGCAGACGTAATTCTGACAGTAAAGTCGAAGAATCGCGAAATCGTCGCACACTTGAACGGCATTGACCTGTTGCCAGCAGAGCCTGCGAGATGACCTAGCCGGGTGCTCGGCGAGCAAAACTACTTGTTCTTAATGAGGCGCTGTCGTTTTCGCTGTTGTCGCGGCGTTAGCTTGTTCCGCTTGCCCTTAAAGGGATTATCACTCGTCTTGAACGCTAATCGCACCGGCGTGCCCTTCAGCCGAAACGCTTTGCGAAACCGGTTGATCAAATAGCGACGATAGACATCAGGCACGCGTTCCGTTTGATTACCATGAATCACAATCACGGGTGGGTTTCGCCCGCCCTGATGTGCGTAACGCAGTTTGACGCGCCGGCCACGAACCAACGGTGGCGAATGCGCAACCAATGCAGCCTCCAACTCACGCGTAAGTTCCGTCGTGGACATATCGCGGATCGCAGCCTTAAATGCACGCGTGACCGCCGGCAATAAATCGCCAACGGCAGTCCCATGGAGCGCCGAAATTGTCATCCGTTCTGCAAAATCCAGAAACGGCAATTTGCGCTCAAGATCCGCTTTAATTTGGCGCCGCTGGTCGTGACTTAGCCCATCCCATTTATTGGCCACAACAACGAGTGCCCGGCCTCGCTCGACTGCCAAGCCGATCAGACTCACATCCTGATCGGTAACGCCTTCGCTGGCGTCCAACACCGGGATGACAACTTGTGCGCGTTCCATAGCCTGTAGCGCTTTTACGATACTAAATTTTTCAACCGTTTCGTGAACCCTGGATTTTCGCCTTACACCCGCGGTATCAATCAGGATGTATTTCTTATCATCACGTTCAAATGGAACGGAAACACTGTCACGAGTCGTGCCCGGCTGATCGAAGACGACTAATCTATCTTCTCCGATTAGTCGGTTGATTAACGTTGATTTGCCAACATTAGGACGACCAATGACCGCAATCCGTAATGGCTTGTCCGCGTCATCATCTTCTGCTGCGGAGTCTTCATCAGTCTCTTCAAATGGCGCCAGCACTTCGTCCATGAGACTCGAGATACGATCGCCATGTGCGGCGGAAATAGCCACCGGCTCGCCTAAGCCAAGCGAGTGAAACTCGCCAGAAGCGATATGCTGATCAAGGCCCTCTGCCTTGTTAACCGCGAGCCAACTCGATTTGGCATGCTTTCGAGCCAGTGCTGCTACATGCTCGTCTGCAGCGGTTCGGCCACTACGACCGTCGACCATAATGATCGCCACATCCGCTTCTTTTAGTGCTCGGACGGTCTGCTCGACCATCAATTCTTCGATGCCCTCTTCGCCACCGGCAACTCCACCCGTATCAATCACGATATAAGGGACGGGTCCAAGCTTGCCAAATCCATATTGGCGATCGCGAGTCAATCCAGGATAGTCAGCCACAATCGCATCACGCGATCGTGTGAGGCGATTAAAGAGGGTCGATTTCCCAACGTTGGGCCGACCAATGAGAGCAATTACTGGGAGCATGAGTGGAACGCACAATAGCGCAGGACATTCGCTGCGTCAGGTTTCTTCATCCGTTTCAGGAGATTCGGTAATGGTAGGTTTTGGCGTGCGAACAGTGAACGCAGCCAACGTGCCGGATTCGCTTTGGACGATCAACTTATCGCCCATAACCAATGGTATGCCCGAGATCATACCTTTGCCGACCCGTTCACGAGCAACAGGTTGACCATCGAAGTTCGAAAAGAAATGTAAATATCCTTCGAAGTCGCCCACAACAACCGCAGTGTTAAATGCTACCGGCGGTGTCGGATCGCGAAACAGTAAACTATCCTGGCGCCACAAATCAGTGCCATTTCTGCGCAACAACGCGATTACTTCACCGTCGTTTCCAACCGCATAAACATTGTTCCAGTCGGCGCTTAATCCGGCGTGTGTTGAAATTTCTCTATCCCACAGAACTTCGCCGGACTCCGCCGCAATTGACGCAATACGACCGTTGTATCCGGACGCGTAGATATCCTGCCCGACTGCCGCCATCGATCCATCCACGTCAGCGAGTCGATCCAGATCAGAGCGCCCAGTCGGAGGCGTGAGTACTGCCTCCCATACGGTTGTGCCATCGCTTAATTTAGACGCGACCAGTCGCCCGTTGTCGAAACCGGAAAATATAGAGGTGCCAACCATGATTGGACTGGCTGAACCACGCTGCGTCAGCGCTGGGCTGGTTTGCTCGAGTGACCAGATCTCAGCACCGTCAAATATTGAATAAACCCGCAAACGTCCGTCGATGGAATAGACCGCAACATTACCGTCGCTAACAAGTGGCGTAGCCAGAGTCTCGCTGGTAATTTGAACACGCCAAATCTCAACACCGTCAGCTGCGTTTAACGCAATAAGATCGCCGTCATATCCTGCTACAACGACGACGCCTTCACCTACACCGGGACCCGCTGACAAAACGGCTTCAGTTTCGACCTGCCAGACTTGCTTGCCGTTCTCCGGATTGAAGGCAATAACGTTGCCGTCATGACTAGCGGCGTATACTCGATTGCCGTCACCGTCAGGGCTTAATCCAACTCGCAACGCCTCTGTGCCCTTACCCAACTTCTGCGACCAGAGTTGATCAACATTCAATGTCTCGTCAAAGTCGACTAACTCGGTCGGCTGATTGACTTCCTCTTCCTCATCGCCAAAGAGGCTGCAGCCATTCAGCAACAGCGCGCACATGACGAATGTGGCCGCCCGAAAAACGCGGTGAAGGTAGCGAAAATTACTGCTGACAAACATTACTCAGCCTCAGCACTAGATTCAGTTTCTGCTGGCTCACTTGCCGGCTTCACCTCATCCTGTTCGCTCTGCTCGGCGGCGCCATCTGACTCTGACACCGGAGCAATACCGGCTTCTTCGGCCGCCGACGCAATTTCGCTCGCGACCGGCAAGTCGTTAATCTTCAGTTGCACAAAGTTTGTATCGACCGTTGGCGCGGCAAAATTGTCATTTAAGGCAGCGATGTAAGCCGCCTCAGCCTTATCGAACTGACCCAGGCTGACGTAGGCATCTCCCATTAGCTCGCTGTAACGCGCGGTAAAGCCGCTTTCGGATTGATCGCTTACAAGGCCAAGCGCTTCTTCGTCTTTGCCCTGATACAGGAGGACTTTAGCGAGGCGTAGTCGACCCAATAACGCGACTTGTTTTTCCGGCGCTGAGTCAATAAGGCCCTGCAACATGTCCGCGGCATCCTGGTCGCGCGAACTGTCCATATACATGCGAGCCATCGCAAGTCTTGCTTGTGCTGCATACGGTGAAGAGTTGTGATTTTCGATCAACTCCTCGGCAGGCCTGATAGCATTGTCGAGCAAACCTAAATCTGCGGCATACAATACATCTTCGTAAAGCGTTGACGCCGCAACCTCCGTCTCAACAATGCCCGTTTGCCAGCGATTCCAACCAAAAATCATGATCACACCGGCAAGCACGCCACCAATGACATAATTGCCATTTTCTTTCCACCAGTCTCGCATAGCATCGAGCTGTTCTTTTTCTGTCTCATCTTCCACTTAATTAACGCCTTTTCTGATATTTATTTCCCGACAGGCCTCGTGAGGCCAATCCGGCAATTCATGTTTCGAGTTTGTTCACCAGCATTGCTGCCAATTCATCAATAGCAACGTTCTGTTGTTCTGCTTCTGTACGCAGCGGTTTCAATCCGACCTCGCCACGTGCAATCTCATCCTCTCCCAATATGATCGCGTATTCGGCGCCACTTTTATCGGCTCGCTTCAATTGCGATTTAAAGCTGCCTCCGCCCAAATTCAGTTCGACCCGAATTCGATCACTTTGATCCCGTAAATCCTCGGCAATAGTGAGGCCTACCTTGAATGCAGCATCACCAACCGCGACAACATAAACATCCACCGAACCGTCACCAACGGACCCTCCGCTGGCCTCATACAGGCCAACCAGGCGCTCAATCCCCATCGCCCAGCCAATTGCCGGCGTCTGCCGACCGCCAAGTTTTTCAACAAGACCATCATAGCGCCCGCCAGCACACACGGCGCCTTGCGAACCTAACGCATCTGTCACCCACTCAAATACCGTCCGATTATAGTAATCGAGCCCGCGCACCAGCCGTGGGTTGACGACATAAGATATACCGGCAGCATCCAGATGGTCCTGCAAGGCCGCGAAATGCACCGCTGACTCCGCGTCCAAATGGTCCGTCATGACCGGGGCAGCCTCGATCAGCGCCTGCATATCAGGGTTTTTACTATCCAAAATACGCAAAGGATTCTTCTCGAGGCGGCGAATACTATCCTCATCGAGCTGACTTTTCACCGTCGAAAAGTATTTTACTAGAGCGTTACGGTAGTTCGCGCGGCAAGCATCCGACCCCAGCGAGTTGATCTCGAGCGCCAAACGCGACAAACCAAGCCTCTTCCACATGCGCGCGCACATGATAATGAGCTCAGCATCAATATCGGGCCCGGCGTAACCCATCGCTTCCACATCAAATTGGTGGAACTGTCGATAGCGACCTTTTTGCGGTTTTTCATAGCGAAACATTGGGCCGATGGTCCACAATTTCTGCTTTTGATTGTGCAGTAGCCCATTCGTAATTCCAGCCCGCACCATGCCCGCAGTACCTTCCGGCCGCAATGTCAGGCTCTCATCATTGCGGTCGCGAAAGGAATACATTTCCTTGTCAACGATGTCAGTGACCTCACCGATCGCCCGAGCAAAAACTTCTGTGTGCTCCAGTATCGGCAGCCTGATCTCCCGGTATCCGTACGCCTCAATAACTTCGCGGACGGTGTCTTCCACGAGGCGCCAGGTCGCCGACGCCTCTGGGAGGAGATCATTCATACCGCGAACGGATTTAGGTTTCACGGTCATCACCATCGCATTGACGTTCAATGGACGTAAGCATGCAAGCAACAGCCTGCGAAAGGGCTGCGAATTCACTTTTCATGGTTAGCGGCGCCCGAGCGTTAATCGGGCTAGTCGACCAGTCCTGGCAGATGCAGGGATAGAGTAGGCGTTGCCCTCAACCATGACACTGACATTTGCGCTATCCCCAAGGATCACACGCAATGGCAAATCGCCGGACATCGTGATCGTCCTGCCGCTCTGGACAAGGCCATAGAACAACCGACGTCCCGATGCGTCCGATACTTCCGTCCAGCAATCGCCCGAGTATGAAAGCTCAACCTCGACCTGGGGCAAATCACTGAGCGGTGAGTTAATTGGCCCACTAATCGTGGCTGGCGAACTTGGGACTGTTTCCTCTGCTTCGGCCACCGCATTTGAGGCCTCGCTCGCGGCGTCAATCTCGATAGAATCTTCCACCGGTGCCAGCTGCGCAGTCGTCGCCCCCGCAGCGGCGCCCTCGTCATCGTCATCGGAAGCTGAAGAAAATGGCGCTAACGTCGCCGGCTCCATAGTCGGTACTTCAGGCTGCGGTTCTCGGGTAAACCACCAGTAAAGTGCACCGGCAAGGATTGCAATCAGCACAAGGATTGCAATCAGCACAATGCCGCTAATCCATGGCCCAAGTGATACATCACCCGGCAACTTTCGCTTCGGGCCCACAACAGGGGGTGCACCTTCCGAGCAGTTCATCTGATAATAATCAGACATGATGTCATCAGTGCTAATCCCGACAAGCTCAGCATATTTACGCAGATGACCCTTCGCAAAAACCGGCGCGCCCAGCGCGTCAAATTCATTTTTCTCCAGCGCGCGTACTTTCGGTTCATCAAGATGCAATTCTTTAGCGATATCACCCACTGAAATATCATTCTCGCGACGTGCAAGCCGCAGGCGCTCGCCACCAACCGGGCCGGTTGCCTCCTCAATCTCAGTGTTATCAGTTTTATCTTTCATCGTTTGAATGGGGCCTTAGCGGCTTTGACCTTGCTGCAGCAGTACGCGTGCTTCCGGAGATTCCGGAAATTCGCGTATCAACTGATTCTCGTAGTCCGTTGCCGCCCGATCATCCTGGTTTTGCGTTTCAATCTGCACCGCGAGGTACAGGACTGTTGCGGACGATGGATTTGTCGCAAGAAATCGTTCCATAAAGGCACGGGCACGCAAGTTGTCGTCGTTGCGATGCTGCAAGGAGGCCATTTAAATCAACGCCTCACCGTGGCTCGGTTTAACCGTCAATGCATCCCGCAAGTATTGTTCGGCTACTTGCAGATCAGGTTTCTTCGCAATGCAGACGGCTGCATTGGTCATCATCAAATAAGTCGATTCATTTTCGACAATGCCAATAGCGCGCTCAAATTGTACGATCGCCTCGTCAAAGCGCGATTGCTGATAGTAACGGGCCCCTAACTGATAGTTCTGGTTCGCCGCGTCAGATTCGGGATCATTTCGATAGACGTTCGAGTCGGTCGACACACAGGCGCTCAAAATCGTAATAGCCAACAGCGCGAGGGCTGACTTTGCTAATCGGTCAATCGCTCTATTCATCATCCTATTGCCATCCCGAAATTCTGGTCCGCAAATGGCGGCCTAATGCCACGCCGTCTTCCGACCCTTTTCGCTCAGTCGGACCTTTACTTTATCCCGTACTTTACCAGCCAGTTGGCCGCAAGCCGCATCGATATCGTCGCCTCGAGTGCGCCGCGTCGTTGCAACGAGCCCGCGCTGCTGCAAACGCTCCTGGAATTTCCGGATTGTCCCACCGGCTGAGCGCTTGTGTTGGTTGCCAGTAAAGGGATTGAAGGGAATTAGATTCACTTTCGCCGGTTTTCCCGCCAGCAAAGACGCCAGTTCGTCGGCGTGCGCCAACGTGTCATTGACGTCACGTAACATGACATATTCAAAAGTTATGAAGCGATTCGCGCGCTTTTCCGCATATCGCCAACAGGCGTCTAGCAAGTCAGCGATAGGATGCATTTTGTTGATTGGCACCAAGACGTCCCGCAAAGCGTCATTCGGTGCGTGCAATGACACGGCAAGTGCGACATTGCAGTCGTCTGCCAGCTTATCGATGTTCGGAACAATTCCTGATGTGCTGACCGTGATTCTGCGCCGCGACAATCCATATGCGTAGTCGGACGAGAGCAGTTCCAGCACTGGCAATACATTGCGATAGTTAGCCAGTGGTTCTCCCATACCCATGAAGACCACGTTGCTAACTGCCGGTTTACCATTGGACCGCGCGGGCAACTGACGGTTAGCGTGGGTCACTTGCCCGACGATCTCATCAACCTGCAGGTTGCGGTTAAAGCCCTGCGCACCGGTTGCACAGAACGAGCAATCCAACGCACAACCGACTTGTGACGAAATACACAGCGTGCCCCGGTCCGGCTCAGGAATAAAAACAGTCTCAACCGCTTGTCCTGCACCCGACTCAAACAACCACTTCACCGTTCCATCGTGTGACTGTTGCTCAGAGATGACCGTCGGCAGCGTTACTGCTGCAATGGCATCGAGCTGATCACGCAAACTTTTCGACAGGTCCGTCATGTCCTCGAACTGAGACGCATTGCGCTGGTGCATCCATTTCAATACCTGACGCGCCCGAAAAGGCTTCTCACCTATGTCGGCAAAAAACTGAACGAGCTCAGATTCGCGCTTGCCAAGAAGATTGGTACGCGGCGTTTGCGAATTTTGACTGATTTTTTCGGTGCCTGGCAGCATCAGATTTAGCGGGTCCGCGGACAAACCCCGTGATCACCAAAGAAAAACGCAATCTCCTCTGCGGCTGTGTCTGTGCCGTCAGAACCGTGGACAACATTCTCTTCAATGCTGGCTGCAAAATCCTTTCGAATTGTGCCTGGATCAGCATCATCCGGATTTGTTGCGCCCAATATTTCACGATGCTTACTGACAGCGGATTCGCCTTCTAAGACTTGTACAACGACTGGTCCGGAACGCATGTAATTCACCAGGTCGTTGTAAAACGGCCGCTCCTTATGGACAGCGTAAAAACCTTCCGCTTGTTCCTGAGACAAATGCAGCATGCGGGCAGCGACAATTTCTAAACCGGCTTTCTCAAAGCGGCCATAAATTTCACCAATAAGATTTTTTTCAACACCATCAGGCTTGATGATGGAGAGCGTACGCTCAACAGACATTGCAGTGTTCCTTATAGTTCAGGGAATTCAAAAAAGCCGGCTCTGAAAAGCCGGCTGGATTAAGTCTTCGATTTTACTTGGATAAATTCTGTCAGGCAACGTATCCAGAGCTGGATCTTGCACACCTGGAAAGCGGATTTAAACGCTAAAACTCTCACCACAGCCACACTCACCGGAAATATTGGGATTCCGGAAACGAAACGCTTCATTTAGGCCTTCTTTGACAAAATCGACCTCGGTTCCGTCAATGAGCGCCAAGCTTTCACTGTCCACCACGACTTTAACGCCGTGGTCTTCAAATACGTTGTCGGCATCGTCCATAGCATCTGCGTAATTAACGACATAGGCGAAGCCGTTGCAGCCCGTTTTCTTGACGCCAATCCGCAAACCTATGCCATTGCCGCGTGTTACGAGGTAGCTCTTGACCCGTTCTGCTGCGTCTTTTGTTAGTGATATTGCCATTTATGCTCTGCTCTATTCCTGGATCGACTGTTCAATTTGCTGCGCCAGAGTGGTCAGCACATCTTCCAGCACTAGTATCTTACCAATCTTTTCGGGCGGCACTGACAAACGTCTCATTATTTTATGTGAATCAAAATCCCTAAGTCCACCGATCGTCTGGTTTTCCAAGTCCGTACAAGCCAATTCGGCTGCCGCGATCAGATGCGGACACGCATCCGCGCGAAATCGTGCGGCGACGATCAAACCATCGTCAATTCCAACCGTGACGGTCAAACGGTCCCCTGCGACGGATTCAGCGACAGTCGCAGCGCTCGTAATCTGATACTCGTTTGTCAGATCGCCTGCGTGCTGTGGATCGCTGAAGCAATCACGTACAAGCTGGTTGTAGGGATCGTTAGGCATCATTTCAAGGGTCCGGCGCCAGAGAGCGCATCTGTTTTATCGCATACCGATAGCGCTCGATCGCGGCGTCTATGTCGTCACTTGTCGTTGTTCGACCGAAACTAAAGCGAACGGCGCCGTCCGCCTCACGATCGCTGCGGCCTAGCGCACGCAGAACATAGGAAGATTCTCCACTGGTCGCATTACAGGCTGAGCCACTCGAAACACATATCGGTTCCATACCCAGCATCAGACTCTCACCATTCACGTCCGCAACACTGACGTTGAGGATCCCGGGAAAGCACTGTTCCGCAGAACCATTACGTAGAACGTCTGCAACATCAGCAATACCTTTCCATAGGCGCCGATTAAGTGCAGTCAGATGACGCAAGTCATTGTCCATTTGCTCATGCGCTATTTCTGCTGCCCTTCCAAGCCCAACAATTAAGGGCACTGGCAACGTACCCGGCCGGAGTCGTCGCTCCTGGCCGCCGCCAAAGACCAAGGGCGTGATCGGTACTGCAGCGAAATCTGCGATATACAAGGCGCCTATGCCTTGCGGCCCGTAAAACTTATGCCCCGTCAAGGAGAGAAGATCGATCGGCGCGTGGCTCAGGTCCAGACGCACTTTTCCAGTGGACTGGGCTGCGTCAACATGGAACGACACACCCCGTTCGCGACAGATGTGTCCGAGCTCGTGAATGTTCTGCGTGATGCCCGTTTCATTGTTGATATGCATGATAGAGACAAGCTGGGTATCCGCACGGATAGCGTCAGCCAATACATCGGCCGCCAGTAGGCCGCCTTCCCCCGGTGCAAGCCAGGTCACCACGTACCCTTCCCGCTCAAGCGCACGAAAGGTGTCAACCACGGCCTTGTGCTCTGTCAGCATGGTAATGAGGTGCTTGCCGCGATGCTGGCGCGTGCGTGCGACGCCCTGGATGGCCAGATTATTCGATTCAGTGGCACCCGACGTCCAAATTAAACGCTCCGGCTCTACGTTAAGTAATGTCGCGACTTGTTGGCGTGCGTGATCGACAACCAAAGCCGACTTGCGTCCCGCCGGGTGCTGCGAAGCCGCATTGCCATAGATATTTTCCGCCGCAGTGCATTCGTGCATGGCTGCAGCGACATCTGCGGCAAGCGGCGTTGTCGACGCAAAATCCAGATAAACAATCGCGTCAGTCATTTGGCGTTCGATCTATCGTCGCCGGCGCCAAAGCCTTGAGAATGCCGCGCATAATATTTATCTCGTTCTTGTCCATCTCCGCTTTGGTGAACAAGCGCCGGAGCCTGCGCATGAGCAAGCGCGGTTCATCCAGTCTGAGAAATCCGCTTGTGGCCAACACGGATTCCAGGTGATCATAAAAATGTTCGAGTTCGGCGCCGTTTGCCGGCGGCGATTCCGGCTCAGCGGGGTCTGGCGCCAAAAACCCTGCCACCCGAAGCTCGTAGCAAATGACCTGCACTGCCATCGCAATGTTGAGTGAACAAAAAGTCGGGTCTGTCGGAATAGTTAACAGTACGTTACAGCGGTCGAGATCCTCGTTCTTGAGGCCCGAATTCTCGGGGCCGAAAACAATCGCAGCATGACTGTCGCTTTTTTCCTCCAGAATCCTTGCTGCACATTCACGCGGCGCAAAGCTCGGCCACTCGATAGCGCGTGAACGCGCGCTGGCACCGGCTACAAAGGTGCAATCGGCAACGGCGTCGGCAAGCGTAGATACAACTCGCGCAGTCTCCAGCACATCTTCGGCGCCGGATGCGCGAGCGGTCGCGTCTTCATGCGGAAAAAACCGCGGATTCACTAATACCAGATCACTAAATCCCATATTCTTCATAGCACGAGCAGCCGCACCAATATTGCCCGGATGAGTCGTTCCTACCAGAATGACGCGTACGTTGACCAAAGCCTGTCCTGCCTAATCTAAAATTCTTGGAATCACCAGCGGCGAACCTCTGTTATTCTACCGTCCATCGATCAACTAGCCCGAACTATTCACGAATGCACTCGCGCCCTTGCTTGATCATTGTTTACACACGGGATTTTCTTCTCTCGGGAATACAGTCGGTATTCCGCTCGGTCAGAAATCCCGTGTGTAAACAATGCTCTGCCCAATCATCGCGGTGATTCATGAATAGTCCGGGCTAAATCGAATTGCTCTTTACCAACACTGGCGGAATCAAACCATGCACGCAATGCTGAACGTGGCCGTAATGGCTGCACGTCACGGAGGAGATATTCTCATCCGTAATCTAAACAAACTCGAAAAGCTCAACGTCGAGAAAAAAGGTCGTAATGATTTCGTCAGTGATGCAGATCTGGCAGCTGAAAAGGCTGTCATTGACGTCATTCTAAAACATCATCCCGATCACGCCATTCTCGCAGAGGAAAGTGGACAGCGCGGCGAGTCTGACACTGTCTGGATCATCGATCCACTCGATGGTACGACAAATTTCCTACACGGATTTCCGGTTTTCTGCGTATCTGTCGCGGTTACCCACAAAGGTCGGCTGGAACACGGCGTAGTGTATGACCCTTTGCGCCAGGAGATGTTTACCGCATCACGTGGCCAGGGTGCGCAGTTGGAGGGTCACAAAATTCGTGTGAGTGGTCGCGTAGACCTGGAACGAGCGCTGATTGGCACGGGATTTCCGTATCGTGATTCCAACGAAGCATTCGATCCGTACATCAAAATGCTGGTCAAGGCGATGGAGAATACGACCGGAGTCAGGCGCACGGGCGCTGCCGCATTGGACCTTTGTTATGTCGCGGCGGGCCGTCTGGACGCGTTTTGGGAAACCGGACTGAAACCCTGGGACCTGGCAGCAGGCACCTTGATCATTCGGGAATCCGGCGGATTGATCAGTGGGCTCGACGGCAGCGAAGATTTCATGGATAGCGGTCACGTGCTATGTGGCAGTTCGAAAATCTACACTGGACTAGCAAAATTATTTGCGCCCGACATCAAAGCGATGTTCGCGAAATAAAAAACCCCGCTTCAACCTAGTACCTCGTCAAAGTGAAATTTAGTGTTGCTTGATATCTGAATTCGTTACGGAAGTTCGTCTATCACGTCCGGGTCGATTTCCGGCGGCATCAAATCTTGCGCGATAACGTGCAACATCAACGCGGTCGCACTCGCCGTATAGATTGACGAGTATGTACCCACAACAATACCGACGATCAAAGCAATCGAAAATGGGCCAACGGATTCTCCGCCCAAAGTCAGCAATGCGGCAAGCACCACCAATGTAGTAACGCCGGTGATGATTGTACGCGCCAACATTTCATTGATTGAAACGTTCATGGATTCTTCTGCGCTGGCACCACGAAGCTTGGTAAAGTTTTCGCGTATACGATCAAACGCGACGACCGTATCATTGAGCGAATAGCCAATGACGGCCAACACCGCGGCAACCACCGTTAGGTCGAAAGAAATCTGCGTGAACGAGAAAAAGCCGACTGTCACTATGACATCGTGAAACAACGCGGCAACCGCGCCAGCAGCGAACTTCCACTGAAAGCGGAACATGACGTAGACGAAAATCATGGTAAGCGCGAAGATCATTGCAAGGCCGCCCTGTTCGGTCAGCTCCTCCCCAACCTGTGCACTTACCAATTCCACGCGACGCAGATCTACTCGTGAGTCACCGCCAGAGAGAACAGCGAACAAACGATCTCGAATATCCGTGGAATCTTCACCCGGTTGCGGTCCTAAGCGAACCAAAACATCTGTCGTATTGCCAAATGCCTGGACAATCGAATCCTTAAACCCGGCGTCGTCCAGTTTATCGCGTATGTCGGGCAAATCAGCGTCTTGCGGATAACCAACTTCCAACAGTATTCCACCGGTGAAATCGATACCAAGATTAAGACCGCGTATCGACAGAGAAACCAATGACACGACCACGATGAAAATGGAAAAACCGACCGCGATGTTGCGACGGCCTTGGCTAAGGAAATCGATACTGGTTTTTTCTTTGATTAAGCGCATCGGTGCATCCTCATATCGGCAGCTTGTCGAGCCGACGGCCGCCAAAAATCAAATTTACTATCGCACGCGTGCCCACAATCGACGTAAACATAGAAGTGATAATGCCTAGCGACAACGTAATGGCGAATCCCTTAATCGGACCGGTTCCGAATGCGAACAATACGATAGCGGCGATTAGAGTGGTCACGTTGGCATCCGCGATGGACGAGAAAGCTTTTTCGTAGCCTAAGTGGATCGCATTTTGAACCGTCGAACTAGCAGACAATTCTTCTCGAATTCGCTCGAATATCAGCACATTAGCATCCACTGCCATACCGACGGTCAGAACGATCCCGGCAATTCCTGGCAATGTCAGCGATGCCTGTAAAAGCGACAACAATGCGGCAATAAATATCAGATTGGAGAACAGCGCTACATTAGCGATCAAGCCAAAACCGCGATAGTAAAATGCCATGAACACGATCACAGCGAGGAAGCCAATCTGCACGGCTTTGAAGCCGGCATCGATGTTGTCTTGACCCAAGGTCGGCCCAATGGTGCGATCTTCAATTTGAAATACAGGTGCCGCCAATGCACCCGCTCTTAGCAATAATGCGAGATCACGAGCTTCGACCGGATTGAGACCCGTTGTTACAAAGCTGTCTTTGAAAATGCCATTGATGGTTGCGGTGTTGATAATTACTTCAGTTCTTACCGTCCGATAAGAGGTTGTGCCATCCGGCAAATTAATCGGCGTGCGTTTCGTTTCGATAAATACAGACGACATCGGTTTTCTGAGATTAGCCATGGTGTTAGCGAGCATTCGATCTCCGCCAACCGCGTCCAACGTAATAAATACCGCCGGGCTTCCCTCGGAAAAACCGGCGGATGCGTCAACTATTTGATCACCCGACGCGATCACTTCGCGTTTTAGAACCTGGCTTTGTACGCCGGGCGCACCCGGATAGCGACGCGATCCTGGACTCGAACCATCGGTATCGACCATGCGAAATTCCAAGGTCGCGGTTGCAGTCAGGATGTTTTTTAAGGCGTTCGGGTCTTGCACGCCAGGCAACTGAACTACAATTCGATTCACACCCTGGCGTTGCACCAATGGCTCCGCAACACCGAGTTGGTCAACTCGATTGCGTAACGTGGTCATATTTTGCTCAATGGCAAAATCCTGACGGGCATTAATTTGTGTTTCGCTCATGCGGACACGCAACGATTTTCCGTCAGTGCCATCTAATATGATGAGATCGGGGTCCGCTTCTCTCACTATCTCGCGGGCACGTTCCATTTCCTCGGCCGTTCTCAATCGAACGTTAACTTGCTGGCCATCGAGCTCAACCCGTGGACGAATCTTTTCTGCGCGAATGCGTGCGTCGAAATCCTGCTCATAGGCGGCAAGGCGACCCGTAATCGCGCTATCCATATCGACCTCAAGCAACACGTAGACACCGCCACGTAGATCAAGACCGAGACTCATTGGCTCCAGGCCCATGTTTCGCAGCCATTCCGGCATGCGGGAAGCATCGGTCAGCGCAACGTTCGTGTCTGTTTTGAAACGACTTAGGAGCAGTTCGCGTGCTTTTTGCTGCACCGACTGCGAGTTATCGCTAGCGGTAGACGGCGTTTCATCGAGCGATGCAAAACGCACCACGATTCGTCCATCCTTTAAGTAAATTTCTTCGAAACTAATGTCGGCTCTTTCTAATACCTGACTGACTCTTTCGACCCGTTGAGCATCGAAAGCGACGCCTTCGCGTTCCGCCAATTGCACAGCGGGCGCCGTACCATAGACGTTAGGTAACGCGACCAGGATCGCCACCATTAACAAGGTGAGAACTAATACATTCAGCCATGCCGGATATCTATTCATTTTGTTTCGATTGATCTCGTATCAAACGCGTTCAAAAGTTGACCCGTGGAAGTGTGCATTTATGCCGCGTCAATCGTGCCCTTAGGCACAACTGAAGAGACCGTGGATTTTTGAACTTTGATCTCAACGTCATCAGCAATCTTCAACGTCGCATAGTGTTCGCTCACACCTGTGACTTTGCCGAGGACGCCTCCTGCTGTCAGCACCTCATCACCGGTCGACAACGCACCAATGAGTGCCGTATGCGCTTTTTGACGCTTCTGTTGGGGACGAATCAACAAAAAATAGAACGCGACAAAAATAACGATCATCGGCAGAAAAAAACCAAACGGGTCGGCAGTCGGGCCATCCTGCGCAAAGGCAGGGCTAATCAGGAAATCCATAATTACATCCTATCGGCCAGCAATTTACTGGACCACAAAAAAGGCGCGCTATTATGGCATAGGATCGAGTGACTTGGGGACGTCGATTAACGATTCAACCTGCCATCACCAAAATGATCTGTCGGCGCCTATTTTCAGCAGCCAATTCTTCAGTCAGGTGTATGCCGCTCTAAGCTCAGCGGTATATTCCGATAGGTCCCCGGCATTAATAGCACGCCGAATATTGCTCATAACCTCTTGATAATAATAAAGATTATGTATCGTGTTGAGACGTAAGCCTAAAATCTCACTGCATTTTTCAAGGTGCCGCAAATACGCAAGGCTGTAGTGACTGCAGGTGTAACAGCCACAATTAGGATCAAGCGGAGCCGTATCAGTCGTGTATTGCGCGTTACGAATGTTGACCGGACCGCGCGAAGTAAACAAATGGCCGTTTCTCGCGTGCCGCGTCGGCATGACGCAATCAAACATATCGATACCCCGACTGACCGACTCCACAATGTCGAACGGTGTACCTACGCCCATAAGGTAGCGTGGCTTGTCTTCAGGCATTAGAGACATCAAATAATCGAGCACCGCGATTCGTTCGGGCTCAGGCTCACCAACCGCCAAGCCTCCGACCGCGTAACCATCGAAGCCAATCGCTGTCAGACCGTCGAGCGACGCCTGACGAAGCGCATTGTATACGCCGCCTTGAACAATGCCGAACAGCGCTTCACCGCGATCCGGCTCGGCTGCTTTTAATGCGTCGAATCTGTCGCGACTGCGTCTTGCCCAGCGTAAAGACAGCTCCATCGATTCGCGCGCTTCCGTCTCCGTAGCCGGGTACGGCGTACACTCATCGAATATCATCGCGACATCAGAATTCAATTCGTGCTGCACTTCCATTGACCGTTCTGGCGTCAAAAATACTTCGTCGCCATTAATCGGCGAACGAAATTTGACGCCTTCTTCTGACAATTTTCTGAGGTCCGCCAGGGAAAAGACCTGGAACCCGCCGGAATCCGTCAAAATGGGACCCGGCCAGTTTATGAATTCGTGCAGTCCACCGTGCTTACGTATCGTCTCGGTTCCCGGCCGCAACATGAGATGAAACGTGTTGCCGAGGATCATGTCGGCACCATCCGCCTTAACTTCCTCTGGCGTCATGCTTTTGACTGAACCGTAGGTTCCGACGGGCATGAAAGCCGGTGTCTGCACAGCTCCCCGTCGAAATTCGACGCGCCCCGTACGAGCAGCACCGGATTGCTGCTGTATGGAAAACTTCATTTATCGGTTGGCGCGATCAACATCGCGTCACCATAACTAAAAAATCGGTAGCGTTCTCGAACTGCGTGATGATAGGCCGACATAATGCGCTCGTAACCGCCGAATGCGGTGACCAACAGCATGAGCGATGATTTCGGCAAATGAAAATTAGTGAGCAATAAGTCGACAGAATTAAATTGATAACCCGGTCGAATGAAAATATCGGTCTCACCCGAATACGGCGTTATCTCTCCCTGCCCTGATGCCGCCTCAAGCGCCCGCACGGAGGTCGTACCGACCGCGACTACCCGCCCACCTTTCGCTCGGGTGTCTTTGACCGCGGCGCACACCTCGTCACTTACGTGTATGCGTTCCGCGTGCAATCGATTTGCACTAACGCTCTCTTCGCGAAGTGTTTGAAAGGTACCTGCACCAACATGCAGCGTGATAAATGCCGATCTAATGCCCACCACTTCAATTGCCGCAAGCATTGGCTCATCGAAATGCAAACCTGCCGTCGGCGCCGCAACCGCACCCGGCGGATCAGCGTAAACCGTTTGATAGCGCTCACCATCGGCTGATTCTTCGTCCCTATCGATATACGGAGGCAGCGGAATCTCGCCGTTTTCCTCAAGATACTCTGCAAGCGGTACAGAAAACCGTAGCTGGAACAAACCCTCCTGCCGACCCATCACCTCGGCACTACAATCGGCATCAAAGTGGATAATTGAGTGAGGCTTTGGGGATTTACTGGCCTTTATATGGGCCAGCGCGTCACGTTCCGTTGAAATTCGCTCGACCAGGATTTCCACCTTGCCACCCGTCTCTTTCGTACCGCGCAAACGCGCACGAATGACCCGCGTATTATTGAAGACCAAAAGATCTTCCGGCTTCAGGAAGCTGGCAAAGTCTTTAAATTGTCGATCACTGATGACGTCTTCGATGCGCAGCAAGCGGCTGCCGCTCCGTTCCGTCGTCGGATAACGCGCTATTAAACTCTCGGGTAGCGAATAGTCAAAATCAGATAAAAACATGGGCGCGCATCATACATTGATGCGCGCCCACAATCAGTCAAATCATTCAGCGGGGGAGAGCCGAACAATTTTACCTATTTACCGTTCAGGTGCCGCCTTTCTTAACGACGACAACTTTCTCTCGTACTTCGCGCACCCTTCCTGGCTGGCCTGAACTCTGACGGTTGTCCGGAACTTCAAGCGTGATTTTACGTTTGCGCTTGTCGCGCATAATTTCAATCTTCAGTTCTTCACCGCTTTCATATGACCCCAGGATTCGCATCGCATGGGAAACTGATGTGGGTGAACGCCCATCGATATTAATGATGACATCGCCATCTTCCAGTTGTAACTCGTCGTCTTCTGGTGCGCGAACGACCAACAAACCGTCGTCAGTTCCGAAATAGCTGCCCAATCGATCGGTCAGCTTCACGAGCTCCATATCACCAAATCCTCCCACATGAGATCTCACGATGAAATTATTCATGCCGCCAAAATTAGGTGCGAATTGCACGTTCGGCCCGGCAAAATCACTGCCTTCAAATTCAAATGCGAATACGTTGTGGTCATTCGGACGGGGGGTGATTTCGGTCGTGCCACTCTTGCCGTTACGCAAATACTCGATATCTAAGGTATCGCCCTGTTCGATGCCCTTCATGAAGTCCAACAAAACGGCATTTGCCTGTTGGCTATTCTCTGACATCAGCTGTTCATCGTTAATTAACGTAATAACATCGCCAGAGCGAATTCCGGCTTCTTCCGCCGCGCCACCTGGCGAGACGCCCAAAATTTCGACACCTTCAACCGGATCGCTATCATTGTCCGAGCTAATCGTGACGCCTAAAACAGGTCCCTGCCCACCGCGAACGAAACTCTGAAACTGCTGCATCCTCGGTAAACGTTGCATTGAAAGCTCGGCCATCTGTTGCGCCGCCTGAGCCAGACGTTGTTCCGCCTCTCGCATGCGTACTTCAACTTCAATTTGCACAGATTCGTGCTCACGTTCTATCTCATGTTGAGCGGCCGCGACCTCGGCCTGAAGGCGGTGCATTTCAGCCTCTTGCTCTGCATCCGCCTGGGCGAACACTGACCCACAAGCCAACAAAGCAGTTGCCGCTGCCACAAGTCTCTTACCCATTAACATCTTCTCACTCCTATCTCACATGCTTCGATCTAATCGAAGTGCTGTCGCTCAAAACTCATATCAAAATGCCATTCGTTGTGCCTGCGCACGGCGTAAATTCAAAAGTGAATTCATAAGACTCACACGCTCGCGCCAGTAGATTTCGGTTTCCATACGACTCAATCGCACCGCGGGGTGATTCAACCGGTAATCAATTATTGCAATCCTATCTTCGAGCTCGACAATAGTTGCAGCCGTACTCGCCCGCACCAATCTCGGTTGGCCTGGGAGCGCACGCAGATCTCTTTCGATCTGCTGGGACTGCGCCTGCAGAACATTCAGGTTCGACGGGACGCTGTTGTCTACTACCACATCCGGGGTGTCGGGAAACGAACCCTCAATGGGTGGAGACAGGGGCGAATCCGTTGGGAAATTGAGAGCTGCGAGCACTATTGCAGCAGCAATTCCGGTCCCACTGAGCCATTTAACCGTTTCGAAATACCGTCCCTGGAACAAACCTTCGGCACGCGCCTGCGCATCGATCCGTTGCCATACTTCTCGCGATGGCGGCGTATCAGACAACGCACGAAATTTGGTCTGTAGCAGTTCTCGCTGCTCCATGCTTAAACCAATATTCACTTTGCCGTCCTGTTGCTCATCATCATTCATCTTTATCTATTCCTGTTTCCGCTCACGATCAGCAACTGCCGAAAGCTGATCCATGCATTGCGGATTTCGCGTCGGCCCGTTCGATTTCCGACTCCAGCATCGGCCGCAGCCGTTGGTAAGCACGCGACAATTGCGACTTTGAAAAACTCTCGGTCTTACCCATCAATTCCGCGATCTCTTTGTGAGTGAATCCTTCCACATCGTGCAGCCAAACCACTGTCCTGCTAACTTCCGGCAAATTTGCCAGTGCTGCATCCAGATCCATCGCCTGATCCTGCCGATTCGAATTCAACGGCGCACCACGACTTTCAAATGTCATTTCTTCCCAATCGTCATCAAGACTCTGTCCGCGTTTGTGCCAAGCAGAGCGCAAAAACATGAGCGCCTTGGAAATCGCAATACGGCGCACCCAAATCCCCAGTGGCGCTTCGGCGCGAAACTGCCCAATACTGCGGATGACCTCAATAAAGGTATCCTGGAGCAGATCCTCTGCCTGAGCCGGAATCCTTGTAAAACGGAGGCAAACCGAATACACCGGGGCCGAGAACGCCCGATAGATAATCTCGTGCGCCTTCGCATCCCCACGAGTTGCGCGCTTTACGATCGCTGGATCGATCTGAATATCAGTGAATTTGCTCATGTCTCGTATGCTTAGATGCAGTCAATTGGGAAAAGGTCGCAACTATCTTCAGTATAATGTGGCGGCTTGGAATCCTCCCGCATATACTATGCGCCTTTCGGCCGGGGGGCCTCCCTGGTAGTTTTTTTGATGCGGCCGGGGTGGCGGAACTGGTAGACGCGCCGGATTCAAAATCCGGTTTCTTTACGGAAGTGGGGGTTCGATTCCCCCCCTCGGCACCATTAATCATGCGGGTTTCAGCGATATTTTGGCACTCGCCTGCTCGACTGTTGTTTGAATTTGGCACCCATTCGGCACACACTGCACGCAAAGTCACGCAACAACGATGCAGGTACGTCGATGGCGACAATTCGGAAACGATCGGGAAAGCGCGGGGTACGCTGGCAAGCCATCATTCGCATAGACGGCCATCCTGCACGGCGAGAAACCTTTCCGACAAAGGCGGCTGCAAAAAACTAGGCTAGAAAAACCGATGATGCAATTGTCGATGGCAAGCGTATCCCGAACCGAGAAGCAAAACGTCGAACGGTGCGCGATTTGCTAGTGCGGTATAAGAAGTCGGAGATACCGAAAAAGGGCGACACGGACAATCCGACTCGACAGTCTGATTTCTGGATTAAGCGATTGGGTGATCTTCGCCTATATCAATTATCACCTTCCGTCATCGTAGAGGTTCGCGACGAACTCACTATTGAAAGATCAGCGGGTACTGTTAATCGGTACCTCGCGCTATTGAGTCATGCCTGTAGGACCGTCGTTCGAGAATGGGAGTGGATGGAGTCAAACCCGCTAACTAGGGTCAAGCGCCTTAAAGAGCCACCTGGTGTACGCCGTCAGCGCCTATGGGACAGATATAGATCTGGTTTAAGAGAGAGTTTTTGTTCATCCTAAGCTGAGGAGTTGAGATGAAACAGCGACCAACAGGACGACAATCGTCGTCAGAAAAGATCATTCGTGACATCAAACGCAGGACGCGTAAGCACTAACTTACGGCATTCCCGGCGGCGGCTGGCGGCGCTGAGTCGCCTGCTCGAAGGAATAGGCGAGTTCGATCAGTCGCGGCTCGCTGCATGCCGTGCCGGTGAAGGTGATTCCCATCGGTTGAGACTTGGCGTTGAAGCCTTCCGGAAGCGGTGACCCGCCGGAGTTTGCCACCATCGCGAACGGCACGGTGATTTCTGGATACCCGACACGATTGCTGATACCCGTGCCACGGCCTCCCATGAACAGAACCGCGTCGAGCTTGTATTCCTCCAGCACCGCATCAATGCCATTGGCGGCGCCCATATCCAGCGCGCGCTTCTGGTCACGCTCGTAGGTTGCCTTGTCCTTCTCAAGATCCGTATTCACCGCATCGATCAGCGCATCCTGTCCGTAGCGCAGAGTGCCTAGATTCTTATTGGCCTCGTTCCAAGCTACAAACTCATCGATCGTCTTCCACGGCGCCTTTCCGTTCTGCGCGGCCAACCAGATGTTGAAGTCGCGGTGCATGCCGTAGTTCATCACCGACATGCAGGTCGGCGTCACTTCGCGGTCGCATTCACCCGCCAGAAGCACGTTGCGCATCGGCTCATTGGTTATGGCGCTCGGAAAGTCTGCGGGATCGACGATCTCGGCGCCCGCCTTTTTCAGCACGGCGATGGCTTCCTCATAGGCTTTGCGCTGGTCTTCCGGCATGCCGCCGCGCGGCTGCTTCTCGCCGGGCAGCAAGATTTCCACGCCGTAGCCCAGGCGTGGCACGCCGATACGCGCGCCCTTCAAGCCGTCCGCTTTTAGGTGCGGCGTGTAATCGTTGTTGGGCAACAACGTGCAGCGCGTGGTGGCCGGATCGTTGGGATCAGGTTGTTTGCCTTCCGCCGCACCCAGCATGATCGCAACATCGGTGACGCTCTTGCCCATGGGTCCGGCGGTGTCCTGATCCATCGTGATTGGGATGATGCCCCAGCGGCTGATCCGTCCGATGGTCGGCTTGATGGCCGCGAGCATATTCAGATTGGACGGCCCGATGATCGAGCCTCCGGTTTCAGTGCCGAAATTCCCGGCCCAGAAGTTCGAGGTGGTGCCCGTCCCCGAAGATGAGCCGCCGGTGTTCAGAATGCCGCGGCCGTCGTTCTGCCCCGGTCGCGGGTCGCGCCGCGGATCGTAAGGATTGAACGAAAATCCCGAGATGGAACTGTAGGTGCCCGGCGCGCCCTGACCGAAGTAGCCGGCGAACTCGCTCATGGTAGTTTTGGCGAGGATGATGGCGCCTGCATCCTTAAGGTTCTTGGTCAGCGGTGCATCCCAGTCGGGCACGAAGCCCGCCAGCCCGATGTTGCCGCCGGTGGTCGGCATGTCAGTGTCCTGGATGTTGTCTTTCAGCGCGATGGGAATGCCATGCATCGGCCCGCGTAGCTTTCCAACCTTGCGCTCCTCGTCAAGTTTGCGCGCCTGCTCAAGTGCGTGCGGGTTCACCGCGATCGACGCATTGATGACGTTTTCATAGGTCGCGATGCGGATCAGGTACTGCTTCACCAACTCCTCCGACGTGACGCGGCCCTCCGCTATCGCCTTCTGTATATCGGGGATGGAGACTTCCACCACACTGAACGGCGCTCGTGTTTTCGCCGGTGGCGCTGCCTTTTCACAAGACGTCAGTCCAAGCGCCGCTGCGATCAGCAGCGTGGTAGCCAGTATAGAATTTTTCATAGTCGCATCCGTCCACTGAGTCTTTTCTTTTTCATAGCCTGACCAATATATAGGGGTCACAAGCGGCCTCTCAATACAGCCAAGATACTAGCATGTAAGCAGCTGGTATCCGGGCACCGGACTCTCGCCACTCATAGTTCGGGCTCCAGAACTGTAGATCGGCTCGCAAATTTGAACCTAATCCCATGCTAACCATTGCCTAAAATTGAGGCCATAGAATAGGCTGAGATGCCTTCGTGTCATTAAATAATAATGCAAACCGGGGCCAAGTCCGAACGACCTCCTCGGGCAGGTCTGGGCCTAACATCTGGGCAGCGCCGGGACAACAATTTGCTGCCAAAGCACCGACCATTTCCGCCATTGGTTTATATTTGGGAAACTCGTCTGTGTAGAGACGATAAATGAGATTCATCGAATTGATTGCTACGACAGCGCATAGCGCCGCATCTTCGACGGCTGATAGCCCGGTCGTCCGGTGGCACTTGGTTCAGCACGATCAAAACCAAGCTGCTTCAGATCAAGGTTGTCAACAAATGCATCGACTACGCGAACCGCATTGTCTTGTGCTATGTAATCCTCAAGGCTCTCTGGGAACAACGTACTCTGGGTTCGGTTCTCGCCTTCGATAAAACGCTTCATGTTGCCCGACCTGATGCTGAGACGTTTACATTATAATGAATGTCACGTTTTCACATAGCCTCGGCCAAGAGCGGCCGCTGAGTCCAATACGAGTCCGCCCATTGAACCGAGCGTAAAAACTCACTGCCTTGTTATTGACCGATCTTCTGCTATCTTTAGGAGTGTCAGGAAGCATTCCAATGGGCTCCCAGGCGATTATTTTCATGACTTTCCTAACGCAAAAAAAACAAGGATCAAAAAGGATGTTGAACATTAAACGAGTTAGCAACTTCACCACACTGTTTGTTGTACTGGCCGGAATGATCTTGGCGCCGTACGCCTTTGCCGATGACGAAGACGATGTTCTGGCGGTAATTCACCAGTATGGCGATCTGGAAAATGATTTGGAGGCCCAGGCGGAGCTGATGAGATCGGATCGCATCTATATTACACAGGGCATGCGTCAGACGGACGAGGCGAAAAACATGGCCAATCAGATTGCCGGCCGCAAGGCGGGCGAGGCTCTCAATGGTGGAAAAACGAAGTTCGTTACGACAATCGAAGGTCCAATAGTCTCTATACACGGGGACGTCGCAGTCGCCAGTTTTGTGCGATGGTGGAATGTCTATCCGCACAATCAGGCTTCAGTTACGAGCGCACCGACATGGGTTACGCTGGTCCTGATCAAGGAACGTGCCGGTTGGCGTATCAAGCACACGCACCAGTCGCCACTGCGCGGCAACTAAGGGATTGGTTTGCGGCCGGCTTACTAGTTCAGCCCCGGTTTGGTGGACACCTTTAAATGTGCGCAATAATGCGTAAGGAGGTGTTCCATGACAAAGAAGAAATATCAACGTTACAGCCCTGAGTTCAAGCGACATGCGTTGAAGCGACGTTTGAAACGTCATCAATGGATGAAGGTGTTGCTGGATAAAACGGAGCCGGGTTGTGAGATTGGTATGGAGGCCTGTGCGGGCCCACATCACTGGGGTCGAGAGTTGTAGTGACGGGGTTACTCGGTGAAGTTGATTCCACCACAGTTTGTAAAACCGTATGTGAAGAGTAACAAATGATGGCAAACAGGTTAGACCGGCGTCAGCTAAACCCGGGAATGTCCACGTACTTGAAGTACGACAAAGCGATTGGGAGCTGATGCGCGAATAAACCATTATGGCCCGGCATCAACGTATGAATGCCAACTAATGAGGCCGAATATACGTATGCAGTCGTGCCATGATTGCTAAGTTCAGATTGCTTGCAAACGAGGGGGAGTCCATATACGAACATCCTGTACGACTAGCGCTAGGGTTCGGACGTTGCTCGCCGGCGGGCAGTTTCTATGGCTTCCTCAAGCGTTGGGTGATATTCCTTGTAGTGGGTTTCCAACCAGTCTTCGCCATAGTCATTTCGTGGATCACGAACAATAATGTGGTCGTGATTGGCGTTCTGGCGATTGTATTCGATTAATAGCCTCGGACCATGCACGCGATAGTAGAACTCGCCATCTTGATCGATAGCACCGCGCCAGGAAAACCACAGTTCGTCCCAGCCGGTCTGGGCTATCAATTCGAGCTGGGCATCCGCTGTATCGAAATCCACGTTACGCACGTACTCGGAAACCAGCACTTGGAGTAAACGCATTTGCTGTACCGATAACTCGTCAGCTTTGAGTCCTTCATATTTTGACAGACTCGCTCTGCGCCCTGGCCCTTCGAATACGTCATCGGCAACTACAGCATGGATTAGTGCCGCTTGCTGCTGTTGCCCTGTCAGCGATTGCATGAATTCGATGCCCCGGCTGCCCTCGTGAGGCAGCGCCATCCAGCCTGCGTAACGACCACTATCAATTGTCATGGGCGAACTGCCGAGAAACGTTGGCGTGAAACCAACTCGGCCGTCGGAGACAGTAAAACTTACCGCTGCGTGGTGACCGGCCAGTTTCCAGCCCCAGTCCCCGGCACCTGGCTCACCGAAGATCGCGACTACATAATTGCCAGAACTGCGTGTGGCGATTAAGGCCTTGCGAAACGGATCGTTCCCACCTTCCGAGTCGTTGCTCAGTTGCTCCGTTTCTATCTCGTGCAGCAGGTCATCGAGTTGCATGATGCCAGTGAATTTGGCGTAACCCTGGCTCGATAACGATGCCCGCAATAACTGGTGCGTTGCAACGCGCTGGTCCTCATTCATATCACCGATCAGCATGCCATTGGGCTCCACCATAATGATAGGCAGGTTGGACCACGTTGCACGCTCGTCGACGTCCAGTGAAAAAACTGTCGCTTTTCTTTGCTCATTGTCGAGCGATTCTATGAATGCCTGCGCCGCTTTTGTCATTTGCACTGAGCTTCGCCCATGTTCAGGCACAGGGTCCGCGGCGAAAGAAAGCATCCAAAGAAACAGCGAGAAAATTGCGACAACGAGGTGGGTTCTCATTCTAGTGCAGTACGACATCTCTTGCCCTTCCGTTTTGCTTATTATAGACGAGGATCAGGGGAGACGACGTACTGCCTGCCCTGTCCGTCGTCAAACAAATGGAACAGACGTGTGGTCGTCATACCATGTATTGAACGACATCCAAAGACGGACGAATGCACTCATTATAATGAATGTCACGTTTTCACATAGCCTCGGCCAAGAGCGGCCGCTGAGTCCAATACGATTCCGCCCATTGAACCGAGCGTAAAAACTCACTGACTTGTTATTGACCGATCTTCTGCTATCTTTAGGAGTGTCAGGGAGCATTCCAATGCCCTCCCAAGCGATTATTTTCATGACTTTCCTAACGCAAAAAAAAACAAGGATCAAAAAGGATGTTGAACATTAAACGAGTTAGCAACTTCACCACACTGTTTGTTGTACTGGCCGGAATGATCTTGGCGCCGTACGCCTTTGCCGATGACGAAGACGATGTTCTGGCGGTAATTCACCAATATGGAGACTTGGAGGGCGATCTGGATGCGCAGGCCGAGATGATAAGGGCCGATCGCGTACACATCGTCGCTGGACAACGACGGTCTGATCAGGCGCAGAATCTGCAGATTCAAAAAGCGAATGCGGCAGCAAGCGAGGCTGTAAATGGCGGTAAGACGCGGATCGTAACGTCGATCGAATCACCACAGGTCGCAATCTACGGCAATGTTGCTGTAGCGAGCTTCGTGCAAGTCTACAATTACTTTCCACATAATCAGCCAGCATCAGCGGGCCAACCGACATGGATTACCTTGGTTCTTGTCAAGGAAGGCGGTCAATGGGGAATCGCTCACGCACATGCGTCACCTGCTGGTGGCAATTAAATGACTCGATGGTGGCCGGAGAAATCCGGCCGCTTTCGGCCGAGGCAGTCACTGGCTCATCGACTTACTGAGTCGTCGGGCATGTGCTGACACCCTGCGAAAATAACGGGCAGCAACAGCGCGATTAATTTCTTCATTTCGATTTCCTTCCTATCACATGTAATAGATTCACTCGAATGTCCACGAAACGTAGGCTAGACCAATGGGTCACAAGCAGACTATTTCACTCATCTAGCCTAACGACTGCTTCCGGGGGTAAAGCGGACATTTCTGACCGTAGTGGTCGCCTAGATCAATACGAATGGTTCAGGGTATAACTCAGGTAACGCGTTCTGGGCACCAATCAGATTATCTTAGACCTCGTTACCTGGGCTTCCTGAATTCTTCAGGCCATGACGAGACCAGACTTTCCAGATTTATGGAATTTGATATTTAAACGTCTTTTGACGAAAGCAGTCTGAGATCCTTCTAGTACATCGAATATGCTGTCATCTCTATTACAAGCGAAATATTGTCAAGGTCTAGCTGAAGATAGAAGATTAGTAGAAGCAACCCCTCGGAAAATTTATCTGCGACAAAATACTCGAACGCCAATAAAAAAGGTCCCGCCAGACAATTGTCTGACGGGACCCTCAAACACTTACGTTCAGTCGAAGTACTTGCGTACCGTCAAACCATAGGTACGTGGCTGATTCGGGTAGCCGGAGAAACTGCCCGGCTGAGCTACGGACGGGAACGCGCTCATCAAGTATTCGTCATTGTTGAGATTGCGAGCCCAGAGCATGACCCCGAAACCACTCTCCCAAGACAGGCCCACGCTTGCGTTCAAGGTGCTAACTTCGCGTACAGCAGCGCCTACCGGCGCGTTATCGACGACCTGAACCTCATCTTCATAAATGTACTCCGCGCGAACAAAGCCTGCGGCGTTGCCCATCGTGAACTCATACCGGCCGGAAGTCGCAATACTGACCTCGTGGATGCCCGCCGGCTGTGTGCCACTCAGGTCGATGGGTCCAGTGATACCTGAAGCGCCCACAAATGAATCATAGAGAGGATCAAGGAGGGTCGCGGCGATCGTAGCCTGGAATGAATCAACTGGCTGCCAGCGAATATCGACTTCCAGACCCGTTGTCGATTGCTTACCGGCGTTCGCCAGACTAAAGCCCGTACCCAGGAATATATTCGACTGGAATCCTTTGATCGCCTGATCGAAATAGGCAAGGTTCAGGGCAACCGTATCCCAGCGCGCTTTCAGGCCAACTTCATACACCATTGATTCCTCTGGAACCGCGAAACGTGTTGTGTAACCGAGGTTCGGGACAGTCAGTCCCGCCGCTTCAATCCCAGCCTGGTCGCTCGAGAACGGACGCGAATCACGAGACAGATTCCACGACGATGCCTTGAAACCCGTGCCTGCGCTTGCGTAAACATTCAGGTCATCGGAAACATCGAAAGCTAACCGGACAGTCCAGGTCGTGTCATCGTCTTTCGTATTGCCCGATTCCACGGAATTTGGGAAATCAACATTGGGCAGCAAAAACTGCAGACCTTGCAGATCGGCGATGCCTGCTGCAACACCGGCATTAATGGCGGCTGAGGTGCCTGGCGCGACAGATTCGATGTACCCAATGTTCGCCGGAGTAGGAGCCAAGCCCGTTGCACCTGTAAATTCCTGCCCGAATAACACCGTGGGTAACGGCACACCATATACCGTCAAATCATTGTTTAGATCAAGGCTTGAGTAAACGTCGGTGTGCGTCGAATCGAAGGTTACGTCTTTCTCATCTTCGGTGTAGTTAGCACCCAGCGTCAACGTCGTTCGGTCGCCAAGACTGATATCGACCTGACCGAAAAACGAAAACGCTTTATCGTCCATGGTCGAAAATTCAGCCACACCCTGACCCTGGCCGAATAAAGTTCCCTGAGGATGAGCAAATAGTCCTTCAAGCGAATTTAATACCGAATTACCCGGTATACCTCCACCCAGAACATCAGCATAGAAGCGAAAATCACTGCCAAAATAAACTGCGGTATCCTGCTCGACGTCTTCGTCGAAAATATAGGTACCCACCATCCAGTTCGTACTGTCCGTTGACCCGCTAAGACGAAACTCCTGCGTGAATGTGTCGATTTCAACATCCGTTCGGTTGCCCCCCGAAGGATCAAGCAACTGCGCACTAGTGAAATCACTGTCGACATTTTCAAATCGCGAAAGACTGCGAAACGCTGAAATCGATGTCAGCGTCACTGAGTCACTGAAATCATAGTCGACCTGTGCTGACACACCATTCGTTGTGAATTGATTGACTGGCGTGTAGTTATAGTAACCCTCGTAGGCGAACGGCGCGTCCCCCACCAGATTGCCACCCAGCGCCCGCACAATACCGCCGGTTGGGCCGTCCTGGAGATTCGCAACGCCGCAACAAGCCTCGTCGAAATCATCGTAATCCGCAATGATGCGAACTTCGAGCTTATCGGAAGGTACAAATAACAATTGGCCGCGTACGCCATAACGATTCTGTTCGCCGAGAGGATCGCCCCCTGCGAGATTGTCGTAGTAACCGTCGCGTTGGTTGTAGCTGCCGGAGAGACTAAAGCCAACGGTGTCCGACAACGGCCCATTGACATCAGCCTTGACGATAACCTGATTAAATTCGCCGATAGTTAACGATGCTGAACCCGTCGTTTCCTCCAGACTCGGTTTTGCCGTTATGACACTGATTACGCCAGCCGATGCGTTTTTGCCGAAAAGCGTACTTTGCGGTCCGCGCAATACTTCAATCCGCTCGAGGTTCGGAAAGTCCGACATCGCCGATGCCGTGCGTGAACGATAGACGCCGTCGATGAATACGCCGACCGATGGCTCAATACCGGCATTGTTCGCGCCATTGCCAAAGCCGCGAATAACGAAATTCGTGTTGCCGGCGGACTGCAACTGCGTCACACGCAGAGATGGCACAAGAAACTGCAAATCTTTTATGTCTTGAACTTGCGATTCCTTCAAGTCTGTGGCCGAGACTACCGAAACTGCAATCGGCGTGTCCTGCAAAGTTGCCTGTCGTTTGCTGGCAGTAACAGTAATTTCATCGAAAAAACTGATCGGTTCATCTTGAGCTGCGACTGGCGTTACCAGAGTCGCCGCAATGATACCGAGCATGCCTCGGCTTATATTCGATTTGGCCATGTGAGCCTCCACCCTTATGGAGTAAAAAAATTAACGATTGCAACAATTTATGCTTTATTGCTCGCGTTTACAATAAGGGCTTTACAATAAGCGCAACGAACTTAGCAAACTCTTTAAACGGGCGGTCACTGTGGCAGACAATCCGCGGATGGAATAAGATGAAACGCTATTCGAATTCGTTCAGATTCTCGGACGAATTGAAGGCGATACATCAGTTTACCCACCTCACGCCTTGCCGACAGTGTAACCTCCCCCTTCTGGGTGAATTTCGTGGCATTGTCCAGCAGTCCCAACACACACTGGCAGACCTTGCAGAATCCGTGAGAATCTGGGCACCCGCGTCGTGACCCAGGGTGTCATTGCACACAAATTGTGTCGGGAAAAAGTACGTGGCGGCCATCGCCGTGTAATGCATCGCCCAAATGCCGATACCCATGGTGACCGACCCGGCAGCGAACCATGCTAACCAGCGTTGTCGGTCAGTCGAGAACTTCATACGTTCGCTTAACGAGAGGCTAGTACAGGAGGCGAAGCGCAGCGGCATAAATGATGAAACTGTCAGGTCTTAACTATGTAGGTGGAGGTTCAAGCCCTCTTCTCGGTGTCACGGTTGTACCAACCAGACGTGAAAGTACAAGTCGAAGCACCTAACTTGGCACAAATTTGGCACACCAAGTACACAAACTAAGACAAAGTCACGCAATTCTGGAACACCAGCATGACCAGATAGCATGGTATTCGGTCGTGTCGCATTGTGTTACTTTGCGCGTCTGCCGGATTCAAAATCCGGTTTCTTCGGAAGTGAGGGTTCAATTATCGCTCTCGGCACCATCAAAAACTCAGTTTTCGGATTCCTTCCTACTCATGAAATTCTGTTCTAGCTGTGGCGCCATGGTCGTCAGGAAAACGCCGGCCGGCGATAACCGCGAACGTTGGGTTTGCCCGGATTGCGAGATCGTTCACTACCAGAACCCGAAAATTGTCGTTGGCTGTTTACCCGAGCGCGACGGCAAAATACTACTTTGTAAACGTGCCATCGAACCATGCTACGGATTTTGGACCGCGCCAGCGGGCTTCATGGAGATCGGTGAGAGCATCGCGGCAGGCGCCGCCAGGGAAACACTTGAAGAAGCCTGTGCAACCGTTCGCTTGGGGCCACTATTCGCCGCAGTCGACGTTGTGTATGCGGGTCAATTGCATCTGTTTTTTCGCGCTGAGCTAATTAGCGATTTCTCTGCGGGCGAAGAAAGTCTCGATGTTGCCTTGTATAAGCCGGACGAGATTCCGTGGGATGATCTCGCGTTTTCCAGCAATCGATTCGCGATTGAAAAATGGGTAGAGGACGACGGCGAAACGCACGGCGTCCACGAACTGGTGATTAGTGAAAAGCGCCCAGGGGCACGGATCTAAGAAGTCTCGGGCGACTTAGACTTAGTCCCTCGAGGAAGCAATCGCTTCGCTCAATTGTTTAGCTGGCAAATAGCCGCTGAACAAAGTGCCATCTTCAAGAACAATTGCAGGCGTGCCCCGCAACCCGACGTCCTGACCAATCGCATAATGCGAACTTACGACTGATGCGTCGCAGTCACGTTTGGCAAATCCCTGATCAAGTTTCGCCTTGGTTAAAGCCTCGTTACGATCATCTGCACACCACACATTTTCGGCCTTTACCCAAGACTCAGAAGTGGGTCCGTTGCGCGGATACAGGAAGTATCTGATCTCAATGCCTTCATCCATATACTCGTCAAGCTGACTGTGCAAACGCCGACAAAACGTGCAGTCAATATCGGTGAAAATATTGACCGTGTGGCGAACTGTTTCCGGTGTGTACGTAATTAACTCGTCTTCTGGAACCGCAGACATCATTTTCGCGCGAGCATCGTTACGTGATTCTTCAGATAGATTGACCGATTCTTCGAGATCGATAATATCGCCCTGCATGAGATAACGGCCGTCGCTCGAGACATAGGCAATAATCGCGCCCTTTCGAACCGTGTACCAACCATCCACTTCGCTGGCAAAAATGTCGTCGGCTTCAATTCCCTCAAACATCTCCGAGACCGTCGCACGAACGTATTCGAGTTCCGCAGAATCATCTGCAGCCGGTACTGTCGTAGCCAATACGCAGCTACCAAGCAGTGCGCACAACGTTTTGCGGAGAAAACTTGCATTCATGAGGACATCCTTAGCAGGGTCAACCAAATTGGAACTAAAGATTTGGACTCACTGTCAACAGACAGATTCCGCATCAAAAGCGCCGCGATTGTAACAAATGTGACCCGGCGGAGGCGCCTTTTGTTGCGCCAATCGAGCTTATTCGAATATCAGAGCTAGCCGCGTGGATGGTGCTGGCCGTGCAAATCCTTCAAGCGCTCTTTTGCGACGTGGGTATAAATTTGGGTTGTTGACAGGTCACTGTGCCCGAGCAGCAATTGCACCACGCGTAGGTCAGCACCCCGATTCAACAAGTGTGTCGCGAAGGCATGGCGCAGACTATGTGGGGACAATTTCTTGCCGATACCACCTTTTTGAGCGTATCGCTTAATGATGTACCAGAACGCCTGGCGGGTCATACGATCGCCACGGCGAGTCGGAAATAAGCAATCTGTTTGGCGCTCGAGCAGAATCTCCATACGGGGACCGTCGATGAAATCACGTAACCAGCGTTGGGCTTCTTCACCCAATGGAATCAATCGTTCGCGATCGCCTTTACCAACAATTCGCAGGACGCCTTGATTAAAATTGACCTGCGATTGTTTCAAATTAATGAGTTCGGATACACGCAAGCCTGTTGCATACAAAAGCTCAAGCATGGCGCGGTCACGATGTCCTAACGGCTCATCTGTGTTCGGCGCTTGAAGTAGAGAATCGACCTCTTCTTCGGTCAGCGTTTTTGGCAGTGATCGACCGATGCGCGGCATTTCAATATCCGCCGTCGGGTCAGTGTCACGCATTCCCTCACGCATGATGTAGCGAAAGAAACGCCTGAAGCTCGACAATTGTCGCGCCGTCGAACGCGGCTTAGCACCACTCTCGACGCGTCCTGCAATGAAACCCAGAAGGTCGGCTTTCTCAGCTTTTTCGATCGCGATATTGCGCTCAGCAAGTTGTCGACTGAGCGTCATCAAGTCCGCACGATACGCACCCAAAGTATTGGCGGATAATCCGCGTTCCATCCAGATCGCATCAAGAAAACGATCCACTAGTTCTTCCGAACCAGTTGGCGGCTTTCCATTCTTGTCAGACTGATTATTTGTCATAGTATCCATCAATTTCAGGCCTTCCATGGCATGCTGGTGACGCTTTTCGAGAGTCTGCTGTTACCATCAAACGCGCAACGAGATGCAGTCTTAAATCACGTCAATCCGATCGCCAAGCAACGGATTTTTCAAGAAATTGAGTATGATGAGGCCCACAATCAACCGGCGTGACCGCTGTCACAAATTGAAAAAGACATTAACATAATGTGACGTAGGTCACAGGCTGCAAGCGTTATTGCGACACTGCCAGTAGGAAATCGACCGAAAATGACCCGCGCAAACCCACCTCGTATATTTCGTATTAGCGCTTTTTTGTACGGCATTAGCGTCTGGGTCGAATTTATCTTGATTGTCGCCTGCATGATTTTGGTCTCTGTGTTCGTCCCAGGGCTCGAACGACGGCGGCGTTGGGTTGCATGGCTGGGTCGGACTTCCATGCGACTCGCGGGAATGCGGACGGAAGTTCGTGGATTCGAAAACTTGCCCGCGCGAGACTGCATTGTCGTAGCCAACCACTCGAGCTATCTCGATGCGATCGTGCTGCAGGGATATTTGCCGGAGAGATTTTCTTTCGTTGTCAAAGGGGAGATGAAAAATTTCCCCGCAATCGGCTTTCTTTTGCGTCGCGTTGGCTCACGATTTGTCGAGCGCTTTAACGCCTCGGAAAGTGCCCGAGATGCACGACGATTGATCCGCGCAGCCAGAGAAGGCGAATGTCTGGCAATATTTCCAGAAGGGACGTTTACACCGACACCAGGATTGGGTCGATTTCGTGCAGGTGCGTTCGCGACCGCAATTCGTGCGGACCTGCCGGTTGTCCCGGTGGTTATCTCTGGCTCTCGCCACATCCTTGCAGCTGAGACATTATTGCCACGTCACGGGCATCTTCGAATTGATTTTTTGCCCGCGATCGAGACCTCGCATCCTGCATATTCGAACAGCAAAGACCTTGCGGCCCTCGCCCGACAGCAAATTTTGAGCATCTTGGACGAGCCCGATTTATTGCTCGAACCCTCGGAAGAGGCGTCTACCACATAAACTATATTGCAGGATCGCAGCAGATACAGGAAAGTAGCGCTCCACTTTTACGAACTCTCGCGGAACACTTCATGGATCAGGACCCAATTGCCATTGTGGCTGCACGTCGAACGCCAATGGGTAGCTTTCAAGGTGAGCTTGGGTCAGTCAGCGCGCCTGAATTATCAGCGACCGCCAATCGTGCGGCCCTTAGCGATAGCGGTTTGGATGCAGCAGCAATCGACGAAGTGTTGCTTGGCTGCGTGCTACCCGCCGGCCTGGGTCAGGCGCCGGCACGTCAGGCGGCGTTGAGTGCCGGATTGCCCATCGGGGTGCCGTGCACATCGATCAACAAGGTTTGCGGTTCCGGCATGAAGGCCGCCCTTCTAGGACATGACCTTATTAAAGCGGGCAGTGCCGAAATTGTATTGGCTGGCGGCATGGAATCGATGAGCAATGCGCCATTTCTGATGCCGAACGCGCGCAGCGGATATCGCATGGGACATCAGAAAGTTCTGGACCATATGTTCTTTGACGGTCTGCAAAATCCCTACGACGGCAATATGATGGGACATTTCGCTGAGCTGACAGCGGAGAAATATGGTCTCACTCGCGAAGAGCAGGATGCTTTCGCGATCGAATCAGTCACTCGTGCCAGAGCGGCAGCTGCCGCCGGCAAATTTGCACAAGAAATCGCACCGGTCACGGTACGGAATAGAAAAGGCGACCTAATCGTCAGTGAGGACGAGGGTCCTCGGGTGGCCAATATTGAAAAAATCCCAACGTTACGGCCTGCGTTCAAGAAAGATGGAACGGTCACTGCTGCAAGTTCATCGTCAATTTCTGATGGCGCAGCCAGCCTAATATTGATGCGCACGAGCGCAGCCGTAGCCAATAACACGCCGCTACTTGCGAGCGTTGTAGGACAATCGGGGTACGCGCACCAACCGGAATGGTTCACGACTGCGCCCGTTTTCGCTATTCAGGCGCTGCATAAAAAGCTGGGCTGGGACGCAAAGTCAGTCGACCTATATGAAATCAACGAGGCGTTCGCCTGCGTCACGATGGCTGCCATGCGCGATGTTGGAATAGCGCATGAAAAAGTGAATGTAAATGGTGGCGCATGCGCATTGGGTCATCCCATTGGCGCATCCGGCGCCAGAATTATCGTGACTTTGGTACATGCGCTACGCAATCGTGGCGGCGGCAAGGGCATCGCGTCACTTTGTATCGGTGGCGGTGAAGCCGTCGCGATCGGCATTAAAGTCAAATAGTTAAAACTTAGGGAGTACGGAATGGATCTCGCAAAAGCGAAGGCAGTTGTAACCGGCGCGGCATCAGAATTGGGCCTTGGCTTCGCCACCGCCAGCAAAATAATAGCGGCCGGCGGCCAGGTCGCATTGCTCGATGTAAACGACGACGATGGCGCAAAGAGCGCGGCGCTGCTTGGCGATCGCGCGACCTATATTCACGCGGATGTCTCCTCTGAGCCTGATGTGCAGGCGGCTATCGCGCAGGCAAACGAATTTATGGACGGAATTACACTCGCAGTCAATTGCGCTGGTGTCGTTGGTGCAGCACGAGCGTTGGGTCGAGAGGCACCCATGGCCGGAGAGTTTTTTGCTAAAACGGTCTCCATCAACCTAATTGGGTCGTTCCTGGTTGCAAAAGAAGCGGCCAACGTGATGCAACACAATGAAGCCAACGATGATGGCGAACGAGGTTTAATCGTCAGTACGGCATCAATCGCCGCGTTCGAAGGACAAATTGGCCAGGCCGCTTATTCGGCCTCCAAAGGTGGGATCGTCAGCATGACCTTGCCGCTTGCAAGAGAGTTTGCGCGCATTGGAATTCGGGTAAATGTTATTGCCCCCGGCATTTTTATCACACCCATGGTCGCAGGCATGACGCCGGAACTTCAGGATTCGCTCGGCGCGCAAGTTCCCTTCCCTTCTCGTCTCGGCCGACCGCATGAATACGCCGATTTGGTGGCCTGTATTTACGGCAACGCGATGATCAACGGTGAGACGATTCGCATCGACGGTGCAATTAGGATGCAACCAAAATAGGCCGACGAGTCGACTTAGCCCGGACCATTCACATACCTGAGTAGTTCGGACCGCCACCACCTTCCGGCACTTGCCAAACAATATTCTGTGACGGATCTTTGATCTCGCAAGTCTTGCAGTGAACACAATTTTGGGCGTTGATTTGAAACTTCGATTGGCCGTTTTCCGCAACGATTTCATATACGCCTGCAGGACAATATAACTGCGCAGGCTCGTCGAACTTCGGTAAATTGACGTTAACGGGGACTGACGCGTCCTTCAGTACAAGATGCGAAGGCTGATCTTCTTCGTGATTGGTGCTGGAAAGAAATACAGAAGACAAGCGGTCGAATGACAACACACCATCGGGTTTCGGATACTCGATTACGGTCGTGCTTGCAGACGTTTTCAACGAATCGTGGTCCGCGTCTTTATTGCGCAAGGTAAACGGCAATTTTCCGCGAAAGATATTTTGGTCGATGAACGCGAATGCCGCACCGAGGAATGTTCCAAATTTGTGCAATGCTGGCGCGAAATTTCGCGCACGATGAAGTTCGTCATAAACCCAAGACTGCCGCACGGCGTCTTCGAAATCATCTAGCTCGGTGTAGGCATCCCCAGCTTTGAGCGCGCGATAGGTGCTTTCCGCTGCCAGCATGCCCGTCTTGATCGCCGTGTGCGCACCTTTTATTTTAACGCCATTCAGAAAGCCCGCATCGCAGCCCACGAGCATGCCACCCGGGAATGTCAACTTCGGCAACGACTGAATACCTCCTTTGTTAACCGCGCGCGCGCCGTAAGCAATTCGCTTACCGCCCTCGAGATAACACCGAATTTTTGGGTGTAACTTCCAACGTTGAAATTCCTGGAACGGTGACAAACTCGGGTTCTCATAATTGAGCGCGACGATAAAACCAGCGAAAACCTGATTGTTAGCCGCGTGATACAGGAAACCTCCGCCCTCTGTTTTGTTGTCCATCGGCCAGCCCATTGTGTGAACGACCAGTCCTTCGTCATGCTGGTCTGGGTCGATTTCCCAAATCTCCTTAATTCCGATTCCATAGTGCTGCGGATCAGCATTCTTGCGGAGATCGAACTTCGCCATCAACGCCTCGCCGAGATTGCCGCGCACACCTTCTGCAAAAATCGTGTATTTGCCGAGTAGTTCGTAGCCGGCCTGGTAAGCATATTTCTTGCTCCCGTCCTTACCAATCCCCATATCACTGGTTACCACGCCGCGCACAGCACCAGCGTCGTCGTAGAGCACCTCGGACGCCGCAAAACCGGGAAATACGTTGATTTCCATTGCTTCTGCTTTCTCGCCCAGCCATTGGCACAGACGACCGAGACTAATGATGTAGTTGCCAACGTTGTGCATTGGCGCGGGCACGAGCATGCCCGGTACCCGCGTCGACGTATTTTCGCCGCGCATGTAATGAATTAGATCGCCCTTGACCGCCGTGCTAACTGGCGCGCCTTCCTCACGCCAATTTGGAAACAACTCGTCGAGTGCTCGAGCATCGAAAACATTTCCCGACAAAATATGTGCGCCAATTTCGGAGCCTTTCTCGACTACAACGATGGATAGCTCCGCACCGTCCGCCTGCGCAAGCTGCGCGAGCCGACAGGCAGTCGCAAGGCCGGCAGGCCCCCCTCCGACGATCACGACGTCGAACTCCATTGATTCTCGTTCAGCCTGCTCGGACATATTTATTCTGCTTTCATACTCAAAGAGGCCGCTAGTTTAGCAAAACAACCGTTTTTCACCGCACCAAATTCACGGTACGCTCCCCCACGTGATGAAGAACCGACAATGAAGATCAGATTTGCCTATCAAGCGTTACTCGAGAACGAGGGCATGCTGGTCGACCCCGCTCAAGAGGAGGTCGTTCGACGTCTCGCACAGCTGCAACAGACCATTGTCGATCAAAACGCCCCCTTTCAAAGGCTTCGCCGTCGTTTGCCCAGGGGATCGGAAGCGTCTCCTCGTGGAATCTATCTCTGGGGTGGCGTTGGCCGGGGTAAAACGTTCCTGATGGATTTGTTTTTCAGCACGCTGGACTATCAGCCGAAAAAACGCATTCATTTTCACCGCATGATGAGCAACGTGCATTCCCGGCTGCATGAAATCGCCAACACTGGAGCGATCGAAAATCCTTTAGAACAAGTGGCAGCCGATATCGCGAAAGATGCGCAGGTGTTATGTTTTGACGAATTCTTCGTCAGTGATATAGGCGACGCCATGATTCTTGGCCGCCTTTTAGATGCCTTCTTTCGACACGGTGTCACCTTGGTGACAACATCAAATTCACATCCCAGCGCGCTCTATCCGGATGGCTTACAACGGCAGCGTTTTCTACCGGCCATCGATGCGCTACTTCAGCACACTGAGGTCATCGAGCTTGATGCCGGGACGGATTATCGCCTTAGATTGTTCGCACGGGCGGGAACTTACCTCGTCAGTCCCGGTGACGCGGCTGATAAAGAGCTGAACGGCTATTTCGCAGGAAGTGCCTCTGGCGATGTACGCGAGGCCCATGACATCGAAGTACTCGGTAGATCAATACGGACAAAACGCTGTGGGAAGGGGGTCGTCTGGTTCGACTTTATGGAAATCTGCGATGGTCCGCGCAGCCAGGAGGACTATATTGAAATTGCACGCTGGTATCCGACCGTCATCATCTCTGATGTTCCGGTCCTGACGGCCGAGCTCGAGAATGCGGCGCGACGATTCGTTGCTTTAGTGGACGAATTCTATGACCGCAAAGTCAAATTGGTTCTTTCTGCGGCTGCGCCTGCGGAATCGCTATATCAGGGAAAACGGCTGGAGTTCGAATTCCAACGAACATCCAGCCGCCTGACCGAGATGCAACAGGAAAAGTACCTACACGCCGCTCACATTGCCTAACAACCATCCAAATCCTTCCACGCGTCGCTGTTTAACATCGAGTCGCAACGAAGTACCATCATGAACGCAATTATTATCAATAAGGATATATCTCAGATGGACGAACAGTCAGATAATACACTGATTTTAGAAGATTTTTTTCCTTATCGACTGGCAATTCTATCGCACATCGTCTCCAGTTTGATTGCTCGCGTCTACGACAAGCGCTTTGGACTGACGATTCCCGAGTGGCGCGTCATCGCGATAGTAGGACGATTCCCGGGCTTATCAGCCGTTGAAGTCGCGGAGCGAACAATGCTCGATAAGGTCGCGATCAGCCGCGCCGTAACGAAACTCATCAAGGCGAATCGAATTGATCGTCAATTCGCCGACGCAGATCGCCGCCGTTCGATACTGACGTTGTCAGAAGAGGGGAGAAAAGTACACAACGAGGTCGCGCCGTTCGCCCTCGAAATGGAGCAGGACCTTCTGCACGGACTGGACGACGAGCAAATTCAAATATTGAACACCGCCATCGAACGATTGCTGGCCCGCGCGCGACTGATCAGCTCGCCTTAGCTAGCCCCACAGCACACGAAAACAAACTCCGTGCTAGCAGCCAGCTCCTGTGTGACGATCGACATTTTACCGCGGTAAAACTTTTCTGTAATTTCCAGCACCGATCGCTAGCAATGCGCCGCACAGAGGAATACTCTTGCCTCCCGACAGCCTCAGCAATCAATTGTGTTACGCAGACGGCGTTTTGCGCGGTCGGAGTACCCTTAATGTCTAAAAAGCAGCGGCGTCGCTCAAGCGACATTTCGAGTCGTCTCATCGACGATATTATCGCAGCCAATCCGCGCTCCAAATCGCTGCGGACTAAGAAGCAAGCCGACGGATATCTGCGTCAATACTTTGCGGACGTCCCGCATGACGACATGGCCGGCAGATCGACAAAAATCATGGGCCAAGCGGCCGTTGCGCACCTTGAATTCGGACGCGTCCGTAAACCGAAGAAAGCAATTCTACGGATATTCAACCCGGAAGAAAAAACTCACGGCTACAAGTCAAATTATACGATTATTGAAATGGTCAACGACAACATGCCGTTTCTCGTTGACTCTGTATCGGCCGCGATTGGACGACACGGGCTGACCATACACATGACCGTCCATCCATTGTTTCGCGTAGACCGCGATGGCCGTGGAAAACTCGAGAAACTCCTCGATATAAATGTTGAGGGCGGCCAGATCGAATCATTTGTGCGCTTCGTGGTTGATCGAGAATCGGATCAGAACGAGTTGAATCTTCTTGAGCACGAAATCTCTAAAGTTCTGTTTGATGTTCGAGTTGCAGTACGCGATTGGCGCAAAATGCGCGACAAAATGCTGGAGGCCGCATCCACGCTAAATGCGGGACCAAACGGCGCCGATGCGGCGATACGCATGGAAACCGACGCGTTATTGCAGTGGATGGCAGACGATCACTTCACGTTTCTAGGCTACCGTGAGTACAAGCTCAAAAAACGAGGAGAAAAACTTTATCTGGACCCCGTCCAAGGATCCGGCTTAGGCCTCTTGTCCAGTGAAGAGCGTGGCGGGCGTGCTGTCGAACTCAGCAAGGAAATGCAGCGCATATCCCAATCCAAGGACTGGCTGATAATTACCAAGGCGAATTCGCGCTCGACGATCCACCGGCATAATTATCTTGATTACATCGGCATCAAAGTTTTCGATCGTAAGGGCAAGCCTGTTGGTGAGCGCCGCTTTATCGGTCTGTTTACATCGGTCGCATACAGCGAGAGCCCGCGTAACATTCCCTTACTACGACTCAAAGTCCAACGTGTACTGGAAGAGGCCACAGTCGACCCTTCCGGGCATCGCGGCAAAGCTCTGTCACACATACTTGATTCCTTTCCTCGTGACGAATTATTCCAAAGCTCAATTACGGACCTCGTCCGCACGACAACCGGTATTCTTAACTTACAGGATCGGCGTCGCGTAAAGTTTTTCTTGCGGCGCGATACATTTAGAAGATTTTTCTCCTGCGTCATTTATATTCCTAGGGAAAAATATACAACCGAAGTACGGCGTCGAGTCGAAGAAATATTGCAGGAGGAGTTTGATGGCTTATCTGTCGATTCCAGCGTGCAAATTGTCGACTCACCCCTCGCGCGCCTACATTCAATTGTTAGAACAAGCGTTGAAAATCGCGCACGCATCAGCATTCCGAGTATCGAGGAACGAATCGAACATGCTGTTATCAGTTGGCGCGATCACCTGCGAGTACAATTGGTTGACCGCTTCGGTCAGGACGAAGGCCTAGCGCTTTTTCGAGAGTACGGCGAGTCCCTCTCCGCTGGATACGAAGTCGAAACCGAACCAAAGGTTGCGTGCCTTGATCTGAAACGGATCGATGGACTTATTAAAGGCGAGCACGACAATTTCCTACTTTTGCATCAACCTAACGGTAAAGAACCAGGAAACCTGCATTTCCGTACTTTTCGCCAAGGCGATCCACTACACCTGTCCGGAGTGTTACCGCTTCTTGAGGATCTGGGTACTTCCGTCAGTAGCGAACGGCCATACCGTTTACAATTAAAGAACGGTAATTCGTTCTGGATCCAGGCATTTCGTCTGCAAATCACGCACTCAGCCGATGTTGATGTCGAGTCGGCCGCGGAGCGATTCCAGGAAGGTTTTCGACAGGCTCTATGTAGCGAATCCGAGAGCGACAATTTCAACGAGTTAATACTGTCTGCGGGGCTAAATGCACGTCAAACAGCGATCATTCGTTGTTACGCAAAATACATCTTGCAACTTGGCATTCCGTTTAGCCAGAACGCGATGGAAGAAGTGCTGGTAACAAATCCAAGATTGGCTGCCGCATTTGTACGGCAATTCGAATTACAGTTCCAACCCGATCTGATCAAGAAGGCCAGACAGGAGGAACTCGAATCTTGCGAGCGAATGATCACCCGCGGAATTTCGAAAGCACGCAGCCTGGACGAAGACAGAATATTGAGCGCGTTTGCTGGTGCAATTAGCGCGACCTTACGAACAAACTATTTTCAGCCTGATAGTGCAGGCACCAACAAAACCTATATCGCCATAAAGGTTGACCCGACGCAGATTCCCGAAGCGCCCTTACCGAAACCTAAATACGAAATATTCGTTTATTCGCCCCGCTTCGAGGGAGTTCATTTGCGTGGCGGTAAAATCGCACGTGGTGGAATTCGCTGGTCAGATCGACGCGAGGATTTCAGGACCGAAGTCTTGGGCTTAATGAAGGCCCAGGTTGTGAAAAACACAGTCATCGTTCCGACGGGTGCAAAGGGCGGCTTTTTCTCGAAACAGCTCCCGGAAAACGACCGCGAGGCAATCCTGGCGGAGGGCATAGCCTGTTACAAACTTTTCATTTGCGGCCTGTTGGACATTACAGACAACGTTGTCGACGACAAAGTCATCGCTCCAAAGAACGTGGTTCGCCGCGACGGGGATGATCCGTATCTCGTGGTCGCTGCAGACAAGGGCACCGCGACCTTTTCAGACATTGCGAATAGCATCTCAGCTGACTACGGATTTTGGCTAGACGACGCGTTCGCCTCTGGTGGGTCGGCGGGCTACGACCACAAAAAAATGGGCATTACCGCCCGTGGCGCGTGGGAGGCCGTACGGCGTCACTTTCGCGAACAGGGTGTTGACGTGCAAAAAGACCCCTTCACGGTCATCGGCATTGGCGACATGAGTGGCGACGTATTCGGCAATGGCATGCTGCTGTCGCGCAAGATAAAACTGGTTGCTGCGTTCAACCATATGCATATTTTTCTCGACCCCGACCCGGATATGGCGGCGAGCTTCAAAGAACGTCAACGAATTTTTCGCCTGGATCGTTCTAGCTGGGATGACTACAACGATACGCTCATCTCGAAAGGCGGCGGTGTCTTCTCCCTACAGGCGAAACAGATAAAGCTAAGTCATGAAATACAAGCAATGCTCAACACCAGCGAAACCTCGATGCGCCCGCTCGATCTCATTCGCACGATTATGCGCATGCAGGCCGACCTTTGGTGGAACGGCGGCATCGGCACCTACGTGAAAGCCAGTACAGAAAGCCATGCGGATGTCGGTGATCGCGCCAACGACACCGTTCGAATTGATGCTAACGAACTGAACTGCAAGGTGGTTGGCGAAGGTGGCAATCTCGGCTTAACCCAACGCGGGCGAATCGAATATTCGATGCATGGTGGTCGCATCAATACGGACTTCATTGATAATTCCGCCGGAGTGGATAGTTCAGACCGTGAAGTCAACATAAAAATCCTCTTGATCGCGGCGGCGAAAGAACACGGCCTCGACACCGCCAAAAGAAACAAGTTACTTGCCAAGATGACCGATGACGTCGCGCGATTCGTGTTGCGCAGCAATTATTTGCAAACACAATCAATCAGCATGATGGAGGCGCGGGCGCCAGAAAGACTGTCCGAGACAGCCAGGCTAATTAGTAATCTCGAAAAAACTGGTTTATTGAATCGCGACCTTGAATGCTTACCGGATGAGTTGGAAATTGACGAGCGGCGCCAGCGGGGCCAGGGTCTGACTCGACCCGAACTGTCCGTAATCCTGAGCTACGCGAAAATTGATTTGTACAACGGACTGGAAGGATCGGATCAAGCGCTTGATGACTTCTTAACCACTGATCCACAGCGATATTTCCCACCTATATTGCGCAAACGCTACTCAGATCTCATTCCCGTACATCGTCTTAGTCGACAAATATTAGCGACGCTCATTGCAAATAATATTGTCAATCGCATGGGACCAACGTTCGTCAAGCGCGTGCAGGTCGACACTGGCGCAAACATCGTCACTATTGCGAGAGCCTACATCGTTGCTCGCGAGATATGTCAGACAAGCGATATATGGCGCCAGATCGAAGAACTGGACAATCAAATACCAGCAAAAATCCAGCAATCGATGATGTTTGATGTCGGACGAATTTTACGACATGCCTGTTACTGGTTGATCGAACGCTACGGTGACGATCTCGATATCGTCAAGGCGGTCGATGAGCTGAAAGTTGGGATGACGACCGTCTACGCTCGGGCTTTAAGCATTGTTGTCGGTCCAGGGAAAGAGCGGCAAAGATCTTCTGCAATGGACTACATGAAAAATGGAGTACCAGAGAAGCTCGCAAAAAAAATGGCTGCGCTCTTACTTACGCGGGGAGGTCTCGATATTACGGATCTCACTAATCGGCATCGCAAGGAAATAATACCGACGGCGCAAATGTACGCAATTTTGAGCCATCGATTGGGCATTGTCTGGATGAATCGTTCTGTTGAAAATTTGCATGTCGAAGGTCGTTGGCAGGCATTGGCGCGCAGCAACTTGCGCGATGACTTTTACCGCATTAGACGTGATTTTGTAACGAGACTGTTTTCGAATCGTAGTCGTAAGACGCCGCAAGAATTATTTGACGTCTGGACAGAAAAAAATGCGACTGCTATCCGAGTGTTTGATTCAGTTCTGGCGGATATGCAGCTCAAGCAAGACGTTGACTTTGCGACGCTGTCAGTCGCATCGCAAGAACTACGCAAGCTGACCGACAGTTTGTAATAAGATCGAAAACTGAACCCTATACAAAAAGCGGAGAAATTATGGCGGGCAAACTTGTCTTGTGTCGGCATGGCCAAAGTGAATGGAATCTACAAAACCTATTCACAGGCTGGACGGATATTGAACTTACGGAAAAGGGCCGCCAAGAGGCATCGGATGCTGGAAAGCTGCTCAAAGAGCTTGATTACGAGTTCGACATTGCTTTTACCTCCGTTCTTAAACGTGCGATTGAAACCTTGTGGATCATGCTTGATGAAATGGATCGAGTCTGGATTCCAGTTGTTCGTGATTGGCGCCTTAACGAACGTCACTACGGTGCCTTACAAGGCCTGAACAAGGCGGAAACCGCTGCAAAGTATGGGGACGAACAGGTACATATTTGGCGCAGAAGTTACGCGACCACACCACCTCCGTTGGAAGTCGATGACGATCGTCACCCAAGCCATGACGTGCGTTACGCGGGTATCGAAGAACTGCCTGCCACCGAGTCGTTAGCCACTACGCTCAATAGAGTCTTGCCTTGCTGGGATGAAATTATTGTCCCGGAATTGCGCGCTGGGAAAAATGTACTCATTGCCGCGCATGGCAACAGCCTCCGTGCGCTCGTCAAAATGTTTGATGACGTTTCTGAAGATGAAATTACCAGCTTCAATATTCCGACCGGCGTGCCGCTCGCATACACTCTTGACGACAATCTAGCCCCTATGTCCCGAGAATTCCTTGGTGATCCGGATGCTGTCGCCGCTGCTGCCGCTGCCGTTGCAAATCAGGCTAAAGTGACGTGATTTTCAAACTCGAAGATCGGCAACCGATCTTCGAGGGCAGCAATCATTACATTGCGCCGGGCGCTAATATTGTTGGCGACGTGGTATTGAAAGATCGCGCAAGCGTCTGGTTCAATGCGGTCATTCGGGCCGATAACGATCGAATTGAAATTGGTCGGGAAAGTAATGTTCAAGATGGTGCCGTTCTGCATACGGACACCGGTATTCCGCTGATCGTTGGAGATGGTGTAACGATCGGGCACCGCGTGATGCTGCACGGCTGCACCATTGGCGCGAATTCACTTATCGGCATTGGCAGCACCATTTTGAATCACGCAGTGATCGGCGAAAATTCGATTGTCGGTGCAAACTCGTTGATTACGGAAGGTAAGTCGTTTCCGCCAGGGTCGTTGCTAATGGGTTCGCCGGCTAAATTCATTCGCCCACTGAGTGAAGACGAGAAATCCATGATTGGCGCAGCCAGAAATTCTTACGTAGAAAAAAGCCGGCTGTACGCTCGCCAGCTAAGCCCCATTGAGTAACGCAAGAATCAATTAGTCGGGCTCAAATGCTCAATGTAATTATGCTTGCGATTTCGGATCGGAGCGCCTCTCTTTACCGGCATCTTCAGACAACACCCGAACTAAACCTTCCTGAGTCGACGACGCAACCAGAGTTCCGTCTGTGGTGAAAAATTGCCCTCGAGAAAATCCTCTTGCCCCAGATGAGTTTGGGCTATCCATCGCATACAACAGCCAATCGTCAATACGAAAATCACGGTGGAACCACAGCGCATGATCAAGACTGGCCATCATGATACGGCCGCGACCGAAAGTGAGGCCATGTGGCAAAGTACTAGTGCCGAGCAATTCATAATCCGAGACGTAAGCCAACAGGTTTTGATGTAAGGCTCTATCGCTTGGCAACGCGTCAACCGATTTTATCCAAACGTGCTTCAGTGGTGGCCGCGGTTTGTTCGTCAGAAAGTCCATCGGTTCCACCGGGCGGAATTCGAAAGGCCGCTTGACAGTCAAATAACGTCGCATTTTTTCCGGGACTTGTTGCAAAATTTCCGGTGCTAATTGGGTTACATCCTGCAGTCGATCGGGACCGTCCACATCTGGCATCTCATCCTGATGCTCCAATCCGGTTTCGGGATTTTGAAAAGAAGCGGCAAGATTAAAAATAGGCCGTCCATGCTGAATCGCAACGACACGACGCACGGAAAAGCTGCCTCCATCTCGGGAACGATCAACGTCATAAATAATCGGAGCTTTCATGTCGCCGCGACGCAAGAAATACGCATGCAATGAATGTGCACGACGATCAACAACTGTATGGCTGGCCGCAGACAAGGCCTGACCGAGAACCTGGCCACCGAAAACCTGGGCACTACCGATGTCGCGACTCTGGCCGCGGAAAATATTCTCTTCTATCCGCTCGAGCGTTAAGAGTTCTATTAGGCCTTTTAAAACGGCGTGCATTTGGCTTTATTCCTGTAACAACTTTAAGCTCGCCCGGCCAGCATGAAACGGGGAAGAATCGGGAGTGTACACAATCTAGTTGGCATAGATCCCCGCAGACTGGATTGCATCGTCACTTCGTTCCTCGCAATAACGAGCTTAGGGGATACGCTGACCCTTCCCGCACCGCCACCGTCATCGCGAGCGCAGCGACGCGATCCATTCGATGACTGGAAAACCGAATTGCTTCGCCACTTAATTCGTCGCAATGACGAGGTTAGAAGATTGAGACGCCAAATCGTGCCAACTGAATGACTTTTAGCCTGCCGCTAGGTGACAGAGACGCCACCGTCGACAATAATCCCGGTCCCACTTACAAAAACCGAATCGTCATTTGCGAGAAACAGCACAACTTTAGCAATATCCACCGGTTCACCCAGTCGCTTCGCCGCTGAGCGTTGAATACAATAGTCGCGAAGATCTTTGTTGGCGTTAAATACTCGACGACTTTCCGGCGTCATGATGGCGCCGAGTTGAATGTAGTTTGCATTGATTCCGTACTGCGCGATTTCCGCCGCCAGGTTGCGTGTCAGCTCGGCAATCGAAGCTTCCGAACGCGCGTAGCCATCGGCAGCATCTTTTGCGAAAACACTCTGATTGAATCCGATAATAACGATACGTCCTGCTGGACTGTTCTTCATCATCGGTAACATTTAATCGCAAATTGCTGAAACCAAATCTCTCTTGCGAGTTAGCAATTGCTTGAGCCCGTCATCGTCGTCACCCGCAATCGGTCCACCTGAGTGCGGACTTACGTTGCAAATAACAATATCCACCACGCCCAACTCATCAGAAACCAACGAACCCTATTTCGTTGGGCCATCGGAGGCGTTAGTGTCCAGCGCTGAAACATGCACGCCTCGAACTGACTTGTAGAGGGATTCAACGCCACTATTAGCTCTATCGACCGCCAATACTTCTGCGCCCTGCTTGATCAACGTACGCACGATGGCCTCGCCAATGCCAGCACTGGCACCGGTCACGACCGCTTTGAATCCAAAAAGACGCTTTGCGTCAATCATATCTCACCCAAACGATTGATTTACCCTGAAATTCTATCAGGACGGTAATTGGTAATCCGCGAACTGCTTCCGCAATTCGATTTTCTTTATCTTGCCTGTCGCCGTATGTGGAATCTCGTCGACAAACGCTACATCGTCTGGAATCCACCACTTGGCGACCTTGCCTTCGAGCCAACCCAATAATTCCTCCTTGGTTGCCTCCTTACCCTCCGCGAGTATCACCACCAACAATGGTCGTTCACTCCATTTCGGGTGTGCAACGCCGATAACGGCTGCCTCAGCCACAGCTGCATGCCCCATCGCAGTATTCTCAACTTCGATCGAGCTAATCCACTCGCCGCCTGATTTGATGACGTCTTTTGTTCGATCCGTAACCGCCATGTAGCCATCGGCATCAATAGTGGCAACGTCACCCGTGTCGAACCAGCCGTCTTCGGTATGCGCATCGCCCGCACCATCGAGTTTGTAATAGTCGCTGCAAATCCACGGCCCGCGAACCTGTAGCGCGCCGTAGGCAATCCCATCCCACGGCAACTCATTGCCCGAATCGTCCACAATGCGCATATCTACGCCAAAAATGCCACGCCCCGCTTTTGCTCGCAGCGTAATAAGCTCGTCTGGCGTTAGGTCTTCCATACCGGCTTTAATCGTACCCGTCGTGCCCAACGGACTCATTTCCGTCATGCCCCAGCCTTGAATTACGACGACATCATGCTCGTCTCGAAAATCTCTAATCATCGACTCCGGCACTGCTGCACCGCCAATGACCGTCCGTTCAAGTCTGTTGAGCGTCTTGCCCGCGGTTCGGGCGTATTGCAGAAGCGCCATCCATACCGTTGGCACGCCCAATGCCAAGGTAACGCCCTCACCCTCTAACAACGCGTAAAGTGTTTCGCCATCGCCCATCTTTGGGCCCGGGAATACCAGTTTGGTACCGGCCATGACAGCTGCAAATGGGACGCCCCACGCGTTGACATGAAAAAGTGGTACCACTGGCAATACGCAGTCTTGACTCGCAAGGCACATAACGCTGGGTGAGACCGCAGCATATGCATGCAATATCGTGGAACGATGATCGTAGAGCACACCCTTTGGATCGCCCGTGGTCCCTGACGTGTAACACAATGCCGAGGCTGTACGCTCATCGAGCTTAGGCCAGTCGAACTCATCGCTTTCAGCACCGATTAAAGATTCGTAAGACTGTACGTTCTTGAGGCTTGTCTCAGGCATATGAGCGTCATCCGTCATGATCACGAATCTTTCGACAAGCGGAATTTGATCCTCTATTTGCTCTACCAACGGCAACACCAATAAATCCACCAATACAATGCGATCTTCAGCATGATTAATGATGAAAATAATTTGTTCCGGAAACAGTCGTGGATTGACAGTGTGGCAAACATAGCCAGAACTGCTTATTGCGTAGTAGGACTCCAGGTGGCGATAGTCATTCCACGCAAGCGTAGCAACCCGATCCCCTTGTTCAAGACCGAGCTTGGACAATGCATTAGCCAACTGCCGTGTTCGTTTGAAGCACTCGCGATAAGTGTAACGATGCAGCGGATTATCAGCCGTCACGGAGACGATTTCCCGGTCTCCAAAGTTTATATCCGCGTGCTTCAAGATCGATGAGATCAAAAGCTCGTCATCCATCATCAAACCTTGCATACGCTTACTCTCTCATGGTTGCGAGTCGCTACTGGATCGCAATTTAACAGATCTCACTGATAATTCAGCAACATAATTGGAAATTTTTTCAAGGGGTCAGACGTCGTTTTTTCTAGGATGCCCGAATAAAATCCCGCGTCGATTCCCCGGAGCGCGCCAAGCAATCAGAAATTCCCTATGATCGGCCAGGTCCCATTAGATACCAGGCGATGACACCCAACATCGGCAACAATATGACCATGGCAATCCATAAGGCCTTGCGCGCATCACCGGTCGAGCTCTGCGCGATTTTCAAAATCGCGTAAACATCTGCGATGAGTACCAGAATTCCAATTACGCCAAATTCCATCGATCACTCCAAAATAAATAGGTTTGCACTTTTCCTGGTCTGTCGCGGCCCAGTGCAATATTCCACCGCTGTCTAGTTACGATACACTAACTGCGCCGAACGAAGAACAAGCTAACCAACAAAGGGTCGCCTAGCCATGCCGCAACGATTCAACAATATTCTCGAGACAATCGGCAACACACCGATTGTCCACCTCGCCAAGCTGAGTCCGAAAAACGCCAATATATTTGTCAAAATTGAAGCGTTTAACCCAATGGGATCCGTTAAAGATCGACTCGCGCTCGGAGTCATCGAAGATGCCGAGCGTTCTGGCGCGCTAAAGCCAGGACAAACGGTTGTCGAAGCGACCAGCGGCAATACTGGCATCGGACTTGCCATGGTCTGCACCCAAAAAGGCTATCCACTCGTCGTCACGATGGCCGAAACCTTCAGCGTCGAGCGCCGCAAAATGATGCGCTTCCTCGGCGCAAAAGTCGTACTAACACCTGCGTCGCTGAAGGGAAGCGGCATGCTCGCAAAAGCAACAGAACTTGCCGAGGCGCACGGCTGGTTCCTGTGCAAGCAATTTGAAAACGAGTCGAATGCCGACGCGCATAGCCGCACGACGGCACCGGAAATACTGAGTGCGTTTGAGGGCGATCGCCTCGACTACTGGGTAACAGGATTCGGTACTGGCGGTACCCTAAAGGGTGTTGGGCGTGTCTTAAAAGAATCGCGACCAGAAACCAAAGTGATCGTTTGTGAACCCGACAACGTGCAAATTCTTGGCAGTGGCATTCCTCAAGACAGATTACCGGACGGTACACCGGCTAACAGCCATCCGCTTTTCCGTCCGCACGCCATGCAAGGTTGGAGTCCCGACTTTATTCCGAAGCTAGCCGAAGATGCTGTGGCAGCCGAGCTGATTGACGGCATTGTTCCTGTCAGCGGCGCGGAAGCGATACGGCTGAGCAAAGCACTCGCCACAGAAGAGGGGATATTTGTCGGTATATCCGCTGGAGCAACGCTTGCAGGTGCTATGGAAGTCGCCAAGAAAGCTGAAAATGGTGCCAACATTCTTTGCATGTTGCCGGACACTGGTGAACGTTATCTCAGCACACCATTGTTTGACGATATTTCCGAAGACATGACCAGTGAAGAAATGAACATTGCGAAATCAACGCCCAATTACCGCTTCGATTCACCACCGCCGGCTCCACCTGTCGAAGCAGACGATCAAGCTAAAGTCGCGGCACCAGCAGATGCCGTAAAATTTTTGCAAGACGCCACCCATGACAAGCAAAATCCGGTCATCATTTTTTCGTTGGAGTGGTGCGAGTTTTGCTGGTCCGCAAAGAAAATGATGACAGAATACGAGGTTCCGTATCAAGTAGTCAATTTGGATTCAGTCGAGTATCAACAAGACAATCGCGGTGGAAATATTCGCTCAGCGATCGAAGCACAAACTGGACTAAAAACAATCCCGCAAATTTATATTGGCGGGAAACACGTTGGCGGCGCGACCGAGTTATTTGATGCTTGCAAAGACGGAACGATGGGAAAAATGTTGCAGGAAAGTTCAGTCGCCTACAATCGTGATGTCACAACAGATCCCTACTCTTTTCTGCCGGGATGGTTGCACACTCGATAGCGGCGTTTAACCCGTGCTGACAGCGGGTTGTACTTCTTCTTCGAAGAAGTACATTGCAAGCGTCTCTGCAACACAAGCCGGTTTTTTTTCACCTTCAACTTCAATCCGCACTTCTGATAACAAATGCAGCGCGCCACCGCGCTTACGCGCTTGCAGAACCTTGCCTCGACACCGAACGCGGCTGCCGACTGGCACCATCGTGTAGAAACGAACCTTGTTACAGCCAAAATTTATCGCACGTTCGAGATTTGTGACTTCAATGAAGCCCCCGGTCAACACCGGTATCAATGCAAGCGTCAGATAGCCATGGGCGATCGTCGTGCCATTAGGCAATTCAGCCGCGGCTCGTTCCTGATCGACATGAATCCATTGGAAATCACCCGTTGCCTCGGCGAATTTATCGATCCGCTCCTGATCAATCGTAACCCACTCGGAAACGCCCGCTTCCTGGCCCTCGAGCGCCTTCGCATCGTCAATTGAGCTAATTGTGTGCAAAATCGGTTCCTTCGACAAAATTATGTTGCAGTGCAAGAAAATCACAAAATACTTAAGCAGAGCAAGCTTTCTGTCACGGTTTGTTGCGCAATTGCCCCCAGTACATCGTGAAGCCCAACGTTCATGGGGCCTCCGAAGTTTGTACTGTGTTGCGCCTTCTTCCTGGATTGTCACCAGATCCAGGCGCATTGCGGAACCCTGCCCGGTTGATCTTATTTACCCAACCTATTTAAAGTGCAGCAAATGGAAAATAGAAACCTATTTGCAGTTCTACTGGCAGCCGGCAGCTCGCGGCGTTTTGGCTCGACTAAGCAACTGGCAGAAATTGACGGCGTCTCTTTGGTCGCTCGAGCGACGCGATTATGCGAGTCAGTTTGTGAGGAGCGCTCGGTGCTGATTTTGGGCAATGACTGGGCGCGGGTCCACGATGCCTGCGAACCACTATTAGGATTTATTGCGATTAATCCGGACTTCGAAACCGGCATCGCAGCATCCATCCGACGAGGCGTCAACGCGATCCGCGAGAATGCAGACGGGATGTTGCTCATGTTGGCAGACCAACCACGGGTCAGTGACACTCATCTCAAGGCTTTGGAAGCTCGTTGGCGGGAATCGCCACAATCAATCGTCGCAAGCGCTTATGCAGATACGCTCGGCCCACCGATAATCTTTCCCAAGCAAGATTTTCCAGCCCTTAGCGAATTGCACGGCGACACGGGAGCAAAAGCGATTCTATTGGACAATCCGGACCGGCTTCAGACGATCGAATGCGAAGCGGCAGCGATCGATATTGACATCCAAGAAGATTTACAGCGGCTCTAGGAAACACTTGCCTGCGGGTGTTGATGGCCGTGTGTCACGCAACGTTCACAATTGACCCAATCTGAATGTCCAGCAACATAATGTTCTTTCTTCCAAATTGGCAAGCGAACCTTGACCTGATCAATGATGTATCGGCACGCGGAAAATGCTTCGTCACGATGTGCCGATGTCACGCCAACCCAAACCGCGCAGTCACCGATTTCAAGTAATCCGGATCGATGCACGCAATTCACGTGCAGCAACGGAAACTTTTGCATCGCTTCAGCTATTACCTTCTTACCCTCAGCAACAGCAACCGGTTCGTATACTTCGTACTCCAGGCGTAGAACTTCTTGCCCGTCATTTTGATCGCGAATCCAACCTTCGAAACTAACGTAAGCGCCAGCACCGCGATCAGTAAGATTCTTCTTAAGTTCTTCCGGGTGAATCGTAGCGGACGTAATCAGCATAATTAGCCTCCTGCGACCGGTGGAAAAAGAAGCACAATGTCACCATCGTTGACGACTGCATCCCAATCCGCCATTTCGTCATTTACTGCTACCTTGCAATGACCGAGCGGCTCTTCAGAGCCGTGTCGATGCTTTAGGCTTTCGAACACATCGCCTGCGTTGGACACGGCAAGACTTACTTCCTCTTCAGCAACGCCTGCATGCTCGCGAAAGCCCGCGAAGTAACGCACTGTAATGTTTTTCGTCATAGTGATTGTTCGATTCCGGTACCCGCGAGATCTTCCGGCGAATTAATATTGTGAAGTGCCCTTGGATTGGGTTGCGTTAGCAAATGGGCCGGCGCGTTAATCAGAATTTTTCTCGGACAGTTGAACCCGTCTGCAACGAATTGATCGATCGTTTCTCGAGCAGCGGGTCGATAGATAGCACACAGGGGTTCTGGCAAATCATCGTGCGTACTTTTGTAAGCTGTTGCAACATGTTCGGTAGATGCCTCATCTAGCAAATTGACAATGGTCGCTACATCCAGCTCTGGTAAGTCACAAGCCAATACCAACCAGCTAACTTCCGGGTTGCGATCCATCGCAGTCATGATTCCCGCAACGGGACCGAGATCAACATATGCATCGACGATTTTATCGAAATCTTTTCGCGTTGGGTCGTCGGCCTGCTCACGGCTCGTCGACACAAACACACGCGGCAGCTGTGACTCCAACAGCGACACTGCGCGAGACAGCTGGGTTTCCCCATTTTGCGTCAATGAGGCTTTATCGCTGCCCATACGACGACTTTTGCCGCCCGCAAGTACTAAGCCCCAGACTGGCTCAGGCACGCTCACGATGATAATCCTCTTTGCCGCCTGTTTTGGAAATCAGGCTTGTTTCGCGAATGACAATTTCATGTGAGAGTGCTTTGCACATGTCATAAACGGTGAGCGCGGCAATGCTGGCTCCAGTGAGTGCCTCCATTTCGACGCCGGTGCGATGATGAACTTTGCAGCGGCAATCAATGACCGCACGAGATGCGTCATCTAGTTCAATTGTCACCTTACAGTTGCTTAAGCCCAAAGGATGACAGAACGGTATGAGTTCATGCGTACGTTTTGCTGCCATCACTCCCGCAACAATTGCCGTCACAAAAACTGGACCTTTCGCGGTCTCGATATCGCCACCTGAAAATCGACTTGCAACGTCGGCGGGAAACTCCACGATCGTACGCGCATGCGCCTCCCGATCAGTTGGCGTTTTACCGCTAACATCGACCATGGTTGGTTGATTCTTCTTATCGATATGACTGAGATTGCTCATGCCTGCTAACCGCCCATTCGGTACATTTCGATTTTGTTGAGTAATGGTTTCTCATCCTGTTCCGGCTTGCGGACTTCACTATACCGATCTGATCGATTCAGCCAAACGGCGTTTAGAATCCTAGCAATTTCATCGTCACTCGCTCCGGCGCGCATTGGCCCACGCAAATCGGTGCCTTCGGTCGCAAACAAACAGGTATACAACGTTCCATCGGCCGAGAGTCGCGCGCGACTGCAATTGCCACAGAACGGATCCGTGACTGATGAAATGAATCCTAGCTCCCCCTCGCCATCCAAATACTCATAGCGGCTCGCGACCTCGCCCGGATAATTTCTGTTGACGGCGCGTACCGGCCAACGTGCGTTTACCTGCTCTAAAACGTCTTTTGACGGTACGACCTGCTCCATCGACCATCCATTGCGACTGCCGACATCCATAAATTCGATGAAACGAACAATGTGGCCTGTCCCACGGAAATGCGCCAGCGTATCGAGCAACGTGTGGTCGTTTACGCCGCGCTGCACGACAACATTTATCTTAATTGGCGAGAGACCAGCACGGTCTGCGGCAGCAATCCCCTCCAATACTTTGTTGATGTGACCACGGTTCCCACTCATCGCGGCAAAAATTTTCTCATCCACGCTATCGAGGCTAATGGTCACTCGTTGCAACCCGGCCGCGGCCAAACCAGCTGCTACCGGCGCCAATAGAACACCATTAGTAGTCAGCGCCAGATCTTCGACGCCTGGCAGATCGCGTAGTCGCGCGACCAGACCCGTCACTTTCTTATCCAGCAACGGCTCACCGCCGGTAATGCGCAACTTGCTCACACCCTGTCGGACGGCAATTGACGCGATGCGCAAAATCTCATCGTGGCTGAGCCGCGCTGACTTGGTGAGAAACTGGTAGTCCTCGGTGAATTGCGCTTCGGGCATGCAGTAAGGACAGCGAAAATTGCAGCGATCCAGCAGCGAAATGCGTAAATCCTGTAGTGGGCGCCCAAGTGTGTCGCGCACGCGCTCGCTACCTGTCACCTCGGGATTATTTGGATTCTCACCAGTCATTAGCGAATTCTGCCCGAATACGGCAGCTCTGCAAGCACTGTGAGTATTTGGCAATCTGCCCCACCCGATTTTGCCCCTCAGATTTTGTTTAGACGAGCATACTGTTTAACAATATGCTGACAATGTTAGTCTGACGAAGCCGCACGCAGCAGGTGCTGCTGCTGCCGCTAATGTGATTTATCTGCAGTCGGCGGGCAAACCCATCAATCGATACGAGAGAACCTCTGATGAATATTGATTTAACCCCAGAAGAACTGGCGTTTCGCGACGAGGTCCGGGGATTTTTAGCGGATGATTATCCGGAGGATATCCGTCGAAAAAGAGACGAAGGTGTCGCGCTAACGCGTGACGACACTGTCCGCTGGCATAAAGCGTTGTACAAGCGCGGTTGGTTTGCCGTCGAATGGCCTGTCGAATACGGCGGCACGGGTTGGACGCCAGTACGGAAGTATCTATTCGCAAATGAGCTGGCTGAGGCAAACGCGCCGCTGGTGGTTCCGTTCGGCGTCAAGATGGTGGCACCGATCATCTATACATTCGGCAACGATGCGCAAAAGTCTCGTTTTCTCCCCGACATTCTCGCAAGCAACGTTTGGTGGTGTCAGGGCTACTCGGAACCGGGATCTGGTTCAGACCTCGCATCGCTTAAAACGAAAGCAGATTTCGATGGCAGCGACTACATCGTCAATGGCACTAAAACCTGGACGACGTTGGGCCAGCACGCCGATTGGATTTTTTGCCTGGTCCGAACGAGATCGGATGTCGCCCGCAAACAGGAAGGAATCAGCTTTCTATTGATCGACATGAAAACACCCGGCGTCACGGTAAGCCCGATCATCACCATCGAGGGGGGACATGAGGTCAATGAAGTTCATTTCGACAATGTCCGTGTGCCTACTGAAAATTTGGTCGGCGAAGAAGGCAAAGGCTGGACGTACGGCAAAGTCTTGTTACAGCATGAACGCGTGAATATTGCCGGTGTGGCGGTCTCTCAGTATCGACTTAATAAACTAAAGGCTCGTGCAGCGGAATCAGTCCGCGGCGCCGATCCCCTGATTAACAACCAATCCTTCGCGCGAAAAATTGCCGCACTCGAAATTGATTTGCGCGCTCTGGAATACACTGAGCTGCGCACCTTAGCCTCCATCGCGACCGGACAGGCACCGGGGCCGGAATCGTCTTTCCTCAAAATTCGCGGCACCGAAGTGCAACAGGCAATCGACGCCATGACGATGGAGGCGGCTGGTTATTACGCACTACCGTATGTCCCGACTCAGTACACGCTCGACTTTCCGGACATCGACAGAATTGGCGAAGGCATTGAAACGCGCACTTCTCTGCAATACTTCAACAATCGCAAAGCGTCGATTTATGGCGGATCAAATGAGATTCAAAAAAACATCATCGCCAAGCACGTGCTGGGTCTGTAGGGGCAAGTGTCATGAATTTTTCAATTAGCGACGAACAAACCATGCTGGCCGACAGTATTTCGCGATTCATAGATTCCGATTACGATTTCGACACGCGCCAAAAAATTGTAGCGAGTGACGACGGATATAGCCACGACATGTGGAAAACTTTCGCCGAACTTGGCTGGACAGCAGTGCCGTTTGCCGAGACCGATGGCGGTCTCGACGGTGGGCCGATCGAAATGATGCTGATCATGGAGCAGTTCGGTCGCGGTCTGGTGGTCGAACCGTATCTTGCGAACATCATACTTGCTGGTGGCGTTCTGAAACGATTAGCCACGCCCGCACAACGAGAGCAATGGTTGGCACCGCTCATTGCAGGCGAGCTTCAAGCAGCACTTGCATTCGCTGAACCACAAAGCCGGTTTAGTCCGAACAACGTGCAAACTACGGCCACAGAGAGCGGCGACGCATACATTCTTAACGGGAAAAAAACCTTCGTACTCAATGGCGGCAACGCAGATGTTTTGATCATTCCGGCCAGAACATCGGGGTCGAGCACCGAAGCGGCTGGAATAAGTCTCTTTTTCATTGCTGCGGATACGCCGGGTATCTCGCGACAGCGCTACCCCACGGTCGACGGATCGCAAGCGGCCGATATCGCACTCGTCGACGTGAACGTGTCTTCTGACAGTTTGCTCGGCAACGCAAATGATGGATATCCGATTCTCCAAACTGTAGTCGACGAAGCAACACTTGCGGTGTGCGCGGAGGCAATGGGCGTCATGCAAACCTTGCAAGACAAGACCCTCGAATACACCAAAAACAGAGTTCAATTTGGCGTGCCCATCAGCAGCTTTCAGGCGCTCCAACATCGCATGGTTGATACGTTGATGATCTGTGAACAATCGCGTTCACTCTTGTATTGGTCAGTAATGCTGAACAATTCGTTGGATCCGAAAGCTGCAAATTCAATAAGCGCACTCAAATATCAAATCGGAACCGCCGGGATCAAACTTGCTGAAGAAGCCGTACAGCTGCATGGCGGCATGGGCATGACCTGGGAAATGGATATTGGTCACTATTTCAAGCGAATGACGGCGATCAATATTCTGTTCGGCAACGCAGACCATCATCTCGACCGGTACATTTCTTACGGCCAACCATGATTCCGGAAGCCGTTGCTCAATTTTTTGGCGCGAACCAGGAATTGCTATGGCTGACAACACTCGTCCTCGATTTGACGGGCACGCTCATTCTGTATCGATTATTCGGCAAAGTTGGGCTGCAAGTCGCAATCGCTGCCGCCATCATACTTGCCAATCTGCAGGGCCCCAAACTGACCGAAATCTTTGGCTTTGAAACGACCATTGGGGTCATATTCTATTCCGGCATTTTTTTAGCAACAGACATTCTTAGTGAAAACTACGGACGTGCCGAAGCCAACAAAGCGGTCCGAATGGGTTTTGTCGTTAGTTTGATTGTTTTGACGATGTTAAGTCTGTCGATGTTATACACGCCAACAGATCGGCAATTTGCGATCGATGTCCACAATGCTTTCGACACTATTTTAAATTTCGCGCCACGGTTCATTTTGGGGTCACTTTTTGCCTATTTGGTCAGTCAGAGCTTTGACGTGTGGGCGTTTCACAAGATCAAAGAATACACCGGTGAGAAATGGCTCTGGCTCCGCAATAACCTCTCAACGATGTGCTCGCAAATTTTAGATACAGCCGTTTTTTCTCTGGTCGTTTGGTGGGGCGTGGTTGACCTGCTAACGGCGCTCAAATTGGGTGCCGTGAAATTCTGCTTCAAAATGGTCATCGCCATGATTGATACGACATTTGTTTATTGGGCAAGGTCTCTATTCCGGCGAAACCTTGTGCCTCAGGCGGCGCCGATTTAGCAGTACGATTTTCCTGTATCATCCCCGCCATGAATGAATGGCAACCCTCTGGCGTAATCACAATAACCACGGATTTTGGGCACAAAGGTCCGTTTGCTGCGGTAATGCAAGGCGCTATCATCAAGCGATTTGCTGACGCAAGAATCATCGATCTGGCTCACGATATTCCAGCACATTGGCCGCCGGAAGCAGGTTTTTGGCTGAGTCGGTCATACCAGTACTTCCCCAGCGGCACCGTACACATGGCCATCGTTGATCCTGGTGTTGGCACTGAGAGAGATGTCTTGCTGGTTATCAAAGACGATCACCTGTTCATCGCGCCGGATAACGGACTTCTCGCCCCTCTCGCAGAAAATGCCGCTAGAGTGTGCAAACTAAATGAAGATGCGCTCGACAGAATTGGCCTGGGCACTCCAAGTCTAACTTTTCATGGACGCGACATGTTTGCTCCGCTTGCGGCAGACCTAGCAGCCGGGAAAATTTGTGTGGATGACATCGGCACTGACTCCACTGACTGGATTCCAGGTCTTATTGAAGATCCGCAGGTTGGCAGCGCACTAGTAAGCGGCATTGTTATTACCGTTGATGCATTCGGCAACTTAATCAGCAATATTGACGCGTCACTAATCGAATCATTCGATAACCCAATGGTTAACGTCGCTGGAAAGACGATCGCTATGACGACCGCTTATGGTCGGGTCAGTCCTGGCGAGTATCTTGCACTTATCAATTCTTTTGGCGTGGTCGAAATCGCACGCTCGGAAGATAACGCAGCCGATGGATTGGGATGCGAGCGTGGCGCTCCGGTTGTCATAACTGACGCGAAGTAATTCCAGATTAGGAACTAGAGCGCGATCTATTCTTGTTTCGCTAGCGGTGCTGCTCACGGCATGCTCCACAAATCAATTCAGCGTCCCCTACTCTGACGAATCCTCATTATCGTTTGATGCAAACCTATTTGGCGATCGGCCCAGCATTGTGAGCGCAGCCAACCTGTTTGAATTGCGCGAAAGTCAGAAGACCGCGTTTCTCGATTATTTCCACGATCCATCTCGACAGTCGACGATTCCGCACGAGCGCGTATATAACTATCTACACACAACCACCGCAGACTTTGATTTCCACAATGACACACATACTGCCACCGAGACATTAGATAACGCCGCCGATAACTGTTTATCGCTGGCAATACTCACCACTGCGTTAGCCAAGCTCGCGAATGTTGAGACCGGTTACGAATTAGTCGACTCAACACCGGTGTTTGAGAGGAGAGGATAACTCTCAATGTTTTCCGCATCAACAGTGAGGTCGGACGTGACGATGTTCATCACACCCGACTGTTCAATTTTCTTGTTGAATGCGTCCACCATCTTTCGGGACGATTCTATAGCAACGATCTGGCTGCATTTCTCGGCAAGATTTTCAGCCAAAAGACCTGTGCCACAACCGAAAACCAGAACATTGGGCGTAACATTCAACTGTAGCGAATGAAATGCCTTCTCAGAATATTATCGGACACTCTCATCTTCGTCCCATTAAGCCGCGCAATCGTCCCACTCTTTCTTGGGTACGGACACAATCGACTCAGCTCTGCTGTTGCAGGGCCGCCTTCTCTACATTGGCCCAAGTATCCCGTAACGTCACAATACGATTGAACACCAGTTTATCTTCACTGTGATCTACGGCGTCAGGGCAAAAATAGCCAAGCCTCTCAAACTGTACGGTCTGTTCAGCAAGCCGCAATGCCGGTTCAGCTCTGGCCTCTACAACCTCAAGTGAATCGGGATTTAGATGCGGCATAACGTCATCGAACGATCCAGGATTTACCACTGTAAATAGCCGATCGTAGAGTCGCACTTCTGCAGGTTGAGAATGTTCAGCCGAAACCCAATGAATGGTCCCCTTCACTTTCCGATCGCTCGAACCACTACCGCTGCGGGTATCCGGATCGTAGCTGCAGTGCAACTCAATAACATTGCCCGCATCATCTTTGATGACTTCATCGCATCGAATGATGTATGCGAAGCGAAGTCGCACTTCACCACCCGGCTTCAGACGAAAGAACTTACGCGGCGCTTCTTCCATGAAATCGCCTTGCTCAACAAATATCTCACGACTAAACGGCATTTCACGAGTACCAAACCCTTCACGACCCGGATGATTCATTGCTGTCATCGATTCGACTTCACCTCCTGGAAAATTCGTAATGACAACTTTTAGCGGGCGCAGCACAGCCATTCTTCGCGGCGCTTCGTCACCGAGGTTTTCGCGCACGCTGTTTTCCAGCACACCCATCTCGATAAGATTATCTTTTTTAGTCACGCCAATGCGGCCGATAAAGTCGCGCACAGCGGACGGTGGATAACCACGCCGTCGCATACCCGCCAATGTGGCCAATCGTGGATCATCCCACCCGTTGACAACGCCTCCCTCTACTAATGCATTAAGCTTGCGCTTGCTGGTCAATGCATAGGCAAGATTGAGTCGAGAAAACTCTATTTGCCGTGGCCGATTTGGAAGGCTAAGTTGATCGAGAAACCAGTCATACAATGGCCTGTGATCCTGGAACTCCAGCGTGCACAGTGAATGCGTAACGCCCTCAAATGCATCCGACAAGCCGTGTGCAAAATCGTACATTGGATAGATGTTCCATTTATCGCCGGCATTCTGATGGGCAATTTTTCGTATTCGGTACAGCGTTGGATCTCGCATGTTTATGTTCGGCGAGCTCATATCGATTTTCGCACGTAGCACACACGAGCCTTCGTCAAACTCACCGTCTCGCATACGTGAAAGAAGATCCAAGTTCTCATCGCTGCTGCGATCTCGATGCGGGCTATTTTTTCCCGGCTCCGTCAAGGTGCCACGATAGTCACGAATCTCTTCCACGCTAAGACTATCGACGTAAGCCTTGTCCATTTTGATCAGTTGGGTAGCAGCGTCATACAGCTGATCAAAATAGTCGGATGCATGCGAAAGGCGATCTGCCCAGTCAAACCCTAGCCAACGAACGTCAGCCTTAATTGCTTCCACATATTCCAGGCTTTCTTTACCTGGATTCGTGTCGTCGAAACGCAGGAAAGTTTTACCCGCATTCTCCTCCGCCACGCCAAAATTCAGGCATATCGATTTTGCGTGTCCAATGTGCAAAAACCCATTGGGTTCCGGCGGGAATCGGGTGACAACAGCGCCTTCATGCTTTCCGGCCGCAATGTCGTCGCTGATAATTTGTCGAATAAAGTCTTTAGGTTCGTTGTCGTTCATTAAGTCAGAATCTTTCTATTGCTGCAGCGGTGCAATTGTACGCACCAATGTCGCTAATACCAGAACAACACAGGCGAACGTCGATTAGGGATTCCTTAGTTCGATTGGTTACTACAGGCCACACATACGCCTTGCACCTCAAGCGTCTGCTCTTCGGCAACGAATCCCGTGGCGGCAGCGCTCGAAATAATAAGATCACTAATCGCCTGATCGTCCAGTTCGGCAACCGATCGACAATGCCTGCAAATCAGAAATTGGCCTGTATGAGGACTATTCGGATCCGGACAGCCAACAAAGGCATTTAGCGAATCAAGCCGATGCACCAGATTAGCCTCAATCAGAAAGTCGAGCGCGCGATATACCGTCGGCGGCCCAGCCCTTTTTCCATCCGAATTTAGGGCACTCAGAATGTCGTACGCTCCAACCGGCTTATGGCTGTTCCAAACCAATTCCAGCACTCGGCGACGCTGCGCCGTTAGTCGTAAACCACGGTCGCGACATATGCGCACGGCATTCTGCATGGCTTGTTCAACACAACCATCGTGATCATGTTCTTCGGCAAGAAATTGTTTGACAGGCTGGACTTCGTTCATCTGTTTATCGATTCAGGATCTGGCGAGAATTGTACCGCGCATTTGCCTCGGTGTATCCGCCCATCTCATTAGAAATCTCCGAAAACGTCCAGCCCCTGGCGCTTTCCGGCCAGATTTCTGTACAATAATACGCGACTTGATAAGCGTCTTTCAACGCAGGAAAAAATGCGAAAAATTCAACTACCCGAAGGCTCCGTACGTCAATTTGACAGTGCAGTAACCGGCCTCGATATTGCCGCATCGATCGGCAAGAGTCTGGCCCGCGATGCCGTAGCAATTGTCGTCGATGATCAAATATGGGATCTAACCCGTGAGATCGAAGCGGACGCCTCCGTCTCTATCGTTACTCGTGATTCCGATGCCGGCCTCGAAGTACTCCGCCATGATGCCGCCCATGTTCTTGCAGAAGCGGTAAAAGAACTATGGCCAGAGACCCAAGTCACCATCGGCCCGGCAATCGAGAATGGCTTCTATTACGATTTTGCGCGCGAAGAGCCGTTCACAGCAGATGACTTGGAAGTCATCGAGGCCAAGATGAAGGAAATCGTCGATAGAGATGAGGCCATTGAACGCCAGGTCTGGGAGCGTGACGAAGCTGTACGCTTTTTCCGTGATCAAGGCGAAGCCTATAAAGCAGAAATTATCGAAGACATACCCGGTGACGAAACGCTAACGCTATACAAACAAGGCGAATTCATCGATCTATGCCGCGGGCCGCATCTGCCCTCAACCGGCAAGTTGGGCAAGGCATTTCATCTGACCCGTGTATCCGGAGCCTATTGGCGAGGTGACTCGAAGAACGCTGTTTTACAACGGATCTACGGCACTGCATGGGCGAGTGACAAACAGTTGCGTAAATATTTGCTGCAACTTGAAGAGGCTGAGAAACGCGATCATCGTCGTCTTGGCCGAATTATGGATTTATTTCATTTCCAGGAAGAAGCGCCGGGTGCGATCTTTTGGCATCCTAACGGTTGGGGTTTATTCCAAAATCTCATTGAGTACATGCGGCAACGTAATACCACCGCTGGCTACAACGAAGTCAATACACCAGAACTAATGGATTGCTCATTGTGGGAGGCGTCGGGCCATTGGGAGTCTTTCGGTGAACATATGTACACGAGCGAAACCGAGGACGGTCGCAACTACGCAATTAAACCGATGAATTGCCCCGGGCACGTTCAAATCTTCAAGCACGGCATCACGAGTTACCGCGATTTGCCCTACCGGCTGTCAGAGTTCGGCAAAGTCCATCGCTACGAACCCTCCGGCGCACTACATGGCATGTTACGCGTTCGCGCTTTCACACAAGATGACGCGCACATTTTTTGTACGCCTGAACAAATCACTGCAGAAACGATCGCGGTGTGCGATTTGATTCTGAGCATTTACCGCGACTTTGGTTTTACAGATGTCTTGATTAAATTTGCGGATCGACCAGAGCTACGAGTCGGTGATGACGCCGTTTGGGATCAGGCCGAAGCTGCACTAAAAGCCGCGCTGGATTTATCGGGACTCGACTACACACACAATCCAGGCGAAGGTGCTTTTTACGGCCCGAAACTCGAGTTCGTGTTGCGCGATGCAATTGGTCGCGACTGGCAGTGCGGCACGCATCAAGTTGACCTGAATTTACCCGCGCGTCTTGGCGCAACGTACATCGGTGAAGACGGCCAAAAACACACACCCGTTCTACTGCATCGCGCAATATTCGGCTCACTGGAACGATTCACGGGCATACTGCTTGAACACCATGCCGGCAACCTGCCGCTTTGGCTAGCACCGACCCAAGTGAAAATTCTGACCATTACATCTGATGCAGACGCATACGCCAAAGAGGTCGCCGCTGAGCTACGTAACGCCGGGATTTCGGCAGACACCGATCTCCGCAACGAGAAAATCTCCTACAAAGTTCGCGAGCACAGTGTTGCGAAGATTCCTGTCTTATTGGCAGTCGGTCAACGTGAAGTTGACGAAAGAACCGTCGCACTCCGACGCTTGGGGTCGAAGCAGCAAAAAGTGCTAGGCCTGCAAGAGGCTATCGATGCTTTATCTGGTGAAATCCGGGACCGAGGTATGGTCGACTAACCAAGCAGACGGCGCGACGACGCGATAGTCAAATTTTGCGCAATTCCGGATCGACAGCACGCTCGCGATGTCAACGCGGCGCTATCTTTGACCCAAACGTGACGTACCTGAAATTTGATTATGGACCACTTCACAGAATAGAGATCTTGTCGGCCTCTAGCGACGTCTCTCCTTAATGGCTTGGCTGTACTTGATGTCATCATGTGACGTCGCATGATTTAGACATAAGTCGCCAAGGAGGACGCCCGGTGTCACTGGAGCAATACAAAACTCAGATTCTGTTGTTACACAGTCAGCAGAACACACTGGATACATTAAGCGCCGGATTCAATGATCAGTATTCTGTCCATTGTGCAACGAGCGGTACTGAAGCACTCAATACGCTAGGTGACACACCTATCCACGTCATCGTCTCGGCTCAATATCTCCCGGGCATGAGTGGGCTTGACGCGCTACGTGAAGCTCGCAAACGCTCACCCGACACGATCGGCATCCTGCTCGCCGGCACAGACAAAGAAGACGGACTCGAAGCTCTGGTCACTGAACAGGAAGTATTTCAAATTGTTCGCGGCACAGTGAGCCCGGAAGCACTAGTAGAATTAATCGAAACAGCGAACAAACGCGTACGTTTGGTGGCACTGTCTGAATCGGCGAACGATCAGCGCGCCAATGTCGACGAACCTGTCGCAGAACACATAGTCATGGAAACGTCCGAGAATGGTTCCACGATAATCAGCGATGGTACGGGTCGTATGCCTTCGCTCAAACCCAAAAAGATTGATCTGGCGCCGGGAGTCGGTGGTCGCGAAGTCGACGTTCTGGTTTTGACCAAGGACGAAGAATTTCTCGAGACGATCAAAGATTCCGCCCGTCGCTTACACAATGTTTACCACGCAATCACGCCAACTCAAAGTGAAGAAATCGTCGCCAAAAATAACGTTGGTGTGTTGGTTACCGACGCCGCGATGGTGGGCGGCAATGTCGAGGCACTCTCGCAACGCCTGCGAGTAAACAGCCCACGCGTAGTCGCGATTGTTGCCGGCCGCCGCGACGACGGCGAACTACTAATGGACCTGATCAACCGTGGCCACGTATACCGATTCTTACTAAAACCGGTATCACCCGGTCGTGCACGATTGGCGATCGATGCGTCTGTGAAGCATCACATGGAAGCACCAGACGACGCATTCAAGCCGAAGGCCCCACTAACCGGCGCCGCACCCAGTCCAAAACCAGTCGTCGCACCGGTGCAAAAAGCAGCGCCCAAACCTGCACCCGTGGCAACGCCCAAGCCAAAACCGCGAGCGAAACCCAAGGCAAAAGCAAAACCTGAGGTCACGCCGGAGGCAAGCGTAAAAGCGGCGCCTATTGAGAAACCTAAACCCAAATCGAAACCTGCGGTCCAGGCAAAGCCACATCAAAAGATCGAACCCACTATCTCTGCAACCAGTGTCGCACCGGCATTTGATAACGAGGTAGTTGAAAGCGCATTGGCTCAGGCATTCGGCGAGACCAGTAGTTTCTCCGAAACGATGACCGGTATTGCTACCTCTGTCACCCGCTCATTTTCCAGTGCGAGAGAGCCCCTCCCAGACGGTGCTCAAGGCATGCTCGACTCTGCCGAGGGTGGCTCGTCCGGCTTAATGCAGCCGAAAATTTTGGCTATCGGTGGTGGCGTTGTTGCCGCCATCGCAATCACATCATGGTTGGTACTGAGTGGCGGAACGGACTCAGATTCCATCGTCGCAGATCCTTCGTCTTAGCAGGCGAGTGTGGAATCAACGGTAGCGCCTATTGAAACTACCGTTTCCCCTGCCCTGATCACGGAGACCCCAAACAATGCCTTGTCTGATCTTTCATTTGCAGAACTGCTCAACCAAGCGCGAGCGGCCCGCAACGCTGGCAACTTAATTTCGCCCCCAGGAAACAGCGCCGTCGAACTGTACATCGCGGCTTCTGCGCAAGCGGGTGGAGATCCAGTAGCAGACGCCGAACTCAGTGATGTTGTCCTGGAGGTATTCGGTATTGTTGAAACTGTGATCCTGGCGAGAGATGCAGCGCGAGCTGAAACGGCGTTTGATATGGCACGTCTCGCAGAGCCTGAAAATTCAAGCCTCAACTTTCTAGACGCGCAATTGAACCAACTAAAATTAAGGGATCGAGTCGATCAGGCGCGGGTCGCAATTCGAGACAATCGCTTTGAAGAGGCGGGAACACTAATTTCGGAAGCACGCTCACTAGCGGGCTCCGACACCACCGAAGTCGACTTATTGACAGGAGAGCTGTCAATGGCTCGGGGTCAACAAGAAGTTGACTCCACACTGGCGCTCGCGAACGAACGCCTTGATGCCGGCAATCTGATTTCTCCTGCGAACAACAATGCGCGTTACTACTTCGCAAATGTACTCGCAAGCGATACGAACAATGTCGCAGCACAAACAGGCCTGCTAGGCGTCGCCAGCGAATTGACGTTGCAAGCCAGCGGAGCCATTGATAGAAACGACTTTGCTGCAGCAGATACTCTACTCAATGAAGCGCGTGCGCTGGATCCGTCCAACGTCGAGCTAATTGCGGCAACGGACGCATTGGCTGATGCCCGCGAATCGGTAACCGCGGCTGCCCAAGAAGCAGACGCTACGCGTCAGGAGGAAGCCGACAGGCAAGCAGAAATCGCCCGCCAAGTGGAAGCCAAACGACTCGCTGCAATTCAACGCCAGACAGAGACAGATCGCGTAACGGCGCTCGCACAACAGGCAGAAGCAGATCGTACCGTCGAAGCAGCGCGCGTAGCGGCGGCAAGACTTGAAACTGAACGACGCCAGACTGAGGAAGCGCGTCTTGCCGAGATCCGTGGACAAGAAACCTTGAAAGAGAAGCGACCGCGCAAGTCGAAGCAGAAAGGTTGCGCGCTGAAGAGGCAGCAGCCGATTTGGTGAACGCCGAGCAAATTGCGAATGAATCTGCGACCGCATCGCCCTTTAGCGTTGGGGCAGCAATCCCCGCGATTGCGAAACCGGTGACAAGCTCAGCAGCTGCGCAGAAAACACTGATCGCTCCGATTGCCGCGAGCGTCGAGAGCACCAACAACGCGACGACCTTTGGGCTTCCCAATTCTGCGAGCGGCAGCAACGTGCCGGCAGAGCAACAATCCATCCCGGTTGAACGATCACCCGCGACAGTCCGTCAACCCGTTGCGAAGAACCAAAATACTCAACCGCAGGCGGCCGCACAGCCCGCGGAAACAGAGATGGTCGCGATTAGTCGACTTACTCGTACCAATTACGTCGGGCCCGAGTATCCACGGTCAGCTCGTCGCCGTGGTCTCACCGGTTCCGTCGATGTCACTTTCACCGTAACAACGGAGGGACGTGTGCGCGATGCCATAGTGTCTCGTTCAAATCCGGGCATTACATTTGACCACGCAGCAATTGATGCCGTCGAGAAGTGGCGCTTTGAGCCAACCGTTGAGAACGGCGTGGCTGTAGAGAAAAGAAGCGGTGTCCGCCTAGCGTTCGATTTGCAATAGGGCATATTTTGCCGATTGCAAAATAAACCAAAGTGGACCAATTCCCGCTGAGCGGTTATTCTTGTGTGGTAAATGACTGACAAGAAGCCCTCACAATGAGTGACCGCCCTGAAAAAGCTCCACGAAAACAACAAGAACGCAGTCTTAGAACCAAACAGAAATTGCTGAATGCTGCGCTGGACGCCTTCTCCGAAGGTGGTTTCGCTGGTACGTCCACTCGGGACATAGCGGCGCGAGCTGGCGTCCATCATCCGCTCATTACGTATCATTTTAGCAACAAAGATCGTCTGTGGCGTTCCGCCGTCAAGTACGTGTTTGCTAAATTCCTAGATGCGCTGAAAGCATCGCAGGTGAAATACGCGAACGAATGCCCAAAAACTCGTTTTGCTTCGATGATCAAGATTTATGTCTACTACGCAGCCAATCACCCTGCGCTGCACAAGATCATATTGCAGGAGTCGAGCAATCCGAGCTCGCGACTTGAATGGCTGAGCGAAAATTTTCTCAAACCATTGTCCGAAGTTTCATCAAAGTATATCGTCGAATTGCAGGATAAGGGCGTCGTAGGCCCCGGCAATCCACAGATGATCTATAACATGATCCGAGTTTCATCAGGCGGGCTTATTGCGCGTGCTCTGGAGCTTAAGAGCACGAGCAACATCGATTTTAGTTCGGATGAAACGCTTGAGGAGCTAACCGATCTGATCGTCCGGACATTCCTGCCCGGCGAGGTCGAATCAGCAGCAGCGTAGATTTAGTCTGCCCGCAACATTGCCTGCTGCACGCCGGCCACGATCGATAGCGCAATAGCGGCGGGCCCGCGACCGCCGAGATCTATACCTACCGGACCTTGTAATCGATCTTCGATATCGGCTGCTTTTTCGCCAAGCTCACCTAACAACTTTTGCCGCCGACTCGATGGCCCCAGTAACCCGACAAACGGAATCCGACTGTCTGCAAGTTGGGCGAGATACTGCCTATCGCTCGTCAGATGGTGACTCATCACGATGGCCGCGGAAAAACGATTCAAATCGAGTTTTTCTGACACGGTGTCAACGGGGACACACATAACGTGTTCTGCATCATCAAAACTACCCGCATCAATATAGGCGGACCGGTGATCCTGTAGCGTGACCCGCCAGCCCAACTCCGCTGCGAATCGCACAACCGGTTCTGCATCAAGGCCCGCACCAAGGACTAGAACGGACGGCGGTGGCGATAAACGCGAGCAAAGCAGGGTTGCCGCGCCAGTGTCGCCGTTAATTTTCTCGAGGGAGGATTTATTCTGCAGAGAAATGGACGCTGTTGCCGCTTGAAAATCCGCGACAAACGCGGTCGGCGCATCGCTAAATGCATCTACCCCGTTTACTGACACCAAGGTCGCACCCGGTTTGAGCGCGTCGATATCAGAAGCCACAACCGTAACAATAATTTCATCAACATCGCCTTGTAAGCCTTTGGCAATAGTTGCAAACGGTTCGTATTGATTCTCTGCCGACAGCGGTTGTAGAAATATCCTCATGAGCCCGTCACATCCAACGCCCAAGCCCCACAATTCACTATCGTTCGCCGCGAGATCGTAGGTTACGGTTTGCGATGCGCCAGATTCAGCAACAACCTTCGCGCGTTCTGCAAGATCGCCCTCCAAACAACCACCCGACAGCATCCCACGAAATCGACCATCGTCCGTAATGAGCATTTGAGCGCCGGCCTTGCTGTAAGTTGAACCGACGGTTTCGTAGACGGTTGCAAGCACGAGGGAGCGGCCATTGCGCGACCAATCCTCGTACGACTGCAGTAGGTTTCTGGTGGTCATTGTTCCAGACCGGAGGGCATGTCGCCGCTTGCTACATTGTTGGCATTGAGAAATCGGCGCCCGCTCGAATACCCGTTGGCCAGCGTGACGTAACGGTTTTTAGACGTGTATAAAAGCGCACACCCTCAGGCCCGTAGATCGACATATCACCGAACAATGATCGCTTCCAGCCACCAAAGCTATGAAAGGCAAGCGGCACCGGAATCGGAACATTGATGCCAACCATGCCGACTTCAATGCCGTTCGCAAATTCTCGTGCTGCATCGCCATCGCGTGTAAATATTGCAGTGCCGTTACCGTATTCGTGTTCATTGATCAGCTGCATAGCCTCGTCGAAAGTTTCGACACGAACCATGGCCAGTACGGGGCCGAAAATCTCCTCTTTATAAACACGCATGTCTTGCGTCGCGTGATCAAAAAGCGTAGGTCCTAGAAAGTATCCGGGCGACTCATTAATCTCATGTGTTCGGCCATCGACCACCACTATCGCGCCCTCTTCTTCACCAATGTCGATGTAGGAGCGAACTTTGTCGCGATGTTCGGCTGTAATGAGTGGACCCATATCGTTGTTGTTGTCCATGCCCGTGCCAATATTCAATGCGGCAATTCTAGGCAGTAGTTTTTCCAGCAAAGGCTGGGCAGAATCGCCAACGGCAACAATCGCAGAAATTGCCATGCAACGCTCACCAGCAGAACCGTAACCGGCACCCACCAATGCATCAGCTGCCTGATCCATATCCGCATCCGGCATTACGACCAAATGATTTTTTGCACCACCCAAGGCCTGCACTCGCTTGCCGTTCTCTGAAGCGGTCTTATAAACATGCTCTGCCACCGGCGTGGAGCCGACAAAACTTACTGCAGACACGCGGTCATCATTCAGTAACGAGTTAACGGCAACATGATCACCCTGGACGACGTTAAACACCCCTGGTGGTAAACCGGCTTCATGCAGCAACTCGGCCCACTTCAATGCGCAACTCGGATCTTTCTCTGACGGCTTCAAGATGAACGTGTTACCGCAAGCAATGGCCAACGGGAACATCCACATCGGCACCATTGCGGGGAAATTGAAAGGTGTAATACCAACGCAAACACCAACCGATTTACGCATCGAGTAAGTATCAACGCCTGTGCCGACTTGATCGCTGTAATCGCCTTTGAGCAAATGTGGAATACCGCAGGCAAACTCGACGACCTCAAGGCCGCGTTGAATAGACCCGTCTGCGTCGTGTAAGATCTTGCCGTGTTCTTGACTGATTAACGCAGCGATTTCGGCTCGATCACGTTCGATCAGTTCCTTCAACTTGAACATGACGCGGGCACGTCGCAGTACCGGCGTGTTCGACCAACCCGGCAGCGCTGCCTTGGCAGCCGCAAGTGCGACGTCAACATCTGCCTCCGTTGACATTACAACCTGCGCACATTTCTCGCCTGTTGCTGAATCGAAAACGTCGATCCAACGATCGGAATAGGTATCGACCAGTTCGCCGTTTACCCAATTAGTGACATTCCTAATCGCGTTGAGATTTGTTGCTTTTTCTGCCATGCGTGTTCTGCCTTGAATTATTGTGCGCGTAGCGCAGTTCTAACGGTTTCGATCATCATTTCAATCTCCACATCATTAATAATAAGCGGCGGAGAGAATGCCAATGTGTCGCCTGTCGTGCGTACGATCACGCCATTGTCGTAACATTCACGGAATATTGACATCGCGCGCGCTGTCGGCTGCCCCTCTATCGACTCGAGCTCTACCGCACCGATAAGGCCGATGCTGCGAACGTCGATGACATTTGGCTCACCCTTGAGGGTATGTAGGGCGTCCGCAAATTTGCCTTCCATGCTGGCGGCACGTTCGAATAAACCATCGTCAACATAAACATCCAACGCGGCACAAGCTGCAGCGGCGGCCAGAGGGTGTCCCGAATACGTATAGCCATGGAAAAATTCAATCGCACCGTCCGGGCCGGTCATGAATGTGTCATAGATATGTTTGGACGCTAGTACGCCTCCCATTGGGACCGTGCCGCTGGTCAATCCTTTAGCCAATGTCATCAGGTCTGGAGTGACATCAAACCGAGCCGCACCGAACGCGTCGCCGGTACGACCGAAGCCGCAAATTACCTCATCAAAGATCAGGAGAATGCCGTGCTTATCGCAAATTTCGCGAAGACGTTGTAGATACCCTTCGGGCGGTAATAAAACGCCCGCGGATCCCGCAATGGGTTCAACGATAACTGCGGCGACCGTTGAAGCATCATGCAGCGCAATGATGTTTTCCAGTTCGTCAGCAAGGTGTCCGCCCCACTGTGGAAGCCCCTTGGAGAACGCGTTTTTCTCGACGTTATGCGTATGCGGTAAATGATCAACGCCGGGCAACATCGTGCCAAACATTTTTCGGTTCGGTGACAAACCACCGACGGAAATGCCGCCGAAGCCAACACCGTGATAGCCTTTTTCGCGTCCAATAAACCGAGTACGTGCGGCATCCCCGCGGGTGCGGTGATAGGCCAACGCCATTTTCAGCGCGGTATCCACCGCTTCCGAACCTGAATTTACGAAGAACGCATAATCCAGACCGTCCGGCGCGAGATCGGTCAATCGATTGGCCAGCTCAAAAACAGTTGGGTGGCCCAACTGAAACGCCATCGAATAATCCAATTTCTCAGCTTGCGTTTTGATTGCCTCGACGATTTTCGGATTGCAATGCCCGGCATTGCAGCACCAGAGACCCGCGACACCATCAAGCAATTTCTTACCATCGGTTGTGTAACAGTACATACCCTCCGCACGCGCAATCATCCGCGGATTTTCCTTGAAATAGCGATTGCCGGTAAACGGCATCCAATAAGATTCAAGATCCGGAATATCGGTCTTCAGTTGTCTTACAGTGTTGTCAGTCATAACTGAGCTCCATAGCAATCTCAGAGAAATTAAGCGGATTGGCGGCGAACGAAATCAAAGTGACCCTGCCGCCGCACGGTGCAAAGCCTGATTAGTGTGTTTCAGCCACCCAGAATACTTGAAGGCCTATCAGTTAACAATATTTAAACAATTCTAAATAAGCTGTTGTTTTAATAAGAAATCTGCTTAAATTCGTTCAATATATTTAACAATTAAACACTTAGGCAACGAATGGAAAATATTGGTCTGAGGTTAATGCACTTGCGCACCTCAAAGAGTCTGTCCCAGCGCAAGCTGGCAAAGGCATCCGGCGTGTCCAATGCGACCATCTCATTAATCGAAAACGGCCGAACCGATCCGTCGATGGGTCTTCTGAAGCGTATTCTTGAATCCCTGGGCGTATCATTTGCCGAGTTTTTCGCCGCCGATTCAATGACCGACGGCAAATATTTCTACGGTCATGACGAACTATCCGAAATCAGTACAGGCCCAATTTCCTATTTGCAGATTGGTAGCGACTTGAGCAATAGCCAGTTGCAGATTTTGTACGAGCGTTACGAGCCAGGCGCCGACACCGGGCAATCTATGTTCAGTCACGACGCAGAGGAAGGTGGAATCATTATCAAAGGACGATTGGAGGTGACCGTCGGCGAACAGGTACGAACGCTATCTGCGGGTGACGCGTACCGATTCAGCAGCAAGTTGCCGCATCGGTTTAGAAACACCGGCAACGAAGATTGTCTGATTGTGTCCGCTTGTACTCCGCCGACTTTTTAGTGTCACGGTTCTGGATCTACGGCCATTTAGTGCTGCTGGTCAATTCTTGCTAACCTGATCTGAGCATCGCTCGAGCGGTGCAGGTTCGAAAGCCGGAAAATACACATCTGTTGTTCGTACCATAAAAAGGGGCTCGCAATATTAAGACCGGCTACCCGTTTTTTCGTGCGCTTCGCCGATCGCTGGATGCCTGATCCACTCGTCGTCGCGATATTCCTCACGTTTGTCTGTATTGCAACAGCACTGCAACTCGCCGCAGACATTCCTCAGGTTTTGATGGTCCTCACGACCGGTGAATCGTGGACCAATACCGTACAACCGCTTTACGCTATTTCGGTGCTTGCAGTTGCCCGGCTACGTGTTCGTGACGTAATGGTTTACGGCGTCACGATTTGCATCCTGTTGGGAACGATCTATTTAAATGCCCTCTATTTCTTTTAATCATGGAATCAGGGAATCAGTCGGATTTCAACTGCTGGGCCAGCATGCGATCAAGCGCATTCGCGAAAGCCTGTCGCTCACTTTGATTCATTTCTTTTGGTCCGCCAGTCTGAATTCCACTGCCACGCATCGTATCCATGAAGTCACGCATGTTCAGGCGCGCCTTAATATTCTCCGTCGTATATAGCTCACCCCGAGGGTTCAGCGCGTGCCCTCCCTTCTCGACGACTTCGGCTGCAAGCGGTATATCAGCAGTAATGACCAAATCCCCCGCCGACATGCGCGCAACAATTTCGTCATCGGCAACGTCGAAGCCCGAAGCTACCTGAATTGATTTAATAAACGGTGACGGCGGCACGCGGATGTGCTGGTTTGCCACCAGCATCGTATGTGTGCTGGTGCGTTTTGCCGCTCTGAATATAATTTCTTTGATGACGACAGGACATGCGTCAGCATCAACCCAAATTTTCAAAGTGATTCCTTACTCACCGATGTCTTCGTTCCACAGTGACGGATTGTTCTTAATGAACGACTCCATCAGAGAAATGCATACTGCATTGTCGATCAGTTGTATCTCAACACCACGCGCACGCAAGTGATCTTCCGGCCCCTGAAAAGTTCGGTTTTCACCAATGACGACCGTTGGAATTTTATAGAGTAAAATTGCGCCACTGCACATATCACAGGGCGATAGAGTTGAGTAGAGAACGGCCCGCTGGTAATCGTTCGCTCCCAGTCGACCTGCGTTCTCGAAGCAATCCATTTCGGCATGCAGTACCGGACTACCGGATTGAATTCGTTTGTTGTGCCCGCGACCGACTATTTTGCCGTCGATAACGAGCACCGATCCAATGGGTATTCCGCCCTCGGCCAGACCTTTCTTCGCTTCTTCAATCGCGGCGTCGAGGAATTTGGAATTCAAAGAATCTTGCATTGATTCTCAGCGATCAGGTCGTTAGGCACCCGGTCGATTGGCATACAGATTAACCATCTCCATCGCCAAGGTTGCGCCTGCCAATGAAGTGATCTCTCCAACGTCATAAATTGGCGCCACTTCGACTATATCCATACCGACAACATTAATGCCGAGCATTCCGCGTAAGATCGCGATTGCTTGAGCAGTTGTTAGTCCACCGCAAACCGGTGTGCCAGTGCCAGGCGCGTAGCTTGGATCAAGACAGTCAATATCGAAAGTGAGGTAAACGGGGTTATCACCAAGGATTTTCTTGATTGCGGCGATAACCTTTTCGACACCTTGCGTATGTACGTAGGGCGCATCGAAAATATTAAAACCAAGCGTATCGTCATTGGTTGTTCGCAGCCCGATTTGCACGGACTTTTCAGGATCGACAAATCCTTGCTTAGCGGCATGAAAAAACATCGTGCCGTGATCGATGCGACCTTCCTCGTCGTCCCAAGTATCGCTATGCGCATCAAAGTGCAGTAACGACAGGGGCTTTCCATGTTTCTTGGCGTGCGCCTTCAAAAGTGGCCACGAGATAAAATGATCGCCACCGAGAGTCAACAGCCCGGGACCCTGGTCAATAATGCTGCTCGCATGTGCCTGGATGGAGTCTGGCACCGTTTCAGGTCGACCGAAATCGAAGTGGCAATCGCCGTAGTCGACAACGGCAAGCTTATCGAAAGGATCAATCTCAGTACCATACGGACGCATCCAGGCTATGCCCGAGGATGCTGCACGAATCCCTCGTGGGCCAAATCGTGTGCCCGGCCGATTAGTGGTCGCGGTATCGAATGGAACACCTGTTACCACAAGATCAACGCCAGTTAGATCGCGTGTGTATTTGCGGCGCATAAATGAAAGTGCACCAGCATTTGTCGGCTCCATGAGGGTTCCGTAGAGAGACTCACGAAGAAATGCGTTGTCTGCTGCTTTTTTTAAAGTCATAACACTATCCGAAAATTCAGAGGGCTTGCTGAGTGAGGTCGAGGCACTTCCAGGCTGTCTCGATAAGCTCGTCTGCCTCGGCATGCGATATCGTCAAAGGAGGCGCGGTCACAATCGTATCACCGACCGCACGCATAACGAGACCGTTATTGATCAGAAAATCTCTGCAAATCGAGCCAGCGCCGTCATCTTCGTCAAATCGCGTGAGTGAATCTTTGTCCTTGACCAACTCGAAGGCGCCCATAAGGCCAACCATGCGGGTTTCACCGACCAGTGGATGCTCGCCAAGTGCCGCCCATTTCTCTTGTAGGTAAGGGCCTATGTCATCGCGCACGCGTGTAACAAGATTTTCTCGCTGCATGATGCGCACGTTTTCAATAGCGACTGCGCAGGACGCCGGGTGACCGGAATAAGTGAAGCCATGATAAAACTCGCCGCCCTTATCGATCAGTACATCGCCAACGCGATCACCGACCATGACGCCACCGAGCGGCAAATAACCAGACGTCACGCCCTTCGCAAAGGTCATCAAATCGGACTTCACGCCATAGTAGTCGGCACCAAACCATTCGCCGAGTCGACCGAAGCCGCAGATAACTTCGTCAGTGATAAGGAGAATGCCGTGTTCGTCGCAGATACGCTGAATTTCCGGCCAATAAGTGTCCGGCGGTACAATAACTCCGCCCGCACCCTGAATCGGCTCACCGACGAAAGCCGCGACCTTATCCGCGCCAACCTCCTCGATCTTTTTTTCCAATTCACGAGCGGCGTGTAATCCAAAGTCATCCAGTGACATCGAATGGTCGCTGCCAAACCAATAGGGTTGCTCAATATGGGCAATGTTGCCAAGGCTACCACCCTGGCTGTGCATCAGTTTCATGCCACCGAGGCTCGCGCCCGCTACGGTAGATCCGTGGTATGCGTTTTGTCGTGCAATGATGAGTTTACGCTCGGGTTGCTCCATCAAATCCCAATAGCGCCAGACCATACGGATCATCGTATCGATCGATTCTGACCCAGATCCGGTATAAAACACGCGCTTGAAATGCGCCTGCGTCACCTCGCCAAGCACTCTGGATAGCTCAATTGATGGAGGATGGGCGCACTGGAAAAAACTATTGTAATACGGAAGTTCGCTCAGCTGTGCCGCTGCCGCCTGGACAAGTTCGTCGCGACCGTAGCCGGCATTGACGCACCACAGGCCCGACATTCCGTCGAGAATTTTATTGTCATCTGCATCGTAAATGTACACGCCGTCCGCACGGGTAATAATGCGGCTCTTCTTTTCACTGAGTTCTTTGTGATCGGTGAATGGGTGCAGATAATGCTGTTGATCAAGTTCTTGCCACTCTGCTTTAGAGCGGCCTGCCGCGATAGCCATTGGAAACCTCATACAGCCGAAGGGCCGTCAATACTGTCGCCGATGCTATCTGAGAAGATTCCGAACGTCACCCCCACTCCACATCCTGAAATCCTGCTTGGGGCCAAAGTAGTACTTTACCCCCAGGAAATATCAAAACTGGGTCAGAGCCCTTTATTGGGCTCTGACCCAGTTTTTTTAGACGTTGAACATAAGGACTGCGCGTTCCCACGGAGTGACGATCTCCTGAACTTCCTGGCTCTCAAGTTTTTTGACGTCGCTGTAGAGCTTCACGAAGGGCTTACTGAGCGTACTCTTCATTGCATCGCTATTCTCGAATCCATCGATCGCTTCGTAGAGATAGCGATGCAAACTAAAGGGCAGATCATAGGCACTGCCTTCGATTGGGTCATCGGGCTGCAAGCCTTCCATCATGCCCAGATAGCCACATGCCAATGTGCCTGCCAAAGCTAAATAAGGATTTACGTCGGACCCTGCCAGACGATTTTCCACACGTCTGGCTTCAGGCTCCGAATCTGGAACCCGGAGTCCAACGGTGCGATTGTCCACTGCCCAACCAAGATTAATCGGCGAAGTCCAGTAGCTCAAAAAGCGGCGATACGAATTTGAATACGGCGCAAAAAGTAGCAGCGCTTCGGGCATGTAACGCTGCAAGCCACTGATATAAGAGGTGAATAAATCCGTCGGTTCACCTTTTTCGTCCGAGAAAATATTCTGACCATTAGCGTCAATGATACTTTGATGAATATGTAGTGCGCTTCCCGCTTCTTCCGATATCGGACGCGCTAAAAAGGTAGCCATCATTTCATGTGAGATCGCCGCTTCGCGAACGATACGCTTGAACAACAAAACCTGGTCGGCAAGATCGATTGCATTGCCGTGTTTGAAATTCAGTTCGAACTGAGAAGGTCCCATTTCTTGCGATATGGTATCGACGTTAATGCCCTGAGCTTCACAATACTCATAGACTTTATCGATGAAAGGAACGAAATCATTCATTGAATCGATGCTATAGGGTTGTTTGCCCGTTTCTGTCCAACCTAAACGGCCCTGCGGAGGCTCGACTTCCTCATTCGCATCGGAATGCGGGTTGATCAGATAAAACTCAACTTCCGGAGCGACAACCGGCGTCCAGCCTTTCGCTTCGTAGAGTTCCAGGACGCTACGCAGAACCTGGCGTGGTGCTGTTTCTACTGGCGTGCCATCCTTTCGCGTGCAATCAAGGATGACGCATGCGGCTGGATCGGAGGCCCAGGGAACCGGACGCAACGTCGAGGCATCAGGTTGTAAGAGCATGTCACGATCTTCAACGTTTTCTTTGTTGACCGCGTAGTTACCGGAAACTGTTTGCGCGAAAATTCCTTCTGGAAGTTTTAACTCACCACTGCCAAAACCATCTGCCGAAACGACCTTACCTCGTGCGACGCCGGCCATATCTGGCACGAATGCTTCGACGTCCTCTATCGCATTGTCTTTCAGCCAGGCTTGAATCTGTTCTTCGTCACTCACGTTACACACGTTTCCGACTAGCATGCTCTCGGCATGCATCACCAAATGAATTAAAAATTGCAGTCGAAAATTTGTTCTCGGTCACTTGCCACTCCGGATGCCATTGCACGGCCAAGGCAAAGCTCTTTGCCTCGTCTACGCGAAATGCTTCTACCAACCCATCGTCAGCAACTGCTTCTACCATCACACTATCTGCCAACCGCGCAATTCCCTGCGAATGCAACGAATTGACCGTTACCGTGCTGTCGTCCCCCAACCCGCGCAGCATTCCACCCTCGACCAAGTGGACTTCATGAGATGGGCCGTACTGTACGTCGAGCGGATCTTCCGGATTCTCTTTGTGACTGTGATAACCCGGCTGCTCATGAACATACTGGTGCAGTGAGCCACCTAGCACAACGTTCAACTCCTGAAAGCCTCGACACACGGCAAACAATGGCACGCCGATTTCGAGCGCGCGCTCAATGAGGATCAGACTAGTCTCATCGCGATGCGGGTCATGCATCGTTCCAGGTCGACTCGCCTCCCCATTGTAATGGTGAGGCTCTACGTTAGACGGACTGCCCGTCAGGAACAATCCGTCGATACGCGACAGAATGTCGTCCGCGTCAATGCTCTTGCCTAAAGCAGGGATCAGAAACGGCAACGCATCTGACCCATCGCGAATAGCAGTAGCATATTTCTCACCGACCATATGAAATGGATGCGGGTCGACAATACGACGATCGGCAGTAATACCAATAAGTGGTTTGACGTTCATAAGAGGTCTTTTACAAGACTCCTACCTCCAAATGCCGATCAAGGCTTCCTGAACAACAATGTAAATCTGTCTGTGTTTCCAGTCACCGTCGCACGTCCCACCTCGTAACGCAGCTCATCATCAGGTCGGTAATGAAGATCGCTATAGTCTTCCAAAACGAATCCAGACGCTTGCGCTTCTTTGATAATTTGCACCACGTCGGCGCGACGAGAGTTCGCATCCGTAGACGGTGCCATGTGGCGTCTGGAATGATCAATAACGCCATAGTGGCCGCCCGTATTCAACGCAGCAAACACTGCTGCATTGACGTTCAAGCGTTCGTCTTCCGAGTAGTTGTGCATATTGCGGAAAGTTAAAACGAGGTCGAGATTGTTCACATCGAAGTCAAGCGGTCCAGTGGCAGCATCCTGCCCCTCCACGTCAACAATTTTTACGTGGTCGAAACCAGGTTGAGTCATCAAACGATCGCGCACGTTGTTGGTTCCGATGGCAACATAAAGCTCACCATTATCTCGCAGGACAGGTGCAAGTAGCTTCGTATACCAGCCACCACCCGGCAGCATTTCCATCACGCGCATGTCATCTTCGAGACCAAAAAACTCGAGCGTTTCCACAGGCATTCGATTGCGATCCCGCACTAAGTCTGCTTCGGAGCGAACATCCGACTCCATTGCTGCCCTAATTTTGTCGGCGACACCGCCATCTTGTGCAAAAAGGCCCGCACTGATGAACAGAGATAAAACCAAAACCACTAAACGCATTATTAAACCCTCATGAAGTTGAAACAGAAATTACATCATCGGCCTTACGCCCGAAATATCTAAGCACACCATACAACAGTGCCACGCCGACAATAATTGAAATCAGTGGAGATAGGCCATATCCGCCCGGAATAGTTCCACCCCAATGGCGAAAGTGCCGACCAGCAAAGCGTACAGCAATTGTGTTCTTGCATGCTCGATATGATCACACCCCGAAGCCATGGACAACAGCATTGTCGTGTCCGATATAGGAACCTATGGTCAACCTTACGGACTGGCCCACCTCTACGTCACGGACAACAACTTCGGTCGCAACGTCACGCAAGGCAACTTTTGGCAGTTCGACTTCGAGCGAGTAAGCCGTGGGTGTCCATACGACAAGGATCACCAGGCCGGCCAGAATTATTCTACTGATCGTTTTTCTGCCGTCTCTGTCATAGGTGCCGCGCAGTCTAGCACGAGCATTAGTCAGCAATGGCCCGTAGATGGGGACGCTTAAAACTCAGGATTCAGCCTTTGTGCCGCCCGACACAAAAGGTTGCCGAACTCGACACGACGAGCGGCATTCAATCGCTGCGTTGGACCACCAATCGATAGCGCGCCCTGCACGTCGCCAAGAGCACCGCGAATTATAGTGGCGATCGCAGTGAAACCATCTTCAAGCTCATCGACTGTGATTGCATATCCCTTACGCCTGATTTCAACAAACTGCGGTTGAATCGCGTCGCGCTCAGTAACCGTTTTGCTCGCGATAGGCTGCAAGCATTCATCAAGACGATCGATACCGACATCGTCGTAGGCAAGCCAGACCTTCCCTGTCGACGTCTCATGGATAGGCCAACGCGTACCAATGTTTCCGGAAGCACCCAATACATGGCTGCCAGCCACTTCATCCAGAATCAACATGCTATCTTCGAAGGGCACCTCAAGTGTCGCAGTTTCACCGGTCTCGCGAGCTAAGGATCGCAACACAGGTCTAACGCGCTTTCGCAGGTCACTGCTAGCCAATGCTTGCACGCCAAGAGCCATCAAACCCGCACCGAGGCTGTAGCCGCTGGTCGCCGGATTACGATCAATCAGCGATTCGCTCTGCAATGCTCGCAATAGACGATGTGCCGTCGTTTTGTTCAGACCGGAAGCGCGGGACAATTCGGCCAACGACATTTCCGGTCGTTCGTTAGTGAATAGTTTTAGCAAGCGAACCGCACGCAATGCTGCCTGCGCCCCTTGTGGCGGTCGTGTCGTGTTCATAGCGATAGATTCATATTATGGTGTTGTATTTCATATTATGGCTATTTAGCACCCAAAAGGCGAGAAAATGCCCCTTCCCTGAGGCGCCATTAATATGCTGGAACGCGACTGAAAATTAATGCTTAATTAGGCGCTCATTGCCACCGGGGTTTACTCACATGCCGAAGAAACAGATCAGCAAAATGAATGCTGAACTGAAGCGCCTTCTAAAGTCGCAACCAAACACTGATGTAATGGAGCTCCTTATCGCTGACCTGCCCGGCGTGTTGCGCGGCAAACGGATACGCGGCATGGAGTTCGAAAAGACCATGCAAGACGGATTTTGCTTGCCGGGAGGGACCGTCCTGCTCGATACCCTCGGCGATGTGGTCAATGGCATTCCGTGGTCGAGTCTTGATGGCGATCCAGACATCAATGCCAGCGTGGTGCCCGGCAGCATGGCGCCGGTACCGTGGGCCAAGAGACCGACCGCCCAAGCCTTGTATCGATTACATACCCGCGATGGAGACCCATTTTTTGCCGACCCACGGCATATCGTTGAACGCGCTGCCGAACCGATTCACAAGATGGGTTTGAAAATAGTAATGGCGACGGAGTTCGAATTTTACCTGCTGGATGGTAAAGCCAAGCGTCCGACAGCACGGGTATCGAAAGTCCCAGGGCTTGGGAGACCGCAAACTGGACCGCAAGTTTACAGTCCTGATGATTTGTGGGATATCGAAAACTTCTTAAACGATCTTAATGACGTATGCGATGCACAAAACATCCCCGCCGGCACCACAACATCGGAGTTCGCGCCCGGCCAGTTCGAGATTAACCTACATCATGTAAACGACCCGGTTCTTGCCTGCGATCACGGCATACTGTTGAAACGTGCTATAAAGGCGGTCGCGCGTATGCACGGCTTCGTTGCATGTTTCATGGCCAAACCATTCGAAGAAGACTCCGGATCCGGCTTGCACATTCACATGAGCCTGGTCGACAAAAACGGTCAGAATTACTTCTCGCAAAACAAAGAAAAAATGGCATCGCCGCCGTTCTCAGCAAGGCTTCGACATGCAGTTGGCGGTCTCGCGAAAACAATGGCAGAGAGCACGGCGATATTTGCGCCAAATGCTAATTCCTACCGCCGATTACGACCAGAGATGTTTGCGCCTGTCGAACCCAACTGGGGTGCCAATCATCGCAACGTAGCGTTACGAATCCCAGTGTCTGACGAGAAAAATCTACGCTTCGAACATCGTGTTTCCGGCGCAGATGCAAATCCTTACCTGGTGACCGCCGCAATCCTCGCCGGTGTGCACCACGGATTAAAGAATAAGTGTGACCCGGGCCGCATGGTTGAGGAAGGCGAAATCATCACCTTGAAAAGAAAGATTCCTAACCGCTGGGACGCTGCCATCGATAAGTTTTCTCGCAGCAAAATCCTTCCGCAATATCTGGGTGAGGAATACTGCAGAATTTTCGCCGCTCATCGCCGCTACGAGTCACAAACGTTTCACAACGTTGTCACCGATGCGGATTTCGATTTCTATCTGCGCGCCGTGTAACTCGACAATGATTTTCAATTTTTAACATGAGCAGTATGGTCGAACAACTGAATCAAAATGCGCCGCCATCTGTCGTCACCCTTGGCGGCAACATTGAATCATTCGATCAAGAATCTGGCGTCATTGAATTTCGCTTCGAAGCGAGCGACGCGATGACACACTCTGGCGGCATCGTGCAAGGTGGGTTTGTTGCCGGCATGCTCGATGCAGCCATGGCACACGTAGTTTTCTGTGTTCTCGATAAGCTCGTCATACTTGCTACGCTGGAAATGAAAGTGAGCTATTTGGATATCGTTCGACCCGGGACTCTGCGCGCGACCGGTCATATCTTGCGGTTGGGAAAGTCGGTCGCTTTTCTCGAAGCGGAACTTTATTCGGCAGATCAAAAACTTCTCGCAAAAGGATCATCAACGGTGCGCATCATCGACCGTCCGCCTCCAGATATCGACTCAACCTAGTTCGCTTCGTTTGCGCGGCGAAGGTCCGCGTTGATATGCCGACCCGCCGTGAAAAAATGCCAGGCCGCCCAAGGCCCGGCGACCACATTAATAATGGCTAAACTATAGCGTAGTGAGTCTGGACCGTAGGACGCGGCGAGAAAATCACTGAGAATGCCGGCGACCTGCGGCCCGAACCCTAAGCCGATGAGATTAATCACAAACAACAGCAATGCTGATGCGACGGAACGCATGCGTAGGCCCACCAACCCTTGAGTCTGTGAAAAGGTCGTTGGCAAATATACGTTCGAAAAAACAATCGGGAAAAAGAACAATCCCAAAACGAAATATGGATTGCTAAGAAAAAATACCGGAATACTTAATACCCACGCTATCAAAGTTGCTGTCCCGACCAAGCAAAAGGATCGCTGGCGGTTAGACGCACCGACTTTGTCCGCAAGATAGCCACCGCCGACATACGAGAGCGAGGTTCCAACACCAATTATGATCCCCAGATACAAACCGACTTCCTGGTAGTTCATACCGTGACTGCGCATCAAATAACTGGGAAAGAAACTTAAGTTCGCATACGCAATAAATGATGACAAACCGGCACCCAACGACATATGGACGAAAGACTTACGGCGCAGCACAAATCGGGTGACATGCATTACGCTGTGAGCTTCGCCACGATCACTTTTGCTATCGGATTGACCACGCTGCGGTTCTTTAACCGTCGCCCAGAACAACAAGGCAAGAAGCAACCCCGGAATACCCACAATGTAAAAGGCTGCGCGCCAACCGATGTTTTGGGCAACCCAGCCACCCGCCAGGTATGCCAACATTAAGCCGATCGCGATTCCAAGCGTGAAGATACCCATCGCTGCAGTACGACGCTCGGGCGGGTACATATCCGAAATAATTGAATGAGCGGAAGGTGAGAAACCGGCTTCACCAATACCGACACCAAACCTTGCCAATGCGAGTTGCAGGGTATTCGCAGCCATACCGGAGAGCGCGGTCATCGCACTCCAAATAGCGAGAGATGCAACAATAAGGTTACGTCGATTCCAACGATCCGCGAGCACCGCAATCGGGATGCCCAATGTGACGTAGAAAAGCGCGAATGCGGAGACCAAAAACCCGAGGACCCAGTCGTCAACGCCAAACTCAAGTTTGATTGCGGGTAACAAGATGGCAAGAATTTGCCGATCAACGAAATTAAAAACGTAGCCAATGGTGAGCAACGTGAGCGTGTAACGTCGCGTGACTTTTTCGATTTTGGCGTTCTCCCGTGTGCCCCCGCGGCACTAGTGCTCCGTCAACAGGGTATTTACGGAGCACTCGATCAGTATAACGCCTAGGGCAAAACAGTTTTCAATATGAAAAAGAATATGATAGCCAGAAATGCGCCGGCCGGAATGGTGACGACCCAGGAAACAAATATCCTGCCGACGACGCGTAGATCGATTGCTTCGATGCCGCGCGCGAGGCCAACACCCAATACCGCACCGACTAACGTATGTGTGGTCGAAATTGGAATACCGGTTCCGGAGGCGATGACGATTGTTGTCGCTGCCGCTAACTCTGCCGCAAAACCTCGGCTCGGAGTAAGTTGGGTAATTTTCTCACCAACCGTCGCAATCACGTGACGACCATATGTAGCCAAACCAACCACAATACCGCCGCCCCCGATTACAAGCACCCAGATCGGTAGGGCAGATTCCGCGCCCACAATGCCGGATCGCGCGACACTAATAACCGCTGCCAATGGACCAATTGCATTGGCTACATCGTTCGAGCCGTGAGCAAATGCCATGCCGCAAGCAGTAACTACCATCAACACCGCGAACACGCGCTCAACCGTATGAAAATGTTGTTTCTGTTCTGCCTTTGGATCCGGTTCTATTCGCTGGATAAAGATGAAACCCACAATAGCGATTAAGACCGCAATACCAGTCGCCAATAAGTAACTATTGGTAAGGCTAAGATCGAGGCCAACGTGTTTCAATCCCTTAAGCAGAGTCACTAATGTAATAGTGAATCCGGCGAAAAATATATAGACCGGCACGTATCGCTTTGCCTGCGTTAACGGATCTTCCTGCGTCAGAATCAGGCGTTGAACGCTGAGATAAATCAGGAAAGCAATTAAACCAGCCGTCAAAGGCGACACAATCCAGCTCACCACGATGGTGGCAACCTGTTCCCATTGAACCGCTTCGATGCCAATTCCTACTGCCGCGAAACCAACGATTGCCCCAACGATTGAATGAGTAGTCGACACTGGCCAACCATTCTTTGACGCAATAAATAACCACGTGCCCGCGGCTAAAAGCGACGCAAGCATGCCGTAAATCAGCAATTCGGGAGAATTGACCAGAAGATCGGCGTCGACTATCCCTTTGCGGATTGTCGACGTCACTGCACCACCTGCGAGAACAGCACCCAGGAATTCGAATACAGCAGCAACCAATATGGCTTGCTTGATTGTCAGCGCTTTGGATCCTACTGAAGTTGCCATTGCGTTGGCGACATCGTTGGCGCCGATACCCCACGCCATGAACAATCCAAATGCGGCCGCCAGACCAATGTAGATGTACTGTGCTTCCATTAAGGGGCTTCCCTAATCGTGTAGTGGTTAGTTAGTGAGAAAGCAACAATTCGAGGCGACGCCCGACTCGTTCTGCCATATCGGCGATTTCGCCAATCAACTCAATGACCTGATACAAAAACATGACGTCGACCGGAGCAATTTCATTTTCAATCTCGAAAAGTGATGCGCGTAACGCTGCTTGCCGATCATCAGTATCGGTTTCGATCGCATCGAGCTCTTCCAGCAACGATTCGACCAAGGACACTTCGGCACCTCGGAATCCGCTGGTAAACAATTCATCAAGCTCGCGAACGCTCTTTCGAGCTTGTTTAGAAGCATCTACGTTACGTTTGACGAACTCCTGAAATTCAGCAGCGATCACCGGAGGAATATGCATTTTTCGACCGAGAACGATTCCTGACACGTCCTTGGCACGATTCGCCATCTTGTCCTGCACGAGCAGCAGTTCAAGTAAATCTTCACGCGGCACCGGCATAAACAAGCTCTTAGGCAAGTGCAAGCGAATTTCCTTTTTCAGGTCATCCGCCTCGTGTTCAAAACCGGTTATGCGATTGCGATACTCCACCGCACTATCCCAGTCACCTTTAATAACGGCAACAAAAAACCCATCGAGCTCACGAACGCATTTGTAAGAAATATGCACATGATTTACGAGTGGCTGAACGGGTGATGTGCCAAAGATATTAGCGAGCATGTTTCCCAATTGACTAACCTCCCCTTTGCGGGCGGATGGTAAAAAATTGTAAGGAATTCAGCCGTTGAGAGGCTCTTTTCGGCGGCATACTACCACACGATGACGACCGGTCAACCAGCTTTTTTGGACAGAAACCTACGCAGATTTTTAGCGCCGACTGACCTTCCAAATAGACAACCCCATGATAGACTCGAAAGCCCGGCAAACACACGAATTTAGGACAAAAAGTGGCTTATTGGTTAATGAAATCTGAACCTGATGCATACAGCATAGACGATCTCAAACGGGATGGCACCGAACCGTGGGATGGCATCAGGAACTACCAGGCGCGAAATATGATGCGCGACGACATGAAAATGGGCGACAAGATTTTCTTCTACCACTCAAGCTGCAAAGTACCTGCCGTAGTCGGTCTGGCGAAAGTAGCAAGCGCGCCCTACCCAGATCCAACCCAATTTGATCGCAAAGCCAAGTATTACGACGAAAAAAGCAGCGAAGAAAACCCTCGCTGGATACTGGTCGACGTTGCCTTTCAACGAAAAATGAAACGTCCGATTACGCTTAAAGAGCTGAAAGAGCACCCTGCATTGGCAGATTTTCGGCTTAACCAACGCGGCAACAGACTTTCGATTTTTCCAGTGGACAAGAAACACTGGGATATAGTTGTGAGCCTTGAATAAATACTAACCCGGACTATTCGTGAATCGTTCGAGCTACGCCTGACATCAAGAACAACATTACGCCGGTCGATACCGGCACCAGGGGATTTCATGAAATTGTTACGAACATTGTCTGCCTTACTCGTACTCGCCATGATAGTGGGCTGCGCTAAGAAAGAGGCCAATATCGAAGTAGCCGCTGATGAACCAGCTGCCGGCAACGATCTCGCCACCCGAGCCGGTGCGCCACTATTTGATGGCATGGGCAATCACGAGCATCTGATAACAACCAAGGACCCGGATGCACAGCTATATTTCAATCAGGGTCTCGTTATCGACTTTGCTTTTAATCATGCGGAATCAGCTCGCTCGTTTCGAGCCGCACAAACGCTCGATTCCGAATGTGCCATGTGTTACTGGGGCGAAGCGCTCGCGCTTGGCCCAAACATCAATGTAACCAGCAACGGCAAAGTAGTCATGAGTGACGATGAAAGAACGTCGGCATTTGCGGCTGTGCAAAAAGCGGTCGCACTGCGCGACACTGTTAGCGAAGCCGAGCGAGACTACATTGATGCACTCGCAATACGGTACAACGGCGACCCAACAACTCCACGAGAGCCAATGGACAAAGCGTACGGCGACGCGATGCGGGAACTGCACGCGAAGTACCCGAATGACGATGACGCTGCCTCTCTGTTTGCCGAATCGCTGATGAACACAATGCCGTGGGACTACTGGATTGATCCCGAAAACCCGAGACCGCTGACGATAGAGGTGTTGGATGCCCTTGAAACGGTGCTGGCACGTTCGCCCGAGCATCCATTAGCGATACATTTGTATATTCACGCAGTCGAAGCTTCATCCCAACCAGAACGTGCCGAGCCGCACGCCGATACACTGGTGAGTCTCGTACCGGGTGCGGGCCACCTCGTTCATATGCCCTCACATATTTACTGGCGGGTCGGTCGTTACGCAGACGCATCCAAAGTAAATGTAATGGCTGCGTCGGTTGACGAGGCCTATATCGCTGCCTGTAACGCGCAGGGTTTTTATCCCGCCGCTTACTACCCGCACAACATTCATTTCCTATGGGCGTCGTCGAGCATGGAGGGTCGCAGTGCCGTCGCTATCGAGGCTGCTCGTAAAGTTGCCGCGAACGTACGCATCGAAATGATCGATCAGTTTCCTGGTGTAGAATTTTTCAACACGATTCCGCTACTCGCGCTGACCCAGTTTGGCCTGTGGGACGAAGTGTTAGCGGAGGCACAACCGCCTGAAAATCTGGAGTATTCGAATGCGGTTTGGCACTACGTTCGTGCGACAGCCTTTGCACAGAAAGGCAACGTTGATGCCGCCAGAGCGGAGTACGCGAGCTTTACCCCGCTGCGTGACGAAACAGACGTTGTGTTTCTTGATTCAATCTACTATCCAGCAACGCTATTGCTAACTATTGCCGATGCGTTAATTCAGGGCGAAATCGCAACGGCTGAAGGGCGGCATGATGAGGCTATCGGCTATTACAAGATCGCCGTCGACACACAAGACGAACTGCCATACACAGAGCCACCATTCTGGTACTACCCAACGCGACACAGCCTGGGCAAGGCGATGTTAGCGGCAGGCGATCCAGCAGGAGCGGAAGCGGTGTATCGCGAGGATCTCACGAATTTCCCCCGCAACGGCTGGTCACTGTTCGGCTTGGTTCAAGCGATGGAAGCGCAGGATAAAGATGCGTCTGAAATTCAGGCACGCTTTGACCTGATTTGGGCACAGTCAGATGTCACTCTGACCGCGTCTCGATTTTAGCCGAAGATTGCGAGAGGCCGTCCCGTTGGAGGCTGAATGAAAGGAGCAATATCCTCATTGCGAGGAGGCGTAGCCGACGAAACAATCCAGTTAAATCAACATTCGATGGATTGCTTCGCTGCGCTCGCAATGATGAACAGGTAGTTTTAACGCGGCCTCGTTCGGGCCGCTTCTTACTGTGTACGCGATGTAAGTGTTTCCTGAATATCGGAAACCCGACCGAGATCAAGAATGACGACCAGGTCTCCTGAATCGGCCCAGTCCAGTGCGGCAGCAAAAGACTCATGCTCTTTCTAATGGTGCTGAATTTGATCCTCACGCGCACCAGCGGCGAGCAATTCGTCACGAATGATGCCGACGACTTCGCCAGGGTCCCGACCACGTGCATAGCTACTCAATTCTGAAATGATCACCATTTCCAGTCCAATTGACCATGCACTACGTGCAAGCTCGCGAATTTGTTGGTCTGTACGATCACCCGCCTGACCAAAACAAAGAACGCGACGTTTGGCCGGAAGGGCTTTGGCCATATTAAACAATGCTTGCATGGCTTCAGGATTGTGGGCTAAGTCCAACAGTACTTTAAATCCGTTAATCTCAAACACGTTGCTGCGACCGGGATTTGACGCTTGTGTCATCGTCTTAAGACCGTTTGCAATCGACGTGAGAGATAACCCAAGTTGTTCAGACAAAGCTGCTGCGCCCAGGGCATTGGCAATATTGTGCTCGGCAGCAGCTTCCAAGGTAATTGGAATGTCGTTCGCGCTACAAATGGTTTGCGCCAATAAGGCCCTGGTGTCTCGTGTAGTGTCGTCCATTCCCAGCACGCCAACCACACTCGTAACGCCAGCCGTCGTAAAGCTACCTAACGGAACAGGGGGTACCCGAGTGCTGAAACCCGCTTCCCCGCCACCGCAAGCATAGCCTTGTCGTCGCTGATGCCAAGAATCCTGCCGCCACCGACCAGAACATGCTGAAGACCCAGGTCTTCGGGTGCAAAGATATGGGCATTTGTAAGGAGTTTTAACACAGGATTGGACCGACCAAAAACGGCCCAATATATTACACTACGACGCTAGTACTCGACAGGTGATTGGCAACAAAATGGACGAAAACCCACTAGGAAAACCGACCGAATATACCGAGAACTATGCACCCGAGCTGCTCTTCGCGGTTCCTCGTAAAGAGGCGCGCAGGCCGCTGGACCTCTCCGGCGATCTGCCCTTCCAAGGCAGTGACATCTGGAATGCCTGGGAGCTGACCTGGCTCGACCTCAGTGGCAAACCGCAAGTCGCGACGGCCACATTTGTTGTGGACTCAAAGTCCGACAACATCATCGAATCAAAGTCCCTGAAGCTTTACCTGAACTCATTTTCAATGACGCGCTTTGCCTCGGCAGCTGACATCAGCAAAACAATTACTACGGATTTGTCAGCAACAGCCAGCGCAAACGTCGACGTGATTATTCATTGCGACACAACAGCCCATCCAATAGTCCATTTTCAAGGGCAGTGTATTGATGAAAATGAGATGGAAAGTGTCAGCAACGAAGTTGATGCAAGCGTATTACGGAGTGTCGACGACCGGCTGGTTAGCGAAACTCTTTACTCGCACCTCTTACGCAGTAACTGCCCGGTCACGAATCAACCCGACATGGGCAGCATCATGATCGAATATGTTGGTCCAAAAATTCGCGCGACAACCTTGCTTCAATACATCGTTTCCTACCGTCAACACAGCGATTTTCATGAGGCTTGTGTCGAACGAATATTCCTGGACATCCAAAAGCAATGTAAACCGGAGAACCTGACAGTCTATGCACGCTTCAATCGACGCGGCGGCCTTGACATCAATCCGTACCGAACCAACACCGCGAAGACACCAAAAAACCTGCGTCTGTGGCGCCAATAATTACCTATCAATATTCATGCAACGTTGGGGTTCGCAGCCGACAGCGGTCCGTCGCTGGCTGCTCATCACTTGTTACCGATAGGGATTGCGAGTTAGAGCCTTCAGAGGTCGTGCTAATTGCATGCTGACTCACCGGTCCTCGTGGCAAGCATCGCGCGAATCGCATCACCGCTTTTCCGGTCGACTTGACGACAGCTCGTAAACCGACACCGGTCACGCAGGATCCCCCCGCAGAGGGATTTCTTGAATGCGAATCATTTGCGATAGCTGACCGGCGGTAGTCGGCTGACACGACGCCCATTCCTGAAACATGCATATCGACAGGCACAAGCTGTTGGTTACAATTATACATGGCTTGTTCGCGGCAGGGTCGCTCTCGGCCATAATGCCCTGCGATACCGCATGCATACCAGCAGTACGAGCTTCTGAACTCTGTCCCCGAATTTGTACTGCCAGCTATATGAGAGAAACAACGACTGCGCCTGCGCCGATGATCTCACCCAATGCTCCGATCGCTTCCCAGTTCATATGTCGCCTTTATCGCGGAACCACTCTGTAAACTACTAGCTTTGGTGTCTGCTTCGGATCACAAGCAGACTATTTCGCTCAGTTTACCCCAACGACTGCTTCCGGTGGTAAAGTGGGCACTCAGACTGCAGTCTAATCGACGAATCCAAGCGACGGCCTCGCTCGTTACAAAATGAACTCACTCGTTAGCTACACATCGGGCACCGCAATGCCGAATGCCAGCGTGACTCGATTTAGTATGTTTTCTTGGATGCAGTTTATCCCCGCTGGGGTAGAAACCTTAGGTCTCGAATCGTGACAGTCGAAAGGATTTGGCTGTGGGTCTGCGATACACGCTCTGATTCAAAGGCCAGACTCACCATTGAATTCAATTACTAAGAATCGGCAACGCTTTACCTCTCAGATAGTACTTCGATACACACTGATGTCGACAGCCTGCTGGCCGGTAAGCTCAATATCAGGCTAATCACCGAGATGGAGATCATTCTTGTCCAATCGATGACCTCGATCGCGCTTTGCTTCAAGATAGCGTCGGTTTGCGTTACCTACGCCGCACACATGCTTCTCGCGAGAAATATTTTCAACACCCATTGCTTCTAAATCCGTGACTTTCTTTGGATTGTTGGTCAACAGGCGAAACGGTTTCCCCGTGACAAAATACTTCAAGATTGAAGCCGCATCGCTAAAGTCGCGTGAGTCTTCCGGCAGACCCAGAGTAGTGTTCGCCTGATAAGTGTCTTCACCGGCATCCTGCAATAAATAGGTAGCGGCTTTCGCCCACAAGCCTATGCCGCGACCCTCGTGACCGGACATGTAAATGACCATGCCACCGGCTTCATCCTCGCCAATGCGTTGCAAGGCCGCGTCCAATTGAGGTCCACATTCGCAACGCTCTGAACCGAATACATCACCGGTCAGGCAACTGGAATGAACTCGAACCAATGGGTTTTTCCAGATAAGCGGATCGCCCATCAGTAACACGCTATTCACGGCCATTGAATCCGCCAGAATTGCGAATGTCTGCTGGCCATCACGTTCGCGTAAATCATCGGCAAGTTCTTGCGCTTTGCTGAGTTCGGTATGGCGAACACTCGCATACCAATCCACTGCATATTCATGCTCGCCTCGCGCCAGGGGCAACGGAATGGGACCCAGAATGCTAATCGCCCTCGCGCCGGGTTCTGCCGCCGTTTCGGCTGGCGTCAATTGGCCGTCCGAATCGATGCGGACGAGCTTGCCTTGCTCGATCAGGCGTTTCCTGACGGTAGGATCTATATAGGTAAACATAGTGCGAAGCCTATCATTTCCAACGCCTGCCTGAATCCCTGCAAGTCTTAGCCAACGGGCTCGAGGGCACCGTCTAAACCAGTCAAAATTTAGCTTGCTGACCCGCGGGTCATTAGCTATATTACTGACTCATAAGTCAGTAACTGATATTATCATGGCAAACCCGCGTAACCAGCGACGCAAAGAAGACCGACCGGCAGAAATTACCGCGGCGGCTATGCACACTTTCGCCGAGAAAGGATTTGCTGCAACCAAGGTCGCCGATGTCGCCAAACGTGCGGGCGTGAGCAAAGGCCTTCTCTACCTTTATTTCAAAACAAAAGAAGACCTATTCAAGGCAGTGGTCAGAAGCTTCATTTTTCCGATGATCGAAAATCTGACCGACACCGTCGAAAACACAGATCTAGGGGCGGAAGAATTCATTCGAGGCCCTCTACTGAAATTCGCAAAATCGGTTCCCAACTCCCCCGCAAGATTTCTCGTGCGCCTCCTCGTTGCGGAAGGACCGAAACATCCGGATCTTGTCACCTGGTACTGGGAGAATGTCGCGTCAAAGGGAATAGGCGCGATTCGAACTGTCGTCAAGAAAGGCGTTGAGAGTGGTGAGTTTCGTTCAAATGCGTTCACGGAATTGCCCCACATATTTGCCACGCCGGTGATATTTTCAATCCTATGGAAAATTCTTTTCGAAGAGCACGACAGCCTCGATACCGACAAACTAATCGAAGAACACTTTGAGCTCATACTGAGTTCAATCAGGAAAAACGCGTCATGAAAAAACTCAAGCCAATACTCGGGATACTGTTTTCAGCGGCACTGTTAAGTGCATGCGCCCCCGATCAAGACGAGAACCGTCTTGTCGGCCTGTTGGAATCGGACCGGATTGAAATAACTGCAGAAACTTCGGAGCCAATCGTAAATCGATTGGTCGTCGAAGGAGAATCTGTCGTCGCGGGCCAATCACTTATTCAACAGGATGGCGCGCGAGCAGAGACACGCATCGAAGAAGCAGATGCGATCCTGCAACAAACGCTGGCAAGACAGGACGAACTCATTCGCGGACCACGCCGGGAAAAAATACTCGCAGCGGAATCGAGCGTTCGGGGCGCTGAGAAGGAGCTCAGCTTTCGCCAAACGGATCTCGCCCGCGCTGAGGAAGTATTCACACGCCAATTGGCTTCACCTGACGTTCGCGATCGAGCCGTGGTCGCAAGAGATACTGCGCAAGCGAATGTCGAAAGTTTGCAGGCAGGTCTGGACGAAGTACTGACCGGCACGACCGCGGAGGAATTGCGGCAGGCGGCCGCAGCAGTACGTCAGGCTGAAGCGCGCCTGCAATCTGTGCGCATCGATCTCGCACGCCACACAACGTACGCACATGAAGATGGCGTCGTCGACACACTGTTATTCGAAATTGGCGAGCGACCGCAGCCCGGGCAGCCTGTCGCCATTCTCTTGTCCGGCCAACAAGCCTACGCGCGCGTGTATGTACCTGAACCAATTCGCGTTCGTGTAAGTACGGGAACTCAAGCACGTGTTTACGTTGACGGCTTGTCTGAGCCACTTTCGGGCCGGGTTAGATGGATTGCAACGGAAGCGGCATTCACGCCCTACTTCGCGCTGACCGAACGAGATCGAGGTCGCCTAAGCTTTGCTGCAAAAATAGATGTGTTAGATGCTCACACTCGACTTCCCGACGGCGTTCCAGTCGAAGTCGAATTGTTACTGGGCTCAAGTAATTACTAGCGAAACGGAATTTGCCATTCGCGCCTCGGGTCTCACCAAGACATTTGGCAGCTTAACTGCTGTCGACCACCTGGACCTCGATGTACCGAAAGCACTGGTATACGGATTCCTTGGACCGAATGGGTCGGGAAAGACCACCGCGATTCGACTGCTGTGTGGATTGCTGACGCCAACTGAGGGCAGCGCGACCGTCCTTGGGCATGTGGTGCCGGGCGACGCCAGTCAGTTAAAACCAAAGATTGGCTACATGACGCAAAAGTTTTCACTCTACGGTGATCTAACAATCCAGGAGAACCTCGAGTTCATTGCAGACGTCTATTCCTGCCCTCGTCGCGATCGACGTGCTCGCGTTGAAGATCTGATTGAACGGTACAACCTCGACCAACAACGAAATCAATTTGCCGGCACGATGAGCGGCGGACAGAAGCAACGTCTCGCGCTCGCCTGTGCTGTCCTAAACAGACCGAAACTTCTGCTACTTGATGAGCCGACCAGCGCGGTTGACCCGAAAAGCCGGCGCGACTTTTGGGAAAAACTATTTGCACTTGCCAACGAAGGCACAACGATCCTCGTTTCAACGCACTACATGGACGAGGCCGAGCGATGTCATCGATTGGCTATCCTCGATCACGGCAAAAAAGTTGCGGATGGCGCACCCGCGGAACTGCAAGCCGCGACGGGCATGTCAGTAGTTGAAATTGCCACCGACGACACGGCAGCAGTTCAGTTTGAACTCAAGAAGCTTCCGGAGATCCGCAGCATCACGCAACTCGGCGTGAGACTTAGGGCACTTATTCCTGACTCAAGGAAAAATCCGGTAGCGTTCATCGAGAGTCATCTATCTTCGTTGGCGCTGAACGGCAAAGTCGTGCAGGTCGAGGCATCGCTCGAAGACGTATTCGTCGCAGTGACCCAGGATGATGAGAAATTGGATACTGCCACATGAAAAACTTCTCGCGATTAATAGCCATCATGCGCAAAGAACTCTTGCAGCTGAAGCGGGACAAACTTACTTTCGGAATGATTGTCGGAATTCCCGTCATGCAGATGCTGTTGTTCGGTTTCGCGATCAATACTGACGTTCGCAATCTGGTCGCCGGTGTAGCCAACGAGGCAGACAGTCATCTGTCGCGGCAGCTCATTGCCGACCTGGAACAAACTCAAGTTCTGCGTATCGATTATGTCGTCGCGTCCCCCGATGAGCTGGAAAGCCTCCTCAGAGGTGGGAAAATCTCAATCGGTATTTACATACCGCCGGACTTCGACAGGCGCTCCATCGATGCACGTCGTTCAGCCGCACAATTACTCGTCGACGGCGTTGACCCGACGGTACTGGGCGTCGCCAATCAAATACGTAATTTGCCCTTGAAGTTCGACACGATCGCAGGTCAGAAAGAGCGCGCAAGCACCTTCGAGGTCAGGCCGTATTTCAATCCGGAGCATCGCTCCTCAGTTTTTATTATTCCAGGATTGATGGGAATGATCCTAACGCTGACTATGATGCTCTTTACCGCAGTCGCTGTCGTTCGCGAACGTGAACACGGCAACCTTGAGCTTCTGATTAACACACCTATCAGTACGACCCAATTGATGACGGGCAAGGTGATCCCTTACATTCTCATTGGTCTGATACAACTGACCTTGATCATGGCAGTTGGCGACCTTTTGTTTTCGGTACCCATCCGCGGCAGCATTCTCGAGCTCTACATAGCGTCGTCGGTATTTATCGCCGCAAATCTTGCGCTGGGATTATTCGTATCGACCGTGGTTAAAACGCAGTTCCAGGCAATTCAAGTAACAATATTCTTTTTGATGCCATCGATACTGATTACTGGATTCGTTTTCCCATTCGAGGGCATGCCTGGAATTATTCAAGTGATTGGGGAGGCATTACCGACCACCCACTATATTCGTTTGACCCGGGGCATCATGTTACGTGGCGCAACGTTGTTTGAAATGCGAATGGAGTTGCTCGCGCTGGCCGTATTTACATTGATCGCGATGGTTGCTGCGATCCAGCGCTTCACTAAGCGCCTGGACTAAGCAGCTTCTAATCAATTGTCTCAGACTTGAATTGCTGCTCGTTTCTCGCGGTGAAATTTTAGTAATGCGCCAACAGCAAAAGACAATACGGCAGCGCCCAATCCCGTAATGATGACTTCCAGAAAAATCAGCCCAATCATGCCGGGGTGCATGAAGTAGTCAACGATCGCTGTTGCGACACCCAGCACAATTGCGATGACCCAACGGCTACGGGTTTGGGTTAGTAGCAATGCAACCGATGCGGCAACTCCCGCCACTAGCCCGGTTTGCGATGCAATCACCCAATGCGTGATGCCAAGGGCGAGGAAATTTCCTTGCGCCATCGTGATGAGACATGCTGCGGTCGCCTCGCCAATGTTCTCTACGAACGGGGTGATCTTTGTCTTCATTGGGCTCTAGTCCGGTTTCAACTACACAGTAGACCCGTGATATGTCCGAAATATCGCAGTGAAGTCTAAATCGGTTCGTTTCTGAGCAGAAAATTTACTAAGAAAGGATCGAGGCGTGAAATCGCAGATGATCTTCCATGAAAGTGGAAATGAAATAGTAGCCATGATCAAAGCCCTCGTGGCGCCTCAATTCCAAGTCAACATCATTTTCACTACAGGCGGCCTCGAACAAATGTGGATGTAACTCACCATCCAGGAATTGATCTGCCATCCCCTGATCAACCAGGATCTTATTGACGGGTTTCTCACTCAGCTCAGTCACAATTCTCGTTGCATCATGCTGGGCCCAAGCCAACGGATCCAGACCAATGTAATTACCCAGCGCTTTTTGTCCCCAAGGACAATTGCTGGGACTACAGATTGGTGCAAACGCCGAGATCGACTGATAAATATCCGGATTCTTCAGGCCTAGCGTTAGTGCGCCGTGGCCGCCCATCGAATGGCCGGTTATGCCCTGCCTGGATCGATCACCAGCAAAATTGGCGAAGACAACATCCTGCAACTCTTTGGTGATGTAGTCGTACATCTGATAATGCTGACTCCATGGCGCTTCCGTTGCATTCACATAGAACCCGGCGCCCAAGCCAAAGTCGTAGCCGCCCTCAGCATCGTCAGGAACAGCATCTCCACGCGGACTGGTATCCGGTGCTACCAGAATAATACCGAGCTCGGCCGCAACGCACTGTGCACCACCCTTCGACATAAAGGTCTCTTCCGTACAAGTCAGTCCGGCAAGATAGGTCAGCACTGGCAACGGCTTTTCTGCAACATCGCCCGGTACGAATACAGAGAACTGCATGTCGCAATTGTTAACGTCGGAGTGATGCCGGTAAAAACCGACAGATCCATCAAAGCAAGCATGCTTGCCAATCGTTTCGATAGTCACAGGGAAATCAATTTCAGGGAAATCAGATTTTTTGAAAAATCAGGGTAGCGTTGGTGCCGCCAAAGCCGAAGCTATTGCTCATCGCGGTGCGAATACCAGCATTATCGACCAATTCTGTTATGAGCGGCATACCTTCGGCCGCCGGATCCAGATCGACCACATTGATCGAAGGTGCGATGAAATCGTCCCGCAACATCAGCAGGCAATGAATGGCCTCATGTGCGCCCGTCGCGCCAAGCGAGTGACCACAGAGAGATTTAGTTGATGCGAATCGCGGTACCGCATCGCCGTAAATATGCTGCAGAGCTTCAAGTTCCTTGGTGTCGCCAACCGGCGTACTCGTCCCGTGCGTGTTGATGTAGTCGACGTCCCCATCGACAGTGGACTCAGCTAACTGCATGCAACGAATGGCACCCTCACCGCTAGGCGCCACCATGTCATGCCCGTCAGATGTTGCGCCATAGCCAACGACTTCAGCATAGATTTTCGCGCCACGTGCTAGCGCGTGCTCATGCTCCTCGACAACGACCATGCCAGCTCCGGACGCAATGACGAAACCATCGCGATTCTGATCATAGGGTCGCGATGCCGTTTCGGGTGCGTCGTTGTATTTGGTGGATAGCGCACCCATTGCGTCAAACAGACTGGCGAGTGTCCAATCTTCTTCTTCGCCACCGCCGGCAAACACAATGTCTTGCTTGCCAAGCTGAATTTGTTCCACTGCCGCGCCAATGCAATGCGCACTGGTCGCGCAGGCAGAAGTAATCGAGTAATTGATGCCCTTGATTTTAAATGGCGTCGCAAGACAGGCCGAAACAGTACTGCTCATGGTACGTGGCACCATGAACGGACCAATTTTTCGTACGCCACGCGAGCGCAGAGTGTCGGCACTAATAACAATATTCGCGCTCGATGCGCCGCCTGACGCGGCGATCAATCCGCTACGTGGATTCGAGACGTCACTATCTTCGAGACCTGCATCTTCAATCGCCTGTTGCATCGCAATGTAAGAATAGGCAGCAGCATCACCCATAAAACGGCGTACGCGTCGGTCTACGTGTTCACTAATATCAAGATCAACGCTGCCAGCTACTTGGCTACGCAATCCCATCTCTTCGAATTTCTCGTTGTGACTAATCCCGGATTTTCCGGCACGCAACGACTGGACCACTTTATCTGCTGAATTGCCGAGGCATGACACTACGCCCAGGCCGGATATAACTACGCGGCGCACATCGTCTCCTAAAAGTTATCGGTTGAAGTAAACAAGCCTACACGCAGGTCTTCAGCCTTATAGATTTCACGTCTATCCACAGACATGGTTCCGTCGGCAATAGCGAGGGTTAGTTTGCGCGTAATGATGCGTTTGAATTGCAAATTAAAAGATACCAATTTTGCGGTAGGCAACACTTGACCGGTGAATTTAACTTTCCCGGCACCGAGCGCTCGACCCCGACCTTCGCAACCAGACCAGACCAGAAAAAATCCAACAAGCTGCCACAACGCGTCGAGCCCAAGACAACCCGGCATAACCGGATCGCCATCGAAGTGGCATTTGAAAAACCAAAGGTCCGGATTAATATCGAGCTCGGCGTTGATCTCGCCTTTACCATGATCGCCGCCATTGTTGTTAATTAACGAAATGCGGTCCGTCATTAACATATTGGGTAGCGGCAATTTTGCGCTATTGGGACCGAATAATTCTCCGCGTCCACAGGCAATCAAATCCTCATACGAATATGATGATTTCCGTCCGGGTGGGCAGCCTTCCGGGCTGTCGTTTTGTTTAGAATCAGTCATACGCTCTCCGGCGCGTTTCGAGATAAATCATCGACCGGATTTTGAAGCTTGCCGGTGCGTGCAGGGCGCATATCTTACCGGACCTTTTAGCTGTCTGCTGGGATTATGGTGCAGTGCGGCACCAGCTTCAGAGGGCCAACTATTCGACGCGAACCTGATATTGAAGCGTGAAACTTGGGGTACTGGCGCCGGATGCTGCATTTATGGCGCCGACCGGATTCATTCTGATACCGGTGACTGCCGCGTCAAAACCGTCGGCATCCGGAATCGGAATATAGGTAAACGGTGCACCGCCACCCGGTTGATTGCTGTAGGTGACATCAGATCCGTAAGTGAAATTAAGACCGCTGGCAACGGGACCATCAGTAAACTGGGCCGGATCACCGCTTACGGTCGATACGTAAAGCGATGCGTCAGCGGCGATTGCATCCGAAATGACCATCGTGTCGACGTCCACAGCGCCGAACCCCTGATTGGTGACCACGAGCGTAAATTCGGCGACCGATCCCGGAATCGCCTTCGGGTTTGTTGCCAGGTTAATCGGATCTAAAAGTATGGCAGCGTTCTTGGCAACGTTGCGATTGAACATAATATTGCCGCATTCAAATGGGGGCGCCTCGCAGCCGCGGACAGCGACTTCGTTGCGCAATATTTACGTGCTCCTGAGACCCGCGTCACCAAGGTCGAAACCCTCGATACTATTATCGACTATCGCGCCAATTTTCTGAGCGACTATCAAAATACACAACTAGCCGATCGATTCCGCGCCTTAGTCACACGCGTTAGAACCACTGAAGAGGCGTTGGATGCATCGACCGAACATCCGCTGACCAAGACCGTCGCGAAGGCCTGGTTTAAGACGCTTGCGTACAAAGATGAGTACGAGGTCGCAAGACTGCACGTTCACGGTGACTTTCTTGCCAATATCAAGCGCGAATATGGCAGCAAGGCGCGTGTGCGATTTCATCTCGCTCCGCCACTCCTGAATGCCGAGCTAGATGCGCGTGGCCGACCACGCAAACGTGAATTCGGTGCCTGGATAATCCCCATCTTTCGCGTTCTGGCGAGTATGCGAACTTTGCGTGGCACTAAGCTGGATGTTTTCGGTATGACTAAAGAACGCAAGATGGAGCGAGCGCTAATTGCCGAATTTGAAGATCAGCTAGAACAAGTTCTCCAAAAACTTGATGCCGGCAACATCGATTCTGCCGTGAAGATCTTCAATGAATACCTTGAAATACGAGGCTACGGACCGGTTAAGATCGCGGCTGCTGCTGCGACTCGCGAACGCATCCAAGCACGGTTGGCCGTATTGCTACAGAGCAGTCGGAAAGCTGCCTGACTATGCAGGGCATTTCCTGACTCCACGTGAGAAGATGCGTCGATGGCCAACAAAGACAGTAGCGCTTCTATTCAATACGAATTCGAATCACACCCCGATATTGGACAAGTGATGCAAGTCGCACCAGGCATTTACTGGCTGCGTATGTTTTTACCCTTTTCTTTGTCGCACATAAATCTATGGCTGCTGGAAGATGGTGATACCTGGGCCATCATCGACACAGGGGTCGGGATCGATCAATGCAAAGATATTTGGAAAGAAACGTTTGTGACGGCGTTGCACGATCGTCCCGTGAGTCGGGTTTTCGTAACCCACTTACACCCTGATCACGTCGGATGCGCCGGATGGCTTTCGCGACATTTCAACGCGCCATTGTGGATGAGTCGCGAAGAATATCTACTCGCGCGAATTCTGGTCGCCGATACTGGCCGAGAAACACCAAACGCGGGTAATCGTTTCTATTCGGCAGCCGGTTTCGCACCGGACCAGCTAAGTCATTATCAAAAAATGTTCGGCTTCTTCGGCAAGTTTGTGACGCCGCTGCCTGAATCCTATCGGCGCCTTCAGCACGGAGACCAAATCGACATTGGCGAGTATCAATGGAAAATAGTCGTCGGCAATGGTCATTCCCCAGAACACGCATGCTTTTACAATGATAAACATAATTTGCTGATCGCCGGTGACCAGCTCTTACCGACGATCTCATCGAATGTCAGTGTTTTTCCAACTGAACCCGATGCTGATCCGCTCGATGATTGGCTCTCATCCTTGCAGATGCTCAAAGACAACATTCCTGCAGACGTACTCGTATTTCCAGCGCACGGCAAACCGTTTCGTGGCGCGCACATTCGTATCGACGCTCTGATTGCAGAACATCACGATTCGCTGGAGAAACTACATTCAACCTGCCATGAGCCCAAACGCGCAATCGATGTATTTGAGGCTTTGTTCAAAAGCGAGATCAATGCTAAGAATCTAATCATGGCAACTGGCGAGTCGATCGCCCATTTAAGTTATCTCTGCAAGCAAGGGCGCCTAGCAGTCACTCAGGATGACAATGGCGTCGATTGGTATGTCCAAGCGTAAGAGCGGCGTGAAAAAAAAGCCACTTCAAACGAAGTGACCTCTTATGGTCCGGGCACTTAAACCGCCTCTGACCGGGAATTAACTCATCGGACGATACCGCTTAGTTGTTTCGTCGACGATTAACTCGCTGGCCGCGTTGATCATGACGTCGGTCAATTCGATTGCCACGATGATCCATACGACGATCGATGCGGTCGCCTTTTTTGTCCAGGCGTCGATCAATTCGGTCACCCTTGTTATCCAGTCGTCGATTGACCCGGTCACCCTTTTTGTCCAGTCGTCGATCGTTGATGCGATCGCCTTTGTCGTCCAGGCGGTCATCAACACGATCACCGCGATTGTCTAAACGATCATCCATTCGATCGCCACGATCATCCAGCCGGTCTTCAATGCGGTCACCACGTTGATCGATGCGGTCGCCGGCATCAGTGGTTTCATCAGCTAAAACCGCGCCGCTAAACAATGCCGCGCTGGCAACAATCATTAAGACTTTGGCGCTGTTCCATGCATTTACTGTTTTCATGTCCGTTCTCCGTGTTCCATACGAATTTGTCTTGTCTGCTGCTTTAACGCGCTGGAGTGCAGCAGTTTGACATCCTGCAGGATCGATTGGCACGTTATGTTTAATTGGCCTGCAGGAGAACGTTCTGGCAAGCTGGTAACTTACCTTTCAAGGGGAATAGCTTTGGCGGCAATGGACTCCGTAGTGCCATCAGGCGACATAGACGCCACCTACAGGAAACACCGGATCCGGGTGATGCTCGCCATTACGCTCGGGTATGGCTTCATCTATACCTGCCGCCTGGGATTGTCGATTGTCAAAAAGCCCCTAATCGATGAGGGCATATTCAGCGTGGAGGAACTCGCGCTGATTGGCACCGCGTTTTTTTACGCATACGCGCTTGGTAAGTTCTTCAACGGCTTTCTCGCTGATCATTTTCGTCCGCGCGCTTTCTTTTCTGTCAGTATTTTCGTGGCAGCCATTGTCAATTTGTTTATGGGTTGGTCGACACTCTTGTGGGTATCTATCGGACTCTGGGCGCTCAACGGCTGGTTCCAAGGAATGGCAGCGCCCTCCGCCGTTGTATCCATCACCAACTGGTTCAGCCTGAAAGAACGTGGCAGGCGATACGGCCTCTGGAACGCGTCGCATTCAATTGGCGAGGGTCTGACGTTCTATGTCATTGCCGTTGTTGTCTCGATGGCCGGCTGGCGCTACGGATTTATCTTGCCGGGCATTCTTTGTCTGCTCGTATCGGTCTGGGTTTACGCCTTTTTGCAAAATGATCCGACGACCATTGGATTACCCAGTATTAACCAATGGTCCGGCGAAGAGAGTGAAGAAAAGCAGCAGACGGCAACCTGGCAAACGCAAAAGGTTGTGTTTGGTATCCGGGCAATGTGGGTCGTCGCGATTTCGAGCGGACTCATGTACGTCACACGTTACGCAATCAATAGCTGGGGCGTACTCTATCTGCAAGAAATGCGTGGCTATTCGCTTGTCGAAGCAGGAACCTTCATTGCCGTCAATACTATCGCCGGCATTGTAGGCTCCATTATCTTCGGTTATATGTCTGACAAGCTGTTTGACGCGCGTCGGCCCCCCGTCAATCTTATTTTTGCGGTCGTCGAAGTAGTTGCATTGCTACTAATATTTTATGGACCCCAGAACGGCTACGTTCTGGCATTCGCATTCGTTTTGTACGGTGCCGGCCTAAGTGGATTGATGACCTCCATCGGTGGCTTATTCGGTGTGGACATTTCACCGCGCGGTGCGGCAGGCGCCGCGATGGGATTTGTCGGCGTATTTAGCTACATAGGTGCCGGCACCCAGGAAATAGTCAGCGGCAAACTGATAGAACAGGGCGTCACTATCATCGACGGTGTCCGTCACTACAACTTCGACACGCCAATTCTATTTTGGATTAGCTGTTCAATTCTCTCAATGCTACTGGCGGCAACTCTGTGGAACACCAAGATTCGCGATTGAAGGTTCTGCTATTTGACTTAGGCGGCGCGCTGCTCAGGTTGAATAGTCCGGCCGACATCTTCGGCTTGCAGATGAGTGAGGAAGAGTTCTTACAGCTCTGGATTCACTCTCCAAGTGTGCGCCAGTATGAATGCGGCACAATCGATGCAGAAACCTTCGCCGAAAAAGTAATCTCGGAAGTAGGTTTGCCGTATGACGCGGCAGAGTTTCTGGGCCGATTTAAAGCCTGGCCAGGCGAAATCAACCCGGGAATTCCGGCGCTACTCGAGCGCATCCCTGCCGCGTATTCGACTGCCCTGCTCTCTAACACCAACGCGATTCATTGGCAGCAACCGGACGTCGCGTCTATTTTGGAAAAGCACCTTGATAGGTTGTTTCTGTCCTTCGCGACGGGGTTTATTAAACCGGATGCAGATGCATATGAATATGCACGCGCGGCATTTCGTTGCACTCGCGAAGAAATCGCATTCTTTGACGACAACCCGACGAACGTCGATGCCGCAAATTCCCTTGGCTATAACGCCTACCTAACGCGCAGCGTAGATGAGCTAGGGGATGCTCTCGAGAAGCTACAAGTTCTCGAATAGAACGTGGCAGCGTCAGAGCAACGCTGCCACAGGAAAACTATACGTCTACGACTTGGGCGTCAGCTGCATTTTCACCAACGCTTGCAATTCCATTGTCGCAACCAGACTCGGATTCATCACTTTGGCTGGTACCGATGTGGTCATAGTGCGTATGCGAGTTCAGGACAACAATGTCGAGATCGGTCAACTGGTCCACAACGTTCCGCATATTTCCAATGCCAAGGCCTGTATCAAACATCAGCGCGAAATCGTTTCCCACAATCGAAAACGAAATCACCTCCTCGAATTGTCCGGGCTCATAGATGGCGTAAATTTCGTCATCGATTCGATAAACCTCAAACCAATCGCCACTGATCGAAACTTTGTCGAAAGCACCCCATTCGGGCCTGGGAGGCTAGTCCCACTAGTTGTCTTTATTAGCGCCGCGATTTTGAACTTGATCATTATCGACGATCGGTGGATCGCCGTCGCTTGAATTAACCGTACCTGACAGACCATCACATGCAACGCCAATAAGGCTCGCTAAAACAACTGCCAATAATCTAACCATTCTATTTCTCCGATCGAGAATTCAAATTCTATCTCGAGAGCGCGAATCCATGTCCCAGAATCGCAGGTCTTCTTTGCATACAAAAGCTGCTGCGTTGATACTCGTGTCATGTTGCGCTGGATAGCTACACGATTAATACGAGCATCCGGATGGACCGCTGTCGGCGGCATCCCAGATGTACCGCGCGCGGTGCTTATTGCTGCGCCGCACACATCAAACTGGGATGCTTTTTGGCTTCTGGTGTACAAAATCTCGATGGAGGCCGACGTTCGCTTTCTCGCTAAGCACACCCTTTTCTGGTGGCCACTTGGGCCGATTCTCATCGCATTGGGTGCCTTACCAATTGACCGCGACGATCCGGCCGCAATTGTGTCGCAGCTTATCGCAGCTTTTAAAAAGGAAGATCAACTGTTCCTGGCACTAGCACCAGAGGGCACGCGCAAATGGATGCCGTATTGGAAGACCGGATTCTATCGAATAGCGGAGGTTGCCGGAGTGCCGATAGTGCTCGCGTTCATTGACTACAAAACGAAGCGAATGGGCATTGGAAAAACATTGCCTTTAGGGCAATCGGAGCAAGAAACTTTGGATGAACTGAGAAGTTTCTACACACCTTTGGTGGGGGCGAGGCCAGCATTGCAGAGCCCGATAAAGTTCCCGCCGGAGTAATTACCAGATGGTGTGGAAACCCAAATAGAAATTTCGGCCAACAGCGTTAATGCCGGACCCGTGTGCACGGTAATCTTCATCCAATAAATTCTCTAACTTCAGAGTTACGCGTATCGCGTCGCTGTAATGCCAGGTCGATTGAACGTTTACGCTTAACCAACCCGGTGTACCGTTGGGGTCAATGCGCGTGTCGCGCACATCGCGTGGACTCAAACGGTCCTGCCCACTGGCGAAATTAATATAAGGTTCAATCGATAGCGAATCACTTAGAAAGTAGCTGAGCCTCAGTTGACCGTTCAACGGCGGTACACGGTCGGCCGGCACTGCCACGCCGGCCTGCTCAGCTTGCTCGCCGCGTATGTAATTCAAAACAAAATTTGCTTCGGCAATGTCCGTAAGCAACCACGTACCAGACAATTCCACGCCATGAATATCCGCTTCCGCAACGTTCTGGCTTTGCGTAATGTCACGACCATCCGCTGTGACACCACCAGTGAAGATCGATGAGATACGATCCGTGTAATGGAGCGCAAACACAACCAAATCGAATTCAAGTGGGTCGCTGTTATATCGAATGCCTGCATCCAACTGCGTGATTCGTTCAGACTGAAGATCAGGATTCGGGATATTAAATCGATTCCCAGGACGCTCCCCAAGCGCACCCAAATCGAATATATTCGGTGCGCGAAATCCATAACTTAAGTTGGCGGTAAACTGAAACTGCTCGCGAAGGTCGACAACCCAGCCGAAATCGGCACTTACGTCATTTTGCCTGGTGCTGGCGGCAATGGACGATGGCGTCTGCGCCAATTCCGTTTTAATCGTACTAAATCTCAATCCGCCAGTTAGGCTATGGCGAATACCAAAGTCCTTCTGCAAGTTTGCGAATACTGCCGCATGATCCATGGTCGAATCATTTGGAAATCGCGCGGTTGTTGTCGAGAGTTGTCCACTAACAATATTTTCTTCGACACGACTACTCTCGACCGTATCGTGGTAAATCTCTGACCCTACAATCCACGATCCGTCGTCGTTTACACCTGCCGCACTGATCGTTAATCCGATTAAATCGCTTTGGTTCGACTCGATTCGACGCACATCAGACAAGAATCCGCGCGACACTCGATCATCAACGATTCGTTGCCAGCCCAAATCGAAATTCCAGGCCGCACCCCACACCCAATCTTCGCGTACGTGTCGGATGTGGCCAAACAGGCGTTCGTTGGGCGCAAACGAAAATTCGTCCGAGGACGGCTCGGTCTGGCCGAAACCCGGAACTAGCTCGTCAATTCTGGGTGTCATGGGTTGCGTGGCGACCTGAAGGTCAAACAGCCAGCTACGATCGCTAGCTGGCGTCAGCGCAAGTGCGGCACGGGCGCCTTTAGAGGTATAGCCGGTCGGCCCTAAGCGCGGGCCGTTGCCAGTCTGCCGATTGCCACTGTCATGATATTCGCCGCCGAGTAACGCGGCGATGTTTTCGTCGCCGAAATCGACAGAAGCTCGAAGTGTTCGCGATAAATCGGCGGTATCGAATGCAACCAAGGCCTCACGCCTAATGCCGGGTCGCTCAAACGAAGGTATTCGGGAAATAGCGTGCACGACGCCACCAACCGCGTCACTTCCATATAATGATGTCGACGCACCTCTAACGACTTCGATGCGCTCCAACGTTCCAGGTGATAAGAGACTGAAATACTGCGTAGGTGCATTCCGAAAGATGGCGTTGTTGAGACGCATGCCGTCGACGAGATGCAATACCTCAGATCCCTTCAGGCCACGAACGATGGGCGCTCCCTGTCCGGGCGTCGTTTGCTGGACGAACACGCCCGGCTTCGAAGCTAACGCATCAGTCAACAGGTTGCCGCCAGCAATTTCCCCGCTACTAATAACATCGACAGGCACCGAGATGTCTTCGGTCGCGACAGCACGTCGCGTCGCGGTTACCTGAATTTCCTCAATTTGATTGTCGCCGTCCGACGTCTGCGAATTTGCTGCCTGAACGACACATACCGTCGCTGCAACGAGCACGATACTTCGCAAAATGAACTGGTCAAAAAATATACGCAACTAGATCTGCCACTGCCAAGACAACGAAACGCAATCTATTGGTAAACATATGTTGCCGTCAAGATCATTGCGAATTATTTGACTCTACTAAAGCTACCATCGACGGGGCTGCTCACCCTTAAACGCTCTGCCCGGGTGCGGCAGACAGAATAAGGGGTCATTGGTGGCTTGATCAGTCATGCAGTACAGCGCCGGGAACTAAGTCATCGGCAATGGCCTGTCGGTGAGAAAACCTCGTCCAACGTTATAACCACAAGATCGTTAGGATCAGTGCCGAGCGGCTGACCTATTTTCCGTATCGCTCTCGCACCGCGCTGACTATTCTCGTTGGTCTATTGCTTTCCAGCGCGCGTAAATGTCATTGCTCCAAAGGCTTTGACACCAGGCGATTATGGCGCGCCGTTCATCTCGGTCGAGTACCGTACCAAAACCCGGCATTACGCCGCCGAATTTTGCGCCGCCATCGACAATCGTTTGCTCCAAAAGATCGAGCGGATGATGCCAGGTGTGGGCCGATCCATCGAGAGGGGGTGGCGGATAGACGCCATTCGTGTCCGGAGTGCGCCATTCCGCGGTGGCACTGCCGTCGGTGCCATGGCAAACAGCACAATGACCTTGGTACAAAGATCCGCCATCGCTCACCTGGGCTGCAGTGTACCAACGTCCCGGCACCGGCTGTTCAGGATCAGAATCTTCTACGCAAGCGTAAAGTATGATTCCGAACATCAATATTGCATACCGCATATCATCTCCTGAATTAATACCCAGACCTGCCGATATTATTATCGAATGGCCCCAAGTTGCACGACTTACCTAACGGATCGCTAAGTTTGTAACAACTCCACCGCTCCGCAGGTCAGGTACACAAACCAAACGAAGGAAATTCAATGAAAGCATCAGATTTACTGGTCCAGTGTCTCGAAGAAGAGGGAATTGAATACATTTTCGGCGTTCCCGGCGAAGAAAATGCGGATTTCATGATGTCACTGGAGAAGTCGACTAAAATCAAATTCATTCTCACGCGCCACGAACAAGGCGCTGCATTCATGGCGGAAATCTACGGACGCCTAACGGGCAACCCCGCCGGCTGCCTTGGGACGCTCGGTCCAGGCGCCACCAACCTAATCACTGGCGTTGCAGACTCGAATATGGATCGGGCACCAATGCTGGTGCTGACCGGCCAGGGCTCCACAGACAGACTGCATAAAGAGTCTCATCAAATAATGGATGTCGTCAGCATGTTTCGCCCAGTAACTAAGTGGGCCGCAACCATATTAAACGCTGACACCATTCCCGAGATCATCAGAAAAGCCGTGCGTATCGCGCGCTCAGAAAAACCCGGTGCCGTTCATATCGAACTACCAGAGGACATTGCAACGCTAGAAACGAGCAAACGACCAATGACGCCGCGACGCTTTCGACGCTCAGTTCCAGACGACAAAATAACCGATCAGGCTTTTGCCATGATCGCGGCCGCAAAACGGCCAGTGATCATTGCAGGCAATGGCTGTATTCGCCGCAGGGCGAGCAAGCAGCTACGGTTGTTTTGTGAGAAAACCGGCATTGGTGTGGTCAGTACATTCATGGCCAAAGGCTCGGTGGATATGGATGCGCCCTATTGTTTGTATACCGTAGGCCTCGGCAACAAAGATTTAATTTCTCGCGCGATCGACGACGCCGATCTCGTCATTGCACTTGGCTTTGACATGGTTGAGTACCACCCGCAACTGTGGAATCCAAACGGTGACAAGACGATTATCCATGCCGATTTTCTCGCCGCTGAAATTGATGAACACTATCACCCGGAAATAGAACTCATTGGCGATCTCGCACACGCGATGTGGATGTTAAATGAACGAGCCGATGCCGCAGCGCCCTTTGATTTTGATTTTGCTAATCAAGCCGCCTGTCGCAAAGCTATGGCTAGTGATTTTGTGGAATACAAAGACGACGAAACCGTTGGCAGCATACGTCCGCAAAAGATCTTGTGGGACACCCGCGAAGCAATGGGGCCGAACGATATTTTACTATCCGACGTTGGCGCCCACAAAATGTGGGTAGCACGTCATTATCAATGCCATGAACCGAACACTTGTTTGATCCCGAACGGCTTTTGCTCGATGGGGTTCGCCCTGCCCGGCGCAATCGCTGCTGATATTGTGCATCCGGACCGACGCATTCTTGGCATTGCAGGTGACGCAGGATTCCTGATGAACGTTCAGGAGATGGAAACGGCGCGGCGAATCAACAGCAATATCGTCATGCTGGTTTGGGAAGACAACGAATACGGATTGATCGCCTGGAAACAGGAAAGCCACTTCGGTCATCACACAGATCTAGCTTTTGGCAATCCCGACTGGATAAAACTTGCGGACTCTTTCGGTTGGATCGGGCACTTCGTTTCCGATAGTGCAGATTTCGCCACAACGCTAGATAGCGCCTTTGAAGAAGCCGGACCCAGCCTTGTCGTCGTGCCAATCGACTATCGTGAGAATGCATTGCTAACTAATAAACTTGGCGAAATTACATGCCAGATCTAGCGCTCGCAAACGCTGGCGTCCTGAAACAACTATTGCTACAAACCGCACTTAATCCAACGGGTCGCGTAGCGGTTCAGTCACCTTACAATCGCACAACCCTTGCGACGGTGATCACTGGGGCAGCGAGCACGTCGAAGACGCGTTGGCTGCGGCACATAAATTGTTCAAGCGACGCGCCGCCTGGCACGATCATCGCGCACCCAGTAGTTTGTAAGTACCGATCAGCGATTAAACCGAAAGGGTTTAGCGTCGATTTCGGGCGACCGATTGAGCAACAGATCCGCTAATAGACTTCCGGAACCCGCTGCCATCGACCATCCCAAGGGTCCGTGACCCCCATTGACGAAAAGTCCCGATATTCCCGTTGGACCAATGAACGGTCGTCCATCGCTGCTCATCGGCCGCAAGCCCGCCCACGGGCGTACCGATTCTCGATCCACTCTAGTCGCAATTTGCGGAAACACAGACGCAAAATCGTTAAAGGTTTTTTCGATACGCACCGATGACGGCTTTTTGTCGAAACCCGTAAATTCTGCCGTGCCAACAATGCGTAGACGACTGCCATACACATTGACCACTGAATGCGTCAAATCGTCAACCACCGACACTTTCGGCAATTGGCCTAGCCTCTCCGTATCGATAGTCAGCGAGTACCCTTTTGCTGGCCGTATGGGCGCATCGAGTCCTGCCGTTTGCAACAACATTGGCATCCGTTCGCCGCATGCGACCACAACGTTATCAACTTCCAGAATGCCGGCTCGTGTTTCTACACCACGAATGGCGTTTCCATTTGTGATCAGTTTTATAACAGCAGCATCTGTTTGAATGTCGCTACCACTTGCCTCAATTGCCTTAGCAAGCCCGCGACAATAGAGATGCGCATCGCCACGCGCATCATCGGGCAACCAAATACCGCCTAGTAACTGGTCCGAAATTGGCTCTAAGGTGGGCTCAAGCTCAACGACTTCAGAAACACTCAATTCGCGCCAATTGAGACCAAATGTCGCAAGCGTTTCACAAAGTTCTCGGCGACTCGTGAAATGATGGGCGTCTTTAAAAGTGCACAAGGTGCCGCGTTCTACGAGGTCGAATTCGAGATTCAATTCACGCGCTATTTCGAGCGTCTTTTCTTTCGAATATCGACACAACCTATAATTGTCGATTGTTGCCCGTAGATATCTTTTCTCGCGCGCGTTGCACAGAAACTCGAGCCCCCAAAAGAACAACGAGGGAATGGCGTGCAAATGCACTTTCATAGACGCACGAGGGTTGAACAACGCGGCGAAAAGATCCCGCATAACGCCCGGTCCGTTCCAGGGTTCCGGCATGGAAGGTGTCAACATCCCAGAATTTGCAAAGCTGGTTTCGAGCGCCACGCCCTCACGGGCTTCCAGTACGGTAACGCTTTGGCCACGCTGGATTAAGGCCCATGCGGCGCTGAGCCCCGCTAGTCCACCACCAATGACAATCGTTCGCATAGCGGCCTGACGAATTAGTTAGATAAACATCTGGCTAATGGTCTATCGACGACGTCGCGAAGCATTGCGATCGTCGCCTGATAGACCATTGCACAGAACGGGACTAGATGCGCAAGAACACGCCAGCCAGGACGACAATGAGGATTGGCGGAATGATGTAACGAATCAGAACCAACCAAACCATGAACATGCCACCTTCCGATGCACCGAGTTCGTCGAGGCTGATTGCTTTCGGAATGAACCAGCCCAGAAAAATCGTAGACAACGCGCCGCCAACCAACAAGAGATTGTTCGCAGCTAAGTGATCCAATGCATCGAACATGCTCATACCTTCATACGACGGTACAAAGTCGAGCGGGTAGTAGCCGGACCAGTCGCCCAATGACATGACTGATACGATGCCAAGCAACCAAGCGGCGCCAACAACGTACAGAATACTTTTCTCACGCCCGATACCAAATTTTTGATCGACCCAATTCGTTACCCCTTCCGCCAATCCCAGGCACGAAGACAGGGCCGCTGATATTAAGAGAATGAAGAAAATCGAACCAAACAACTGACCACCCGGCATCTGCCCGAATGCCAACGGCAGTGTTTCAAAAATCAAACCGGGACCGCTTCCAGGACTCAGGCCATACTCGAACACTAGTGGAAAAATCGCCAAACCCGCGACAACCGCGACGCCGGTATCCAGCAAGATCACTGCGGTCGCAGAACGCGCGATTGAAAAGTCTTTGGGCATATACGCGCCGAACACGACTAGTGAACCCATGCCAATACCGATCGAAAAGAAAGCCTGACCGATCGCCATCATTGCGGTCTTAAAGGTAACTTTAGAAAAGTCCGGCTCAAGAAGAAACGTCAATGCTGACGACATGTCTCCGGCAATCATGCCGTAGATCACCATCACTATGAGCGACACAAAAAGTGCCGGCATCAAAACTTTTACCGCGCTCTCGATACCACCTTGTACGCCGCGACGAATGACAATAATAATGAGCACGTGAACAACAGTATTCAAGATCAGGAGCTTCACAGGATTGTTCAGCAAATTGCTGAACATAGAGGCCGATTCTTCGGCGCTCACGCCACGCAAAGATCCGCTGACGGCCTTAACAAAGTAGTCGAGCGTCCAGCCAGAGATCACGGTGTAATAGGAAAGAATGACGAACGCACAAAATATGCCGAGTGAGCCGACTGCACCCCATCGTTTGCTCTTACCCGACTCGACAGCAACCGTTGCATAGCTGCCATTGGCGCTCGACTTGCCACGTCGGCCAATTGAAATTTCGGCAATCAACAATGGCAAGCCAATCACAAGTGCAAACGCAAGATAAATAAACAGAAATGCGCTGCCGCCATTTTCGCCAAGAACATAGGGAAATCGCCAGATATTGCCCATGCCGACTGCGAATCCAACTGCCGCCAACAGAAATCCCCATCTCGACGACCATTGTTCTGTAGAACCTGATGCCCCCGCCATAACCTTCTCCTTTATTCTTATTTTATTTGAGCCAGACTCGGTGAGAGTCCCGCTCAGATGCCGTATCTTCTCATGATCGTTGCATTTCTTGGGCACCTCTGACTAACTAATTGTGATAGCTAGGCTAAAATTCAGCACCTAACATTATCAAAAACTGGGGGATGATCTGATGAGACAAGCGATTCTCGCGTTATTCACAACGTTACTCTATTGCAGCACCGCAATGGCGGACACGCTAATTCATGCTGGCCGACTAATCGATGGAGACTCCGATAGAGCGAAGATGGCGCAAACCATACGGGTTGTAGACGGACTAATCGCATCGATCGAGGATGGCTATTCCACTCCGGCCAATGGTGACGCGGTCGTCAACCTGCGCGAATCCACCGTACTGCCCGGCCTCATGGACACCCATGTACATTTAACGGGCCAGTATTCAGCCAGCAGCAATCTCAATCGCTTCGTACTCAATGAGGCAGACTATGCCTACGACGCCGCCAAATATGCACGGCGCACACTCCACGCAGGATTTACAGTAGTCCGAAACTTGGGCGACGCATTCAACGTTACTATCGCCTTGCGTAAAGCGATCGCCGCTGGAGATGTACCCGGCCCCATGATTCTGACCGCAGGCTCAAGCCTGGCATCGACAGGTGGGCATGGCGACAGAACGAATGGTTGGGCAGCGCATTTTGATGCCGACCCCGGACCAAAACAGGGTGTCGTCAATAGTGTTGACGATGCTAAAAAAGCCGTGCGTCAACGTTACAAAGAAGGCGCGGACTGGATAAAAATTACCGCGACTGGCGGCGTATTGAGCGTAGCGAAAAGTGGCCAGAACCCGCAATTTACAGATGAAGAATTACGCTCAATTATGGATACGGCGGCCGACTACGGTTTGCGCGTCGCGGCCCACGCACATGGTACGGAAGGAATGAAGCGCGCCGTTGAAGCAGGTGTCGCGTCGATCGAACATGGAACCTACATGTCGAAAGAAGTAATGAAGCTAATGAAGGACCGCGGCACGGTATACGTGCCCACCATTCTGGCCGGGAACTGGGTAGCGGAGAAAGCCAAAATTGATGGCTTTTTTCCTGAGTTGGTACGACCAAAAGCTGCCTCTATCGGACCTCTGATTGAGGCGACATTCGCTGTAGCCTATGCAGCAGGCGTACCGATTGTTTTTGGCACGGACACAGGCGTATCGCCGCACGGTGACAACGCTCAGGAATTCGCATTGATGGTACGGGCGGGCATGCCAGCGATGGAGGCTATTCAGTCGGCTACGGGAGTCGCAGCTGATTTTCTGGACATTGCTGAAACGCATGGTCGTCTTCAAGCGGGCAAGCGGGCAGACATCATCGCGGTCGCCGGAAACCCCTTGGAAGACATTTCACTGCTCGAATATGTCAGTTTCGTGATGAAAGGTGGCACGATCTACAAGTAAGCTTTTTGGGGTCAGGGTCAGAGTCATACTCTGACCCCATTCTCTCTAACCTTTGCGCTGGTTGTTACCCCAATAACGACCACGGAGCCTTCGGCGCAACGCCCCTTAGCGTTGCATCAACGAATCGACGTGATAACAATAACGCGGGTTGGGTTCGGCGCTGTAGCGAATCAAATGGCGCGCTTGGATTGACCGTTGATGAAGATGCCGATACGGACTCCGAGCGAAATCACACGACGGAATCAGCGGGAATTATTGCTGGCTCAACAGCATTCTATGCAAACTTTGATGTTGATTTGTTGGTATCAAAAAATTCAGTCACATTCAATGACCCAATCAACCTCAGCACGAACTCAAAAACTATTCCTGATGCGGATGTTGAATACACCATCGGCGTTGTCAATCGTGACTCTACCTCGCCCGATCTCGATACCGTCATTATCACCGACGAGATACCCGTCTCAATGCGCCTCTGCGTAACGACTGCCTGTTTGACCCGCGGGCCGGTTATCTTCGACGATTCTGGATCCCCGGTAAGGACCGGTTTATCGCTCGGCGCAGTCGAGTATTCAAACGATGGTGGCACAAGTTACGCGTACACGCCGGTTCCGGATGGGGACGGTCTCGACATTGCCGCCAATGCTGTCTGTATTAATCCAGACGGCGTTCTCACAACCATCGCGCCAGCGGGATCACCTTCTTTCGAATTACGTTTCGCTGCGGGCCGAACTAGGGACTGATGGTCTCGTCCCAGTTTAAAACTTGATGTTTTTTGAGAATGCGTTTGAGATCCTCAACGGGAATGGCTTCAAGCGTACCGCGCGTGCTGGTCACCGTTGTAGCCTTGAATATCGCGTTGTAGATGGCTTCCTCAGTTGCTTCAGCAGCTGCGGCAAACAAAGGTGACATTGATTCATTGACAAGCGACGGCGTATTCACTGGCGCATCACTGGAGCGCGGACGACGCACGCCAGGGTCAGTCGAAAACGCGATCACATAATCACCCGACCCATTGCTCGCAAATGAACCCGTTCGTGCAAGACCCATAATTGAACGCATGGCGATACGATCCAGGCTGCGCGCGTTAAGGGGTGCATCGGTCGCCAACACCATCATGATCGACCCATCTTCCTGGTGATCATCTTCACCGAGCGCCTCTAATTGTTGTCTATAGGAATAGGTGCCGAGCTCTCGACCAACCGGCGCACCGTTCATTGTTAACGTACCACCGTAGTTTGTCTGTACCAGCACACCGACCGTATAACCGCCCAAGGAGTCCGGCAATACTCGCGAGCTTGTGCCGATGCCACCCTTCCAGCCAAAGGCCTGGGTTCCTGTGCCTGCGCCTACGCTGCCCTCCTCGACGGGGCCACCACTGGCATTCGCGAGTGCAGCGAACACGTGCTCGCGTTGCACTGGATCTGCCCACATATTATTAACCCGCGCGTCGTTTGTTTCGCCGACAACTGGATTAACCGTGTGTTCGCCCATGCCCGGTTGCTCATAGACCCATTCCTTCAGGGCATTCGCGGCACTCCAAACACACAAGGTGCAGGTCAAGAGAATCGGTGTTTCGATCTCACCGAATTCCCGGACTTGTGTCTCTCCGACTAACTTGCCGTAGCCATTGCCAACGTGAATCCATGCGGGCACTGGGTACCGGTAGAGGTTTCCGGGAGCAGGAATAATGGCGGTAATGCCCGTACGAATGTCATCGCCTTCAATAATCGTCGTATGTCCGACCTTGACGCCGTCGACATCAGTAATTGCATTCAGCGACCCAGTCGGAAATGTGCCGACGACCAAGCCAACATCGCGAGCGCGCGGCCGCTCGTCTGCCGCGACAACGAATGAAATTAAAGTGCCTAATAGGCAAAACAATAGAGTAGTGCGTGACATTGGCTTCCCCCAAAAGAGTCAGCCCCACACTATTGCCAATTCAGCGGGAAGGCAAGAACGCCCAAGGTCACCCTTGGGCATCTCTGATTAGTTTAAGACGTCAAATATATGCGAATACTTGACGATAAACTCACGCCCGCGTGGCAACGCCCCAAGTCCCTGATCGTCTACTTCGTTGTAGACCAGGAAGAGACCTGAATTAGCTGATCGGAGCCATGAAAAACGCAAGTTATTAGATACTGTGTCGCTGACTTCGTTGTATTGCGTGAGTAGCTGCAGCAGAACCTGCGGTGTAAATGAGTAGGACAAGCGTAATCGCATGAGATTCGCCGTGAACTTCCCATTAGGAACCGGCAGATCAAAATCGTTGTAGTTATAGGACAGCTCAGAACTAAACTTGTCACCAATACGATAGTTAATCGCGGGTTGTAACGTTAACCGATCGCCACCAAAACGGCCTCCAATTATCGCGAGCATCGAGAAATTAAACGGTTTGGATTGGTCCCCAATTAAACGCAGCATTGCCTCGTTATGATCGTAAGTTCCCGGCTGAATGGTCGTACCCGGAATGATATCGAACGGCGCTTTGACACCCGATTTCGTAATATTCATTCCAGTGTGAATTTCCGTGCCTGTTTCGAATTCCCAATGATTGTCAATATGGACGAAACCCGTCTCTTGGAATCCATCGAAATCCCAAAATCCGTTCCCCGAAATATGCGGCCGAATTTCAAACAGGTTCCAAAGGTCTTTTGGCCGAATCCGTCGCAATATTCTGCCGGTCACCTTGCGATAGGCACTTCGAGAGAGAAACCCGACTTCAGGGTTAAAGTCAGCACCGACCTGGGCGTAACCCAGTGACGTCGACCAATCAGCGTTATTGAAATCATGAGAGACACCGAAAGCGTCGTCTCGCCCGGTCAGACCGGGCGTTTCTGTTTTCGCCGCCCAGGCTGAAACCAAACCGTTATCACCGATGCCCCATCGTCCGTCGAGCGCATAAGTTTGGTTTTGGTCGTCGCTGCCATTACCCAATAAGCTGCCGTCACCGTTACGATTGACGACTAAGAAACCGACCGACGATCTATTCGCCAATTCTTGATTCATCCGCACCACGGCATACTGATTTTCTGACGCAACACCGGCGACGCCCTCAGATTGCATGAAAAGCAATCCGACGTTGGTCGTATCACCGATTTTTCCAGACAAACGAGCACCGCCATCGATCGGCGTCGGCACGCCTCCTGCGCCGATGCCTATGCGACGGCTAAAGAACAGTTCAGCTTCGCGTGGATGGCCAACTGTAAATTGACCGGAGTTTTCAAGGAAGAAAGGTCTCTTCTCAGGAAAGAACAAACTAAAGCGATCGAGATTCACCTGCTGATCGTCTGCTTCTACCTGAGCAAAATCAGTATTCAAGGTGAGATCAAGTGTGAGACTTGGCGTAATGGAGTACTTAGCATCAACGCCGAATTCGAAATCCGATTCGGTTCCACTTAAAGCGCCACCGCGTTCCGCGATGCCCAATACGTAGGGCGTGACTTGTAAATTACGTTGCACAGGTACGACGATATTTCGGATGGAACCCGCTTCGGATACGCGCAGGATATCTCTCTGCTGACCCATTTTCGCCCAATAAGATACTTCGTTGTTACGCCGGATGCGGCGCTCAAAATTGAACCCCCATTCCTGCTCAGCTCCTTGGCCAAATCGCAGCGACGTAAAAGGAATTTCCATTTCGGCACTCCAACCGAAATCGCCAATTTTCGAGCGAACCGTCCAGGGTGCGTCCCAATTCAAATTCAGACCGCCGTCGCCGCCGAAAATAAATACACCGGATCCTTCACGAGAAACTTGCCCATCAAACTCGATGCCTGCCGGATTAGTGCCAAATACGTATCCGTTTTGTCTGTCTAATTGCCCATCTATCATCACGCGAAAACTGTCAGTGTGATCCAACGACGAATCGCGCCGACTATCCGTGGAAATAATCGCCGACGGGTCATCGTCATAGGCAACTAACCCGATCAATAATGCGGTATCAGAATACGCGACATAGACTGCTGTTCTTTGCGATGCTGGAGCGCCTGCATTGGGTTGTGTTTGCCAAAACTCTGTCATTGGAACAACGCCGCGCCAAGCCGGATCATCTAAAACGTTGCCATCGATAACCGGTTCGCTCGCAATTCTGGACGCCGATCCGATCGGCGCTACACCGTCAGTTGATTCTTGCCCAAACGATGCAAACGGCATAGACAGTAAGCCAACCGTGCATACGCTCATTAGTCGCAATGAATTTCGGGAAATTCCTTTGATCACTCTTACACCCCAAGTCGTTACTTCTGCAACTAAAACCATGCCGCTGCGGCCTGAACGGCCGCCAGTTTACGGATCGTGAGACCACAATCAACAGGCTAAGTTCGAGGTTTGCTAGGATCTGACAGTTCTTTACAATCAGAGGTGCTCTCAGGTCTTCAATATATCGCTGTAGCCAAACAATCCAGCGGAGCCGCCGGTGTGGATGAAAACGATCGATTTCGTATCTTCAAAGTAGCCCGTTTTGATCAAATCAATCATTCCGGCCAGACCTTTGCCACTGTAAACGGGATCAAACAACAATCCCTCGAGGCGGGCCAGTAACATCACTGCCTCATTCATTCCATCAGTGGCCAATCCGTATCCATCACCGACATAATCACAATTTGCGACGACGTCCTCCCGACTAACGATTCCGGGTGCACCTACGAATTCAGCTGTTTCTACGGCCAATTTGTACACTTTTTCTTCCTGGGCATCTTTCGCCGCGTTCACGCCAATCCCTAACAACGGGATATTTGCACAACTGGCTTTCAGACCCACGATCAAACCTGCTTGTGTGCCCGCACTACCTGTCGCATGCACCATGTGGTCAAAAACAAGACCGGCTCGATTGGCCTGACCCAAAGTCTCCAATGCGCAATCGACGTAACCAAGCGCGCCAATCGTATTGGAGCCACCGCCCGGAATTATGTAAGGCGTCCTATTTTTCGCCCGCAGATCAGACGCAGTAGATTCCATCTCGGCGTTCATGTCAGAGCCTTTTTCGACATCGCGTATATTTGCACCAAACATGCGATCCAATAATACGTTGCCAGAATTTACGTACGCGTCCGCCGGGTCGGAGACGCGTTTCTCAAAGATCAGTTCGCAATCCATGCCAAGTTTGGCGGCCGCTGCAGCCGTTTGGCGCGCATGATTCGATTGCACTGCACCTTGCGTGATAATAACGTCAGCATTGTGTTTCTGTGCATCGGCCATTAAGAATTCGAGTTTGCGAGTCTTGTTGCCACCGGTACCAAGACCCGTGCAGTCGTCTCGCTTAACGTATATATCAGGCCCGCCGAGATGCTTACTCAAACGTGGCAAATGCTCCAACGGCGTTGGCAGGTGTGCAAGCGATACTCGTGGGAATCTTGATAACAACATGATTTTCTATTCCTTATTTTTAAATATTAAATTTATGACTGAATACCCGTCGCAATTTCCACTGTTCGCCTCGCCAACACGTCGGTCGACGCAACGACCGGCAACGGATAATCAGTACCGTCAAATACCAGCGGAATTTCAGTACAACCTGTGATTAAAACCTCCGCACCCAGCTCTTTGAGGGCGTTCGCAACTTCTTCCATCGCCTGTCCAACGGCATCACTTTCGTCACCCGCTTTAATGGCATTGATCAATTCCATACATTTTAGCTGATTTGCGACATCCGGTATCACTGCGGTTCTACCGCTCGCTGTTATCGCGTCTTGATAGATGCCAGTTTCCACGCAACCCGTGGTTGCCATGACACCAATTATTTTCGACTGCGGGCAAATCCTTTCAATCTCGCTAACCGACTCGTCAATAATGCTAACAAAAGGAATGCCAGTTGTTGAGCGCATTTCGCCCAAAAATACATGTGCGGTATTGCACACCAAAACCAAAAACTCTGCCCCAGCGTCTTCAAGCCTCTTAGCCATTGTAGCGAGACGGGCTGAAACATCGTCGGATCCCGAGCTAATCGCTCGTTGTCGATTCGGGATGGTCGGATCGTTATCGACGATCATATGGACATGATCCTGATCCCGACCTGCCTCTGTCAGGGCGATTACCTTGGCCATGAAATCGACGGTCGCGCTTGGGCCCATACCGCCCATGACACCGGCCTTTTTTCGCTTTTGTTGCGCCATCGGATCACTGCATCATTAATATGGCCGCGAGAATAGCATTGATTGCACCCGAATCCGCATAGCTCCACGTCCAGCGCCCAATCGGGTACCCTAGAGGTCCACTTGGTGGCGGGGAAGTTGATGAAATCGGTAATTGTGTTTTTCTTATTCAGTGCCGCAGTTTCATTGCCAGCCGCTGAAAATTCACCGGGTATAGACCAACGATCCTACAACCTCGGCATCATGGGTGGATTTGCAGAAGTCGTCCACCTGGGCGTCAAAAAACTCGCACTTAGCGAAGTGATGACGCCGGAAAAAATGGACGATGTAATGGCGGACGCGCAGATAATCGCCGAACGCAACGAGGTTCTTATCTGGCGTGAAACCGATTTTCTGGTCACCGATCTCTATCCTGCAGATGTCGCGCTCGGAAAACACGTTCTATTGATCTATACAGGCGACACACTAGACGTATATCAGAAATTGAAGGCGGACAAGGAGGCATTGGTCGCGAGTGATGAATATCACGGCCAAGCTCGAGAAAACATTGCGCGTCAATTTGGTAGACTCCTTAGCTATCCGAAATCTGTAATTGACGATCTTCTAGAAAAACAATCCTCTAAATAAATAAGAGAAAAATACAATGAGAAAAATTTTGATGATTGCTGGTATCTGTATCGGCATTGGCGGCTGCGTGACCGATGGATCCGGTGGTCACAGCATGACGATGGGCGGTGACGCGGCGAGCTTTCATGACCCAATCGATTATATTCCCGGTGCGCTTGGCAACTATTCCTGGAAAATTACGACCGACAGCCCAGCCGCACAAGACTATTTCACACAGGGCATGCAGTTGCGCTGGGCGTACAACGTCAATGAGGCCGCTCAATCGATGGCCGAAGCACGACGTATCGATGACGCTTGCGCGATGTGTTACTGGGGCGAGGCTTTCGCTCTGGGATCCTTCCTCAATGGCGGCATGACTGAGGCCAAATCGCCGCATGCGCACACAGCCATCGAAAAAGCAGTCGCTCTCGCTGGGAATGCGAATGAGATGGAGCGTGACTTAATCATGGCAGCGCGGGCTCGCTATCCAGCCGACTACAATCCGGAAGAGCGCCGCCCGGTGGACGAAGCATTCGCCAAGGAAATGGAGCGCGTTTACGCGAAATATCCGGATAGCCACGAAGTGGCTGTCGTATACGCCGTAGCGCTATTTATGCTTGAAGAACGTCGCGGCTACCGCGATGTTAACGCTCCGGACCTGATGCGACTACATGGTGTATTAACGGGCGTGCTCGACGAAGACATAACGAACCCGGGTGCTTGCCATCTTTACATTCATTCAACTGAATCCAGTCAGGAACCGGGTCGCGCATTGGCTTGCGCAAAGTACCTAAGCGATGCGGTACCAGTGGCCAGCCATATTCAACATATGCCGTCACATACCTATAACGAAGTGGGTCATTGGGGAGATTCTGTCGAAGCCAATACGAAAGCATGGCATTCGGATTTAATGGCCGGAGAGAACAAGGGTTTTTCCTACGGACCAACTCACAATCTACACATGTTGTTATTTGCATCATCGATGGACGGCCAGGGCGCCATTGCGACTCAGGCCGGCAAGGACTACGCAAAACTCGGCGGAAACACAATGTTCCATGTTTTGACCCTGGTTAGGTTCGGCCGTTTCGATGAAATACTTGACGTTACCTCTCGCCCAGAGGGTGAGGTTGACGGCGGATTTTGGGATTTCGCGCAAGGCTACGCGGAGCTTCGCGAAGGCAATACAAAAGCGGCGAAACGATACCTCGCGAAAGTTCAGGATCTTGCGGAAAATTCTGACGGTATCTTTCGTTTTCATAGCGCGGAACAGCTAATGGGATTGTCCGCGAACATTTTAGAGGGCGAGATCCTACGTGCCGAGGGTGACGTCGACGGTGCAATCGCCGCATTTCAACGCGCAGCCGAGTGGGACGACAAGCAAGAATACGACGAACCTGAACCGATCCCTTACGCGGCACGCCACTGGTTAGGTGCGGCGTTAGTCGAGGCAGGACGATTCGCTCAAGCCGAAAAAGAATACCGAACCGAACTTGCTGATCATCCACACAACGTTTGGTCGCTGCACGGGCTGAAGCAAGCCTTAGCCGGTCAGGGTAAGACAGACGCCGCAGTAGACGAAGATTACACAAACAGTACTGCTCGATCTGACACCTACATCACTTCATCGCGATTTTGAGTCATCTCGGGGTCAGAGTATTACTCTGACCCCGATTTCCTTCGAATAACATCAATTGATTCGAGTGCTGCGAGGTACTCTTCAACGTATTCGATCGGCACGTCGCCAATTTCCGTCACCAGCCAATCGCGAATGTCACTGACGGTTCTTTGTCCGTCGACGAAATTCAGAGCCTCGTAAGCATATTGACCGCCACCACCATACGTCCCGACGTAGCTACGTAGACGTAGGTGGGATACCGCTTCAGCGCCCAATTTGTCCGTCAAATAGGAATAGCCAAACGCACCCATTGGACCTTCTACATTCGGGTTTCTTTGATAGACGATCTGGTTTCGATAGACAGGCGCAAATGTTTGTACGTCAGGCGGAGCAACCATCCCCTCAAGTTCGGCCAAAAACGCTACCGCGTTTTCGTGGTCCTTCTCGTCAAGACCAGCAAATGATTCGACGCTATGTACTTTGCGCCGCTCAACTGCAAAATGAATTTTCGACACTTCAATTTGATCGACTGCATTTAAACTTGCGCGACGTTCAAGCAATTCACCACTGCGTGCCAACGCGTTCCTTTTTAGCATCTCAAGCACAGCCGGCACGTCTTCGTCCGACATATTGGCAAGAAACCATGCGTTTACCGCGCCGATAAATGCGGCGCGTTTTAATTTAGTCGGGTCTATATTAGCGGCGAGGTCGTAATTTGTATGAATGTAGCGATCCGGCCAGTCATGCAAGTACAAACCTGGTTTCTGCCATGTCCCTTCAAAAAAAACATCATGGTCGCTGCCCATATCAAGATTTTCCATTAAGGCGAGCAGTGGTTCTTTGCCGCCCTCAGGTGCATTCAACGGAAAATCGACTGTAATGCCACTGGCGAACTGCTCGGTTTGATCGTTCACAAAGTGACCCACTTCGTGTCCAAGGTCGCTAATGAATGACGGCACACTCATCGGGCCACCCGAGATTCGAAACACCGACTTCGTTACGGGACCGCCGCCGACCATATCCATATGAATGTTAGCTTTAATACGGCCGGCATCTTCGTGTTGGGTCAAATAGATAATGCTGCCTTCGATCTCCGCCGGCCAAAGAAAACGAATACTTCGTTTCGGCCGTGGCAAAATATTATTTTTGATTAAAGCACTTAGCGTTCGCGCTACCTCCAAAATTGAAACACATCCTGACGCATTGTCATTGGCTCCGGGTCTCGGATGATCAAGGTGGCAGGTGAAATGAATATCTTCGTCTTTGTGCGTAGTGCCGTGGATCGCGGCTGTCGCGAAACCATACTGCCCGGTCTCGTGGCTGGCATCGACATTCGCAGACAGAATAATTTCTTCGCCCGCTTCAAGGCGCGTCTGAAATTTCCGCGCCTCACCGAGCGAGATCATAAAGCCGAATGATTTTGTATTGGGAAAACTTTCCAAGTGCCCCCATCGAACGAGGCGATCGTCCTCCCGCCACCATGCGGAGCGCTGATTCGGTGCGTAAGAAATAATACCCGCTGCACCAAGTTCTCCTACCGCCCGCTCAACAACTGTTTCAGGCTGGCTTGAAGTAAGCACCAGCTTTCCACGCACATCCTTGTTCGCGTAGTGTTCATCTGATGTACCACTGCCAATATCAACTAACGCGGCAGTAACGTCAGCCGAGAAACTATCTTGTGCGAGAGACAAAGGAACCGAATCCCAATCACCGAGTCGGCGTACACGAATCGTTTCGCCATCAATGTTGCCGAGCTCCCATAGTTCTGCAGAACGAACTGACCAAACGGGCCTGCTCTTTTGCGTACCAAACATAGTCTTGCCGTCTGCGGGATACGTCAGTAACTCAACCTCATCCAGGTCGTACTCGCGCAGTTTCTTGAGGACGTGCTCTGTAGCTGCGGCGAACTGATCACTCCCACGCATTCGATGCTGCAGCGTAATCGTATCGAGATTTCGTTTTGCCGCCTCTCCCGACGTTTCTTCTGCTATCTGCAGTAAAACATCCTCCGCAACAAGCGCTCTTATGTCCGCCTGCGCACTGCCGCACATTAGTATCGACACGACTCCGGCAAAAAACTTGTATTTCATATTCAGACGCCCCTATTGCACGGGTGGCACGCGAGGAATAAGCAGGAACATCTTTTGTCGACCATCGATATAGTGCGTATTTTCACCGTCAAAGAATGCGTCCTCTTCCAAACTGATACGAACCACTTTATCCCAACTCTTTACCTCTGTTTCAGCGTACAACTCAATCGAATGAGCGGTGTTTGGATAGAGCGGGTAGTCGCCTTTTCCGGGCACCCCACCCTGCTGGTCCCATAAGCCTATTGTTGGCCCCGCGGCATGGCCATGAAAACCGATTGGATGTGTATAAATCGATGCGGTTATTCCTTCGCGCTTCGCCTGCGCCAAGGTACGAGACAGAATCTCATTGCCACTTCGTCCGGTCTCGAATTGATCCGTCAGAATATCCTGCAGACGATTGCCACGTTCTAGTGCGACCTGCAGTTCCTCCGGCGCCTCGGTTTCACCCGGCTTTAACACATAGGCGTGTTGCTGCGTATCGGTGTTGAGACGCAGATAGGTAATGCCAAAATCGACATGCAACAAATCACCCTGACGAATGACTTCTTCATCATGTTTCGTTGCCAATGACTGCTTCATATCGACTTCAGGTACGTCGGGTCGATCAATGGAAACCGATGGATGAAACCATGTTGTGAGTTTCAGTTCGCGAATGCGATCTCGATACCACCATTGCACATCACTCGTCGTCGTTATCCCCGGCTGAATGACCGCGTCAGACAATCCTTCTGCGAGAATCTCGTGTGCGATGCGCACTATTTGCTGATAGACCTCCATTTCATCCAGAGTGCGAGTTTCAAGCCAACCAATACTTAAGTCCTGTGCAGAAACCACTCGGTCATGGAACTTTGCTGGCAATGCCTCGTAGAACAAACGGTATTCGGTCTGAGAAATACCATCCGCCAATGGAAATGTTTCTGAAAAATTCAGCCCAATTCGGCGCGGGTTGCGAGCTTCAATCAGGGTTGCCAGATGGGCCCACTGTTCGCCATCACGTTCTTTATCCCAGGCTGCCTGAAACGTTTCACCGACACCGTAGCGAGCAACCGCAAGCGTCTCCAGTGGCTCTTCATCGCCGGGATCAGTGATCATCAGAATGGTTGTTCTGCGAGCGGACTGCCAGGTTGAAGGCAGGAACGTTCGAATCACCGGATCCTCGTTGTATTCCCGAGAAACAATCACCCACATGTCGATTTCCGTCCGTTTCATAATCTCCGGCAAAACGGTCTGCACACGTGTCGTGAGCCAAGCATCGATTATCGCAGCCCGATCGCGCATCGGCAGAACCAAGGGCTCCGCAACAACAGAAACCGAAAAAATTGCGAACGCCAGGACAAGAACAAGATTTTTATGCATTGGTATTTCCCCTTTCAATGGGATCGATTGTGCCGACAACCGTCCAAAGGAGCAAAAGAACGTTATTATTTGTCGTCACCAGACGGACGCCCAGTGAGAAAATCGATGCTTAAACTGATCCTGGCTTGCACGCTTATTTCAATCCACACCGCCTCGAATGCCCACGACCCATTGAGTGGTGCGTACGAACGCGTGTCGCTCACTAATGTTCGCACTGGAAAGTCGCCGGAGGCTGCAGAACGTCAGGGCCTATTGATTATGGCCCACGGCCATTACTCAATGATGACAATGAACCCTAGTCGCCGCGTACTCGACAATGACGAGGTTGCATTGCTGAATAACGAACAAGAACTGGAGTATCTGAAGGAATGGCTGGACATCAATGGCCACACCGGTCGCTACGATGCATCCGACACTACATTGACGTGGTATCGGGACATCTCCGAAAATCCAAAGGAAGTGGGTACCGAATCGCAGTTGAGCTACGAGTGGAGAGACAGGTTACTGGTGATTTATTTCACGCTTCCAAGCGGCGACCGATACGATTGGGTATGGCGAAAACTTGACTAGACCCATAAACGGGCTCTGGCCCAGTTTTTTTATCTAGTTGGCCATGTCCAGATAAGCGGCGCCGAGTAGTGAATCGGCACTTCCGATCCGACTGTCGCTGTTCCAGCGTGCATCGTATTCCGTCGTGAGTCCTGCCGCCTGAATTTCCGCGAGCGACATTCCCTCACGAATTGCCGCAGCAACACGATCCCGAATAACGACCAACATATCGCGTACCGCTCTGACATCGGCAATATCCGAAACCACCCCGTGGCCAGGCACGAATTTGGTGTTTTCGTCCGACATTTCGATGAGCAGGTCATGGGCGGCAATGGTGCCGAGAAAGCTGCCGCCATTACTGGCATCGATATAGGCGTAGGTCGTCGTGCGATAAACATCGCCAGTGTGGAACACGTTTGAGCCCTCGAACTGCACAAATACATCGCCGTTGGTATGGGCATTCGGCACCTTGAACACATGCACTGTTTCGTCATTGATATGAAACGATATGTCCTTGCTGAATGTTATGAGTGGTGGCTGTTCGACCTTGCTCGCAGCAGCCATCTGGCTGCGAACATTGTCATGACCGAAAATCGCGACACCCATTTTCCCGAAATTTTCATTGCCACCCGTATGATCCGGGTGCATATGCGTGTTGATAAGAAATCGTAATGGTTGATCAGATACCGTCCGAACCGCCGCCACGATTTTATCCGTTAGCGGCGCATACTGATCATCGATGAGAAAAACACCATCGTCACCGACGAACAAGCCTATGTTGCCACCCATGCCTGCAATGTAGCTGATATTGCCTGAGACCCGATGAACGGTCATTTCCACGCTGTCGAAATCCTGCGCGATAGCGATCGTAGGCAGGATTAACGCGAGGCACACCGGCATTAAGCGAAAAACTCTCATGATATTCATCCTCAAAATTAACTTCGAATAACGGCCGCCATTCAGGCCAGATAGCGTCTAAACTATTATGTCATGGATGTGCCAGGAACGGTACGTTCGAGCAAAAAATGGCCCGTCGATCACGCGTCTTTAGACCGGTGACAAGCCAACTGCGGTATTATGCTAGACCATCTTGTATCTGAATCCGCTCAGTTTTAATCGTCAGGGGGAAGCATGAACCGTTTTCGAGTCCTTATTGCATCGCTACTAATCATAATAACCAACCTTGGGTTCGCCCAGAATGAAGTCATCGAAGTTGAAGGTCCGCCCCCAAAACTGATTGGTTTAAAAGCAGAAGCTGCGCAATTGGTTGGCGACAATCAGAATCTGACGCAGGAAATCGTCGATAGCCTATTTTCTTTCTCCGAACTGGGTTTCCAGGAGTTCGAAACACAGCGCTATTTGACAGAAATTCTGGAAGAGAATGGATTCACGGTTGAGCACGGCGTATCGGGAATTCCGAGTGCCTGGTGGGCAACCTGGGGTAGCGGCAAGCCTGTTATTGCGTTGGGGTCAGATGTTGATGGCATTCCCAAGTCCTCGCAAACACCGGGTGTCGCCTATCGCAAACCGCTTATCGAAGGCGCACCGGGACACGGCGAAGGCCACAACTCCGGACAAGCGGTGAACATCACGGCCGCACTCGCTGTTAAGGAAATCATGGAGCGCGATAATTTGCCGGGCACTCTTGTGCTGTGGCCCGGCATTGCCGAGGAGCTGGTTGCTACGAAAGCCTGGTTCGCGAGAGACGGCCGCTATGATGGGGTTGACGCGGTCTTGTTTACGCACGTATCCGACACGATGTCGGTGAGCTGGGGACAAGCTACCGGTACGGGACTGGTCTCCGTTGAATATACGTTCGATGGTGTCGCAGCGCACGGTGCGGGCGATCCATGGAAAGGAAAGAGCGCTCTTGATGCGGTGGAATTAACCAATATTGGCTGGAACTTTCGGCGCGAACATTTGCATCCTTTGCAACGATCTCACTACGTCATCGTCGATGGTGGAGATCAACCTAACGTCGTCCCATCAAAGGCATCTGTTTGGTACTTCATTCGAGAAATGACCGCTGAAAAAATTAGAGAAAATTTCGCGATACTGCAAACTATTGCTGAAGGCGCAGCGATGATGACCGATACGAGTGTATCGCGACGCATCATTGGCGCTGCCTACCCGCGTCATTTCAACAAGCCCATCGCAGAAGCAATGTACGAAAATATTCGCGCGGTTGGCATGCCTGAATGGTCAGAAGATGACCAAGCGTTTGCGCATGCGTTCCAGGAGTATATGGAGGCTGAAGAAGTCGTCGGCTTGAATACCGAAATCGAAGAACTACAGGCGCCCCTCGAGGAACCGAAATCCGGTGGCTCCGATGACATCGGCGATGTTTCGTGGAATGTACCAACGGTAACGTTGCGCTTCCCGTCCAATATTGACGGCAGTACTGGCCATCATTGGTCCAGTGCGAATGCGATGGCGACGCCAATCGCACACAAAGGCGCCACCGCAGGTGCCAAAGTCGTGGCGGCAACAATGCTGGACTTGATCCAGCAAGAATCTTTGGTCGATAATGCGTGGACGTACTTTCGTGATGAACAAAGCGCGAACGAAACTTACGTTTCATTTGTTGGCGAAACGGACAACCCCGCAATTGAAAAGAACGCTGAAATTATGAATGCGTATAAGGACCGGCTGAAAGACTATTACTATGACCCCTCCAAATACGACACTTACCTCGAGCAACTGGGCATCGATTATCCGCAGCTAAAAGATCCTGACGCCGAGTAGTTGACGGTCAAATGGTCAAGGAAATCAATCGTGGCCACCAAAGCGAAGCTTGTCATTGCATTAATGGTGGCTCTCGCGCCGTTGACTCTGCAAACAGCAAAGCGCTAGCTGCCGCAATCGGTGTCATGTTCGAAAACCCGAAGACCGTTGCGCTGGGTATTGCATCAACGCCCTCATTCAATCGCGACCCGGATGGTGTCAGTCGACAAGCGGCGCTCAATCTAATTGAAGGGGCGATCAACGGTGCATTGGCTCGTTAAACATATGAAATGCAAGGGAGTATGAAAATGAAGTTAGTCGTATTACTCACATTGTTCTTGGCATCCGTTTCCTTCAGTGATGAAACCGCTAACAAATGGCGCCACGAAACAGCGGACGACGCCGCAAGCTACACCGAAGTCTTCGTGCTACGCCAGAACTCGTCCGCCACAATTAAAGATGCATCCGCCAAGAATGATGTGACTCCGCAGCTCGAATTTCGGTGCTCCTCCGGAGATCCAACCGTCACGGCCAGAATTGACTGGCAACGTTTCATCTCGTCGTTCAGCACGGAAGCGGGCTTCAAAGTCGATGGTGGGAAATTTACCTGGTTGAAATGGAAGGTCGACTCGTCTGAAAAAATCACCATAAGCCCGTCGGCCGCAGACAGTCAGCGTCTAATGGATTTGCTTGGCAATGGGAAAGAACTATTGGTCGACATATCGCCGTACTCAGCAGCGCCTGTACAAGCTTATTTTGATATATCGACTTTGTCGACTGAGTTGTCGTCACTGACTGTAAACTGTCAGTAAGCTACTTGACTGCAAACTGTCAGTAAGCTACTTGCTAGTGTAGGTAGCCGTTCAGGGCGGCGTTTTCAGGAACATCAGCGAACGTATCCCATTCCAGAAACGTACCGACAGGGTCGTAGCCGACAAACACGCGTACCAAACCGCCACCCTCGTCCAAAATTTCCGGTGTGCGGAGTTCGAACCCCGGCATATTCACTGCGCGGTCCCACCATGCGTCAACATCAGTGGAAAGGAACGACAATGTCATGCCGGCCTTCTCCGTCGGTGAATGCAATTCATCAGCGCCGTCCACAAGAAACAAGAAACCGCTGTCAGATAATTGATAGGCGTCAACACCTTGCAAAAGCCCAATCGGCCTAACGTCAAAGAGCTTCTCGTAAAATGGTCGGATCTGTTGCAGATTGTCGAAATAAGCAGAAAACGCAGTCGCCCGAATACTCAGGCGGCCTGCAACGTTTTCCAGTCTTGCTTCAACCGGGTTCGCAGCAGCAAATGCCGGCACATATGACACATGACCAGGGTGCGGATTAAAGCGAACGAACTTCAGGTCATAGCCCCCAGGATCGATCGCCACAAAACTATTTGACGACTTGTCTTCATGTGGAACCCGCATAGCGACATTATGTGCCACTAAATGCTCATTCCAATGTGTCAGTTCATCGGTAATGAGACTGAGAGTGACGGTCTTTGGCTCATCAACGGAATGCATGCCTTCGCTCGCACGCACCAAAGTAAGATAAGACGAGCTGGCAACTCGCATAATTTTTGCGAAACCATAATCAACGACTGTCTCGAAACCGAGCGTGTCTCGATAGAACTCCCATGCGACGTCAACGTCGGCATAGTAGTAGAACGCGTTGGTCGCAATGATATCGGGTCGCTGCGCTTTGACGCTTGAGCCTGCACAAGCTGCCATGATTGCAGCGACCGATAGCGCTGCAACAATACGCTTTATTCTATTCGCTTTCGTCTTCAACGCCCAAACGCTTGTGCATGATTGGACTGGTTGTCGTGTACTGAACGTGCACTTTCTTATCCGGCTCAAGGCGCTGCTTGATCGCAAATGCGGCAAGCGCTGCTTCGTGAAAGCCGCAAAGAATTAATTTCTTTTTGCCGGGATAGTGGTTGATATCACCAACCGCATAAATACCGGGTTCTGAGGTCTCAAATTTTTCTGTGTCAACGTTGATCGTCTTGCGATTGATATCGAGACCCCACTCCGCAATTGGACCCAATTTCGGCGCCAGGCCAAAAAATACCAGGACATGATCGGCTGCAATTTCCTGAGCTTCGCCGTCCTTCGGTTGCACAACAATTGAAGTCACCTGCCCATTCTTGCCGTGGATTGCAGAAGCCTTCGCATTGCGAATCTCATCCATTTTGTCGAACGCCACCAAATTTTCCATTTTTGAGACTGAATCAGGCATGGCTCTGTATTCGTCGCGGCGATGGACAAGGGTAATATGTGCAGCCGTTCCTAAGAGTTCTAAGGCCCAATCCAATGCGGAATCGCCACCGCCAAGAATCACCAGCTTCTTACCGGCGAACTGACTCGGATTGCGAACTCGGTAGTGTAGGGATTGATCAACAAATTCCTCGGCATTGGAAAGTCGAATTGCCCGTGGCTGGAAAGACCCAACGCCCGCTGCAATGACGATCGCCTTCGAATTAAATTGCTTGCCTCCACTCGTTTCGACAAAAAACGTATCGTCGTCTTCCCGGCGCACAACTTGTACTTCCTCACCCAAATTCATGCCGCACGAAAACGGCTCGATTTGCTTGAGTAAAGCATCAGTCAATTCCTCGCCGGTGCATTCAGGAATCGCCGGAATATCGTAGATCGGTTTATCGGGATAAAGCTCTGTGCACTGCCCGCCCGGCTGACGGATAGAATCAACCAATTCGGCCTTTAAGCCAAGTAAACCCAGCTCGAAAACCTGGAACAAGCCACAAGGCCCTGCTCCCACAATCACAACATCTGTCTTGACCACCGAATACTCCAAAACTCTTGCGGTGAGCATTGTCCTGCCAATAAGCTATAGCTGCAACTTTCCTGCAGCAATCCACACGAGCCACACAGTTTGCGTACGCCCTATCCAAATTATCAGAGCCCTTGCGGATGGAATGCCCTACTGCCACCTGCCCCTGTGCGCTCGAGTCTATCCAGCAATACTAGCTGTGATCTCGTTGTGGTCGGTGGTGGCTACACGGGGTTAGCTGCTGCACGTCGCTGGCATGAGCTAGAACCAACACACAAGATCAGCATCGTCGAGGGCAGCCGTATAGGCGAAGGAAACCCCGGCCGAAACTCCGGTTTTCTCCTGGAAGTTTCGCTGGCCAATGACGCAAATACGGCAGAGATCGACCGTATGCAGAAATGCAACGCGCTGGTCTCAAAAACGATGTCCGAATTGTGTGCATTGGTTCGGCGACACAAGATTGACTGCAACTTGCAACGTTCTGGAACCTATCGCGCCGCAGCAGGAGAGGCCGGCCTGCAAGCAATCCGTTCCTACGTGGTATTTCTTAAAGCGGCAGATTTGCCTTATGAAATACTTGATCAGGATGCGCTGCACAGCAAAATTGGAACAGATTTTTACCGGGAAGGTTTGTATTCTCCTGACTGTTACTTGGTGCAACCAGCAGCATTCATACGCGGGTTAGCGAACGCACTTCCAGAATCGATATCGGTGTACGAAGAAACCCCCGCGCTAAAGGTATCTCGTTCGGGTAATGCGTGGCTCGTCACCACACCGACAGGTAGTGTCTCCGCTCAATCAGTGATCATCGCGAACAATGCATTCGCGAAATCGTTAAGTTTCGGACCCTCTCGGGTCACTGCCATTTACACCTACGCCGGCCTAACCGTTCCATTGCCAAGTGATCTACTCGCACATTTGGGGACCGAACCTTCCTGGGGACTGCTGCCTACCCACAGACTCGGAAGCACCTTACGCCGTACCGTAGACAATCGGCTCCTCATTCGCTCTTGCTACGACTATGAAGTCGAAACCGACAATCGCGCGATGGCAATAGTCCTTAAAGAGGCGTTGCAAAGACGCTTTCCATTCTTAAAAAATACTCGCCTCGCGAACGTGTGGTCGGGTGCAACAGGATTAACATTCAACGGTGCGCCTAACTGGGGAGAAATTGAGAACGGTCTCTACATTTCCGCCGGCTGTAATGGTGGTGGCGTCGTTAAGGGAACATTGTTCGGTGCGGCGTTAGTGGATCTGGCCCATGATAGGGAAACAGCAGATATAGAAAACCTATTCGGTACGGCCAGCTGGATGCCGCCGGATCCCATTCGAAAGTTAGGATTCAAATTGATTTCATCGATGGAGCGTCGGCGCGGCATTGCCGAAATCTAAGCCGGCAGTTGTTTAGGGAACCTCTGCGTAGTCCAGTGAATCCGCTGCAACCTCTGGAAAGAACCGCGCCGGACTTGGTGACAAATCCAGCCAAAAATCTTGCCGACTTCTAAGGGCGACACCCGGAAAATCGACTCCTAGATTCAGTAGGTCGTTGATCAGTTGAAAGTGTAAGTGTGGCGGCCAATTGCCGTTGGTCGGGGGATCGCCAACAGTCGCAATTTGCTCGCCAGCCACCACGCTTTGACCGACCAACAATTGATCAAGCACGTCGACCCCAAGGTGGCCGTACAAACTAAAAAACACAGCGTCCGCCGTATCTTGGTGGCGCAGAATAACGACCGGACCGTAATCCAACTCTTGATCGTTGTTAGCGAGATGCGCGACCGTTGCATCGAGTGGCGTATAAACCGGCGTGCCAGCCGCACAAAAAACGTCGATACCCATGTGGATCGTTCGCGTTTCATCGGAACCACCGTTCGCGAAATTGTCGTTGCTGTAAAGGTCTCGTGGCTCCGCATATCGGCCGAATGAAAATTTCGTGCCTGCTTCCGACATAGCCTGATCAATGAGTTGGCCCAATTCCTCCACATCCAGTCCTGCAATACTGCGACCGCAAAGAGCCGCACCCTTACTCAAATCGAGGATGACGGCACGGCCATCTGTATGCACAACCGGCACCGGGTTCATGGCCGCAATACGACGCCATGCATGGAAGCACTTAACTGACCTTGTTCGCGGGCAACTTCGCCGTTCACGACGACGACATCGAAACCGTCGGCAAACCGCAACGGGTTGGGATAGCTAGCATTTTCTCGAACACTATTGGCATCAAAGACGATCAGATCAGCCTTCATACCCGCTCTGATCACCCCTCTGTTTGATATTGCCAACACGCTCGCCGGAAATGAGGTCATTTTTTGAATCGCTTCCGGCAATGTCAACACGCCGTTTTCGACTACGAATTTCTCAATGATTTTGGCAAACGTGCCATGTCCGCGCGGATGAAAGCCCGTGGGACTCCCGTCTGAACAAACGCCAACAAATGGATCGCGAATGAGCCTGGTCTGTAGGGCATCGTTCATGACAAAGTACGCGCCATAGCTACCCTGTGGACCAATCACGTCTATCAGCACATCCTCAAATGGCATTTCCATTTCGTGCGCAAGCTCAGCAAGCGTTCGTCCTGTCCAGGGATCAGTTCCAAGTAAGGTCGCTTCAGGCCCATTGCGCCGATTCACCCGATCGCGAAGATAGCTTGCAAGTTCTTCCCGACGTTCAGATTTCGCCACGGCAAATTGTTCTGCTGTTTTCGCCCACACCGGGAATACGATCCCGATATCGGTGTAACTCGCGCTGTAGGGATAAATTTCGGCAGTAATGTCGATTCCCGATGCCCGAGCAGCGGTGAGTATGCGAAGTATCTCGTCGGCACGTTCAACGCCCTTGCCGTACACCGATTTCAAATGGGAAATGTGAACACGCGCGTCTTCGCCCTGCTCCAGCAGCTCCGCAATTGATGCTTCCAGCTGATCGTCATCTTCGTTTCGCATATGACTCATGATCATGCGATCGTTAGCACCAACGACTTTCGCCAATGCGCGCAGCTCTGCAACATCCGCATTTAGCCCCGGGTTGTATTCCAACCCAGTGCTCATGCCAAACGTATAATCCAGGGTGACATCAAGCGCTTCCAGCATGTGCGCCAAATCTTCTGGCTCAGGTGTGGCAGCCATTCCGATCCCGGCTGCATTGCGCAGTGTTCCATGACCCACAAACATGGCGAGATTTGTGCCGATCCCCTTTTCCGAGACTTGTTTCATCCAGGCGTCTAAAGAGTCCACGTCGGGGCTGGAACCGTCCTGCCCGAGCGTGATGGTGGTAACACCCATTGCCAGAAAATTTTCGAATTCCGGCGTCTCCAACGGATCTCCATGCGAATGTAAATCGATGAACCCAGGTGCAACTGTTTTCCCAGCTGCATCAACGCGACGGACAATACGGCTCTCGAAATCATCTGCAGAAAATGATGTTGCCCCAACAAACACTATCTCATCGTCGATGACCACTACATCAGCATCTACTGGCTGCCCACCCAATCCATCCAACACAGCACCATTTTCGATCACCAGATCGATTTGGGAATAATTGGGTAGAAATATTTCGGGCGAATCGCCGCAAGAACCTAGAACGAATAGCAGCGCGATTGGCGCAAGAAGTTTTTTAATCATTACTGGGCCCGTTTAAGTCGGTGCGATAGTGCTCGAACCAGGCAAGAATGTTGTCTACCTTCGCGATTAATCGCGATGGACGACCGGCAATTCCATGCGGCGACCCGGGCACGCGAACCATCACAGTATCGACACCTTTCAGTTTTAACGCCTGATAAAATTGCTCCGACTCAGAGATCGGCGTGCGGTAGTCCTCCTCGCCCGTAATCAGCATTGCGGGCGTCGTCATGTTGCCGACCAAAGAAAGTGGCGAGCGCTGCCAATAATGTTCCAAGTGCTCCCAGGGCATGCCGGGGAACTGGTGATAAATTTGGCCTATATACGAGTCGGCGGTTAGCGTCTTGCTGATCCAGTTGATGACGGGCTTGGCTACGGCCGCGGCATTAAATCTATCAGTCAATCCAATGGCATAGGCGGCTGCGATACCACCTGCCGAACCACCGGTGATAAACAAATTCTCCGCATCGATAATTCCCTTATCGATTACCGCATTGACGCCTGAATCGTGATCGGCGAAGTCTTCAGGACTCGAATACTTGTAGTGCAGCAGCATGGCAAAGTCTTCGCCGTACGAGGTACTGCCGCGATGGTTGTCATAAAACACAACGTAACCAGCTGCCGCCATTAATTGCATTTCAGCAGAAAAGTATGGGCCATAGGCGGCATGCGGGCCGCCATGAATTTCGAGGATGAGTGGGTACTGCTCACCTTCCTCAAAATCCGGTGGGGTCATATACCAACCCTGAATTTCCGTTCCATCGAACGAGGACTCATAAACGATTTCAGTGACAGACCCAAGCGCCCGGTTGTCCAATAAATCGCCATTCAACTCAGTCAGTTGCCTTTCACCACGACGATTTGAAACGGCAACTTCCGCCGGGCGATATTCCGTGCCCTTCGTCCACGCGACGGTTCCGTTGCTGGCAACCGTATAGTCGCCGCTAAGGTAGGGCCGCCCTAAAGAAGTACTTCCGAGCCCCGTAACCACGTCCGTCATTTCACCGCCGAGGGAAACCCGCGCGACTTTGCGCACGGCGCGCTCGTCATATTGAAAATACAGGCGTCGATTGTCGATCCATTGGACATTGCCGACTGAGCTGTCCAGATCGGGCGTCAATGCGCGATCATCACTACCATCAGCAGACATGACATGCAGAATTCTGTTTCGATAGGCAACCTTTCGATTGCTATCGTAAACATAGGCGACCATCTGCCCGTTTGGCGATACTGTCGGAGAGGATTCACTACCGCTGCGCTCTGTGAGTTGCGCTAGGGTCCCATCGTCAACAGCCACACTAAAGATATCTGTTTCGCCCGACTGTAGTTCCCAGCCCAGGCTGCGATTTGCTGCGAATAAGATCTGCTTTGAATCAGCTGTCCAGGACAGCGCGCCCTCGTGATTGAACTTACCTTCCGTTAGTTGCCGCGGCGTACCACCGTCGGCAGGCAATACGAACACATGCGCAAAAGCGGGATCGAGAAAGCCACGTCCGTCCCGCCGGTATCGAGCGGAATCGATGACTTTCACGGGTTCCGACCAATCCGCGCCCTCCGGTTTTGCCCGAGGCGCCACCAGCGATGCCGCTTCCGTCGGCACCGACATAACTAACGCCAGTGATTTACCGTCCGGAGACCAGGTTAGGCTGGAAACCGACTGCCGCAAGTTGGCAAGCAGCGCGGTCTGCCCACTATCCATCCAGCGAACAAAAATTCCGTTACCTGAATCCGTGGCCTGCAAGTACGCAACCCTATCGCCGCCCGGAGACCAACGCGGCGATGTTGCACTCTCTATTCCGGAAACCAATGGTCGGTGACCGCTGCCATCGACATTTACGATCCATAAGTTGGAGCGCGTTCTGTCGGTCATGATGTCATTGCCGCGGCGCTCGTAGACAATTGCGGAACCATCTGGTGATACGCGCGGATCATTCGCGTACTCGAGCTCGAAGACATCTTCAGCATGAAAGTGCTTCATCCCATCGTCGGCAAACGCGTGCACAGTAGGTAATAGTGAAAAAAGAACAGCAAAAGAGATTAATCTATTCATTTGTACGCCTTTGATTATTCCGGGCTAGGAAGCCGCGATCTTGTATTGGGATATTTGTACTTCCGGACCGTAATCCGCGTAATCGCCATCTGTTCTTTGCCCACGAAAATCGCACCATGGAATGGTTCGATAGCGTGCCGGTCGTGAATCACTGACCACCGTTGGCAATGGATCCACCGTTGTAGTGGCCGATGGGTTAAAAAAGAACGGAATGCTAAATCTATCTCTCGTTTCCATCGCGAGAACGCGATGGACGGCGGCCTGATAAAAATCATTCGACCAGACCTGCATCATGTCGCCAGTATTGATAACCAATGCATCTTCGAGCGGCGCGACGTTGTGCCAAAACCCATCCTTAAAGACCTGCAGTCCACCGACATCGTCCTGCAGTAGCACCGTTAGTGCGCCAGCGTCGGTGTGATGGTGAATGCCGAGATCAGCAACGGCCAAATGCTCTATTGTAGAGGCGCCCATTGGATCTTTGACCGGGTAATAATTCAGACGAATAAAGCCCGTGTGATACCTGGCGAAATCGGAGCGCATATAATCGGCCGGTAGATCGAGACCTACGCAAAACGCCTCAAGCAATGAAAGGCCCAGGTCTGTGCAGGCATCTCGATACGCTCGCATCGTTGTCGCAAACTCTGGCGACATTTCCGGCCAACGGTTTTCAGCCTGATAAATTGGATCGAGCCCATCAGTGGTGTAGTCAAATACTTCCTTTTTGTCGCGCTGATTCTTTGTTAACTCGTTATTGTAGTAACCCCATGGGTTTTCTCGCGTACGCAGGCTCTGCTCTTTCACAGCAGTCGGCTGCGTGAAGAATGCCCGCGTCTGCGACCAGGTTTCCTGGACGAGTTGCGAAGAAACACCATGATTGAGTACTTGAAAGAAGCCCCAATCACGACAAGCAGTGGCAATTTCGTCAACCGCATTTCGGGCGTCGGCTGAGCTCGCGTCCTGAACAACCGCCGCAATATCTATAACGGGTACTTGCTTAGCGATATCTGCGGAATTGGCTACCGGATACGCGTCAAGATTGTCGTCTGCTGTGCCCATATCTGCCTTGACACTATTTGCCCTATGGATTGATACCAACAATTACCGGGTCGTGATCGGACGCCCTGAAAGGGCTGTTCGGATCAAACAAATCCGCACTGCGGCCTGCCTCGAGATTGTAATCAAAGAGTGGCGGTTCGTCCGCATTGATATGCCATTCTCCGACGCCAGTTACCCGTCCGCTAAGCGAGCTGGAGACCAAAGCATGGTCCAAAGCACCTGCCTGACCGTAAAAAACGTAAGAATACGCGTCCGTTCCAAGTCTCGTCTCCAACAGATTCTCGAACCCGGCGTTCTCGAGCGTTGTCAGCGGGTCTTCTCGAAGGTAGGCGTTCAAATCACCCATTATTAATACATCAGGATCGCCACTACCCGTCGGATCGTCAGTCAACCATTCTGCGAGTGCCGCGGCTGCATCGGTTCGGGTCTGATTACAATTTCCCTGACCATCATTGAGGTTTGGATCGCCGCTATCGTCACAGGACGACCCCTTTGATTTGAGATGATTCACCGCAACGGTAAAGCGCCCGCCATCAGAGACCGCATCAAACGTCTGAGCAAGCGCCGGCCGATTGCGCCGATCGTTGAAACGGCTGTCACTCATCGACGTCAAAACGGCGAATGTACCGGCGGGCTGCACAACGCTTGTTCTATAAATCAGCCCAACCGTGATTGCGTCACCACCGATTACACCGGTTTCTATGGATGCCCACTCTCCATTGCCTACAACAACATTCATCGCGTCCACAATGCTTTGCAAAGCTACTCCGCCATTGTTTTCCAACTCCATTAGACCAACGACATCTGCATCCAAAGCCAGTAGCGTACTAACCGTTTTTTGGTGTTGGCGGGAAAACTCGAGTGTGCTGTCGGCGCCGCGACACCCCATATCGGCATCAGGCCCGCAATTGGTCTGGCCGTTGTCGATTGTGGTGAAATAATTCAGCACATTAAAACTTGCTACTTTTACGTTTCCGCCAGGGTCGGGTGAAACACTATTTCGCACATTTTGGGATACAAATAGAGGATCAAACGCCGGCTCTAGCCGAAACGATTCCTTGCCGGAACCACCGCTACCGCGGCTAAACCGTATGTTGCCGCCCGCAATTGCAACTGTGTCGCCAACGCGCACAGAATAGTCAGCGCTGTTCGAAACTATCGGTTTCAGGTAGTGAATGTCGTCTGGGTTCTGCAGCGACAATCCATCGTCTAGAATAAGGCTACGGCTCGCCACATCTTCTTTGTGTGCGCCGTAGCCGGCCATATCGGGCGCATTGCTGTTTGTGAATTGATACAAGCGGTCTGTCGACGACAAAGTGAGTTCGCCGTACCGCTCGAGATTGAACACGTCGCTGATGGTTGCAGGGTCCGCAAGGCCAACAAACATTCCTTCAAAACGTTCGAAATCGGCGATGAGAATGCCGTCACTATTCGCGATAGTAGTTGCCGGAAAGGAAAGGTCAGTGGGTTGGATCGCACCAGATCCGACTACACGTACGGAATCTGCAATAATTTGAGTTTCGAAAAAGTTCTCTGTGACGGTTCCCGTGACCTCCACCGACTGGGTGATAACCACATTATTAATGGCGGAATTCCGATCGAAAACAAAAATACCGTCTGACGTTGCTGGGTCACCGTCTCCGATTGCCATCTGCATGAAGAATCCACCGAGATTCCTGCCAGTATCCGCGTCACCCTGTTGAAAATCGCCAGTCACTATTCCCGTAATTTTGACTCTTTGACCTAACATCGGGCTGACATTTCCGTTGCCCTGAACCTCCGAAATCGTCGCGATGTTCGCATCGATGGGAGGGGAAAGCGCTGGAGCGATACCACTGCCACCAGCGCTACACGCGTTTAGCGAAAGAACAATCGCAATGATCAATAATCTCTTTTGCACAGACAAAACCACCGCGGCGGGCAAAACCCATGAGACCGCTTTATATCATAGTGGTTCTAGGCCGCTGGCGAACTATTGATCGAGCGATTGCGGTGAATCCCACGCGATATCACCGTCTGGCGACATCACGTAGCGATCCAACTGGAAACCGATATAAAAACACCCTGTTTCATCAGGGTTTTCCGTAATCATCAGATCGTCAACCGGTACCAGACGCTTTATTCGCTGGCTAAACAATTTGGCAATACTGGGCTTCTCTGCGGCGTAAATGATATCCATGACATCCTCCTTGATGGCTGTCCTTAACACGGATTTGAGTGTCGACCACAGAGTAGATACTTGCCGCTTAACGCGAGCTTAAATTTTTATTAATGACACCTGAACAGACAGGCTCCTACGAGCGTAAGTAATCGTCACTCCCGTCCAGCCAATCGTCCCGACGGGGTGCCCACATATCCATTTCTTCCACATCCCCCATACACGTTGCCTCGTGCGGCACATGAGCCGGAATCACCACGACACCACCTGGCCCGATATCGACGCTTTTAGCGCGATCATCGCCAAAGACGAAGCGCATCGTACCTTTCAAGACCTGGGTAACTTGCTCGTTGTGATGGCTGTGCATAGGCACCACGGATCCATCCTCGAAATAAATGCGCGCAACGGTCATGAGTTCGCCAGTGACGATTCTCCGTCGCATACTCGAATTTACTGTTTCGAGCGGAATATCGTCCCAATTGATTAGTTGCAGATTATCGATCGACATATTGCATCCTCGTCTTTGTTTCGCACGTGCGGGCTCCCGTACCAACGCGAATAATCGCATTGATTAGGCGTCAAACGTTAGTAAACAATAGTCGTAGGAATTTGGGCGATCGCCCAGTCGCTCAGCGAGATACTTCTACAAATTCAGACAAAAACTCCAGGCCTCGACGCAATTCAGTGCGATTGATGGTCGCACGGGATACACCGTCGAAGTCTGCGACGACCCATCGAAGCTCATGCGTCTCGCAATAGGCCCACAATAAACGACCAATTTGCCACACGTCAGTCCGTCTGCCGCAATGCGGACAACCACTGAACTCACGGCGCCGCGCGAGTGGAAACGGAATTACATTGCTGGTCGCTGCTGACATACAAGCAACGGTATGCAATGCGTAACACGCTATCTGTGACCCAACTCTCACGAATTCGGGAGATTCCAGGCTGCTGATCAAAAACTGCGACGTACGTCCGTGGCGGGTGACGACATCTCGTTCCTGCGGTATGGTCGGCTCACTCTAAATAGGAATCCATCGATGCTAAGAACAACATTTGCTATTGCTACGGCCACCGCCCTTTCGACTGCTGCGTTCGCGCAAGATGATGGAATTTCCTGGAAGGCAACCGAGGTAGGCACTGGCCTATACATGCTGGAAGGCGAAGGTGGCTTCCCGGGCGGAAATTTAGGGTTGATGAGTGGCAGCGATGGAAAGGTCCTCATTGACAACGGACTTGCGACAACGACTGCAATGACGGTCGCAACGATAGAACGCATGACAGACGGGCCGGTCAACTTCGTCGTCAACACGCACGCCCACGGCGATCATACCGGCTCGAATCATGCCTTCACTGCTGCTGGAGCGACAGTTGTTGCACATAATAATTTGCGACAAGCATTAATCGAAGATGAAACTTTCGATCAAAGTGGCCTTCCGGAGTTAACGTTCGACGAATCGGTCACTTTTCATTTGAATGGACATACCTCCTACATATTTTTTATCCCAATGGCACACACGAGCGGTGACGCAGCAATTCACTTCGTGGAAGCGAACGTCATTCACGCAGGCGATGTTTTTTTCAATAAAGTATTTCCGTTCATCGACATCGATGGCGGCGGTAGCGTTGCCGGGTTTATTGCGGGCCAGCAGAAACTGCTTTCGATGGCTAATGCCGATACAAAAATTATTCCAGGACATGGTCCACTGGCCAGCCTGAACGACCTGCAAACCGCAGTCGACATGCTGATTGATGCAAGGTCTCGCATAAATACCCTGGTCGATGCAGGTCGTTCAATCGATGCAATACTCGCAGAGAATCCGCTATCTGTTTACAACAGTTGGAGCTGGGATTTCATCACCACTGAAATCATGACCCGAACCATTCACCGCGAACTGACCGCAGAGTGAAATTCAGCCGTCCCGAAATGTCGTGACACCGAGTAGCGGATGCTCAACTGACAAGCTGAAACGGAACCGATCGCCGGGCAGCCGGGTTTCCGCCCGAGGGTACTGCAGTTCCAACGACCGTTCAGATAGCGCACGAAAATAGGCAGGAAACTTGGCATCGAAATTCAATGCGAAAGAATTCTCGAGCGTAATGTCTGTGGGCGACGGTCGTTTCGCGCAACTCCTTTGCGAATAAATCGGCCCAACGAAAATGGGTATGACACTGCTTCCTCACGGTAGCCGTCTTCGTTATCTAGCAAGACGCTGGTCGTTCTTGGGCATTCCGCTGCCAAAGGTACTGGCGCCAATGGGCGGCGTTTACGAAACGACAGACGGCGATCAGTTTGTTTTCCACGTCGAAATTAATGTGCCAATCATCGGGCACATCGTGACCTAGCATGGCGAGTTGGACGGAGTTCAACGCGCTATCGAAGGCCAAGAATTTCCTGCACGGCGCGATGTCCATGGTAAATGGCCGAATCAGTATCGGCAGCTGCACCCGCGTCTGAATTTGCAATTCCAATTCGACCATGAGGTTGGCGTCCCTTAACCCACGGTTTGTCGCTCTCACTATCGTAATGCGGCTCCCACAAAAGTCCGGGACTATAAGAATATCCATGTGCCCATCGATTGACGGTAATTGCTGAAATATCGTTTTCCGCGTCAAAACCCGCACCGCCGAGCGCTTGGTCAAGCTGGTCACGCACGTGATATTCGAAAGTTGAGAACGGTGTTTCAAGCAACTTCCGGCGTCCTGCCCGCCACTGCTCTGGCCCTTGAATATCGTCGAAGTACGGCACATAGCACATGTGCAACACCATGGGATCGTCGGGTGACTTACCAAATTCGTAGCCGCCAATCGATACCGGGTAATCCAGCTCAACTTGTTTGAAAAAATCATTGGTGTAGAAAACAAACTGAACGCCGAGATCGGCGAATGCACGCCAATTAGGCACCACGACTTTTGTATAGGTAAGCGGAATCTTGACGTTGTATGCCAAGCCCTGTTTTTGTTCGTTCGGCAACTCGTCGCAGATATAGGGTATCGCACTGTTGTAGCACGCCATGACGCAGTGCTTGGCGCGAACGGTATGCGCATTACCTGAGTGAACGTAGGTCACGTCCACTGCTTTGCCGTTCGCGGTGTGTCCTGCGTTTACTACCGTACTATTTAAACGGATTCGTATGTCAGAGTCAGGGTGGTCGAGCATAGAATAATCGAGCCGCGCCTTAACAGAATCTTCCATGGTGCTACCGGGCAACGCATCGGGAATGAGCTTACGAACCAGCAATCTCGCGATTGAAGCACCCCCGTCTGGAAAGTGAAAAATATAGGGCTCACTGCCACGGCCGCCTTTTCTTGGCAGCGTATGCTCAAGCCCGGGCAAGCCACCGCCGTCTGTATAGCCGAGAATATAAATGGCCGGAACCTCATCCATACCGACACACCAATAGCTCATTCCCCAGCGTTGATACATTTCGAGCACTTGCTTATCAACCTTCACGTAGTTGCGCAGATATTCGCTATAACTAATCTTTTCCAAGAGCGCGACCTTTTCGTCTCGCGTCATTCCTGGCAGGTAATCCTGCTCATTAGTAAACGCACGCACCAAATCCGCTTTTGCCACATCGCTTAACGGTGTTTGTGCTGCGAACTCAGCCCAAGGCGTACTGCCATAACCGGCGACCATCTTTCGCTGACCGTAAGTTTCCTGATCAAAGGCGATACCGTAGGAAAGGTCCATCGATGCGTATAAATCCTGATCGTAATAATCGTAAAAACGTTGCACATCGATGCCGATATCGCGCAGTAGATCGAGGGAAATATCCGCATAGCTCGACGGCGTATCAATCGTTTCGGTGCCGCCGTAACCCATGCGCGTTTCACCGTTCACTTGAAATTCATTCCGTTTCGCGTGCCCACCGAAATCATCGTGATTATCGAGAATGAGTATCTTTGCCGTCGGGTTTTCCTTTCGATAAAAATGCGCCGCGCTGAGACCGCTTATGCCGGCGCCGACGACCACAAGATCATAGGTTTCATCGACCGGACTTGTCGGCCAGGTTGCACCTGACACCCGCGCGTGCATGGTTTCCCACGAGCCTGCGTGACTACCTCGCAATCCCATCTGCGCCGGCGGATAGTAATCTGGGTCAAGCGAAAAACCGTCGCCAGACGCGCCAAATACTTCTGACCAGGGCGTTAACAGCGAGGTGCCCAGCGCAACTTGCGTGCCATTAAGAAAATCTCGACGAGTGACCTTGCGCTTCATTGCGACCCCCTGCTGCAATCCAACTGTCACTCTACGAAATGCCCGTGCCAATGAACAGCGCGTACGGATCTAGTGGTCTACCAAGGTAGGTTTGATGGACCACTAGTCACGCAGAATTGTGTTTGCGGCGTCACCCAACTAATCTGTATTTAGCCAGCTCGTGCGCGCGCAATAGGGAATAGAATGCAAAAACAACGCCGTAGAATTCTAAAGTCGCTCGGCGCCGGTGCCGCCACAGCCGCTCTTGGCGGCTGCGTACCAATGGCGACATCGCGCAACAAATACCAGCGGCAATACTCGAGAAAACCTTGGGTCGCACCGAGGATATCGATGGAAAACGTCATACGTGTCATCGTTGGACACCGACCTTATCGGCCGTCCGGATTCGTCGTAAAAAGTGAAAAACTCGACGCAAAAACGATCATTCACAACTACGGCCATGGTGGTGCGGGCATAACGCTGTCATGGGGATCATCTGCTCTCGCGGTGCGTGAGACGCTGGGCATGGAACACCGTGTTGCAGCAGTTATCGGCGGCGGGGTTATGGGACTGACCACAGCGCGGCTTTTACAAGACGCTGGGTGGCGGGTCACTATTCGCACGAAAACCGTCGCTCGCCATACGACGTCCAACGTTGCCGGTGGTGAGTGGGGCGTGGCTAGCGTTCATGACCCGGAAGTCTCCTCCGCAGCGTTCAAATCGCAACTTGGTTTCGCAGCGCGAATTGCGCATCACGCGCATACCAATTTGGGCGGTGCTGACTACGGCATTCATTGGACAGAACTCTATAATTTAAGTCAGAGTCCGTTCAGTGATGAGGGCGACAAATTTGATGAGTTATACCCTTATCAAACTGAACTCATGCCTGACGAGCACCCGTTTGATTCGCCTTACGTTCGTTGCTCGTTAACGATGATGATAGAACCAGCAACATTTTTGCGTCGGCTAACAGAAGATTTTCTCCAAGCCGGCGGCAAGTTCGTCATTCAAAATTTCGAAGACAAATCGGAATTAATCGGATTGGACGAACCGGTCATATTTAATTGCACCGGCCTGGGTGCCGGAAAGCTGTTTGGCGATACGGAAATAACACCTGCGAAAGGGCAATTGGTGTTCATGCCGCCGGATCCTGATGTTGATTACCTAACGATTGGCGGTGGCGCGGGTCTTCTCTACATGTTCTCACGTTCGGACGTACTGTTATTAGGCGGCACTTTTAAACCTGGAGATTATTCGACCCATGCCGAACCGGAAGAGACGCAACGCATCGTCGAGGGACATCAAAAAATATTTTCTGGATTTGCTTAATTTTGCGCTAAGCAGCGATTGAACCTCACCAAAAGCGTGGATGCAGATCAATTAGATTTGGCGAAGTATCGATCTCCACCGAAATCAATTGCTGTGGGAACTCTGCTCGGCACTCAGCGGCGATGACCGCGCGGTTCGCGGAAATAAATTCTCGCTGTACGTCAGGATTATCAATCGTGCCAAATGCCTGACGATGCATCGCATCGTCCTTGATTGCATAGCAATTCTCGTAAAGCGCCTCGACCGCAGGAGCGGGAACCTCGTATTCATTGCTCTGTCCGAAGTCGAGTATCCAATCAACGTCGAACAATACGACGACAGCAATAGCGCCAAATACGAAAATCGTAGTGGTTCTCTTAATATTCAAAGAAAAATCTGAATTGACTGTTTCATAAGATGATATTTTGCCACTTCATGACCCTCGCTTGCACGTCGATGTTGTCTATTCGTGATAGAATCCCGCGCACGTGAACAAAACAAATCAATTCACCGGAAACGGAGGATGAAAAAAATGCGCGTCGCCACCATTCTTACCCTGTGCTGCACTTTTTCAATTGCGAGCGCTCAGATTCAACCGCAAACTATGAGCCAGCCCGAGACAATGCCGGATCCTGGCGAAAACTGGTTCATGGCTGTCGGACGAACCGCGGGTTATGTTTTTGACGCCTCATCAGGCGACATGCATGGCCTCATCTCCATATCCGGCCACACACCCGCTGTCCAACCGAATCCAGCGCGCGGTGAATTCTACGCAGCGGCTTCATTTTATTCTCGAGGGTCATATGGTGACCGTACTGACGTTTTCGTGATTCACGATTACGAAAATCTGTCACCTGTAGCCGAAGTAGAGCTTCCGAAGAAAATTGTGGCTCTGCCCTTCCGGGCTTACATAGGCCTGATGAGCGGCGGAAAGTATGTGGGCGTGTCAAACATGACGCCAGCGCAATCCGTCTCGATCGTCGATGTGGAAAATCGCAGTTTCGTTGGAGAGATTTCGACGCCGGGCTGCGCACTGATCATGCCTGTAGAAAATGATGGCTTTATGAGCCTATGCGGAGACGGAACGCTGCAATTGGTGCGGCTGGGCGCCGACGGTACCGAATCAAACCGCGTAAGAAGTACGAAGTTTTTTGATATGCAAGAAGATCCTGTGTATGACCGACCACGCGAAACGGCAACGGGCTGGTCATTGTTGTCCAACGCGGGGCTCGTATTTGATGTAAGCACAAACGGCAATAGCATCAATATCAGCGATGCCTGGTCAATCCTGAGTGAAGAAGATGCCGAGGAAGGTTGGTTACCCGGCGGGAGGCAGCTCAATTCGGTCCACAAAGATCTCAGCTTACTGTACATCGCCATGCACCAGGGCGAGCAGTACACACACCACGAAGCAGGTACCGAAATTTGGGTCTTCAACACGACCACCCAACGGCGCCTTGCGCGGATTGAGCTAGAAATATCTTCCGCGACATTGATGGTCACCCAAGAAGCTGAACCACTGTTGATCGTCGGCAACGATGAAGGCGAGGTTAACGTCTACGATGCACTCACGTTTGTGCATCAACGTTCAATCGAGGCGCCAGAAATTGCACTATTTGAGGATCTTTGAGGTAAGCCACGAACCATGTTGGACCCGTTAATCACCAAAGCCATATCCGTCGGTATGGGAGTCATGTTCCTCGTCGCTGCTTATCACAAGCTTGCTGAGGGGCCGAGCTTTCGAGTAACGCTACTTGAGTACCAACTTCTGCCGGAAGTTTTGGTCTCTCCGATGTCGCGCCTTTTGCCACTGTTGGAGTTACTGCTGGGTGCCAGTTGGTTGCTTGCGTTCTACCAACAATCAATCACGGCAATCGGAAGCGCTATCTTATTAGGCATGTATGCATTCGCGATCGGCATTAATCTTATGCGGGGACGACACTACATTGATTGCGGCTGTGGATTTGGTGGCAAAAGTGACTCTGAGCAATTTTTGTCCGGCGGGTTGGTCATGCGAAATTTAATACTAGTAGCACTAGCGCTGCTTACATTGCTGCCGGCAATCGATCGAACGCTCGGATTCGGCGACTACGCAACGCTTGCAGCGACGCTTTTCGCAACCACGTTGTTGTTCGGTGCATCGAATCAACTGATTTCGAACCGAGCATCAATTAACACCTGGAGAAAAAACAGTGGCTGAGGCAATGCTGGTCTCAAACATCGTTCTTTGGGTACTGGTCATCGTGCTGGCACTGGTTGTACTCGCACTAGCGCGTCAAGTAGGTGTACTGCATGAGCGCGTTGCGCCGGCCGGCGCATTAATGCCAACGACCGGCCCAAAGGTTGGCGAATTGACCGAGCCATTGCCGTTATCGGATATCAACGGACAATCACTTTCTATTGGTGGCCCGGACGCAAACGGTTTACACACGCTGGTCATGTTTATTTCACCGACTTGTCCGGTCTGTAAGTCGCTCGTGCCAACGGCCAAATCGCTTGCCAATAGTGAGCGCAAACGACTACAGCTGGTATTTGCGAGCGACGGCGACAAACTCGAACAACACCAGGCCTATGCGAGAGACCTCAACCTTGGAAAATATCCCTATGTACTTTCTGAAAAACTTGGCATGAGCTACGAAGTTAGCAAACTGCCGTTCGCGATCCTGGTAGGTGCAGACGGAACTCTGCAGAGCAAAGGCCTCGTCAACACTCGCGAACATCTTGAAAGTCTTATCGAAGCAATGGATTCTGGCGTGGCAACACTGCAAGATTACGTTGGTAACTTACAGAATGAACACGATCATTCAGTGAAGGAAAAAGCTTCATGAATACTAATAACATTATCGACAAAACGTATTATTGGATTGACCAGACCACGCGTGATCAAGCACTGAAGCTGGCTCGCACGATATCGCGACGAAATTTCTTATCGCGTCTGGGCATGTTTCTAGCGGGCGCCGCGACGTTGCCGCTATTGCCCGTATCCAGAGCATTATCACAAGAGACCGTGCAGGAAATTGGTGATCCAGAAAGTTGTGAGTATTGGCGTTACTGTGCGCTCGGCGGCACGCTCTGTACCTGCTGTGGCGGCACCATTACATCTTGTCCTCCCGGCGCCGAACCATCGCCGATTACCTGGGTTGGCACATGTCGAAATCCTGTCGACCAGCGGGACTACCTGATTTCATACAATGATTGCTGCGGCAAATCCAATTGCCAGCGTTGTTCATGCCACAACACGGAGCGTGATCGCCCGGTGTATTACCCCTCGAACGCTGGCAGCATTCTTTGGTGTTTTGGAACCTCAGAACGGACTTACCATTGCACTGTCGCCGTAGTCTTGAGCGAACAAAACAGCAGCTGATGAAAACGCGAATTCTGTGGCTGCTGCTGCTCATGTCAGCAGCGGCCTACAGCGATCCTAAAACAGATTATCTCTTGTACTGTCGCGGCTGCCATCTGGCCGATGGCTCCGGCGTTCCGCCGGAAGTTCCAACGCTAATCAATGAGGTTGGTAAGTTGCTCGCGTTACCCGGTGGACGTGAATACATCGCACGCGTACCTGGCGTGGTGCAAACCGACATGAATGATGCACAACTGGCAGCCGTCTTAAACTGGGTTGTAACAGAATTTAATACCCAAACTACGCCGACAAGTTTCGCGCCGTATACCGCTGAGTTCATCACCAGCGTACGCGACAATGTGCTCATCAATCCTCTAAAGCATCGCGCCGATCTTGTCTCCCAATAGGCAGTAAACGTCAAAATTGCGTGTGACGTCGTTGCAGAACTATTTTGTAAAAATGTCCAATGGAAGAATTGCCGTTACGCCTACGTTGGGTACGTCCACTAATTGCGCAATGCGCAAATCCACCGCAACACTGGCGATCATGTAGGCCTGCGTCCGATCGTAGCCGTACTCACTGACGATGTAATCGATCATTGCAACCAATGCGTTGGTCGCGGCCAAACTCAAATCCTTTGAAAGATTTGGCAAACCGGCAACTTTGCTATTGGCCAAATAAGCGATATCGCGCGGGACCTCGTCGGGTGCTTTCACTGGAATGCCCGTCGTCGCGTAAAAATTCTTTGATGGAATCGCGAGCAAGGAAGCAGGCCCGGAAAAATGCGGACCCTGTTTCAAGGACGGACCATCGCGAACAATCTGCGTCGTTACCGTAATTTCTGCATCCATTTCAATCGCAGTACCGGAAACTTCACCATCACCTTGTGCATAGTGAAAGTCGCCGATTGCCAGGCCGCAACCTTCAATATTGCACGGCAAATAAACTGTAACGCCTTCACCCAAGTAGCGAATATCCATATTGCCGCCATGCTCCCGCGGCGGAATGGTGCGGAGGCATTCCCCTGACCGTGTTCCTTCTTTACCGCACAGCGACGATGGCTCCGCAAACTCGGTGTCAGGGGTAAAGACTGCGCCACCCGCATCGGCAAGCCGTTGTTCTCGGTCGAGGATAGCGGCCAACTGATCCGCCGCTGGCATCGTCGCGATAACGCCAGGAAAGCTACCATTCGGAATGCGGACCCCGGGAATTGCATCGCTCTCTGCGTACTCTTCGTTCAAGCGCCATAAGATAAAACGACTTTCACTGCCGACGGCATCGCCCGCAAACCCGAATTCAGACGCACTGGTCCATCCGACAGGTCCTGGTTTGATGTTCTCAATAGTAACGGCCAACACGTCACCCGGCGCTGCACCCTCGATGTAGACCGGCCCTACCATGGGGTGGACCACGCCGAATCCGTCTCTAGGGCTGGATTCAGCAACCGAGTATTCATCCGGGTCTAAATGCATATCCCCCGCATCGCGCCCTATCATTGTGATGCGCTCACCCGGCTTCGCGCGTGCGGCCATGGGTATCTCAGAATGAAATCGATTGATACAGGCGGGATCCTCGCTACAACGAGCACCCTCACCTCCAATGACAATATCGGCGCGGGCCGGCAATGAAAGCAGCAAGAGTAATGGCCAGATTTTCAGATAGGCGTTCATACGGCGCGTCCTCGATTCGAATTCGATTGATGTTCTCTATTCCCTATATTTTAGTATGATTCGCACGCTTACCTGACACTAATTGCGCCAAATCCGAGAACGTATGAACAAGCAACAGACCGAATCATTTGTCTACAAGATGTGGGAAGACTCCATCATTCCGGAGTTGTGCGAATACATCAAAATTCCCAACAAATCTCCAATGTTTGACCCCGATTGGGAGCAGCACGGCCATATGGACGATGCCGTCGAGCAATTGGAAACCTGGTGTAAGAAGCAGCCCGTCCAAGGAATGACGACAGACGTCATTCGACTGCCGGGGAGAACACCGATTTTATTCCTCGACATTCCTGGAGATTCAGACGATGTCGTGTTGCTCTACGGTCACTACGACAAGCAACCCGAATTTAGCGGCTGGGAAGAGGATCTTGACCCGTGGACTCCGGTTATTCGCGACGACAAGTTGTATGGTCGTGGTGGCGCCGATGATGGCTATGCGGTATTTGGTTCACTTACGGCAATCCGCGCACTTCAGGAACAGGGAATCCCGCATGCGCGTTGTGTAGTTTTGATTGAAGGCTGCGAAGAATCTGGAAGCTTCGACCTACCCTACTACATCGACCATTTAGGCGATCGCCTCGGTACTCCGAGTCTGGTGGTGTGCCTGGATGCAGAATGCGGCAACTACGAACAGCTTTGGTGCACAACATCACTGCGCGGCAATCTGACCGGCACCTTACAAGTAGACGTTCTGACGGAGGGGGTTCACTCGGGTTCCGCGGGCGGCATCGTACCGTCATGTTTTCGCATATTGCGCCAACTGCTCGGTCGTATCGAAAATGATGCCGACGGAAAAATTCTCGTCGATGAATTATTCGTCGAAATACCAGAGCAAAGATTTTCACAGGCAGAGCGCGCAGCAGAAATATTGGGTGATTCGGTCTATATGAAGTTTCCCTGGGCGAATACTGAGGCCGTCAACAGTACGAATTCCATATACGAGCTACTGTTGAACAATAACTGGCGCCCCGCACTGACAGTGACCGGATCCGACGGTATGCCAGCGTTGGTCAATGCCGGCAATACAATGCTGCCAACGACGTCATTGAGACTTTCGTTCCGGCTACCACCGACCGCTGACGCGAATGCAGCCGCGACGGCAGTCAAAAGAATTCTCGAAGAAGATCCTCCTGCATTTTCTGAGGTTTCCTTCGACGTCGCATCGACTATGGCAGGCTGGAATGCACCACCCGTCGCAGATTGGTTGGAGCAATCGATGCACAAGGCGTCGGAACTATTCTTCAGCAAACCATCGGTATACATGGGTACCGGGGGAACAATTCCGTTCATGGGAATGTTGGGTGAGAAATTTCCGGAAGCACAGTTTCTGGTGACGGGGCTGCTTGGCCCGAACTCCAATGCGCACGGCCCAAACGAGTTTCTGCATATTGAGAAGGGAAAAAAATTGACCTGTTGCGTCGCGCAGGTACTCGAGGATCATCATTTACGCTGAGGTGGCCCCCATCGAACTGCACAACGTAAGGGCAGTAAGTCTGATAGTCGCAGGGTTAGCGCTGTTGCTTTCTGCCTGCGGCCCCACAAAACATCCAGAGCTTGCGTTGCGCGGCACGGCGATGGGAACGACATACAACGTCACAATTGTCGACGCACAAACTATTGCAGCTGATCCGCCGGATGTTGCCGCTCTGCTCGAAAATCTCAATCGACACTTTTCAACCTATGCAGCAGATTCCGCGCTTTCGAATTTCAATCGACACCAATCCACCGAGTGGTTCACGACCACTAGCGAATTGTGCAACGTACTCGCTGATGCCCAATTCGTCAGCGAACAGACTCTTGGGTCCTTTGACGTAACAATCGGTAGCTTGGTAAATCTGTGGGGATTTGGCCCTGGCGAGATCAAACTCGAACCGCCGACCGACAGCAGCATTCTCGCCGCACGTGAAAACACAGGTTACGCAAAGCTTCACACATGCTGCGATGAAAAAATGATACGAAAAGATCACGAAAATCTTTACGTCGATCTTTCCGGATACGCCAAAGGAATCGCAGTGGATGCGGTTGCCTCACAACTAGCCGAACACGGTTACGCCAATTTTCTGGTCGAACTCGGTGGCGAAATTAGCGTACGCGGGCTCAATGCTCGTGGACAAGCTTGGAGAATTGCGATCGAAAGACCCGACGGCGAAGAACGTCTACTCGATGCCGCAATTAGCATCTCGGATTCGTCACTCGCCACATCGGGCGATTATCGGAACTTTTTCGAATTCGCCGGCCATCGATACTCTCATACGATCGATCCACGAACCGCTCGCCCGATCATTCACAATACGGCATCCGTCACCGTCATTACTAACTCTGCCGCAAGGGCGGACGCTTTAGCGACCGCATTGTTGGTGATGGGTCACGAAGATGGGTTTCGATTCGCTGCTGAAAATTCGATAGCGGCGTACTTTCTCGTACGCGGTGAAAACGGATTTGACGGAATCGCTACGCCGAAATTTGAACCTTATTTCGAATAAACCGTTTTAGGGGATTCTCCGGCACCGCTGCCAGTAACGCTTACTCTGACTGAACTTTTACACTATGACCGACAAAGGCGATGACCGGTCCAAAGATCAAACCGATGATTTGACTGGGACCGAAATCCGAACTACCACCAAGGCTATCTGCCACTGCCACGCCCAGAAAGATCAGCGCGCCGAGCAAAATCAGGATGTTTCCGACAGTATTTATATGCATTTTTATGACCTATCAGAAGGCGGCTTAGTTCGGTGTCGCATCGCCTCAGGCGACGCGCATATTCTATGCACTTCCACAGCCAGCGCTGGAATAGGCCTGAAGGCTAGAGACAATCTACCTCTAACCCCAATCTTCTGGCGAATCAAAGCCTCACATTGCGGCATTTATCCATTAGAATCAGTCGTTCTGGTGACTTAGGAATGATCATGAGCCTCTCAAATTGCTTTTCCTCGACGAACGCATATGCCGCATGTATCGCGCTCACCCTCACTTGCAGCGCCTACGCAGACGACGATAAAAAGAAGCCTGATCTTCCGCTCGAAGGAAAAACTGAAACATTGTCATTCACGACCGACCAGGGGTCGTGGTTGTCAATCGACGTAATGGCAGATGGCGAATCCATCGTATTCGACTTACTCGGCGACCTTTACACGCTACCGATGGTGGGTGGTGAAGCAATCCGCATTACTTCCGGGCTCGGCTTCGATAGCCAGCCTACTGTTTCTCCGGATGGGCAATGGCTCGCTTTCATTAGTGATAGGAGCGGCGCCGACAATGTATGGATTAGCAAATCTGATGGCAGCGAAGCACGAAAATTATCCGACGAAAAACAGGTTGGACTTATTTCGCCGGCATGGACTGCAGACAGCCAATTCGTCGTCGTAACAAAGACCGCCGTCAAACCTGAAATGGCGATGTACCACCGTAACGGCGGTGCTGGCGTAAAACTCAGTGGAGCCAGCGAGGAAGACGATATATTCGGTGTTGGCGTGGTTGCGTCACCAGACGGACGTTACCTCTATTACGCTAAAGGCACCGACAGCAACGGGCCAGTACGCAACTTTCCGGCAACCCAAATCATTCGCTATCAGCGCAGCACTGGTGTTATCGACCAGTTGACGCGGGCTGAGGGTGGCGCAGTTCGGCCGGCGTTGTCCCCGGACGGCAACTTGTTGGTATACGGCACCCGTGAGAACAACGAAACAGGGCTTCGCTTACGAAACCTCACCACTGGTGCAGACCGATGGCTCACTTACCCGATTCAACGCGACTCGCAGGAAAACTATCGCCCGCCAAGTCGCGATCTACTACCTGGTTATTCCTTCACGCCTGACGGGGCAGCAATTGTCTTAAACGCAGAGGGAAAAATTTGGCGTGTAGAAATCGATTCTGATTCAAAAACTGAAATTTCATTTTCTGCAGAAGTTGACCTGGCTATTGGTCCGGATTTGACCGCTCCTTATCGCGTTCCTCAGGGCGACCTCACCGCAACTATTATTCACGACCCGGCTTTATCAGCAGATCAAAAGCGAATCGCTGCGTCGGTGCTTAGCAAAATATATGTAATGGAGAACGAGAGTGGTGCAACACCAGAGCGACTAACCTCGGGCGACGCGTGGGAATTCAAACCAGTCTGGTCACCCGACAATCGCTGGATCAGCTACGTCACCTGGTCGATGAACGACGGCGGACACATCTGGCGTACGCGCTCCAATGGCAACGGCAGACCACAACAGCTCACTGACATCCCAGCGTTCTATACGGACATCACCTACGGCCCGGACGGTGATACGTTGTTCGCGATGCGCGGTAACGAGTACATGCGCCATCAAACGTTTAGTGAATTCACGGGTCTTGGAATTCCATTGGAATTAATATCACTGCCAGCATCCGGTGGGGAACAAACAGTCATAAAACCGGCAGAAGGCGCACGTAGTCCACATTTTGGCCCCGACCCCGAACGCATTTATCTCTATGACGATAAGGGTCTGTTCTCAATTCAATTGGACGGTTCTGACCACCAAGAGTCTCTGGTTGTCACCGGACCACGGGGTAACCGGCGCGGGGAGAAACCACCGCAAGCCGAAGCCGCTCGAATTAGTCCTGACGGCAAACACGCGCTCGCCTGGGTGAACAAACAGATTTGGGCGATAGCGACAACGGAGATTGGTGGCAAGGCGCCAGCGGTCGATGTGCGCAAGCCCGCTTTACCCGTTGCCGCGCTGACCGATATTGGCGCAGATTTCTTTGGCTGGACGCGCGACGGTGAATCGGTCTGGTGGGCGATCGGCAATACGTTCTACTCAAGGCCCTTGGCCAGCCTAGAATTTCGGCAGGAAGACGACAAAAAAAATGAGCAAGCTGCCGCAGAAGAGACGGAAGAAGAACAACCGTTCGTGCCAAAAGATGAACATGAAACCGTTCAGGCCATAAATTTTGATGTCATTGTTGCTCGCGATACTCCATCGGGTTCATTGTTACTAACGGGTGCAAATGTCATTACGATGTCCGGGTCATCGCTGAGCGATATGGAAAACGTACTCGAGAATCACGACGTCCTGATCACTGACAATCGAATTGCTGCATTGGGAAAAAACGGAACACTCGAAGTTCCAGTCGATGCAACGGTCATTAATATTGACGGCAAGTATGTCGTTCCCGGATTCATCGATACGCACGCCCATTGGGAGTTCCGGACACAAGATGTTTTGGAACCACAAAACTGGACGTTAATTGCGAACTTGGCATATGGCGTAACTGCGGGTCTCGACGTACAGACCACCTATAAAGACTATTTGACCTACCGCGATTTCGTTGAGACAGGTCAATCAATCGGTCAGCGAGCTTTTATGACGGCGCAAGGCATCTTTGGCAATAATGACTTCAAGTCTTATGACGCGACACTTTCCTATTTGCGGCGTTACAAAGAGCACTACCACACGAACAATATTAAGTCCTACGTGGTTGGCAATCGGCAGCAACGACAATGGGTGGTGTTAGCCAGCAAGGAACTGGGCTTGATGCCAACGACTGAAGGTGCCGGTGATCAGAAACTCGACATCACACATGCGATCGACGGCATGCACGGCAATGAACACACCATGCCGGATTCGCCAATATTCGACGACGTTGTGCAACTGTATGCGCGCACCAAGACCGCCTACACGCCAACCTTGGTCGTGCAATACAACGCGGAATCACTACGAGAATTTTTCTTTACTCGGTCTGAAGTTCAAGATGACCCTAAGATGCAACGTTTTTACCCGCGCAACCGACTCAATGAATTAACCGAACGTCGCCCCGGCTGGGTCCACGACGAGGCATTTCAATTCAAGCAAGCCGCCGCACAAGTTGCAAAAATTCAACGCGCTGGTGGCCTGGTCGGAGTTGGGGCGCACGGCGAATTGCAGGGGCTTGGCTACCATTGGGAAATGTGGGGCTTCGCAATGGGTGGCATGCGGCCGGTGGAGGTTTTACGGGCAGCGACCATTGACGGCGCCAAGATCATAGGCATTAATCAAGACTTAGGCTCGATCGAAGTCGGCAAACTCGCGGACATGGTGGTTCTTAACGCAAACCCACTCGATGACATTCTGAATACGGTAGAGATAGATCGTGTTGTCAAAAATGGACGCTTGTACGACGGCGATACGCTGGACGAAGAATGGCCAAATGTAAAACCACTCGCGCCATCGTGGTGGTGGTCAAATGACGATGCGCGATACTCGACCGACGCGGTGACCAATTGACTATTAATTAATCCGGAGAAAAAGCCGTCTCGACGTCAGCGAAACCTACGCAATTCGCCACCCACGATTGACTGCCCGTGCTTTGCATTTCATGGGTTGCCGCCAATAATGTGCCCACCACCAGTCGCGCCAAACCACCACCGGTGCTCACGCGCTTTGCTCCCGCAGCGCCAATTTCGTCAATCGTATGTTGATGCAAGAATGTGCCCAGCACATTGACCGGCCGATCGACTGACTGGGTAACAAGCCTAACGTCATCGAGAGACGTCAAGCCCGGCGCGTAAAGAACGTCCGCACCAGCCGCTTCGAAAGCCTGCAGACGCCTGATCGTATCCTCAATATCATTACGACCTCGCAATAAATTTTCGGCCCTGGCAGTTAGTAAGAATTTGAATGGAAGTTTTGCGGCCGCCTCAACACCGGCGTGCACCCTCTCGACAGCGTGATCAAAATCATAGAGTCGCGCATTCGAACCCGGCGCGTAATCTTCGACGGATGCACCGACGATTCCACTCTCCGCAAACCTGGATAGGCACACCGCGACTTCATCGGGACCATCACCGTAACAATTCTCCAGGTCTGCGCTAATAGGAATTGTCGTCGCCTCACACAAGGTGGCGCAGTGTTGAAACATCTCGTCAGGAGACACTTTACCGTCGTGGCAACCAAGCGTTTGTGCGAAGCCCGAACTGGTGGTTGCAAGTGACTCAATACCCTGCGCTTCAAGTATCCGAGCCGAACCAGCATCCCATGGGTTCGGAATAAGAAAAACGCCGTCTCTCCGATGCAAATTGACGAATAATTCTGCTTTTTGAGCTTGGTCGGTCATTTCTATCTCCGTCGAATGTCATTTGAGTGTACTTTTCTGGAAAACAGATTCAATGCTGAAGTCAGAAACCTCCGGTTAACGAGTCGAATCAGCGGCACAATTCGGTAATAAACTGCGCTGGTAACGTGTCTAATTCACTATTTGCGGGCAGAGCAGACTAACGCCCGTCGTCTTTGCGCCAAAAGTCGATCACTGCCTTACGACCACGCCCACCGTTCCGAGGAATTGCTATGAAATCCACGATCGCCGTAATGGCTGCATTGATATTTGCACCACTTACTATTGCATGTGCTCACCATTCAGTCCTCAACTACGATGGCAAAGTCGAAGTGACCGTGATTGGCACCGTGACAAGCGCTAGATACGGATATCCACATAGCGTCTTCCGCATTGATGTTGAGGCCGATGACGGCTCCGTTGAGAAATGGGTGTTATCGACTGAAGATCCACGCGATGCACGCAATCTGGGATTCGACGATGAACTAAAAACGATCAAAGTGGATGATCCCATTCATGCCGTCGGCTGGCCGGATAAATTCAAGAAAAACACGATTCGCGGTCATCAACTACATTATCCCGACGGCACAGTAGTAATGATGCGTCGCGGCAACTACATTTGGCCCCGCGATATGCTGGCGATGGATAAGATGGCATTGAATCCGGACAACATACCGGCAGGATTTCCATCGACCAATGCGACCCTGTCCAGCACCGCACAAGTTGTTTCATGGATAGAGGAAGATGACCGCTTAACTCGAATGGCACGTGAGTACGCGGATGGGCGATCCAGATTAATCGGATTACAAACTAACGATGAAATCGGATACCCCGGAATTGATTACTTGTTGGAATGTCACGCAGCCCGCGAAGGCTTCACGATGACAATCAATTTGGATAGCGTATCAACCTCCGAACGTGTAGCCCTCGATGACGGCAGCAACTACATCTCACGCTACAACAATTTACTGTCGCGCTGGTGGGAACAAGAACACGAAAGCTGTGAGTAGCGAACAAGATCGCGTCGCTAATAATCCATAATATATTTCCATGGTGACGGTTCAGAACCCCGTTCGACCACGACTTCAATCAATGCCGGTCGATCATTGTCTATTGCCGTCGCCAAGGCGGGTTTTAACTCATCCGGACTTGTAACACGGTAGCCATCGGCGCCAAAAGCTTCGGCAAGTTTCATGAGATCCGGGTTTTGTAAATCTGCACCTATTAGATGACCGTCGTACTGCGTCTGCTGATCTCGACGAACATTACCAAAAGCATTGTTATTAAAGACAATCGTGACCAACCCAATATTGTGCTGTACAGCCGTCGCAAGCTCCGGCATACCAAACATGAAACCACCATCGCCGGTAATAGAGACAACAGCCTTGTCTGGCAGTACTGCTTTCACCCCTATTCCTGTTGGAAATCCGAACCCTAATGTTCCCTGGTAACCACAAGTAATAAACGTACGTGGCTCATAAACAGGAAAAGCATAATAAGACGCAAAACCTACCTGGCAGACCTCTTCAATAAGATAACCATCTCTTGGCAAGACTTCGCGAATAACATCGAGGTAGGCAACTTGCGGCTGAATTTCTTCAAAATTCTTTCTCGCCGTCGCTTTTGCTTCCGCAATCCGTTCCAGGTCCCCACTATTGTGTCCGTGCCTTTGAATTGCATCGATTAGTGCGCGGATTCCATCTGCAGCATCAGCAACCACACCGGCATCTGGGTGAAATCGATCCATTTCAGTAGGATCAATGTCAATACGAATAACCTTCTGCCCCTCGTTCGGCGAACGGTCATAGTATTCCATCATCGAACCCCAACGCATGAACTGCATTTCGAGTCGTGAACCAATGCCGATGAGTAGATCCGTGTCTTCCCACAAACGCCGTGCTGCCGCTGAAGAAATTCCGCAAGCATGATCCTCTGATACAACGCCACGACCGCTGCGAGCCGACGTAACCGGCGCACCAAGCAGAGTAGCAAGTTCTAAGACTTCTTCACAGGCATCCTGCGCACCACCACCGACCATGATCAAAATATTTTTGGCCTTCGACACCAAGACTGCGGCGGAATCGATAGCGTCTTCGTCAACCTCCGGCTTATCGATTTGCGTATTGCCCGCACCTATTTCGACGTCCCAGCTCTTCGCCATCGTATCCCAACACATCTCTACAGATGCTGGGCCGCGCCGGCCAGATTGCATCTGGTGAAACGCTTCATTGACTTGCGCCGACGTGGTAGTCGGGTCCGCGATGTAATCAGTATGCTTAATGATGTCGGCCAAAGTACCCTTTTGATCCCGCAGCTCGTGGAGGTGGCCTCGACCAGCGCCAAGAAATTCTGAGGGGACTTGACCGGTCAAACATAGAACCGGCTGATTGGTGCCGTAAGCTGTGCACATTGAGGCCGACGCATTAAGCACTCCAGGTCCCGGAACAACCGCAAAAGCGCTTGGCTTGCCTGTGGCTGCCGCAGCGCCAAACGCCATGTAACCCGCGCCTTGTTCATGGCGACTGATGACGTGCTTTATTTCCGGCATCCGATACATCGCATCAAAAATCGGATAAATTTGTGCACCAGGCAATCCAAAAATCGTGTCAATCCCGTTTGCGACAGCCGAACGAATCATCGCCTCGCCACCAGTCATTGTTTCAGTCCGTGTCATGCATTTTGTCCGTTGTGAGAATTAGAGAATATATTCAGACCAAAATAAATCTGAACAAGAAATAGGAGAGTGCGAATCCAGTCAGCGAGATAATGCTAATCCAACTCCAGACGGTAAGCACGGTGTTCGGGCGAAATTCACCCATAATTTCATCCGATGTCACGGCACGATAGTTGAAATACGCGATCGCCGGTGCGGCAGCAAAACCCATACTGGTCGCAAAATCCAGAAAGCCTACAAAGCTACCCATCAAGAATAAAATAATGACAATCGAGCCAACAATTTGCACTGCTAGAAATAAGGTATAGCGATCCTTCGTAGCGTCGGAATCTTTACCAAGATAACTCGAAATTCGATCAACGACGCGAGGCGAACCATCCATGAGCGCAATCAGCGTGGACCACATAACGGCCAACGCCGCAAGCGAAATGACTGGGTACATCCATTTGCCAAATACCGTGGTGAAAATAGAGAGCAATTCTGTCGCGAAAGCGCCGGGGTTTTGTGGCGCCACACGGTCGGTTTCAAACAACACCGCCGTGCCCATTACAACGAAACAAACGGCAAGCACCAAAGTTAATCCATAGCCGATTCGCAAATCGGTTAATGCTTGCTGGAAGGTGAAATTTTCGGCGCCAACCGCACGACGTCGCTCACAAATCCATTTTGACTGAAACACGGCGCCGCTCAATGGCATCGGCATCCAGCCCGTGATTGCAATAACGAAAAGTAATAGAGAGCGATCATATTGCAGGTCGGCGAACATCGATCTGCCGTCATTACCGAGTAGCGGCAACGCAAAAAACACGGCGAGAACAGTCAAGATTGAGAAAATAATCACCAATACTTTGATAATGCGCTCGGCTTTCATGTAATGGCCGTTCAACAAGACCAGCGCCGAAACAATCAAAAGACCTACAGCCACCATCGGCGCGCTATAGGGAAGACCAAAAATACTGACGACGAGGCCCGCAGTAACCAATGCCACCGCCGCCGGCGCGATAAACATATCGACAATTGACGCGAGACCCATCCAGATCAGAGCCGTTTTGCCAATACGCGCGTACGCGGTAATCAGACTGCGCCCTGTCGCGGACGCATATGCGACGCCGAAGCGGAATGCAGGATATTTTAGAACGACAACGATAATGACGAGCAAAACCAGAGACAAGCCAAATTCGGCGCCAGCGCGTGTGGATTGCACCAGATGTGAAACACCGACGCCAACGGCAGCGACCATCATGCCCGGGCCTACTCTTGAAAGAAGATTACCCATTGTTTAAATCCTCTGACTTAGATGCAGGTGAAGGCACTCGAATGCTCGCGGTTGCGCACCACTGTTGCGCGAATTGAGGCATGCCCTTCCCCTCATGATTCTTATTATTTTGGCGGCAAGCAAGATATTAACCAACCCAACAGCATAAGGACATGGAAAACTCGGGCCTTTCATGCGCAGAGCGCAACAAAACCAATGCTTTGCGCTAGTTTCGGGCGATTAGTTTAAGGTGCGGGAACGGCCAGATGCGCGCTTGAGATAACGCATCAATATCGGAAGGTATAGCGTATTTTTGCCGCCGCGACCGATTGCGTGCTGCGAAACCGATCATCAATATTGAGATCACGCGTCATATTGTGATTGAGCACGAACCAAATATCCTGGCCTGCCGAAAGGTTGTAGCGAAATCTGGCGTTAATGCCAATGTCATCTGAAATGTTGTCATATTGCGCCAATGTAACGAGAGACAATTTTGAATTAAACGATAATTCGTTTTCGAGCGTTATTTGCCGTGAAATCGCCGAAACACCAGAAAAATCAAACTTGTTAAAGGAGTAACGAAAAGAGAGTCGAAAATGTTCATTGGGCGTCCAGCCGAGCTCCGGTCGAACCTCAAAGCGGTCACCGTTGAAAAAACCACCGTCTTCAATACGCAATTGAAAATCCCACTTGCGATGTTGGGCCGTACGTATATACGTCCCAATCCTTCGAAACGAATACTCACCCGCGGGAATGGTTATTCCTAGCCTATCCAGCGGCTGCTCTCCGTCCAGCAGACCCTCTGTTTCATAACTAATATCGATGCGAGCAAAATCTCCGGCCCGCGAACGACTGCTGAAAAAATCTGCTTTGATTTCCTGCGATTGAACACGGCCAGTATCCAGAAATTCCCAACGCGTGAATTCCAGACCATGACTCATCTCTTGGATAAAAGGGTTGCCGGAACGAATGACTTTGTGACCAAATTCACCGCCGTAAAGGCGCACGCCGGTGCGGTTCGCGAAACCCAGAGCCGGGTCGAAATTTTCTTCGACCTCGTGAATCTGTAGTCCACCCTCAAAGCCTGCGCGAGATGGGAAGCCAACCACTGCGCTCCACGCAAGGTCATCATCATTGACCCCTTCGTTGTCGGATTTTTGTATCCAAAAATTCCCTTCGATCGATCTATTGGTTCCGAAGCGCGTATTTCGATAAAGGAAATCCGCACCATACAAACTACTGTCGCTATTCGATCCAGGATCGCCGTGCGTGAATATGGCTCCGACCGACGACTCCTCGAGCACACCTGATGAAATTCGGGTCACCAGTAGATCAGACTGATCAATTTGCTCAGCGTCGTCGTTTACATACTCGTCCTGGAGAATGTAAAGCGTTCCAAAATCGACGTCGCCCACTCTACCGCTAACTTTTGTTCCGGCAAGAATATCGACCTGCGCGCTGTCACTCGTTAGTCCGATTCTGCGTGAGAAAAAAGCGAGTCCATTGGTGCCCGAACGCGTCCCCGTAGTTCGATTTTGTCCGTGACCGCCTAATGGCACGCCGCCAAACTGAAAGATATCGAAATCGGTTAGAAAGAAGCTGCGCTTCTCTGGGAAAAACAAACTAAACCGTTGTAAACCCAGTTGGCGGCCATCAACTTCCGTTGCGGCAAAATCTGTGTTGAACGTTAGCAGCGCGTTGATTGATGGCGTTAGTTTGTAGCTGATATCTACAGAGGGGTTCAATTCCGATTCGCTGGATCCAAGTTCCCGATCTTTCTGATAGACAGCACTGGCAGACGGTATTACATCTAGTCCGATGCCCTGACTGATGTTTTTGAAACCGACCGCCTCACCGGAAACTGTCGGGTTAATTTTGCCGTTTCGGGATTGCCAGGCAATTTTTTCGGCGCGTCGTGCAATACGTCGCTGAAAATTGATGCCCCAGGCTTCGTTGCTCGGATCGAAGGTCAGGGTGTTAAACGGAATGGCCATTTCCATGGTCCAGCCGTCGTCCACTCGTTTGGCCGCGCCGCGCCAAATTCCGTCCCAATCTTTGGAAGGGCGTGTCGCCGTCGCGTAAATTGCATCTTCGCGGACGCCATTCGCATTCAGTGTGAATTCGTAGCCACTTCGCTTGTTGTTAAAAGCATCGACTATAATGCCCAGCGTGTCATCAGAACCAAGGTTGCCACCTTCACGCAGGGTTTGCGCGACTATGGCATCCGGTTCGCTGTCATAGGCATATGCGGCAACGTACAGCGCCTTTTCATCATAGGCGATATACCAAACGGTTCTTTCCGACGGTACAGAAAATTCGACCGGTTCTACTTCGTGCAGATCAACGACCGTCGTGGCATCCGCCCATTCAGACTTACCGATGACCCCGTCGATGTCAGGCGCGACCGTTAATCGGACTATTTCGATGCTCTTGGAGCTTGTCTCAATACTTTGCCCAAACGAAACCGATACCAACATCGGCAGCGCGATAAGAACGAGAACGAGTTTTGCAAAGAATTGATTCATATAGCTCAAACAGAACATAGTGCACACGCATAATGCACCCTCCGAGGTATTCCGGCGCCGTATCGTGTCACGGATTGAGTCTGTGTTCCAACTGTTTGACCTTCCTTAACTTTGACCGATTAAAGTCACATTTTATTTCGGCGAATTGGTAGCAGATGTTACGACTTGTCTCCTGCCGCCTCTCTGGGCTACTGTGTTGATTCGTCTAACATAGTGACCAGACAATCCTCATGACCGATTCAGACAATCGACAAATTGCACCCGGACCCTCGAGCAACAGCCTGTTCAAGAGCGCATTTTTTACGCTCCTCGGTGCTGTCCTTGCCACCGTGTTGTTTATCATGCCTGCCGAATATGGCGTGGATCCAACGGGACTAGGCACCAAACTTGGCCTTACCGACCTTGAGCAAACCGCTCCTGACCCAGTCCCAGCCGGTTCTGTTTCAAGCAGTGAGGACGCGCCGAAATTGATCACCGGCGCATTTCCTTCGGCGCCTGCTGAGGACGATTTTGACTTCTTTGATCCAGAGGTTATGAGTGATCCGTTTTCACGTTCCCATTCATCCCCGTTTCGCACGGACACTATCGAGGTTCCGCTTGACGAATTCGAACACGTCGAAGTCAAAGCGAATATGAAGCAGGGCGACGCGCTAGTTTATTCATGGAAACTGGTCGAAGGCGACACTGTCTATACCGACTTTCATGCCGATCCACATCACACCGACCAATACCCCATGGACTATTGGGTACGTTATGCGGAAAGTGAAGACGCTGCTGCGTCAGGATCGATAGTGGCGCCCTTCGACGGAAATCACGGTTGGTACTGGATGAATATCGAAGAAAATCCCGTCAAGGTTATATTGGAAGTTCGCGGTTACTATGAAAGTCTCGACGAGATCATGCGGGCGTATCAATAGCGACGGGGGCGGTCAAAACACGTATTTGATGCGCAGACGAAATTCCCGCGGCTCTACCGGGTGAAAATGAAAGTTCTCAACGGATTGGACTTCGTTGAACAATCTGCTTTCGTAAAAATACTCAATGTCATGCCCGCCTGAATCAAATAGATTTAGCACTTCAAGCCCAAATTCAAATTTGGCTAGCGGATAGGAAAGCCCAAGATTCACGAGGGTCGTGCCATCCTTTCGAACTGAATTGTCCTCGATGAGTGCAGCATCGCCGAAATGACGTACGCGAAGACTTCCGACAAATCCATTTTCAAGTAAAGCTATGGCGCCAAATGCACCAACGAAATCATGTGCATCAGGAATATTGTCAGCGCCACGCGGAGCATCTTTGAATTTAGCATCCGTCTTCGCAGCGGTCGCATCGATGACCAACCAGGCGGTTGGTCGCCAGAAAATTGCTGCTTCGACACCAATGCGTTCCGTGCTTTCGTTAGGCTCTGTCGTACCCGCATCACCGACAAAAATTAACTCCGAATCCAATCCCAGGAAAAACACTGTCACGGAAAAATTTAGTCTTTCGGATATTTCCGCACGAAACCCCGCTTCGCTTCCGCTCGCTTTGACAATCGCATCGAATGGCTCGGCCGGATCACCGGTGACCGGATCCACGCTCAACTCCGCCGCTCGAACATCGTTGGAATGAAAACCGCGGCCGTAGTTCGCATAGAGCTCCAACTAATCATTTAGCGCGTAGGCGAGGCTGAAATTCGGACTCAGAATAGCGTCGGAACCCGATCCTGAATTTGCGGCACGAAGGGAGGTGACATCCCAACTGTATTGATCTGCCCGGAGACCCACCGACGTACGTAATTTATCTGACCTACTGACTTCAACGTCCGCGTAGGCGCCAATACTCAATTCATCTACGGAGTCAGTTCGAATCGCGCTCAAGCGATCGCGATCGCTGGTCAAAAACAGATTAATGTCGGAGATGGCATCGAAACGTAAATCCGCTCCCGTACGGAATACAACCTCATGATTGCTCCATTCCAGATCGCGACTATTGTCAACCCGGCCGCCGAATATCCAGCGCGCGTCTTCCTGTTCGATCTGATCACCGTTGATCGGATCATTGAGGAAATAGGTCGGATTGCCGAACAAATTGAGCGAGTAGCTCGTAAGAAAAGCCTGATAAGTAGTGTTTTCGCCTGATAACGTACCGATTAGATTGAATCTAGAAGTCTCCCCGCCCACCGAGGGATCAACTGAGCCATAACGTCCGAGATCTCCGGTCAAAAACGCACGTTGCGGAATTTGATCTGTCGCATTCCAGTCATTGGTGTATGCGGTCGCAATCAGTTCCGCGTCGCGGCCCCCAATTTCTGTCGTGTACTTAAGAAAGCCATTGTAGAGTCGAACATCTTCTGCGGCTTCCCATGGACCGTCCGACAGTCGAATTTCAGCGCCGTGCAACCAGATGCCATTTGTGGTGTCCCAGGAATTTGCAGCCACCGCCCGAAGATAATCTTCGCTTCCGTAAGTCAGCTCCGCGAATCCTTTTTCAAGCCTATTGTAGGTCTGAAATTTACTTGAACTCGCAGCCGAGAAATCTCCAACATCCGCAGCATACGTTCCCTTACGATACTCAATCGTTTGCACAAGCTCCGGGATAATGAAATTCATATCCAGGTAGCCTTGCCCATGTGCGTGTGTGCGAAAATTCACCGGCATCCCTTCAAAGCTAATCGAAAAGTCGGTGCCATGATCGAGATTAATGCCTCGTAAAAAATATTGGTTTGCCTTGCCGCCGCCGCTATGTTGCGTGGCAATCATGCCGGGAATGACTTCGACTAATTCGCCAACGCGCAATAATGAGCGATTGGTAAGATCGTCATAACCAACAATGCCTTCGGATGCCGAATCGGCCGCGCCAACGAGATCAATCGCACGACCCCAAACGACAACTTCTTCGGGTGTCGTATCTTCATTGTCCTGAGCAAACACGATTGATTGCGTACACAACAAAACCGTTAGCATTCGAGTCAAAACTCGACGAGTTATTATTGGGGAGTACATTGGGCGTTATTTTACGTGATTTCGTCGGAGGTATTTTTAGGACAATCTGACCCGTCTCACGTTCAATTGCATCATTCACGCAAAAGTGAGGAAGTCTGACTTTAAATTTCTAATGGGTGTATAGCGTTAACTGGCGTAGAAATAACCGGCCAACTGGTACGCCGCCAAGGTGAATCCTGCAAACATCAGCAGTACATTGAACGCATTGGCATGCCGCGCGAAACTACTCGTCGCCCTCCATGCGTTGATCAGCACTAGGAGCACGGCCAACGCCATCAATTGCCCGATCTCAACGCCCACATTGAACGACAATATATTGGCAACCAATCCCGATTCCGACAATTGAAATTCCTGCAACTTTGTCGCCAAACCGAATCCATGCGCCAAACCAAACGAGAACACCGCAATTTTTGCATTCGGCTGAACGCCAAATACAGTTTTGAATCCATCCAAATTCTCGAAAGCTTTATAAACGACAGACAGCCCGATCAACGCGTCAATGAGATAGACATTGACGTGGATTCCGCCAAGTACGCCGCCGAGTAAGGTTAGGCTATGCCCGACCGCGAACAAGGTCACATAGACGGCGATGTCTTTTGGTCGATAAAGAAAAAAGATGACGCCCACGAGATACAACAAGTGGTCGTATCCGGTAAACATGTGTTTGGCGCCGAGATACGTGAATACAGCAAGCGCCCGCCCGGCATTTCTCTCCAGGAACGCAGCATCCTCGCCAGCAACCCCATGAGCAAAAAGCGTGCCTCCAAGTAACAGCAGGCCGAACGTTAGCAGTGCCCGACTAACGGCTAATCCGATGTCAGGGCGGTTGGAGTCAAATCTCATCACAAGCAATGATCATCCTATAGTCTCGACTGTCAATTCTAACCGTCTGGGCCGCAACATTCTGCAAAATGTTGCCCACGAAACAAACGGTCGAAAATCGCTGGGTCGTATGTTGAAATGAGCGTCGAGCTCAACTTCATTCTCCCAAAACTATGCCATAAAACAGCGGGCCTCCTGCGACCAAGTTTCAACTGTTGGACAGCGACGCAACATTCGGCTGGGCCTCCATTGTGCTGCATTGGATAACAGCCATCAGTGTTGTCGCTTTATGGTATTTCGGAAAGAGCATCTTCAATGGCCCGCCCGAAGAATCTGACGCGATGCGCGCCCTGCATGTTTCTCTCGCGTCAAGTGCATGGTTGATTATTTTCGCGCGTTCAATCTGGAGGCTTCGATCCGGCCATCCGCGCGTCAAAGGACAGAGCGTGCGAATTCATCGAATCGCGAAGCTGGCGCACTATATAATGTTGCTCGTTTTAGGCTTGATGTTGTTGTCGGGTCCGTTGCTCGTCTGGTCTGGTGAAAATTCAATTAGCGTATTTGGATGGTTGTCTATTCCCTCCCCACTGTCGGCATCGGAAGCGTTACGCGAATTCGCGTGGTTCATCCATTCGAACTCATCCATGGTTCTGCTTACTTTAGTTCTATTACACATTGGCAGAGCCTTGAAACATTTGATGTTTCATTCCGATGACACTATTGCGCGTATGATCTGGCCAAGCCGTCGTACAGCCAAAAAGGGAGAGTCATGAAACTTGCAAGCTTCAGCAGTGCAAACAAAAACCGCATAGGCCTTTTCACTTATTCCGGCGAGTTACGCGTGATTGACGGTATCGAGTCGATGCTCGAGTTGGTCAAGATGGGCACGAATGCACAACGACATCTGGCTGAGGCCCTGTCCGACGGCGACGTCGTTGATCAAAATACCGTTTGTTGGCAGCCTCCGATTCGTCGCCCGGGAAAAATTTGCGGCGTCGCAATGAATAATTCTGCGAGCAATGAGCGCAAGATTAGCGCACCTGACCATCCCGCCTTTTTTCTCAAACCGGCTTCATGTCTTATCGGGCACAACGACACCATACGAATTAGATGCTATTACGGGAGCGCCCACCCTGAGCCTGAATTGGCCGTTGTTATTGGCAAGGACACGCGGGACGTTGACGCAGACGACGCGATGGATCATGTGTTTGGTTACACCATTTTTAACGATATCACCGGCAACGGAATGCGCGCTGATGATTTGTTTCATTATTGGGCTTTATACGCAGACCCGAATAATCCAGACGTCTTAATTCGGCGAGAACAACATTTATCCTATGCCGCGCGGTACAAGGGGACGGATACCTTTGGTTGCATGGGACCGACGATCGTCACGGCAGATGAGATCGCTGATCCCGATAATCTCGCCGTCATGTGCCGCGTCGCCGGCGAGATCGTTGCCGAAGACAACACCCGCTACTACAACTATAAGGTTGCGGAGATCATTAGCTACATTAGTCAGTACGTGACCCTGGAGTCGGGAGATATCGTTAGTTGCGGTACCGCGTTTAAACCAGCGAAGGGCCGCAAATCTATTCATCATGCGAATTTTCAGCACGTTCCAGGACCGGTAGAAGTGTCTATTGAGGGATTGGGCACTTTGCAAAACGAAATCGAAGTTGAGGATAGGGAAATCGGACAATGGCGACTAAGATAGGCAAGGAACAACGGCTTGAAATTGAGCTCGCGATACGAGCATTGAATGCTGATTTCTGTTTTTTTCTCGACCACGATGAGACGCGTCAATTGGCGGATTTGTTTACTGACGATGCCCTTTACACTCACGGAAACCGAGAATCACACGGCAGGAAGGCAATTCTTGAACTGTTTACGACGCGTAGTACCGCGGGAACGCGAACATCGCGCCACTTACAATCCGGGCTACGCCTGCAAATTGACAGCGAAACCTCCGCGGCCGGACAGAGTGTGTGCATGACCTTCGGTGCGGATCTAAGCCCCCCAATTTCAAGTGCAGAGCCACATCTCATCGCTGACTTTGTTGATGAGTACAGGCATTGTACGGACGGTCGCTGGCGATTCAGCCGACGGCACATCGAACGGATATTCGTCGCGCCGGATAACCAGGGACCCATAGGTTCAAAATGAACGCGCGAAACGGCTGGAAAAACTAATGACGACTTCTTTGATCTGTGCATCCCACAGTCCCCTGCTTTATTGCCATGCCAAACCACCAACGGACTGGGATGCGCTACAGAATGCGTACAAAGAACGCGAGAATGCGGCGAAAGAATTTGATGCTGACTTGGTCATCGCCTTTGGTGCAGATCACTTCAACGGATTCTTCTTAAAATTAATGCCGTCGTTCTGCGTCGGATTGCATGCTACAGCGGTCGGTGACATTGGGGGGTTCGCAGGGCCTTTGAATGTACCCACTAGCATTGCAACGGAAATGGTCAATAATCTACGGGCAAACGATATTGATCCCGCTGCGTCCACCGACATGGCGATTGATCATGGCTTCTCCCAAACCATCAATAATATGTTGGGTGGTTTGGACGCGAAACCCGTCATCCCCGTTTTTATCAATGCGATTGCCGAACCGTATGTTCCTTTCCGCCGCACCCGACTAATGGGCGAAGCCATCGGAAAATTCGTAGCCGGCCTGGATCAGCGAGTATTACTGCTTGCATCCGGCGGTATGTCCCACAACCCACGCAGATATTATCCGGAGATCGGCAAAGGCACGCCTGAAGTTGCTGCATGGCAACGATCGGGCGGCGACGAGGCGGGCTCTTTAAGTCCAAAGGGCTGGATCGATCTTCTAGAAGAGATGCACATTGAAGGCGCCGAGATGATTGTGCGCGGCGAGCGTACAGCGAAGGATATGAAACTCAATCAGGCGGCCGACGAGCGATTTCTCGAAGTGTTTTGCGCCGGTCGATTAGAAGAGTTCGATACCTGGAATCCATATGCATTGGTAGAAGATGCCGGTATTGGGTCGATGGAATTACATACCTGGATTGCAGCTGCCGCCGCTCATCGCGTAGCCGGTGGTGCTCTTCCGAACTTGGATTTCTATACTGTCGCACCTGAATTGGGTATTGCCGCAGGAATTGTTCACGCAGACTAAGTTGCTCTTTCAGGGTCAGAGCTTGCGCTCTAACCCTTTACGCCTGCGCCCTACCTGTTGGTCGCTTTATTCCGACCCACAACGTTAATAACAAGCACGCTCCAGAGAAAATGTAGGACATGAGCCTCGCGCCAATGTCTTCCGCAAGCCCGCCTGCAACCACACTGCCAATTGCCGGCCCACCCATGATGACGAGGGTCCACAGACTCATCACACGCCCTCTGAGCCTATTTTCAACCAACATCTGCACTTCTGTTTGTGATCCAATAGACACCAGACTCGCAAACAGACTGAGCATCAGCACCACTAGCGATCCCGCGATTAGAGATTCAGTTTCTCCGAAGAACGCCATACTCAACGCGACGCCGATCGAACCGACGGCCACCACTGCATGCAATTGATTCTTGAACGCGCCAAAAGCGAACATTAGACTCGCAATTATTGCGCCAACGCCGGACGCAGCCATTAGGGCGGCCAGAACGCTACTACCGCCGGCAAAAATCAGGGCCGCAAACGCCGGCATCAACTCCAGAATTCCACGGCCGAAAAAGTTACTCACGCCAGCAAGTAAGAGAATATTACGAATCTGCGTGTGATCTAGCGTGTAACGCAAGCCTTCGCTTAATTGTTCTAGATACGGCTTCTTTGATTTATCGGTGCCAGATTTGTCGTCGATACGAATAATCGCCAACACGAAAATGGTCGGCAAATAGGTAATCGCGTTAATCGCGTAGGCCCAGCCAAGCCCATAAAGCGCGACAATCGCACCCGCGATCCCCGGGCCGATAAATCGCGACACATTGAATGAGGTCGAGGCAATGCCAACCGCACTCTGGAACTGTACTTTCCTAACCAGATTCGGAATCAGAGACAGTCGGACCGGTGAATAGGCACTATTGGCAATACCATGAGCCAGCGCTAGACCGCACAACCACTCAATCGTCATGTTTCCCGAAAGCGTCAACAGGGCGAGCGCCGTGGCAACAGCAGTGAGCAAAAAGTGCATCGCAATTGCCGCCAGGCGAATGTTCATTCGGTCGACGAGCACACCAAAAAACGGCGTGAGCACAATGAGCGGCATGAATTGCGCCGCGGCGATGAGCCCGACGACGAGTGCCGACTGGCTAAGTTCCCAAGCGTGCCACCCCAACGCCAGTCGCTGGATCCATACCCCCAATACCGAAAGGACATTTCCAAATAGGTAGAGCCGGAAATTTCGACTGGATAACGCGGAGTTGCTGTTGCTCATTCTGGATAGTTTATCGACTACTCAGCATTACGTTTGATATTCCGCTGAGCAAGAAACAAATAAGGCTCGCGAACGAGCCTTATTTTTCCGGAAATCTAAAGACGATAACTAACCCGTACCGATATACGGGATGAGGCGACCTAATATCAACACGCCGAACCAGGATCCCAACGATACCCAGGCAATGACTTTGGCAAGTGCCGGTGTATCAGCGTGCGGTTCCCAACTCTGCATAACGGGATTGATTTTCCACCAGAACCACAGCGCGTTCAGCCCAGCGACACCAAGCAGTCCCATTTTCCACCAGAAGCCAATGTTCGCTGTATAGCGGAACGGATCACCAATCACAAACAAAATCCCAGTGGTTAAGTTAATACCGAAACCTGCGAACGCCCACGGCGACAATTTGTGTGTCGCGGCAATATTGATCTTGCGAAAAAAACCTGCCAGGCGCAGATCAATAACGAGTAGCGCGCCGAGCAACAGGGATAGACCAATGAAATGCATGACTTCCATCGCTGGCCAAGCCCAGTACGAACCCATGATCCATTCGTTGACCGCAGACCCTTCGATAGCTTGTACGAAATTTTCCATTTCCTTCTCCTATCCTCTACAGGTACGCGACCAGACGGCCAGAAATAATCGCGCCTAACCAGAGCATTAATGAAATGGCTGCAATTACTCTAACGGACCCTACTGCAGCGGTGCCGGATTCATCCCACGCCGCCGCTTCGTCCCGCATTCGGTTTTGAATGATTGCGGCACATATGGCAGCAAGAAATATCATCGATATTTTCGAGAGGAACGGTGTGCTTTCAACGAAAATGGTTGCTTGAGAGGTGAATAAGGAAAACCCGGAGACCGCGTTGACGCCAAAACCAGCCCAGCCAACTTTTCGCAGATCATCGATAGATTCGTAACTGATACCCGAAAAAAAGCCGAGCAAGCGCAAATCACGCATTACGAAAATTCCGACCACAATCGAAAGGCCCACTGCATGCAACGCCAACATGAAGGGATAGCCGTAAAGCGATTCCCCCACCCAAACTGCGATTGCCGAATCTTCAAGCCATTCAAACACGGCGTACTCCTTGTCCCTTGAGTGTCTTTTCTTATTGTTCTATGTGCTATTTACAGACTACCGACTATTGTGTCGCAATGCTCCTTTCGGAACAGAGCTTGCGCTCTGACCCTTTACACCTGAGTCCCTGCCGCTAGGTATCGGGGTCGGAGCCAAGGCTCTGACCCTTTGCGCTACCCACCGTATTTTTCAGCCATACGCTTGGCCATTTTCAACGAGCCTAGCGCACGCGATATTTCGATCGCAGTTCCCATCAATACCTGCAAATATTGCTTTTCGTGATCCACATTTCCAGCCCGACGATTCATCACTAAGGTAAGTGCGGCTTCCAACCCCTCCGCATGATTAAAAATTGGGGCTGACAAAACAGCAAATCCGGCGTCGTGCGGGTCGTCATGAAACGCATAAAATCTATCTTGAATTTTCTTAAATACTTGTCGTTGCTTGACGGGATCAAGAACCACCTCGCGACTTGGGTGCCTCTCAGCACGTCGAGCCAAGACACGCTCACGAACGGACTCACGCGCAAATGCTAATACGACGCCGGCAGTCGGCGAAATCGGCACGCGCAAGCGACTACCGCGAACCAACTCGGGCGACAGAGCCTTGCCGCTCGTGACGGTCGATACGATCAAGGCATCGCCACCAGCTGGAATCGCGAGGAGCAAAGCCTCGTGCACCTGATTACGCAAAGCAACCATATAGCGGTAAACGATATTAGTAATTTCATACTGATCGAGCGCGGCATTCGACAAACGAAACAATGTTGGTCCCAGCCGATAGCCGCTCTTATCGGGCATCCGGACGACCATGCCCAGGTCGTTCAAAGTGCTCAGATGTCGAGACACCCTGGCCTTTGTCATCCCCAAGTGCAGGGAAATGTCAGTAACACGCTGTGGCCGACCGCTGTCCGCCAAGAACTCAAGCAATTTCGCGGCAACTACGACGCTATGCACCGTCGATGATTTGGCTAGTTTTTCGCCTTAGCTTTTCGGCAAGATCGCATCCCCACGCTAGTCCGGTCTCGATGAATAATTGTTATGCTTTGCGATATCCGGCCGCCCAGTATATCGCAGTACGGAACATCACAACATCGCCGACTTTCTGTAGCAACGGTGTATCCTCTCCCACGAAGTCTTCTCAATGGATGTGTTATGAATATTCTGATCCGTGTTTTTGCCAGCCTGCTCCTGCTTCCCGTTCTGAGCGAGGCGCAAATCAACATAGACGAGGGCGTATTCACGCTTGAACAAGCATCGGCCGGCCAAGCCGTATACAGCCGCGAGTGCGTCCTTTGTCATGGCCAGGAAATGGAAGGCACTGAAGGCGGGCCAGCCCTCGTTGGCCGAACCGTAGTGGACAATTGGCGCGGGCGATCACTTGCCGAATTCTATTCTTTGACGCAACAGACGATGCCGGTGACCAAACCAGCAGGCTTGGCGGACAGTGCATACGAAAACGTTATCGCCTACATTCTTAATCGGAACGGTTTTCGGGCGGGTACAGAGAACCTCGTTGGGTCAAACGACGCGCTTTCACGTATTGATTTTGTAGATCCAGCAAATCGAATGCCACAAGAGTTGCTGGCAGAAGACCATTCGGGCGAGACCGTGGAATGGCTGCATCATCGCGGCAATCCGGGCAGTCAAAATTACTCGGCTCTGGACCTGATCAACGCGAAAAATGCCGATCAACTTGAGATCGCGTGGCGGTGGCGTTCAGATAATTTTGGGCCCGTCTCCTGGCCGAATTTAGAAACGACGCCATTGATGGCAAACGGTGTTTTATACGCAACCGCTGGCATTCGTCGCGCGGTCGTCGCAATCGACGCGGCATCTGGCGAGACGTTGTGGATGTATCGCATTGATGAGGGAAAACGTGGCGACAACGCACCACGCAAGGGTCCTGGTCGCGGTGTTGCGTATCGACGCGATGGTGAACAAGAAACGATCTACATGGTTTCTCCCGGCTATCATTTGATCGCACTTGACGCGTCCGATGGTCGACCACTTGCGTCCTTCGGTGACGGCGGCATTGTCGATCTGAAATCGAATATTGATCAGAATCTCGATCTCGAGAACGCAAGGATTGGTGCCAGCTCGCCACCCATTGTGGTCGGCGACGTGGTCATCGTGGGATCCGCATTTCCTGCTGGCGGCGCACCACCGACCAAAGAAATGCCGGTCGGCAATGTCACCGGTTATGACGTAATAACCGGCGAGCGCCTGTGGATTTTCCACACCATTCCGCAACCTGGAGAATATGGACATGAGACCTGGTTAAACGACGCATGGACCTATACGGGTAACGTCGGCGTGTGGGCACCTATGTCTGCGGACCCGGAACTTGGCTATGTCTATCTGCCCACAGAAGCACCTACCGGCGATTACTACGGCGGTCACCGCCCCGGCGACAATCTATTCGCACAAAGCCTTGTATGTTTGGATGCAAAAACCGGCGAACGCGTTTGGCATTTTCAAACTGTGCATCATCCTATCTGGGACTACGACCTTCCAGCTGCGCCCGTACTTATCGACATAACGGTCGATGGTAAGGTGATACCGGCTGTTGCCCAAATAACGAAACAAGGCACTACCTTTGTTTTCGATCGACGCACTGGTGAACCTGTTTGGCCAATCGAGGAAGTAGCCTATCCATCGAGCAGTGTCCCCGACGAAATCACAGCGCCGACTCAACCGGTTCCTACATTGCCGGAACCGTTCTTTCCGAGCGGCGTCACATTCGACGATCTCAACGATCTGACGCCAGAGATTTATCGCGAAGCACAACGAATCGTATCGAAATACACCATCGGCCCAATGTTCACACCACCGACTGTGTATTCAGACACAAATGGCGGCACGCTGTTTTCGCCATCAGGCAGTGGCGGTGCGAACTGGCAAGGTGCAGTTGCCGATCCAGAGACCGGGATAATGTACGTATCGTCGGCAAAAACGGTCGGCGTATTAGGAATGATCAATGACCCGGATCGTTCGAATATGCAATTCGTCAGCCGGTCAGCAGAAGTCGAAGGACCGTTTGGCTTGCCATTGTTCAAGCCACCCTGGGGACGCATTACCGCGATCGACCTCAACACCGGCAAGGTGAAATGGACGATCGCCAACGGCGAAACCCCCGACTACGTGACGAACCACGAGAAACTGGCGGGCATCGATATCCCGAAAACCGGGCATGAGGAACGTGCTGGCTTGCTGGTCACCAAATCCCTGCTTTTCGCCGGTGAAGGCAGCGGTCTATACGCCATGAGCGGTGGGGGCAATAAATTCCGAGCGCACGACAAGAGTACGGGCAACGTAGTAGCGGAAATTGACTTAGGCTCACGACAAACGGGCGTTCCGATGACCTATGCGATCAACGGCAAGCAGTACATTGTCGTCGCGACCGGAGCCCCTAATCGTCCAGGTGAACTCGTCGCCATAGCATTGCGCGAATAATCTCAGTCGATGTGCAAGCGGTAGGCAATGAGACCCCCTATCGCCATTGGGATCGCAAAAATGATGTAGTTCGCGGACATATCCAGACCGGCGGCGATAAAGTAACCCGCTGCCGCTGGTCCGATGACCGCGCCAAATCTGCCCAAGCCAATTGCCCAGCCAATTCCCGTGCTACGTATTGCAGTCGGGTAGACCTTTGCCGCCGTGGCGTAAAGACCGGTGAATCCACCCTGCTGCAAAATACCAGTCAACAACGTAAGACCCAGAAGCAAATTCAAGTTCTCTGGCGCAAGTGCGAATATCACCATGAAGACCGCTGACGCCACCGACATATAAAAGATCAGATTTGTGAGCCTCCACTTTGTCGACATCCAGCCCATCAAAAAGATTCCCATGACGCCACCGAGATTAAAAAGGAAAAATGCCTGCCGGCCGACCGCCACACCAAATCCGGCGTCTTCCATTAGTTTCGGAATCCAGCTCATCAAGAAGTAGAGTGTGCTGAAACACATCAGGAACGCCGCCCACAGCGTCAATGTTCGAACTCGGTGCTGCGGTGCCAGCAACATCACCATTCCACCAAAGAAACCAGGAGATTCAACTTCGTCTTGCGTTGCCACCACTGGCATTTCCGGAAGCGTGTCTTTCTTCAGCTTAACGAGAATTTTGTTGATTTTCTCGAGCGCACCCTTGGGGCGTTTTTCTACCAAGTATTTTAGTGACTCGGGAATCAACATTAACGCGACGACGATCATTGAAAGTGTCAGTAGCCCGCCGAACCAGAACATTCCCCGCCACCCGTACTCAGGCATGATGATGCCGGCAATGACTGATGTCATCATGGCACCCAACGGATAACCCGATGTAACTGCCGCGACCGCAAATGCTTTGTATTTATCCGGGCTGTACTCTGCCGCCAGAGCGGCTTGACTGGCAAGCATCGCACCGGCGCCGACGCCGCTGATGAAGCGCAACACAACGAACTCGGACAACTTCGATGCGCTAGCCGTCAGCGTAATAGAAACGCCAATCAGGGCGATCGCAAAGATGATTAGTTTGCGTCGACCAATCAGATCCGACACAGGCGCCAAAAACATAGCGCCGGCCATCATGCCCGCCAACGCAAAACTGAAAATCCAACCGAGTTTGTCTGGCGTTAACTCAAGTTCGGTGGAGACGGAACTCGCGACAATTGCCATAGCGGTTATGTCGAAACCATCAAGCATATTGAAGAACAAACACAATCCAATAACCAAAAATTGCTGACCACTAACCTGGCCGTTGTCGATTACATCTTTGACAATGTCGTCACTTGTTGCTGCGGCAGCGGTCATAATTTATCTCCCGTTCTTTTTATTCGTGCGCCGGAACTAACCGACGTGCTTGCCCGCATCCCAGCTAAACTCCGAACCAATAGTTTCCGTAGCGACATTGGCCGGTAATTCTTCGAGCTCGGTGGCCATCGTATCATTCCACCTGTTTAGAAAACCGAATAAAGCGACTGAAGCTACAATTTCGACGACTTCTCCTTCACTGAAATGCTGGTACACAGCGGCGAAGTCCTCCTCAGTCGCTTGTGCCGGCGACAACGCGCCATGATAGGCAAGACGGAGCGCAGCTTTTTCCGCCGCGCTGAAACAATCAGCTGTTTCGAATTCCCAAACTTTAGAAATTTTTTCCACAGATGCATTATAAATCTTTGAAAGATTGGCCATGTGGGCTTGGCAGTAGCGACATCCTGATGCCTGGCTTGCGATCAAACTCACCAGCATTTTCAATTCTTTCGAAACCGCACCCTCGTATAAGACGGCCTGGTTGAGGTGCATAAAGGCGCGCACGATATCCGGCCTTCGCGCCATCGTTTGAATGCTGTTTGGCGTGAAACCGCGTGTTTTTTCATAGTGAACAAATTGCGCTTGAATATCCTCAGCCACTGAATCAAATGGCAAGGGTTGCATATGAGACATTATTTTTTCTCCAGCGAGTTAGCTCGCGCTATCCAGCGAAAATTTCGCAACCGCACAACCAACGGCAAATATTGGTAATTCGGCCGTATAAAACTGCAGCTCTCCAAGGCCACCGGCGGCAGCCGCAATGGTAATGAAGGTGCGAATTTCGAAGCCGCCCTGCCCGGCTTCTTGATAGGTTTTTTCGTCGTCATAGTCCATCAAAGCCGCTCGATCGTTACGCATCAGACGATCTAAAAAATCACGATCCCAGGCTTCATTAATTTTCCCCGAATCTGGCGTAGCCGGCCAATGTGATATGCCCCCGGTGCCGACAATCGCCACTTTTTCAGGAACGGAGTCGCACGCCCTGCGCAATGCTTCACCGAAAGCCCACGCGCGTGGCAACGGCGTCAATGGTGGCCCCTGACAATTGATATTGACGGGAATAATGGGTAGATCGTACAGCGGTGTCAGAAAATTCAGTGGCACCATAATGCCATGATCAAATTTCCATTCCTCAGCGTAGGCAACGTCAACTGTGTGCATTACTTCACGGGTAATTCTTGCAGCAAGATCGCCCGCACCGGGTACGGATGTCTTGGCGATCTTTAGCCAATCAGGATCCTCGATGGGTCCTTCATAACGATCCCCGATGCCGATGCAATAGGCAGGCATATTGTTCATGAAGAAGTTGGCGAAGTGCTCCGCAGCAACGACAATTAACGCTTCAGCACCGGATGCTTCGATTTCCTGTCGCTGCTGATCGAGTGCGGCATAAAACTCATCTCGCAACACTGTATTTTTTGCAAGATCGGCCCGGCCGGTAATTCCGGGAGCATGGCTCAGCACACCTGCATAGACCAGGCTCATGACTCTTTCCCTTCGGTTGTAAAACTTTCGCCGCCACCAGTCATCGCATAGACGCCAGCACGCACGGGCCCATACTTTTCTATACCCGCCCGCATTTGATCGAGATAGTCAAACCATTCGATGCCAAGAAAGGCAGCGTAATGCATCAAGATCTGTCCATTCACACCGAGTACGTAAAGCAGGCCGATATCGCCTTCGCGCAACGCATTGCTTTCTTCATCGGTGAGATCAAATCCGCCAATCAACGCTTCGAGATCCGCGCGATATCTAGCCTGCGCTGCTTCGTCACGATTCAACTCATAGAGAAACTTCTGTGTGTTGTAGAGACTCATCCCTTACCCAGTTGCGGCACGCGATGTGACCCCATCGCCACGCAAATATTTTTGGTTTCCATATAGAACTCGAAACTGTGGTCACCGCCGTCGCGACCGATGCCACTGGACTTCATACCGCCGAACGGCGCCGGAAGGTGTCGATTATTTTCTGAATTCACCCAGATCATACCGGCATCTATTGCGTGTGCCATTCGGTGCCCACGACCGATGTCATTGGTCCAGACATAACCAGCAAGCCCGTAATCGATATCATTCGCAATCTCAATTGCTTCTGCTTCGTCACGGAATGAAATTGCGGTTAGTACAGGACCAAATATTTCCTGTTGTGCGATGCGCATATCATTCCTGGCGCCCGTGAACAGTGTCGGTTGCACGTAGTTACCCTTGCCATCGATTGGCGCGGCTTTGCCACCAACCGCAATCGTTGCACCGTCTTCCAATGCGATATCGAAATAACTGCACACCTTTTGAAAATGTCGATCGTGAACCAACGGGCCAACTTCGGTTGTCGGATCCAATGGGTGACCCACTTTCAAATTAGCGACGCGCTCTGCCAGTTTGGCGAGAAACTCTTCCTGGATTGATTCCTGAACGAGTAACCGACTGGACGATGTGCAGCGCTCTCCGTTCAGGCTGTAGATCATGAACACAACCGCGTCAAGGGCACGTTCGAGATTGGCATCATCAAAGACAATAACCGGATTTTTTCCGCCTAATTCAAAATGAACGCGCTTCAAGGTATCTGCACCCTGACGCATGATGTGACTTCCGGTAGTGGTTTCGCCGACGAAGGCGATCGCTTTGATTGCCGGATGCTCGGCAAGCGTCTTGCCAGCATCCTCGCCAAGTCCTTGTACGCAATTTAGCACTCCGCCTGGCAAGCCAGCCTCATGTGCAATTTCCGCCAACATATTAGCCGTATAAGGCGACCATTCGGCTGGCTTGTGTACGACCGTGCAACCCGATGCAAGCGCTGGCGCAATTTTCCAGGTCGACAACATGAAGGGGGTGTTCCACGGCGTGATCACCCCAACCGGGCCAATCGGCTGCCTAACCGTGTAATTGATGTGTTCTTCCGCAGGCAAGGACTGACCATCACGGGCGGTTGCCGCCAGGTCGCCAAAGAAACGAAAATTTGCAGCACCGCGAATGGCGGCTTTAGCCATAAAACGAATTGCCTGACCTGAGTCATAACTTTCAACCAGTGCAATATCTCGCGCACGCGCAACAATACCGTCGGCGACTTTGTGCATTAACACTTTTCGTTCTTTGCCCGGTAACGCCCTCCAATCTTTAAAAGCAGCGTCCGCTGCCTGACAAGCGGCATTGATATCGTCTTTGTTTCCTGCTGCGATTTCTCCGATCAAACTATTATCAACTGGCGTAAGACTGTCGAAAGTCTTACCTGATCGGCCGGCATCTGCTTTGCCATTAATGAAATGCGGCAATGTATTGTTACGAAATGGTTTCAGCAGCGCGTCTGCGTTCTGGCAATTCGTCTGAAAATCGTTCAACATTTTTAGGTCCTCCGCCGATTGGTCTGTGGCTAGTCTTGTTCGTTGCGTTTTGCCATATGCTCGCGCAAGTTTGATTGTTTCCAGGTCAACTTAGGGTGAATCTCCTGTATCTCGAACGAAATCGCTAAGGGGTGGACTGCCGAAACTGGTTCCAACAATTCGCACAAAATCGGAAATAGTCTATCTCCAAACCCCTGCTTCACATCTTCTGTCCTGCCATGGCCCAATTTAAGAATAAGGTGCACGAAAGCGTTGTCGGGGTTTTGGTCGGCGATTTCGTAGTGGTTACGCACCGCGACACGAGTTCGTAAGCCACCGAGCGGTAGTCCGTCGATTTCGACGGCTGCTTTGTGCATGCCGTCAATTAGGAGTTTAGTGTCCAGCATGTACTCAAGATTTTCTGAAAATTCAATAATTTGGTGTGGCATTGCGGGTCTCTGGATGCGCTCGTAGGCGTCTCGTTGAATTAAGTTAACATGTTAAGTATACTTCGGACCTCATAAAGGTCAAGTCACGAACAAGTTCACGAGGTCGCCTATGTCCAACCTTGATGCCGTCAAGGGCTCCATCCCACCCGTTGTCACGCCTTTTCGTAATGGCGCAGTCGACTACGAAGCTTATGCGGGACTAATCGAGTTTCAGGTTGCCGAAGGCTCACATGGAATTTTAGTTAATGGTACAACCGCGGAACCCTCGACACTGACTACAGAGGAACGCAACCAGTTGGTCGACATCGCTATTGAGACGGTTAACGGACGGGTACCGATTGTCGCGGCAACCGGATCGCAATCACTGGCGGAAACCAAGCAACTAACTGCGCACGCTGCCAATGCGGGCGTAGACACATTGCTCGTAGTGACCCCCTACTACATTCGACCACCTCAGCGAGGCCTGATCGAGTACTACCTGGATGTCGCGAGTCAGCACGACACGCCGTGGATGATCTATCACATACCCGGCCGCACGGCGATCAACGTCACACTCGATTCAATGCAAGCGTTACGTGAGAAGTCGCCTACCTTTGTCGGTATGAAGCACGCAGTGAACGATCTTGGCTTTGTTACCGAATGTTTTTCCGCCTTAGGCGACGACTTCAAAATTTTTGTCGGTCTGGAAGAACTATCGTTTCCGATGATGACAATTGGTGCATGTGGATTGATGAATGCGGTTGGCAATCTTCGCCCTGATGTACTGGCAGAAATGTGTCAGGCGGTGTGGGACAGCGATTTAAAACGAGGCCGCGAACTTCACCAGCGTTTACTGGAAATCAATCAGGCTGTTTTTTATGACACTAATCCGATCCCCATGAAATACATGATGAAAAAACTCGGACTAATGCCGGAAAATGAACATCGCTTGCCCATGATGTCTGCCACACCCGAACTGGAGCAACGACTGGATGGCGTACTACAGCGCGCCGGTTTGTTGAAAGGAGCTGTCGCATGAAGTTTTTGAGTTTCGAGCACGCTGGTAAAGCAAGTTTTGGCGCACTGACTGATGCGGGTATTGTTGATCTCGGCAAGCGCCACACCGAGCTTACTGATCTACGAGACGCGATTCGACAAGATCGGCTCAGTAATCTGGCAACTGAGGCTACAGGCGGTACCGCGGACCTACAGGTGTCCGACATTACTTACCTCCCAACTATTCCAAACCCGGAGAAAGTCATCTGTATTGGCGTAAATTACGCCAATCGCAATGCCGAATACAAAGACAACTCGGACGCGCCAAAGTACCCAAGCGTATTTATGCGCTCTCGTGATTCACTCACGGGGCATGGACAGTCTTTGATAGATCCACCCGAATCAGACCAACTCGACTACGAAGGTGAGATTGTTATCGTCGTTGGCAAAGACGGTCGTCGCATTGCACCCGAGAAAGCACACGAACATGTCGCAGGCCTCACAATTATGAATGAAGGGTCAGTGCGAGACTATCTTCGCCATGCCAAGTTCAATGTCACGCAAGGTAAAAACTTTGAGCGATCAGGTTCGCTTGGGCCCTGGATGATCACGCCTGACGAACTCGACCCAATGAGCGAGTTGCAGGTAATGACGCGAGTCAACGGCGAAGAGCGACAGAACGATGTCACCTCGAACCTGATGTTCGATTTTCGCTATCTCCTCAGCTACCTATCGACATTTTACCGACTGCGCCCCGGGGACATAATTGCCACGGGCACGCCAAACGGGGCTGGCGCAAGATTTGATCCGCCGAAATTTTTACGTGATGGCGATGTCGTCGAGGTCGAAGTACCTGGGATAGGAGTGTTAAGCAACACCGTTGCGACAGAGGTCGCCTAGCTCACATGGCGAATAGTCGAAAAGAAGCAAACCATCTGCGAAATTTCGAGCGTTCGTTACCGATGGAATTATTGAAAGCACGCGAATCTGCAATGGCGCGTTTCCGGCCGATGCTTCGCGATCACAACCTAACTGAGCAACAGTGGCGCGTCATTCGAGCCCTCGCAGCACTCGATCATATCGATGCCAGTGAACTTGCCCGCCGCAGTTTCTTACTGGCACCAAGCTTGACTCGTATCCTGCAATATCTTGAAGCGGAGAAACTGGTCACGCGGTCATCAGATGTGAACGATCAACGGCGTGCGGTTTTTGCTTTGACGACTAAAGGTAAAAAACTGTTCGCTAGAGTCGCGCCCGATTCGGAAGCGCTCTATATTGAAATCGAACAGGAATTTGGTGCCGACAAACTACGACGTTTGTACGAACTTCTTGCAGAGTTTTATCAAACGATCGCGGCGGAAGACGAAACAGCCAAACGATCCGCTACAGGGTAGTTCGTTCGCCAACCACGGCCTGGTAGAAACGGCATCTTGCCGCGATTGATCGAGTTACAAGGGATTGATGGATATTCATCGCGGCTGGAAGCCGCTCCTACGAGTTGAAAGCCTAACAACGGGCGACAACCTTGATCGCTCTCGGCACAATAAGTAGAACAATAATTCACGCGCTATTAAGCAACGTTTCGACGCGCGCGATCATCTCATCCTTGTTGTACAGATCGTAGTAAATTGATGCCATAACATTTTGGGGGCCGAAGAAAAATCGCTCGTAAAGAACCTGACGACTTCCGAAGCCTGAGACCGCCACATCGTGCGCGAGCCGAAAAAGTCCGACTCGGTCTTTGCTGCTCAGGTTTACAGTTTGAAAATACTTCTCGACATCTCCCGCAATGCCGTTACTAAAATCGGCCTCAGTTGGCGTTGCCATTAGCGAACTCGAACCAAGCAGCTGAATTATCTCAATAAGACGTGGGTACAACTTAGGCACGGTATTTCTAGACGTATCCAAAGGTCGGCGTTGTGGCAAAAACGTACCGAACTTATCTGCTTCCGCCAAGGCCTCCGCCTGAAATTGAAATGCTCGAATGCTTTCAGCCGTCCACATCGCTTCCGCAATCATGCCTTTCACGTTCATGTCTTTGTCTTTGCCTGTAGCCTTAGCCATCGCGCATAGGAGACCAACAATAAACTCGACCTTCGCGAGCTTGCCGCAGACCACCTGGTGCATCATGTGCACGATCGCGCCAGTCTCAGAGAAGGCACGATTGCACAATAGCGGTTCGCGATACATGAACATGCGTTCCCACGGAACAAAAACGTTATCGAAGACGACCACTGAATCCATTTCCTCGTATCGAGAAGACAATGGTGCATCGAAATGCGACTTGCCGTGGTCGTAAGTGTCGCGGCAAATCAATCGAAGGCCCTGTGTGTCAATTGGTATGGCGAAGGCGAATGTAAATGGCACATTATCCTCTGATGCCGTCAAAAGGCTGGATGGAAAAACTTCGATTTCATCCGCGTGCGGCCCGAGGGTTGCAAGCAGGCGTGCACCGTTGACGACTATGCCCGCGTCCGTTTCTTTGACCACTTGCAATGCAACCTTGGCGTCGTACTTGCCTTCTTTCGCCTGTGCGTGATTGTAAGTTGGGTTAATAAGCGTATGCGTCAGCACCTTGTCATTCGTCTTGACGTACTGATAGTAATTCCGCATGTTCTCGGCGAATTCCGGCTTTCCTTCGGCCAGAAAATCAGCACTTGCCGCAAACGCCATGACGGATGCGTTCTTATAGTCCGGTGTGCGGCCAAACATGCCATTTGACCAGGTCGCCCATTCGTAAAAGGCAGCACCGCGCTTTTTAACATCGTCGACCGATTTCGGAATCAAATGCGAGGTTGCGAACCTTTTACCGTCTTCTTCGTAGCTAACCAGATCCTGCAATTCCGGATCGAATTGTTTGTCGAGAAATTCAGCAAGTGTCTTCGCGCCCCGACTTAGTCCAGGGTGGGCAGTGACGTCCTTAACCTTCTCGCCATGCATCCAGACATCACGATCGTCTCGCAAACCTTCCAGATACTGCTCACCGGTCCGAATGCCATTGCCCAACTCGTTTGCTACGGCTCCCATCTGATTCACCTTTGCTTTTATTGATTTGCAGCAGCTGGCAAGCTGCCGTCGGAATTACTTTCGATTGCGACAACAGTCTCGAGTCCCTCGATCAACTGTTCCCACTCGTTCGCATTTATGGCTTGTCGCAGCTCGGCATAGGCCAGTTCAACTCGCGGCCGCACCTTGTCTTCCAACGCCATGCCCGCCTTGGTAGCAAACACCGACACGCTGCGTCGATCTATTACGGAACGGCGTCGTTTGACCAAGCCACCTTTGGTCAACCGATCCACAACGCCGACCAGGCTTGGCGGCGGAATGAGCGTCAGAGCCGATAATTGGTTAAACGCAATTTCGTCTTGCTCCCACAGCACTCGCAACACCCGCCATTGTTGCTCTGTCAAACCGAACTCATTGAAAACCTTACGAAACCTCGGCATGACGGTATCGAGTGCTCGATACAACATCATGGGTAAAGAACCGCTGAATTCCTGCGTTGCCATGGTGGATCACATTCGTTAACATATGAATTATTAATATATTAATTTTTATACACTGAAGTCAAGCAAATGATTGATATGCTCTCCTTCCGGCAATGTCTGGGGAAATTCGCAACTGGCGTAACGGTTGTCACCTGTGTCGACGATAAGGAGCAACCTTGCGGCATTACTGCCAACAGCTTCAGTTCCGTATCGCTGGATCCACCGCTGGTCCTGTGGAATATCGCTAAGGTGTCGAATTCCCTTGATGCCTATTTGCAGGCCAAGCATTTTGCCATCAACGTTCTGGCGGACTCACAGAAAGAGATCTCTTCCCATTTCGCGAAGTCCGATCACACCTTGTTCGATGATATTCAACATGATGTTTCCGCACACAGTGCGCCGCTGCTTGCCGACACAATGGCTCAAATTGAATGTCGGACGTATGCCATTCATGACTGCGGTGATCACTATATTATCGTTGGCGAGGTCCTCGATTTTCGATCTGCTGATTTAGCGCCACTGCTCTTCTTTAACGGCCAATACAGTGAGATAAAGTCCTGAGTTTGACCGTAAAGAAACTCGCAATCAGGTCGCAGATTTACGCATGACGAATACAAACAGAACCATCACCAACATCGAAGTATCGGGCATCGGTCTCGGCGCAATGAGCCTATCGTATGAGTTCAGTCGCTTCGTCCTCGCCACTGCGGGCCGATGAAAGCAGCTCAGGATCGACCTCAAACCGCGCCGCTACGGTCTTGTAATAGCGTTCGCGTGCCGCGCTTCGGCTTTTCTTCGATGAGCGCCAGAAGACCTTCCTCGAATAAGGCATTAACGTGCCGATAAAGACGCGGCGCCTTTTCGCCTAACCGGTCCGCAACCTGTTTGGTGGTCACGGGAATGCCTGCGAATTCGTCCAGGAGTTTCAGTTTAAACGGATCCGACAGGAGCTTTGCTTGCTCCAGTCGTTTGATGACGAATGCATCCATTCAGGTAAACCCTTGTTTTCTCAACAATTATCAAATTTCCTGACTATTCACGTTATTATAAATATTCACGTACCAGCAAACAATCATGTCACTCACCGATTCTCTGCTCGTTATTGTTCTGGCTATCATCGTCCCCATCGCAAGCTATGTCAGCTTCAATCGATTACTGCGATTTAATGACAATCATCCTCCAACCGGCAACGACCCTGAAGTACCAACCCCTTCCTGAGCGTTGTCACCTGGCAGGAAATTGATGGTTCTGTCGCGTATGGCGAGATAGGCATCCAGGTTTCTCGGCAATAGTGTTGGACCGTTAGCGTCGAGCATGGCAGATTACTCGCCAATCAAATTGGAGAATACCTTGCCAACACTAAAATTATTTACGAGCCCACGAGCGTGTTCGACGGCCTGCCACATTGCCCTCGAAGAATCCGGCCTGCCCTATGCCGTCGATATCATCAAGATTCGCGAGGGACAACATCAGACTGATGAGTTCCTGCGCATCAATCCGTGGGGAAAAATCCCGACATTTCTCATCGATGACGAGGTGCTAACTGAAGCTCACGCGATCCTGAGCTACATTGGCGACACAAGCGATCGTGGTTTACTGCCACAAAGCAACGCTCTGGCACGAGCGCGCGCGCACGAATGGATGAATTTTCTTACCTCAACCGTACACATCGCATTCCGACCGCTATTCAAACCACATTATTTCGTCGACGATCCCGCGCTCTACCCAAATTTGCACGCGATAGGGATTCCGAATCTAAGAAAAACACTGCTGGAAGTCGATCGACGATTGACCGGAAGAATCTGGGCACTGGGCGATGGATATAGTGTCGTCGATGCCTATCTCATAGTGTTTTGGATCTGGAGTCAGCGTGACGATATTCGCCCCCATGTTGCCGACATGCCTGCCTGGAACGCGCATGCCGAACGCATGTTTTTGCGAGAAGCAACCTGGACTTGCTTACGTCGCGAAGGCGCAACACCAGACAATATCTCCAATCCATAACGTGCTACTGGAATTTCTATGAGTCTCGTTTACGCCGGCGTTTGTTGTCATGCCCCTGGAATTACCAATCGACCCGAGGCTGCAGACCCGGCTGAATACGCATTGCTGCAAAAAGAATTTGCGCGGATGCGCGCTGCTATCGAGTCGAGTCGACCTGACGCGCTGTTCGTAATTTCCGCGGAACACTTTGCCAACTTTTTCTCTAATAATATGCCGGCATTTTCAATTGGCATGGCGGATCACTATGACGGACCCATTGAGGACCCGGCATGGATTGGTATCCCTAAGACGCGCGTGCCGGGCAATCAAGATTTATCTCGTCGCCTTATAGCACACACGTTAAAAAATACCGACGTGAGCTATGCCGAGGAATGGAAATTCGACCACGGGATCATGGTGCCCCTGCATCATCTCACTCCCGATTATTCGTTGCCCGTCATTCCAGCGAACATCAATTGTCAGGCGCCACCTTTTACACCACTGGCGCGCAGCTATAATTTCGGTCAGGCGCTGCGGGTCGCATTTGACGCCGTGCCAGAACGAATTGCACTGATTAGTACAGGAGGAACATCCCATTGGCCCTGCACGCCGGACAGCGGAAAAATCAACTCCGCTTGGGACGAGCGATTTCTCGACAACTGGGCTAAAAATGATGTGGCTGCAATGATCGATTATCGCGATGATCAAGTCGTGCAAGATGCCGGCGCGGGCGCGCTGGAGATTCGAACTTCGATCGCCGTGGCAGGCGCCGCTGGCGGTACGGGCACAATCGAATTCTACAAACCTATTCCCGCATTCGCGTGCGGCTGTTTAGTCGCGACGATGACCGTCGAATGATCGATTAACGGATAGTTACTTCCGCTGGCACACGATGGAACTGTCCGTCTGACCCGGGGTCAACAGGATGTGGAATGCGTAAATGGAGAAATAGACAATTGCAACACATCTTATTCCGGTTAATTACACTGGCGGTAATAGGCTACTTTTCACCAAACGTATTTGCGCAATCGTCCACTTCTGTTGAAATTGGTCTGGATGAGAAAGCGCCTATTCACCTATTGCGTGTTTCTCATGCGGATCTCGACATTGATGTTGATGGGCGCCTTGACGAGAAAATATGGACCCGCCTAGAGCCGTTTGGCGAGGCTCTTGTGATCGAGCCGGACACGCTAAAAGTACCGCCGTACGCAACTGACACACGCATGTTCTACACCGAACGTGGTTTATATGTCGCGTTCGACTTAGAACAGCCCGCAGATACGATCGTCGAACGTTACGTACCTCGCGACGCTTTCAATTTATCGCGTGACAATATCGGCTTCACTCTGGATACGTCCGGCGACGGTCGTTACGGGTATTGGATGAATCTGTCTCTAGGCGACAGCGAAATGGACGGCACGGTTCTTCCCGAGCGAAAGTACGGAACGGATTGGGATGGTGCCTGGTACGGCGGGACACAGCGCACCGAACGCGGTTGGTCAGCTGAATTTTTCGTGCCATGGTCGCAATTGGCCATGCCTAAACGCGATGGTACTCGCCGCATAGGTCTCTACTACAGTCGCAGTGTGGCGCATTTAAATGAGCGTTGGGGCTATCCGGGTTTACCTAGCACGCAGGCAAGATTTATCAGCTTGTTTCAGCCGCTGGCACTCGAGGGCGTCGATCCGCGACAACAGTGGAGTGTATTTCCTTACGCATCAGCGACGCTTGATCAGGTTGACGATGAGGTTCGATACAAAGCGGGCGTCGACCTGTTCTGGCGCCCCTCTACAAACTTCCAGTTTACGGCGGCAGTGAACCCGGACTTTGGCTCGATAGAATCGGACAACGTTGTTGTCAACCTCACTGCCAACGAAACCTTTTTCCCAGAGAAACGGTTGTTCTTCCTCGAGGGCCGCGATATTTTCGAACTCGCGGGTGCCGGTGCCGGGCCTGGGCAACAAGCATTATCGGTCGTCAATACGCGCCGCATAGGCGGCCGTCCTCGTGACGTAGACCTGCCTGATGGCGTGGACTTATCGACGCGTCAGGGACTACAACCGGCAGACATCATGACTGCGGCCAAAGCCACCGGACAAATCGGCGCGTTTCGATATGGGGTGCTGACTGCATTCGAAGACACAACCGACTACATTGCTGATGACAATCAAGCCTATTCGCAAAACGGAAGAGACTTTGGGGCTTTCCGAATTTTATATGAAGACAGCATTGGCGCAGCTTATCGAGGCCTTGGCTGGATCACAACCCTGGTTCAACACCCAGAAGCTGATTCGGTCGTTCATGGGACTGACTTTCACTACCTAACAACAAGTGGCAAGTGGAATCTGAACGGGCAAGTACTGTTCTCAGATCGGGACGAGACCGGTACTGGTACCGGAAGCACTGCCGACCTAACGTACACGAGACGTCAGGGTCTGAAACATATCATTCGGACGTCAATTCTTGACGACAAAATTGACGTAAATGATCTCGGCTTTCAGACGCGCAACGACATCAGCAGTTTTGAATACCGTGTTGAATGGACAAAATCGGGACTAAAGAGAATTCGTAATTTTCGCTTCGCGCCGTTCATTCGCTACGCAGAGAACGGCGCCGGACTGCGCACCAACTACGGCTATGTCATGACCGGCGCGCTCACATTTCACAATCTATTCAGACTCAGTGGATTCTTCGGCCTATTTCCGAGTCGCTTCGAAGATCGAAACAGTTTTGGCAATGGCACTTATGCGCTACGCGATAGAGCCTTTGGCGACTTGAATTTCGCAACCGACGAATCAAAACCACTGAACATTTCAGGAAAAATCGGCGTTCGCGGCGAAGACCAATATGGCAATTCAATAGAATCACGAATCGGGTTAAACTGGCGCCCCAAACATAATCTAAATGTTGCTTTAAAAGTTTCTCACAGCGACCGTAACGGCTGGCTTTTGCACCAAGAGGATCAAAATTTCACTGCCTTCCAGGGCGAACAATGGCAACCGGAATTAAATCTCGAATTTTTTCCGAATTCGAAACAACAAATTCGATTAGCGATGCAATGGGTTGGCATTAGCGCCAACGAAGAGCGGTTCTTCACATTGCCAGCCAACAGTACGACGCTTGTTGAGGGGCCGAAGCCGCCCGGCGATACGGATGATTTCAGTATTTCACAATTGAACTTCCAGATTCGCTATCGCTGGCAAATCGCGCCACTGTCGGATTTGTTTGTGGTTTACACGAAAGGCGATCGTCACCGCAAGGGACTGACGAGCTTTGGGGATTTGTTTAACGAAAGCTGGAACAACCCGCTCGGCGACCAACTAGTCGTAAAATTACGTTATCGCTTAGGTTCTTAAAATTCTCATTGCAGCAATTCGTCGATGTGACTCAGAGTAGGTTTTGGGTCCTGGTAATCACGTTGCACGCTTACCAATGTTCCACCAACGTCCATCGTCAGTGAGGGAAAACCATCGATGGGTGATTGCCGTGAGAATTCGACTTGTTGGCGTAAGCTATCTTCAGTTTTTTCCGTGGCCAAATCATCCGTGAATCGATCGACATCAAGGTTCATTTCGGTCGCTAGTTGCGCGAGCGTATCAACATCTGAAGGATTCATGGCACGCAGATAGTAAGCACGCTGAATCGCATCACTCATGTCGTCATACCGATCTTGCTCGCCTGCAGCGAGTACCGCGCGACAAGCCGGGTACGTCGAACGCCTCGGTTCACATTGGGTCCAAAAGTCGAAATTGAATTCCGTGCCGAGTAGATCGTGAATTTCCTGCCACACCATGGGTAACTTCTGGCGGAGACTTTCAGGCATTGGCTCATTGCTATCGGGCGCTAGCCCGCCAACGATTTTCACCAACTCTACATTGTCAGGTAATGCCGCGAATATCTGGTCCGAGACCGATCGGTAGCCCCAACACCAGGAGCACATGGGGTCATGATAAAAGTAGAGGGTTGCCATTTCCGACTACCCTGCCTTTTCAATTCCTAAGGCTTTCAACTTCTGCAATCGTCGGCCGGCCTCTTCGACAACATCATCTTCTTTCGCGAAACAGAAACGCACGATGTCGTCTCCCGCAGTGCCCTTAAAAAATGACTCACCAGGAACGCATGCGACGCCGGTTTTATCGAGCAAGTACATCGCCCGACTTTTGCTGTCACTGCCGGGCAACCAGGATACGTCGGCCAAAACGTAATACGCACCCTGTGGTACACACGGTGTCAATCCGGCTTCAAAGAGTGCGTCGCAAAGAATTTCCCGTTTGCGACGATACTTGTCAGCGAGCTTTGCAAAATACTCGTCGTCCAGTTCAACGATTCCCGCAGCCGCGCCCATCTGCAGTGGCGTTGGCGCACAAACGTAAACCAAATCACTAAAGTTGCCGATTGCCTCCGCCCATTTTTCTGAACATATCGCGTAGCCGATACGCCAGCCGGTAATACTGAATGTTTTGGATAGGCCCGACATCGTTATGGTGCGCTCCCACATGCCTGGCAACGACGCCATGCTGATGTGCTCAAGACCATCGAAAACAAAGTGTTCGTAGATCTCGTCGGTGAATACAAAAATGTCATGTCGCTTGGCAAATTCCGCAATTTGCAGAAGCTCTTCCCGTGACCACACCTTGCCGGATGGATTGGATGGCGTATTGACGATGATTGCCCGCGTCTTGCTAGTAACCGCGCTTTCCAAGTCCTCCATCGAAAAAGACCAATCAGGTGCCTTTGTCGAAATAAATACGGGAACGGCTTCAGTCGCGACGATAGTGCTTTCGTGATAGCTGTAATAAGGCTCAAACAACATGACTTCGTCGCCCGGTTCGAGCAGCGCCAGACACGAACAATAAAGCGCACCGGTCGCCCCGGAAGTTGCCACGACATTGGTTTCTGGATCGACATCAAGGCCCGCGAGTCGTTGATACTTACCGGCTAACGCACGTCGCAGTGCGTCCGTGCCATCATGCCTTGAGTAACTGTTATTTCCCGCATCAATTGCCATCTTCGCAGCGCGGACAACCGGCTCTGGAACCGGGAGATCACAAACGCCTTGAGACAGGTTGATGCCGCCGACTCGTTCGCATTCAACACTCATCGCGCGAAGTTCGGACTTTTTCACCCACTCGTGGCGGGAACTTAAAGCAAGCGTCATATCTCTAACACCTCATGTACGGTTTGATCTGCCGGTCTTAATGATCGAATGCTGGCCCGACCACGAATCCAATGTAGAATGATCGTAGGTAAAGCCTCTATGTACAAGCGAATTTTGAAATTTCTCTGCGTCATCGCCGTCGTTTCCACACCGATTTCGGCGCCTCCCGCTGTGGCGCAAGAGGACGAATCGGATCCGGGCGAGGGTATGCGTGACTGCATCCGATTGCGAACAGTTCGCCGCACTGAGGTCCTTGACGACCTGAATATTTTGTTTCATATGGTTGGCAGCACTGTGTATCACAACATTCTGCCGCGGCGCTGTAGTGGCCTCGCCCGTGAAGATCGTTTTTCTTATAAATCTTCGATTGGCCAACTTTGCAGACAAGACATGATTCGCGTTCTGTACAACGACCCGTTTGGCCTGAGCGAGGGTAACTCCTGTCGATTGGGCGCGTTTCACAAAATCACTAAGGAAGATGCTCTGGCGCTAAAGGAAGGCACCCATCAACGGCCACGAAGCAATCCGTTGCCTATGCCCACACCCGAAGAAGTCGGCGCGGACGACGACGAGACGTCAGAGGAATCGCGTCAATAATGCGGTTGCGGTCGAATCAAACGACAATGACATTACGCGCCTGGCCGATCGAACGACGCGGTCTTGAGTAGTACATAAACGTTCTTACCCAATTGCAGGTTTAACGCTTGCACCGCCTGATTGGTGATCTGTGCATTAATGACGGTGCCGTCAACATCGACGGAAACCACCGCAAATGCCGAATCTGGATTCAGGTCGATATCGATGATCGTGCCGCTCAAAATATTACGCACGCTCAAACCCTGCGGTTTCTCTGTCGCCAGCACGACATCTCCCGCTCGAACGAGTAATCGTAGCGCCGCGCCGTTTTGCACGCCGGCGTGCGACGGAATTGTCAGGCTTTGTCCGCGATGATCGACGCGCACCAGATGCAATGACTCCAACTGCTCAACCACGGTTACATCAAGGACAGACATCGCCTCAAAAGCTTGTATGGACCCGTGCAAACTATCGCGACTAAGGATTTTCTCTGTGCTCGCTTCCGCAACGATGCGTCCGGCCTCCAACACAACGACGCTTTCCGTCAACTGCGCCATCTCGTCTACCGCATGACTGACGAATATGATCGGCACGCCAAAGCGATCGGGAAGCGCCGCAATCGTTGGGTAAATTTCGCGTTTGCGGTCCGCATCGAGTGCCGCCAACGGCTCATCGAGCAAAAGTAATTCTGGCTGCGACAACATTGTCCTGGCGATTGCCACTCGCTGTCGCTCACCGCCGGATAATTCGGCGACACCTCGATTCAAAAGCGAATGAAGGTCGAGCGCGTCGACGACGTCGTCGAAGGAATTATTCTTCTCGCCTGGACCGCTTCGATCAAGCGCGAATCGCAAATTGCCAGCGACGCTTAAGTGCTCAAACAAGCGTGCGTCCTGAAAGACATAACCAACCTGGCGCTTATGCGCCGGGACGAAAAGTGATTCTTTCTGCCAATCGGTTTCTGCGAACGAAACCTGCCCGCCTGCATTCTGATTTAGCCCGGCAATAACGCGCAGCAAAGTACTCTTGCCACCGCCACTGGGACCGAACAAACCTGTAACGCCCTTTAGCTGTAATTCGTTATCGATATCCAGACTAAAATCCGCATAGTCGATGCGACTTTGAATGGTGAGCTTTTTACCGTTGCTAGCCGACACGGATGGCGAGCCTGCATTTTAATGCGTATACCAGAAACAAAACAGTAAATGCGAATACGAGCAATACGGCCGATAACCAATGTGCGGCCGCGTAGTTCAACGTTTCAACATGTTCGTAAATTGCGATCGAAATAACGCGCGTCTTACCAGGAATATTTCCTCCGACCATTAGCACGACCCCAAACTCGCCAATCGTATGCGCAAATGTGAGTACAGCAGCCGTCACGAATCCATGGCGCGACAATGGAACCGCGACTGAAAAGAAGGCATCCAGAGGGCTCGCGCGCAATGTCGCAGCCGCCTCCAACGGTGCCCGACCCATCGACTCAAACGCACTTTGAAGCGGCTGCACCATGAACGGCAAGGAATAGACTACCGAAGCAACAACCAAGCCACTGAATGAAAATGTCAGGGCATCACCGGTCACTTGCACCCAAAAATTGCCGATTGTTGTGCCCGGCCCAAGAATAATGAGGAAATAAAAGCCCAGGACGGTCGGTGGCAATACGAGGGGCAATGCCGTGACTGCCTCGATTACGGGTCGTATTCGCGACGAGGTATGCGCCAACCACCATGCCAACGGCGTACCTAGAATCAGCAACACGACCGTGGTGACACCGGCAAGCGCCAGCGACAACCACAATGGAGCCAGATCAGGCATCGGCTATTCGACTCCGTAGCCGCTATCGAGCAACAACGCCTGAGTCACTTCCGCACGCAGGAATTTCAGAAACTCGCGCGCCGCTAGATTGTCCTTGCCGTGCGACAGCAACACAGCATCCTGCCGAATAGATTCGTGTAACAGCGTAGAAATCCTTACATAGCTCACAGCGTTCGAATGCACAGGGTTCATCGCCTGTGACAATGCCACAATACCGAATTGAACATTGCCCGTCGCTACCATTGCAAAGGTTTGCCCGACGCTCTCGCCCAGCACAATATCGCCCTCCAGTGCTGACCACTGCTGCAGCGATTGCAGGGCTTCTCGACTCGCAGCCCCATAGGGCGCCAGCGCTGGATTCGCTACTGCGAATGGGCCATTGGGTCGCTGCCGCAAACTTTCCTGCGCATCTGCCTTAATATGCTCTGGACGCGCACTGGCAAGTGCCAATTGCCCAATTGCGAACGTGAAACGACTGTTTCCGACACCGAATGGTGAACCTTCAAGCAAGCGTGGGCGCTCCTGATCGGCTGCCAAAAAAGCATCGAACGGAGCGCCATGACGAATCTGCGCATAGAGTTTGCCGGTCGAGCCACTGACCAACGTAACCTGGTGCTGGGTCGAACGCTCGAAACTGGATTCGATTTGCTTTGCCGAATTGAAAAAGTTTGTCGCGACGGCAATTAGCGCCTCTTCGGCATTTACGTTTTGCGACAATACACACAGCAGGCAACACAGTCTGGAAGTTAGCTTCGTCATCACCTATTTCCTGCGACGAATTCGTCGCCAACTCTGTGTGGCGGGGTGTGAAAGCGTCCACCCATGGTAAGGATGTTTGGCCAATAACGCATTATCACGAAACAAATAAATCAAAATCGAGCCACCCACGAAACCACCAATGTGTGCCCAAAACGCAACTCCACCACCCTTTGCTCCGAACGTGGCAATACCACTAACAATTTGCAAAAGCAGCCAGTAACCCAACATCAGCCAAGCGGGTACTGCAAATGTAGTGACGTATACGACCAATATAAATAGCATGTGAACGCGAACACGAGGATACAAAAGAATGTAGGCACCCATGACTCCGCCAATTGCGCCGGACGCACCGACCATCGGAATATTGGAGGCCGGGTCTGCAGCGACTTGTGCCGCAGCGGCGGCTAAGCCGCATAACAAGTAGAAACAAACGAAACGCCATGATCCCATCGCGTCTTCGACATTATTGCCAAAGATCCATAGAAACCACATGTTGCTTAGAAGATGCATCCAGCCACCATGCATAAACATCGAGGTAACGGTCGTGTACCAAGTAGTGTCTCCAATGACACAGATGCTGCGAGTCGTCGTAACCTGTTGCAGTAGCTCACCGGGAATCAGCCCAAAATTACAGACGGACGCTGACAGCCCCGGCTCATTGCCCAAACCTTGCACAAAACTCCAGGCAAAGACGTTGAGCAACACGATTCCGACTGTTGCATAGGGGGTGAGGATCTGCGGATTATCGTCTCTGATCGGAAACATCGTCGCTCATACCGATGCAGCAAATGCGCTCAGGCCGATGCCTGTTGGGTCTCCACCAACCGTTGAGCGCGAATGTAGGCGAAGGCGTCAGCAAGCGTTTTTGATTGCGCATCATTCATCGCGGCGACGTTCACGCGCGCATTCGGCAACATATAGATGTGGAACTCGCGCTCCATTAGTAATTGCTCTTCATCGCTAATCGGCAAACAGGAAAACATACCGTTTTGACTTTCCAGGAATGAAGCGTCGAAGTCAGGATTAGCGGCTTCAATGGTCTTGCGTAGTTTACTGCGCATTTTTAATACGTGCGCACGCGTTGCATCGAGCTCATCGCGCCAAAGAGTGGTGAGTTCTGGCGTCGACATGATTTCATGAACGATGGCTGCACCGTGATTGGGTGCCATGAAATAAAGCTGCCTAACGGTGTCGCGCAAGCTACGGCGCACGCTACCGATATCTTTTGCATCGGCAGGCAAAACTACTGACAACAATCCTGCCCGCTCCCTATATATGCCGAAAGATTTCGATGAAGAAACGGTCAGCAACATCTGCGGCACACGATTGGCGAATTGCTTTAGGCCCGCGACGTCTGCCTCGATTCCTGCGCCGAAACCCTGATAGGCAACGTCGACAAAGGGGACGGCACCTTTCTCGACAACTAAGTCTGCGATTTCATTCCATTGATCGAGATCAAGGTCGTGCCCCGTCGGGTTATGACAGCAACCGTGAAGCAACAACAAATCATTGAATTGCATCTGCTGCAGGTCTTCGACCATGCCCACAAAATCAGAACAGCAATTTAGTTTGTCGTAGTAACGATAACGTCGGATTTTGAGGCCCGCTTTTTCGAAAAATTCAACCTGGTGTCCCCACACCGGCGTGGAGACCCAGGCCACAGAACCCGGCGACAGTTTTTGTACAAATTCCGCGCCAGCACGCAGCGCGCTGCCCGCGCCAGGCGTTTGCGCAGATACGATGCGCCCCTCTTTTACGACCGGGTGATCGGCACCGAGCGCTAGGACCTCAAGATCGGCGCAATAATCGGCATTGCCCAGCGGCGATAGGTACGACTTCGGTTGGTTCTGATCAAAAAGTTGCTGCTCGGCCCGGCGTACAGCTCGCATCACCGGTACGTTTCCAGCCTCATCACGGAAAACGCCAATACCCAGGTCAATCTTATCGGGATGTGCATCTTCGCTGAGGCGCTTAAACATCGCCTCGATTGGATCGTCTACATGATCGCAAATATTCTTGAACATACGGATATCACTTCTTTCGCAGATTTGGACCAAAGCATTTTAGTCCTCAACGGACATCAATGACACTCCGCTGACATAAGTCTTATGGGCGCCCCCGCCGCGACAGTGAACAACGACTAGAATCGACCGTAGCCGTTGTCCTTCTCGAACCGGTAAATGCCTTTGTCGTCAGCGTATTCGTGCCATTCACTCACCAACTCATCGAGTAACTCGGGGTGCTCAATTGACCGATCGTTGACCTCATAGGGGTCAGCCTGGATATCATAAAGACGCCACTGGCCGTCGCCCCGCGGTGGCCATATGAGCATGGCCTTCCATTGATCGCGGACCAGGGCACGATTTCCATAGAGCTCCCAACCCAACGGCCGGCCGTCATGGATGGTCGGTGCAGTACCGGTGATAATTGGCATAGCGGAGCGACCCTCGATCGGCAAAATATCGCGACCCTTGTACGATGCTCCTGGATGAGAAACGCCGGCGGCATCCAGAATGGTTGCGGGAATATCTGTCGCGACCAACATCGCGTTGGAAACACGAGCGTCCGATTGATCACCGGAGTAACGCACAATCGCAGGTGAGCGTATGCCACCTTCAGCAACAAATGATTTATAGAGATTCATAGGGGCTGCGCTTGCTTGTGCCCACCCCGGTCCCGTCCACAAATAAGAGTCTCGCTTGCCCATATTGTCAACGTCGTTGTTAAAGGTCGCCGCGACCCACTCGCCGTTCTTACCAATGCGATCAATGGCGTTGCCTTCCGGGCCGTTGTCAGACATGAACATAATTAACGTCGGCCGATCACCGGGCAGCGCGTCTACACGGTCAACCAACAGCCCTATTTGCCAATCCATGTATTCAACCATCGCCGCGTAGATTTCCATTTCTTTCGCGCGAATCGCTTGTTCGTCCTGCGGAAGCGTATCCCACTCGGCAACACCCGCCAGTGGCGCGCCATCGGGAGGATCATCAAACAAACCTAGCGCTTGCTGTCGTGCTATGCGTTCAGTCTTTAACGCCTGCCAACCGGCATCGTAACGACCCGCATATTTTTCGATCCAATCGTCAGGAACCTGTAGCGGCCAGTGCGGTGCTGTATAGGCGACGTAGGCGAAAAATGGCTTGTCGGGATCGCCATCTTCAATGAATTCTATCGCACGTTCTGTGTAAGTCTTTGATGAATAAAAATCATCCGGGAGCGACTCAACGACTTCCGCATTTTCAACGTATTGCGCTTTGGGATCGATTGACAAAATGCCGAATGCATTTGAGAAGTGACTTCCGCCGCCAACAGAGAGCGCGAATGATTTTTCAAAACCCCTATCCGTGGGAAAGAATCCCGGAACTCTTCCCAGGTCCCATTTGCCGGTCATATAGGTTTGGTAGCCTGCATCTTTCAGCAAAGTCGCAACAGTAACCGCCTGCTTGTTGAGGCGGCCGTCGTATCCCCGCCGTCCTTGCAATGCTTTCACCCTTGTAATAGCAGCAGCATTGGCGGCCATCCCGACCGGGTGCGGATCAATGCCACTCATTAACATTGCCCGCGTGGGCCCGCAGGTCGGTGCGGTATGAAAATTGGTCAGTTGCAAGCCATCGGCCGCTAATGCGTCAATATTGGGCGTCCTAATTTCGCTGCCAAATACGCCTATATCGGAATAACCAAGATCATCCGCCAGGATGAGGACGATGTTGGGCTGCAACGGCGGCTCTTCGAACGTACAGCCGCAAAACATCAACAGAACAATAAAACCAAGTGTGAAATTTTCACATTTCATGACTGAATTGTATGCCAATTCGAGATCAAAAAAGTGATTTACCCGATTCGGGACTTCTGATTTAGTTGGCTACGCCCTTACCGTATGATGACGATAATCCTTTTCCTAATTGTCCGATTTTCTCCCGGCGGAGTACCAATGAAAAGAAGTCTTGTGTTAACAATTACAGCGGCGCTGCTCGCCTCGTGTCAGAAACCCGCCACCATCGACGGCGCAGATTTGATTCTGACCAACGCTCGAGTCTATTCACTCAACTGGTCCGACCCTGACACACAAGGAATGCCCGCACCGGATGCGCCTTTTATAGACGGCACCTGGACGCCGGATGCGTCAGCAATCGCGATCAGGGACGGTCTTATTGTTGCGCTCGGATCCGATTCAGACTTGGTGTCATTCGCATCAGAGTCGACCGAGGTCATCGATCTCAATGGCGCAACCCTGTTGCCGGGCTTCGTTGAAAGTCATGGGCATTATCCGGAACTCGGAGAAATTGCAGAACGCATCGACCTTGATGGTGTAACCACAATGGATGAGATGGCAGCCCGCATTGCCGCTCGAATCGAGACGACTCCAGCGGGAGAATGGGTTGTCGGTGCCGGCTGGGATGAAGGTGCCTGGGCCGATGCGTTACCGACGAAAGATGCGATCGATGCCATATCTCCCGATCACCCTGTTGTACTAAAGGGACGCAGAGGTTTCGGCACATTGGTCAATCAAAACGTTCTGAATATCGTCGGTATTAACAGCGATTTTTCAGGATCATACGGCGGTGACATCGTCACGCATGACAATAGTGAACCCACGGGCGTATTTCTTAATCGAGCACAAACGTTGATTACCGACGCAATGCCGGCCGCAACACTGAAACAAAAGAAACGTATCGTCCTGGCGGGTTTAAATGAAATCGCCGCGGCCGGTTATGTAAGTGGGCATCACGCGGGTGTTTACGCTAACTATTATCCCGCCTACGCGGCCCTCGCCAACGAAGGAAGTCTGCCGATTCGAGTGGAGGCTATGCTTGCCGCACGACCTGAAAATATTGATCTCATGCAAACCTGGATCGCGCGCGGACCCACGCGCGACCCCGCAGAAATGTTTCAGGTACGAGGCGTGAAGGCCTATTACGATGCATCACTTGGATCGCGCGGTGCAAAGCTTATCGAAGAGTATGCGGATATGCCTGGCCATAGTGGCATCTCCGGCAGCGAGTACGGGTTTCCGGAAGATGTCGTAACAGCAGCGATCGGAGCGGGATTTCAAGTCAGCGTGCATGCCATCGGGGATGCAGGCAACCGCGAAGTCCTGAACTTTTATGAAAGAGTGGCCGCCGACAATCCCAACTCGACCGCACTACTCCATCGTATTGAGCACGCACAGATAGTGCATCCGGAGGACTTCGCACGCTTTGGTCAACTCAACATCGTCGCTTCAATGGAACCTTGTCATGCGGTGGAAGACAGCCCGTGGGCGGAAGATCGAGTAGGACCGGAGCGTATCAAAGGCGGTTACGCTTGGCGCACGCTACGCCGGAACGGGGCCCGATTGATTTTCAACTCAGACCTGAGTGGTACCGACTTCAACATCTTCTACGGCTTACACTGTGCCGTGACGCGCAGTGATCGTACGGGCCAACCTGCGGAAGGTTGGTATATCAATGAGGCAGTCAGTATTGAAGAAGCCGTGCGTGCATGGACAAGCTGGCCAGCCGAAGCTTCGCAGCGAGCGGCTATCACCGGAACTCTAGCGGTAGGGAAGATTGCAGACATCACCGTCCTGTCGATAGACGTTTTTAATGCCGGTCAATCCGATCCTCACCGATTGATGGACGGACAAGCATTGATGACGATTGTTGGCGGCAAGATTGTTGTGAATAATCTCTGACATAGCGCCACCGACGCCGATACCATCGACCGGAATTGACATCAGACACCGTCTGACAGGCAAAATAGAACGGGCCTGTGAGGGCGAAATCGTCACACCCCGGATAAGCGCTATTCTTCGGGTAAGGCGTAAGCGATGACGTGATCCGCGAGCTGCGTGCCCAGTTGCGAATAACCGCCCGCATAAATAACAACATACTGGCGCCCGTCCCATGTATAGCTAATGGGTGTCGCCGTCGCGGGAGATGGAAGACGACTGCGCCAAACTTCGGTCCCATTGGTCACGTCAAACGCGCGTAGATAATGGTCGTACGCACGCCGCCGAGGCTTGCGGCAAAACTGCTTAACTCAAGATTATCGAGAACGGCAAGGGCCGCACCGGCATCGTCAACTTCGAAGGTCAACATGCCGCCATAGCTCGGCATTTGGGCCGTAGCAATATCGTGCTGTGGGTGGGATTCTAATTCTGGATACCAGACGCGATTGACCGCCTCATGCGACTCAAAATTTTTTGCCAACACTGCGACCGTCTTGCACTAGCGCTCTAAACGCACGCCGAGCGTTTGAATACCGCGAAGAAGAAGCCACGCATTAAATGGCGACAGTGGCGCACCGAGTTTTACCATCGTGCTCCAGCGAATCTGTTCAAGAAAATCCTCAGGCAGCAGTTCAGATTTCATACTAATTGCACCGCCGATCACATCGCTGTGTCCGCCGATAAATTTGGTCGCACTTTCGACTACGATATCGACACCCCATTCTAATGGACGAACCACGTAGGGACTGGCGAAGGTGTTATCGCAAATCAAAATGATATTTTTTTCATGCGCCATTTCAACTAGTAGCGGTATGGCGGCCACTTTCATGTTCGGATTGGCAATGGCCTCAAAGTATATAACCTTAGTGTTTGGCTTTATTGCGGCCCGCACGGACCCAGAGTTGGCGGTATCAACAAAGGTGGTTTCGATATTATAATCAGTCAGCCGATGGTCGAGCATTTCGTGAGTCGAACTATAAGTTGTCCAGTCACAGACAATGTGATCACCGCTTTTCAGCAGGCCGAACAACGTAACTGAAATCGCCGCCATTCCGGAAGCTGTGGCGAGACAAGCATCAGCGCCCTCGATCACCATCATTTGTTCTTCGAACTGATATTCAGTGGGATTGCCGCAACGGCCGTATATGTTTACGTCCTTACACTCTCTATCTACGACCCTTTGATAAATATCGGCGTCATACTGAAAACTCGATGACATGATGAGCGGCGGACTGATTGAATGGGTCGCCAGATCGTGCGGTATGTGCACGGCTTTGCTGTCGAAGCGCAGATTCGCTCTCTTATCGGATTTCAAAGTGTTTTCCCCAGCCTGATTTCAGGCCCAACGATTTGGGTCGATGGGGGCTTAAGTTATTGGAATTATTAGTAATATTACATGAGCTCGAATCTTGGGTCGTGCAGCGGTATTGATCCTGCCTCATGTGTCGATGTAATATTACAAACAAATGTTTATAAATAAAACAAATGTTTGAAAATGACTTCGCGTGAACAACAAGTCTTGGCCCTAATCCGTAAGGACGCCCTTATTTCTCAAGAGGAAATTGCGGCCAAAATGCGTATCAGTCGATCTGCAGTCGCCGGTCACGTCATGCGTCTGGTCGCGAAAGGAGTGATAAAAGGACGCGGCTATGTGATTAGCGATAAACCATTCGCGGTTGTCGTCGGCGGGGCGAACATGGATATCTGTGGCGCTTCTTCCAGCAATCTGCGGCTCCAGGATTCCAACCTAGGCAAGGTGACTTCGTCACCGGGCGGCGTCGCTCGCAATATCGCCGAGAATTTGGCAAGACTCGGCGTTGACTGTCGTTTAATCGCGGCGATTGGAACGGACCACCACGGAGATTTACTCGTTAAGCAGGGTGAGGCTGCTGGAATCGACATGCGCTATGTCCTGCGTCTTGAAACGGAACAGACATCAACTTACGTTAGCATTCTCGATGACACGGGTGACATGTTGGTCGGCGTTAACGACATGGGAATCGTTGATCGACTAAAACCAGAAACACTACAACTCCATGAACAGATGCTCAGGCAAGCAAGTATCATTGTTGCCGACACTAACCTGTGCGAAGAGGCTTTAGATTATTTAAGCGGAACATTTATTGAGCAGCCGTTGTTTATTGACACCGTATCTGTTGCCAAGTCAGTGCGCATCAAGCCTTTTCTTAACAGCGTGCACACACTAAAGGCCAGTCGCATCGAAGCCGAAGCTTTATGTGGATTTCAAGCCAAGACACACAAACAAATCGCAAACCTCGCCAACTGGTTTCACGATCGCGGTGTCAGTCGAGTTTTAATAACACTTGGTCCGGATGGCGTTTACTACAGCGACTCAGGTGATCAAGATTTACAATCCGTACGCAGTCGCAATGTCGCAATAGAAAACGCTAATGGCGCGGGCGATGCGTTCGCAGCGGGCGCAATCTACGCCTGGTTAAATGATCGAACAACACGCGATTCTGTTCGCTTTGCGATCTCGGCAGCAGAAGTCGCAATGTCCCATCTAGCGACCATCAATCCGGCAATGTCCACCTCAGCCGTAAAACGAATAATGGATGCATCTTACAGTGACTAAGCTAAATACAGATCTACTCAACATTCATGCTGACGTTCAACAGGCACTTGCACACAAAAAACCTGTCGTCGCACTAGAATCCACAATTATTTCTCATGGCATGCCCTACCCGCAGAACGTTGAAACTGCATTTCGGGTGGAAGAAACCGTTCGAAAAGGCGGCGCGGTTCCCGCGACGATAGCGATACTCGATGGGCAGCTATGTGTTGGCATGACGGCGGACGAAATTGATTATCTAGGCAAAGCCGGAGCAGATGTTACAAAGACAAGTCGTCGCGATATTCCGTTCATCGTCTCAGCAAAAAAAGATGGTGCGACGACTGTCGCGGCAACGATGATCATTGCAGGACTGGCAGGCATAGAATTTATGGCGACCGGTGGGATTGGCGGTGTTCATCGTGGTGTAGAAGAAACGATGGACGTGTCTGCCGACCTGGAAGAGTTAGCGCGCACTAATATTGCCGTCGTTTGCGCGGGCGTCAAATCCGTACTCGATATAGGACGCACGTTGGAGTATCTCGAAACCTTAGGCGTACCCGTCGTGGGCTATCAAACTGATACTGTTCCGGCATTCTATGCGCGTAGCAGTGGTTTTAGCGTTGTCTATCGAGCTGACGATGCAGAAACCGTCGCGAAGGCACTACACGCCAAGTTTAGCCTAGGACTGGATGGCGCAATGTTGATTACAAATCCAGTGCCTGAAGCGTTCGCCCTAAACCCACAGGAAATTGACGCGACGATTGAGCAGGCACTGGAAGAAATGAATCGACGCGGCATAACCGGTAAAGACACCACGCCATTTTTATTAGCTCGAATTGCGGATCAGACGGCAGGTTCAAGCTTGACGACCAATATTGAACTTGTAGTCAATAACGCACGTGTGGCAGCGGATATTGCAGTTGCATACAGTCAATTGGATTAGCGGGCGAATTGCGAACGCGCCATTGGAATTTTAAACTAAGTCTCGTCTAATCGACGCAGGCCAAAGCCCGTTTTCGAATAGGTAGCAGCAATCAAGATGGAAAAAATAGGTCCTGTCATACAAAAAACGGCCCACGGCGCGTATTCGACTGTCGGGACGCCAAGCGTCGTTGCCATAAACAATGCAGAAACAGCCCACGGCATTAATGGCTCAAGAATAGTGACTGAGTCTTCCAATGATCTGGACAAGTTTTCGGGCGCGAGGCCCTGATCTTTGTACGCATCTTGAAAAAGACCGCCAACGATGAGCGCTGTCACACCACCATGGCTGGTCAATGAAATCATTGTCGCGCCCGATAACATCGTTGCGAGCACCAAGCCAAAAGCGGTACGCGCGCGCTGCAACATGGTTTGCAATAATTTATCGAGGCCGCCTGAAACATCCATCCCGCCAGCAAGTAGAAACGCCGCAATAATGAGAATTAGCGTTGTCGCCATCGAATTGATGCCACCACGATTCAGCAACGATGTGAGAGCAGAACTCGGGTCGGCCAGTATTTCGGGATTGACCATCGTGAAACTAAAACCCGATATAGCCGATAGTAGCGCTGAATTGACGCTGAAATCGTGTAACGCAACGCCAACGATCATCGCAACGAGTGACGACGCAACCATCGTTAATGCCGCAGGTTTGCGACGAAAAGTGCCGTAGAGCACCACGACTGCAGGCAAGAATGTAAGCCCGTTCAGCACGTAGATCTGATCGATTTCTTGCAACAAACGACTGCTGTCCGCGCCAACCATCAGTTCCCCGCCACCGATATAAATGCTCGCGAACAAGTACACAACAAACGCAACGACAAAGGACGGACCGGCGGTATAAATCATGTTGCGAATGTGATCATAGAGATCCGCTTTCGCGCCAATCGCGCATATGTTAGTCGAATCGGATAGCGGTGATAATTTGTCACCAAAGTACGCACCCGAAACGACCGCACCTGCGGTTGCTGCTAACGGCGAACCCATGGCAGTGGCCACACCCATCAAAGCGACGCCTATTGTTCCAGCGGATGCCCAGGATGATCCCGTCAATGACATGGCTGCAGTGACCAGGAATGCGGTCAGGATCATGTAGTCCGGATTTACCAAGCGAATGCCGTAGTAAACCAGCATAGGAATAGTGCCGCTAAACATCCAAGTGCCAATTAGCATGCCAATCGATAATAGAATCAGCAAAGCCGGCAATACGGAGGCAATTTTTTGACCCGTTGAGCGTTGAATAGCTTCCCAGTCGTGCCCGAGGCGAATCGCAATGACGCCGGCTACTGCCGCTGAGATCAGCATGACGACGACGAGAAGCTCGCTGCCCATTGGAAAAAACAAACTGCAACCAACGAGGCATACCACCATCGTCGCCAACGGCAATATCGCCTCAAAGAGTCCTATCGACTTATTCATTGGGTGCTAATCACCGGCTTTTTTGTTGCAGCACTAAATGCACCTTCCAAATCTCTCCACAAATCTTCTGGATCCTCCATACCAACGAACAGCCGAATCATTCGTGGCGGGACTCCGAAATCTACCGCGGCATTGTTTTCTCCAGCCTGATTCAAGGAGGCCTCTGCCGGTACGATAAGACTTTCATAACCGCCCCAGCTAACACCGAGATGAAAAAGCTCCAACGCGTCGCAAAAAGTCGGAATGTCGATCGCGTCACTCAGCTCGAAACTAAACAAACTGCCATAGCCGGAAAGATGCGAGAATTTTTTCGGCTGAAGTCCGGGATGGCACACACGCACGACGTCGTTTCGGGCAGCAAGCCGGGTGGCGATTTTTAGCCCGCTCTCGTGGTGACGTTGAATTCGAATAGGCAAAGTTCGCAGACCCCGTATCAGTCGCGCGGCATCCTGCGCCGACAAGCTTGCCCCAAGATATGGACGAACGGTCTGATCGATGCGTTCAACCAAGGCCGCACCACCGACTACAACGCCCGCGACCGTATCGCTATGGCCGGAAATATATTTGGTCGCCGAGTGAACGACCAAATCAATCCCCAGGCTCAGCGGACTCTGATTGATCGGAGACGCCCAACTATTATCAACAACCGTAGTGACATTATTTGCGCGCGCCAATGTTGCAAGAGATTTGAGATCCTGTTCTTCAAACATCCAGGTATTCGGACTCTCTAGATACAACAATTTAGCACCCGATAAAGATCGCCCCACTTCCGCAACATCCGCGCCGTCAACGAATATTGTTTCTATACCGAAACGTGAGCACAGCCCACGCAACAATCGGTACGTATCCGCGTAGACATTCTTGATACAAACGATTCGGTCGCCCGGGTTGACGATGCTAAGAATTATGTTGCTAATCGCCGCCATGCCACTCGAAAATGAAAGCGCAGCATCACCTCCCTCGAGGAGTACGAGCTTTTCGTGCAGCACAGTATTGGTTGGATTGTCGACCCGCGAGTAAATCGCCTGAGTCACGTCCCCGCGATAGCGGTCAACCATCGCTTGGTAGGATTCAAATGTAAAAAGCAACGTCTGGTATATCGGCGGAGCAATTGCACCTTCTGCATGGCGATCGTCATGGGCAAGCTGCGTCTCAATCGACGTCGCGTTTTTATTCTTTGTCATAGCAACGCGAACGCTTACGGCTTACCGTTCATTTCGCCTGCCATGCAGCTAAAACTTCAAGCTCCCGTTCGCGGCTCATACCAAATCGCAATTTTTCCTGTCGCTCGTCAGGCAAGGTTTTAAACCAAGCTAGGGTGTCGACCATCGTTTCCTCAACCGGCCGTATTGTGAGCCCATCCTTAAGCGCCTTTTCGCTCGACCAGGTAAAAGAGCCGGACGCTGGGCTTTCTGAATCCGCCCATAAATGCACGTCGCGCCAAGGCTGAATATCATGCTCGGCCAGAAAGTCAGCCGGCGTCCAAATCAACTCGGCATCTGAATCGATAACCTTTAACCCAGCCGACAAAACATCGCCCAGAGGCATTGGCGGCCGCACCAGGTTGTAACTTTCCGTCAAATTCTGTTCCACACAATTCACCATGAACGCGGACAAATCGCGGACATCAATGTACTGAGTCAGATCCGACGGTTTCCCCGGCGCCAGGATCGGACCACCGCGATCAATGCGCACGGGCCAATAGGTAAAACGATCGGTGCCGTCCCTCGGCCCGACAATTAAACCCGGCCGAATCTGCGTCACCCTGCCCGCCATTGCTGCTTCGACCGCAAGTTCACAATAGGCCTTCAGAGCACAGTAGTGAGTGCCTACATCTTCGGTAGTTGGATCGTCCAGTATTCCTCGTGGGCGCTCTTCAGTACCGTTGTCGCCGCCGTCAAACCACTGGTCGTACTGACAAATGGTCGATACGAAAACGTATTGATCAACGTTGTCCGCCAGAAGCGTGGTGGATGCACCAGTAATTCGCGGCACAAAACCCGAATTATCGATCACCGCATCCCATTGGCGGTTTTTTAACCCAGACAAACCTGCATCAATGTCTGGATCTCGATTGCCGATGATTGTTTCTAGTTGAGAAAATAGATCGTTATTGGTCTTGCCGCGATTGAAAAGCGTCACCTCATGACCGCGTTCCAGCGCGTGATTGACAGTGTGGGGGCCGAGAAAACCAGTGCCACCCAGTATTAGGATTTTCAGCGGCCGTACTGCAGGCGACACCGCAGCTTGGAGCACTGCCGGAAATGCGCTAAGACCAGCGCTTGCCAATGCAGCCGTAACAAACTGACGACGATCGAATGTCATGATTGTGTCCCCAGGTGTTTTTCTTTGATTGCTAGCCAAAGAATGTAGAAGATTCGACCCCCTAAAGCCAGCAGGCCGGAGCTGTTGATAGGCTCAGCTTACGAAAGCAAACTTGGCCACAAACACCGCTGCAATTACGTAGACCGCGATCGGACATGCCGTGCTCTTGCCGCTAATGATCTTGATGACCGCGTAGCTGATGAACCCGATGCCGAGGCCGTCCGCGATCGAGAACGCCAATGGCATCGACATTGCGGTTACGACTGCGGGCGCACACTCGGTCAGATCGCCCCAATCAAGATCCGCGAGGCTTCTGATCATGAGGCACGCGACAAACAGCAGCGCCGAGGCCGTTGCATAAGCTGGGATACTCTGTGCGAGTGGTGCAAAAAACAAACAGGCCAGAAATAGCACGCCCACTGTGACTGCGGTTAAACCCGTTTTGCCACCCGCTTCGACACCCACCGCGCTTTCAATAAAACTCGTCGTCGAAGATGTACCCACAAGTGCGCCGACCGTCGTTGCAGTCGAATCCGATAACAGCGCTCTACCCAACCGTGGCAATTTTCCGTCCTCACCCACCAGTCCGGCTCGCGTGCTAACCGCGACCAACGTTCCGGCGGTATCAAATACATCGACCAGCAGGAACGTCAAAACCACCGTCAACATCGAATAACTCAGTGCACCCATGATGTCGAGTTGCAGCAGGACAGGTGCTGCTGACGGTGGCATCGAAAACAAACCATTGAATTCCGTATTGCCCGATAGCCAACCGACAACAGTCGCGACGAGAATGCCTATGATGACCGCACCCACAATTTTTCTGGCGGACAACGCGGCAATTAAAGCAAAGCCGAATAGGCAAGCGATTGGACCGAACTGCGTCAGGTCACCCAGACTGACGAGTGTCGCTGGATTGTCCACGACGATGCCAGCGTTACGCAGCGCGATAAACCCTATGAAAAATCCAATGCCCGCGGAGATACCCAACTTTAGATTTCGGGGAATTGAATTAATTAACCATTCGCGTACAGGCAAGATACTGAGAACAATAAAAATAACGCCGGAAATGAAAACTGCGCCAAGCGCAGTCTGCCAACTATGTCCCGAGCCAAGGACAACACCGTACGTAAAAAACGCGTTTTGTCCCATCCCAGGAGCTTGCGCCACTGGGTAATTGCCGATGAGTCCCATCAAAATTGAACCGATGGCAGCAGCGATACAGGTTGCGACGAAAACGGCCCCGAAATCCATTCCAGTGTCGGCAAGAATCGACGGATTCACCACAATGATATACGCCATCGCCAGGAATGTCGTCAGTCCCGCCATCACCTCGACACGAACGCTCGAATCACGCTCCGCTAAATGAAAGATTTTTTCCAGACGGTCCATGCAGTTTTACTCCAGCCCCATTTTTCGAGAATAGCGAATTCGAATCTTACTTGCCGATCTTTTGGCCGGCATGTAGGCAGAAAATACGTCTGTGGAGCGCATATAGCCAGCACCTTCATTCACTGGGACAAGCGCAGGAAACACTCAGGACAGAGCAACTACAAAGCACCGTCGATGCGAACATCGAGATCATTTTCCTTAGAGTGGACTCGAGCGCGAACACCGTAGACTTCCTCAAGGCGTTTTTCCGTCAGCGTTTCCAGTGGTGTGCCGTCGGCGACGATACGCCCGTCGGTCATCCACACCAGGCGATTCGCGATCCGCGCGGCCAGCGTAATCTCATGGAGCACCACCAAAGCACCACCACCCTCCCGAACGTACGAGCCAATCAAATCGGCCACATTGAATTGATGGCGAGGGTCAAGCTCCGCGACGGGTTCGTCGGCAATCAACAATGGCGAATGGGCAGCGAGTGCGCGGGCAAAATGAACGCGAGCAAGTTCGCCGCCGGACAAATTATCGATACGCCGTTCTGCCAGATGCAAAAGGTCACAGGATGACAATGCCATAGCGACAGCCGCCGCATCTTCTGCGCCCAAATTTCCGAGCGCCGCACCGTGGGCGAAACGCCCCAGCGCGACCACGTCACGGACGATGTTAGGCCATGCTATTGGCCTGCGTTGCGGTAGATAGGCAACATGCCTGGCTCGCTCGACAGATGTCAGACGTGAAACATCGCTCCCGCCCAGTGTAACGCTGCCGGAAGAAGTCTTTTGTAAGCCCAAAAGCGCACGCAAAAGCGTGGTTTTCCCGGCTCCATTTGCACCGAGAATGGCGACTAGTTCGCCTGGACGAATGGTCAGCGATGCATTGCTAACAAGTTCGATTCCATCCACCGTGACTGAAACATTGTCTGCCTTTAGGTCAACCATGGATAGATCGCCTTTGCACCGCAATCCAGATAAAAGCAGGTGCGCCTATCAATGCAGCAACGACGCCCAACTTCAATTCGGTCGTCGTTGGCAATAACCGCACTCCGATATCAGCGACGACGAGTATTAGCCCGGCCAAAATTGCCGACGGCAAGAGACTGCGAGCCGGATCATGATTAACGAACGGGCGCACAATGTGTGGCGCTACGATTCCGACGAATCCGATTGCGCCCGCCAGTGCTACCGCAGCACCGGTCGCCAGACCGGCACCCAAAACGACTGCAATTCTTTGCCTGCGCAAGTTAAGTCCAACGCCGCTGGCCGCTTCTTCGCCCAAGGTCAACGCAGATAATCCGCGTCGCGTCGAAAAGAGTATAGCCATGCCCACAGCGACGAACGGCACCGTAATTTGTAGATCCTCAAAACTACGATTGGCAACCGAGCCCAACATCCAGTTGATCATGTCGGACAAAGAAAATGGGTTGGGTGCAAGATTCAATAAAAGTGACATTGCGGCGGCCGCGAAACTCGAAAGTCCAACACCCAGCAATATAAGTGTCACCACGGACTTGATACGAATTGCCGCCATTGCCAGCAATGCAGTCGCCACCAGGGCACCGGCGATCGAGGCCATTGGTAGAAAATAAACCGACCCCGCTGCCAGACCATAATAAAGGGTAAACGTAGCAGCGAGCGCGGCACTTGCGGTGACACCCAAAACGCCCGGTTCCGCCAATGGGTTTCGCAACAGGCCTTGCAGAGCAGCACCACTAATACCCAGTGCTGCGCCGACGACGAACGCAGCAAGCGCGCGGGGCAGGCGAATCTCCCAAATCACAATGACATCCGCAGCCGATCCTTGCCCGAATAAGGCTGCTATCACGCGAGATAGACCTAATGGTGTAGAGCCCAAAACGCAGGCTGCAGTAATGCCCAACAACGAAGCAAACAGTAGCGATGGAATCAGGAGCCGAGATTTCATCTGGCCTCGTTCCTCACCGCTGCCAATGCTTCAATCGCGTCAAGCAAAAACCACCCGCCACAGGACGTCCAAGCGCCCTGCAACATAACGGTCGGTAGATCCTGCATTTGGCGTCGCGCCAGCGGGTGCCGCATAGCACTCCAGAACCCAGCGTGATTGGCGTTCTCGTCAAAGAATGCGCCTGCTGCGATATCCGGACTGGTATAGGCAAGGCGTTCTAACGGAATAGAATGCCAACCATCACGTTGCTCGAAATTTCGATGCCCGGCCGCCAAAATCATTTCGTCAATAAGTGTACCGGGTCCACTCGTTACGCCCGTCGGAGTCAAATACAAAACCGTTCGTCTGTCGTCAGGCTGGGGAATCGCGGCAAGTCTTGCGTTCATTTCCTGGACAATTTCCCAGCCTTTTTCGGGATCCCCCAAGCCAGAGGCGACTTCCATGATTGTCCGGCGTATTCCCTCGATATCGTTAGCAATCGGAACTTGCAGTACTGGGACACCGGCGCGCTCGAAGAAGGTCGCGGCGTTTGGGCCGCCACCATAAGAAGTCACCACTAAATCGGGGCCTATCGATAGCACATCTTCTGCCAAAGGTCGGACTTGCCAAATTCCTGTGGCAGTTTCCCGCATATAGGAAAAGTGCGTATCCGCATCCGGTGATACAGCAAGAATGCGGGACCTTGGCAGAAGTTTGAGGACAAACTGATCAGCGCAATAGTCCAGACTCACCACTCTGGCAGGCGCGTCATTAGCGAGCGCGGAATCGCTCCCGGCGAACAACAGGCCTGCAACAAGAAGGGTGAGTCGCGACCGCATCAGTTCAGAACCTCAATTGCGCACCAATACTTCCCGAAACGCCCGGCGTTCCGTAGCCAAGAATCTGTTGGTACTCGCGATCCAGCAAATTTTCGATGCGCCCGTAGATCTCGATCGAATCGCTCATCTGATAACGCCCGGCCACGTCGACTCGCGTCCACGACCCGACCATGCCGCTAGGATCAACTTCGCTACCGTTGTAGCGCACTAGCAGGTTTCCTGAAAAGGGTCCGTTCGGGTCAACCGAAATTGTAATATCGCCTGTTTGTTCCGGCACGCGAAGTAACTTGGTGCCCGTTCCATCCACAGCGTCAATGTCAGCATAGCTTGCTGACACTCGTGCCCAGTCGTTGAATTGGTAACTGCCATACAATTCGATTCCCGATGTCTTCGCGACCGCGATGTTTTCATAGCCCCCTATTGCGAACGCAAAAGTGATGAGATTAGTCGTATCCTGATCAAAATAAGTTAGACCTAACTCTCCCCTATTATCTGCGGTACGTACCGTAACGCCTACGTCAAACGCATCGGATACTTCGGGCATGAGGTTGGCATTCGCGGCAAGCGCGCCACAACAAAAGAAGGTGGTTTGGAAAAGCGTCGGCGCCTTAAACCCTTCGCCCCAACTTGCACTTAGTGTTATCTGTTCATTTGGATTGTATGCAGCCGCAAGTCGACTCGTCGTTTCTCCACCGAAACGTTCATGATCATCCCGACGAACGCCGGCCGTCATTGTTAGCAAGTCACTTGGTCGAAATTCATACAGCGCGAACAGACCGTCAATCGAAGTACCTTCACCGCTCGCTTCACTGTCTTCTCTTTCAACGCCAAAAGCCAAGCGATTAAGTTCGTTGATGGACAAATTTCCCTGATAGCGGAAAATCGTTCTGTCACCCTCACTCGAAAATGCGGGTAAGCCGCCGCTAAAACTATCGCGCTCAATGTCTGAAAACCCGACGAGCAAAAGATTCTCGAGCTTTCCGTCAAACAACGGAATCTGCAATGACAAGTTCGCACTCAGCTCTTCTGTTTTGGCAACATCATCACCATCGGCGACATTTCCCTGGGCACCAAAAGAAAAGCTATCAAAGTCTGCCTCGGCATCTGTCCAAATCAATGCAGCATGCAACCGCGCGTCACCGGCTAAATTGATCCCGCCACTTGCGCTAATTATTGTTGATTCAAAGCCATCGTCTTCGGTGTTGCCGTTTCGTTCGTCGGCTTTAGAGATACCATCAACGGTATTGCTGCCTGCGGCAAGTCGAAAATCGAAACGCTCTCCCGACCCGCTCACTTCCGCTCCACCGCGAAACAGGCCATAAAAACCTGCTTGTGCGTACACGTTGCCGCCAAGTCCCTCCGCGGGTCGCTTGGTCACAATATTGACCACTCCGCCGATAGCATCAGTGCCCCACAAAGTGGATTGTGGACCGCGCAGAATTTCAATTCGAGCAACGTTTGCTGGATCTAGCCTCGCGAAATCGAACCCACCGCCTGGTGACGACGGATCGTTAACGACAACACCGTCAACGATAACCAGCGTTTGCTCACTTGACGCACCGCGAATTCGAACGGTAGCGGCTCCACCAAAAGCGCCATTCTGATTGATCGTTACACCGGGGGCGGTAGCAATTGCATCAACGACGAAGTCGACTCCAAGCGCCTGAATGTCGTCGGCGGTAATGACAGTGACGCTCGATCCAACTTCCGTACCAGGTTGCACCATGCGCACGCCGTAGACGACTACTTCGTCTTCTACGGTCTCTGACTCTTGTGCGAATACCAATACCGATTCGAACAACATCAGGCTCGCGACAATCGACCCGAATATTTCCTTTTTCATTTTGATTTCTCTTGCGTGACCGACCGTCAATCTTGGGCACGCAACAAACGACATTATTCGGCTGCACCAACTTGCAGTGCGACGGGCCGACTAAATGTCGTTTCACGGGAATAGGTATTCCGGCTCTAAAAGTTAATCCGACCTCGAGCGAACGACGCGATGGCAGGTTTCCTGGTTTACTGATCAATACTGCTGACCGCCTTCCCAGGACACGTGTCCTAGTGGCTCGACTGGCCAGCAACTCCCAGCTTACAGTTGCGGATACAACTCCGGATTTACACCGGATTCCCTCTTAGCTCTGCAACAACAGAGCACCATCTGGTTCGGGACGTTAGAGCAGGCGTGGATGTCTGTCAATTTGAAAAATGATGTCAGCGATGAACACCGCGGTCGGCCTCGCTGCCAGATCGAGGGTGCCACCCAACGTTAGAAATTCCGTGGCACGACTCCGCACGACCGACCAATTTCAAGCTCTCTTCTTCAAGCAATGCGCCTTAAGAAAGGCCACCCGCCTGCCACGCGGTGGACGTCTTTTGTTTTTAGTGGTGATAAGCTTGTCGCCTAACAAACACCAAAGAGCACTTAGCGCGCGCCGCTGAGTGCCGTCTAGGAGAATGCTCAATGAAAGATGAGACGCTTGCCATTCACGCCGGCTTTAAATCTGACCCCACAACCAAAGCCGTCGCCGTCCCTATTTATCAAACTGTCGCTTACGAATTTGAAAACGCCCAACACGGTGCAAATCTATTCAATCTGGCGGTAGAGGGCAATATTTACTCTCGCATCATGAATCCCACGCTCGACGTGTTGGAAAAACGCTCGGCCGAACTTGAAGCAGGAATTGCAGGCTTGTGTGTCAGTGCTGGCAGCGCTGCTATTAACTATTCGATTCTCAATATTGCCGAAAACGGTAATAACATTGTAACGGTGCCGCAGCTTTACGGCGGGTCCTATACTTTGTTTAAACACATGCTGCCGAAATTGGGTATAGAAGTTCGCTTTGCGGCTGATGATTCGGTTGAATCAATGCAAGGTCTAATCGACGACAAAACAACCGCAGTTTTTTGCGAGTCCATCGGTAATCCAGCGGGCAATATTGTTGATATCGAAGCACTGGCCAACATGGCGCACGAACACGGCGTGCCGCTAATTGTCGACAACACGGTTGCAACACCGGCTTTGATTAAGCCGATCGCTTGGGGCGCTGATATTGTCGTCAATTCTTTGACCAAATACATGGGCGGCCACGGAAATTCCTTAGGCGGTGTAATTGTTGACGGTGGACAGTTCCCTTGGGCCGATTATCCAGAGAAGTTTCACATGCTCACGGAACCGGAATCATCATACCATGGCGTCGTTTATACCGAAGCGCTGGGTCCGGCCGCTTACATCGGCAGAGCGCGCACGGTACCGCTTAGAAATACTGGCTCGGCAATGAGTCCAATGAACGCGTTTCTGATCTTGCAAGGTCTGGCCACACTACCTCTACGAATGGAAAGACATTGTGATAATGCTCTTGCTGTAGCTAAGCATTTAAGTGAGCTCTCCAGCGTTAGCTGGGTGAATTACGGTGGTCTTGCCGATTCGCCCTATTACGATTTGGCACAAAAGTATACGAATGGAAAACCATCGGCATTGCTGACATTCGGTATCAAGGGCGGCTTCGACGCCGGCGTTAAATTTTATGATGCACTTGAGATGTTCGTGCGTCTCGTCAACATCGGCGACGTCAAATCCCTCGCCGCGCATCCAGCGTCCACGACGCATCGACAACTGTCCGACGAAGAGCTAGAAACTGCTGGAGTCACGCCGGATATGATTCGATTATGTGTCGGTATCGAGCATATCGATGACATTCTTGCTGATCTCGATCAGGCGCTTGCTGCGGCAGCGTAAAATGTTTTGACAACGCGAAGACGACCGGGGGACGAACCAATCGACCCTCGGTCGGCGGCTTTCGTTAGGGCAACAATTTAGAACTGATCCGCTATCGGCTAATCGCTAATTACCAGGACCACGGCCCTTTCGACGTTGATTCTCCGAGATAACGCTCTTGTAATACTTCCCAATCAATTTATCACGCGCACGACGTTCGGCAATACTCTCCCGATTGTGAGCTTCCTCACGAACCAATTTACGCCATCGCGAAACGCGATCAGGATCAACGTCGCCGCTCGCTACCGCTGCTGCAATGCCACAACCAGGTTCTTCCTCGTGCGTACAATCAGCGAATTGACAGGAATTCGCGAAGGCGCCAATCTCTGCGAATACGTCCTCCAACCCTGACTGCACATCGGTCAATTGCAGCTCGCGCATTCCGGGCGTGTCCATAAGCCAGGCGCCGCCGGGCAGCTGGTGTAACTGTCTCGCGGTGGTTGTATGACGACCGCGATCATCATCGTCGCGCGCCGCTTGGGTGGCAACGTCGGCAGCGCCTAACAACGTGTTTGTTAACGTCGACTTCCCTACGCCAGACGATCCTAACAAAGCGATAGTCTGACCTTCGGCTAGCCACGCATCAAGATTGCCTAAACTCTTCCGCTCTAACGCATTCACCGCCTCGACCATTAATCCTAGCGCCAAACGACTCGCGCGCTGCACGTAGTCACTAACATCATCACTGATATCCGCCTTAGTCAAAACGACCAGACACATCGCGCCCGATCGCGAGATAGCATTCCAGTCTCGCTTTGTTAAAATCCTGATTACAAGACGACACCACGAACAATGTATCCACATTTGCGGCGATTAGTTGTTCACTGCGATCAGTTCCGGGTGCCCTACGCCTGAACAATGAACTACGCTCGAGTCGCTGGACTATCCGCGGTGCTGCGGGATCAATGAGGACCCAGTCGCCAACAGTCACCAGTCCGCCGTCGAGCTTCAGAGGCACAGGAAGCGATAGATCGAGATCTGGCGCCACCACGTGAATGACCGATCGATGTACGTCCAACACGCGTGCCGGTTGATGATCGTGATCTTCGAACGCCACAAATTGCTGTTCCTGCAACGTACCCCAACCGAATTTCTTGAGTTCACTTAGCTGCATGGGTGTATTCTAATGGAATACGGGGCATATATTAGACAAACAAAAAACACCCACATCGCCCCGATTGGAGCAAGTTCATGACCGAACCCAAATCCTCTGATATTCGTCGCCGGTCCTTTTTGGCTTGGTGTGGCGGGGCCGGCCTAGGATCGACATTGTTTCCCGGCACGCTCTGGGCACAATCCGACGGTGGATCAAACGCCATCACGAATAACATGATCGATTCTGCTGCACGACTCGCTGGCCTGGAATTCTCAGAAGCTGATCGGGAAGAGATGGTGGCTGGTATCAATGCCAATCTGCAGGGAATCGTGGCACGGCGGGCGGTTTACATTGATCAAAATATACCGCCGCCGCTGTACTTCAATCCGGCGGTACCGGGTCAGGTTTTCAACCACAACCGCGAACCGTTTGTGCGCAGCGCCCGACCCAGCGTTAGGCGTCCGGCGAACCTGGATGACGTAGCATTTTGGCCCGTCACCGACCTGTCTTCTCTAGTGGAATCTCGACAAGTGTCGTCGCTTGAACTTACGCAGATGTACCTTGGGAGGATCAAGCGTCACGACGGCATTCTTAATAGCGTCACCACGTTAACCGAGGAACTCGGAATTGCGCAGGCCAAGCAAGCCGACGCCGAAATCGCAAACGGCAAATACCGCGGACCACTGCATGGAATTCCGTGGGGTGCAAAGGACGTCATCGCAAAACGCGGCTACAGAACCACCTGGGGATCGGAAGCCTATCGAGATCAGATTGTCGACATTGACGCCACCGCAGTAACGAGACTAGAAGATGCCGGCGCCGTCCTGATTGCGAAACTCGTCACGGGCGAAATTGCACGCGGCGATCATTCGTTAGGAAAGCAAACGAGAAATCCGTGGAAGACCGATGAGGGATCCGGCGGATCGTCAGCTGGCCCGGGCTCAGCAACGGCCGCTGGCCTGGTCGGATTCTCGATGGGCAGCGACACGACGGGATCAATTCTTGGGCCTTCACGAACTTGCGGCGTCAGCGGTTTGCGACCAACGTTTGGACGGATCAGTCGACACGGCGTAATGCCAGTTTGTTGGAGCCTCGACAAAATCGGACCGATATGTCGGTCCGTAGAAGACTGCGCCCTCGTACTTGAGGCGGTTCGCGGACCGGACCTCAAGGACCTTGCCGTGGTCGATATGCCATTCAATTGGAACGGCGATCGAAGTATCGCCGGTTTGCGAATCGGTTTTCTGGAAGATGTATTCACGGCGAACGGAGCGACGAATGACAACGCGACGCTCGCTACGTTAGAAAACTTAGGCGTGGAGCTAACGCCAATCAAACTTCCCGAGCATGCAGACATGGATGCGTTGCAGATGCTCTTGGTCGATGAAGCGGCGGCGTTCGATGAGTTAGTTCAAACCGGGCGCATCGACTTATTGATCCAGGACAGAGAAGAACCAGAGGACATGTTAATGCGCATTGCGCGGCTTCTGCCGGCCGTCGAATATATGCAAATTCAGCGCTTGCGTATGCTGATGATGCAGAACATGGAAAAGGCGATGCGCGATGTCGACGTCTACGTTGCGCCCCACACCGGCACGCCGAATACACGCACGACCAGTCTTACCGGCCACCCCGCGATCAGCGTTCCAAACGGCTTCGATAAAGAAGGCAGACCAACCGGAATTCTTTTCGTCGGGCAACTCTACGGTGAAGCCGCACTCATGGCAGTGGCGAAGAAATATCAGGATGCGAACGACTTTCACCTTGCTCATCCCGCCCTGAGTTGAGAAACGATATGTCGTACACCCGAATTTTCCGACTGCCGTACTGCGCGATGATTGTCGCGATAAGTCTGGCGAGCCTCGCAATCGCACAAGATCAGTCAGTAGAGCCAGAGTCTGAAGGCGCGCAAGCAGAAGCGATGACGGCTGAACGGTTATCCGCATTAATTCTAAGCGTTGACGAAGATGCACAGTTAAACGATACCGTGTGGTTTTTTCATGTAGCCGAATTGGAGACCACGGTCATCTATGATATCGCAGCCGATCGCATGCGCATTGTTATGCCTATTGGAAGCACTGACGGCATCTCGAGCGACGAACTGATCCGAGTGATGCGGGCCAACTACGACTCTGCTCTGGATGCGAGATACGCGATTGCGAATGAACAGATGTGGGGTGTCTATATTCATCCACTCAGCGAACTGTCGGACGACGAGTTTCTCACAGCGCTCGGCGAAACCGCTAATATCGTCATTTCTTATGGAACCAGTTATTCATCAGGTTTGTTTATGTTCGTCATCGGCGACAGTGCTGAGATTCAGCAACGAGAACTCATCGAAGAACTTAAGAAGAAAAAAACCTGACTCGAAGGAATACCGTTCAATAAGGGTCACACTGTTATCGTCATCGCTTATTAGCGAATGACTAACCACTCAAATAAATTGGAGCACGTGCCATGAAAAATCTGATAGCTATCATCCTTTTGGGGTCGCTTACGACGATAGCCGGTTCCGCTCTGGCACAGAATGAGAACGATAAGCCGACTGTTGATCCGGAAGATGCAATTATCCGACTGGATCCCACTGCATCGGGCCTCGATATCTGGAGCCGCTTGCGCGATACATCCAAGGATGCAGATCGAGAGCCCGGATTGATCCCCACAGGCCGGTTACGCCAACCCGGCGTGCTTAGTTTCTTTTCGCTGCCACTGGCATTCACACCCGAAGACTTAATCGCAGCTGATGTTGACGTTGCCATTCTCGGCGCACCTTTGGACATGGGCTATCGCATGCGCGGCGCGAGACAAGGCCCAACCGCGCTTCGTGCCAGCATTGGCGTCGGTCGAGGCAGCGGCAGTCTGCCGCATTTACATACAGGTGTTGCGTGGAAACGAGAGCTCGTTGCGGTGGACTATGGTGATGCACCCATCGATGGTCTAAGTACTGAACGCAGCATGCCGCCTGTCAGAAAACTGGTACGCGAAATTGCAGAAACAGGCGCCATTCCAATTGTCATTGGCGGCGATCATTCGCTCGAGTATCCGAATGTAGCTGCAGTGTCTGATGTGTACGGTAAGAAAAATGTCGGCGTGATTCACTTCGATGCCCATTTTGACGCAGGCGATAGTGACGGTGGCCATTTAATTTCTCACGGCCAACCGATTCGCCGACTGGTCGATGACGGACACATACTGGGTAAGAACTATATTCAAGTCGGCCTGAGAGGCTACTGGCCAGGAGAAGACGGTTTTAAGTGGATGCGCGAACAGAAAATGCGCTATCACACGATGGCAGAAATTGAGCATTTCGGCTGGGATGAAGTCATGGAGGGCGTTCTCAACGAAGCGAATGACGGCCCAGAATATTTGTACATTTCATTCGACATCGATGTGCTTGATCCAGCCTATACACCAGGAACCGGCACGCCTGAATCGGGTGGGCTCACGCCAAGAGAAGTGTTCCCCTTAATTCGAACATTGTGTTCCGAAAATAATTTGGTTGGCTTTGATTTGGTCGAACTAAACCCACTAGTGGACCCCGGATACACCACGGTACTGAATTCCAGCATGATCGTTCAAGAATGCCTAACGGGTATCGCGATGCGCAAGAAAGGCATCACTGAACGCGGCTATCTCGATCCGCTGAGACTCTACGACGACGCGGAGGAGGAATAGCGTTTTAAGCCCGCTGACCGCTGATGGCACAATCAATGCTATCCATACATACAGTTGACGTTCTCAGTTAGCTCAAGCCACTCATTTAGCCCGCATCATCGGCAATTTAAAATTGCGCGCCATGTATTTCACGGAAGTCCACGACCCTCCAATTCAAGCCTGGGACTCTCGCCGAATCATTAAATCACGATAATGCTTGAGACCCGCGAGCATAAACAAGAAGGCTAACCCACGCGAAATACCGCCGACCATAGAGAGTGAGTAATTTATCTTTTGCGAATCTTCGTATAAATAGTCGGTCAGCACGGCGACGAGTGTGGGCCCTATTCCGATGCCAACGGCGTTCGAGATAAAATAGTAGACGCCAGCCGCCAAACCCAACATAGCAATCGGAAATAAGCGTTGGACAGCAGATGCAGCACACGCGAAGCACATATTCGAACCAAAAATGGCGAATACCATGAGCGTAAGTGCCATCGTCGGTGTCTCCGCGAGCGGATATAAGAAACTAAACGGCACCGAAAAAGCCGCACCAATCAATACCAGAATCACACTGGCGCCCTGCACGCCGCGTTTGGTCAATTGATCAGCAACGACGCCGCCAAACAACATCCCGCTCAGTCCGGCAAACAATTGCACCATCCCATACCAAAAGCTTCCCGTCGCCGGGTCCCAGTCATAGGTGCGGCTAAGGAACGTAATATCCCAAAATCCCTGCGAATACGCGGCCAATGAGATCAACGCCATACAAGAATAGAGCGCGGTAATGGGTATCCAGTTTTGCCCTGAATATTCTTTTACTTCGTCAAGCGTTGCGGCGTCAGCTACTTTAGCGACGCTCTTCGGTTCGCTACTCTTTTCACGCTGTTGTGAATTTCGTGGTTCTCTTACGGTCACCAGCAACATCGTCATGAGCATGCCAACGATACCTAGAAAAATTAAGACCAATTTCCACGCGGCTGCTCCGCCAACCATGATGACATCTTCCCAACCCGGCGCGTTCACGATTTCCGACGCAACCCCGTAAAGATAGCCGCCGATCGCGAACGACAAGCCAATTCCTATTGGAGCTCCAAACAGAAAAACGCTGGTCGGCGTTGCCAGGCGCTTTGAGGGGAAGTAATCCGATAACAATGACAGCGTTGACGGTAGTAGCGCCGCTTCACCTAAGCCGACGCCCATGCGCAGAATAAACAACTGCCAAAACTTACCAACAAGACCGCAAGCCGCCGTTGTAAGACTCCACAAGAAAACGCCAATCGCGATTAGCAAAGGGCGATTAAGGGAATCCGCGAGTCGGCCAATAAAAACGCCGGCAACAGAATAAAATATCGTAAACGAGATGCCACCGATCAAACTGATCTGAACATCTGTGAGATCCAGATCTGCCTTAATGGGCTCCAACATGACAGCAATTATTTGTCGGTCCATAAAAGACAACACGTAGAAACACATCATCAGAACAACGACGTACCATGCGTAGGCTGGCTTCGGGTATGAAGCCAGCTCATCCTCACTCGTGGATGTGTCATCACTGTTGTCGATAGTCGTCATTTATTATTCCCGCTTCTTCGTGAACTAACTATTTATCTATTTAGAAATTGCGTTTAGCGCGTCTCGATGTTGCCGAACGGCCTATTGTCACATGAGTCACCCAATCCATCGTTATCCCAATCAGGCTGGCGGCTATCCATTGGCCGCAGAGGATTGAATATAGTCGGGCAGTTGTCTTCGCTATTCTCGATTCCATCCCCATCGTCATCTGACCCTGATATTCGCCTGCCATCAAACTGCCCGGGCCAACTGGGATCGCAAGTAGGTTCGCCTGGAGGCGTGGTCGTGCAGGACATTAGTGGGTATGAGTCAGGGTTGGCAGCAATGATCGCGCCCAGATCTGATGCGTGCTCGTTGCTAGTGCAAACAGCTACCTCACGTCCGCAGGCAAGTGCCGCTGGGAGACGAGTGCATTGCGCCGGATTGGGCGACAGGGCCGCAATTACATCAGGCATTCCGACCAGCGGTTGTCCTTCGCGCAACACAAGAAGCACGTCAGTGACATCCGACTGAACAATTTGCGCGTAGGGATTTATCTCGTTGCTAGCTGAGAAAATGGCCAGGTCAGCGACTTGACCAATCGCGATGCTGCCAAGCGAATTTTGCAAAGCGAAGCTTTCAGCGGCGTTACTCGTGGCCATAGACCACAAATCGTAGTCTGTTATTCGATTGTCCAAATACTGACGCGAGTATGACGCTGCACAACTCAACTCACGCAACATATTCATTGAACCGGAATATATCCAATCCGTGCTAAGGGCAACATTTACGCCAAGTGTCTTGTATAGAGAAACATCGGCGGTGTGACCGTACAAAGACATATTGGATCGCGGCGACCAAACCACACTAATATTTTTTTCCTTGACGAACAACGCGTCAGCCGCGCTCGCGCCAACAAAATGGACGAATGCGGTCGGCTTGTCAGTGACATCAATACCGCCTGCCTGTTGCCCGGTGACACAACTGATCTCATTGTTAGCGCTCGCATCAACGCCTTCAGCAACATGCGCCTGAAATGAATGCGCATTTTCGTATGCTGATACGTCAACTAACGCGGGATAGTCGCAACCGGTCGTTAGCATCTTGCCAGCTGGATCGCCGAGCGGAAAAACGGTCGTAAAAGCGGGCGCTTGATCCACCAAGCCGTTCAACGAGTCACTATCCAAATTTCGTACCAAGCCTGGAAAGCCACCCATACCTGCCATCGAAGTTGTGCCCGACAAAATTTGGCGTAGCTCTCCCCAGGCAACCTGCTCGTCTAGCGTTGCGGCCTCATAAGCAACCTTGTTGCGTCCGGCCAATCCAAGTCTCCACTGATGCCGATGTTCCGCTCGCTCAGGCGCAGGCGGGCTCGGCCATTGGTGTGTGAAGAGAATGTGATCATGAGGATTGATGAAACCTGGCGAGACGATGCCACCCGGGCACTCCAGCACGCTCGCTGATTCGGCAAGGTCATGCTTTGAAACATCGCAACCAACCGCAGCGATGATCCCATTGCCGTCAATCAACATGCTGCCATTTTCGTAGATGGCATCGGACGCAAGAATAGTCCCGACGATGATAAGTCCCCCGCTTCCGGTCGCTGACACCTCACATTGCTGCGATTTGGAAGTCATCGCGACATCCGCACAGCGAATGACCTCTGGCTCGCCAGAAATCGGTCTCTCAACCGTTGCAACGCAAGCTTGCAACGCGATCAGCGTAAAGACGACTACAGTGGGACGGGCGTTCCTTGAGTTAAAGACACTCACGCCCGTTCAAAGAAGTCTTTGTTCTTGGCGATGTAGGGCTTCTCGTCACCCGGCACGTCTTCAATCGGACGAATAGCGTCTTCCGGACAAATCGTCTCGCACAATCCGCAGGCGATGCATTCGACAGGGTCAATGTAAAACATTGTTTCACCCTCATGAATACAGTCAACGGGACAAACTAATACACAAGAACCGTCCTTAACGCCTTCGCACGGAGACATGATTACGTACGTCATTTACGTTGCGCGCCAATCATCTATATAGAGACCCCTACCGTCCCGTCCATTTCGGTTTGCGCTTTTCCTGGAATGCACGTGGCCCCTCGTCCGCATCGTCAGACCCGAGTGCTACAATCAACGCCGGCAGCCTTAACATCTGTGCCTCTCGCGGCGGCAAGTCGAGCGTTTGCTTTACGCTTTCTTTGATTGCTTTGACAGACAGCGGCGCACACTCAAGAATCTGCTCCACCCATCGGTCAACTGCCGTATCCAATTCTGCTGGTGGTACAACTTCATTGACCAATCCGAATTCTTTAGCCTCAGCCGGAGATATTCGCCTGCCGGTTAAGAGCATTCCCATCGCTATTTTCTCTGGAATCAGTCTTGGCAGCATCACCATGCCACCATCGAGTGGCATGCGACCGACTTTCGCTTCCGGTAAACCGAACGATGCATTTTCTGCAGCGATCACAATATCGCAACCCAGGACGAGTTCAAATCCACCCCCAACGGCAACGCCGTTAACACGCGCAATCACTGGAACATGTAAGGATCGTCTTAAGGTCAGGCCACCAAACCCGCCAGGGCGTGCACTTTCCCAGTATTCAAGACCGGTTTTTTCATCACCGCCAGCTTTTAAGTCAGCACCCGCACAAAATGCCCGTTCGCCGGCACCCGTGAGGACGACCACACGAATGTCCGGGTCCTGTTCAATTTTTTGCCAGGTTTGTTCCAGTTGCTGCCACATAGATTCGTCGACCGAATTCATACGCTCCGGACGATCGATCGTTACTCGTGCGACATGCTTCTCAACAACGTAATTGACCGTCACTAGACACTTGCCTCCGTGGCCCGATCAATCCCTAGCTCTGCCAGTATTTCCTCATTATGCTCACCGAGTCGAGGCGGGATGCGACGCGCGCTGCAATCCGTTTCTGAAAAATGAATCGGGCACGCGATGACCTGCATTTCGCCATTGATCGGGTGTTCGAACGATTCGATCATCCCATTAACCTCGGTCTGCGGATCCTCAAGTACTTCCGCTAGCTCTTTGACGGGCGCGCAAAGCAGGTCAGCGCCTTCTAGCCCCTCTATCCAATGCACAGTACTTTGTTTGCTGAATTCGGTTTGAAACCGCTCCTGCAAGTAAGGTTTATTGGCACGTTGTGTTTCGAGATCAGGATAATCAATCGAAAGGTCCTCTATTCCAAGAACGTTACAAATATCTTGCAGTGGATTTAGTTTAAATGCACCGACCAATACCAACGAACCATCTTCCGTTTCGAAAACGCCGCATAGTGGCATCTCCGCCCAGTTTATTTCCTTGCCTGTATTCAAATGACAGGTTGCTTCCTGCATTTGCAGTGCAATCATCGAATCGTATAGAGACACTTCGACACACTGACCTTGTCCCATTCTCGAGACGCCGATGAGCGCCGCCAACACGGCCTGAACCAAATGCATACCGGTCGTGTAGTCACAAATTGTGGTGGGATAAATACTGATCGGTAAGGAGGGATCGGCCCGTCGCATCATGACGCCGCTCATCGCTTGCGCGAGAACATCCTGACCACCCTTATGCGAATACGGGCCCTTGGGGCCATAGCCACTGCCGCTGGCATAAACCAGTTTCGGGTTTAACTCGCGAAGTTTATGGTAGCCGAAACCAATGCGGTCCATTACGCCTGCACGAAAATTACTGACGACGACGTCAGCATCTTTAATTAACGCGTAAACAATGTCTTTGTTCTCGTCTTGACGCAAATCCAATGCGAGCGAACGCTTGTTTCGATTCAGACTACAAAAAATCGGATTATTGAGACCTTTCTCATCAACAGCACCGAATGCTGTGCGCGACAAATCACCCCCTTTCGGGTTTTCTATCTTGATTACGTCTGCGCCGAAGTCTCCCAACATCTGCGTCGCAGACGGACCCATCATAACTTGCGTGAAATCGATAACGCGGATGCCTTCCAATGGCAACGTGTTTGAACTGGACATTAGTGCTACTTCTCCTACGTGTTTAAATTCGTTGCTAGGCGACTTATGCTTTGGCGACAACATCACCGACACCCGTTGCATTGTCAGAGGGCACATCACCTGGATCAGCACCCTGGGCTCGCATTTGTTTTTGGATCTTGAGCGGATCGACATCTCGAATATTGATATCAGCGTCGAGCGCCATTGCGGCAGCAATACCAGCCACCTCACCCTGCGCCATACACGGTGGTATTTCCCGTGAACGTTTCTGCGCTTCGGGTTCTGCTGAATAGTGACGTCCGGCAACAATGAGTTGGTCTACCGACTTCGGCAGCAACGCTCGATACGGCGTGTAGTAGTCACGACCACGGCAAACGGTATCAGCGAAATGGCGACGTTCCACCACGTCTTCTTTTGTGACAACGTATTCGCCCTGCAACATACGTGTGGTTCGCACACCGACCTGCTCAGCGGCACCGAGCATGTCAGCTTTCTCAAAGCCCGGCAGATTTTCGCGCGCAAATCTAAACAGCTTCATCATGCGGTCTCGGCCTTCATATTCGGCTGCGGTCAAATCGTCCACCGAAATGCCGTCGTAGCCTGGCATGTGCGGACAGTTACACCAAACCACGCCGGGAATAGGCGTCTTCAACCACCACATCTCCCAGGCGCCGCCGATGATCCTGCGTGCTTGACGGTTGACCTTGGCGAATTCTTCCGGCTCTTCATACTCGAAGCGCATCGCCTCATCTGTATCAACATTCGCGAGTCGAAACACAGTTGTTACGATGTATTGACCTTGAGAATGATCGGCCCCAGCACTGCAAGCAACATCGAGATCACCGGACGTATCGATGACGATTTTTCCGAGAATCGCCTGCCGTCCTAATTTCGTATGGCAGATAACACCTTTTATTACGCCGTCCTCAACAATCGCCTCGCTAAAGAAGCTGTGTAAGCGAAGATTGATATTGTTTTCTCGGATCAGGTCGAGTGAGGTACGTTTCCATGCGTCCGGATCAAACGCTACCGCGTAGGTAATTGGCTGTGGTCGTTCCGCTTTGTGAAAATCATGCACACCCCAGCGCGACCACTTCTCCCACATCTCTTGACTGGCATGTCGGTCTTCTGGCGGTGGTAAAACAGCCATGCCTTCCTTCCGCATACGCTGCACGAACTCATCAACGATTCCGGAAACCGTAATTTCCTGATTATTGACCATATCGTCCAACACCAAAACCATGCCACCGGACGCCATGCCGCCGAGGTGATGGTATCGCTCAAGCACGGTCACCGAGCAACCGTTACGCGCTGCAGATACCGCAGCCGTTACGCCAGCAGAGCCGCCGCCAACGACTACCACGTCAGATTTCGCGACAACGGGAACGTTACCCACAAATTCGCCCATATGCTCGTTTTTACTATCGGCCATTTATCCCCCTTTTGGACGTGCCAATCGAATGCTCCAATAGCGACAGGAAACTGGAGCACTACTTTAGATTTATGCCGTGCAGCGAGCCATTGTCTGCCCTGCCGCTTGTCGATTCAAGTATAAGTTAAGCCACTGATTTGCTGTGAGTTTGCGGCATTCTGATGCATACTATCCCGTCGTTCGTGCCCAGAAGAATCAAGTGGCAAGGTCAATCAGAATTCACGCCGGCGCAGGCTTCGACCGCATGCGGCTCGAAGACCTGCCTATTCCTGAGCCTGCAGCGAGCGAGGTACGCATCAAAGTCGATGCCTTTGCACTTAACTACGGCGATTTTGGATTGATAGATGGCGATTATCCGTTCTTGCTGGAGTTGCCATCAACCTTTGGAGACGAAGCCTCCGGCGTGGTTGATGCTGTTGGCCCTGATGTCACCCAATTCGAAATAGGCGATCGTGTAGGAACATTGCCCTGGATGAATTCTGGTTACGGCGTAAACGGTGAAGTCGCACTGGTGCCGGAATATTACGTAACCAAATCACCTGCCAAGCTATCGGCCAACGAGAGTGCATCAATCTGGATAACCTACTTAACCGCTTACTACGCTTTGTACACAGCGGCGAAAATAAAAGCGGATGATTTCATTCTCAATTGCGCAGCATCGAGCAGCGCAGGAATTGCCGCGACCCAGCTGGCCAAAATAGTCGGCGCAACAGTCATTGGCACAACACGCGGCCAGGACAACGTCACTTTTATCAAGGAGTCCGGTGCGGACCATGTGATATCGACAGATACCGACGATGTTGCCGCTGCACTGCGCGATATTACCAGCGGCAATGGCGTCCGGGTCATCTACGACCCCGTCGGTGGTGATTTGATAAACCAATACGCCAACTCACTCGCGCGGAACGCGATTATTTTTCTATATGGCAGTATGAGCGGCCAAGATAGCGTCGTGCCGCTGAATGAGATGATCCTCTCGGCCGCAATACTGCAACCGCATTCTGTCTACAATTACATCGATGACCCGACACAGAAACAAGAAGCCATTGAGTTTATCACCAGCGCAATGAACGACGGTCGTTTGACGCCATTAGTTGACCGGTCCTTTTCGTTGGACAATTTCCTGGACGCGTACAAGTATCAATGGGCAGCAAAGAATCGACGCGGCAAAATTCTTATAAATACCTAGTCGACATTCAACCGGCTGACCAAACGTTTGGAAACCATTTGTCATCGTGCGGTGGCTCGCCCGGCTCAAATGACACCATGTCATCGTTGACCATCGGGTCCGTGCCTGGACGAGGATCCCAAATGACGTCGTCCCCCACGTAGCGGATAGAGAGTGCTGCGCGTCTTTCCATATTCTCGGCATTGTCGCTCGCGCCGTGGATAACCTCGCCACCAAAGACAATGACATCACCGGGTACAACATCCCAACATAACAACTCGAAATCGTCGGGCGCCGCATCAATATCGGGCATCAGATCAAGCGATTTATTCTGCCCCAGAAACTCCGAGCTGCCACCGTCGTTGCCGAAGGGAATCGGGCGGTAGACTTTTCCGGCAGCATGCGAACCACGAACAAACTGCAAGCTGCTCGATGCTTTCTTGCACGCGGTCAGCGCAACCCAAACGGACGCAATTTGTTTACCCAGGAACGGCCAGTAGGGACGATCCTGATGCCATGGGGTTGTTTGTGCCGTACCGGCATCACGAATGAAAGTATGATCGAAGTATAGACGTGCAGCCTGACTTCGCATGAGTCGTCCTACAATTTCCGGCAACGCGCTTTTAGCGCAGAAATCGTACATCCAGGGCATCGTTGGCCACAAATGTCGATCCGAGAAGCCTCCTTCGCGAATCGTGGTCCAACGGTCGTTGTCGCCATCAATCAGGACATCAAGATTAGCGAGAACTGATGCAGCGAATGCGGGGTCAATTACCCCTTTGATGCAGACTGCGCCGTCGCGCTCATATTGTTGAATTAGTTCTTCAGATATCATTGCAATACCATTCTTAATCTACAAGCATAAATTGAAACCTCTTGCGTATTGTAAACCATGAACCTGTGCTAACGGGAGCAAGAATCATGAGTCGCCCACCCTTTCCACCGTATGACATTGAAACGGCTGCACAAAAAGCCCGTATGGCCGAAAACGCCTGGAACCTGCAAGATCCTGAAAAAATCTCGTTGGCCTATACAGAAAATTCAGAGTGGAGAAATCGTGCCGAGTTTGTCCGCGGGCGCGAAGAAATCGTTAGCTTCCTACAGCAGAAGTGGGTGCGCGAACTCGACTATCGCTTGATCAAAGAAGTTTGGGCTTTTTCCGGCAACCGGATAGCGGTCCGTTTTGCGTATGAAAGCCACAATGCCGCCGGTCAATGGTATCGCTCCTATGGGAATGAGAACCGGGAATTCGATGAAGCTGGACTGATGCGCCTCAGGATTGCGAGTATCAACGATTTAAAAATCTCCGCAGCTGAACGAAAATTTCATTGCCTTCTGGCCCTCGTCCAGACGACCATCCAGGTTTAAGCGAGCTGGGCTTGTAGCGCGAGCACATCGCGAATGACGCCCACTATCGTGAGACATCAGATGAAATATGCTTTATTAATTTTGGCGGCTGCCTTGGCGGGCACCGCTCTTGCGGCTGAAATTGAGCGCATCAACCCAGCGGGGATGACACAGCCCACCGGATACACGTATCTCGTCAAGCACGGAGACACGCTATACATCGCAGGCCAGGTTGGTCTGGACGGAGATGGCAATATCGTCGGTGAAGGCGATATCGCGGCACAATTTCGACAGGCCATGGAGAACCTGAAAATCATACTGGCCTCCGAGGGCGCTGATTTCTCGGACGTTGTTAAGACGACGATTTATACGACTAGCATCGCGGAATTCAGAAAAACGGCTGCTATACGGGCGGAGTATTTTAGCGGTCAGGCGCCGGCAAATACGCTGGTACAAATCGAGCGGCTTGCCAGGCTGGTGTTTATGGTTGAGATCGAGGCAATCGCAATCACACACGATTGAATGTTTTGTGCCGGGATCAGAGTAATACTCTGACCCCGGACTAATAAAAACGCTAGAATCCCTGCTGCAAAATATTCTCTGCAGGTCAGATATGGCCCGATTCAACGTTGGCATTGACACTGGCGGCACCTATACGGATGCCGTTATCGTCGATTTGCAAAAACGAACCGTCATCGCGTCGGCGAAGGCCGTTACGACCTACGGCGATCTATCTATCGGTGTTTCAAATGCATTGGCAAGCGTGCTCTCCGACGCCGGCGACGATTTCGCGCGGGACGACATTGGACTCGTGTCGGTCTCAACGACTCTTGCCACAAACGCACTGGTTCAGGGTCAAGGTGCAGCGGTCATGGCCATCCTTATCGGATTTGATGATCAGATGGTCGAACGCACTCGTATATTGGACGCGATTCCGGATACCAATATTGTTCGGCTATCGGGTGGTCACGACCACACCGGATTTGAAGCAGAACCGCTCGACATAGAAACACTCCGACGCGTCGTCACCGAGCTGCGAGACAAGACCGATGCCTTTACCGTTGCGTCGATGTATTCGGTTAGAAATCCATCACACGAACATCAGGCACAGGAAATCATCAGGGAAATCACGGGCCGCCCTCTCACGGTCTCTTCCGATCTCTCCGACGCGCTCGACGGGCCTCGCCGCGCGCTCACCGCAACCTTAAATGCACGCATAATTTCCAGGATCGTGGCATTGATCACTGCTGTACGAAAGTCGTTAGCTGCAGAGAGCATCGACAGTCGCCTGATGATCGTGAAAGGTGACGGCTCACTTGCAAGTGCGGAACTCGTGATAGAACGCCCCATTGAAACAATACTCTCGGGCCCTGCTGCAAGTGTCATCGGCGCACGTTATCTGTCGCGCGAGAAAAATTTCTTGATATCCGATATCGGCGGAACCACAACGGACATTGCAACCGCGCATGACGGCTGGCCTGACGTCAATCATGAAGGCTCGCTCGTCGGCGAATACCGAACCATGGTTCACGCGATCGACATGCGAACCTCTGGTCTGGGCGGTGACAGCGAAGTCCTAACCGATTTCAAGGGGGGGTTAAGCCTAAGCAGCAATCGTGTCGTGCCATTGTCGTTAGTCGGCCAACGTTGGCCTGCAGTTAAAACACATTTAAGAAACGTCGTAAACGCAGGTGTCGGTTTTCGCACTGCATGTCGATTTCTATTGCGCCCGGAAGGCTACGACAGCAACGAATTGCCAACGGACCTAAACGAAGACGAAGTGAATTTTCTGGATCGAGTTGGTTGCGAACCGACGCCATGGTCTGCGCTCATTCACCGTAAGGTAGATGAAAAACTCGCCGCAAGGCTGTTATCTCGCGGACTCATCCAGTCGAGTGGCCTAACCCCGAGCGATGCCGCACATGTGCTCGGGAAACAATCGCAGTGGTGTGCGGAAACCGCGCGCCTGGGATGCGAAATCCAGGGCCGCAATAGCACCCTCGTATCATCGCGAGTCGACTCTATAGAACAGGAAGTGACTGTATTTGCAGAAAAAGTGATCGATACCGTCATTCAGAAAAGCACACGCCTACTTCTTGAACGACTCAGTAGCGAAGCACTCAACGAAGATAACCCGCTGATTGCGGCAGTGATTTCTGGCAACGGTAAGGTGAAGAATCTCAATGTGTCACTATCGCCGACAATCCCTCTGATCGCAGTCGGTGGACCAGCCACACTTTATTATCCTGAAGTCGGTCGCCGACTTGGCAGCGAGACGATCATTCCGAAGTTTGCCGAAGTGGCCAATGCGGTCGGCGCAGCCGTCGGCATGGTGAAAACGCACTCCACGATCGAGATTACCGGCAAAGACTCAGGTGGTTACTGGGTGCATATTGATGATGACCCAACATTGGTATCCTCAGCGCCTGTCGCACTCAAACTTGCTGAAGAAGCGGCGACGAAGATCGCGCTGGAGCAGGCACATGCAATGGGTGCAAGCGATACGGATATTGCGGTCGATATCAATCGCATCGACTTACCCGATACCACAAATGATCTTGGCCTAATTGCGGCAACCATAACCGTCGAGTGCACTGGCACATTGCAATAAGACTAGGCGGGTAAATAACCTTCCGCTCTTAAGTCGTCCATCGTCAACTCAATCGCCTTGCGCAAACGAGGCACAAGAAAGTCCACGTCCTTTTTTGTCATCGTCAACGCTGGCGACATGATATTCAGATCTGCGGCCGGCCTCACAATCACACCCTGGCTCTCCGCATGATTGGATATTCGCTTACCTATATTCACTTCAGGAGGGAAAAACTCTGCGGTCTCTTTGTTCATGACATTCACCACGCACATCATGAATAGTCGCCCACGAATATCGCCGACAATCGGCAAATCCAGCAGTGTCCGCAATTGCTCTTCGAAGTAGGCGCCTACCGTTCGAACATTTTCAAAAATATTCTCCCGTTCCATTATTTCAATATTGGTAAGCGCAGCGGTGCAACACACGGGATGTCCCGAATACGTATAGCCACCAGTGAACCAACGATCTGCGTCATTACCCAGCACATTATAAATTTTATCGGAAAATATCATGGCGCCAAGTGGCAAATAGGCAGACGTTAGCCCCTTCGCGCAACAAATGATGTCAGGCTGTACGTCAAACATGTCTTTCGACACAAACCAATGGCCCAGCCGGCCGAATCCGGTCACGACCTCATCAGCGACGTAGATGATGTCGTACTTCTGGCATAGCTCCCAGGTTCGGCGATTATAGTTCTCCGGCGGAACAATCACGCCCCCAGATCCAAGAATCGGCTCCGCATAAAAAGCAGCGACATTTTCGGCTCCGAGCTCCAGGATTTTCTGCTCCATCTCGTCTACCAGATGATCGCAAAATCGCGCTTCATCCATCCCTTCTGGCGCACGATAAAAATTCGGGCTAGATAGGTGGTGAATGATGTCTTCGATATAACTGAAATCAGGCATTCGGTCGCCGGCCTTACCCGATAGGGATGCCGCGAAATAGGTCGTACCATGATAGGCGTCATGGCGGCTAAGAATATGCTTCTTCTGTTTCTTGCCACGCGCACTTTGGTACATTTGAATAAGACGGAACGCGCCATCATTGGCCGTCGAACCGCCACAAGTGAAAAATACGTGATTCAAATCACCTGGCGCCAGCTCCGCCAATTTTGCCGACAAACGAGCAGCAGGCTCATTTGACATGTCAGAGAAGGGATTGGCGTAGGCGAGTTTCGTCACTTGCTCGGCAATGGCATCTGCCATTTCCTGGCGTCCAAGCCCAATGTTGGTGCACCACATACCGCCGACTGCATCGAAGTACTCTTTACCATCAATGTCTTTCAAATAGGCGCCACGCCCTTCATCGATGATCAGCGAGCCATGCTTATCATAGCTGGCGAAATTGTGAAACGGATGCACGTGATGACGTCGATCTTGCTCCCAGATTTCCTTGTCACTGGATTGACGGGTACTTCCCGGGGTATGGCTGGCCATAAAATGCTCCGTGGTTCGATAATTAAATTCGCGACCGCTATTGTTTCATATTGAGTGTCTGTTAGCCTTCTCCGTTCAAACTATGCAATGATTTCTGCTTCAACAGGCAGTCGCCACATCAAAGGTAGGTCAATGAAAAGAATAGAATTCGTAATACTCTTAATAGCCGCTATCGGAGTACCAGACTCGGTGCTAGCCGAATCCGAGCAACGAATTCCAATCATATTTGACACCGACTTTGTGATGCCGCCAGCCGACGATGGATTGGCGATAATGTTGGCATTACAATCGCCGGAACTTGAAATTTTGGGCGTTACGACCGTTACCGGAAATGAAAGCCTCGAAACAGCAACCGTGGATGTCCTACGCATATTGGAAATTGCCAATCGAGTGGATATTCCGGTGTACCGAGGCGCCGACATGCCATTGGTTCACGAGAAAAGTGACTTCGCGGTGGAACACTACGGCAAGTGGTATTCAAACGAAGTACCTGCGATGCCGCCGGGCGGCTTTGCCAAGAAAGTGGCCGAAGATAAATCAGCCGTATCGTTTTTGGTCGAAACAGTATTAGCTCAGCCGGGAGAAATAACGCTGGTAGCGATTGGACCGCTTACCAATATCGCGCAAGCCATTCGGGCAGAACCGACATTTGCTGAGAAGGTAAAGAGTCTCGTCATTATGGGCGGCGCGGTAGCCGCCCTGCCCGACGGTGCTGGCAACATCACACCGAATGCGGAGTACAACTTTTGGGTTGACCCGGAGGCGGCCTACGTGACGCTACGAGCTGGCATTCCGATCGAATTGTCACCATTGAACGTCTCACGCAAATCAGCACTATCGAAAGCGCATTTTGACGAGATGGTGGCAGTCGACACGCCGCTCACGCAACTGTTGAAAGATACACTTGGAAAGCGTTTTCAAAGCGATCCTGATCGTGTTTGGCTAATGTACGACCAGATTGCGGTTGCCAGCCTCATAGACCCCAGCTTAGTCACCACAAAAGAAATGTACGTCGACGTAAACATCGATCACGGCATCAGCTATGGCGTTTCCGTCGCTGGTGAGGAAATTTGGCCTGGTGCTGAAGGCGCGCAAAAAATGAACGTGCAATATGATCTTGACTGGCCACGATTTATTGAGATGTTTTCGGAACGCGTACAGCGACCGGTTCCCTAGGGACTCGAGATCCCGCTATCCGCATCGACTGCAGATCGCCGAACCTAACGCCTATCTGCAATCCCAATGCCCACGATGCTTCCAGCAATGTCGCTTCGCTGGTCTCATGTTATGGACAACGTGTTTCGTGACAACAGGCTGGTGATGGTAGCCCTTTGGTACGACAACGGTTCTTGTCGCGCAGCCCGCTGCTGCAAGTACCGAGAGTAGTATCACAACGTTTCGTAAGTGCCCTAACGTTTTCATCATGAGATCCTTTTACATGTGATATAGGGATATAACGCACGCCAACGCTGTTGGTTGACGCGAGCTGTGATTTTTCTGAACCGATTCCGACGCCTGCCGAATCGCGAATTAGCTTTGCGCAATTTAGTTCCCAAGTTTCTTTTTTTAATATTTTTCTGTTCAGTTTAGCTTCACTTTACATGGCGCATTCTGAATCTGCATTCAAGTCATTCTTTTCTGACATCACAAGGAAAGCACTATGAATAGGAAAATGATGATTGCGCTACTGACAGCGCTCTTCGCGGTTTCCACTCCTGCATTCGCTACTTCGACACCTGAGGCAGAAATTAAAAACAGCGATTCGATCTGGTTGCCTAGTGGCGGCCGCAACTATAGCTGGCGCACTGTTGCCAAAGATGAAGTTCTTCTTTGGGCATCACCGTCACGGCCTTACCTCGTGAAAATCTGGCGTCCAACCTCCAGCCTTTGCTTCGCGAACAGCATCGGCGTGACATCTACGGGTGGTCGAGTAACAACATTCGACCAGATAATCGTAGATGGTCGACGGTTGCCTTGGATAAGGAATCAGCGAAAAGCCTACGTTGGCAAAAACCCACTCTGGCGCGCTAATTGGCGCGGGCGTAATGCGTTCGCGATTTTTGCGTTGTACGAATGACTCAACAACGCTTTCGCGGACGCATCGCCATTTGAATCGCATTGAAGCCGCCCCAGGAAATACCGAACATACCTATGTTGCCGTTTGAATACGGTTGTCTGGAAAGCCAGTCAATAATGACCTCTCCGTCGTCTTGTTCGATGCCGGAGTACTCATAGGGAATTAACTTGCTCGCTATTGCCTGTGCCACGCACATCAACACGGGCCACGATGTAGCCTCTAGATAGAAAGTAGGAATACATCGCGTAGGTGCGCGAGCGAGATTCTGTCTTTCGATAAGGCAAGTACTCGAGCAACACCGGAACTTGTTCGTCTTCCGCCAAATCTGCCGGTCGATAAAGGTCGGTCGCTAGACGCGTACCATCCGGCATTTCGATCCAGACTTCTTCGATGACAATGCCATCTTCGGCGGCAGCGGCAACGCTCGCCAGCATGACCAGGACGAGGAGTCCACCAAGCCAGCTGAATGCACAAAGTGACGAAAGACGAAAAAACGGATGCATCGATACTCCTACTTCCCACCGGCCGACAATTCAACCGATTTAGTCTAATTAAATCATCGCACAGGTCTCGACGGATGTTCTATAGTTATGCTGTTTTAATCAATGAGATCAAATCGATGCGTGCGATAGCACTGATACTGTTACTCGTCCCTGTGGCGTCTTTCGGCTGGGGCGTGACCGGGCACAAAACGGTCTGCACGATCGCCTATGATGAATTGACGTCGACTGCGCGCGCCGAAGTTAATCGCCTGATCAGTATGGACTCGCAGTACGACAACTTTGCCGATTCCTGCCTGTATGCTGACGGCCCACCGCGTATTAGAACGTTCGACCATTTTCTAAACGTTCCCAGAAGCTATCGCGCGATCAGTAAGAAAGAATGCCCCTTGGCCGATACCTGCGTGCTGCTAGCAGTCGATAACGACAGCGCGATATTGGCGAATTCCGACAAATCGGATGCCGAACGCCTGGAAGCACTCAAGCTTCTTGGCCACTGGGTCGGTGACCTTCATCAACCTATGCATATTTCTTTTCAGGACGATCTCGGTGCGAATCAAATCCGCCAAAAGGGCAATGACGAAAGCAGCCTACATGGCGCATGGGACTTCTCGATCATTGATCGAGAGCTCGGAGACGACCACTTCCAAATTGCGGCCGACCTGCGTGCTGCAATCACGGCCAAGGATCGGAAGCAATGGAGGTTCGATTCATCCGTTGAGTGGGTAGACGAATCCTTTCAAATTACGCTTGCGCGAAGAACGGAGTACTGCACGCTAAAAAACGGTGCGTGTTGGTATGACGAAGACAACATGATGTTGAACCCCGGCGAAGAGTGGAAGGAAGTGAACATAACGAAGCGTTACACCAGCCGACATCGGAAAACCGTCGAGCAACGCCTACAACAAGCCGGTTTGCGTTTAGCGGTTACAATCAATAAGGCTCTGGATTCGAGCGAGTAATTTCGCGCACACCATCGAATTCTGTAACGGCGAGGAATCCAAGGTTTGTCTGCCGCTGAGAAAAAGCAAGTATCGTAAGCGAGCAATCAGAAAGAAGGCTCGCCTTTTGCAATTGCGGCCATAGCGGCTGCTAGGTCAGGTTGTTGTTCGAATTTTTGCAAATCTGAGGAACCACCCAACCATGGCTGTTCGCGGCAGGTCCAAACATGTGCCTGAGGTTTGAGAACACTCGTATCTTCCAGAGTTCCGGGCTTAAGCCGAATGACGCTCGGCATTTCAGGGTTTTCGTGAAATATCCTATTGCCACAGTCAGGGCAAAACCAACACACCGCAACACCACTGGCCGCAGTTGGTCGCTCCCAACTTTTCAACTCACCCGACACTATCTTGAATCCGGTGCGCTTGAGGATCATCGATACGCTAAACGCACTTGTGGACAGTTTTTGGCAATCTTGACAGTGACAGGCGACGGTTATGAGTGGCTCTTCGATTACTTCGTAATTCACGTTGCCGCACTGGCATGACCCGCTAGCAGGAATTTTCACTTTATCTCCATCAACCTCAACTCGAACAATCATGCATAGAATCGCGAATCCGTAGCCCACGATTCCTATTACTTATAACGGGTCAAGATAAGACCCATGATTGAATATTACCTCAACATTGACCGCGAGGAGCGACGCAGAAAACCATGTGTTCTACTCTGTCTGCCAATTGCAGACACTCTTTATCATCAATGTCGGTCGGGAAACGCGCGATGCATTCCGTGGATCTTGGGTGATCAGTTGCTTTAGTCGAGTAATTCGGCAGTCAGGAGAAATTCTGGGCTTTCTCGTTGCCATAGTGTGCTCAAAATCCACCACCGCTCGTTGTGCCTGACCAACTGAAATGTCGTTACGCCGCGTACCGTGTAGTTTGTGTTATCCATAGCATCGCTGATGGCATAGGTGCTGATCACGTTCGCCATGTATCCGAACTGCTGAGTATCTCGTGATATCTCCCTTTCGAAGAAATCGTTTTCCAGCGTCAAAAAGCGGTCAGTCCGAAGATAATCCTCGGCAAGTTCGTGTGTCGGCTTGTCACCGGTGAGGCCGATGCTGATTTTTCCACCCTCGATGAAGAGTGACAACATCCGTTCACCATCTCTCTTCCCTGGGTGGCCCGAAACGCTTTCATAGTACGCCTTAATCAGGCCGTCGATTGTGGCGACGTCAGCTGAATTTGCGGCCCGATCCTGCGCCAATGACGATGTCGCCGCGAAAAGTAACAGCAGAAAAAACCTTACTATCAACATATGATTTGCCTTTAGCTGGAAAAACATTTAGCTCCACTATGGACCGCGATACCGCGTATTCAAAGAAAACGCCAGATAAGTTTTAATCTGCTCTCGATCATGAGCAGATCTTTTCACTGATATTACTCGAATGCCCACTTTCATCAGCAGCGATCACACGATTCAATTGAATATCAGCAATATGAAGAAGTACTTGCGGCCAAACAGCGATGCAGCGGTTGCAATGTCAACCGCCGTTTCTAACCCCAATGACCGTGCTACTTGCGGGTTCCTTCGATGCTTAGCTCCACCTGCAAAACACCAACCCAGGCCGGCAACACGATGTTGCCGGTCGCCCAATCCATCAATCATTGAATTAACTGGGTTGCTTCGTCGGCTCCGCCTCCTCGCAAAGACGTAATGTTAGGTTTTCACACTGCCTCGGCCAAAAGTGGTCAGATTTACTTCCGTTTCGATCTATCGGTCTATCCCCAAAATTGCATCGATAAACATTTGAAATTCCAAGTTGAAAATAAATCGCTCGCTTTCCCAAGCCCACTGCATCTGGCGCCCTCTTCTCCCACCATCATCGACAATGTCAGCCCCGCGGCCGTTTCCAGAGTATGTCGAAACTTCCTGAACTACAGCGTCATACAGGGCGGGGTCCAGCGTCCCATTGAGATGTTGGCGATGGACGTTCGACCAGATGTGAAAAAGTGCACGCCACAGTCCAAGCATCTGGAACTGATCCTCGGGCGGTGCGTTTGCGGGGTTCTCAGCGTTAGCGAAGGTCGCTCTTGCAAGTTCTGGACTCGATGCAATAACCAGGTTCAACTCCCGAAAGCCATCTTTCATGGCAGCATTGGTCGCCGAATGCGTGGCGATTGAATTTTGCCTTACCTCAATGCCAACGAAAATCAATGAAGCAACGAGCGCGAAGATGCCAGCTATCTGTATCCAGTCGTTCAGTTCAGTTTAGCTGAGTCCACATGCCCTCCATCATAATTGGCAACAGATATTGAAAGAAAATCCCCGAGGTCCGCGTTGGGTCATTAGCGCACCTTTTCATTGATACTAGCGCAACGGCCGTAATCGGGGGGTAAAGCGAAGGTTTAACAGCCGGTAAATTGACGGATTTCAGCGAAATGTTTGAATTCATGGTGAGAAGTCTTAAACATTATTGGACATTTAGGAAACCGAATTTCCGCTCACATCGGGGCTGACTGAAAACCGAGCAAAACGTCTTTGCGAAGAGCAACAGGCGACAAAGTAATCCATAGAAGACAACGAAGTATGGATTGCGGCGCTTCGCTCGCAATGACGAAGAGGGTGTTTGCACACCGCCTCAGCCAAAACAGCCTCAAGAGGCGTCGCGAATCAGCGCGCTATTCTGATCCAACCCAATTCGAAAATTTTCGTCTTGGAATTATTCGCGTTGCTGTGCGTGAGCGGGATATCCGATAATATTCAGCGTACGGAATGAAAATCAACGTATTAGGAAGATAAAAATTGTGACAAGCGAATTAACCGTGCCCCCGGGCCACACAGGTGGGACTTTTCTCGAGTTTCCATTGGCCCTGAACCTCGATAAACTGCAGGCGGATTTTGCAATTCTCGGTATTCCGTTTGGTATGCCCTACAGCGCGTCATCAATGGCAAATGACCAAAGCAATGCACCAGACGCTATACGCCATGCGTCGACAGCGGAAGACATCGAGTACACCAAAAATCACTACGACTTTGATCTCGGGGGACACCTATTCGCGGGAAAGGACATAAGCGTTGTGGATTGTGGCAACGTAAGCGCGGACTCTGCTGATCATGCGGAGCATTACCGACGCGCCGAACAGGCTGCCCGAAAGATTTTCGATAGTGGCGCAATCTTGATTTCTCTTGGCGGCGACCATGGCATTCCCATTCCAGTGATGCGCGCGCTCGAAGTGTTAAACGAAACAATGACTCTGGTACAAGTTGACGCACACCTAGATTGGCGGAACGACGTCAACGGTGAAACTGAGGGTTACTCAAGCCCCATCCGGCGAGCGTCTGAGATGCCATGGATCGACAAGATCGTGCAGATTGGATTGCGTGGCATCGGTAGCGCAAGGGCACCGGAAGTTGCAGATGCGCAGGCCTACGGCGCAGACTTGATATCGGCGTACGAAATGCATGACATTGGGATAGACGCCGTGTTGGACCGTATTCCAGACGGTGGACCATACTATTTGACGATCGATGCCGATGGAATTGACCCGACAATTATGCCAGCGGTATTAGCGCAGACACCCGGTGGCCTGAACTGGATACAAACCAGAAAACTTATACACGGACTCGTTAAAAAAGGCCGCGTCGTTGGCATAGATTTGGTTGAAATCGCTCCAAGCAATGACGTTGGAAATATCACCATGGTCCATGCTGAGAGACTGATCACCAATTTTATTGGTGCTTCTATAAGAGCGGGCCATTGCGAATAACGCTAAACGCCGTTGCCGAAAAGCGGTCGTTTAGCTTGATCTAATATTGGCGAATCGACAATCCGATTGCGGCCACACGCGGACGGTACGTTATGCGTGAGCGTTAGAGTGGAAGCACCATATCTATTCGGTGCATTCCGGGTCCCCAGCCATCCGTAGTCGTTGAAGTCGATATCGCCCCGAACTTGGCAAAAAACGGTTCGGATTTCTGGCTCGCCGCAATGCTCACCCACTTCGCTTCCGATCTGCCAGCCGAATGAATCACTCGTTTCATGATCTTTGAACCGACACCCATACCGTGCGATTGCGCGTCGAGCAATATCCAGTTAAGGGTCTTCCCTTTTCGGCCGTCGCCAAACAGTCCGAAAGCGCCGAGCACTTCCCCATCTACTTCGCAGACCTCGTACCCTTCCGATGCGCACTCAAGAAACTCTTGGTATTCCTCACGCTCATTGGGAGCGAAGAACTCAGGACAATTCGCATCGAAAATCCTCGTGCACGCTTGGTTGTCCGAGCTGCAATAAGGCCTGAAGGTAACATTTCTCATTGGTTGATCAATCTTGCGTCTGGCTTACTTGAATCATAAGCAGACCATCTACCGAATGTCTACGTTCACCAATAGCGGCCATGCAGATCACAGATATTCGAATATTTCGAGGGTCTGCTTTCGGCCAAGAGCGATCGTAAACGAATCGCAACGAGGACGTTGCTCCTACGACAAATTTGATCAATCCTTACTGGCGGGTTTTTTCTTCGGTGTCGGGGCGAGATGGACGCGACCGTGTTTGCCTCTGTGCCGTTCGTTCAATTGAGCAACAATCTCCTCCACCGCCTTGGTCACAACGCTGAGACTCCCTTGCCGGCAGCCCTGAATGCAGTTGCTGCCTCCAAAGGCGATCGAATAGCGATGCCAGTTGCCACCTTCCGTGCCGGCCGGAGGCTCTGCTCGCTCAACGGATACCATTTCGTAGGATTGTCGCACTTCTGAGGATTCTTCAGTCATCCCGCCTACTATAGACCTAGTTGGGCTTTGACGTATAGAAATCACATCGCCTTTGGATGGTCTACTTTGATCGAAAACAGCAGATGCGTTCGGTAACAAGCTGAAATTTTTACTTACGTTAATGCAAGAATAACAAATCGCCCTTAACGCTCCGATCCGATTATTACCCGCTCTTCGCGACCGGTGTCAGAACTAGACGGCGAAAATACGAAAATATATCTGACCCCTTATTCTCCTGTGAACGCGCGAAACACCAGATTAAGCCTTCTACTCTGCTCAACATTGGCGCCGAAAACACGCGCAGCACTTGACCCATAATTGCTGCGGGCAACCACAGATCAAACTTGGAGTGCCCATTCTGTGCTCAGCCTCTCCGTTAGAATTCAAGCGGATAGGGCTCAAATATCGTGCAGCATATGAAGTCGCAATCCCGGAGACACTTGGCACGCGAGCCAATCGGGATGAATATTGCCAGACAGCAACGACGCCGTGACCGGATAAGCCTATGGAACCGCAGCAAAATCGCGATCTGAAGCCAGAGTATTTGAGCCTGAATATTGGCGAGATCAATGAATCGATGAATCCGGTCCGGACACCGATTTTTACAGATTTCGATTCTCCCGAATCGGCACGAATGGTTGGCAACCGATATCTAAATGGTTGGCAACCGATATCTAATAGACAATTACGTCGGATCCGGTACGCGCGACGAAATCTACGAAGCCATCGACCAGCAAATTTCCAAGGCCGCGAGACACGAACAACGCATCAGCATTGAATTACTTGCGCTCCGCGAGAATCAGGTGCCGTTGGTGGGTCGATTTGCCAGCCGGTTTGCAGAGCTTGTCAATATTCCACACACCAGCATTGCACGAAGCATTAATTTTTGTGTCGACAACCAGTCGGTTTTTTTCACGATGGAATTGCTCGAAGGCATGTCGTTGCGGTCAATTTTGGACGGAAGCTCGACAGAAGCATTCTCCGAAAACGAAGTCATTGCGGTCATCCGCAGCGTCGCGGATGCACTGACACATATGCATAAACATGGGTTCACACACGGCAATCTTACGCCGGACTCGATTTTTGTTACCCACAACTTGGACGTCAAAATTATCGACTTTGCGTCTGAAGTGTTGAAGCAGTCTTTCGACATTATGGCCAGCCGGCAAACCGGCTCGTCGAAACCACTCAACCCAGTTGAGGATGTGTACGGCCTTGCCGCAATCGCGTATGAGATGCTCGCAGGTGAACCCGCCTATGACGGAATCTCGCGAACACAGGCATGTCTGAAGGGAATTAAACTTCGCCCGGTCGGGCGCTTGTCTCGCCATCGCTGGAAGGCACTGACGCGAGCACTTGCGCTGCGTTTCGACAAAAGAACACCGACAGTCGTGGAGTTTGTCGAGGAATTTGGCGTGACCGGCAATGAGAATTTGCACGTACCCATACCCGACCGTAAAGCCAACTCCAATCGAATGCTTAAACCGCTCGCCGCATTGGTTGCGCTCGGCGCAATCGCCGCCTTTCTGCAGCCAAGTTTCGATGTCATTAGCAATAAACTTTCAGATTGGAGGAATCTGGTCATCGCTCAGGTTTCGCAGGATCCGATAATAGCCGAGCAATCTAATGTTGTTTCTGCACCCGGCAATAACTCTCCTGCCGAAGAAGCGCCTGTCGTTGAGACCGCTGAAGCTCCACCGACGTTAGCTGAGCAGGTCGAGCAGTCATTGGAGGGCGAAATCGCGGAGTATATTGCACAGGACGAAGAAGCAGATCCAATGGTGACGGCTAAAACCGGCGTGGCTGGCACAACCAGCGAAATATCAGACGAACAAACCTTGCAGGCTAGTGCTATTCACTCATCCCTGGAAAACGATGCGTTGCAGGTTAAGACAGAATTCATACAGGCATCGACAGTGTTTTTTGAAGAGGCAACCGACAATGCGAGTATCGATGTAATAGAGGCCGTTGCGATTCCGGCTGCCGCTGCCGAACTTTCCCTTGGTGACATAGTTTTCGACAAACAGTCGCTGACAGTGAACGAAAGTCAAAGTATGGCGGCAGTTTCATTACGTCGAAATGGCGGCACGAATAAAAGTGCGTCAGTCATTTGGTGGACTGGCGAAAACACGGCGCAAACCGATGTCGATTACGCCGAGCTAGGTGTACGTACAGAAATTTTCAGCGCAGGTCAAAAAATCATGACACTCTATATCCCAATCGTTTCTGACTCCGTGATCGAAGGAACCGAGTCTTTTTACGTGTACGCACAGTCTGATCTTGCCCTTAAAAATGAGGTTAGCGTATTGGAAGTGATTGTCGTTGATGACGATGGTTAGTCAGCGTTAAAAAATTTATATCGGGCGCTGACCGCGACAATATCCCTGGCGCATTTCTCCATTGTCGATGACGACAACTAATGAGCGCCAATTTTCTACAAAATGATCGGCGTCTTTTTTCCCCAGCAATTCGACCATGCGCGGATACAAATCACCTTTTAAGAGATCGTATTCGCGACGCGCCTCTTCCCGATACCAGGCGGTCGCATCCTCACTCGCGACATTGGCGAATCCGGCCGCGTCGAAATATTGGCTAAATCCTTCAAGCGTTTCAAGCGCGTAAGTGAGCTCTTCCATCTTGAACCAATAGAGCATGTCCTCTGAGAATTCGCCCGGACTCTTTAACCAATCGTAGGAACTCAAGGTTCCACCGCATTTCAAAACTCGAAATGCCTCGGCAAAAATCTCATTCTTGTTTGGCGTTTGCGTAAAAGCACCGGAGCTAATAACGACGTCAAACGACTCATTGGCAAATGGTAGGTCGCCAGCGTCAACTGCTTGAAAGCCACACCGGCCTGCCAATCCCAAATCATGAGCAGATTGATTCGCTCGCTCGATCAGTGGCGCCTCGAGATCGATTCCGACCACTTGAGCGCCGTGACTTTTCGCCATTTCGAGTGCCGGGCCACCGATTCCACAACCAATATCCAAAATTCGTTTGCCTTGTGTCTCAATACCCGACAACAACTTTGCGACATTACCGGGCCCGCCGGGTGCCATATAACCTTCGCCCCAAATAAGCTCGAGCATTGTCACCATATTGTCGCCATACTCTTCGTCGTGTGTCATTGGCAGGTCCTAATCACTCACTTTGCTTTTACTGTTATTGATTCTACAATATCCTAGGAACCGCAACCCCAGTGATAAATTCTGACTTCGTAGAACAATCCCAAATAAGCGCTTACCGCGCCGACGGTGCTGTGTTGATTAAGGGGTTACTACACGATTGGGTCGACATCATTCGGGCGGGCATCGAACGCAACATGGCCAGCCCTAGCCCGTACGGAGCAGAGAACCTGAAAGACGGTGAGAGTGGTCGATTCTTTGACGACTATTGCAATTGGAACCGCATCCCGGAATTCGAGAAGGTCATTCGAGAATCTGACGTGGGTGCAGTTGCAGCGAAACTAATGGTATCCGACACTGCGCAACTGTTTCATGACCATGTTCTTGTAAAAGAGCCCGGCACCTCTAAACAAACACCGTGGCATCAGGACTCTCCCTACTACTTCGTCGAGGGTGAGCAGACTGTCAGTCTTTGGTGCCCGGTTGATCCGGTCAGCGATGCCACCCTTCGCTGTGTCGCCGGATCCCACCTGTGGCCGAAACCTGTCCTTCCGACGCGGTGGCTTTCGGAGGACAATTTCTATCCAGATGAAGATGCCTACCTACCGGTACCGGATCCCGATGCGGACGGCTTGTCTGTATTGGAATGGGACATGGAACCCGGAGATGCGGTCGCATTTAACTACCGCACCTTACACGGCGCCCGCGGTAACGAGTCCACGTCTCGTCGTCGAGCATTTTCACTGCGCTTTGTCGGTGACGATGCGCGTTACGTGACCCGACCTGGACCAACGTCGCCGCCATTCCCTGGCCACGCAATGCGCGATGGTGAGCGACTAAGAGAGGATTGGTTTCCAACAGTTTTCAGTAGTCGAACTCAATCGAAACTGAAACCAATGGAACGGACTTCCTTCGGCATCCAATCTGTCTTTACTAGCGCTAAAGACTTGCCCTGAGTGGCCGATAAAATGAAGCATGCCCCCTATTTCTAAAATATCCGCATCGGTTCCGGCCATTGATGAACAGGCGATCGCCGCGTTTGTGTCGGAAATGGTCGATTCGGTCGAAAACACCGCGCTGGCCATCATATCTAACTGGGCGGGTCATCCGGTGTGGCAGCGGTCTTACCAAAGCGGCGCTCCAGATCCGAATGAATGCATACCCGCAAACGAAGTATTTGCTGCAGAACCGGCGAAAAGACCATTGGGCCGCGGAAACGTCGCCTACGATTTTCCGCTGAGCTGTATCAACGTCGAAAACTACACGTTTACACTCGTAGTCTACTCGCTTGATCCTCCTAGCCTGACGTCCGTTGAGTTTCAAATTAGCAAGATGCTGAGCTGCATATCGCGTCAAATTGACGTTGACGTCATGTTGTCCACGACGAGCATTGACATATCACGTATTGCCACGGCGCTGCCAGCTAAAACAATAGACCAAAATTCCTCCACACCTGACATAGCTTCCCAATCGCTGCAGAACATTGTCGATCTATGTTTTTCGGAACGTGAACTTGAGTGCGTCGCCACGGTTATCACGGATTGTGGTACAACAACGATTGCGTGCAAAGACTCATTCAACCGCCAATCAATCAACAAATTGGTCACGCTGTTAAAAGAGCCACTCGAGAAAAAGCGCCGAGTAGTCACCGCCCGAATTACGCTAACCAACGGCGACAAATGCCATGTCGTTTGCGCGCCAATCCTGAGCAAGAAACAGACCGTTGATGCTATAGCACTTTTGATCGTCAGAGATTTCGAACCATCGTATTCAAAACTTATTCGTCGATTGGCCAACAAAATTGCCAAGCAAAGACATGCAGAGCCTTCATCAACGAAACTATTAAACAGAATAGAACTCGTTGTGAAAATTTGCGCCACTTTGGAGATTCAACCCACACTTCCACATAGCCTGATTTACTATGACGCAGACAAGATGCACACCATCAACGATGCCTTCGGCTACTCAGGTGGGGACAGTGCGTTGGCTCGATTCAAGAACATTCTGGTCGATAGCGCTGGTGCAAATGACAGCGTTGCGCATATGGGCAGCGATCGGTTTGCGATGTTTTTGCCTGGCGCATCTAGCGATACTGCGGTCGCCAAAGCAACTCAGGTCCTAAAATCCTAAATCAGGAGTCAATCGACGACGGCGCGACATCGATCAATCTATCCGCGAGCGCGGGAGTAGTCGACAACTCTGCCGCCACCAAAGGCGTCAAAGACATGTTAGTTCATGCGGAAGTCACAGCACGGGGTGCTCAAGATCGAGGTGGAAATCAATCGGCGCTTTTCGAAGATATTGATAGCAGTATTATCCAACGGCGCTCGGACGTAGATAAAGTCAGATTTTTACAAATGGCGTTGCTGGAAAATAAATTCGTATTGCATGCGCAGCGTATTGAAGCTATCAACGCCGAGTCGGGACAAAAATTCGAACTACTTGCAAGACTCGACGGTAATGGCAATTCGGACACCAGTCCAGCGTAATTCCTCTCTGCCGCTGAACGCTATCAACTAATGGCCGCACTGGACCGCTGGGTCATCAACTCAGCCCTTGCGAGTCTCGCGGGCGCAGAGAACACACTCGAAATTAGCCTGGCGACTTTCTGTATCAATGTCTCCGCTCAATCATTGCGAGACGATTCATTTGTGGATTTTATTGAAGCGCGCATTGCTGAGAGCGGTGTTCCACCGGATACCCTGTGTTTTGAGATAACTGAGACGTCGCTCGTGCGACACATTGAGCGAGCTCAGAGGTTCGTTCAGCGATTTCAGCGACTCGGCTGTCAGGTCGCATTGGACGACTTTGGGACCGGATATAGTTCGTTCGCGTACTTGAAAACATTGCCGGTCAACTACTTGAAAATTGACGGGTCATTCGTGCGGGATATTCTCGGAAACGACTTATCAAAGGCGATTGTCAATGCAGTGGTCAACATCGCTGACGTTATCGGTGCGCAAACAGTGGCAGCGCACGTTGAAAGCGAAATGGTACAAGCTTGACTGAAAAGGGCCGGCGTGCATTTTGTTCAGGGTTTCGTTGTGCATCGACCTGAGCCATTAGCGGCCGTGCTCGACAGTATGGATGGATTATCTGGAATCTTTGATAGTGACAGCGAAAGCATAGACCTAAGATTAAGTTCGACAGATCAAAGCGCTACTTCATAACGAGTCAATGCACTGTATTTACTGCTATTGGCAATAAGCCCGCAGCAATGAGCGGTTCGGACGGCTAGGCAGCGTCGCTGCGCTTCTCCCGAATCGCTTCTATGCCACTTTGCAAAGTCGTGCAAAACTGATCCACGTCCGACATTTCCATGATCGTTGAGCAAACACCCAGCATTCCGGGCGACATCCAATAACCATTTTGCACCATGTATCGGTGCATGCCGCTGCTGCGATAGACCGCTCCACGGGCTGACGCGTCGTTGAGATCTGATTCGGCGAAAGTAATTGAAAATATCGAATATTGGCCGTGTATCTGTCCGTCTGCATCGGTCAACTTGAGCACTTCCGCACATCCACGTCGAAAAGCGTCACCCAATCCGTTCAAATGAGAAAATGCCTCGGCATCCATCATATTCATCGACGCAAATCCCGCCGCCATCGAAACTGGATTCGCGTTGTAGGTGCCACCGTGCGGCAATTTCGCCTTGCCCTCGCCCACCTCGAACACAGACATGACGTCAGCGGAACCCGCGACTGCGCCAACCGGGAATCCGCCACCAATGATTTTTCCAAGTGTCGTCAGGTGTGGCTTTAGTCCGCGACCACCCTGAGTGCCATCAAGCCCGGCACGAAATGCGATGACTTCGTCGGCAATAAAAAGCGAACCTCTCGATTCACAGAACTCGCTAACCATCGCAAAGAATTCGTCTGTGTAAGGTATACGTGCCATCAATGCGCCAATCGGATCGACCAGAACACCTGCGAGTTCACTCGAATGCTCCTCGAGAATTCGACGTGCAGCAGCGACGTCATCGAAAGGAATCACCACGACATTATCCAGAACACCCTGCGGTGTTCCCTCCGAATACGCTTGTGATTGTGGATCGCCCTCGCTCAAATTTGTGGGCTGGACGCCAAGACTCACTTCTGCGAAATCATAAGAGCCGTGATAGGCGTTTTCACATTTGGCTATCTTCGGGCGGCCCGTATAGGCGCGTGCGGCTTTGATCGCTTTCATCACAGCCTCGGACCCTGAGTTCATGAATCTGATTTTGTCGAAATTGTCGACGCGACCACAGATTAAATCGGCAAGCGCAAATTCGACCTCACTTCCGAACGAATACCCCGTACCCTTTTTTATTTGTTTAACCGCAGCTTCAACTAGCGTTGGATGTGCGTGTCCATGCAGCATCGCCGTGTAGTTGTTATTGAAATCGAACAGGCGATTGCCGTCCACATCTGTAATGTACTTCCCTTCAGCCGAGCGTACATAGATCGAATACGGCGCAATGCGAATGGTACTGCGTGAACCGCCATCCGTGAGAACACTTTGAGCTTCTGCAAACAGTGCTGCAGACCGGGAATCAGTGTTGGGATACTCCATTTCCATTCCTTAGTGCGTTAAATCGATTCGGTACTCACTTCGTTGTCTGGCATTATGAACCTTCATCAGCAACTGAGCCAAATATCTTGCTAAAACAGAGCGCCTTTTTTGATTTTCTCAATCGGCGTCCAGACACAGGCTTCGCACAATTTGTACAACAACACGTCGAAGACGAGCAGTACATAGACTGGAATGGATTCGTTCTCCCGCACGACTACGGCGATGGCGACGCCGAACGAGAATATTCTGCCATTCGCGAAAGCTGTGCTTTATGCGACGTATCTCCAATGCGAAAAATACGCGTAAGCGGTCTCGATGCCGGTCGATTCTTTGATCATTTGCTCACCCGGCCGGTGAGCAACTTACCCGTGATGCGCGGCACGTATGTCATTTTCTGCAACGACGATGGCAGTCTTAAGGATGACGCCATATTGTACAAATACGCTGATAACGACTACCTACTAATGCCGTCCGACGTCGACCATTCACCGTATTTCGATAGTGTGCGTAAGCGATTTGACCTTGGCAATGTGTCGTTTACGGAATGCACAAATGATTGGGTGGGGCTGGCGATTCAGGGTCCGCGCTCAGCCGGTGCACTACACGCCATGGGCTTCGCTGGCATCGAACAGTTGGCACCGTTCTTTGTTCTTGATTTTAAGCTCGATACGGGCATAGTGAAAATATCGCGCATGGGCTTCACGGCCGATCTTGGCTACGAAATGTGGTTCGCGCTGGGCCTAGCCGATAGCGTGCTGAAGAAAGTTAGAGCAGCGCGCGCAGAAATGGGCATTGAGCTACCAGGCTATGGCTTGGATGCACTGCAAGTCTGTCGAATCGAAGGCGGTTTCATCGTTGCCGGTTGGGATTGCGCAACTGAAATCGATCCGCAACCGGGCTTTGAGCGATCCCCTTTCGAACTTGGCCTCGGCTGGCTGGTTAATTTGGACGCGAGCGAGTTCGTTGGGCGATACGCACTGCAAGAAGAAAAGAATAACGGTTCGAGGTTTACATTGCGTAGCGTTGCTATTGATCAAAAATGCTCGCCAGTTGATGGCTGCAGCATTTTTGATGCCGCCGATCCGAAAGGCGATCCGATTGGAATCGTCACGTGCTCAAGTTGGTCGTGGGGAATGCAGCAGCTAATTGGCAACGCGTCGATTAAGACAGAACGTACCGGCACCAAAAACGCCAGTTTAGTCGTGGACGGCGAGCGCATTCCCGTACTACTTAGTCAGGGGCCGTTAGTCGATTTCCCGAGACGCAACCAAGTACCCCGCGCCACTCGAAATCTAGACACGCGACATTGAAAACGAAGACCGCTAACTTAGAATGCCAAATCCTTCTGTATTAACGTCCACTTACCGTCAACGACCTGCGAAAGGTAGATCGAGTCGACCGCTTGATGCTTCTCGGCTGAAAACGATATGGTTGGGCCACCGAATGGGTCTGCGTACGCACTGATCTTCTCCATCTCCGCCAACATTTTTGCGGTCGTTAAATCACGCCCAGCACGCTCCATCGCCTTGATCATCAGGTCCGTAGTCAACCAAGCGACTTGCGACTGGAGATTTGGTATTTCGCCATAGGCCGCCTCATATCGGGCATACCAATCACGTCGCCAGGCACCGATTTCTGAATCTTCTTCGAGGTCCGATACGACAAGGGGCCCTGCCGAAAAAAGTCCTTCCATGCCGCCGTCGGCGGCTTTCGCGACCAAGGGATCAAGCATCACCATGTTGCCGATGATGTATTTTTCCCATCCAGCATTGCGCACTGCTGTGTACAGCGCAATGGTGTCAGTCGTGATCGTACCGATAAATAATAGTTCGCAGTCAGAGTTCTTAATCCGTGTTGCGGTGCCGACGAAATCTGTTTCCGTGACCTTATGCCGGCCCAAGTAAACTGATTCCAGACCGAGCTCTTCTACTGCTTGTTCGTAACCGACTTCAACTTCATGCCCGTAATCAGTCGCCTGTGTTTGCAGACACACTTTCTTGACGCCGTATGTTTTCACCATGTAACGAATACCGCCACGACCTTGATCGCGATAACTGACGTAATAAGCGAACTTCATCGGATGCAGGGGTTCGTACATCGTAATGCCGGCGGTGACCGGGAATAAATTGGCGACGCCCTTCCTAATTTGTCGCGGCATATTCGCGTTGTTTGCCGGCGTTCCCATATTCCCCAGCATGACGAAAACCCGATCACGATTGAGCAATTTGTTCGCCGCCTTGACTGATACCGGAACTTGATATTGACCGTCTTCAACGATCAATTCGATTTTTCGACCGTGTATTCCCCCGGCAGCGTTGGCCTCATCAATTCGCATTCTGGAGCCGAATGTTGTTGGGACACCCCAATTCGCCGTCGCACCGGACAGATCCGTGATCTGACCAACCTTGATCGTATCGGCGGTTATTCCCTGCTCAGCGGCAAACACGCCGGGTGCTAACAAACCCATTAAAACCAGTGACATCAATCGTTGCATGCTTTTTTCCTCACTATCGACCTGCGTACATGTCTTCGATCAGACCATTATACTTATTACTTACATAACTGCGCTTCAACTTCATCGTCGGCGTTAACTCTTCGTCTTCTGCGGTGAGCAACACATCAATCAACTTGAATCGCTTGATCTGCTCAACACTCGAAAATTGCGTGTTGATTGACTTAATCTCATCGCCGATTAATTGGACAACCTCCGGGCGCGAGCACAACGAGCGATAATCCGTAAACGGGATCGAGTTGGTTTGCGCATAATGCTCAACATTTTCTTTGTCTATCATAATTAAACATGACAAATACTTACGCTTATCCCCAATCACCACGGCATCCGACACGTACGGTGAAAATTTAAGCTCGTTTTCGAACTGCGACGGCGTAATGTTTTTGCCCCCGGCCGTAATGATGATGTCCTTGATTCTATCCGTGATGTGCAACTGACCATCATTATCGATATTGCCAACGTCACCCGTATGCAACCAATCGTTGATAATGGTACTTGCTGTCTTGTCTGGCTGATTCAAGTAACCATCAAACTGGAAGTCGTGACGAATTAGAATTTCGCCATTGTCGTCGATCTTCACATCAATGTGCGGAATGGGCTCCCCAACCGTACCCTGACGCAATCTCGCCTGACGCGTTGTAGTGACCACACCAGTTTCTGTTTGACCGTAGACCTCTGTCACTGGTAATCCTATAACTAAATACCACTTCAGCAATGATTTAGAGATTGGTGCCGCGCCCGTTCCCAAATAACGCGCTCGATTGAGGCCTAACAGTTCCTTGATATTATTGAAGGCAATAAAGTTCGCGAGACGATAGCAAAGTTCGTCGACAATGCTAGGGCTTTCTCCAGCCAATAATTTTTCCGCGCGCGGCGTCGCCATGCGAATCGACAATCCGTACATAGCTTGACCCATCCAGGTTGCATCCGACATCGAGGTTGAAATTCTGGAGTAAAACTTCTCCCATACCCTCGGCACGGCGAATACCATCGTCGGCGACAATTCTTGAAAATCGCGCGCGACCGTTTCGGGACTTTCAGCGAAGTTAGTTTTGTTGCCGAACGCAATCGGCAAGCACAGGGAGAACACGCGCTCAGCAATGTGACATAGCGGCAGGTAAGTCAAAATCTCGTCGTGCTCGGTTATTTCCAAATCTGGTGCAATCGATGTTTGGAACATCAAATAACGCTGCGAGATCATTGAGCCTTTAGGATTTCCCGTTGTTCCTGATGTGTAGATGAGAATTGCGAGATCGCCCGGCTTGCCCTGCTCGACTAAGCCCTCGACGAGCCCTTCATTTTTGGCCGCATGCGCTTGGCCCATTGCGTAGAGCGTATCGATGGGAATCACTTTGTCGTGCTTAAGGTCCCGCAGTCCTTTCCAGTCAAAAACAATGACATTGTCAACGTTCGGCAGAGTGGCTTCAGTTTCGAGGTATTTATCGAGCTGCTCTTCATCTTCAACGAACAAAAAGCGGCAATTTGAATCATCGAGCGCATAGGCTGCCTGATTCGACTGATAGGTCGGGTAAACACCGTTAACGACACCGCCCGCCATCATGATGCCCAGATCGGCAAAAACCCACTCTTTACAATCTTCGCTGTGAATCGAAACGACATCACCAGGCTTTAATCCGAGCGCCAACAAGCCGTGGGCGATTTCGAGCGCGTATCGGCGGTAATCATTCCAGCTATACGATTGCCAAATGCCGAAGTCTTTTTCACGCATGGCAGTTTGTTCGCCACGCTCATGTGACTTTTGAAGAAACAGTTTCGGCATCGTGTCGCAACCATCGACCATCCATGCTCGATCATTTCCCTGCGCGCCATTGTGTTTACCGATAGTCATTCGCATCAACGCCAAGTTTTCTTCTTTTTCCAGCGTCGTAGACCACGAGCGCCTTCATCTTTTTTGCCTAAGTAAAATTCTTTGATGTCATCACTTTTAAGAAGCGTCTCGCTATCGTCATCCATGACCATACCTCCGACCTCCATCACGTAGCCTCGAGTCGAGACTTGAAGCGCCAAATTGGCATTTTGTTCGACCAATAATATAGCAATATTTTGCTCGCGATTGAGTCGGCAGATAATGTCGAATATTTCTGCAACAAGCACCGGCGACAGTCCGAGCGACGGCTCATCCAGCAACAGCAACTTTGGACGTGACATGAACCCTCTGCCAATGGCCAACATCTGTTGTTGCCCCCCAGACAGATACGCAGCCATCTGTCTCGTTACCTCGCGCAATGCCGGGAAATATCCGTATACGGTCTCGATGTCATCGGCTACCGCGTCGCTGTCCTTGCGAAAATAGGCGCCCATCATTAAGTTCTCTTCGACTGTCAGCAGTGGAAACACCTCGCGACCTTCCGGGACATGGGCGATTCCCTGTCGCGCGACCCAATCCGGGTCCCTGCATTGAATCTCTTTGCCGCCGTAGATGACCTGGCCTTTGCGACAATCAAGCGCGCCGCTTGCCGTCTTTAGCAACGTTGTTTTGCCCGCGCCGTTGGCGCCAAGCACTGCCACAATCTCTCGCTCATTGACCGTCAAACTAACGCCGCGAATAGCCATCACGGGACCGTAGTAGGTTTCGACGTTACGAATATCCAGAAGCGGTTCAGTCATGCCGCCGTTCCCAAATAAGCCTGCTGAACTGCTGCGTCATTGCGCACCTCTTCAGGTGTTCCTAGTGAAAGGAACTTGCCGTTGTTAATCGCCAGTACGCGATCAGCGACACGACCGACCAGGCCCATATCGTGCTCGACCATAACGATCGTTACGCCAAGGTCATGTTTGATATCGTTGAGCCAAAAGGAAACATCGTCCGTCTCCTCCTGATTCAGTCCAGATGCCGGTTCATCAAGGAGCAATAATGTCGGTTCGGCGCACAATGCACGCGCAAGTTCGACATTTTTGCGAGCACCGTAAGGCAAATCAGAGATGAGCTGGTCGCGATAGTGCGCGATCTCCATCAAGTCGATCACATCCTCAACCTTACGCCGATGCTCACGCTCTCTAGCTCTGCTCCCGGCGAAAAATACGAAATCTCGTAGAATATTTTTCGACATCCGACAGTGCCGGCCGACGAGGAGATTCTGTAAGACCGTCGCTTGCTCGAAGAGATCGATGTTCTGAAACGTTCTGGCAATTCCGGTGTCAATTACGCGATGTGGCGCGACGTCTAGTAGATTCGTTTCTCCATAGTGAATAGATCCGGCCGACGGCTCATATATCCTGCTGATCAAATTAAAGATCGTGCTTTTTCCGGCGCCGTTAGGGCCGATAATCGCAAAGGTCTCGCCCTGCTCAACTTCGAATGACACATCATCGACTGCCTTCACGCCGCCGAATTCAATCGCAAGGTTTTTGACGACGAGCGAACTCAACGCATTCGTTCCGTTTTCAAATAGCTTTTTTGGCGTATAAAGGACGCTTTTCGGTAGTAGGGAAACGTTTCGAAGAAGTGGAGTAACTTGCGCCAACGTCCACTGATGCCATCCGGCTCGAATACGACGAAAATGACAATGATGACACCGAACAACATGGGTTCGAGCCCAGCTTGCTGACTGATTTCGTCAGGCAACACATCTCGCAATATGCTTAGTGCTACCGGGAGCAGCGAGACGAAAATAGCCCCGAATATCGCACCCAATATACTGCCAAGACCACCCACCACAATCATTAGTAGCAGCTTTAACGACTCCAATACGCCGAACGTCTCGGGCGAGAGATACAACAGATGGTGTGCGAGCAATACGCCGGCAACGCCCGTCACAGCAGCGCTAATCCCGAATGACTGAATCTTGACCCATTCGATGTTGACACCGAGACTTCGGGCCGACAATTCGGAGTCGCGCACCGCAAGGAAAGCCCGGCCACTCGGGCTGCGCAACAAGTTTGCAGTGCCCCATAGAACAAATAAGGTAACGCCTAAGTCGAGATAGTACTGCTGCCACATCTCTACAAAATAAATACCAAAAATTTCTAATTCTGGGACCGCAAATCCAGCGTAGCCGCCCGTGACGTCAGTCCATTCACCGATTAACGTTTCAACGATAATCAAGAAAGCGAGGGTTGCGACCGCTAGGTAGAAACCATGCATTTTCGAAGCCGAACGGCCAAGCAACATGCCCACTAAGCCGCTGAATAACGCCGTAGCAGGGAGAGACACAAAAAACGGAAGCCCCATCGACATCAAAATCGAATGGCAGTAGGCGCCAATTCCCAGAAACGCAGCGTGACCAAATGAAACCTGGCCCGTAAATCCGGTCAGAATCATGAGGCCGACGCCCGCCACAACATAGACCAACAACAGTCCCAATTCCGACAAGTAATAAACGTCGAGATACAACGGAGCCGTTAACATCGCCAGGACGAGCAACGTCACACGAATATACTGGCCGGTCTTCGACAAGATGTTGATGTCCTGGTTGTAGCTGGTTTTAAAAATAACCTGCATGGCTAGTGGTCCACCAAGGTAGATTTAATGGGTTCAGAGCCACCCAGATGATCCAAGACAAGGCACAGTCCGCGGTGTTGCGCCTCTTGGCAAGGACTAGCCATTGCCGGCGAGACGCGCCTAGCGGCCAACTGCTTCACAATTTCGCTGAACCCATCAAATCTACCTTGGTGGGCCATTAGACTTTCTTCTTATAGGTTTGCACGATCAAACCTTCCGGACGAATGAACAACACGACCAACATGACGATGTAGGCGGATACCCCTTTAATCGATGGAAAAAAGTAGTCTGCAAAGGGCTCGATGACGCCAATCAGCAGGCATCCCAGCAAGGTGCCTGGAATCGAGCCAAAGCCGCCGACGATGGCGCCCGCCAATGCCTTGATGCCGATAAATCCTGTGTTGGTGTCTAACTGCGTAATCGGCGCCATGAAGGCACCGGCAATTGTAGCGATAGCCGCCGCAAGCGCCCAAACCAGCGACACCTGACGTCTAACCGGTATACCCATGTAGTAAGCGGCAAGCTGGTTTTGCGCCGATGCCTGCATCGCAATACCCAATCGACTGCGCGAGAAGAATAAATACAGCGCGGTACACAAAACGACCGTCGCCGCGATGATGGCCAATCGTTCCGCCCCGATAGTCACATTCGCAATCGTCACCTCGTTGTCGAATGGTGTATCAATTGAGACCGGATTCCATCCCCAGATCATGCCGGCTGCCGATCGCAGGATGAATCCGAATGCGACGGTGAGAATAAATACGCTTGCCTGCGACTGGCCAATGATGCGGCGCATGATTAGGGCATCGACCAAAAATCCTGCAGCACCCATTGCAATACAGGCGCAGAGCAGAGATGGCCAAAAGCCAAGACCGAAAGACTCAGAAAAGGTGAGCACGGCGAAACCGCCGAACATCATGAAGTCGCCGTGGGCGAAGTTGACAACTTCGGTCGCTTTATAGATGAGCACGAAGCCGAGCGCGACTAAGCCGTAAGCACATCCCTGCGAAATACCAATTAAGGTCAATCGAAAGACATCATCGATTGGTAACATGCAATCCCCTTGAACGGCGGCGCGCTCTTATTGGTTATTGCACCGCGTGGAAGATATTACCGCAAAATTAACGTTATACGTCGAAGAAAAGATTGCGTAGCGTCAATTTTCAACTAACGACGACCACATTTGACCTCGAGGTGAGCGAAGTCCTGGGTATAAGCGGGGGCAACCGATGCCTAGCGTCCAACCAAACCCTTCGTTGATTGTTTGTCATCATCAACTTCTGGCCCAATCCGTAACCACTCTCCGACTTTGACTTCGCCATTGATGTGGTACGAAGGTCGTACCGACCATCGATAGGATTTACAGGCTTCAAGTTCGTAGGCAAGCGTATGAAAAGGGTCGGCTATTTCCTTTTCGTAATACGCGAGCTGCCGATTGTCGAATATTTCGATATCGTAGAATGTATTCGACTCATCGATCGATTCAGCCCATTCGCCGTACGCCGCGTCTTTTTCGATCACAAGATCCCATGCCAATGTTGGCATCGTAGAGTCAGTGACCATCTTCAGTTTGTTTTTTCAATCACGCTTTGCTGAATCTGTTTTTGTTGCTTGAAACTCATGGCTCAGCATCACTTTATCTAAAACATCCGAAGCAATTTCTCGCCAGAGGTAATAACGCGCGAAGTTGGTATAACTTCTCCAGAGTGCGTTGTCATTCTCAGTCCACGCACTCAAGTCATCGCGATCATGATACTGAACGACTGTTTCATAGAGATCGCGCCCGTCGCTGACGCACCGCAACGCACCGGTTGCGGTCGTCGTGATAATGGCATCTTTGCCCTGCACATCGATGGTCAAGTCATCGAGACTTACGTAAAGAATTACATCCGTATCCTCTGAGATCTCGACAGTCGGCGCGAACAAGTGCGAATCGATGTGCGGCAATTTACGGATATTCCAGAATGCATCCAATGCCAAGCCATCGCTCCGCAGAGGCGGACTGTCCTGACTCACCAGTTCCTTTGTTAAAGCGTCTCAAAATTCTTGAATTTGGCGTTTTGTGACGCCGGCAATGCCACCATAGATCGCACCTAATGTGCCCAGCACAGGAATGGGAATGTTGACCGGCACGCCGCCGATATCCTTTGAAATGTTGCCAATCCGGGACCCTTCGCTCATGCCCCCCAGGAGGCCTGCCGTGTCCTTATCGAAGCTGCCTGTTACCGATTCGCCTGACGGACGTTGACCGGCAATAACCACAACCTTCTTAATCGAAGACCGAATGGTTTCCGACATGTGACGGCCAATCTCCTTTGTCTCGGTCACACCTGATGGCGGGGGTGGTACCGATCCACTCTCTTGGGCGACTGCTGCATTTGCAATTACGATCGACGCGACGATCGTGGTGCGAAAAAAATATTTTGAAAATTTGTCCATGCGACCTCGCCTGTATGAATTGCTCACCGATATGGTCATTGGATAGCGTCAACGTCAAAAAGGTTCAATGACATGCTTGCGCCGCGATGGATCATTGGCATCGAGCGGCTAATTTACAGCGCTGCGTCAAAACACCCAAGCATCCACCCAGGTCGTTTCGCCCGTCGAAAAGCCGAGCTCTAACAAACGATTCTCGAGATCACGCATGTGCGCTGCGCCGTATAATATGGCAATACTGCGCTTGCTATCGTCGAGTTCGCCGCGCAGTACCTCGATGGCGCGTTCGTTGCGTGCTCCGATGATTGCCGATGCTGAATCTTCACCAAACATACCGTTAAACCTGTCGAGATCTGCAAAATCATGCGCGAGCATCACTTTCAGTGGGTTGTCGCTATCGGTATTGAGCGCCGCTGACATCGATTTAATTCCCCAGAGCCCGAGTGGATCCCGATTCATCTCGTGATGTGCCGCGAAAAATGCCTGCCAAAAGTATGAATACAAGGACTCGCCACGCTCGTCCATGCTAGCCGACATTTCGTCAGGCGTAAGATCAGCATGTACGAAATTTGGCTGCATGTAATTCACTTCTTCCAATTGATAGGCCAACCCGAGCATTGTCCGTATGCCCCGTTGGAGGCTCGAGATTGCAGATTTTGATTTTGTTTCGGGCGTTATGACGGTGCCTTCGGGCGCGACTAACTCATACAACACTGACTCGTAGTTTTCGAATCGTTGATTGAGTTCGGCGTAATAGTCAGCGTCCCCAACATGAATGGCGCCGACCAGATCGACGCGTAAATCGTCCGCGCCATCTTTGGCCGTGTAAGAAACGATCGCCACCTGTAACGCTCGAGGTTGATTAAGTTCGTCACTGTCAATCCGTGAGAAATTTGTGGCAGTCGTATCATCCGCCAACACCAGTGCTGGCAGCAACAACGACAATAGAACTAGGTGACGAAAGGCGCGCAAATTATATACTCCAGAAAGCCTTAGCCTTTGTGTTCTATTACTTCGTAAACCCGAATACTCGAAATAAACGGATTACTTGCGGCCATTTTCTCAGCATCCTCAAGATTTTCAGCATTTGTGACGGACAGCCCGGTAATTGAGTCAGCACCCCAGGGTAAATCTGCCGTGCCCTCTTTCGAGATTTCCTTACCGCCTCTAAAACCTATGTTTTCAACGGTACTGTCTTTGATCGATTCGAACCATTGACCCCAGACTTCCATTATTTCTGGAGTCGGTTTCTCGAAACCAATGTGCACACAAACAAATTTATTCACGGAAATCTACTTACTCGTTCAATTGCATTGGTGACACTTGAATATCGATCTTAGATCTTCCCGCGATGTGCCACATCCTAATTCGCGTTCTCTAGAATAATTAAACCTGCTGCCGTGTTCGATGCTGGAACATGGTAGTGACGATAAATTTCATTAACATCGTCATTCATAGCGCCACGCATGACCATCCACATGACCATTTCTATTCCTTCTGCCCCCGCCTCCTGAATGTAACGCTTGTGCGAAATGGCCGCCAGTGAATCCGGATCGTGGCTAAGTTTGTCTAGAAAATTATGATCAAATTCCTGATTGATCATTCCGGCGCGTTCTCCTGCGAGTTGATGTGACATTCCGCCAGTGCCAAAAATAACCACTTTAATATCATCATCATAAGCATAAAGTGCGCGCCTGATCGCCTTACCAAGTTTGTAACAGCGTAATCCGGTTGGCGGTGGGTACTGAATGACGTTGACACCCAAAGGAACGACCTGACATGGCCATTCACTGGGTTGGTCGCACATAATCGATAATGGCACCGTCAAGCCGTGATCAACGGGCATCTTGTTTGCGATCGTCATGTCGAATTCGTCGAGTATCAGCGACTCGGCGAGGTGCCATGCCAATTTTGAATCGCCTTTGACGACGGGCACTTGGCGCGGTCCATAACCTTCATCAGCGGGTTGAAATTCATCCGCCACACCGACCAGGAATGTCGGAATCAATTCCAGGGAGAACGCGGAGGCATGGTCGTTGTAAACAATGATCGCGACGTCGGGGGCAGTTTCTTGCATCCACTCGCGTGCGGGTGCATAGCCGTCAAACAGTGGCTTCCAGTACGGGTCCTCCGTCTTACCGTTGTCGATCGCGGCCCCGATCGCCGGGACATGGGATGTCCCTATTCCGCCTACAATTCTAGCCACCGTCTTTATCCAATACGTTTGGGCCACGACGCGGATGCCCATGTGCATCTTTGCCACCGGTCAACATGACTTCCTTGAACTCATCTTCCGTCATGTCACACATCGCGCCGCCCATTGCCTGCATTGATATTCGATCAAAGGCCGCAATTTTGAAGGTGTAATAGACATTGCCGCCGAGCTTTAAAAGCCCCAGCCAGTCACGATCCAAAACGGCGTGGCGTTGTTCCAGTGTCAGTGGATAGCGTTCGAGGTAAGCAGCTTCATCTTCTCTAAACGCATCGCGGTTGACCTGCTCGTTCAACGACATGCAGAACATATTCAGTTGATAACCCTTGCGGGAATGTTCTTTATCCAGCACATAGGTGCCGGGTATGTCGCTAAAATCGGGTGCTTTACTCATCAATTCGATCCTCAAAGTAAAAGACAACAATCCCTGGTGTGTTGACGCTCAACAAAAGGTCAATTCTCGAGATCATCGCTCGAATCCAAATATTCCAGACCGGCATCTCTTAATCTTGGCCGCATGTCATACATGTCGAGCCCTAGCTCGCCCGTGGATAATCGCTCACGTTTTGATTCTTCATTCACCATACGTTCTTCCGCGAGATCTGCTACGTCCTCAACTGCGGCGCGTGGGACAACACAGACACCATCATCGTCCGCCACAATTGCATCGCCAGGCACAACGTCCGCACCGGCACAAACAATTGGAACGTTTACTGCGCCCAGAGTTTCCTTAACTGTTCCCTGGGCGGATACCACACGCGACCAAGCGGGAAAATCCATTTCTTGCAAATCACGTACATCCCGAACGCCCGCATCGATGATTAACGCCTGCACACCTCGAGATTGGCAAGAGGTGGCCAGCAAATCACCAAACATTCCATCTGTATCATCGGCGGACACGCCAACAACCAAAATGTCACCGGGTTGGCATAGTTCAATGGCAACATGAATCATCCAATTGTCGCCTGGGTGCGCGAGTGCCGTTACGGCGCTACCGGCGATGCGCTTGCCGGCGTAAATCGGGCGCATGTACGGGTTCATCAGGCCAACTCTACCCTGCGCTTCATGCACAGTTGCAACACCGTAATTTGCAAGTCGAGCAAGTTGCACCGTATCTGCGCGCTCGATATTTCTAATCGCTACTGTTCTCATTCCTACCCGTCCTTAAAATCCGAATAAATTGGCTGGGTTATCGACTAGCACTTTTTGCTGAATGTCCGCGTCCGGAATCATGAGTGGGATAATATCCACCAGGTCTGCATCATTCGGCATTATCTTTACATTTGGGTGTGGCCAATCGGTGCCCCATATGCAGCGATCCGGCGCAGCCGCTACGCAAGCAGCACCAAATGGAACTGCGTCTGTAAACGGAGGACCTGCGGCTGAAATTCTTTCTGACCCGGAGACTTTGACCCATAACCCATCGCTTTCACGTAGTTTTTTCAGGAGCGCTTTAAAGGGTTCCTGTGACACGCCTTCAGATACAGGCACGCGCCCCATATGATCGATAACAACTGGGAGCGGAATATCATCAATAACCGTTTCGTATTCAAGCAAATTCTTGGCGTCAAAGTGCAACTCGACGTGCCAAGGCAGATCTCGCACTCGATCAATGATTCGCCACATCTTATCCAAATCAGGCGCGCCACCAAGATGCTTGACGAAATTGAAGCGTACGCCGCGAATCCCGCCCTCATGCAATCTAGCGAATTCATCAGCCGAAAAATCATCCGCGGCGTTACACACCCCGCGGTAATTGCCGCCGCTATCAGCGATCGCATCCAGCATCGCGCGATTGTCCACTCCATGACAGCTCGCCTGCACGATAACCGCACGATCAATCCCGAGAGTCTCATGAAGCTTTCTCAAACTCGCCTTTGGCGAATCGGGCGGCGTATATTTTCGGTTGCTCGAAAAAGGAAACACGTCTGCCGGCCCAAAGACGTGACAATGCGTGTCGCATGAACCGGGCGGCGCGTTAAAAGTTGGAGTGCGGGTATCTGGATCGGGCGCAGCAATCGTTTTCATACGCCATACTCGCTTGGAACGAACACAACGCCGCGCATCAGGATTCTCGCCGTGCGGACGACGCCCGCACTTTTGATCATTTGTTCCGGCGGTGCCTCCGCATCAACCACGAGTCGAACTCGCAATGATCCAGAGGGGTGCTCGACATCCATCGTTTTTTCCGCACCATCAGGGACACTGGCAAGATCACTAGCGATCGAGCCTGGCAGCAAACACGCAGTTGCCACACTTACCGCGCCCAAAACGCCAATAGATTTGTGGCAGTTATATGGGATAAAGGTACGCGTCGCGACAACACCACCCAATTTAGGCTCCGAGATCAGACACATTTTTGGCACGGTTTTATCTGTCACGTTACCCAGGTTCATCTTCGAACCAATGAGTCCGCGAACATTTTCCAGTCGATTTTTCAACTCGGTGTTCGTGTCGAGTTCGTCGGGACTCTCCTGGCCCGTCACGCCGAAATCGGATGCTTTCAATAGTACTACTGGCATCCCATTGTCGATGCAAGTAACGACAACCCCATCAACTTCGTCCTGTTGACTGCCGGTTGGTAACAAGGCACCCGTTGCGGAGCCAGCGACGTCGAGAAAATTGCAGGTAATTGCTGCAGCGCTACCGAGCACACCATCAATTTTTGTCTCGCCGGCATACTCGACAACACCACCGGGAGTTGGGACGAGCAATTCACAGGAATTGCCACTGTTCTCCATATGGACTCGAATTCGAGTTGTGCCGTCCGTTGCGACGACCATTTCTTCATCAATTGCGAACGCGCCGACGCCCGATAAAATATTGCCGCAATTTTGTGCAGCGCTGATAGTTTGTGAGTCAGCCGCGACTTGCAGGAACAAATAGTCCACATCCGCATCCTGCCGCGTGGACGGGCGAACAATGGCAATCTTGTTGGTCAATGGGTGTCCGCCACCAACGCCGTCGACCTGCAGAGCATCAGGTCCACCGATAACGCTCAATAAAACACGCTCTCTGGCCTGGGGCTCTTGCGGCAGATCCACTTCGCAAAAAAAGTAGCCGCGCGAGGTTCCACCTCTGATGATCGAGCAGTTGATAGCTGTTTGCGACAGATTCATAGTGTCCGTTTTCCCGCTGCATTTCTCAAAAGCACCCATGCGCACTCGAATGATACGCTGCCCGGGAGTCTAACTTTTATTGCGATGTTAGAAAATCTCATTTCAAACTGAACCCGCCGCTCAGCGCTGCTATGCTGCTGCATTAACGATTATGCCGACTACGCGAGTTTTTCACGATGATAATAGACTGTCACGGTCACTACACCACAGCGCCGGCAGAACTGGGGGAGTATCGAGATGCACAACAAGCCGCGCTTGCGGGTGATCCAGAGCATGTCGGCAGCAAGGGCACCATCAATATCAGCGACAATCAGTTGCGCGAAAGTCTCGAAGTCGCCCAATTGAAACTACAGCGTGAGCGCGGGACCGATGTCACTATTTTTTCTCCCCGAGCAAGCTGGATGGGCCACCATATTGGTAACGCCGCGACCAGTAAATTTTGGACCGAACATTGCAATGAGTTGATCTACCGAATTACACAACTCTATCCGGACAATTTCGTCGGTGCCTGCCAGCTTCCACAATCCCCTGGTACAAATTTGGCAAACTCTATCATCGAGCTAGAACGTTGCGTTGAGCAATACAATTTCGTCGGCTGCAATCTTAATCTCGACCCGTCGGGAGGGTTTTGGAGCTCACCGCCGCTGGGGGATCGTTACTGGTATCCCATCTACGAAAAAATGGTTGAACTTGACGTGCCCGCCATGATTCATGTGAGTGCCTCATGCAATGAATGCTTTCACGCTACTGGCGCGCATTATCTAAATGCCGATACGACTGCATTTATGCAACTCATGACGTCGCAAGTCACCAAAGATTTTCCGACGATAAAATTCATCATTCCTCATGGCGGCGGAGCAGTGCCCTATCACTGGGGTCGCTTTCGCGGGCTGGCAGACATGATGAAATTGCCGCCGCTCGACGAACTGCTAATGAACAACGTGTATTTTGACACTTGCGTTTATCATCAGCCGGGAATAGATCTACTGTTAAAGGTCATTCCAACCAAAAACATTCTGTTCGCCTCCGAAATGGTTGGTGCGGTAAGAGGCATCGACTCAGAAACGGGTCACTACTTCGATGATACGAAGCGGTATGTGACTAACGCTGCGATATCTGACGCACAGCGTGAGGCGATTTTCGCAGGTAATGCACGACGTGTGTATAGCCGGATGAGCATCTGACGGAACACAACATGCGCGTGCAATATGAGCCCTACATTTTAGCCCAACACCTCAGCGTAAACTCACGGACCGTGAAGCAGACGTGAAGACGTCCGTCGCAATCATCGGTGGCGGTCCTGCCGGACTCTTGCTATCACAGATCCTCGATCAAGCTGGAATAGACAGCGTCGTCCTTGAACGTCAATCCAAAGAATATGTTCTGGAGCGGATTCGTGCGGGCGTCCTTGAATGGGGAACAGTTGAAGTATTACGGCAGGCCGGTGTCGGTGATCGCATGGACCGCGAAGGCCACCTTCACGATGGAACCGGAATCGCGTGGGCTGGAGAACGCTATCTGACCATCGACACAAAGAAGTACACAGGCAAGCCCATGATGGCCTATGGCCAAACTGCAATTACGGAAGATTTGTATACTGCGCGTGAAGCGAAGGGCGGAATCGTCATCGATGAAGCCAAGAATGTCGCCTTACACGACATTGCGAACGCCCGGCCTTTCGTCACCTTCGATAAGGATGACGAAACGTTGCGCATCGATGCCGACTTCATTGCAGGTTGCGATGGCTTTCATGGTATCAGCCGACAATCGATACCAAACGACGCGTTGCGAACCTTTGAAAAAGTTTATCCGTTTGGTTGGCTCGGCATAATGAGTGAAACGCCGCCATTGGAAGATATTATCTATGCGAACCATCCACGCGGATTTGCACTCGCGTCGCAACGAAACCCAACCTTGAGTCGCTACTACATTCAATGCGCACTGGATGAGAACTTGGAAGACTGGCCGGACGATCGATATTGGAAAGAACTTAAGACTCGTTTTCCAGAACACATAGCAGACAAAATCGTAACCGGGCCATCAATTGAAAAATCGATTGCACCGTTGCGGAGCTTCGTCGCCGAACCGATGCGCTACGGCAATTTATTTCTAGCAGGTGACTCAGCCCACATTGTGCCTCCGACTGGCGCGAAAGGCCTGAACCTCGCGGTATCGGACGTTTACTATTTATCGCGTGGCCTCACAGCCCATTACAATAAAGGTGATGCCTCAGGCCTCGACGATTACTCGAACATTGCACTGCGTCGCGTATGGGGCGCTGAAAGATTATCGTGGTATTTAACGTCTTTACTCCATCGCTTTCCCGACCAAGACGAGTTTGACTTGCGCATGCAAGAGAACGAACTTGACCATTTGGCAACGTCAGAGAATGCGATGCGGGATCTATGCGAGCAGTACGTCGGGTTACCGTTTGAGTGAGCAACGGTGAAATATTATTGGCGCTGAGCGGCGCTCATTCAATCTAAGTCAGGCGTCACTCAGAATCTGGAAGGTATTTATCGGGCAATGCAATGTCGTTTTCATATTGCGTTGACCAGGAAGAAATCCACCAACGGTCGTTGTAGAAATAAAGCGCGATGTTGCTAATGCCACGTGTAAATGCGGGTCCGTCCGGTGTGCGACGCAACTCAAACGTACTCCAAACATGCGCCAGATCTCGGTACTCGTGCACGACCCGATTGATTTCTTCTTCATAGAATCCATCCGGGTACGGTTCGGTCAACGACTCTTGCTCAATCGCGACGGTATGTCGCCTTAGCTCCCCGTCATCGGTGACGCGCGTGATCATGGCGTGCGGCGCATGCAGGGATCGATCACGATCGGCCTGATATTCGTATCCTGCGGGCCCTGAAACGACGGAATAATAGGCGTTTATAATCCCATCAATCGATGACACGTCGTCTTCTAGCGGATACTCTTCCGCGTTCGATATAAGTGAAAAAGCTATCGCTGCAAGCACTGCGATCGGGGGGAGAAATGTCCGGGTTAGTGGTTTTATCTGCATCGCGAGCACTCCTTACTACTGATTCTGCATCCCGGTTTCGTATGCGCGCTTTGCACTCGCATAGCTTTGGAACACTTGCATGAAGCTCTCATTGTCAGTCAGGAGCCTATTTATTTCTTCCCGCATTTGAGTCTTTTTCATTTCCATCCTTGAACCCGCAGGAGATGGTAAATCCCATTGATCGTTGACGAAGGATGAACTGGACGCCAACGATGCCGCGTGCAGCCGAATAAATTTTGGCGTGCACACCTGCTCCTTCTTGCGAGATCCCAACTGGGTGATGCGCTTGCATTTAGTGTCGAAACTATTGTCGCTGTTAATCTTGTTAAATATCGAAAAGAAATCTTTTTCGGCAGTATCCAACTCTCGACGAAGCTGACGAATCGGTTTCTCCTCAACAGCTGCGACTTCATCCTGAACCGATTCTGCAGCACTCTCTTGCGCTTGGCTCGCAGACAACGCTCCGAATTGCATAACAAACAGAATTACAGTGGCTCTTACTATTTGATCTAGAGTGGGCTGTTTAGTCTTTGCTTTCATCTCGCCTCCTCCTGACTGGCCTCAACGGCAATTATATCAAACAATCAATCTACCACTGCCGCAGGTACCCATATTTAACCGGTAAGCGGTTCTCGGCCCCTCCGTTAGGTTTGTTCAATAAACGTACAGCTCAAAACGAATCCCGCTCGGTTCGATAATTACCATTGACATCGATTTTCCAGCCCCGATTAGCTGGATTCGTTCTGGACACCCGGTGTCGGAATTATAAATGTTATATCGATATTGTAGCCCGATTTTGCGGCTCCCCAATATCCTTCGACGATTCTGATGTTCAGCTCGCTCAGGCAGGCTTCAATTTAAGCCCGAATTAAACTATCCTAAGGTCGCAATTTAGCGTTGCGGGAGAAAAAAATGCAGTACCGACATGGTCCAATCATGGTTTTTCTTGTTATGCTCATGGGCTGCGCCAGCACTGCGCCAGAACCGGTCGCTGAGGCCGACATACCATTCCTGTTGACGTACCCGAACCTTGAAAATCCAGGCGGTGAGGTGCTGCTGGAGAACGAACACGTGGTCGTGCAGCGGTTCATCGTTGCCCCAGGTGAATGGGAGGGTTTACACGCCCATCCGGGTAACCAGGTGTATGTGCACGTCAATGGTGGGGAGTGGTCTGGCCGGGCCGGCGGAAAACCCACTTACTCGGGATCGGAAAGTGAGGATGGAGCAGTTGGCTGGATGGAAGAAATCCCAATCAGCGAAGAACACGAATCCGGTAATACTGGCGACAATCCAATCGATTTGATTTGGGTGACCCTTAAAGATGATGCGCCGATTGCGCCCAACGCGCGCCACGTCCCATTGACCTATCCCGATGCCCCACTGGATTTACTACTGGAAAACGACCGGGTCATCGTACAACGCGTACAGATCGAACCCGGGCAGTGGGAGGGCATACATGCGCATCCCGGCAACCAAGTATACATTCACATTAAGGGCGGCATCTGGTCGGGGCGCAGCGGTGGCGTGCAAGCACCACCTTTCCCATTCTCAGAAACTGGCTCAGTCGGCTGGATGGACGCTATCGATTATAGCGTTGGACATGAATCAGGTAACACGGGCGACACCACCATCGATCTGGTGTGGGTCACGCTCAAGTAACTATTGCAGAAATGTCCGAAATCCCCTGCTCGGAAGGCTTTTGGCGAATGAGTCTACTATTGCCGTCACTGCCAAAAGTCATGACCGCTACTTTTGTTTACAGCGTCCTTTTATAATAGGTCGGTGGGGAGAATAGCCGCGGGGATATTCTGGTAGGAAACCGGACGCAGAAATCGACGGATTGACATTGTGCCAACCGATGTGGCACCGAAGTTTGTCGATGCAGGATACGGCCCGCCGTGAACCATTGAATCGCACACTTCCACGCCCGTTGGAAAACCGTTCGCCAAAATTCGGCCCGCTTTTCGCTCCAGTACGGGCATCAGACCGCGGGCCAGTTCGGTATCGGCGTCATCAAGATGCAGTGTGCAGGTGAGTTGACCCTGCAATGCGTTCGCGACAGTGATCATTTCGCCTGCGTCATCAACGACGACAATCATGCCAAGCGGCCCAAATACCTCTTCGCCCAAAGCTGAATTTGCCAACCATTCTTTGCCCGTCGTCTGGTATAGATACGGTGCTGCGTGTCGACTATCGCACGACGTGCTGAGCAATTCGCGTACACCCGAACTGGACTTGATACGCTCCTTGCCGTCACTGAATGCGGACGCGATCCCCTCAGTCAGCATAGCCTGCGTGTTGACATCGCTTAACGCACCAGTCGCCGTTGCCGCAAAGGCCTCAGCTTCGGCACCGCCAATCATCACCGCAATTCCTGGGTTGGTACAGAACTGGCCAGCACCCATCGTCAGCGACCCGGCCCAACCGGCTGCGATCGAATCGCCGCGGGTACTGAGTGCTTCTGGAAGCAAAAACATTGGGTTAACGGAGCCGAGTTCACCATAAAATGGGATAGGCTCGTCGCGCGCCGCACAGATATCGTACAGCGCTCGCCCGCCGGCGAGACTACCGGTAAAGCCCACTGCCCGGATCAAAGGATCATTAACTAGTGCCTGCCCGACGGCATAGTCACCGCCTTGTATTTGGGAAAAAACACCGGGATGGATGCCACACTCCTCGATTGCAGCATGAAAAGCCTGAGCGATCAGATCGGAGATTCCAGGATGCGCTGTGTGACCTCTGACAACGACCGGGCATCCGGCCGCGAGCGCTGCGGCTGTGTCGCCACCCGCTGCCGAAAAAGCGAGTGGAAAATTCGAGGCGCCGAAAACGGCAACGGGCCCAATCGGTCGTTGCATCAAGCGGAGGTCAGGTCGTGGCAGCGGTTCTCGATCCGGCAACGCTTTATCGTGCCGTCGATCAAGATAGTCGCCGGCTTCCAGGTAGTCGGCGAAAAGGCGAAACTGGCCAGCTGCTCGGCCGCGCTCGCCATTCAGTCGCATCTCCGGCAGTCCCGTTTCACGAATGCCTATTGCGGTAATCTCATCACCACGCGCCTCAATTTCAGTCGCTATCTGGCGAAGAAACGTGGCGCGTTCTGCTCTGCTTGAGTAACCATACGTAAGGAACGCCTGCTCTGCGCCACGAGCCGCCGCATCGACGTGCGCGGATGTGCCAACAGCAAATTGATCCACCGGGCCATCAATCGGGATGTTGCCAAAAGTTTCGTCACTGCCAACCCATTCGCCGGCAATTAGGTGTTTTCCATTGAGCATTTTTGGTCCTTTGGGAGACTGCTAAAGAAGGTCGGTGCGGAGAATACCGCGCTGAACAATAATATGTAACAGCAGAACGAGTGTCATTGGATCACGACCTTCACTTCGGTGCCCAACATCGCGGACACCATCAAATCGCAACGATGCGCTCACGACCCAGAGGCCTTGATATTATTATCGGAGGAAGCGGAAAATTGTCGCGCTAGCCAAATTCAAGAGATCCATTTAAAGCTGTTAAGAAGTGCCCTCATCTCGGCGACTCTCCTGGGCAATCCTTCGGAACATGGCACCCAACGCCCTCAATCAGGCCCCAGCCCGTCACGACGTCAAAACTAATGCTGCAATTGTGTTTCGAATTCGGGAAGCGGCAGCAAAATTCCGTACGTACTGGCCTCGATAAATGCCGCTTTCTCCACTGAAGTGCGGATCTCCAAAAAACACTGAGTCAATTTCATGATCGTACTGATAGTATTGAACCCGCGGTTCAGCGGACCACTAAGAACCGATGGCATAATGAGGATCCGACCCATGTCTCGAACACTATTTGTGCATCCATTGCTAGCCGCGGCTCTCGCAACAGCGCTGATCCTATTCGCCGGATCGGTTGCGCTGACACAATCGAACGCTCCAACAGAAGCGGAGTTAGATGCGGCAGAACGACGGCTGATCGATCACTACAATATGCGCGAGGGACCTGTCGCAATGCGCGACCTGCCCGAGTGGGCTCCGATTAAAAAAATCGTTGTTCGTGACATCTACGGGCCGGGCTCGCTCGGAACCACAGAGGCTCGCCTCGACTGGATTTCCAAAATCGCACCCGGTATCGAATTCGTGGCTTTCAAGACGGCTAACGAAGCGATCGAAAGCGGCGCATTACAAGATGCCCAAGCTGTGCTCGGAATTGGCTGTAGCCCGGAGTTCATATTTGCATTCGGCCCGGAAACCCACTGGACACAATCAAGCAGCAGCGGCGTCGAGCGTTGCTTTTACAGTAGCGGGGATGAATCAATCCGGACACATGAATTGATGCAGGAGCGAGGCACCGTACTGACGAGCCAGCGCGGTGTTAACTCAATCGCCATTTCCGAGCATGCGCTGTCATTGATGCTTGCCCTGATTCAGGGCGTGGATATTCACATACGTCGACAAGACCAAGGAATCTGGGGCCGATCGTTTACCGACAGAGTTAAAGACCCGCACATCGACTGGGAACTGGATGGCCGCACTTTACTAATCGCAGGCCTTGGTACGATCGGCATAGAAATCGCTAGACGGGCGAATGCACTCGGCATGCGAGTCATCGCGACACGCAACAGCAGTCGCGACGGTCCAGATTTCGTTGATTATGTTGGTCTCGCGAACGAACTCAATGACTTAGCTGCGCAGGCTGACATTGTGCTTGCACAGCTTCCTCTGACGGAAGACACGTACAAAATTTTCAATGCCGAGTTTTTTGAAATTATGAAACCCTCTGCCTATTTCATCAACATGGGACGAGGTGGCCACGTGGTGAATGATGATTTAGTAGATGCTCTTAGACAGCACAAAATTGCAGGGGCAGCGCTCGAGGCACTCGAACCTGAACCGCTCCCGCCAGGACATCCACTATGGACATTACCGCGGGTCATTATCACGCCGCACGTATCCGACTATTCGGACAAGCATGAAGATACTGTGTGGCTGCTCTACAGAGAGAATCTGCGGCGCTACATCGCGGGCGACAAACTACTGAATGTTATCGACATGAAAAAGGGCTACTGATAAGCAAGAAGCTGAACGGACAAGACGCCGCCGCCGCTCTAATCACAACGACACTAACCGGCGATATAACAGCAACTCACAGAATTACGCCGCACACGCGATTTGGAGGAAATATGTGGAAAATTTCGTTACGAGGAATGATCTTCGCACTCACGCTCATCGGCACTGCACACGGTCAGTCTAATGACGGCTTGAAAGTATTCATATCGGTCGATATGGAGGGCATTACGGGTGTCGTCAATGTTGCCGACGCGACGCGAAGTGGCAAGGACTATGATTACTTCCGGCAGACCATGACCCGCGAAGCTAACGCTGCAATTGAAGGTGCGTTGGCCGCCGGTGCGACAGAGATTATCGTTCGCGATTCACATGGATCGGCATTGAATCTTTTGCCGGAAATGTTGAATAGAAATTCGAAGCTACTGCGCGACTGGTCCGAAGGCCCCATGTACATGATGGAGGGCTTGGATGCGAGTTTCGATGCGGCAATTTACATCGGCTATCACGCAAGGGCAGGAACGCCAAACGGAGTTTTGGACCACACGTCGTCCGGAAACGTCACAGACGTGTCCATCAATGGTTTATCGATGCCTGAAACGGGCTACAACGCGTTGATGGCGGGTCATTTTAACGTTCCCGTTGTTTTTGTTGCCGGCGACAAAGCCGTGTGCGATCAGGCTGAAGAATTGCTGGGCAATGTCGAGACAGTTGCCGTTAAAGAGGGTATCGGTGCGGCAGCTCTAAACCTGCACCCGGAAGTTGCCCGTGAACAGATTCGGGAAGGTGTTGAACGGGCCTTGAATAATCTTGATGACTACAAACCCTATAAATTGCGCGCACCTTATACGCTGGTGCTGACGTTAAAAACGGAACAGAACATCTATCGAGGGGCCCTGTACCCTGGCGCGAAACGAACCGGCGACTGGGAACTCACGTTTGTTAGCGACGACGTCATGGAAGTCATAAAGGCGTACGTCGGAATGCGCCGATAACGCTCCCCACACCCCCTCTGTGATTGCGAGGAACAATGTGACGATGCAATCCAGCTTCGTTAATCGTTGAATGGATCGCGTCGCTACGCTCGCGATGACGACACATCGGCTTAGGATAAAGGCGTTGCGCTTTATACAACCCCTCCGTCATTGCGAGGAACGGAGTGACGACGCAATCCAGCTTCGTTAAAAATTGATTGGATCGGGTCGCTACGCTCGCGATGACGGTCGGTAGGCTAGGAAATCGTCACTTCCGTCAACTGCTCCTTACCGCCAATCGTGCCGCGAACAAAAGTGTTAAATGAAATCGAAGATCGCGTTCGGTCCGACGTATTTTTATCAACATCATGTTCCAAAAGAGAAGGAAACAATATGAGCATTCCTTGCTCGGTATCGAATTCCCGACTACTCGCGTTGAATTCGTTCAGCTCTGTAAAACTAAAGTCCACCGGATACATCTGCAGCGTCCGGTGAAATCTAATCGGAGGTAAGTGCCCGTCGTTGTTCTGATCTAGGAACAGCACACCGCTGATTATGCTGTTGGGGTGCTTGTGTCTTGGGTGAAATTGGCTGGTATTTGAATTATTGAGCCAGGATTGGGTGATATATATTTCGTTTTCATCTTTAAGTTGAAGCAGATTCTTTTTATAGTTAAGCACCTGCTCATCAATAAAAGCCTTCAGATCAGAGAGTTCGTTGTCCTCTAGGATTTTATCGTTTTTCGACATTGAATTGCCGATGTTGTCAATCATCTCCAACTTAGAGATGTAGTCGTTCTCAGCACTGCTAAATTCATACTTCTTGCCACTGACCACAAGCGGGTAAGGGAAGAGCGGATAGATAGTATTATTCAATTTTTGACCCTCGGTGTTAATTAAAGGTACACGAAGTTTTCAATAAGGTCGTACATTCCTACAGTCACCGCCGAGCCAGACGAGTATAATTGCTGTATACAGGGGACATTCATGAATATAACAATTATCTTTCTGGCGGTTTTGTTTGCTTCGGGTTTCGCGAATTCAAGTGAACCCGACGACTTGGTTGAACTGTTTGGCGAATGGCGAGCATTTGAGGCGCCTCCGCTGCGTGATGGAGCACCCGATTATACCGCTGACACATTTGAACGCCGCTATGAGACGTTCCTCAATCTCCGTGCGCGATTAAATACGATGGAGATCGATAGCTGGGAAATTTCAGATCAAGTCGATTGGCACCTGGTGCGCGCCGAAATGAACGGCTTCGATTTTAACCACCGCATACTCCAACCGTGGGTGCGTGATCCTGCTTATTACGACACCGTGTGGATGAACCGCAGCGACGTGCCCGCACATGAAGGTCCGACCAATCATGCCGTTGTTGAAATTTGGACCTATGACTTTCCATTAAGTAATAAAGCGGAAACGCGCCTGATCGGAGAGCTGAGCGCAATCGCGCCGCTGATGGCTCAAGCGCAGCAGAACCTAACCGGCAACGCACGCGATCTTTGGGTCACGGGCATTCGGGATGTTCGGTCCCAAATCAATAAATTGGATCTCGTGCTGGAGATGGCGGGCGGCGGAGTTGGTCGCGAATTGCGCGAGGTAATCGCAGACGCAAAGACAGCCACCGCATCGCTCGTCAGTTTTCTTGAAGCAGAATCGCCCTCCAAGACAGGTTCATCCGGCATCGGCAAGGACAACTACACCTGGTACCAGCAGAACGTACATTTGGTGCCACTCACTTGGGAAGAAGAAGTGAGCTTGCTCAAACGAGAACTTGATCGTGCGTGGTCGTCACTGAAGCTCGAAGAGCAACGGAACCACGATCTGCCGCCGCTGATCGCAGCAAGTAATGCCGAAGAATACCAATTGCTCGCCGAGGAAGCGGTCGACCGCATCATCAACTTCTTAGGCGAGAAAGAAATCCTCACATTAACGTCTTACATGAAACCGGCAATTGTGGCACATATGGGAGAGTTTGTTCCGGAGGAGCAACGAAACTTTTTCTCGATCGCAGCGCACTATGACCCCGCGCCGTTATTCACGCATTTTTACCATTGGATGGAACTCGCCCGCATGGACTTAGAGCCGCATCCGAGCCCCGTCAGGCAAGGTGCACTGTTGTACAACATTTTCGACAGTCGAAATGAAGGTACCGCAACAGGTGTTGAAGAGATGTTCATGCATGCCGGCCTCTACGACGACCGACCACGGTCACGCGAACTCGTTTGGATCATGCTGGCGCAACGCGCTGCCCGAGGGCTGGGCTCATTGTATGCTCACGCCAACGAGATGACGATGGAGCAAGCCGGTGGTATTCATCAAGACTGGACGCCGCGCGGGTGGATGAAGACAGAAAAAGAACTACTAATATTCGAGCAACATTTGTATTTGCGACAACCCGGCTATGGAACCAGTTACATAACCGGAAAATACCTGCTTGAGCGAGCGCTCGCAGATTTCGCTAAACAAAAAGAAGACAGTGGCGAAGAGTTCAGAATGAAAGATTTTTTCGATCAACTAAATTTGATCGACAGCATTCCGATTTCTCTCGCACGCTATGAAATGACCGGACTTGACGACGAAATCATCATGATGACAAATTAAGCGCGATATACGACACGCGTCACTGGACTAATCGTGTCGATGTAGTTGCGGCTCAATTTGGAAGGGCTTCAGAATTAAAACCCTCAGTTCTGAATTGCGGCAACTCTAGCGCAAGCTAACGTCGCTTCAATCGGTCACGCCAAACGGAATGCGCTTCAAAGCAAGTTGACCATTGCTCATCACGATCAGAACATCTTCAAGCGCACGAAGGTCTTCAAGTGGATTTCCCGGCACGACGATCATGTCGGCTTCAAATCCTACTGCGATGCGGCCAGTACGATCATCGACACGCAACAACTCCGCTGAATTGATGGTGCCCGCCTGCAGCGCCTCGAAACGGCTCATGCCGATCTTTTCGAAAGCCTGAATCTCCATAGAGATTCGATTAATTGATTCTTCCTCATAATAGTTATCCGCGCCGGTCGCAAATTTGACGCCGAGCTCGTATGCCTCGCGCATCACTTTTTCGAGTTGCGGCACCATGTGCCTGCCCCGCAGGCGTAGTACGTAGTGGAATCGCTCTTCAACAAGATCCACGATTGTTACATGGGTTGGCACAAACCAGGTGCCGTGCTCAACCATCAACTCCAGCGTTTCAGTACTCATGTAAGTCCCGTGCTCGATACTGCGGGCACCCGCCAGCACTGCGGCGCGCGCGCCTTCATCGCCATGTGCGTGTACAAGCACTGGAATGTCATGCTTAGCAGCCTCTTCTACAATTATGCGCAATTGTCGCTCGGTGTAAGACTGTTGTCGGGGATCCGTATTTGGCAGGCCCGCGCGTTGCGTGCCACGCGCTTTGATAACGTCTACGCCACGGTCCGCATTGATGTTGACGAGCCGGCGCAGATCCTCATCACTATTAACGCCGTCGTATAGCTCTGCGAGGCGAGGATCTGCGAGTGCACCCGAGCCAAGTTCCGGGGTTACGTACACTCCGGCGGCGACTACCTCTGGACCGGCCAACTTGCCTGTGCGAACCAGTTCGCGCAGTGCCACATCCTGAAAAGCACTAACGCTCGCGCTGCGAACGGTTGTGATGCCAGAATCCAATGCTCGCTTTGCCCGTTCAACCGTATCGATGTGGGTATGAGCGTCGATCATTCCGGGCATCAGAAAGTTGCCTTCGACGTCGACGATGGTGTAATTGTTCGGTACGTTTACATCACCAGATTCGATGCGCTCGATTAGGCCATCCTTAACGAAGACGGTCGCGTTTTCAGTGATGTCGTCGTCAACGCCATCAAATAAATTGGCGTTTATCAGCGCATAAGAACCGTCAGCCGACAATACAGAAAAAGGCGCGCAGAGAAGCGCAAACGCAGTTACAAGGATAAGCTTTGATCGATTCATAACAGTCTCGCGGAGATATGGGCTCGCCGGCTAGTCTCTCGCATGCGAATACTACCCGCAAGTGCGAGGCAAGACCGTGAACCGGTTAAGAAGAATCTGTCGCAGACAGAATGAGTAGCCTGCTAACTACGGATCCGGCGCTCCAGGATCTTTTGCTATTGATGCTTCGTGATCTTCCAGAACCTGATACAGCGGAAAATCTACCCAGGTGTCGTTGAGATAGTTGAGCTCTGGCACTTCTTCTTTGGGATCGACCAGCAAATTGTAGACTGATGGGTAAGCCATATTACTGACGCCATAGCTATCTTCATTGATCTCTTTGAGAAGTATTTTCCAATGTCGCCACTTCGCTCCGAATAACTCATTACCGATGTAAATGATGACGGACTCGCGCGCGGACTTTTCGGATTTGCCCATCAAGAAGTCAGACTGGTCAACTCCGTCGTACACTCGATCCTCAGGTAGCTCCGTACCAACAATACTCGCCAAGGTTGGGAACAGATCTATCTGATGGACAACGTCGTTAGAGACCTGTTTAGCGGGAATCTTCCCCGGCCAACGAATCAGAAATGGAACGCGCAAGGAACCTTCGTAGGGAGAGAACATGCCGCTGCGCCAAGGGCCTGTGAAACCGAACGATCTGGGAACGCCTTCACGGCCATTGTCCGATGTAAAAATAAAGATGGTGTCTTCTTTTAACCCCAACTCGTCAATCGTATCCAGGATCTCGCCAACATAGTCATCGGTCTGTAGGAGCACATCCGCAAAGCTTCCGTTTCCTGTTTTGCCATAGTAGTCCGGATGAGGATCGACGGGTTCGTGCGTCTGCGTGTAAGGGAGATAGGCAAAAAACGGCTGCTCATCACCGGCCTTGCGCTTGATGAAATCGATGGCTTGATAGGTAATTTCACGATCTATCGTCTTACGTTTTTCACGACCATAGACATCGAGTTCCTTAGGCACTTCACCTCGCTTCGACGACATGACGTGCGTAAATACTGCGTCTGGATGGCTATTTGGGGTAAAGCTGTTGCTGTCCGGCCAAAAAGCCCGGTCTGACGATCTTGGAAGTCCTATCCATTCATCGAAACCCTGGTCCGTCGGATAGCGGCCTTCCGTATCGCCCAAATGCCATTTGCCGAAGATACCCGTCGCGTAACCAGAGTCCGACAGCATTTCTGCCAAGGTTATTTCCCACTTGGTGATCCCGTACCACACGCCGCGAGGTGGACCGTCTGGCCGTTGTCGAGTACGAATTCCGTAACGGCCGGTCATCAACGCGGATCGCGACGGCGTGCACTCTGCTTCAACGTTAAAGTTTGTGAGTTGGAATCCTTCCGCAGCAATGCCATCGATATTGGGGGTTGCCGCCCCGCGCATGATCCCGCCTCCATAGACACCAATTTCCCCGTAACCGAAGTTATCCATCAACACGAGGACGATGTTTGGTTTATCGTCGTTTTTCATCGCAGATTGAGCCGCGGCCGTCGACACGAGGTAGGCCGAAAACAAAACGGCTAAGCCTGCAATTCGAATGTAATGAGTCATCGTTTCTCCCGCAGCCGTTAGCGACGACTACTCCGTTTGTGGGTCGAGCGCCGTCACTCTTGATTGTTCAGTGCTGGCGCTGACCTTTGTGAACATCATTGTGCCGAGCCCCATGATAAAGAGGGACAAATAGGGCTCGAAAGGCCAGAACGGCAGCCACAAAACCAGATCAGCGGACCACTGCGGTGCCGTTAAGAAATTGGTAATTTGGTCTTGGGTATACAAGGTTGCCACTGATGCCAACAGGCCGATTGAAAAAATTGTACCGCCCATGAATTTGAACGCGAGTAGGGTACTGCTCTCGGGTGTGTTTTTTCTCGCCGCTAAAATGCGCTTTTTACCCCACGCGATAATGCGCAGTGCGAAGGCGGTAAAACCGCACCAATAGAACACGTAGTCAATCGGTTCCGGACTGCCGTAGTAAGACAAGTTCCACCAATAGACACTAAACGGGTAGGCAAATAGAAAATAGATGCCGCCTCGGTGCAAGACCTTCCACTGCATCGGACTTAAGCGTTTTCGACCGAACTGAAAAGACGTGAACACCATTGCCGTAAGGAAAATGTAGCCGACGCTTCCTTCCAACTCGTCCCGAAGCAAATACACGTTGTCGTAATAGTGGTTGCTATAAAAATTAGACATCATGAAAATGAATGTGCCCTGCCAGGCCATCGCGACAGCGAAACAAAAACCAATGAATTTCCGGTTACGCAGCCACCACGCCGGAAACGGGCCAGGAAACAGCGTTTTTACGGCAGGTGCCGCAACCACCAGAAATATGAACGGTACTGCCCAGCGCACGGAAAACCCGATCATTGTTGATACACCGGATCCGCTAGACATGTCGACCCCCATCATGGCCACCACCATCATGATGGACATTGGAAGCGCGATCAGCCAAAACAAATTCCAGCCATTGATGGCTTTGTGTTTCAGCACAGCAGTCGGAGCATTACTCATGGCATTCGATCAACTATGTAGAAGATAGGGACGATCCGCACTATATTCTCAGTCTCTGCGCGATGTTGCGTCTGTCCCGATAGGTCAAGAATACGATCGGTCTGCATCATGGTAATCTATGGCCATGGCAAAATCTTCAAAATCACTCGCACGTCGTACGCTTGAGGTCGCGATTTCCTTCGTACCTTGGGTTATATCGATGTACACGCTGTACTGGCTTGAGTCCGGTGAAATCTGGACTACCGACACCCCACATCGCGGCAAGACGAGCGTGACTATTTTGGTGGCTGGGATGGTTTTGACGCTTCTGGTCTACTCGTATTTTTCCAAGCGCGAGCAGAAATAACGCCGGACCGGCCATCTTCAAGCGCCAGCCTAATCGTTTTTGACAAATCGTAATACCGATAGATATTAAGCAGACTATCTTAGGTTTGCTAAATCTGATCCCGCGGGTTTTTGGTACAGGCTCAGCCCGAATTCCGGCAGGATGGCCATGAGATGGTCAAAAATATCGGACTGGATATCTTCGTATGCAGCCCATTCCGTTGTATTCGTAAAACAGTAAACCTCCAACGGAAGTCCCTCGGGTCCTGGGTCAAGCTGACGAACGATCAACGTCAAATTTGTATTAATCCGCGGATGATTTTTTAGATAATTAAATGCATACGCGCGAAAAGTGCCAACGTTCGTAAGCCGACGTCTATTCACTTCCTCATCAACTTTGGTCGTAAGGCCTTTATTGTAGCCTTCCAACTCCTGACTCTTGCTCTCGACGTAATCCTGTAACAATGCGAACCGCGTGAAATGATCAACTTCGGCTTCCGTCTGAAATCGAATTGACGTTACATCGATGAAAATTGGCCGCTTGATCCGCCGGGCACCCGCCTGCGACATCCCACGCCAATTCTTAAACGAGTCAGTGATCAACCGATGCGTTGGGATGGTAGTAATGGTTTTATCCCAGTTCTGCACCTTCACGGTGTGGAGCTGCACGTCGACCACATCACCATCGGCGCCAAACTGCGGCATTTCGATCCAATCGCCGACCCGCACCATGTCCTGCGCCGTGAGCTGCACGCTCGCGACCAACGAAAGAATTGTGTCCTTGAAAACGAGAAACAGGATGGCGGTCATCGCACCGAAGCCGCTGAGTAGCAATACCGGCGAGCGGTCCAGCACCGCTGCGATGACCATTACCCCACCGAAAATCCAAACAACAATCTGAAGGACCTGCACAAAACCCTTAAGCGGCCGATCTTTTGCAGCGGGCGTAGCTGAATAAATTGTGTTGCCCGCGCTAAGCATGGCCGTCAACGCAAGCGTTAACATCAACACCATATAACCCATAGCGACGTTGCGTATGAGATGCACAACCCCTTCCGGCAGACCCGAAACGAACGGCACACCGATGAACACAATCAGCGCCGGCACCACCTGTGCGAGACGGCCAAAAACGTTGTGCGCCACCAGTGCGTCATCCCACGCCGAGCTGGATCGTTCTGCGATCGTCTTGACTGTTGACACTAATACTCGTTTGGCAATGAAATCAACGACGATGGCACCTGCGAGCAGTACGAGTATGCCGACGATCGGTAGAAGCAATGGGTGAATCGATTCGAGTTGCTCGAGCATCTATTTTAGGGTCCAGTTTAGGGGTGGAAATGGTACCACTCATTTGTCGCTGACAGTTGCCACACAACAACAGGTCAGGTCTATTTCTGGCGAGAAAATGGATCTGACCTTTTTTACTACTCTCTAGCAAGCACGCCGAAATAGATTACATTTACAGCACCCGACCGCGCAGCAACGATGTCGGGCTGGCCGTCCTCATTCAGGTCACCAATCCCGAATCCGTAAACAGTGCCCTCGGCGCTCCCGAACTGTAAGGCAGTGAATCCTGGTTCAGATCCATTATTGAAGTAAACCACCGACGGTGCTTCGACATGGCCAACAACAATATCAGTTGTTCCGTCGAGGTCGAGATCACCGATAGAAAGTGCGTAAGGAACCGAGCCTGCGTTTCCAATCGGGATTGCGGTCGAAAATAGACCGCCTGTTTCGCCGAGAAAAATTGAAATGCCCGGTGTCTGACGTCGATCTGAAGCCGTCCCGTCGTCACCCTCCGACATGCCCGCGTTGATCGAAACGATATCGAGTACGCCGTCGCCGTTGAAATCCGCCACCTGCGAGGCACGGATGACCGCATCAGCGGGACCAAACGGCACACGTCTGAAACTCATTTCCTCTGCTGATTCTTGTACATAGACATAACTTTGCCCTCCATCGCGATGCGGTACGACAAGATCAGTGAGGTCGTTGCCGTCGAAATCTGCTGGGGTAATAGTCGTTGAGGATTCCGTCGAAAACAGAACGCAGTCCTCGGAAAATTCGGCATTGCCTTGGTTAAGGCAGATGTAGTTGCCGCCCTGATTGTCACCATATCGATTGGCAACAATCACGTCCGCAAAGCCATCACCATTTACATCCGCTACGCTGGCGTTTCTAGTCGGCCACTCTGCTTTGCCGAGCGTAGAACCAATGACGAACGCTCCAGTGCCATCATTCAGATAGATAAGACTGGGATCCGGCCTATCGTTACTAATAACGATATCGAGATCACCGTCCAGATCTAGGTCTGCTAAAGAACCCGAGTACGATCGGTCGGCAATCTCGCTCAGGTATCTGCCTGCAGTGAACTCGCCGCTGCCGTCGCCAAATAAAACGCGATCTTCCATTGGCCAGTGCCTCCCTTTGACCAGAACAACGTCGAGATCTCCATCCATGTCTAGATCGCCGACGCTCGCGTTGGCCGAGGTCGCTGCCACTGCCTCTAGCGCCAACTCTGGCAGAAAACCAGGATAGCTTTCAGTCGCGTCACTAATCGGTATTGATTCGTACTCAATAGGCAAAGCGTTGTCGGCACGAACGTTGCGAACGTCATTCTTCTCAACGCACCCGCACGTAAGCAATCCGATCAAGGAAACTGAGAAAAAAATACGCATCAATCGCAACAATGTATGGACGGCGAAGATTGATCTAGTAGGCAATCGCGTAACAATCCCGCCGGGGGTCGGCGGCGGCAATACGATTACCTGTGTTGGGGTCCAAGAGAACGGCAGTTGCACACCCTGAAATACGGAATGGGGGCAATACGGTTACGTCATGACCCCGCTTTATCATTTCGTCGATTACGTCCTGGCCGATCCCAACTTCCAAATTCACTCTATTGAATCCTGACGTATGCGGCCAAAACGATTGGTAGAAATGCAAGGTTTGCACGCGCGGCCATTCGATCGCAGCATGCAAATTGGGATACCAGCTAGGCCAAAATTCAGTGACGTTCAAGAACGTTTGTAAAATCGTCTGTTCCTGATTGTCACCGCCTGGTGTGCCGACGGCCATTAAAGGTTTGCCGTCCTGAAAAACAATACTGGGTGTCAGTGTGTATCTTGGTCGCGATCGAGGGCGTAACTGTTGCGCGCGCCTGTCGTCTAACCAAAATTGCTCGCCGCGAACACTCATACCAATCCCGGTATCGCCCAAAATGACGGCACCACCGATCCAACCGCCGCTCGGCGTGCTATCAAACACATTGCCATCTTCATCAATGATTGCGATGTGCGAAGTATCCTTCGCTGACTCTGGAAAATCACTTAGGTCCGCTGACAGCTGGGCAACGGGCAGGCTTTCGCCAGCCTTCCAGTAAGGCCACGTATCAACATTCGGATCGTACGGAAGCGGATCACCAGCGCTGAAATCCTGTGAAGCACGAGTCAGATCAATAAGCTTGGCGCGTTGTGCGGCGTAGGCCTTAGATAACAGTCCAATTGCCGGCACGTCTACAAAGTCTTGATCCGCGTAATACGTATCTCTATCCGCGTAAGCAAGTTTCATCGCTTCGATCAATACATGCGCATAGTCGGCGCTGTTATGCCCCATTGCCTGTAGATCAAAATTTTCCAGCAAGTTTAATGTTTGTAGAAGCATTGGCCCCTGGCTGTTGAACGGTTGTTTATAGACAGTGAAGTTCTTGTAGGTTGTGGATGAGGGTTCCTCGACGCGTGCAAAATACTCAGCGAAATCAGCTAGCTCGTATGGCGCTCCATTTTCCTGTAGGAATGCAACCATCTCCTCTGCAATGTCGCCCTGATAAAAGCGATTTCGCGCAGCAACGATGCCTGCTTCACGGCTTTCGTCTGCCGCACCGTGCTCAGCTTCGAGCATCCGCTTGAATGTGTTTGCCATGCCAGGAAAACGAATGTTTTCACCGGGCTTGTAAAGTGAACCATCTTTCTTTAGCCAGAAACTTTGGTTGCCCGGCCATTGATTGATGAATTCGATGTCTCGTTCGATCGCATTAGCGGTACGGCCTCGTAGAGGAAAGCCATGCTCTGCATATTCAATTGCCCGCCGAGAAACCATTTCAAAACTCATGGTTCCCCATCGTTCCAACACCGTTAGCGCGGCGTGAATGGCACCAGGGACAACAGACGCATCCAGGCCCTGGCCTTCCAGGGTTTTTCCGGCGTTCTGCCAATCCGCGATATTCGCAGCAGCGGGCGCCCAACCCTGCCCGGCAATTGAGGTGACTTTTTTCTCATGTTCCGGATAAACGAGTATCAGCGCCTCACCGCCAATTCCGTATAGATCCTGCTCGACGACGCCACCGACAAGCAACGCCGCAACACCCGCGTCAAACGCGTTTCCGCCTTGCTGCAAAATCTCAAGAGCGGCCGAAGTGGTCAGTGGATGGCCGGCGGATACGCCGGCATTCCTGCCCATGATTGGCGGACGTAAGGGGCCAATCGGTGTACTCGATATGTTCGCCACCGTGCCGCGGTCTGATTGAGATGCGCAGCCGATGAGAAGAATGCTCGTTACTAGAGAAACCAGGGTAACTAAAACTTTCTTCCGATAGCGCGGTTGAGCGAGCATTCTGATTCTCCAGTCGAATTAGCGAACTTGGGAATAAACGAGGAAATGTGATTCAAGGTCTAGTGATATTGGAAGTCTATTCAATGTCCACCCTCAATACCAAATTACATAAGAAAGATCGGGACACTCACAACTGCGTCGACCCGGAAAATTGTAGTTTTTTGCTCCCTTCTCATAACCGACTAAAAACGACGACTAAAAAGGACACCCATAAGTGTCTTGGATAGCATAACTGGCCAAATTGACGAGTTATTCATGAGTGTCGTGATTTATTCAGCACAAAAGCTCAATTTGACGATTTTATTGTGGGTGTCCTATTTAATTCCCTATTTAATTCCCACATAACCAGTCAATATGACTGGCAATTGATGTGCGTCCTGAATATTGTCCAATAAGCGCATCGTACAAATGAGGAGGTCTGTTAGAAATGGCTATTAGAAGGTTTTTGCTCGCTGGGATTTTCGCGTTCGTGCTTACCGGATTGTCGGTTGCTCAGCCGAAACCGACGATCGCAATCATTGGGACGGGTGATATGGGTGATTCACTCGGACCGAAATTTGTTGAACTCGGTTATGCGGTCATATACGGCTCTCGAGACCCGGATGGTGAGAAGGCTCGCGCTGTAGTCGAGATAACCGGTGGCAATTCTCGGGCGACAACACAACGAGAAGCCGCACAGGCGGGCGACATTGTTGTTCTCGCAGTTCCCTGGCCGGCAATGGAAACCGTTGCGCAGAACCTTGGATCGCTGGATAACAAGATTGTCATCGATATTTCTTTTCCCCACGAACAAGGCGAGGATGGTTACTACGTCCCGATGCTTGAAACCTCAAGTGCAGAAATGATTCAGCAGTGGAATCCGGGGGCGCGGGTTATGAAAACATTTGCGCTACAAGCGAGCTATGTCATTGACGATCCCGATGTCGTCGGTGGACCCGTGAGCATTCCGATTGCCGCTGATGACCGCGAGGCAAAGGAGCAAATTGCCAAACTCATAGTGGAAATGGGCCACGACCCGATTGATGCGGGTCCCCTCCGATATTCACGCGAATTGGAAGCGATGCAACGCCTCTACGGCGTCGCATTTTTCCAGCGACGTGAGGCAGCCTGGGAATTCCATTTTCGCCGCAGTTATTACTGGGAATGCATTTGGCAAGATGATTGGTCTGCGCCGGTAGTAGATGCAGGCAACCTCGCACAGATGCCCGACACGCAAGGAGAAGCCAGAGAATGTCCCGGAACAGGAGCGCTTGAGTAATACTCGTGGTGCGCTTGGATATTTAGATGTCCGGACGTTTTAGATAAATCCACACCACAAAAGGTAATCGATGGTAGCTCGACAACTCGCTAAAAAACTACTGCTAGTCGGCCTTAGCATTCCGGTGGCTTTCTATGGGATGTTTTTGGTCTACTTATATATCGCCCAGGAAGATTTGATATTTAGTGGCACGACATTACCAGCCGATCACCACTTTGATTTTGACGTGCCATTCCGAGAAATAAACGTCTCGGTCGACGGCGCCAAACTCAATTCATTGTATTTTCGGCAACCGAACTCCCGCGGATTAGTTTTCTTTTTGCACGGAAACGGTGGCAATCTGGAAACGTGGACTAGCAACGTAGAATTTTATCAACGCATCAACTACGACATGTTTATGTTGGACTACCGTGGTTATGGGAAAAGCACTGGTCAGATTGAAAGCGAGTCTCAGCTACATGAGGATATACGCGCCACGTGGAATGTAATCTCCCCAAATTACGATAACAAACCGATCGTCATCTACGGCCGATCATTGGGCGCTGCCCTTGCAGTAAAGCTCGCGAAAGGCGTTCGCTCGGATCTCGTTATTTTGGTTTCGCCGTTCAGCAGTATGCTGGCGATGGCAAAAGGCCAGTATCCACTTTTCCCCTCGTCGATTCTTCGCTACCCACTGCGCAACGACGAAGGCATACCAGACGTCGACACACCTATAATTCTAGTGCATGGCGATGAAGATACTTTTATACCGATAAGCCACAGCTATGATTTGCAAGAACTGGCTAAGCCCACGACGAAGTTGTTGGTGATAGAAGGCGCCAATCACGGCGACATCCACCATCACGAAAGTTACATCAAGGGGTTGACCGACGCGCTTCCGAATTAGGCACTTCAGAATGAATCGGGTCAGGTCCGCTCGCGAAAGCGGTTTTTGGATTAATAGATGCGCAATCACCTCCATCCCCAGTCTTTGCGAGGAACGAAGTGACGAAGCGATTCATTTTCGTTCAACACCGTTTGGATCGCGTCGCTACGCTCGCGAAGACATTGCGTGGGTACTCAATCGCGTTACTACCGCTCGCGAAGGCGTTTCTTGGATTCGAAAGAGGGATATGCCCCCTGTTCGCTAAAACTCAGCTCGAAACAATTCAACTGTGCGATTCCACGCCAATGTGGCTGCCTCTTCTTTGTAACGTGGCGTCGAATTGTTATGGAAACCATGTCCCGTGCCAGGATAGATATGCCTAACATAGTCAACATCCGCACCTTTCAGCGCGGCTTCGAAATCGGGCCATGCTGCGTTAATACGTTGGTCATCTTCGGCCGATTGGATCATCAGTTTGACCTTAACCGTCGCTGCTTGTTCGGCATCAATGCCTGAGCCATAAAAAGGCGCTGCCGCTGCGACAGAATCGCCAAGCCTTGATGCGAGATCATTCGTCACTGACCCACCCCAGCAAAAACCGGTTACGCCGAGTTTTCCCGCTCCATCATTGTGCGCCAGCAAATATTCAGCACTATTTTGCATGTCCATTCTGAGGCTGGTTTGATCAAGACTTCGTTGCAGTGTTCGACCATCATCATCGTTTCCCGGATAGCCTCCTGCGGGAGCAAGCCCATCGGGCGCCAGCGCCATAAAACCCTCAACAGCGAATCGACGCGCAACGTCTTCAATGTGCGGATTCAAACCCCGATTTTCGTGAATCACCAAAACAATCGGGAACGGCCCGTCACCCGCGGGCTTAACCAGATAACCCCGCATTTCTCCCGACGTACCGCCCAACGACGGATAGTTAACGTATGTGGACTTGATGCGTTCGTCCGTAAATGAAATGAGCGCCGCTTCTGCATAATTTGGCAATAAGGATTCGGCCATTGCCAGGGCTGAAACGCCACCTACGACGACTTTCGCTGCACGGCTGAAGAAGTCACGCCGATCCATATGACCGTGGCAATATTGATCGTAAAGATCGATTATCTCTGGGTCTATCGGCTCTGATGGCATGCGGATCTCCTGACTATTAGAAATTACGTGTTTTTTAATCCATTAGATCTAAATTCTAAATAGGCAATTACGTGGTCCATCGCTTAATGCGGCATACTTTTAAGCGTGCAAACGCCGTTTATCGATAAACCCGCGTAGTAATTAAGAACGCGCCTAAATCTTCTCGAACGCGGACTTCGCAGCACGAGAACCTTCATTTAGCGCCCTTGTATGACTCATGTAGCCGCTGAGTTCTGAGTGCCCGAAATAAATACGGCCGTAACCCTTTTTCACGATTTCCTTGGGCGCCTCTTCTCCGTCTTTACCAAAATGAAAGCCGGGCTGCGGTGATATGTAGGCATGACCCCATCGATTCAGAACGATGCCGGCAATATCCTCTTCGGCATCAAAACCGTAGTCGGAGAACATGCTGCTCAGCTGACCGACGATTTCGTTCTCGTAGTCGCTATACGATTTGCTTAGCATCTCCGCCCGTCCCAATGCGCCTTGTTGCTCCAACGAATGGCCAGGATTGTTGAAGGGAACGTAGAACGTCATGACCATCGGTTTATCCGGATCATAGGGCTGTGTGTGTTTGCCGGTTTCCATCGGCCGCCTGATTGAGAAACAAGTACCGAATCCCTTGAACCAACGTGCAGACGAGATGCCTAATTTGTCCAGAAATCGCCAGTTTCGTAACGCGACGTTCACCACCAGAATGGGTGAATGGTAAAACTGACTGTATGCCTCGGTTATTTGATCGGGCAAGTCACTTACTATTTTCCGAGCCACCCAACCGCCGACGGACACAACGACTGTTTTAGCCCTGACCTTTTTGATCTTGCCATCCTGATAATAAGCAACATTAACCCTATCAGCATTCTCGGCAGCCCCGTCGTGATGCACGTCCACCACTGTCGCGTTCTGTCTGATACTTAAAGGATTATCAGATCGATCAAGACTTTCGAAATCAATCGGGTTGTAAAGTATCTCCTCAAACAAATTCCCGCCCTTTATGCTGTCTGGCATCAAGTACTTAATTATGTGTCGAAAAATTGCTGTGTTGCCACCGGGGAAACTAAGAGCGCCCGGAGTTCCGTCTGGACTGGCATCGTACCGGGCTTGCGTGCCCGGCATCTCCAATTCTTTTGCGGAAAAAGCAGAGTAAACGTCAGCCCCTACGCCGCCCATGGAGTTGGCGATAATAGGATCGAAATACTCAGTAACTTTAGGGCTGAACCCCATGACATCCTCGAGTAATTCCTTGTAGGTCATGCTGTCGAGCCAACGATCGAGATCATCGCCTTCGTAATAGATTTCGTTGTCCGCGAATGCTCGATTAAGCTCTTCCTTGAATGCGTCATCCCAGGGCAATCGAGCAAGATTGTCACTTCTTGGATTGACGACCCACGGCGTTTCGGCATCTTCACCCAGGTAATACCCGGTATCGTAAATTCCTTCTTCCCAGAACATGCCGTAGTAGTTTTCCACAGGAGACACGACCTCTGTTTTCGTCGGGTCCTGAGGCACAAAATCGAATTCAAACGGAATGCCGGTGTCACGATATATGTCAGCGATAAGGCTATCGCTATTCTTGTCAGGCACGCCAAAATCGTTTGAGCCTTGCGGCCCAAAAACTCGGTAGCCGTCTACCTCAAATTCATTTTGCTTCGCTTCTCCGCCAAACACGGGATGATTTTCGAGAATCAAACATCTTTTGCTACTGCCAAATACCTTGTGGAACTGATAAGCGGCGCCGATACCTGAAAATCCGCCACCAATAATGACCATGTCGAATTCTTCGCCTAGGTCCTCGGCGTCCTCCAACATCGACTCAATCAATCCGTCGCGAATTAAATGCGCCGCGCCCCGCACGGATGCAATATTGCCGTTGGACTGTGCGTAGTCACCAACACCACCGTAGCCAGTCCATGCATCGGTGAAAACACCGACCGGTTTCGAACCTGCCGCAGACGCCGGCGCAGCAGATTTCAAGAGTGCCGCTCCAACTCCGACCAATGCGCCGTTAACAAAATCTCGCCGAGAAATGTCAGCAGATAAGACAGGTGTTTTAGAATTTTTTTCCACTGAGTGATCCTTTGTAATTTCGGAGCTTTGGCAACATCTGGACAATACCACGGGATATCAAGCCAATTTACGATGTGCAGCGGCCTAAGAACGCCCAATTCGAGCTTGGATGGCATCATGCCGTTCAGCCGCGGCATTGTAGTACTATCAATAGATGGCAAATTCCAACTCATACAATGCCTGCAGGCCACGGCGGAGCGCGACGTGCCGAAATCCAAGCTAACCACGGCGCTGCTAATACTTCTGCCCCTCTCTGCGGTCGCTGGATATCGTTTTGATGCGCCGGAAACCTACCTTGCCGAAGCTTCAGCATTACCTGCGTGGGGCGACACACTAGAAAGACACGCAGACGAAAGAACCGCAATAGACGACTGCATGTTGACAGAAGAAAAATGCGAAGGCCGTCTAAACGGACTGCGAGTCATTCTTCATAAAGGTGCGAATCTCGAACCCGACCAGCAGTTAAAGCTCGTCAATCGCTATATCAATAAACGGCGCTATCGACGCGATCGCAAGCAAATGTCCTTGTCGGTGGCAGAAGGTGGCCAAGCCAAGCTTCGAAATCACTGGTCCACCTTGCTCGATTTTCTTTATCGCGGCGGCGACTGTGAAGACTATGCAACAGCGAAATACTTTCTGCTGCGGGAGCTCGGCTACCAGGCCGACGACATGCGCGTCGTTGTAAGTTACGACCACTCGGTAAGACAGCATCATGCGGTGCTTGCGATCAGGCAAGCTGATGACTCGAGTTGGTTATTGGAAATAGATAATACAATTCGAAAATCTCGGCAGAGCGGTTATCGATTTATTTATGCGCTCAATGAGAATGGAATTTGGGATCATGAGGACTGAAAAACGAAAAGTTCAGCAAACAATAATCAAGGGCCATTAGGCCAAGGGATTGAAAAATGAAACGAATGATTTTTGCTGTGTTCTGCCTAACGGCCGGCATAGGATGGGCACAGGACACCGACGAGAGCAAAGTCGAGAAAACTGAAAAGGTCGACCTGCGGATGTCTGTCATCGAGAGTATTGTTGTGACTGCGCAAAAAGCACCGGTGGTTTCCACTGACGAACCGGATGAGGATATCGATGCCATTCTCGGCGAGGTTGAATCGCTGGAAAACGAAGACGAACGAAAATAGTTGTAGCTACCTGTTTTCAGTATTATGGCGACGCGAAAAACTCAGCGCGGACCCAAAGCGATCGGGCATGCCCGACCAAAAAGTGAATTGTGGAAAATTGAAGCGACAAGGAATTACAATCGCAGATCCGCAATCAAAGGAACCCAAATGAAAAGAATACCCATTACGTTTATCATGCTCGTTACTAGCCTCTTGACCATGACAACGGCAGTCGCAGAAGACAACAACCTCGCGGATATTTTAGCGGCACAATCGGACGAAAACCGTGCTCGCTACCAGTATCGAAATCCGGAAGAAACCCTAAACTTCTTCGGCATTGAACCGGGCATGACGGTCGTTGAGGCACTGCCCGGTAGTGTTTGGTACACCGGCATATTGCTCCCGTACCTGGGTGCGAACGGCAAAGTAATCGGCGCTGACTATACCGTCGACACATGGACAGGCATCGGCTACGACAGCGCTGACTTTGTGGCGTCTCGCAAAACTTGGATCTCCGACTGGACGTCGAAGAATAAAGCCAGACGCGAAGATAACTGGGCGAGCGTGGACGCGTTCGTCTTCGGCGCACTACCGAAGTCACTGCATGGCACAGCGGATGCAGTCCTGTTCTTCCGTGCGCTGCACAACATGAATTATTCAGCGCCGAGCGCCGTGCATTTGAAAGATGCGGTTCGCAATACGTGGGACGTACTCAAGTCCGGTGGAATCGTCGGCATCGTTCAACATCATGCCCGCGACAACATGTCCAATGCGTGGTCGAACGGTCAAAACGGCTATCTCAAAAGAGACTACGTTGTCGATCTAATGGAGGCGGCAGGATTCGAACTTGCGGCGGAGTCGGACATGAATGCTAACAACAAGGATCGGCCGACCGAATCCGATTCCGTTTGGCGGCTGCCCCCAAGTTACGACGGCGCTCAGAATGACGCCGCTAGAATGGCTGCGGTCGTAGCGATTGGCGAATCCAATCGTATGACGCTTAAATTCGTCAAACCGTAGCAACGCTTCGACTGACCCTGTTAAAACTTAAATGCTTCGCATTGCAAATTCATCCGGCGATTCGATGCTTTCCTTTCAAATCTCATCCACGAAAGAATCGAAATTCGTGCCTATAATGAACGCAAATTGCTCGTGCCTGCCAAAACAATCATCCGTGCCCGGTCACCGTCGAAGCAATGGCTAACGACAATGCTGTGCAGGACTCTGTCATTGACTTCGCTCGAAATTTGGCATCTCTACAAACTGATTGCCATTACGAAATATGGTACCGGAGCTTGGGCGATGAAAACTCCTTTCTATCATCAAATCCGAATGAGTAAGGCGCCGTGAACGAACAATCATCGATTGGCAGTACCGACGACAAGTGGGAATTTTGGATAGACCGCGGCGGAACTTTTACTGATGTTGTTGCGCGCCAACCGGGCGGCGAAATTATCGTTCATAAGTTACTCTCGGAAAACCCGGAACGCTACCGGGACTCATCAATTCAGGGAATAAAAGATATTCTCAATCTGGAGCAAGGTGAGTCGATTCCGGTTAGCAAGATAGCTGCAGTAAAGATGGGGACGACTGTCGCAACCAATGCGTTACTCGAGCGAGAGGGCGAGCCGACGCTACTGGTGATCACGAAGGGATTCAGAGATGCCCTCAGAATTGGCTATCAAAATCGTCCAGACTTGTTCGCGTTGAACATCGAGCTTCCTCAAATGCTCTACTGTGACGTTCTGGAAATCGAAGAACGAATCGATGCGCACGGCGGCGTATTGACGCAGATGGACGACGCCAAAACAACAAACGAATTGCAGAATTTTTACGACCACGGCATTCGCAGCGTCGCAATCGTGCTCATGCATGGCTATCGATATCACGATCACGAAAACCGCCTGGCAGCGATCGCACGAGATATCGGATTTCCGCAGGTCTCCGTCAGCCACGATGCCAGCCCACTCATGAAACTGATATCTCGTGGAGATACGACGGTTGTAGACGCGTACCTCTCCCCCATCTTGTCGAAATACGTCAATGAAGTCGCAGAGGAATTGCAGGGGCTCGATCAGCATGGCGGACGCTTGATGTTTATGCAGTCCAGCGGTGGCTTAACCGAGTCTGGATTCTTCCAGGGAAAAGACGCCATTCTCTCCGGGCCGGCTGGAGGTGTGGTTGGCATGGCAAGAGTGTCCGAGAACGCAGGCTTCGAAAAAGTCATCGGGTTTGATATGGGTGGCACGTCAACTGATGTCAGTCACTACGACGGAGAATTTGAGAAAGCGTTCGAAACACATGTGGCGGGCGTTAGGATTCGGGCGCCGATGATGTTAATCCACACAGTTGCCGCTGGCGGTGGCTCAATTCTAAATTTCGACGGCGCTCGATATCGCATCGGCCCAGATTCGGCAGGCGCGTTTCCGGGACCTGCTAGTTATCGCAATGACGGGCCGCTTACGGTAACTGACTGTAATGTCATGCTGGGAAAACTGCAGCCCGAATTGTTTCCGAAGCTATTCGGCCCGAATTCGAATGAAGCACTCGATAGTGAGATTGTCCGAACCAAGTTCGGCGAACTTGCGGCCGAAATAGAACGCGCATCAGGTAATCGGCCCAGGCCAGAAAATGTCGCCGCAGGGTTTCTTGCCGTTGCCGTGCAAAACATGGCAAATGCGGTCAAAAAAATCTCAGTACAGCGCGGTTACGACGTCACCGAATACACGCTTAGTTGCTTTGGAGGTGCAGGCGGTCAACACGCCTGTCTCGTTGCCGATTCATTAGCGATGAAACGAATCCTGATTCACCCTTTTGCCGGCGTTCTCTCCGCATACGGGATGGGGCTGGCCGATACAGTCATAGGACACCAAGAAGCAGTAGAAGCCGTGCTGAATTCTGAATGCCTGGTCAAACTTGAGTTCGTACTGGATCGGCTGCAACGGAGTGGAATCGACGAAATAGGACGCCAGGGCGAAGATTGCGCAGATCTGGATTTCAAACGACAACTGCATATTCGCTATCAAGGTTCGGATACGGCGCTTGTCGTCAATCAATCAAGCATTCAGGAAGTTATTGATCAATTCGAGAAACTTCACCAGATGCGCTTCGGATTTATCTCCACTGAAAAGGAGATGATCGTGGAGTCGGTCGAGGTTGAAGTAATCGCCGCTGCGAATCCGTGCAGCATCGCCAAGAGCAACGCAGAGGAAAAGGAAAACTGTCAAGCAGTCCCAGAACTGAACTGTTTTATAGATGATGAATGGAGGGAAACACCATTCTATCGCCGCGATGATCTATCCATTAACAAACCGATCGAAGGTCCGGCAATCGTTCTCGACCCGACCAGCACAGTGGTCGTCGAACCTGGCTGGAAATGCGTAATTACGGCGGATAACAACATAGTCCTGGAGCGATACATACCCCGAAAAGAAGCAAAATCGCTCGGCACTAAAGTCGATCCGGTGATGCTGGAAATCTTCAATAATCTGTTCATGTCAGTTGCGGAGCAGATGGGGCTTGTTCTCGAAAATACCGCCGAATCGGTCAATATCAAAGAGCGGCTCGATTTTTCATGCGCGATTTTCGATCCTGAGGGCGCGTTGATCGCAAATGCACCTCATATGCCGGTTCATCTCGGTTCAATGGGCGAGAGCATTAAAACGGTAATACGAGAGCGTCAAGGTGAAATTCGGCCAGGCGACGCCTACATCCTCAACGCGCCCTACAACGGCGGCACGCATCTTCCAGATGTAACGATTATCAAACCGATTTTCTCCGATGAGGATCATTTACTTTTCTACGCTGCCTCGCGTGGTCACCACACCGATATAGGCGGGACGACGCCGGGATCATCTCCGGCTGATTCCACTAATATTGAAGAGGAAGGTGTCGTCATCGACAACTTCAAATTGGTTGAAAAAGATCAATTTCGGGAGCGTGAAATTCACGAGATTCTAAGCAGCGGACCTTGGCCGGCGCGCAATCCTGCAATGAATATCGCCGATTTCAAAGCACAGTTGGCGGCGTGTGAAAAAGGCGCAATAGAACTAGGCAAGATGGTCGACCACTATGGCATTGAGTCCGTCCACGCGTATATGCAACACATTCAGGACAATGCCGAGGAATCGATCAGGCGAGTGTTAGGCACGCTCAACGATGGCAAATTCACGTATGAAATGGATTGCGGCAATCAGATATCAGTATCCATCACCGTTGATCAGAAAAATCGGGAAGCGGTTATCGATTTCACTGGTACCAGCCCACAACACCCAGGTAATTTCAACGCGCCGACAGCTGTCGTTAAAGCGGCGGTTTTGTATACCTTTCGATGCCTTGCCGCTGACAATATTCCACTCAACGAAGGTTGTCTGAAACCCCTCAACATTATTATTCCGGAAAATTCGATGATCAATCCGCAATACCCAGGAGCGGTCATATCCGGCAATACCGAAACGTCGCAAGCACTCGTCGATACGCTGTTCGGTGCATTGAGAATTGCAGCGGCCAGTCAGGGAACAATGAACAATTTCATTTGGGGCGACGATGTTCATCAGTACTACGAGACAATCTGTGGCGGATCTGGCGCAACAGGTGAACGTCACGGCGCGGACGCCGTTCACACACATATGACGAATTCAAGACTGACTGATCCGGAAATTTTGGAATGGCGTTTCCCCGTTATTCTGGAGTCTTTTTCGATTCGCAAGGGATCAGGTGGAATAGGCATGAAATGCGGTGGTGACGGTGTAATTCGACGCGTCCGATTTTTGGAGGCGCTGAAAGCGAATGTCCTTTCAGGGCATCGCCGGATACCGCCGTATGGACTGGCCGGCGGCGGCGATGCCAAAGTCGGTTCGAACACCGTTGAACATGTAGATGGATCAATCACCCATCTGTCCGGAACTGATCAGATCGAGTTGAAAGCGGGCGATACCTTCGTCATAGAAACACCCGGTGGCGGAGGTTATGGCTCCAGCGTCGACAAATAACGCCGAAAATGTGAATTCAACCAATAACTGTCAACAATAATTGACTGGGCATAACAACTGAAAGCGATGCGCTCGGCGATTACAGGTAAGGTAACACACGCCTAAACAATTAACTTTCGATCACTAGTTAAGCCCAAATTCAGTTACAGGATCATCGAACAGTTCCCGCATACTAGGATAGTTGGACTGTAACTCACGTACAGCAGGCGAATCTGCGAAAACTAAGCACCCGTCGCGCCAAAAATCAGCACCCTCCACAGTTACAGTCGGATCAAATACCGAGATGCAAATTTCTCCAGGCGGATTCTTGCCGCAAGTGTAAAAATGCAAATATTGCGGATTTCCAAAAGCAGAACCGCTCCAACGAGTTAGATTGTCGGTCGCCAGACCAACGTAGCCGTTTTGAGGATGAATGCCTGCGTGCCACGAATGTATGGCGTCTGCATCAAGATTAAATTTGGTGGACACGAAGTTGTAATGCGCGCGTACTATTTCAACTTCCTTGAGCCCACCCTCGAATTCAACAATTCGACCGTGCTCGACTATTGCGAACACCACACCATCGATGAGAACACCTTCCAGTTCATAAATACGAGAGCCAGTTGGGCAGAGCCATTTAGTTATCGCAATTTTCCCCGAAAAACAATTAGCCTGAACCGGCCGGAACACTGTCATAGGGAAACGCTTCACTGACACTTCACCAGTATCGTCGTCGCCAGGGTCTTCCGGCGAAATACCGACTAAGCGAGTACCGGAGGGACAGCTTATGATGACCTCCTTCACGCCAAATATCGCTGTGTTTATCAAGTTTTTGAACTGGATGAAAAACTCGTAGTGAGCGCTGCAAAACGGTGACGCAAAACACTCTTCGTCGAGCGCGTAGCATATTGTCGTCGTACCAGCTTTGCTCAATTCACTGAATCGTACTTGATCGCCGATCCGGGACAAGAACAACGTGTGGTCCGCTTCTTCGATAGCCTCGCGAACGTCGTCCGGAAAAACGCTGACCTCCTCGAAAACTGGAGCACTCACGATTCTCACATCAAGATTTCGATCCCGCGCCTGTGCAGCAACGACGCCATCCAAGGTCGCTGAATAATAACCACCAATCCCCTGCTCGCTGATAATTGCCAGAGAATCTCCCGCTTTTGCCCCAATGCAATTGAACAAAAGATTATCAATACCATCACGCATAGCTATGGAAATTGTCATTACTCCGAAAACTGATAGAACGCTTGCAGCGCCTTCGAACCGTCATCAATCAAGTGGAGGTGCGCCGGTTACGCTTTCTGCTCTGCCGCGATTGCTTTTGCTAATGTTCGTCGAAAATGCAGCGAACCCGCATCGAGACCCAGATTGATATTTGGCGAAGCCATACTGTTCATTCCAATATGAACTGCTTCAAGTATTTCGCGATCTTCGTCAAATGCCTGAATCGCGCCGTTGTTAATTCGCTTGGCAATTTCTACGTTGTCAGGGTCAGTGTTATAGCGTTGAAACCAAAAGTAGCAAGTACTATCCTCGTCAATTGGCGTCATAAAATTATAAGACACCATCACGTACGCATCATCAGGCAAATCGTCGGGGTTACCGCCACTACCTGCCGGCGTAAATATCGATCGATTGATACAAATGCTGGGTGCTCGCACTTCGTAGTGCTGCAACCGATCGCAGTTGCCGTCAAATTGAACTAGCGGCTGGTAGTACGGCGGCAACGGTTGATCGTATATCCACCGTGAAACTACGTATCCATCATTAAGAGATTGTTGCTGCAGCGGCACACCGTCGGTACCTGGAGCAGCAAACGATGATTGGTGCACCCAAGCCACGTGTGACGGGTCCAACAAATTGTCGGTCAACCAAAGGTAGTGACACTGGATATCAAGAGTACCGCCTTCTGTCATTCCCCATCGCGGATTGTGGAAATCCGGAATCTCGAAAACTTTTTGCTCATCCGCATGGTCAGGCTCGCCCATCCAGACCCAAACGAACCCCCACTTTTCGATCACCAGAAACGGTCGCACTTTTGCCGCCCGCGGAATGCGATCTTGCGTCGGTGCCAACACGCACATGCCAGAGCGATCGAATTGCAGACCATGATAGCCGCATTCAATAATGTCTCAGAGCAGACGTCCTTTCGATAGCGGTAATTTTCGATGCGGGCAAGCATCCTCAAGCGCGACAACATTGCCGTCTTTCTGGCGATAAAAGACCAGGCTCTGATTAAGAATTTTGCGCGCAGAAAGTCTATACTCGATGTCGCGAGACTAGGCAGCGATGTACCAGCAATTGGTGAGAAACAAATGAAGTATCCGTCTTTAAGTGAATCGCATTGTGTCGTTATAGCTTGTAGGAATTTTGGTCATAGTGATATATAACGTTTCTCATGATCACATGAGCAACATATGAAGACGGTATTATCAGCGCAACCTGAAAAACGCAAGTCTGCGGCAGCTTGTCTCGCCGTATTGCGAACCCAAGTTAATACCGCACTCCAGCATCTCAATCGTTTGTGCAGCACCGATGGCCAGTTCTATCCGGCACGATTGGATGACCATCAGAAAGTCAGCTATGAATTGGCATTTTGCGTTGCTGAGCTGGAAGCGATGGCTGCCATGCTGAAATACGCAAACAAAGTATCGGCAGACGATATGTTATGCGAGCAACTATCACTCGCATTCTGTGCGGACAGTCTGCGCACTGTTTGGCAGCGGCTGTTGACGCACGTGACGGAGGCAGGCCTATCCCGTTCTCAACTGTTGGACCTAATGGACAGCGAACCGCTAGCAGGCTTCCTGGCAGAACATGGAGATGTCGCGCAGTTTGCCGCGATCGGAGCAGAGCTACTCGTGCGCGGCAACGTACGCCTGCCAAGTGGGCTGGACGAAGAGAAAGAAATTATTCGGGACAGTTTTGCGCGTTTCGCCGAAGAAGTGGTGAAGCCACAGGCCGAGCACATTCATCGCTTTGACACAGATATTCCCGATGAGCTGATCAATGCCGCTGCGGAGATGGGCTGCTTTGGCACCTGCATTCCAGAGCGATTTGGCGGCTTGATGCCTGACGAACGCAACGATAGCCTCGCGATGATTGTCGTAACCGAAGAATTATCGCGAGGCTCACTCTGTGCGGCTGGTAGCTTGATCACCCGTCCGGAAATTGCCGCCCGCGCGCTTTTGGCCGGCGGCACCAAACAACAGCAGGAATTCTGGTTATCTCGGTTGGCCGCCGGTGAGTCGCTTGCGGCAATCGCAATCACCGAGCCTGATTACGGTTCAGATGTGGCAAGGGTATCGCTCAAGGCCACTGAGTCGGACGGTGGATGGGTACTCAACGGTGCGAAAACCTGGTGTACTTTTGCCGGCAAATCGGATGTGCTGGTCACCCTCGCCCGCACTGATAATGACCTCAGCATGGGCCATCGCGGGCTTAGTTTATTTATGGTGGATAAACCGCGCTTCGCCGGACACGAGTTTTCGCATGAAAATTCCAACGGCGGCCGATTAACCGGAAGGGCAATTCCTACCATCGGCTATCGCGGTATGCATTCCTTTGATCTTTCGTTCGAAGACTTCTTCGTCCCCGACACAGCATTGGTTGGTAGCGACGAGGGCCTCGGCCGGGGTTTCTACTACACGATGGCGGGGTTTTCCGGGGGACGCATTCAAACTGCCGCACGTGCATCCGGTGTGATGCAGGCGGCGATCGAGCACGCAGTCACCTATGCGGGGGATCGAAAAGTATTCGGTGCGCCCGTTGGTAATTTCCAGCTCACCCAAGTCAAGCTGGCGCGTATGCTGGCGGCACTCACCGCATCGAGACAGTTCAGCTACGCGGTAGCACGAATGATGGACGACGATGGCGGACAGATGGAAGCAAGCCTGGTCAAATTGTTTAGCTGCCGTGCAGCCGAGTGGGTAACCCGCGAAGCCATGCAGATTCATGGCGGCATGGGCTACGCAGAAGAAAGTGATGTCAGCCGATATTTCGTGGATGCTCGCGTGTTGTCCATATTCGAAGGTACGGAGGAAACCCTTGCCCTCAAAGTTATTGCACGCGACCTAATCGCAAACGCAGGAGAGCTAACGTAATGCAGGATGTGTTATCGGGCATGCGTGTGGTGGAAGGCAGCGCGTTTATTGCAGCGCCATCCGGCGGCATGACGCTTGCCCAGCTGGGGGCAGATGTCATTCGCTTTGATCCGATCGGGGGCGGCATAGATTACCGCCGTTGGCCGGTGACAGAGAACAACGAAAGCATTTACTGGCACAGTCTCAACAAAGGGAAACGTTCGATCGCGGTGGATTTCAAGAAACCCGAGGGGCGCGAATTATTGACGCAGCTGATCACCGCGCCCGGTGACGATTGTGGGCTGTTCCTGACCAACTTCCCGGCCCGCGGCTGGTTGTCGGACAATAAGCTTCGCGCACATCGCGAGGATCTTATTTATCTAAACCTAACGGGAGATCGCCATGGCGGCAGTGCGTTGGATTACACCGTTCAAAGCAAAATAGGACTCCCCTATCTCACTGGCGCAGCAACTGGTGATGCTCCAATTAATAATCCATTGCCGGCCTGGGATTTGATCGCCGGGCAACACATTGCGTTGGGATTGCTCGCTGCCGAACGCAGCCGCCTGCGTTCAGGCAAGGGCCAGTTTGTGAAGCTTGCATTGGCCGATGTAGCGCTGGCCACTCTGGGTCATCTTGGCTATATCGGTGAGGTGATGGTGAACAACGCCGAGCGAAACCCGATAGGCAACCATATTTTTGGCTCCTTTGGCCGCGACTTCAAATGTCGGGACGGCGGCCGGGTCATGCTTGTGGGTGTCAGTGCAAATCAATGGCAGGCCATTCTCAAGGTAACCGGCATGAGCGAGGCCGTTGCCCGTTTAGGAGAATCCAAGGAATTGGATTTCAACCATGAAGGTGATCGATATACCGGCCGCGAGGACATCTGCAAGCTGCTTGAACCCTGGTTTGCCGAGCGTGATTTCGCGACAGTTGCAGAACAACTTGAGGCGGCTGGAGCTTGTTGGGGCAAGTATCAATCGGTATCGGAGCTCGTGCACAACGACCCCGATTGCTCTACGGATAATCCTTTGTTTGAAAAAATTGAACAACCTGGAATCGGTGCATATCTGGTGCCGCACAACCCTCTAAATTTTGCGGCCGCGGATCGACGCCAGGTGTGTCCTGCCCCGCGACTGGGGCAGCACACTGATGAAATTCTGACGGGAATTCTTGGAATGAGTAGCGCCGAGATCGGCCGCTATCACGACGCAGGTATTGTCGCCGGCGCCGAATGACAAATTAGTATTCCGGTTGATCGTTCTTTTCGAATCAGGGCCAATTACGACGACAAGTTAACGTTTCCTATCTGGGAATCATCGGCAACACAATTTGTGATGGGTATCGTTCGCTCATATGCAGCACTTGCTTTGCGACCTTCATCTTCGAGGTCATTGCGAACGGAGCGCCGGTGTTCAGATTTCTAGCCAGCCGTGGATAATTACTGCTGGTGACATCAACTCTTAATCGATCGCCTGGTGCGAGCATGTAACTAGTCGCCCACATATCGATCGAGTATTTGTAGACTTCGCCGGGCTCAATTAGTTTTTCTTCTTCAAACCCTTCCCGATAGCGTGCGCGAATGACGCCATCAACCAAATTAAACGCCATCCCATCCGGCTTAACGACAATCAACTTAGTCATGAAATCGGTATCAGTTGAATCCGTTTCCGCATACAGCTCGGCTGTAATCGGACCAGTGATTTCGGTCTCACGCTCAAACGGCTCGGTGACAAATCGCAGTACATCTTTGCGCTCATCGAGCGGCCCCTGATCGTATGGCCCACGAAGACTCGACTCCATAATATTGCCGCCTAAGGTCGGAACGGGATCGGCAGGGTCATAGGTGTACTTCAACGAACCAGAACGACTGGACGGCATCTGGTCTGAGAACGAATGGTTTTCATGTAAGTAATATTTTTGATATTGCGTGCGCGCAAGAGGCCACTCGTTTTCTTCACGCCAGACGTTCTCGCCCATGATGAAGAGCTTGATCCGCGCCCCTTTCGGGTCGGCGCCATCTTTCATCCAATAATCGAACCACTCTAACAACAGGTCTTCGACGCCAATGACCGCGTCTTCACCGAAATCCAGATCACCCACCTGTGGTGAGACATTCCAGCCATGCACCCACGGACCCATGATCAATCGCTGTCCGTTGCGCGCTGCCTCGGATGCGGCCTCTTCGGTCATTGTCTTGTAACTGCCCATCGTGCTGCGCTGAAAGACGTCGAACCAACCGCCGAAATTCAACGCTGGAACAATCATTTCACTCGCACGCGCCTCTAGATTGAGAGGTTCCCAATAAGCGTCGTAATTCGGGTGTTCAAGCCAATCCTGAAAATGGCGCACGCTGAAACCAACATTTTCTGCTAAATCAATTAGCGGAAGATGGCCTATTCCATTAATCCAGTCGACCGGAAAACCTGCCGTCGTTCGACCACCCACTAACCCGACTCCCCAGCGAGCTCTGGACAGCAACGAGAATGCGCCGCCTGGATAGGCAACGTCTCGATAATAATTTCCCGGACTCATCGCAGGCGCAATAGCGACCAATGCGGGGTTCCGATTCAGGGCTGCAAGCCATTGCACTGACGCGAGATAGCTTGTGCCGAACATACCAACTTTACCGTCCGACCACGACTGCTTGGCAATCCAGGTGAGGGTGTCGTCACCATCGTTAATTTCCTGAAAATAGGGATACCACTGACCGTCGGAATCATAACGCCCACGTGCTGATTGAAAGACAAAAGCGTAGCCATTGGTCGTCGCAAATTTCGCGTAGCGTTGTCGATTGGCGGGAGAGCCGTTCGTATAGATATCTCTGACCAGCAAGGTTGGAAACTCGCCCTCGGCAGCAGGCAAATAGATATCCGTCGCCAGAGCGATACCATCGCGCATTTCTACGCGCTGGTGATAGATCATTTTTGCCGAATCCGGAAACTCGCCGTCGTAGTTTGCGAAGCTTTGCGCCGCGCTTTCAGAAAACGGCGCCAGCAATATGGCAAGGACAAGTACAAAGCCCGGCAGGGTATGTGAATTCAATGTTCTATCCCCAGAATTTTGTTTTTCTTTGTCGCAACAATCAGTCACTGAAAGAGGGTCATCGACAAAATGTAATGGATAATCTACGCACTCACTGTCAGTTTCCAATCTTGACGACTAGTGGTTTTCCCGCAAGTCCTCGCCAGTCTACGTCAGAAAACACTTCTGTTTTTCGTCCGCCGCGCGTCATTACCGTAACGTGAACGTCAATATCGACGCTACTCGACAATCCGACGTGCACGGGTTTGGCGTTCTGAGCGTTATATCCACTACCCGTATCGACCATGCGTAGTCCAAGAAGCTCTTTCGTTCCCGCTCGGTACACTCGAACTTCAGATCCCGCTCGGGTGTAGTGGCCCTTGTCATCTAGTACGAGAACCTGAATTGAGCGAGCCGCCACAGCGGCAGGCAAATCATTGCGGTACAGGTAGTGGGAACCGGCCGGGTTATTCGCGGCCAACGCGAGATCAAGATCGCCGTCCTGATCGTAGTCGGCCCACTGCACGCCATGATCGGTATCGTTCTTCGCAATGGTCGGGGGTAGCTGGTTCACGAACCCATCGCCCGTATTGATGTAGAGATAATCGGGTGTTTCCGGTTTGCCATTCACGTAACCAACCGTATAAAGGTCGGGTCGACCGTCATGTTGCACATCTGCCCATACCCCCGTGACAATATGATGCTCATTGTCGACACCCATTTCTGGCGCGACATTGGTGAATGTGCCGTCCCCATTGTTTTGATAAAGCAAATCGTCGCCGTAAGCCGCAACGTAAATATCCAGATCGCCATCGGTATCAAAATCTGTCACCGCACAACCAACGCCGCCATCGGCTAACGGTCGACGATGACTATCCATGTCCAACTCAATCGCGACATCGCTGAATCGTCCATTGTCATTGCGGAACATGCCGTCGCGGTCGCCGTTTTGATTCGCCGTAAACAAATCTAAATCGCCATCAGAATCCATGTCGAACCAACATGCGCCAACCGTGCGGCGCGGTTCCATGATGCCGTTGGTGAATGTAACGTCTGTGAAAATACCATCGTTGTTTTGGAGTAAGCGATTGACGCTGGCTCGAAGGGCAACGTAGAGGTCCAGGTCACCATCCGAGTCGTAATCCACGAAAGACACCTGGCGTGTCGCCCCTTTCAAGGCCACGCCTGCTGATTCGCCAACTTCGGTAAATCCGGTTTTCATGTCGACTAAATTATTGCGAAATAATCGATTGGCGGGTCCGTCGTAACCGGAATAACCGATGTAGACATCCAGGTCTCCGTCGCCATCATAATCGCCCCATGCGACCGAGCGAGGATTACCGCCATCTGTTGGCAGGCCAAGTCCGTCGGCAACATTTTCGAAACCAGAAGGACCATTGCGATAAAGACGCACGGGTGCATCGCGAAAGGTGATTATCAAGTCGAGATCACCGTCGTTGTCATAGTCACCCCAAGCATTCGATTGACCGCCAGGATCGGCGAACAATGCGGGTTGCACTGGTGTGAATTCAATCTCTTGGGCCGAAATGCAACCTGCACAATACCCAACCAAAACCAGGCTTACACTAATTTTCCCGACACTATTTATACTCATTGCTTCCAGTCCAATTTATAAATCGACATTTAGGGACGCTTCCCAAACCGCTACAAAAGGCTTGCGACACAGCGGCGTAAGCTGTGCTAAATGCTCGATTCTATTGAATCGGCGAGCATCTGGCCAAATTACACGGAATCAACACTAATCATGTGAATGGCTGCTTGTATTCGTAAGGCTCTGATAAAAGGTCCGCGTGACAAACTCGCCGTTTACAAATCCGTTGTCTAGCACGCTGTCCCACTCAGCGGTGGGCTTGGCCAGCACGGCTTCATCCTCTGTCTTTCCAGCAGCGACCAATGCCTTGATCCGATCACGAATTTCGCGAACGGCATTGTAAGAATACATCAGGTCATCGCGGTCGGAGATTCCGCCGTGTCCGGGAACAATAATGGTCTCGTCATCGACCATTTCATACATGACTTGGTATGCGTTCAGAAACCCATCGATCGTACCGCCGGACGGCCAATCAAGCAGCGGATAGCCACCTGCATAGACATCGCCTGTATGTAAAACATTGCTCTTTTTAAACCAGACGACGACATCCGAATCTGTGTGCGCATCGGGTATGTAAGTAAGCCGCGCCTCCTCGCCGTTAAGGTGCAGGCTAAAGCTTTGATCGAAGGTCATTATCGGCCACGCCGCCTCATCTGCCACCTTCGACAATCCCCAAAGTTCATTCTCATAGTCACGGATAAGGTGCGCTCTCGCATTGTCATGCGCAATGACAACTGACCCTTCCGCCTCGACTATCGGCCTGTTTCCACCGGTATGGTCGCCGTGCCAGTGCGTATTAATGACGTAACCGATGGGCGCCGACGACACGGTGCGAATGGCTCGCAAGATCTTGGGAACCAGCGGCGCGTATTGATCATCCACAATGAACACGCCATCGTCACCGGCTGAAACACCGATGTTTCCGCCAAGGCCTTCGATCACATAAAAGGGCCCGCGAACGTGAGTGATCGATACCTCTACAGCATCAAAATCCATCTCTTGTGAGCTGACGGTGTTTGCCGAAATCAAGACCAACCCCAGCGATAGAAAACCTAGCAATAATTTGAACAATGAACGCTCCCCTTTAGGTCGTAAATCGAAAGTTATATCGTTAATCGAATTTGTCTCTGAAAATCATCAGCCAATGTCCGCTTCATGCTGGACGGCGTGAATAACATGTAAAACGTCTTTGCGAGGAGCTGCAAGCGACGAAACAATCCATTGAAATCAGCAAAATATAGATTACGTCGCTTCGCTCGCAACGACGGCATCGGAGTCTCTAAACAATCGCGCGGGAGATTGACGGCTATTCGCTTACTGTAACTCGTGACCCAGAAATCTCATATTTCAGAACAAGCAAATCGCGAACGCTAAGCGCGCCGCCCGCAGCCGTGAACGGCGATAGACCAAGCGCACCATGTGTTATTTCAAGTTGACCGGTCGCAATAAAAGCGTCATCTGTTAACTCGATGCTGACGGGGAAATTCACGGATTTTTCTATACCCTTAAGGTTAACTGTTGCAGCGATATTCACATCGGGCATGCTGCCCTCTATTGCGGATGATTGAATCTGAATGGTCGGAAATTGTTCCGCGTACAGCAGTTTTTCTCCGAGCATGTTGGCCTTGGTGTCATCCATGTCTTTCTGCGATACCTCTTTCTCGAAATTCTCTCCTTCAAGTGCGCGCAAGTCGGGATCGTCGACCGAAAACTCCCCGATATTGATCTCCAGCATGATTGTCGACTCAAGAGGGTTCGGCGCAACCTCGACAGTTCCCGAGATGCCACTGTGCGATATCACATGATGGTGACCGAAGCGGCGTAGCGGCCCGTCAGGATAAGCCAGAACACGCAGCCAGCTCGCATCGCTATCAATCCGAAAAGCTTTATTCGAAGCTGGATCCTTTGCCTGACCTGCAGATGGCGCCGCGATGACGAAGACAGCCAGTAGAACGGACACTATGCGCATATGATTTCCAAGTGAACTTAAGCCTTTAATTGGACCAAACTTAATCTGTTTTGATCCGTCAATAACCCCCAGGCACCAAGTATGGATAGCAGCTGTGGCGGCCAACGTGTTTCGATGCATTTTTACGGCTTCCGACCTCATCGTTTTTGCTCTGGGACGGCGATTAGAACCAACATTGTAGCGGCTCGATGATGCAGAATCGACCGCTGTGCGGGTGACGTTAATGTGACAATAATTTCATTTTTCACTAGATTTTTGGCGATTTTGACAGGGTTATTACGAATGGCGGAATCGACAGTACAAAGACAATTGAATACCCGGACCCTAGCCGTCAGGATACGCGAAGACCTGCTCATTTCCTGACTAAAAGTGAGCAAACGAATTGAGGACAATGAACCATGGTAATACAAGCAAAATGGAGCCTACTTTTGACGCCCGTCGCGATCTTCGCGATTGGAGCGGCTGAAGCGTCGGAGTGGCAGGTTGTGCAGGATTCGAGCGCTGTTCGCTTTATCGGCGTGCAGGAGGGATCGGCATTCCGTGGACGCTTCGAAAACTTTACCGCGATGATCGACTTCGATCTGAAAAACCCAACCGATGGCAAAATTGTCGGCGTTGTAAAAACAGAATCTGCCGAATCAGGTGACGCGGAGCGAGATGCGACGCTGATGGAGGAAGATTGGTTCAATCCGGATAACCATCCGGAATCTCGTTTCGAGTCCGAGCGAGTCGAGCAAATGGACGATGGAACATTTGCCGCGCACGGGCAACTAACAATAATCGGAAACAGCCAACCGGTGACAATGACTTTCGAGTTTGAGGTTAAGGAAACGACCGCACATTTTTCCGGCAGTTTTGACATCAAGCGATTGGAATTTGGTGTGGGCTGGGATGCCACCAATTGGATCGACGACGAGGTCGGCGTTCAAATAGAACTCGATCTGCAACAATAGTCTGGTAGGAGACACCCGATGGCCAACAAAAATTCTAAACAACCTCAGTCCGCCAGCAAACGGGAATTCCTAGAGGCAGCCGCTGCGATTGGCGGCATGTCCGCCGTGATGACCGCACTCAACGGTTTCGGCATGGGCATGGCCTCTGCTGCAGAAGCGCCGCCGAATCTCATGGGGCGCTCCAACGGAACCAAAGTGCTTATTCTGGGTGCTGGCCTTTCGGGGATGACCGCTGCCTATGAGCTGGGCTTGCGAGGTTACGATTGCCAGATTCTGGAGGCCCGCCCATTCGCCGGGGGTCGCTGCCAGTCCTCCCGCGCGGGATTCAAGACAACACAGGTAGATGGCGAAACCCGCACCTGTGATTTCGACGAAGGTCAGTATTTTAATCATGGCCCGTGGCGTCTGCCTAGTTATCACCATGCGGTTTTTCACTACATCCGAAAATTCGGTATTCCCATGGAGATCATGGTTCAAGAAAACGACCAGGGTTACTTACAGCACGACGAGGCTGACGGGCCGTTGGCCGGCCGCCGTGTCCGTAAGCGTGAGATCAAAGCGGACATGCGTGGCTATACCGCCGAACTGCTGGCAAAACTCACCGATCAGGGTGCGCTAGACAAGCAGCTGGACAACCAGGACAGGGAACGGCTGATCGACTATCTCATTCGAGAGGGCTTCCTGAACGCGCGAGATTTCAGTTACCAGGGCACGCTGCATCGAGGTCTCACAAAATTCGATGTGATGGGTGCGAACGGCCCGAACACACCTTCAGAGGCATTGGCATTTAAAGAAATTCTGCTATCCGGACTTGGAAATTCGTTTCAGGGGGTCACCTCGATCGACCACCCGCACACGATGTACCAGCCCATTGGTGGTATGGATAATATCGCGCGTGGCTTCGAGCGTGAGGTGGGCGACAAGATCACCTTCAACGCCGAGGTTCAGGAACTGCGGCAAAACGATAACGGTGTCGTGGTCCCTTATCGCGACACCGTTAGCGGCAACATGCGGGTTGCGAAAGCGGACTACTGCATCACCACCATTCCCCTCGCCGTACTCACGAAACTTCCGATGGATTTGTCAGATCAATGCAAAGAAGCGGTGGCTGCGCCTGGAAAAATGACCGTCAGCAAGTTAGCACTGCAGATGAACCGGCGCTTCTGGGAAGAAGACGACAACATCTACGGGGGCTCAAGTACGCTCGGCATTCCAGGGCATACTGTTATATATCCGTCCTACGGCTACTTCGGCAAAAAGGGCGTAATCAAAAGCGCCTATCCGATTGGTCGATCAGCCGTTGGATTCGGTGAGCTCTCATTGGACGAACAAGTCGAGCAGGCGATCGGACGCAGCGAGCGCATTCATCCCGGACAGTTTCGCAAACACTACGATAACAAGGCTTTCTCGATCACGTGGCATAACACTCGCTATACCGAAGCGGGATGGTCGACATGGTCGCCGCCGGATCGGGACAAGCACATACCCGTATTACGAGAGCCACAGGGTAGAATTTATTTCTCGGGCGACTACGTTAGCGGACTGGCTGGATGGCAGGTAGGCGCCATCGAATCAGCATGGACGCAGATTGAGAAAATCCACGCAAGTGCGGTGAGTGCTTAAGGCGGTAGTTCGCCACCCCATTGCATGTATCTCGTAATAGTCGCAAACAGACCGAACGTGCCACCACCATCCAAGACGTAAATCCCAATACCTGCGCTAGTCATTCAAGAACCGAACCGGTAGCGCAACTTAACCACTAGCTGATCGGCAAGCGGGTCTTGCCACGACTCTTGCAATAGATCAGAAAACCCCAGCAGGTCGGGTCTACTAGCATCGCCTTTGGTGTAGACGACGAAGAAATCTGACAACGGCGCAATCTGCCAGCGATAACGCACCTGAAAATTTAGCGTCGAAATACTAAAGTCGTCGCTGGGTCCGATGTGTTTGTTGCCCTCAATCAATTGCCCCAGATCGGATTGCAGCGCGAAGAAACGGTCTTCGAAAGCGCGAATACCGACCCACTGCAACACCACACGAAATTGCTGCGTCGCACTTGGATAGAAGTCCATGGCGAGGTCGGGTTGCCAGCGCGTGCCTGTAAAGGTCGTGAAGTCCTGTCCTTCCTGCTGCAACAGCCAGCCATCAATTTCGGTATAAGACACGCCTACGGTCAAGGCTAAATCGGCGCGCGGCTGCCACGTCAGTCCGCCCCAAGTTCGAATAGAACCGCCGTACAGATCCTGACCGTCATAGTCCAAATTTACCGCCACGGAAAAGGGTCGCGACGTATCCGTTTCATAGCTCGTTTCGACTCGCCAGCGGTCGTTGATTTGGAACGTTCCATTGCCGAAGCTTTCGCGATCCTCCCATCGTTCCGGAAAGAATGCAGCGGAAGCAAAGACTTTATGCCGATTGTTTCGATTAACTTCCAAATTGACACCGGCACCGCCTCGTATCTGCAAGCCAGTCTCATTTTCGCCGTACGCCAAAAAGCCGCCAAGCTTCAAATCGCGAACCCGAGTCAGTCCCGACTTGATCCACTCGCCGTTGTAGTTGACGAAGCGCAGATCGTCGCGCGCTTGAAAACCGAAATCGTTGACGTCGAAACCAGACTCAAAATCGGTAAACAAAATTGAATGTTTCTGCCCTTGAACGGGAGCGTATTCGACGTCGAGTGTGGCGCCTGCACCAGCGCCGTTTTGATCACTGTCCGAAATCAGATACTGACCTTCGATATTCCATTGACCGCGCTCGCTCAAGTACTTGAAATCCGCCGCGTGCACGACGGTATCTGAAGACTCTCGATTGACGACAGTCGATGCGAAACCGATACCTCGATACGTTGCATTGATGCTGTCCTCGTAAACCATTCGCAGCGCACCAAAATCACGGCCCGATTGGGTATAGACGTTGCCATCATCCGCAGTGAAATCAGTGTCATCCTCGATCGCACCCAGCACTCCGTATCGAATACGGCCGATCTGGCCAGTCGCTTTCGCGGCGGCTTCCAGGTCAGCTGGCTGCAACGACTCGCGCCGCGATAACGAAACGCCTGAAGGCAGACCTGACGCCCCGGGTCGTCCACCGATTCTTCGGGTGTTGATTAGTGAAAACCGGTTAGGCCCGCCACCATCTGCCCGGCTTGTCGTCGAAAATACGTCCTGACCTTCTTGAAAGAACAGCCGCTTCTCGGGAAAGAATGTCTCCTGTGAAGTGAGATTCACATCGACGTCATCTGATTCGACCGAGCCGAAGTCCGGTTTCAACGTCGCGGTCGCCTGAAAATTCGTAAACGGCCGCCAAAAGAGATCGAGACCGGTCTTAGATCGATTGTCGCCGACCCGATTGAATGTTGTCGACACGTAAGGAAACAAACTCCACTGCTGACGTGGATTGACGTCTCCGAGGTGTAACGGTTGCCAAAGACTCATAAACCGCGGCTGCGATCGCGGTAGTGCGGGCCAGCCATAACGCTCATTGAGGTGTGCGACTTTGCGTGATGTATAGAGATTAATCCGACGTATGCCATCTTCCTTCGGCATCGCCATCTGTGACCACGGTATGAAGAACTCGGCGGACCAGCCTGTTGCCGTTTGCTGGGTTGCGCCATACCATGCGCCGTCCCAGTCTCTGCTGTATTGGCGCTCTGGAAGAACGGTACCGTCCATCTGACCATCGCCAAGTGCGAGCGTAAACCAGTATCCGTAACGCCCGCTACCAGAGGAATCCACGTTCAACGCAACGGAATCGCGATTTACATCGTATGAATCACGTGGCGCGTGCCGTCGCACGAGCGTGTGTTCCGGTTGCTCCATGACAGCTGCGACATACAGTCCGCGATCGGTATAGAGCACTCGCAGTTCTGTCGGGTAGGTTGGGACGGCAAGTGTGTCCGGCTCAATCACTCGATAGTCGCCGAGCACCGCCTGCTCACTCCAAAGCGCCTCGTCGACGTGACCATCGATTACGATATCCGCGTCGGCCCTATCAATACGCTGCAGTGTTATCGCTGCAGCCACCGTATCATCGACGATGATTTCGACGCCTGCTGACGCAGTTGGGAGGTCTTGTGCAAAAACCCTGATTGCGAAGGCAAGATAAACAATAAGACAAGGAAAAGCTCTGCCCAAAACGATCCCCAGTGATTCTATGGTTGTTTGCTGCACTAAATGAATGGCACCGCCGAATGGTGCGCCGCCGTACTATACCGTGAACTTAACCGTGACAAGAAGAGTTCCCTTGCCCCAAGTATTATCTGACGAATGTTACTGCTGTCGAATAATCTCCAGAAACCGATCACCATAACGATCCAACTTGGTTTGCCCAACACCACTGATATCTAACATCTCGGCTGCCGTTTGAGGACGATACTGCAGCATTTCTTGCAGCGTCTTGTCGTGAAAAATCACGTAGGCAGGAACCTCGTGCTCTTTCGCTAGCATCTGTCGGCAATCGCGCAGCGCCTCCCACAGACCCTCGTCCTCTGTCGCCACGGCGGCGCGTACCCCGCTCGATCGTCTTACGGTCGCAGCAGGCAGCTTCAGGTCTTCTCGAAACTGCAGTGGTGTTTCTCCACGCAGGACACCGCGACTGGTGTCTGTGAGTACTAACGCGCCGTAGCGCTCGGCATCCGCTCGCAAATGACCCGCTACCAACAACTGGCGGGTAGCAGATCGCCAGGTCGCCGACGCCATGTCCTGCCCTATCCCAAAGACGCTGAGTTGGTCATGTCCGTGCTGATCAATCTTATCGGTCGCTTTACCTAGCAGCACGTCGACTATGTGTGCCGCGCCGAATCGTTGCCCAGTACGATAGATGGCTGACAGTAATTTTTGTGCTGCTTCCGTCCCATCCCAGGTTTTGACTGGCACCAGGCAACCGTCACAGTTACCGCAATCCTCAGCCAGCGAATCGCCGAAATACGCCAGCAATGGACGACGCCGGCAACCCGTGACCTCGCACCATCCCAACAATGCATCGAGTTTGTAACGCTCATAGCGTTTGTAGTCTTCAGCGGCCTGTGACTCGTCCAACATCTGCCGCAAACGCACAACATCCTGTAAGCCGTAAACCATCCAGGCCGCCGCTGGATCTCCGTCACGACCGGCCCGGCCGGTTTCCTGATAATACGACTCCATACTTTTCGGCAGATCGAAATGGGCGACGAAACGGACGTTTGGTTTATCAATGCCCATGCCGAAAGCAATCGTCGCCACGATGATCAAGCCGTCCTCTGCCAGAAAGCGGCGTTGATTCTCTTGTCGAACATAGGAGTCGAGTCCCGCGTGATACGGCAGCGCCTCGAAGCCCTGTTCGCAAAGCTGAGCCGCGACGCTTTCGGTTTTCTTTCGCGACAAGCAATAAATGATGCCGGCTTCGCCGCGACGTGCCTGCAAAAACTTTAGTAGTTGCCGCTTGGCATCCGTTTTCACCTGCACGGCGTAACTGATGTTCTCGCGGTCGAATGGCGCGATGAAAATACTGGGTTCATTCAACTCGAGCCGGGCAACGATTTCGTCACGCGTTCTGTCCGTTGCCGTGGCGGTCACCGCCATACGCGGTACACCCGGGAACAGCGCACCGAGTTCACCTAAGGAAAGATAGTCATGACGAAAATCATGGCCCCACTGCGACACACAGTGTGCCTCGTCAATTGCAATCAGGGAGATCGGTATCTCGCGCAACAATACCCGGGTCTGTTCGGTGGCCAGACGCTCCGGCGCAATATACAGAAGCTGTAACTCGCCACGCTTAAACCTGGCCGTCACGGACCGCATTTCATCGAACGACTGGCTGGAATTGAGAAATTCCGCTGCGATGCCAACCTCATTGAGCGCCGTCACCTGATCCTGCATCAACGCGATAAGTGGCGAGATGACCAGCCCAATGCCTTCTCGCAGCATGGCGGGAATCTGGTAGCACAAGGACTTGCCCCCACCGGTCGGCATGATGACGAGGGAATCGCGGCCATCCAACGCAGACTGTATAATCGCCTGCTGCTCACCTCTGAAATTCCGGTAGCCAAAGACGTCTTTTAAAATGGTCTGGGGGGAGGTATTCACGCGTGCATGATCAGGGATCAGAGCGACCACCGCAATGCCGAAATTATCTCGAAATTGAGATTAATGTGCCGGTGTTGGTTAATTGCGTGTTCACTTGGCACATTGACAAGCTTCGAAGCGATTGTTCGATTTGCGATCCGTCGTAGCATTGCCCCTCCTCCCAAAAAGCTGACGCGTTTTGTCGAACCTATTTTTAATCTGGCTCGTGAAAAATACGACTTGCCGACCCACGCCGTGCGCTATGATATGTTTCGGAATGCCGGGAATGAAGTATCTGCGGTGGCGTGGCATTGACTAGTTGTCTTTCAATGGGCCGCTTCACGCTATGCCCAATATTGCGCAAAACGTCGATAAAATCAGTTCGACCCCTTTTGTGCTCTTTTGTGGGTGCCTCGACAGGTTGCAAAAACAACTCGAATTCTGCACCGTAAAAATCTACGCCGCCGAAGTTAATGAGCACGCTTGTCGGAGTTGCTTACCGGCTTACCAGCAAGTGTCACTGGATAAATCAATCGGGGGAATAGAAGGATGACTACGAACTTAAGATTCTGTAGGCAAACGTTAGGTGGCGCGTTTTTTAGAAGATTCTTAAAGGAAATCCGGTTTCATAGCCGTTCATTTCTACTCATCCTCGTTAGTCTCAGCATTTCGTTCAGCGCCGCCGCTCAGAATAGTGCTGACAACTCAGACTTTTCAGAACTCAACCGTGTGATCCAGCTAGAGGCCACTGACAAAAACTTGCCGTTGTTGTCAATCATCCTTGTTGACGAGAACGGTGTAGTTTGGTCGGGCAAAGCGGGTTCGCCTGGCAAAGGCCTGAAGGATGTCTCGGGCGCAGACATCACCTATAAAATCGGTTCGGTTTCCAAATTATTTACCGACATCGCTGTGATGCAATTTGTCGAGCAGGGCATTTTGGATATTGACGCTCCAGTTACCCACTATCTGCCCAAATTCAAACCTGACAATCTATACGGCGTCGACATCACTTTGCGCATGCTCATGAGTCATTCTTCTGGCTTGGTGCGCGAGCCGCCTGTCGGCAACTATTTTGACCCGTCCGAACCATCGCTTGAAGACACCATCGATAGCCTGAACAAGACAACGCTGGTTTACGAGCCGGGCACCAAAGTTCAATACTCCAATGCGGGCATCGCGGTTGTTGGGTATGTCATCCAAACAATCGGCGGCAAACCATTTGCTTCAATCCTCAATGACAAGCTTCTCACAAAACTTGGCATGAGCAGCAGCGCCTTTACCCCGGAAGAAAATGTACTAACAAACCTGCCTGCCGCCTACATGAGCACCTATCAGGGCACACGGCCCGTCGCACCCACATTTGAACTGGGCATCGCCCCGGCAGGCAGCATGTACTCAACCATGAATGATCTGGCGCGGTTCATGGATGCGCTGATTAAAAAAGGGGAAGGCGAAAACGGTCGAATTTTAAAGGCCTCAACGCTGGACCAAATGTGGACTCCGCAAACCGATATATTAAGTGGCCGTGATCGATCTTTTGGTATCGGTTTTTCGCTCAGCGAATTGGACGGCGAGAAATCAGTCGAGCACGGCGGTGCAATATACGGCTTCGCCACCCAAATGAAGGTGTTGCCGGGGAAGAAGATAGGCGTCGCGATCTCCACCAATCTGGACATGGCAAACGGCGCTGTCAGCCGGATCGCGGACTATGCCTTGCGGATACTCCTGGCCACACAAAACAAAGAGAACCCACCCACCTTCAATTCAACTACCGCATTACCAGATAACCAGGCACAGCGACTGATCGGTACATACAAAAACGACCAGTCTGCCATTCAAATTCAACGCCGATTTGATGACCTATATATTGAACGGTTAGGAGGTCTTTCACTACGCCTTCGCGCAAGCAAGGCAGACGGTAGTTCCATCGTCATTGATGGCCTTCCCTTATACAGCGAAGACTTAAGCTTTAACGGTGATAGCGTGACGGTTTTTGGGGATACTTACACCAAGGTTGAAAACGTAATGCCAGATGCCAGCGAGGACCGATGGGCGGGCCTGCTAGGTGAATATGGCTTTGACCATAATATTTTGTACATAGACGAAAGATTCGGCGACCTGAATGCGCTGATCGAATGGGGTATGGAGTACCCTCTTGAGGAAATCAGCGACGGACTATTCAAATTTCCACCTTACGGCCTTTACCCCAACGAACATCTTACCTTTCTAAAAAGTGCAGATGGAAAAGTATCCGGTGTCAGTTTGAACGGCATTGAGTTCAAGCGCCGCTCCATCGGGGATGTCGCTGGCAATGTGTTTAAAATCAAACCAGTGAAACCAGTTCCAGAGCTTACTGTAGCAGCACTGCTAGCCACACCGCCGCATGAGGACATCCCGGCAAGCAACTCCGACCTTGTGGATATCACCGACTATAGCGAGACCATCAAATTAGACATCCGCTATGCTTCCAAAGACAATTTCCTGGATACGCCGGTTTACTCGTCTGCCAAGGCCTTTATGCAGCGCCCTGCCGCAGAAGCTTTGGAGCGGATTGCAACCCAACTGAAACAAAAGGGATACGGCCTGTTGGTTCATGATGCCTACAGACCGTGGTATGTGACCAAAATATTCTGGGATGCGACGCCAGCAGAGGGCAAAGATTTTGTCGCGAACCCTGCGGAAGGATCGCGCCACAATCGGGGCGCTGCAGTTGACCTGACGTTGTATGACTTAAAGACCGGTGAACCCATTGAGATGGTCGGCGTTTACGACGAAATGACCGAACGGTCATACCCGCACTACCCGGGCGGCACCACTCTGCAGCGCTGGCACCGGGACCTGTTGCGCGCAGCCATGCAAGCAGAAGGCTTTAAAGTGTACCCATTGGAATGGTGGCACTTTGACTTTGACGGCTGGGAGCAGTTTCCGCTTGGGAACGAAGTTTTCGAAAATATCAGCGCCAACAAATAACAGTCGCCCAAGCCTGCTAAAGACAAAGAAAACATTTTGCTATCGGACATCAAATACCGATAAAGTTTGAGAAAGCTACAAAAAACATACAAATAAGGACATCCACTAAACATCTGACAATTAATGGATGTCCTTATTTGTTTCTCTGACCCAATTTGGCTGCTTAGCGTCTTACGGGCAAGGTAATCTGAGACGGGTATTCTGCCGAATGATGCACGGTGTTGTGTGCCGTCACGCCCTCGGTTTCATCGTAGTTGTTGCCGCCGGTGTTGAGGTTACGCATGTACTGCGGGAATTTGCTGGAGGCAACCTCGACGCGAATTCGGTGACCTGCCTTGAACATATAGCTGGTGGACATGGCCGTTGGGTTGAGTTCGTAGACCTCGCCCTCTGACATCATCAATTCCTGGTCATACCCTTCCCGATAACGGGCGCGGAAGATCGTGTCGTCTACGTTATAGGCCGTCCCGTCAGGATGGACGTCGACGAGTTTGATTGTGAAGTCAGTGTCTTTAGCGTCGGAGGACACAAACAATTTTGCTTGTATAAAACCGGTGACATCAACATCCTCGTCCAACGGTTCGCCCGTATACACCAGCACATCGGCTCGCGCTTCGATACCGCGTTGGTCGAAACTGCCGCCTAAGGACGCGTCGCGGTTACAACAGACGCCGCCACCCAGCGATGGCACCGGGTTCATTGGATCGTAAGTGAAGGTGTCGGACCCGCCGGTCGCCCTGCGATGCGTTAGCGTGCCATCACCAAACACGCTGTTCGCTTGGCCGTCGCTGCCGAGGTACATCTTCATCAATTCAGTGTCTTCAGGTGGCCAGGCGTCGGAGGACTCCCACGAGTTCTTGCCCATTGTGTAGAACTGCACGCGAGGCGTGTCCTTGACGAAATCCTTGCTCTCATCTTTCAGGTAATGATCGATAAATCCGTACATCGTGTCGTAGTAGGGGAAGCTCGCATTACCGACATTGAGTTCACCTGCAATCAGGTCCTCGTGTTCCGGCGTGCGGAAGAAGCCGCAATGCAATGTGGGTGCGATAACCATGTACTGTCCGTCGCGCACTTCCTCATCGGTCGCATTGTGCCGGGCGTGATTGTAAAGCGCGAGGTTCGGGCCCTGGCTGACATCGAACCAGCTGTTAAACCAGAATGCCGGGACGCCGAAGTCTTCGTTGTCGCGATAAAGACCACTTTCGTACCACTTCGGGTGACTTGGTGTCCGGGCCATCAGGTCGGCGCCTGGACCATCGTTGCCGTCCGCCTCTTTCAGCCAGTCGATGGATGGCAGCAATTTCATATGCTCTTTCCAATCCATTTCGGGCATGTCCGCCGCCAGATCGTAGGCCTTACGCAGACGTTGGCGTTGCGCTTGAGTCAACCCTTCGGGAAACTGCGGTCGAAGGTTCTGTTGTACGCCGTAAAGCCAGACGGTGAACAAGGTCTGGTGGACGCCACCTTTGTACCAGTTGCCTTGCTCGGCATATTCGCCCACTCGCCCGATACCTGCGCCGGATGCCATCGGGATCATCGCCGCATGCGCCGGGTGGTTCTTGGCTGCCAGCGCCAGTTGCCACTCGGCTGTCGACGAGCAACCGAGCGTCGCGACTTTGCCGGTCGACCACTCCTGTTCTTCGAGCCAGGTTAGTGAGTCATAGCCATCAGAGCGTGGACTCCCCAGGATTTCCCATTCGCCTTCCGAGTAGTAGCGCCCGCGCTCATTCTGCACGACGTAGGCATAACCGCGCTCCACGGCTTCAATAGCCCAATCGAGGCCGCTGCCCTGCAGTTTGTTGAAGTTGTAAGGCGTCCTCACAAAGATGACCGGAAACGGGCCGTCTCCTTTGGGCAAGTGCACGTCAGTCGCGAGGCCAACGCCATCGCTCATGGGCACCATGACCATCGTGTCGGATTCGGAGATTGCCTTGAACTTGGCAAGCTTGGCGTCGTCATCCTGCGCCGATGCCGCCATGGGCAGTACGAACAGGACGAATAGGGACAGGTAGCGGCTGGCGCGCGTGGCGGCGCCTCTGGGCTCAAACATGGAATCCCCCGGGACAGTTATTGATTCTTTGATCAAGCATAAACCAAATTGAGGGCAGTTATCCTCAGTTCGCGGGCACCGCGTCGAGCAATAACTGCAGGCCGATGGGTTCCGCCTCGCGCCACGCCGGTGCGCCTTTGTAATGGCCGAGGCGCACGATCACCATGTCACGGGATGGAATAATCATCGTCATCTGGCCACCAGCGCCGCGCATTGAATACATGTCAGAGCGGTGCAGGTCATAGTTCGAGCCGTTGAGCCAGAAAAACGCGCCGTAAATTGGGGTCCCTTGCGCTTCCCAGGCGGGCGCGACGGTACTAACAAATTTGGCGTAGCCCTCCGGCAATACGCGTTCGCCGTTGGACACGCCATCGTTGAGATATAGATTGCCCAGCCGTGCCCAGTCCCGCGCCGCACCCAGATCGGAGCCATTTAGCAGGATGTTGCCGTAGGGGTCGGTCTGGAATACGAGATCGCGTACGCCGATCTTGTCGAACAGGTGTTGCTGCGGAAACTGGTGGTATGCATCGCCTCGGCCCTCGACCGCGAGACGAATCAGGTAGTTGGTCAACACCGGGTCGCAATTGCGATAGCGGCCAACAGTATTCGGTGGCCATTGTTGCGGTCGCGTTGCCGCGTAGTCGAAGGAGTCGACGGTGCCGGTATAAAGATACAGGTGATCCGGATAGCCTTTGTCGGGGTCGTATTCCGGATCGCCCCGGTTGCGGCAACGCAAGCCGCTCGACATGTGCAGGATGTCCGCGATGCGAATTTCCTGCCGAGCATCGCCTTCGCCCTGCCACTGTGGGATTGGCGCTGGCTGCATCAGGTCGTACTCACCCTGTTCAACCAGCACACCCAGCAGCGTCGCAGAAAGGCTTTTCGCCATCGACCAACTCTCGAGCGGCGTGTGCATATCGATGCCCTCGGCGTAGCGCTCGGCAATGATCTGGCCCTTGTAGGTAACAACGAAGGCGGCTGTCATCGCATCGGGGTCGAAAACCGCCTCGAGGGCCGCGGCGACCTTCTGCTGATCCACCTCGGGTGGGACAGGCACATCGTCAAGGACGTCGCCCATCGGCCAGAGTGTCGCTGCGGGGTCGGGCAGATTGGAAACGATTTCGGGCGGATCGTAATAGGGATCGGTTTCGCCGATCGGCAATGGCACGCAACCGAGATCGCCGATGTATTTGGAGGAGCGAACCACGCCATTTTCCATGGTGAGGTGCACCATCTTTGTGTCGTAGTCGACCTCGCGTTTAACGACAACATGCCGGTGCTCATAGGGCCCAGTAAAATAGCCAATATTCTCAGCTGCAAAATCGGGATCCAGGCCGGTGACAAACACCCCCGAACACAGCGTCCTGGCGAAGCCCATGGTGTGATGCGCCATTGGATCGCCGGGAGGCGGTACATAATCGGTATCCAGCTCGAGCCTGGCAGCACGCTCGACGGATGTTTCGGCGGGCTCTTCAGAAACAGGCAACTTGGATGTTGCGGTTTCATCTTTTGGCTGCGAACAGCCTGATACGAGCACGGAGAGACTTGCGAAGAACAGGATGGTCGGTAGGGATTTCATGGGTGTCCCTTTTCTTGCCGGGTGTCGAGCGATCATCCGCGCTGGTCTGTGTGATTGCAAGCGAGCACTGGCGGGACGGTCTCAGTGTCAGACCCCGGGTCAGACCCCATTTTTGCGTAACCCTGCGAGATTCGCCGTTGGACTCATGCCCGCGTTGCTCTCAGTATACGGAGATGCCCAGACCACCCAGAATCTGCGTCCTGGGAATCCCGGTGCACGTCATACAACGTGGTCACAATCGCCAAAATTGCTTTACGAAATCTGGACATCCATTAATCGTCAGATTGTTTAATGGATGTCCAGATTTCGTTGCGATTCCCAATTCGGCTTTGCGCCCTACAGCTGCGACCTGAGATACTCGTGCCTTCGAGTAATAAAACAGGATTTGGTAGCTGATGCTTGCGTTGGCCAATCTGCGCCTCAATGCAGGCTGCTCCGAGGGATTTAGCCACACATTCTTGTCGGGCCAGATTACCGTTGTGCTTGGTGCAAATAATGCCGGCAAAACCGATATGTGCCGATTTATTACCGGACTGTCTACGCCGGCTCGCGGTGAGATTCTATTGGATGGCGAAGACGTTTCCAGTATGTCACCTCAACAAAGATCAGTGAGCCTCGTATACCAGGCCTTTGTTAACTATCCGAACCTGACTGTCCTCGAAAATATTGAATCACCGCTGCGAGCACGCAACGCACCGGCAGCTGCGCGTCTGACACAGGCCTCCGATATTGCGGCCAAACTTCAACTGACGGAGCTATTGCATCGACTTCCACACGAATTATCCGGGGGACAACAACAACGGGTTGCCATCGCCCGCGCGCTGGCCAAAGGCGCGCGCGTCCTGTTGCTCGATGAACCGCTGGTCAACCTGGACTTCAAACTGCGCGAGGCACTGGAAAATGAGCTTCGTGAGCTGTTAACGGCATCCAACACGATTGTAATTTACACCAGCAGCGACCCTCGCGATGCTTTCACCCTGGGTGACCAGCTCTTGCTTCTGGACAACGGACGGAAGTTGCAGTCAGGTAGTCCTGTCGATGTCTATAGGAATCCGAACTGTCTTCGGTCTATGGAGCTGCTGGCAGATCCGTTCGTCAATCGTTTTCTGGGAGATGGTAGCGAATGCGCAATTCGTCCGGAACACGTAAGAGTCGATGATAAGAATCATTCTCAAGCCAGCATTACTTTCGAAATGCAGGTAACCGCATTCGAGACCAGCGGTGACGAATCATTTATTCATGGTCAGGTTGCAGACCACGACTGGATCGCTCGATGCCAGGGCATGAAAGAAATCACGGTGGGCTCCAAACTGGCGTTGCATGTCCGCGAACAAGACATAGTGCGTTTCTGATATGGCACAAATCACGCTGGAAGATGTTTCGTTTCGTTATCCGGGAGCGACGGAAGACACGTTGTACGGGCTTGATCTACAGATCGAGAACGGCGAGGCACATGCTCTACTCGGTGCTAGCGGGGCAGGTAAGACAACCATGCTGAATTTGCTTTCCGGGTTGCTCTCTCCCACATCCGGCCGCCTCCTTTTCGATGGAAATGATGTATCTGATCTGCCCGGTCGCGAACGAAACGTGGCCCAGGTATTTCAGTTTCCGGTCCTTTATGACTCGTTAACGGTTGCGGAGAATCTCGCCTTCCCTTTACGAACAAGGGGCGTTGCGACTGACATGATCGATGGACGAGTCGCTTACATCTGTTCCGAGTTGTCGTTAGGCAAAATACGCGACACAAAACCGCCGTCATTGAGCTTGTTTGAAAAACAATTGCTGGCAGTCGGCAAGGCGTTGGTTCGACCTGACGTCTCGCTGGTTTTGCTTGACGAACCGCTGACCGCAGTCGAGCCAAAAATTAAGTGGAAATTGCGCCAGACGCTTCTCAAGGTGCAGAAAGATCTTGGTGTCACCATGATCTATGTCACACACGATCAAACAGAAGCACTGACCTTTGCCGAACGCGTCTCGGTCTTAAGTGCCGGTGGAATCCTGCAAACCGGAACACCCACTGAAATTTACCAATCGCCAGCGAACGAATTCATCGGCCACTTTGTCGGCAGCCCAGGCATGAACTTCCTGCCATGTTCTGCGGTGCCGTCCACGACTGGAGATCGAATCGGCTTTCGACCCGAATGGGCCGCACTGGTTGATGAGGGACATGTCGATGGCACGGTTACGCGCGTCCGTGTTTACAGCACCCAGGACAGTAAGGCGCACGGACTGGTCACGCTGATGACGCCGCACGGCGAAGTGTTTGTGCGGGGCAACGCAGAATTCGAAACGGGCATGGAAGCGTCAGTTCGTATTGACCGCTGCGTCACATTTCAAGGCGGAAATAGAGTGGCCGACATTGCGCACGTTTAAGACGCACAATAATCGGGCCTGGCTGGGAGTGCTGCCGGTGGTCCTGATCGTGGCATTTAGTGCTGTCATCCCCCTGATGACCGTCGTGAATTACTCAGTGCAGGACATCCTCGATTTCAATACGCGTTTCTTTGTCGGCTTCGATTGGTATCGCGAAACGCTGAACGATCCCCGCTTCATTGATGCATTCTGGCGTCAGATCGGATTTAGCCTGACCGTGATTGCAATTGAAATTCCTCTCGGAATTATGGTCGCCAAAGGCATTCCGAAGACGAGCCGGTATACGCCGCTCATCCTGATTTTATTGGCACTGCCATTGCTGATTCCATGGAATGTCGTTGCAACAATCTGGCAGATGTTTGCTCGGCCGGATATTGGATTGCTGGGCGTTAGCATCAACGCGCTGGGAATCGACTACAACTACACTGCGAGTCCCATTCAGGCATGGCTAACAATCGTTGCCATGGACGTGTGGCACTGGACGTCTCTGGTCGCGCTACTGTCGTTCGCCGGGCTGTCGGCGATTCCCGGGCCGTTCTACCAGGCTGCCGAGCTCGACGACGCAGGCAAATGGCAGGTATTCCGCCTGATCGAATTGCCTCGACTGAGAGGAGTTCTGGTGATCGCTGTAATGCTGCGCCTGATGGACAGCTTTATGATTTACACCGAACCCTTTGTATTAACCGGCGGTGGACCGGGCAATGCTACAACGTTCCTGAGTCAGTACCTGACGACGATGGCAGTTGGCCAGTTTGATCTGGGACCGGCTGCCGCATTTTCCGTTATCTACTTCCTGTTCATTCTCCTGTTCTGCTGGCTTTTCTACACCAGCGTCATAAATCGCGATGAAACGTAGCCTAATGAAACATAGCGCAGTGAAACATAGTATGAGCCGCTGGGTTTTGGTCGGCTATGGGATTTACCTGGCCGTTCCACTGTATTGGCTATTGTCGATGGCCATGCGGACCAATGCCGACATTGCGGGTGACTTCTCATTTTTTCCGAGCGCGCCGACATTCAGCAACTTCGTGGAAATTTTCTCGAACCCCGTGTGGTACCAGGCATTCGGAAATTCTCTGACCTACGTAGCGATCAACACTGTTCTGTCATTGCTGGTTGCTATCCCCGCTGCCTATTCCTTTTCGCGTTATCGATTCCTGGGCGACAAACAATTGTTTTTCTGGTTGCTGACAAATCGAATGGCTCCGCCAGCAGTATTTCTGCTGCCATTTTTCCAGCTTTACTCCGCCATTGGACTATTCGATACGCCGCTTGCCGTCGCTCTTGCGCACTGCCTGTTCACGGTGCCCTTGTCGGTGTGGATTCTCGAGGGCTTTTTCTCTGCCGTGCCGAAAGAACTGGACGAGATGGCAAGAATCGACGGTCACAGTTTTCTGTATTTTTTCTTCAGGATTTTCATTCCTGTTAACCGTGGCGCAATCGGCGTCACCCTGTTTTTCTGCTTCATGTTTAGCTGGGTGGAGCTGCTGCTGGCCCGCACACTTTCAGGTGCGGAATCCAAACCCATTGTTGTCATCATGACACGCACGATCAGTGCCTCGGGTATCGATTGGGGTGTCCTGGCTGCCGCTGGCGTACTTACCGTTTTGCCTGGCATTTTGGTGGTCTGGTTTGTCCGCAAGGATTTGGTCAAAGGGTTTGCCCTGGGACGCGTCTCATGAGGGCTGCAAAATGAACTGGATGGCCTGGACTCCACAAACGGCCGCGTTTTTCATCGGCATAGGCATTACGCTGACGCTACTCACCGTCTGGGAAATCCTGCGTCCGACGGAGGTCCGCAGGGGCTTACTGCCGATGGCGACAACTCGAGGCGATCGTTTCTTCATCAGCCTGCTGTCCGCTGCATTCATACACCTGCTTTGGCTCGGATTGACAGAAACAACCCTGTTGGCAGCATCAATCATTTCGGTGATATGGGCTGGCCTACTTATGCGCTGGGGTTAGGCGCTTTATACTGCCGGTAAGAATCCAATGTTGGAGAATGATGTGAAATTTTGGCGACTGATTTTCTTACCCGTCGTACTGGCAGGCTGTTCCGATGGCACGAACGAAACTGTGCCTGCTAGTGACACGGACTACGCCGCCAACGCAAGTCGCTGGATAAGCGATGAGTTTCAACCGTCAACTCTGACACAAGATGAGCAAATAGCTGAACTCGCCTGGTTTACATCTGCTGCTGCGGATTTTCGCGGCACGTCCATCAACGTCGTCTCCGAAACGCTAACCACTCACGAATACGAAAGCGAAACGCTGGCAAAGGCGTTTTTTGACGTTACGGGCATTCGCGTGACGCACGACCTGATTCAGGAAGGCGACGTCATCGAAAAATTGCAGACACAAATGCAATCGGGTGAGAACGTCTATGACGGCTACGTCAACGACTCGGATCTGATTGGCACGCACGCGCGCTATGGATACGTCGTTCCCTTGAGTGATTTTATGAGCGGTAACGGTGCAGACGTTACATCGCCGACACTTGATCTCGACGATTTCATCGGCATCAGTTTTACGACCGGCCCGGATGGAAAGATTTACCAACTACCGGACCAGCAATTCGCAAACCTGTATTGGTTTCGATACGACTGGTTTACCAATCCGGATCTGATGTCACAATTTGCAGATCGCTACGGCTATGCACTGGGCGTACCGGTCAACTGGTCGGCTTATGAAGACATCGCTGAATTTTTCACCGAGCACGTAGGCGAGATCGACGGTGAACAGGTATACGGCCATATGGATTACGGCAAAAAAGATCCATCTCTGGGCTGGAGATTTACGGATGCATGGCTTTCCATGGCGGGTGCAGGCGACGCCGGCATTCCAAACGGCTTACCCGTTGACGAGTGGGGCATTCGCGTACAGGACTGCCGACCAGTCGGCTCTTCAGTCACTCGGGGTGGCGCGGCGAATGGTCCTGCAGCGGTTTATGCGCTACAAAAATATATGGACTGGTTGAAAAAATACGCGCCGCCCGAAGCTGCTGGAATGACGTTCTCCGAAGCAGGCCCCGTACCCGCACAAGGAAACATCGCGCAACAGATATTTTGGTACACGACATTCACCGCCAACATGATTGAGCCAGGTCTGGCAGTCGTTAACGCCGATGGCACGCCTAAGTGGCGAATGGCGCCATCGCCGCATGGTCCGTATTGGTCTGAGGGTATGAAACTAGGCTACCAAGATACGGGATCGTGGACGTTTCTTAAGAGTACGCCGCTCGAGCGACGAAAAGCGGCCTGGCTGTATGCGCAATTCGTAACGTCGAAAACCGTATCACTGAAAAAAACCATTGTTGGCTTAACACCGATTCGAAATTCTGATTTAAATTCAGACGCGATGACAGAATTGGCACCGAGGCTCGGCGGACTCGTGGAATTTTACCGCAGTCCTGCGCGAGTTCTGTGGACACCAACAGGGACCAACGTGCCGGACTATCCGAAACTCGCACAATTATGGTGGGCCAATGTTGCCAACGCGGTCAGTGGCGAGGTCACTGCGCAGGAAGCAATGGATTCCCTCGCCGAACAACAGGACCGAGTCCTGGAGAGATTGCAGCAACACGGAACCCTCGGTGAATGTGGACCGATGCTCAACGAACCACGAGATGCTGAATACTGGCTGCAACAACCCGGCTCGCCAAAGGCCCGATTGGCCGACGAGAAGCCGCAGGGTGAGACTGTTCCTTATGATGAACTCATCAAGGTTTGGCAGGCAGAATAGGCCCGTATCGATCTACTCGACAGGAGCGTCATCACAGCAGGTGGATGCCTGCCTCGCTACCAGGCCAATCTTTAGTTCGCTTGCACATTTGTGTTGATGCGCGTTTACAAGTGTAGATACCTAGGACAGGCACATATTATTATGCGGCTGAAAACTTGCCTGTCCTTATTCTTCGGCATTAGCGACGACTGGCGTCATCCGGGCCAACTATCCGGTTACTCAGTAACAGTACTCCAGTCGGAAAGTCTGTCCATCTTAACCGGTATGTCCATGTGCTCGTCCAGCAACGAAAACCGACGCTGTTCTTCCTCCTTGAAGGTCTCTTGATCTGGGTAGAGTTCTTTTACGAGTTCGGGGCCATAAAAGTATTCATAGGTATGCTTCGGATCCGCGAGAACGACGGTGAACCGCATATCCCAGCGTTTGTCTTCGGATGCATGGCTCGCAGGAAAGGCTGCATACATATCCAGAATTACGCCTTCCTCTTTGAGTCGTACTAGGATCGGATAGTGGTTCTTTTTGAATAATCCCAGGAATTCATCGAAATATCCCCACTTCACGCGGTAGTAGAATTCATTGACCGCAGGCTCCGGCGCTTCAACTTCGTGTGCCACGAGCGTTCGATCCGGGCTGAACATGATCAGCGCAATAAGAATGAAGGCAAAACGGAGTGACCAGTTAGCAGATGATCTCATTTGTATTTATTCCAAGGTTTAGTGAACTAATATGGCCGGTCAACTAGTGAGTCGTATTTGAGTTTTCCCGGTCGTGGAGAATAAAACCATCGGCATTAGGCATCACTACCTGTGCCAAATTGGTCGCATCTATCACGTCATCTATTGGAACAATATCGTTCATATGAAGTAAGAACGCCAGACGTATGCTACCTGCGAACCATCCGGCGAAATCCGCGGAGCCCCTGCGAATTCGAGCTCGAATATCTCTGTATTCAGGAACCTGCGGTTGTCGGATTCCTCTGCGAGCAGCGAAAATGACGCTGTCAGCAGTAATGCTGCAATGATATTGCGCATGGCGCACTCCCTTTAGGGGTATTTTTTTTGCAATGCTAAGAGGACCGTCTAACTGAAGGGGGCGCTTTTGGGCTGTGTGTCCAGCTATGAATGACTCGTAGCGCTGCAATCCTTAATTCGTTGCTGTCGCCATTGGCAATCATGTCCGCCAGTTCAGCAAACGACGACGGCACTCTGGGCATCAACGATCTAATCGCTATCTCGGATACCTCTTTATCGTCATCCGCGGAAAGCAGCACCAACACTTCCAAAGACTCTCTGCTGGTCATGACGTCCAGGCTCTCTGCCGACATACCCCTGACTTTTGCTTCAGCGTCTTTGGACGCTGCCATAATCGCCGCTTCGATTCTTGCAGCTCGGGGTGACCTGGGATCGAAGAAGTGCCACAAGGTTTCCACGGCTTCCATTCGAATCTCAACGGATTCCTGATTCTCCGGCAGTGTGGCCGCAATCAAGGTATTGATGATTATCTCATCATCATAGTCTTGGGCCTCAACGGCTGACGCACTTAACATCAGCACCACTAAACTGAAAAGAAATTGTTTCTTCATTACATATTTCCACTCGTAGACGTACTTATTCATTCCCTCAGATTCCATTCGATTTCCTCGTAGCCCCCGGCGGCCAACTGGCGATTTACACCGGCAACATCGGTCGACAAGAGCTGCTCGTAATCGGTACTAACCTGCTCGAGCCGTCCGGACAGGACGTCAAGAACCTCGTGCTTGGAAGTCGTCGGTCGGGAGTCACCACTCGAGACGTAGTTCCCCAGCATCTTGAGGTGCGAGAATAGCTGGCTCGGGTAGCGGAGCAGGTTTTCGCTCGCACCGGTCGTATTGAGAATGTATAGCTGCCCTTCGAGCGAAACAAAGCTGCCCTCCAGCCGCTCCAACGAGCTCTGCAGCTCCTCACTCATCTCGTCATCACCTTTAAGGCTCTCAATCTGAAAGCGGATGCGCTCGATTCTGTTGGCCATCTCAGTTAGAACATTAACTTTCGCGCGAATCTCCAACGCAAGTTCAGTCTGAGCTCGAATATCGTCGAGGCTTGCCGGCGATTTCGGGTCTTTAAGAACATCGACCGTTTCAGTATGCGTTGTGGTCGATGTATTCATTTCCACGGTATAACGACCTGGCGAGACCAGCGGTCCGTTCGATCCGGAGCCTTCCACGCGGAGTTCCCGCCAGCCTTCGTCGTTATTCTCTCCTTTGAACCATTCTCGAGCGGCATCCGGATAGTTCGGCGGTGCCGTTAACAACTTGATCGGTGGGGAATCATCGTAGCGCAAGTTCCAGAATTCCCGGTTGATGCCCGCTTCACCAGCGCCACTAAACTCGGCGACGACATTTCCACGGTCATCGCGAACAGTTAAACTCACTTCGCCCTCGTGATCCTCGCTCAGGTAATAGGTAACGGGTAAACCGTACTCGGGGTCCTCTAAGTAATCAGTATGGAACGTTGCAGCATGATAAGAAATTTGCCCGGCCAGCTCGCTGTCAGGGAGCCGGTAGGTATTCCTCATCGAGAACAGGTGGCTATCCTGCTCAAGGATGTCTTCGCTGGCCTCTCGAAGCGCCGTCAGGTCGTCCAGTATCCAGAAACCTCTTCCGTAGGTGCCGGCCACGAGGTCACCGTAATTTTCCTGCAATGCAATCCAGCGATACGGTGCCGGTGGAAGTCCGTTATCGAATTTTTGCCATTGTTCTCCATCGTCAAAACTGACATATAGTGCGTTCTCTGTTCCGGCGTACAACAGCCCTTGTCGAACGAGATCTTCGCGGATAATGGCCGCGTATCCCAACTGGCTTTCGGGTACCCCATTCGTGATTCTGGTCCAGCTCACGCCATAGTCGTCCGTCTTGAATATATAGGTGCCTCGATCGTCGACCTGGTGAAGATCAAACGTGACATACGCAGTAGCCTTGTCGAATCGAGACGCATCGATGCTGGTCACCGTGCCGAGCGGCGGCAGGCCAGGCAGGTTTTCGGTAACGTTGTTCCAGTTGTCCCCGCCATCTCGTGTGATGTGAAGCAAGCCGTCATTGCTACCGGCCCAGAGAACGTCGGCATCCAGCGGAGATTCGCCTAACGCATACAAGGTATTGCCGTAGTCCGGGCCGACATTCTCGACGGTCAGTCCGCCGGAATGAATCTGCATGTCCGGGTCATTGAGCGTCAGGTCGGGACTAATTTCCACCCAGTTTTCCCCGCCATCCGTCGTCTTGTGAACATACTGGCTGCCCGCGTACAGCGTATCTTGCTTGTGCTGTGACGGGACGAATGGGAACGACCAGATCCAGCGATATTTGATATCACGCGGCGACTGGCCCACCGGCGTTTCAGGCCATACCTGGACGTTTCGAGCTTGCCCGGCTTTCAGGTCGTAGCGGTCAAGAACACCTTGTTCGTTGGATGCCCATACAATCGAATTATCGAACGGATCCGGGTACGTAAATCCGGCTTCACCACCGCCGATACCGATGGTATTTTTCCCGGCAGTTGTGGAGCTCGGGATTCGGTATGTAGGGCCATCCTGCCGATTGCCGTAGAGAAAGTACGGGACCTGCTCATCAACCGACACGTGATACATCTGAGCAATTGGCAGCGCCGTAAAAAGCCAGGATTTCCCCCGATTGATCGATATTCGAACCGTCTGGTCGTTCGCGCCTATCATGCGATCCGGGTTTTCCGGATCAATCCACAGGTCGTGCTCATCACCACCGAGTTCGCGGTGCGATGTTGACGTTAAGCCCCCATCTTTGGATATCGAAAGATTGGACGCCAACGTATAAATTTCCTCGGGATTGTCCGGCGCAACGACGATGCGGGTGTAGTAGTGCGGCCGGGTCAGGTACTCCTGGTCGTAGCTCACCGGGTGCCACTTTTCTCCGCCGTCATCCGATCGCCACAGAACAGCATCGAAGTTGGTTTGGTCGGTTTCGATCAGCGCATAGACGACGCTCGGATCGCTCGCGGAATAGGCAACTGATACATTGCCGATATGGCCCTGGGGCAAGCCGTCCGACAGCTTCTTCCAGGAATCGCCACCGTTCGAAGTCTTGTAAAGCCCGCCGTTGGGGCCCCCGCTATGCCGTCCCCAAGTACGAATATGAATAGGCCACATGCCAGCAATTAAGGTGTCGGGATCGTCCGGGTGCATGGATATCTCGATGCCGCCGGTTCCAGGATCCGTGAACAGCACCCTCTCCCAGCTATCGCCACCGTCGGTACTCTTGAATATTCCGCGCTCCTCCTGCGGGCCATAGGCCGTTCCCATGGCCGCAACGTAGACGATATCCGGGCTATCGGGATGAATGACAATTCTGCCGACACGGGCGGTTTCCGTGAGGCCCATATGCTGCCAGGTGTCGCCAGCGTCGGTGGATTTGTACACACCATTGCCGATTGAAATGCTGCTGCGGACATTCGTTTCACCGCTTCCGACCCAAACGATGTTGGAATCCGACCGCGAGACTGCAACGGCGCCAACCGAGGACACGTCCTGATCGTCGAACACCGGCTTCCACGTTAACCCGGCATCGTCTGTCTTCCACAGCCCGCCGGACGCAGCGCCGATATAATAGGTCCGCGGGTCACCGGGTATGCCTGCCGCCGCAATCGAGCGATTCCCGTCCGGACCCACATGCCGAAATTTCAAATCGTCAAACAGACCAATGGAAACGTCATCTGCCAACACAGGCGCACAGAATAAAGCGAAAATGAATAAAAAATTAGAAACCGAAAACTTGTTAGTGTGCATCTCGTCCCCTGTGCGGATATTAATTGCTGATTCTGCAGTTTTTGTAAGTGACGCCGTCCTTCATAACGAAGCAAACCGTCTCCAGCGCGCGAACGTTCTCTAGCGGGTCTTCGTTGACGGCGATGATGTCGGCGCGTTTCCCGACCGTTATGCTACCTGCATCATCGGCAACCCCAAACAAATTCGCATTGTTGAGCGTCGCTGCTTCGATTGCGTCCATCGCGGACATGCCGTGTGCTGTCATAAACGCAAATTGACGCGCGTTTTTGCCATGCGGATAAATGCCTGCATCGGTGCCATAGGCCATCTTCACGCCACGCTCGAATGCGCGCCTGAAACTCATCCGCTGTATCGCCCCAACCTCGCGTTCCTTTTCCAGAGATTCCTCAAGCATTCCCGCTGCAGCACCCTCCGTCAGAATAAAATCTGAAACATAGACATCCATGGAAAGGTAGGTGCCATTTCGCTTCGCAAGTTTTATCCCCTCTTCGTCGATAAAACTCGCATGCTCGACCGAGTCAACGCCAGCACGAAGTGCGGCGTTAATTCCATCGGTTCCATGGGCGTGAACGGCAACCTTGAGACCAGCCATATGCGCCTCGTCGACGAGAGCGGTCATTTCCTCTTCGGTAAATTGCTGCGCACCGAGTTTCGTGCCTTTGGAAAGCACCCCACCTGTCCCGCAGAATTTAATGACGTCAACGCCGTATTTGATATTACGCCGAACGTTGCTCCGTACGACCCAGGGACCGTCGCCTACACCAGCGGCAAAATGCTCGTATTTCGGTGGTAACAGGTTCTCGTCGCAGCTGCCTCCGGTGATTCCAAGCGATGGCCCGGACGCCAGAACGTGCGGCCCGACGATGACGCCGGCGTCAATCGCGTTGCGAAGTGCAACGTCCGGGTAGCCACCGCCGGCCCCAACGTCGCGAACTGTCGTAAACCCGGCCATCAGCGTTCGTTCTGCGCTCACAACACCTGTTATGGCCTTATCAGCGTCGGATAAACGCAGCGACCTGTACCCCTGCTCGCCACCGCTTGTCAGGTGTGTGTGGCTGTCCATCAAACCTGGCAGCACTGTCATGTCGGACAGGTCGATGACGCCTGGCCCACTCGGCCGGTTACCATCGAGCGGGCGAACGGCGGTGATCCTGCCGTTGGCAATTTCGATCACCTGGTTCTCAAGAACGCGTTTGTTTTCTATATCGACAAGGTGCCCAGCGATAATCACAGACCGATCTTGCGCCAGCGAAATCGACGACGCAGCAACAAACCACAGCGCGACAATAAATCTCCACATATTTCGACTCCTAAGAAGTTTCGGTAACACCAACATCACGGCATTACGCTCCCGCCATTCACACCAAATCCCTGTCCGGTGATGTAGCCAGCATCTGGGCCTGCCAGAAACGCCGCAAGCGCTGCCACCTCCTCCGGAGTTCCGAAGCGCTGTAATGGCACGTCTTTTTCCTTTTCCCGCCATTCCGGCGAAATATTCTCTGTTGACAACATGTCGGTGTCGATTGGCCCGGGACAGGTTTAAAAGAGAGTTTTTGTTCATCGGTTTTTTTGAGATGACGCCGCAGCCACTTGTTCGACTTCTGACAAGACCCGCAATAGATTTTCGCCCCACAATTTTGCAATGTCCTCCTCGCTGTAGTCGCGATGTACGAGCTCAAGAGTCACATTGAATGTTTCGCTGGCATCATCCCAGCCAGCTATGCCACCGCCGCCATCAAAATCAGAGCTAATACCAACATGGTCAATGCCGATCAAATCGACAGCGTAATCAATATGATCAACAAACTCCGGTACAGTCGCCTTAGACCACTTTTTATCCAGTTCCGTCACTCTTTGTGAAACCTTCATGACGACTTCTTTCGGGCTCAGATTTGGATCCTTGGACACTTCGTCATAATAGGCAACATAGAGTGCGTCCTTCTCGAGAGGATGTTGTTTTACGAAAAAATCGACAGCAGTAATTTGTACTACACCACCGTTTTCTTTGAGCGCCAATAATTCCTCATCATCCATATTGCGTGACACATCCATCAGGCTCTTAACGCTTGAGTGTGAGGCAATAATTGGCGCCTTCGACAGACGTGCCGCGTCCAGCATTGACTGTTTCGATATATGTGAGACATCTACCATAATACCCAGACGATTCATTTCAGCAATCACCTCACGTCCGAATTCGCTCACGCCATCATGCTCTGCCTCCTCATCACCATTGTCAGGGTTTGCAGACGAGCTGTCAGCGATATCATTGTGGCCAACATGAGCCAATGAAATATAGCGCCCTCCCAAATCGTAATACGTCTTCAATAGTGACAAATCTTTGCCAATAACAAAGCCATTCTCAATTCCTATCAAGGCTACGAGCTTGCCCGCTTTACGAATTCTTCTAACATCTGCCACGCTATGTGCCAATTCAATACGCTCAGGATAAAGCTCATTCGTCATCCTGCGAATGCCATTAAATTTGGTCATCGCTTCTTCTTGGGCCTTTGCATAATTCTGTTCTGTGCGTGCTGTCTGCCCCACATAAACAATAAAGAAACCCGTGTTCAGCCCACCCTGCTCCATCTTAGGCAAGTCCACCTGAAACGGACCAAGCTCACCCGGATCGACCTCTTCAGTCGCAAATTCGGGGGGAATATCAATATGTGTATCCAGAACAATTATGTTGTCATGAATCTGTCTGGCTCTGTCCTCTAATGACAGTTGTGGCTCGGGAGTTTCCTTCACAGACTCTGGCGGTGTCTGGGGTGTACAAGCCAATAAAAATATCATGCAAAAAAAATTTAAATGATGTATGAATTGCCTCATATGCCTACTCCAGAACCAGCGGCTTTCTGGGCATTCGTTCTTCCCGCATAGCCGCGTGGTAGAGGAAAGACGCCATAACAACTGCAGCCTGTTTTAGATCCGCTTCACTCACATGATCCATGGTATCGATCTGGGTATGATGGAGTCGGGTGTCATAGTCGAGACGGTCCTGCATGAAAGTAAATCCCGGCAAACCGACCCAATCGAAGGCTTGATGATCCGTCCCGCTAGTCGGACTCATCGTTACTGTTGCAGCACCGATATCATGAAAGGGTTCCAACCAGCGTTCGAAGATAGGTTTCGTTGCGGCATTACCCTCGCCCCAGACACCTCGAATGCGGCCGGTACCGGTATCGAGATTGAACATTATCGAAAGACGATCATAGTCGGCCTTTTTCCGTATGGGACCGGGCCGGGACAAGAGCGTGTCCCAAGTCACTTCCGCCACATCCGGGTCATCGAAAGTGGGTTTATCAGCGAAATTAGTGATCACATGATAGGCCGCGCCCAATAGGCCTTGCTCCTCAGCGGCCCACAGCGCGAAACGGATAGTGCGTTTGGGCTTGATATCAAGAGCCATGAGAATCCGTGCCGCTTCCATGACCACGGCGCTGCCGGTGGCGTTATCCACAGCTCCATCACCCATAAACCAGCTGTCCAGATGGGCGCCGGCGATGACGATCTCCGGGTTCCTGCCGCGGCCGGGGATCTCCGCAATGGTGTTATAGATCTTAGTATCTTCGTCATGAAATTCGACTTCGATATCGAGTTCAAGCTCCACACTTAGCCCACGGCCAAGCAGACGTGTTATGCGACCATAATCCTCCCACGTCATTGTGATGCCCGGCAGGTCACGGGTCTCGCCTGGCAGGGGAAGGGAACCCTCCGCGCTGATCATGGCTCCATCGCGATTATCAGTGCGGTTGACGATGGCAATGGCCCCTTGTTCTTTTAAAAAGGCGTCGCGCTCAGCTCTAAAACGCTGCTCTTCGAGATAATCATCAGGTTCGTCCTCACCAGCGGGAATTTCGAATTCGGAAACCTCTTTGAGGTTTTCTTCATCCCAGCGAACAATAATTCTGTCCGGCGGAATGTCACCCGATTCGGGGGATGTAATGAGCACGACCTTGCCCTCTAACATGCCGTCATCAAATTTTTCGAAATCCTCTTTCGACTCGATTACAACAAGGACTGCTTCACCACGGATCACACCACCGGTTCCCGGAAACCAGGATATCGGCATGGCCTGAAGTTGCTGCAAGCGTGGTGCTGTCATGCGAACGATTGATTTTTTGTAGGTCCAGCCAGGGCCAAACTCGAAGCCTTCAAGATGAGATTCAAGCCCCCATTGCCTGAATTTCTCCATCGTCCAGTTGTTCGCCTGGTTCATGGCCGGCGTGGCAGGCATCCGGGGCCCGATAACGTCGGACAAATAGCCGGTGATCTCAAACACTTCTGAATGATTAAAACTCTGGTCGCGGATCTTGTTGACCATGTCCAGGTCAAGCGGTTCCTGTTGCGTCCAGACCTGCGTTGTGGACATCGCCAAAACAGCGACAAGCTGTGTCATTTTTTTGGCACAGTCTAAAACCTTATCGAACACGTTATTCCCCTCTTATATCAATTCAATAAAACACACCTCAAGGGCGCGAGTCTTCTTGCCACCACCACCAGGAGGGAGCAAATTGTTTTTTCTGCGGCCATAATTGGTTGAGCGTGTGTGACGTCAGCCCATATGGCACCATCTGGCCCAGTTTGCTAAGAGACACTTCTGCTAATTTAAACTGAAGCAGAGGAGTTTCAAATGAGCATGTCAAACACAGAGAAACACGTTAAAGATAT